>Ga0316205_10000079_pt1 | contig 220683 bp, 177 predicted proteins | sample 3monthpyrite_MG_FD_204941 | JGI IMG/M metagenome (GOLD analysis project Ga0316205, IMG submission 204941) | Microbial mat bacterial communities from mineral coupon in-situ incubated in ocean water Damariscotta River, Maine, United States -... | ecosystem: Environmental > Aquatic > Marine >... | reverse complement strand
AGCCTGGACAAGTTACCGCCATTGACCGAATTAATTGATCTTGAATCTTTTAACGCAGAAGCCGTATTAATTGATAAGCAAGCGGCTCAAAGCGACCCACAACAGGCGCTTGCAGATCTGTCACAAGTTGCTGTTGATGAGGCGGAAGATGATGTTCCTGTCAATGAAACGATGGCTGCAGACATGCCCGCTGACGAAGTTCAAGAAGCCGTGGAAGTGGCGCAAGAAGAAAATGAAGCAATGCTAGCAGACATGCCTGCTGGTGAAGTTCAAGAAGCCGTGGAAGTGGCGCAAGAAGGAAATGAAGCGATGCTAGCAGACATATCTGTTGATGAAGTTCAAGAAGCCACTGACGTGGTGCAAGAAGCATTGGATGAGAGTAACCATGATGACAACTGATAGCGCTCCTTCTGGCCATCGCTTGCAAAAAATATTGGCCCAGGCGGGTTACGGTTCTCGCCGGGAAATTGAGACATGGATTTCACAAGGCCAGATTGTCATCAATGGCAAACCAGCGACTTTGGGAGACCGTGTTCGCCCCTTCGATAAAATAAAACTTAATGGCCAACTGATTCCAGCAGAGCGCTTACTTTATAAAGAACGGCGACTGATCATTTATCACAAGCCAGTCGGTCAAGTGACCACCCGGAATGATCCTGAGGGACGGCCGACGGTCTTCGATCAGTTACCTCGCTTGCGCGGCGGGCGATGGGTGGCGGTCGGTCGGCTTGATATCAATACTTCGGGTTTGTTGTTATTTACCACCGATGGGCAATTGGCAAATACCTTGATGCATCCTCGTCATGAAATTGAAAGGGAATATGCCGTGCGTGTCTTAGGTGAAGTTACACCGGAGATGATACGGCGGCTTAAAGAAGGCGTGATGTTAGATGATACGCTAGCTAAAGCGCAAGACGTCAAGGTTGGCGGCGGAGAAGGCGCTAATCGCTGGTATAATATTGTTCTTAAAGAAGGACGAAATCGGGAAATTAGGCGTTTATGGGAATCACTCGGGGTGAAAGTCAATCGACTTATTCGAGTGCGTTTTGATAGCATAACATTGCCGAGGGATTTGCGGGCAGGGTCCCATTTGGAGTTAACGGAACAACAAATGGCTTCTCTGGTCAAGCTAACTCCGCTGGATGAGCGAGCTGACAAGCCGGCGGCTAATGACCCACCCAGTGCAGCTAAGCGGGGTCATGGTAGGCGTGCAGTTCATAAAAATCCGAAGCAGAAGCCGCGTAGGCCGGCTAAAGGTCGTTAGCGACGGCGATTCGATTCCTGCCTTTTTCTTTTGCCTGATAGAGAGCATGGTCCGCCCGATTAAAAAAATCTTTTTGTTTTTCTTCCAAATGTAAACAGGCGACACCCGCACTAATCGTCACTGGAATGGCTTGTCCGTTGCAAAAGCAGGGGGCTTGATCAATGAGATGGCGAATTCTATCGGCAAGAAAATAGGCTCCATCCAGATCGGTACTGTTTAGTACCACCACAAACTCTTCACCGCCAAAGCGGAACAATATATCGGTACCGCGTATGCAAGTTGCAGTGCGGTCCGCAACCGCTTTTATGACACAGTCACCTTGGGCATGGCCATAGGTATCATTAATCTGTTTAAAGTGATCAATATCCAAGATGATGATGGATAGCGGTTGTTCGTATCGCAGGGACAGTTTGATTTCGCGCTGTAAGGTTTCATCGAGGGTGGAGCGGTTTAAAACACCGGTTAATGGGTCTTTATGCGCGGCATGTAATGCTTGTTGATATAAAATCGCATTGCGTAGCGGGTAAATTAAATAACATAAGGTGTGTTCAAAAACTTTGCGCTCTTCATCGGTGAAAGGCCAGTGGCGATGTAAGGCAATTTCGCCTAGGGGTTCACCGCTGATAACAAGCCGGTAGCTGCAGTTGTGAATCGCGCTATTACCCGTATTGATGGTAATGCCTAATCCTGCATTATAATAGTTAATGCTTTCGTGAGATATTTCTGATTTTAAATACTCAGCAAATAGCTTAATAATTTCATCAATGTCTAATGTACTTTGTAACATCGCCGCCATGCGCAAGGGAAGTTGTTCATGGCGTGCTTGAGTGGTGTCATCTTGGGATACCCGATGATTTGAGGTTCTGTAGGTATCCGCAAATTGCTGGATGTGATCATCACTAATGACATTTAATTGCGTTTCCATGTTGTTTTCTCTTCTGGTTTTGTGCTACCTGGGAGTAACAAAGCAACCTGTATGCCATGTTATTTTTTGGGCAAATGCTAGCGAAATGTTTAAACTTAACAATAATTAACAAAGTTTTGCCATGGACGGGCTGATGTGTGGGTGGCTATGTTTTTTTGTCACATGTGCAATGTACCGTCGTCTTATGGTTTATAGGCCTTGATATGGAGTAAGGAATATGCCAATACCCGTAGAAAAATTGTATATACATAGGTTTGTGTTGAGTGTTTTGCTTGCTGGGTTGTTTCACGCCAGTGTTGTCTTTGCTGAGTCTGAAAAGCAGGTATTAGATGAAGGCTTGGTCAATCCGGGGTTTCATGAGCAACCGATTTGGTTTAAAAACTCTTTTTTGGATATCCGAGAAGACATTGAGGAAGCGCAGCAAGCTGGCAAACGGCTGGTCTTGTATTTTTTTCAGGACGGTTGTCCTTATTGCAAGCGCTTGCTAGAGATTAACTTCACCCAAAAAGCCATTGTAGATAAAACCCGAAAACATTTTGAGGTAGTTTCGCTCAATATGTGGGGGGATCGTGAAGTGATAACTTCCGATGGCAGTTCTAATACTGAAAAATTGTTGGCCGAAAAATTACGCGTGATGTTTACCCCAACGTTGTTGTTTTTGAATGAACAAGGTGATGTGGTGTTGCGGGTCAATGGCCTCTATCCTCCGCAAAAGTTTATGACGGCATTAGACTATGTGGCAGGACACTACGAAACCCGCATGGATTTTCGTAGCTACCAGGCGGCTCATGCACCACCTCCGGTGGCCGGTAAGTTACATCAAGCCTCCTTTTTGATGGCGGCGCCGCTGAATTTGGCAAAACTGAAATCACAAAATAAGCCTTTAGTGGTTTTGTTTGAACAAAAAAAGTGTATTGCATGCGATGAATTGCACTTAGATGGCTTAAAGCGTGACGAAAGCTTGGCATTGCTTAAGCAAATCCATGTGGCGCAAGTCGATATTTGGTCGCGGGACAAAATTACCTTGTTTGATGGTAAGGTGCTGGATGCTCAGCAATGGGCTAAACAGCTCGACATAAAATATACACCATCGCTGGTTTTTTTTGATACTCAGGGGACGGAAGTCTTTCGTATGGAGGCGTACCTAAAAGCTTTTCATGTGCAGTCGAGTCTGGATTATGTGATTTCTGCAGCTTATTTGAAAGAACCCAGTTTCCAGCGTTACATCGATACGCGGGCAAAGACCATCAGAGATCGGGGAATCGAGATCAACTTGATGGAATAACATGTACCCCTATTGTACCGATCAATATTCAACACCGTCAGCCGTGGCATTCGTTTTCAAAAATTTGGCAATAGACTGTCTTTAAATTCTCATTAAGGTGTCAATGGCTTGTTCCTGGTGCAAATTCTGCTTCAAGTAAAAGTTGTGTGAACTCTCTCACAGTTTTTATTTAAAAACAATTCAAACCAGGCGTTTGCTAGACGATGAAATAGGTGAGTGTTTTGTAAATTACGGCATAAATATAGGTAGTGACGATTATGAATATTGAAGACGAAATGTTTTACGGTGATGAGCCAAATCCAGGAAATTATGAAGAGAGTTTTTCGTTTGATGACGTGTATAAAGAGCCTGATTCAGTACATATTTCTAATGATTGGGATACCGTGATGGATGATTTTTATGATGATTGCGATTATCTGGATTTTGATCCACCGTTACTTGATGATGATTTTTAATGGGTAATCACCCGGGTGTTGGGTTTTCGACAGATCGATAGCACACTGATTCGCTCTGTCGAAAACCTGCTGACCTAATTAAGCATAAACTGAATTTATTCTGGCCATTTTATGTGGTACGGAAAACCGGCCTTTTGTAAAGCAGCATCCCCGCATTTAACTTCAAACTCAATTTCCCAATCCCCTCCCATATGGTATGGCAAGCCGTGACCTTGGTATTTACCGCTGTCAGCTTGCTCTTTCATCTCCGTGTAGGTGTTATCATCTTTCATTTCCATGCCAGGCATATGTTGTCGAAAACGGATTTGGCACTGGCTGACTGATTTTCCTGTTTTTTCAACGTTAAGCTTGATTAAGGCGGGTTCTCCCACCTCAAGGGGATCGGGTTCGGTGGACATGTCCAGTTGCAAGTCACCGATATTTTTTGTCTGAACTGTCTCGGTTGAACATGAAATAGACAACATAAGGACGAGTATCATGATGAAAATAGGCATAAATTTCTTTCCTTAACTTGAATTTTTATTACTAGATTGAGGTATGTGCAGGCTATACTAAACCACTTTCATGCAAAGTACAGCGTGTGGGTGAGTGATAAAGAAGCAGTTGTGATAAATTGGCTAGCGGTATTAGGTATAGGATGAAATTGAGAGCCCGGATTTCTCCTGATTGGTGTTAACAAGGCTCGGTTTAAACGGGCTGATTATTTTAAAGATAACGAGGAAGACAATGACAACAGAACGATCGACCGATAATACGAATGCAGCAGCCAACAAATACCAAGGCTTACAAGGTTGGTTATTACTCGTTGTATTTTATATTGTGTTATGGCCGGTCATGTTCTTCCTTTATTTGAGTGATATGTATACAATTTTTTCCTCTGGGGATTGGTTCAAATTGATTGCTGCAGATTCTGAATTATATAATCCAGCTTTTGCCGGGTTGTTGTTGGTTGAGGTGGCGGTGTATCTTTTTTTAGCCGTGGGTTCGGTGATCTTGCTGTATTTGTTGCTGAGGGAATCACGCCGTGTACCGACCTTATTGATCGCGATTGCTTTGACTTACGCAAGCTACTTGGTGGGAAGTTTTATTTTCACAGGAGTTTTTGTTGATGCCACGATTGTCAATCATTCAGGTGCTATCCAGATGGCACTATTTGGTGTGCTGCAAGCCATGGTTTTAGTCACGTATTTTTTAAGGTCAAGGCGAGTGAGACAAACCTTTGTTTACTAAGGAATGGGTGACGCAATAACTTACTAAAAGTTATAATTTCATGCTTTTAAAGAATTTTTCATATTGATATACTGAGCGGCTATCGAATGTTGATTCCTTAGTTGTCATTCATCCCACAACGCCTGCGGGCATGACTTGCTGAAAAAATGATAAAGAACCATCGGCTATGAAAACGTACCCCATATTTTTGAGTTTTGTTATATTTTTAATCCTAGCTAATTTCACAATAGCGCAAGCGAAAGATGTATTAGAGAAAAGCATTGAAACCACGACCAACAACCTTCAAGCATCAAGCGATTCTCAAGAAAAAATTAATGAGTTATCAGAAGCAACACGCCGATTAGCAGCGGAATATCGATCATTGTTGTTGCAAGCAGAGAGTGTTAAAACCTATAACGATCAACTGGCCAATTTAGTGGCTTCGCAAGAGAAACAACACGGCTCTTTGCAGCAGCAATTACAAGACATCAAAATAACCGAGCGCGAAATCATGCCTTTAATATTGCGCATGGTAACCACCTTAGAAGCGTTTATTTCACGAGACATTCCTTTTTTAATGGAAGAGCGTTTGCATCGACTGACCGCCTTGCAAGCGTTGATTAATAAAGCCAATGTGACCACGGCGGAAAAGTTTCGTCGGGTTATGGAGGCCTATCAGGTAGAAACAGAATTTGGCCGTACCATTGAAACTTATCAAGCCAAGTTATCTAGCGATGAAAAGAGTGAAACGGTTGATTTTTTGCGCATTGGTAGAACCGCGTTGCTTTATATCAGTTTAGATGGAAAAAAAATGGGTTATTGGCAGGCTCACAAAAAACACTGGGAATCGCTTTCTGAAAGCTATGGCAGAGCGATTTCTGATGGGATAAAAATGGCACGCAAACAAATTGCACCGAATCTACTTGAATTGCCGATGCCCACGGCTCAGCAGGCAACGCCATGAAAATATTGATTAGCGTATTGTGTTTGTTGATGATGCCGCTGGTTCATGCGGCGGATAATGTTTCCAATCAGACATTAGATGATTTGTTGCGTGAAGTTCGTGATCAAAGTCGGCTGGACAGTGCCGAAAATCAAGCGCGTGAAAAAAAATTCATAGCGGCCGCAGGTCAGCAAAAAAAGTTGCTTAATAATGCAAAAAAATCATTAAAAGCCGAGCAAACTCGCGGCAAGAAATTGCAAGCCTCGTTCGATAAAAATGAAAAAAATCTTAAAAATCTTGAAGAAAAACTAGCCGCCGATTCTGCTTCGTTAGGGGAGTTATTTGGTGTGGTTAGGCAAGTGGCCAATGATACGACAGGTTTGTTAAATTCGTCGTTAGTCTCGTCGCAATATCCTGGGCGATCGGTATTGACGGAACAACTGGCGGCCAGTGATGCACTGCCTTCCATCGGCGAATTGGAAAAACTGTGGATTTTGTTATTAGAAGAAATGACAGAGTCTGGTAAAGTAGTAAAATTTAATGCGCCAGTGATTACCCGGGAAGGCGATGAGCAAGCTAAGCCAGTGACACGCATTGGTGTATTTAATAGTTTGTCTAACGGCCTTTATCTTAAATACCTGCCAGAAACCCAGCGTCTGGTGGAGTTATCGCGTCAGCCCATTAATCGATATCAGGAAAAAGCGCATGCCTTTGAACAAGCGCAACAAGCTTATGCGCCGGTGGGTGTTGATCCTTCTCGTGGTGCCATCTTAGCGGCGTTGGTGCAGGCACCGAATGTTGTCGAGCGCATTCAACAAGGTGGTATTGTTGCGTATGTTATTTTAGGCATTGGCGCCTTAGGTTTGTTATTGATTTTAGAGCGCCTGTTTTATTTGAGCTGGGTGGGTCTGAAAATAAAGCGCCAATTAAAATCCAAAACCATCAAAGCAACGAATCCCTTAGGGCGGATTTTGGCGACGTGTGATCAGTACACCGGGACAGACACGGAGACCTTGCAATTAAAACTGGACGAAGCGATTTTAAAAGAAATGCCACGCATTGAACGCGGGCTGGCGAGCATCGCTATCTTGGCGGCCATTGCACCGCTATTGGGTTTATTAGGTACCGTGACCGGCATGATTGAAACATTTCAAGCCATTACTTTATTTGGTACCGGAGATCCCAAGTATATGTCGAGCGGTATTTCACAAGCTTTGGTGACCACGGAGTTAGGTTTGATTGTCGCGGTGCCTATTATTTTATTGCATAGCTATTTGACCGGTAGAGGCAATAAACTCACTCATATTCTCGATGAACGCAGTGCCGCCATGGTGGCACGTATGGCAGAACAGAGAAGCCATCGTGAATTATCTTGAGCTGGTTTACTATGATGTTTCCGAACTATTGGCCTCAGGCGGTCCGGTATTATGGGTGATTTTAGTCGCCACCTTTTTGATGTGGACGTTGATTGTAGAGCGTTATATTTATCTCTTTTTGCAGTTTCCACGGAAAAGGAAATCGATTATAAACACATGGCAAGTGAGTCAACCACGGGATACTTGGCAAGCCACCCAAGTACGAAAAGATATGGTGGTCGAGGCCAATGAAAATTTAACAGACTATTTACTAGTGATTCGTACTTTGACTCAATTATTACCGGTGCTCGGTTTGTTGGGAACGGTGGAAGGCATGATACAAACATTTAATGTGTTATCTGTGTTTGGTACCGGCAACGCTCGTGGTTTGGCCTACGGTATTTCGCAGGCCTTGATTACCACCATGGCGGGTTTAGTGGCGGCGTTGTCAGGTTTATATTTTAGTGCGAATTTAACTCAGCGGACTGAACGTGAGACCCAGCGTTTAACGAATGATCTCCAGATAGGGGGGTAAGCATGCGACAACGTCATATGGTTGATAAAAAAAGAGGCGTCGAAGTGAATATGACACCGATGATTGATATGGTGTTTATTCTACTGATTTTCTTTCTTGTGACCACTTCTTTTGTGAAGGAAACTGGGGTTGAAGTCAATCGTCCTTCGGCTGACACGGCGGTTCGGCAAGAACGTGGCAGTATTTTAATTGCGATTACCGTCAAAGGTGATATTTGGATGGAAAACCGGCCGGTTGATGTGCGGGCGGTACGTGCCAATGTGGAGCGCGCCCATGCCGAGAATCCTGAGGCCGCCGTGGTGATTACCGCCGATAAGGGTTCCACTACCGGCTTGTTGATCCAGGTGATGGATCAAGTTCGTTTGGCGGGAGTTAGCAATATTTCTATTGCCGCCACCCAGGGAAGTTGACGATGCTCTTAGTGCGCTTACCCGTTGCTATGTTGTTGGGGGCGGGTGTTAGTTTAATGTTATTTTATTTTATGCACTCCATGATCTCTAGCCAACATGAGCGACCGCCATTGATGGCAAGTTTGGATACCATTAGTTTCATTCGCCTAGAAAAATCGATTGAGCCTCCGCCTAAAAAAAGGCAGTTGCCAAAAAAGCCGGCGCAACCCAAATTACCCCCACAGCCACCGGCCATTGAAGTCTCGGTGAGCACGCCTCTGGTATTGGCTTCACCAGCAATTCAATTATCGCCGGTGGTGGTACCCAGCAGTATCCGTCTCATGGGAGCACCTACCATCGAAGGTATCAGCTTGCCTGCTCAGCAGCAGGACGTGATTCCCTTAGTCAGAATTGAACCTCGATATCCTCGGCGTGCCATGCGTCGCAAAATTGAAGGTTACGTGGTGATGGAGTTTGCCATTCGGCCCGATGGTTCGGTAGAGAATACCAAAGTGATTGAAGCGCAACCTGCCGGCGTATTTGAAGAGGCGGCAGAGCGGGCTATTTTGCGTTGGAAGTTCAAGCCTAAATTAGTGGATGGCAACCCGGTAACGCAAATTGGGCGGCAACGACTGGAATTTAACTTTAAATAAACCCATGTACATGCGATTTATTTCTTTATTTTTTCATTCTATCGGTGGGCAACGAAAAAAATCACTGTGGATTTGTTTGCTGGCTTGTTGTTTGTGTTGCAGTGCATTTGTGGTGAGTGCCGCTGATGGTAATTCCTCATTATTATCTGAGCGTGTTTCCAGAAAACTGGTGGCGATACAAAGATTGTTGGATACTGATCAGCAATCAGCGGCATTGAATAAATTGACGCTACTCTTAGAAAAAAGCCGACTTAATGTTTATGAACGTGCAGTGGTAAATCAAACCCTCGGTTATGTGTATGCGGGTTTGGAAAATTACCCCTTAGCCATTCAGGCGTTTGATGAGAGTTTAAAATCTAACGCGTTAGCCGACTCGGTTGCGCAAAACTTACGGCTTAATGTGGGGCAGTTGCATATTGCCCAGGCAAACTACCGAGAGGGGGTTGGTTATTTAGAGACTTGGCTAGCCAGCTCCGATGTGCCTAATACTAATATATATGAAATGATCGCCATTGCTTATTACAAACTGGAGCAGTATGAGAAGGCGGTAACGTATCTTAAAAAATCGATCGACATTTCACCGACGATAGAGAAATCATGGTTGCAAATGTTGATTGCTATTTATTTTGAGCGAGAAGATTTTGTTTCTGCGAAACAGCAATTGACTGCTGCGATCAAGGTCTTTCCACATGAGAAATCGTTTTGGCAACAATTGGTTTATGCACAAAGACAATTGAAGCAATATAAGGCCGCATTAGCCACCATGGCCTTAAGCCATAAGCAGCATCTCTTAGATAGTAAACAGATTGTGGTGCTTGCTAAATTTTATATAGAACAAAACTTGCCACATAAAGCAGCTCAGTTATTGACCGCTGGGTTAGAGGCCAAGGGGATTGCTAATAATGTAGATAATGTCAGTTTATTGGCCGAAAGCTGGTTGCAAGCCAAGGAGCTTGATAAAGCCGCCGAGCTGTTTCAACAAGCCGCAACACTTTCGCAAGATAATGAGCTTTATTACCGAGCGGCTCAGGTCTATACTGAGTTACGAGACTGGCAGTCGGTGGTTCAGTTGCAACAGGGTCGATCCATGTCGGCGGAGGATAAAAAGGCAGGTGCTATGTCTTTGTTGACGGGGATTGCCTATTTTGAGTTAAATGAACTATCACTGGCCAAGCAGCATCTGCAAAAGGCGCTAGCGGATAACAATACCCGACGGCGAGCAAAACAATGGCTAAAGCAGCTCGAAGTGGTGAGGAATAACCCACTAGATTAAGCTGACTTGTGAGTGAGTATATGGATGAATAAGATGGATGCAAATAAACCAATTACTAAACCTCAAGTCGCCTTTGTATCAGCCACCAGTATTGCCGCTGAGCTGGCAGATGTGGTGCAAGTTGCCAAGGAAATGTCCATTAGCGTAAAAAATGCTAAGGCGATTGCCAATCGGGCGGGAGCCAAAGCCAGAGGGTTTTATCCGATTACGGATTTTATTGATGAAATGTCGTTGGATACTATGCGGCTGGTGAAAGCCATCAATAAAGAATCATTAGAGCTTTCCCGTACCGCCATTGCTGATTTAAGATGCAATGAGAGTTATCATAAATTTCAGTTGGCACGGGCCAAGGCAATGGATGCCAAGCACTTAACATCATTAGATCAACCGATGGCTCATTTGCAGGACGTATTGCGGGACAAGCGTGCGCAGATTAGGAAAAAAGCCCGGCAACTCAACAATTTGTTAGATGAAATATCAAAACACATGAGTGTCGCCAATGTCATCATTAGCAATTCTCGGATCGAGGCGGTGAATGCAGAAGAGTTTCGCCAGAATCTCGAAACCATTGCGGATAACCTGGAAGTCGCTTGTAATAAAATTAGGCAACATGTCAAAAATTCATATCGACAATTATCAAGTGCAATGCAGCAGTGGAGTTAAGGGAAAGCAATGAAAGCCACAGCCTTCTACGAAAATAAATATCAATGGATAGTTTTTGGTAGAGATCCTGACAAACCCAAGAAGATCATTGATACCAATCAATACCTGTTGAAAACCTCAGATAAAGCGCTGTTGATGGATCCGGGCGGCGTAGAGATTTTTTCATCAATGTTAGCGGCGGTTTTGCATCATGTGCCTGTCGAGCAAATAACTCATGTGTTTGCTTCACATCAAGATCCAGATATTATTTCTTCTTTGAGTTTGTGGGATCAAGCGTTACCTAATGCCAAATTACATGCGCCTTGGCTATGGGAAGGCTTTATTCGACATTTTGGTTTGAATAACATCGAATATTGTGCCATCCCAGATGAAGGAGGGAAAATTAATCTCGACATGGTGACTGTTGAATTGATTCCTGCCCATTATGTGCATTCATCAGGTAATTTTCATGTCTATGATCCGCAAGCGAAAGTGCTAATGAGTGGTGATGTGGGCGCGGCATTAGAGTCACCGGGGGCGGATCTCTATGTGGATGACTTTGAGCGGCATGTGGAGAGGATGAAATTATTTCACCAACGTTGGATGCCATCCAATCGTGCGAAAAACGATTGGATAAAGCGGGTTCGGATGTTGGACATTGATATTTTGGCGCCGCAACATGGCAGATTATTTAAGGGTGATGATGTTAAGCGGTTTTTGGATTGGTTTGAGGCCTTGGAAGTAGGTATTGCCGTGCAAGATCAGGATGATGATTAGCACGGCGGGGCAGGGTTTTTGACAAGCAATGCAAATTAACTCGCAAAGCGGTTTTCGGCGATGCGAGTTTCCTCTATTAGAATGGATTTTTGTTTGATGGCTTGAGGAATTTCCAGTCCCATTAACTGTAGTACCGTTGCAGCGACATTGGCTAATCCATGGCCATCTTGCAAGGCTGTGTACTGCTCGCTGATCACCAAGCAAGGCACTGGGTTTAGGGTGTGCTGGGTATGAGGCTGAGCCGTGTCTGGATCCACCATTTGTTCACAATTGCCATGATCTGCGGTCAATAACACATTATAACGTGCAGCAATGGCAGCATCGAGCACCCGCCCCACTTCTCTATCAAGTGTTTCAACGGCCTTAATGACGGCCTTCTGCTTTGCCGTGTGGCCGACCATATCACCATTAGCAAAATTAACGATGATTAGCCCATATTCACTTTTTTTGATGGCTTTGATCACTTCATCGGCAACGGTGGCGGCACTCATTTTCGGCGCTAGATCATACGTGCTGACTGGTGGTGAAGGCACCATTTTTCGGTCTTCACCGGCCAGCGGTGTTTCTTTGCCGCCATTGATGAAAAAGGTGACATGGGCATATTTTTCCGTTTCAGCGCAATGAAATTGTTTAATATGCGCTTGGCTGACAATGTCTGGCAGGGTGACTTCCGGGCGTGCTGGTGGATAAGCGACTTGGGCCGCTAATGCGGGATCATACTCTGTGAGTGTCGTGAGTTGTGCGTTATCAAAGCCAGGGCGGTTGAAGTGAGCAAATTCGCTTTGCGTTAATGCATCACTGAGTTGGCGCGCTCGATCATTTCTGAAATTGAAAAAAATCACCGGGTCGTGGTTTTGGATTGTCTCTGGCTCACCAATGACCGTGGGCACAATAAACTCATCCGATTGTTCGTTGCGGTAAGCTTGTTCGATAGCTTGTTGAGCGGTCGTTGCGGTCACACCATGGCCGGTGACCATGGCTTGCCAGGCTTTTTCGATGCGGGGCCAGCGATTGTCCCGGTCCATCGCGAAAAATCGACCCGATATCGTGGCGATATAACCATTGGCTTGGCTTAACATAGCTTGTAAATTAGGTAAGTACTGAAGCGCTGTGTTAGGCGCTGTATCACGTCCGTCAGTGATCATATGTAATACTGGGCGGGCGTTTTGTCGGCGACAACATTCTATTAAGGCAAATAACTGATTGATATGGCTGTGTACGCCACCATCTGAAACCAGACCAATTAAGTGCACTGGCCGTTGCTGATCGACCGCTCGACGAGTCGCTTTCAGTAGCGCTGGGTTGTTAAAAAAACTGCCATCCTTAATAGCATCGTCAATGCGTACTAAGTCTTGCTTGAAAATATTACCACAGCCGATGGTCATGTGACCGACTTCTGAGTTACCCATTTGGCCATCGGGTAGGCCGACTGCTGATCCCGATGTCTGAAGGGTGGTCGACGGAAATTTGGCGAAGTAATGGTCGAAACGGGGGGTATTTGCTTGCAAAATGGCGTTGTGAGTGGGGTCAGGATTGTGGCCGAACCCGTCCAGAATGACTAGTAAGCTTGGTTGGCAGGCGGGTTTGACTGGCTTTGATGGTGCTATGTGACTCAAGTGATGAATCTCCAAATGCTGAATATTGTTATAAATTTGACCCTCATTGATGAGGGTTGTTGTCAATAAAATTTTACTGAGTTCTAGACGACGTAAAAACTAGCGCATCTGTATGCTTAGCGGTTTACATTCAATTGGTATACCAAAATTAGAAATAAAAATAGAACATCGTAGCGAAGGTAGCTGACTGGGCGTTGATCTTCAGTTTAAAGTACTTTCTGCATCAAGAATTACTTGGGTCATGCTGAGTACACTGTCAGAATTTAACGAGACTGAAGTAATTCCCTGTTGTACTAACCAGCTAGAAACTTCAGGATAATCAGACGGGGCTTGACCGCAAATGCCGATATATTTGTTGTGTTTTTTGCAGGCAGTGATGGCTAATTCCATGAGCTTTAATACCGCTGGGTTACGTTCATCAAAATCAGTGAGAATGCCAGAGTCTCTGTCGATGCCTAAGGTTAATTGGGTTAAATCATTGGAGCCAATGGAAAAACCATCGAAATGTTCTAAAAACTGTTCAGCCAATAAGGCGTTACTTGGTACTTCACACATTAAATAAACATGCAGGCCTTGTTCTGTTCGTGGTAGGCCGTGTTGTTCCAATTGCGCCAACACATGAGTGGCAGTGGCCACGGTGCGAACAAAAGGAATCATCACATGCACGTTAGTGAGTCCCATGTTCTCTCTGACTTTTTTGATGGCGGCGCATTCTAGGGCAAAACAATCCGCAAATAGTTCGGACTGGTATCGAGAGGCACCGCGAAAACCAATCATTGGATTTTCTTCTTGGGGTTCATAATCATGCCCGCCAATGAGCGATGCGTATTCATTAGATTTGAAATCGCTGAATCGCACGATGACAGGTTTGGGATAAAATGCGGCGGCAATGGTTGCCACACCTTCGCTTAAACGGTTGATATAGAAATCCACGGGGCTGGGGTAACCGGCTATTTTGGGGCGGATGGCCGCTTGCAGTTTGGCATCCAGTGTAGAAAAGTTTAATAATGCTTGTGGGTGAATGCCGATGGTGTTGTTGATGATAAATTCCAAACGGGCAAGTCCGACGCCGTCGTTGGGAAGTTGGCTGACTTCAAAGGCTTGTTCGGGGTTGCCCACATTGAGCATGATTTTGGTGATAGGACGTTTGCTTGAGCTAAGATTGATTTGTTCTCGACTAAAAGGTAAATCACCGTCATAAACATAACCGGTATCGCCTTCGGCGCAACTCACGGTGACGACTTGGCCATCAATAAGCGTTTGGGTGGCGTTTGAACAGCCTACCACGGCAGGGATACCCAGTTCTCGGGCGACAATGGCGGCATGGCAGGTACGGCCACCCCGATTGGTGACGATGGCGGCGGCCCGTTTCATGATGGGCTCCCAGTCTGGGTCCGTGATATCAGTGACTAATATCTCGCCAGGTTGCAGTTCATTCATGTGGGCGGCTTCGAATATGACACGGACCGGCCCGCAGGCGATTTTTTTACCGACCGATTTACCCGTGGTGATTACTCGACTTTTCGCTTTTAATTTATAGGCGTCTTGAAAGTGCGGGTCTTTGCTAGCCTGCACGGTTTCTGGTCGAGCCTGGACAATAAATAGTTCACCGGTGATACCATCTTTGGCCCATTCAATGTCCATGGGTCGCGCTTTACCCGCTTGTTCACTGTAATGGGCTTCAATGGTCATGGCGTAGCGGGCAAGCTGGAGGATTTCGTCATCGCGCAGAGAGAATGCGGATCGGTCGGCTTGGCGTACCGGTACATTTTGGGTAGAAGCCCCAGGCAGCGGATCTTTGGTACAGATCATTTTGATGGCCTTGCTGCCTAGTTGGCGCTTGATAATGGGTTGAAAGCCTTTCGCCAGTGTGGGCTTGTGGACGTAAAACTCATCCGGGTTGACCGTGCCTTGCACGATATTTTCACCCAGACCGTAGGCGGATGTGATGAAAATAACATCTTTAAAGCCGGTTTCGGTATCCAGGGTAAACATGACGCCGGAACAGGCACTATCGGCGCGGACCATTTTTTGGATGCCCAGCGATAGGGCAACGTCCATGTGGTGAAAATTATTTTCTTCGCGGTAAGAAATCGCACGGTCGGTAAACAGTGAGGCAAATACCTGTTTGCACGTGCTTATCAGGTTACGGTCACCTCGGATATTGAGATATGTTTCTTGCTGACCAGCAAATGATGCAGAAGGTAAGTCTTCAGCGGTCGCCGAGCTACGCACGGCTACATCGACATCTTCACCATATTGCTGTTCGAGTATGGCATAGGCTTGCAAGATTTCGTCGGCTAAATCGTTTGGCAGCTTGCCATGGCGCATCCAGTGACGAATGCGTGCACCGGTTTCGATGAGCGCGCTAACATCATGCACATCAAGTTGGTTGAGTGCCGCCGAAATTTTTTCGGTTAACTGATTGTGTTCAAGGTAGTATCGAAAAGCGTCTGAGGTGGTGGCAAAGCCATTGGGAACATTGACTCCGGCATCGGCTAAGCGGCGGTACATTTCGCCTAATGAAGCATTTTTACCACCGACCAGAGCAATATCGTCGAGGGTGATTTCTGAGAAAAACTTAATATACTTCATGGCTTACCTCGTGTTAGCTTATTGACGTACGCGAACTCTATATTCTAATGTAGTTTGCCCCTCAGCCGGTACTTTCATTTGCCAGAATGCGCCATGGGCGCTGTCCTTGGTGTGCGGTGTGTTTTCGGTGATTATTTTCCAATCGCCGGGTAATGGTTCTAGAATTTTGACCATCACGGCTTCATTTTTGGCATTTTTTAAGATGATTTGATAAGCGCTCTCATATTCATAATTGTATTGATTGAAACCGGATCGCTTTTTGAAATCGGTTTGTTTTTTATGAGCAGTAATATCAAAGGCTTCGCCGAGTTTCAGGCGGATTTTTTCATTTTTTGGGGTATGACTGATTTTATCTTCGCCAACAAATTGGGCGTTGCCTTTTTGGTCGCGTTTATAAACGCGCACAATACCTTTGGGCAGTGGCAAATCGAGATTGGAGGCTTTGTCGTTGGAGATGTTTAAATAGACGCCTATTTTGAGTTTTTTGCCGAGATCACCCACCTGGGTTTGGTAATAATAATTTTGGCCTTGCAGTAAAAACTCTTTATCGACAGGTATTTGATTGGCGGTTAATAGGGCGACTTGTTTGGTTTGGTTTTGTAGCAAAGTGGTTTGCCGGGGTAGGCTATATAGGTGATATTCGAAGAGTGCTTCTTCTTCCATGGGGGTCGCAGCTTGCATCATTGCCACGGTCGATTTGCGGCGTATCATTGGGCGTCGTATGGGTTCCCGAACGCGGTGGATGTCACCGGCAATGAGTTGTAATGAGGCGTGACGGTAGCTGGTGCCGCTGGTATTGGTTAAGGTCACCCAACCGTTGAGGTCGAGTTGCTTATCATCGCTTGAGAGTTCTGCTACATAGTCGGCTTTCCAGGATAATCCACTGGTTAAGTAACTGAGCTCTAGGTCATGGGTGCGGCTACCGTGATTCTCTAAACTGATGGTGAGTGTTGGGCGATCGCGTAGCGTTGGCGGCACATTGTCATAGACAATCCGGCCGGGTAGACCGGTTTCAATGGTGTTGCCAATTTGCAATACGACCCCTTGATTGGCACTTAATACTTTGGCTTGGTAGGTGGTTTCTTCGCCGGTGGTGGGGTGGGTTTTGATAATGCCAACCGTGCTGCCCACATATTTTTCCAACAGTTTTTGCGGGGTGAGTAAATCAAAGTCGAAATTTTGTTCGATGAGAAACAAGCTATTGGGTTCATTTAAGCTGCGTAGTAATGCGGTTTCTGGCTGAATATGGGCGCTTACTTCACGAAAGGCAACATGGTTATCACCGGGATTTAATTCAATGGTTCGGCTGTCTTTTACCAGCGCGAGATCGTTATTATAAATAGTGACTGCTACGCTTTTTTGTTGGGCTAAAGAGGACGTTATTTCGTTGTCAGTGGCGGTTTGCGCGCTGACGGTGGTATTCATGATGAATGTGCATGCTACGATAATACCGAGCATGGAGAGTTTAATATTTGGCCATAAATAGTGTGATTGGGTCATTGATGGGTACACGGCGGGCGTCTCTGTTCGTTGAATCGATGATGAGAGTGGTAGGTTTGAGTTCAAAGAAATCATAGGTATCTGAAAATCCATAGACCATGTTATAGTACCGCAAATCACCTAAATTAGGAATTGTTTTCAGTGCCCTGGTCTTGTTAAGTTTGATGCAAAATGCACCTTGAAATTCCCAGAGTTGCCCCCATTTTTTTGCCATTCTTTCAAAATACTTCGTCAACTCCCACGATAGGTTAAAAACCACCCGATTCGATGGTTGTCCATAAGTGTGAGTGGTGAAATTTTAAACTTTTAGAACGTTCAGCTTGAGGAGGATCAGCATGACAGCAACGGTAGAAGCCCATAAAGAGACCTTAAATTTTCAGACGGAAGTGAAGCAATTGCTTCATTTGATGATTCATTCGCTTTACTCAAATAAGGAAATCTTCTTACGCGAGTTGATTTCAAATGCATCGGATGCTTGCGATAAATTGCGTTTTGACGCGCTGTCGGATGATGCGCTTTATGATGGTGATTCTGAGTTAAAAGTGAAAGTCACTTACGATAAAGAGGCCAGAACGGTGACCATTGCGGATAATGGCATTGGTATGAACCGCGCTGAAGTGATTGATCATATTGGTACCATTGCCAAATCAGGCACTCGCCGATTTTTTGAGTCGCTAACTGGCGATCAAGCGGAAGATGCGCAATTGATCGGTCAGTTTGGGGTTGGATTTTATTCGGCTTATATCGTGGCAGACAAGGTCACATTGGTGACTCGCGGAGCGGGTTTGGGTGCTGAGCACGGTGTGCGTTGGGAGTCCACCGGTGAGGGTGACTATTCCATTGAAACGGTTGAAAAAGCCACACGCGGTACTGAAGTTACCTTACATCTTAAAAAAGATGAAGATGAGTTTCTAGAAGGCTATCGCCTGCGTAGTGTGATTAGTAAGTACTCGGATCACATTTCTATACCCATTATGATGGACTCAGAAGAGGAAGACAAAAAAGAAGAAGAGACCGTTAATAAAGCCTCTGCTTTGTGGACCCGGGCGAAAAATGATATCAAAGAAGAAGAATATCATGAGTTTTACAAGCATGTGACTCATGATTTTGAAGATCCGTTAAGTTATGTGCACTCCCGGGTCGAGGGGAATCAGTCGTATACGTCGCTGTTGTTTATACCGGCACGGGCACCTTTTGATTTGTGGGATCGTGATCGCCAACATGGGATTAAATTATATGTGAAGCGGGTTTTCATCATGGATGAAGCTGAACATTTAATGCCCAATTATTTGCGTTTTGTGCGGGGTATTGTGGATTCGGATGATCTTCCATTAAACATTTCGCGGGAAATCCTGCAACGTAACCGGCAAATTGACACCATTCGCGGCGCTTCGGTGAAAAAAGTATTGAGTCTGTTGGAAAACTTTGCCAAAAATGATCAGGCCAAATATAAAACCTTTTGGAAAGAGTTTGGTCGTGCCCTTAAAGAAGGCCCAGGTGAAGATTTTTCCAATAAAGAGCGTATTGCGAAATTATTGCGATTTGCTTCGACTCATGATGATGATAAGGAGCAGAATGTTTCGTTAGAGGATTATGTGGCTCGTATGAAAACTGGCCAAGATAAGATCTATTATGTCAGTGCAGATACTTATATGGCAGCCAAACATAGCCCTCATTTAGAAGTTTTTCAAAAAAAGGGCATTGAAGTGGTGTTGATGTTCGACCGAGTGGATGAGTGGTTAATGAACCATTTAACGGAGTTTGATGGTAAGTCTTTTCAGTCCGTCGCGAAAGGCGATTTAGACTTAGGGAGTTTGGAAGACCAAACTGACAAGGAAGAAAGAGAAAAAGCGGCGGCAGCCGTCACGGGTTTAGCCGAGCGAATGAAAGCGGTGCTGGGAGATAAAGTGACAGATGTGCGAATTACCCATCGGTTAACCGATTCACCTTCATGCTTGGTGGTTGAAGAGCAGGATATGGCGGCCAATTTACAACGCATGTTAAAAGCCGCAGGTCATGAAATACCCTCCAGCAAACCTACCATGGAAATTAACCCAGGTCATTTGCTAGTGAAGCGATTAAATAATGAAAAGGATGAGAGTAAATTTACCGATTGGACAGAGATTTTTTTTGATCAAGCGTTACTCGCTGAAGGTGGGCAGTTAGATGATCCTGCTGCGTTTGTTGCCAAGCTCAATAATCAGTTAACGAGTATTGCGTTTCTGGATAAATAAGGAATGGGTACGTGATAACTTTCCTGTTTGGCGCTCAGATTTGGTTTGTATTGGCTCGTTCTGAGTGAACAAAAGTGCAGGAATAGTGGTTCTATTTCGAGCTTTTGTGAGGGAAGAACGGGCCAAGACGAGCGGAATATGAGATGCGAAACAGGGAAGTTATTGCGTGGCCCATTCCTAGTATCGTTTATTAAACCTTCTCATGGATTCGCCACGATGTTAAGGCTTTTCCATGAGAGGTAACTCGACTAATGGAATGGCAGAGGATATGAATTGATCCAATTGCTTTCATTTTAGTGAGTATGTATGCACCAATACGGAACCTGTTGCACTATGTTTGATTTAGTACGATTGGGTTTACAGGTTATTACAGATCAATTTAGTACCAGGTCGTTTTTATCCTTTCGGTTGTTTTGTGGTTCAGATTCGTGAAAGCCTAGGCAGCAAGGAATCATTCGTAATGCTTTCCAAGCGGCTATGGACATGCATTGCAACTCGCCTTGGGTATTTTCCAGAAGAATTTGAGTGATATCGTTGCCTGCATGGCAGACGATACGGACTTTATACATTTCACCATAACGGCTGAAATAACAGCCGTTGGCAATGGGTAAGGTTATATGATTCATGAATGAGCTCCTTGTGAAAGAGTATCTTTTACTTTTTATTATGTTTGTTTGAATCAAGCATTATTTATACCATGGTAAACTTGTCTCTGCTTTACATTACAATGGTATTGCGAGTGACGGCTAAGGTGATGTCATTATCTATGTAATGTGTCATTGTTTTACTATGGATTGTTAAGTAATTGGTGGAGGAATGCAAGTCGTGAAGACTCTCAAAAAATCGTTATTATCAGAAATGCTCAAGCATTATTTCGGCTAGTGTTTTTTGTGCAGTACTAAGATTTTGTTTTAAAGCGTCTTTCATTGCTGTATTGATAATTCGTAGGCTAATAAATAATTCATATAGGAATTTATTATTATTATTTACATAAATAATAATAATAAATTTTCATGAGTATAAATACAGGGAAAATAGTCTTTGGTGTTGTGTAGCAACGACAAATATAGTGACTTTATTCAATTTTGAGATTTTTATATGCTCTTGCTTAGATTAGATAACATATCATTAGCGTTTGGTCATCATGCGTTATTAGACAAAGCAAACTTGACCATTGCGGCGGGTGAGCGCTTATGTATTATCGGGCGAAACGGTGCCGGAAAATCGTCGTTACTAAAAATCATTGCGGGTGAAATTAAAGCGGATGATGGTTCGCTCTGGATTGAGGCAAGCGCACGTGTGGCGAGTTTGCATCAAGATGTGCCGGTTGCTGAAGATATTACGGTTTTTAATCTGGTAGCGAAAGGTTTAGGTGATGTTGCAACGCTTATCTCAGATTATCATGAAACCGCGATTCAAGTTGCAGAGCGGGGCGGGCAAGCGGCTTTAGATAAACTCTCTCGGTTACAGCAGCAGCTGGATGACGCCGATGGGTGGCAATTCCAGCAACGCATTGAAACAGTTTTGTCGCAGCTGTCATTGAATGCTGAAGAAAAAGTGAGTGATCTATCGGGTGGATGGCGACGTCGCGTATTATTAGCACAGGCGCTGGTGTGTCAACCCGATATTTTGTTGTTAGATGAGCCAACCAATCATTTAGATATTACGGCAATTAATTGGTTGGAAAAATTCTTAATTAATCAAAAAATAACACTAATATTTATTACCCATGATCGAACTTTTTTGCGTCAAGTGGCCACCCGTATTGTGGATTTGGACCGTGGGCAACTAATCTCTTGGCCAGGTGATTATGATAACTATAAAATAAAAAAAGAACACCAATTGAACGTTGAGGCGGAACAGAATGCCCAGTTTGATAAAAAATTGCAAAAAGAAGAAGTTTGGGTACGTCAAGGAATCAAAGCGCGTCGAACAAGAAATGAAGGACGGGTAAGACGCTTAGAAGCCCTGCGAGCAGAGCAAGCAAAGCGTCGTAGTGTATTAGGTAATGCCGATTTCTCCATAGGGCAAAGCGAAAATTCAGGCAAGTTAGTATTCGAGGCAAAAGACGTAAGCTATTGTTGGGAAAACTCTATCATTGTGAAAGATTTTTCGGTGCGTGTATTACGAGGCGATAAAATCGGTTTAATTGGTCCTAATGGCTCAGGTAAGACGACTTTGTTGCGTCTGATGTTAGGTGATCTGTTGGCTGATGAGGGGACGGTCACTCAGGGTACCAATATAAGCGTTGCTTATTTTGATCAGCAACGTGCTCAATTGGTGCTAGAGAAAACCGTTAGAGAAAATGTCAGTGATGGTAATGATACGATCCGTATTGGTGATCAGGATCGCCATGTGGTGAGTTATTTGAGAGATTTTTTGTTTGACCCTGAGCGTTTACAATCGCCTGTTAGTTCCTTGTCTGGTGGGGAATGTAATCGGTTGTTATTGGCCAAATTATTTGCTAATCCAGCTAATGTGTTGGTATTAGATGAGCCCACCAACGATTTGGACATTGAAACCTTAGAGTTATTAGAAAACTTAATTGTTAATTTTGAAGGGACGGTTTTAATTGTTAGCCATGATCGTCATTTTTTAGATAATATTGTTAGCTCGACTTGGGTATTTAGCGGAAATGGTGTCGTTGAACAATATGTCGGCGGGTATCAAGATTATCTGCGGCAAAAGCCGACTGTCGTTGATGAAAATCACAGCGGAAAAAAATCAAATAAGAAAGCGGTGAAGGATGTATCTGAACCTAAAGTGGTGGATGCTCGCCAAAAATTAACTTATAAAGATCAAAAAGAATTACAGTCTCTGCCTACTGTTATCGAAAAACTTGAAGCAGAGCAACTCCAGTTACAAAGCGAAATGGCAACCCCTGATTTTTATAAAAAAGATGTTAATAACATCAATAAAATGACAAATCGTCTCGATGTGATTTCGAAAGAACTCGATCATCATTATGCGCGCTGGGATGAGTTAGAATCGCAGTCAAATCATTAATACTTAGTACGCCTCCTGTCCATTGTCCACTGGCATTGGGCCGCCTATCATTTAATCTTTATTTATCTTTAATATTGCAAGGATTTGTCTTCAGTTGACAATAACGTATGTTGTTGCAATAAAGTACCCTTAAGTTTAGGCAGAGAACATGCGCAAGGAATATTTAATCGTCCGAAGCTAGGCTAGTTAAATATTTTTTAGATAGATCGAAAACGTTTTCCTATAAGGATGTGCTATTTCGCTGAGTAAACTGATCAATTGGGGTGTTTATTTATGACCAATGATGCATTTGATAAGGGTGCGAAACCCATACCGTCTTTGTTTTTTCTGGTTCTCGTTTTGAGTTATGTTTCAACGGCTTTTGGCCAGCAAGATGAAAAGCAAGTCAATTGCTTATCCTTAAATGTATATCATGAGTCACGCGGTGAAAATAAAACAGGCCAAATGGCGGTTGCTATTGTTACTATGAATCGAGTGATGAGTTCTCGTTATCCAAATACGGTATGCAAAGTGGTGTGGCAATCGCGTCAGTTTAGTTGGACGCAGGATGGTAAAAGCGATCGCCCAACAGACGATAAGGCTTGGGAATTAGCGCGAGAAGTGGCTGAGTTTGTTTACCATAAGTACGAACACAATTATAAAAAAACCAATGGTGCGGTTGACATCACTGGCGGGGCGTTGTTTTATTATGCACCTAAGTTAGTCAATCCATATTGGGCAGCCAAAAAAGTTAAAACCGTACAAATTGGTAACCATGTTTTCATGAGGGAAAAATTGTAGCCCGTATAAGTATTAAGAAATGGGCTACCTAATAACTAGGCAACATGAGCTAAGCAGTGGAGTGGAAATCGCTGGCCAGATAAATAATCATCAATGCATCGTTGCACTTGTGGACTGCGATGTTTAACAGCCAATGCTTTGATTTCCTCTGCCGTTAACCAGCTGGTACCTATAATACCTTCATCAAGTGGCCGATTCTCTTCAAAATGATGGGCTTCCCCGCAAAAAGCAAAACGCAAATACGTTTTGCTTTTTTTCGGATGTTGCCAACTGTAAATGCCAATGAGTGATTCCGGTGTGAAGTGCCAGGCAGACTCCTCTAGGGTTTCCCGGGTAACGGCTTCCACTAAACTTTCACCTTGTTCCCAGTGTCCTGCAGGTTGATTCAGTACGGCACGTCCGTCTATCATTTCTTCGATTAACAAAAACTTATTGTTTTTTTCAATCACGGATGCAACAGTAATATGTGGCAGCCAAGTCATTGAGTTCTCCTCCATTGTTCATGCATACTACCAGTTTATAATGGGTATTGCCGAATAGTCAGTGTTTTACCGCGCTGGGTAAATTCTAATTGTTTTAAAAAACTCATGCCCAATAGTACAAAATTCTCTTCTAAGCCGGGGTTGATACCCGCAGCGACGTCAAACACCTCAATGTCTCCCAGTTTGACACGCTTAATGGTTGTCATATAACCAACCACGGAACCATTGGCCGTACGGTATATTATCGGTTGTCCTTTAGAGAGATTAAGCTTCTGGGCGATGGCGGTGGGCAACGCAATGTCACTGGCACCGGTGTCGAGTAAAAAATCTACAGGCTCAGTATTTAATAGTCCTGTGGCGACGTAATGACCTGCTCGATTGCGAGTCAGCTGGACTTCTTTTACTCCTTCGCTAGTGATGGCACTGTTGACATCTTGATTGGGGTTATGTTGTTTTTCTAACCAGTTGTTAAAAAATAAAGTGAGTCCACCTAACACCAGAAACCAAGTGATGTAGGCCATGATTTTACCGAGTCGATCGGTGAAGCGATGATCTTGATGATTTGTTGGCATGATAAAATTATTGCTGGTAGCAGTCCTCATTGGAGGCAAAACGGATTATTTTATGCAGATAAAATTTAGTTATTTAATCTTACTAGTGGCTTTGGGACACTTTTTTGTCGGGCTCGATGTCAAATTCTTAAATCCTAATGAGTTGTTTGTATAAAAAACATACGTCTGCAGTGAAAGTATTTTTAGAAGAAACAATTGTGCCACAGTTGAAACTATAATATTTGGCAATGCGGTTTTTTTTGAGGGAATCTCTTGCTTGTATCCAAGCAGGTATCTGGACTTAACCCTTCCTTAAATTATGGAATTTTGAAAAGTATTATGAAAAATATCGTTGGCAGTTTATTGCCGTTATTATGTGTGTTGTTGTCAGCTTCAGTTTTTGCTAGAGAGCCAGGCCCTCGTGCGACCCCAGTCATCGTTAGTATCGCGAAGCAGCAAGCATTAGCACCGGTAATTGAAGTCCCTGGAACAGTAATTAGTCGCCAGCAAGCCAACATTGCAGCTGAAGTGAGTGGTCGTTTAACGTGGGTAGCCGAGGTGGGAGACAATGTACGCAAAGGGGCATTTATTGCGAAACTCGATGATACTTTACAGGGCCTAGAAGTACAACAAATTGAGGCAAACTTAGAGCGAGAAAAAGTACGGGTTGCCTATTTGGAAAAGGAAACAAAACGCCTTGAAGCCATGGCGGAGGCTAATCTAATGGCAAAGAATTTATTGGATAAAACTTCCAGCGATTTTGGTGTTGCAAAAACGGAACTCGCGTTAACCAAGGCACGTTTACAATTTGAAAAAGAAACCCTGAAACGCCATAAAATAACAGCGCCTTTTAGTGGGGTCGTGACAGAACGTTTAGCGCGTCAAGGTGAATGGGTGAGTTCAGGGGATGAAATTTTAGCTTTTGTCAATCCTCAAGCCCTAGAAGTGATGGCACGGGTCCCTCATGAGAGTGTGGCTAATTTAAGATTGGGAGATAGTATACAAATCACCCAAAAAACTCAAGCAGAATTGGGTTATTTGCGAACCATTGTGCCCATTGGTGATGTGCAATCACATTTGTTTGAAGTACGTGTTTCATTGAAAGGGAAGCGCTGGTTGGTTGGCCAAGCGGTACGCGTACTGGTGCCCATCGATAGTGCTCGATCGGTGATGACCGTACCGCGTGATGCAATTGTTTTACGTCGTAATGGAGCCTCAGTTTTTCGAGTTGGGGATGAAAGCAAAGCTGAGCGGGTGAGTGTATCCACAGGTATTGCCAGCGGCGAGTTCATCGAAATTCAAGGTGATATCCAGGCAGGCGACAAAATAGTTATTCGTGGCAGTGAGCGATTACGACCGGGTCAACTGGTCAAGCTGTTACCCTCTGACGGGGATGAATCGTGAATTTAACTAAGCACTCTTTAAATAACCCTGTTGCGGTATTTGTAGCAGTATTGCTGGCTATTTTGTTCGGTGTGATTAGTTTCTCTCGGTTACCGGTACAGTTAACGCCTGAAGTCGAAAAGCCGGAAATTACCATTAGTACCACATGGCGTGCGGCCGCGCCTGAAGAAATTGAAGCGGATATTATCGAACCGCAAGAAAAAGTATTGCGCGGTTTGCCAGGCATGACGGAGCTTACCGCAAAAGCACAACGAAGTCGTGGGGAAATTACTATTACTTTCCAAGTGGGCATGGATATGCAGCGTGGCCTGCTGGAAGTGCTCAATCGTTTGAATCGTGTTCCGTTTTATCCCGAGGATGTGGAAGAACCGGTAATTAGTTCGGTGGGTGGCAATAGCCGGGCAATTGCCTGGTTTATTTTAAAGCCGTTGCCGGGCAATGATCGACATATTGCAAGTTATCAAGATTTTATTGAAGAGGTGGTGCAAACCCGCTTCGAGCGGGTGCCTGGTGTCGCTTTATCTGAGGTACGGGGAGGGCGTGAAAATGAAGTGCGTATCACTTTTGATCCCTATAAAGCAGCAAGCTTAGGCATACAATTACCTAAAGTCGCGGTGCTGGCGGGTGGAGCCAATGACGTCTCGGCGGGCAGTGCGGATGTGGGCAAACGTCGTTATACGATCCGTTTTGCAGGTAAATACGATTTGGATGAACTGGGTAATATGGTACTTGAATGGCGTGAAGGTCACCCTATTCGATTGCGTGATGTGGCCGAGGTTCGTTTAGCCCAGGTCGATCGCAGTTCGTTTGTCATTCAAAATGGTGAGGCTGCGATGGCTGTCAATGCGCATCGGGAAAATGGTGTCAATGTATTAGAGGTGATGGAGCAGTTGCGTATTGCTGGCGATGAACTACGTGAAGGTCCTTTGAAAAGGGCTCATCTATCGTTTGAGCAAGTGTATGATGAAACGATTTATATTGACCGATCTATTGATTTAGTCAGAACTAATCTGGGGCTTGGGATCGTTTTAGCCGTTGGCGTGCTTTGGTGGTTCTTGCGACGTTTTCGAGCGACGTTAATGGTGGCGGTGGCGATTCCTGTCACCATATTGGCCTCGTTTATCATATTAGATGCAGCGGGTCGAACTCTCAATGTGATATCCCTGGCAGGGTTAGCTTTTGCTGTGGGGATGGTGCTCGATGCCGCCATTGTTGTTTTAGAGAATATTGTCCGCTTACGTGAAAACGGTAAACAGAGCGATGAAGCAGCGTTACTTGGTACGAGTCAAGTTTGGGGAGCATTATTGGCGTCAACGGTCACCACGGTGGCGATATTTTTGCCCGTGGTTTTTCTTGAAGAAGAAGCGGGTCAATTGTTTGCGGATTTGGCCTTGGCGATTGCTGTGGCTATCTGTTTTTCTCTCATCGTTGCCGTGACGGTGTTGCCAGCGGCCGCTAATAAATGGTTGGCGCATTCCAATATGGAAGATCCCCATGCCCATTGGTGGCGTGGTAGCACGCGATTTATTATGTGGTTAACCAATACCAGTTGGCGCCGTTTTTTCTGGATTTTTAGCCTCATTGCATTGCCCATTTATTTAGCATTTTTGTTTTTACCTAAGGCGGATTATTTACCTGAGGGAAATCGTAATCTGGTATTTGCTTTTATTTTGCCACCACCGGGCATTAATATCGACACCTTAGAAAAAGAAATGGGATTTGTGGTGGCTGAGCGGATGCAACCCTATGTGGATGGCACAGAAGATTTGGTAGTGGACAATTATTTTTTTGTGATTTTCAACGGAGGTGCGTTTATGGGAGTGCGTGCCAAAGATCCGTCGAGAACCGATGAGTTAGTGGGCTTAATTAATCGAGTCATTCAGGGATTTCCGGATACCATGGCGTTTGCCAAGCGTTCTTCACTTTTTGGTGGATTTGGCAGTGGCCGAACCATTGATATTAATATTCAAGGGCGAGATATTGAGTCATTGTTGCAAGCGGCACAGGCGGGGTTTGGTACCATTCGAGGTGCGCTGCCCGGGTCATCGGTCCGGCCTTTTCCTGGTCTGGACTTGGCTAACCCAGAATTACGTTTGCTGCCCGACGAGCGAAGAATCGCGGAAGCTGGGTGGGATCGAAGTCAATTAGCAAATATTGTCAGATCGCTAGGCAGTGGTTTATATGTGGGTGATTATTTTGATGGAGAACAGCGTCTCGATGTGATTTTGCGTAGTGAACTTTGGCAGACCCCTGAAGAGTTAGCGGCGATTCCTTTGGCGACACCAAATTCCGGCGTATTGCCTCTCGGTGAATTGGTGCAGTTGCAGCGTACGGCAGGGCCTGAAGAAATTCGCCGCATTGATCGACGGCGAACCATCACTTTACAAGTGACTCCACCGACTGAGATGTCCTTGGAAGAAGCGATTGCATTGCTCAGAGACAAAGTTGAGCCGGTGATTACCAGTTTGCTACCAGAGGATGGAACAGTGGAATATTCAGGAACAGCAGACCAATTGGAAACTGCCTTATTGAGTATGGGTGGCAGTTTCTTACTGGCGATTATTATTCTATATTTATTGATTAGTGCACTGTTTCGATCATTTAAAGATAGCTTGCTGGTGTTGATGACGATTCCATTAGCCACCATTGGCGGTGTATTGGCGTTAGCGATATTGAATACATTTTCGTTCCAGCCCATGGATTTGCTGACCATGATTGGTTTTATCATTTTATTGGGTTTAGTTGTCAATAACGCTATTTTGTTAGTTCATCAAACACGTGCCGCAGAGCGAGAAGGTTTGCATCGATCGGCTGCCGTTGAACAAGCGGTTCGGCTGCGTTTGCGTCCCATTTTAATGAGTACCTTAACAAGCATCTTTGGGATGTTGCCATTATTAGTTGTGCCGGGTGCGGGGGCTGAGCTTTATCGTGGTTTAGCCGCCGTTATCGTGGGAGGTATGTGCTTGAGTACCTTATTTACACTTATTTTGTTACCCAGCTTATTGCGCATTGGTGAGAATAGGTTCAAAGAAACTGAAGCAATCCCTTATAAAGCAGTCGCATAATACAAAAGGATGAACTGGTGAGTGAAAGTAATATTCCGTTTGATGATGATAGTGAGGAAGAGCGCCGCAGTTATTTTCGCATTGAGGAATGTGTATATATTGAATATCGCCCGGTAACTAATGATGAGCTAGCGCAGATAAAAAATCATAGTGGTAAGTACAAACCGAAAAAAGATGCGTTTACTGTTGAGTTAGAGCAGCTTGATCGTGAACTCAGTCCAATGTTAGCGCTTTTTCGCAGAGAAAATCCGAGTTTGGCTCAGTATTTAGAAGTTCTGAATAAAAAAATTGATGTGATTGCGTCACACTTGGTGTTTGATCAATTTAAAAAATCAGCGGAAGATAAAACCATCATTACCACAACCCGCACCATTGATATTAGTGAGGGTGGTGTTAGTTTTAATCGACCTGAACCATACGGTATTGGTGAGTACTTTCATATTAAGCTAGTGGTTGTGGATGCACGCTTTGGTATCGATACTTATGGGCGGGTTATCCATTGTAACTTGGAAGATTCTGATGGGGATAGACGAGTCTTCCGGATCGGGGTGGAGTTTCCTGTGCTTTACGAAAGCGATCGGAAATTACTAATACGCTATATTTTAGATCGCCAACGGGAGCTAATTCGCAAACGGAAGAGTTAGCCTTTCTACCGACATTGGGCAGCCTAGCGTTTGAAAATCGCGAAGGAAATTGATTTCACAAGGGTTTTCCTGACGGAGGTATAGGTCTGGCCATTGATATCGAGACATCAACTTGTGATTACACCGCGAGGCGAAGGCTCAGAGGTTGGGTTTTGTTTCAAAACACGCCCCTATACGCTCTGCATTTTCATCCCTGAAAATGAAGGTGTTTGAAACAAAACCCAACCCCTGAGCTGGAGTACGTCCTAAACTCGACTGGATATCAATGGCCAGACCTATAATACTTGTTGTATTGCCGACCGAAGAAAAATTCTTGTGGGATCCAGGTCTCAAGCGAGATCAAATGATAGGCTGCCCAATGTTGGTTTCTAATCCGCTATCTTGATTTCAATACTGTGCCGCCAAGATCGTTCAGCATGGGAGGGGATCTGTACGATGCCGGGTTTTGCAGAAAACTCACCGTCATACGCCAGTGGACTTGCGTAACCTTGCCAAGGCTCGATACATAAAAAATTCGCTCGTGATTTGCTCCATAGGCCTAAATGGGGAAAGTCAGCATAACGAATACGGAGGCGAGGGTAGTCTTGATCGATGATGCCATAGGTGAGTGAATGGCTTTGTAGTTGATCAAAGATTAACGCATCGTTTTCAAATAACTCATCGCTTAACATTAATGTGTCGAGACTCACCGGTGATGCTTGGCTGTCGGGTAATAATAAACCCGCTGATAAGCGGCGAACTGGTGTTTGTTCAGGTTTCTCAAATTGAATAAAGTGTTGGTTTTTTGTTTTATTCTCAGCAAGTGGCCACTTGAATGCTGGGTGAGCGCCGATGCTGACAGGCAGTGATATGGTGCTTGGGTTTCTGACTGTGTAATCGATGAATAATATATGTTCATGGAGTGTGTAACGAATGACCAGCTCAAAATCAAATGGGTAACGTACTTTACTGGCAGCGTTGCTTGATAATACAAATGCGATGGATACGTGATTGTGGTCTAATACAGCAAATTCGCTATCCCGGGCAAAACCATGCTGTGTGAGTGAAAATGGTTTATTTTGATGAATTAATTGATCATTTTTTAGTCGCCCTACCATGGGGAATAAGACAGGCGCATGTCGTGGCCAAATAGATGGCTCGGCTTGCCATAAGAATTCTTGATTATCGTTTGTGCATAACGACTGCATTTCAGCACCGAGGGTGTTGAATTTGACTGTTAAATATCCATCTGTAATCTGCATACGAGTAAGCGTTTGTTGGGTTGTGAGTGGCGCCCCGGAGACGACTCGAACGTCCGACCTGCCGCTTAGGAGGCGGCTGCTCTATCCTCTGAGCTACCGGGGCATTTTGGCTGTGGGTCTGGCAAACAATGAAGTGGTTTTGCTTCTCCGCTTACAGTGACTAAAAAATAAATCACTCATGGTAAATAGGCGAGTCCATTTGCAAAGCTTGCGCAGAGATTATGGCAATAATTGATTCACATGGCAATGCTTTTACACGCCATGTCTTTTGGATGTGTGTCCTTTATCAAGACATTTTATTTATCATGAAGTGATAACTTGTGTAACATAGCCCCATGAGTGAGAAAAAAAACCAAACTATTCAAAATATCGTTTTCCCTAAAAATTGGCCGACTTATGTGACAGATTTGTTTGTTCATTCAGCAAACATCGGGTTGCAGCCTGCGGCATTTTTTACTGCTGAAGATTCCGAAACATGGATGATGGATGTGGGGCAGATTATCTCAACACTAGAAAGCATCAGAGTGGATCGTGAGACTATCTGTGCAGCGATTATTTATCAAAGTTTTTGTGAACAATCGGTTGCTATCGAAAAAATAACACAGGTATTTGGTCAGGTCATTGCCAATTTGTATACTGAAACTGAGCGCTTATTGGTCGCTGAGCGAGATGGTTTTGCATTAAAGCAGTCATCGGAAAAGTCGCCGTCGGATTCGTCGAGCCAGCATATGATGTTGCTCTCGATGATGGGGGATGTTCGGGTTGTTTTTATCTTGTTAGCACACCAGTTATTGTGTCTGCGCAAAGCGAAAGATGCCAGTGAATCAGCAAAACGCTTGTTGGCACAAGAAACCCAAGATGTGTTTGCACCCTTAGCTAATCGATTAGGTATTGGACAGATTAAATGGGAATTAGAAGATTTTGCGTTTCGTTATCTAGAGCCTAAAAAATACAAAGAAATCGCCACGTTTTTAGAAGAACGGCGGGTTGATCGTGAGCAATATATCCAGCAAGTGGTGACTGAGCTACAACAAATTTTGCAGCAAGCAGAAATTCCTGCCAAGGTGTATGGGCGGCCAAAACATATCTATAGTATTTGGCGGAAAATGCGAAAAAAGCATTTGAAGTTTGATGAACTGTATGATGTACGAGCGGTACGCGTGTTAGTGGATGATTTGACACAATGTTATACGGCATTGAGTGTTGTGCATAGTCATTGGCCTTATATTGTGGGTGAATACGATGATTATATTGCTGCGCCTAAGAGAAACTTATACCAATCATTACATACGGCGGTGATGGGGCCGGATGATAAAGTGATAGAAATACAGATTCGTACTCAAGCGATGGATGAACATGCTGAACTTGGGGTGGCCGCGCATTGGCGCTATAAAGAAGGTTCTAAGCACGATAAAGAAGTTGAGCAGCATATTGAGTCGATTAGATCATTACTCAGTGCCAAAGAAAGCAATCATGCACCAGCGATGGTGCGTTCGCAACAACCGGGGCCATCGTCGGGTCGTATTTATGTGCTCACACCTCAAGGTTCAGTCATTAATTTAGCCAGTGGTGCGACACCACTGGATTTTGCTTACCATATCCATACGGATTTAGGCCATCGATGTAAAGGGGCGCGAGTCGATGGTCACATGGTGCCTCTGACAACCCAGTTAAGTAGTGGTCAGCAAGTCGAAATTATTTCATCCAAGAAAGGTCAACCGAGCCGAGACTGGCTGATTCTGCACTATGGTTATTTAAACACCCCACGTGCTAGAACAAAAGTTCGACATTGGTTTAAACTACAGTTTAAAGAAGAACATATGATTAATGGTCGCAATTTATTGGCGCGAGGAATCGAGCAGATGCCCATCGATCCACGGCAATTGCTGGCGGTGGCCAATAAATTCAATTTTAACCATGTGGATGAGCTCTATGCGGCCATTGGCCGGGGCGAATTAGGTGTTGTCCAGATTGCTAATTTATTAACGGCTGAGAAGGTTACCAAACAATCACTGAAAACCGACGTGCCAACGATATCCCGTGCCGCACATCAGATTGAGCGAGGTGTTGAGATTGAGGGGGTTGGTGATCTGCTTACAACCTTAGCTCGGTGCTGTAAACCGATGTCAGGCGATGCTGTGATTGGCTTTGTTACCCAAGGCCGAGGTGTTAGCATCCATCGTGCAGATTGTGTGAATGTGTCACAGCTAGAAAAAAACTACCCGGAAAGAATATTACAGGTTGCTTGGAGTCATCATCAGGACAAATTGTATGAGGTGGATATTGAAATTGATTCTGTCGATCGTGCTGGATTACTACGCGATATTACCTCGCTATTGGCTGGCGAGTATATTAATGTGCTGGGCGCCAATACTCGTTCAAATAAACGGAGCCATGAGGCAAAAATGTACATCAGTCTGCAAATAAAAAACAATGATCAGTTGAACAAAGTGGTTGCTAAATTGATGCAACTGCGTGGTGTATACAATGTGGCTCGTATGAAATGAGAAAAAATATGACATCTATGGATAAGTTATTGGCGATAATGGCGAGCTTGCGCGATCCCGATCAAGGATGTCCGTGGGATCGGGAACAAAGTTTTTCGAGTCTGCTTCCTCATACGCTTGAAGAAGCCTATGAAGTGGCTGAACTGATTGAACAGGGGAAGTTTGATAAATTAGCCAATGAATTGGGAGACTTATTGTTTCAGATTGTTTTTTATGCGCAGATTGCCAAAGAACAACAACTTTTCACTTTTGAGGATGTTGTTACTGAAATTACAGAAAAAATGCTAAGGCGCCACCCGCATGTTTTTGGTGATGAAACCATTAGTGATTCGCAGGAGCAAACCAAGCAATGGGAAAAATTAAAACAGCAAGAGCGAAGCGATCAATCAAGTCAGAGTCAACTCGATGGACTGAATTACCATTTACCTGCGGTGAGCTTCGCCAATAAATTACAAAAAAGAGCCGCGTTAACTGGTTTTGATTGGGCTAATATGCAAGATGTTTTTGCCAAAGTCGAGGAAGAGCTGCAAGAAACGGTCGAAGCTTGGCAAGCACAAGATGAGGCCGCACTCACTGAAGAGATTGGTGACTTGATGTTTGTCTGTGTGAATGTTGCACGTTATGCCAAGATCGATCCTGAGACAGCTTTACGAAAAGCCAATCGGAAATTTGAAAAACGTTTTCGCTATATGGAAACAGTCATTAAAGAAGAACACGGCAGTATGGATGCGTTATCGGTGGAGCAGATGGAAGCTTATTGGAATCAAGCAAAAAAATATACGTCATAAAAAATGCAAGCACGTTTCAATGATATTATAAAAAAAATCGAACACTGTATGTTGCGGGATCAGTATCAACTGCACAAACAGACTAAAAATTTACAACGATTGGCAGCCCATGGGAAACTGTCCTCAGCACAGCTTAGCCAGCTGGAACAAAAGATTCGTAAATCGATTGAACAGCATGATAATCGTCAAATCAACAAACCGACTTGTCAGTATCCCGATCATTTGCCGGTTGCTGAAAAGAAGCAAGAAATTATCGATGCGCTAAACGCGCATCCGGTGGTGATTGTTTGTGGTGAAACCGGTTCCGGTAAAACTACTCAACTGCCAAAAATTTGTTTGGAAATGGGGCGCGGAATCCGGGGAATGATTGGCCACACCCAGCCGCGGCGAGTGGCTGCTCGCAGTGTGGCGACTCGCATTGCCTCAGAATTAGAAGTGAGTCTTGGGCATGCCGTCGGTTATAAGGTTAGGTTTTCTGATAAAACCAGTGAACAAACCTATATTAAAATAATGACCGATGGCATCTTGTTAGCGGAAACTCAGTCGGATAAGTTTCTTGATCAATACGATACCATTATTATTGATGAAGCTCATGAACGCAGTTTAAATATTGATTTTTTGTTGGGTTATTTAAAACAAGTTATTCGCAAGCGTCGAGACTTGAAAGTCATTATCACCTCAGCAACGATTGAGACCGCACGGTTTTCTAAGCACTTTGATGATGCGCCTATTATTGAAGTGTTGGGGCGAACATATCCGGTTGATATTCATTACCAAGCCTTGTCAGGGGAGGATGATAATGAACGGGATAATCATGTGCAGCAAGGGATTATCGATGCCGTTGATGAATTGGTAGGTTATGGTCCGGGTGATATTTTAATTTTCTTGGCGGGTGAGCGAGACATTCGAGAAACGGCCGAAGCCTTGCGCAAATGTCATCCGCCTGAAACAGAAATTTTACCGATGTATGCGCGGTTGAGTGCCAAAGAGCAACAACGAATCTTTGAGAATCATCGAGGACGGCGTATTGTGTTGGCCACCAATGTGGCTGAAACATCATTAACGGTGCCAGGTATTCGTTATGTGATTGATCCGGGCTTTGCTCGTACCAGTCGATATAGTTATCGGACTAAAATACAACGTTTGCCCATTGAAAGAATATCGCAAGCCTCCGCCAACCAGCGGGCTGGCCGGTGTGGACGGGTGAGTGCCGGGGTTTGTATACGCTTATATTCTGAGGAAGATTATCAGGCGAGGATACAATATACCGAGCCGGAAATTCTGCGTACCAATTTAGCGGCGGTTATATTGCAGATGCTCCATCTTGGCTTGGGAGATATTGAGCAATTTCCGTTTATTGAACGGCCGGATAAACGATCGATAACAGATGGTTATAAACTGTTACATGAGTTAGGTGCCGTCGATGATAGCAATCGTCTGACCCCAGTGGGTAAACAACTGGCAAAAATTCCGGTTGATCCTAAATTGGGCCGCATGATCATAACGGCAATGAAAGAAAATTGTTTGCATGAAATACTCATTATTACCTCGATTTTGAGCATCCAGGACCCAAGAGAAAGGCCTTTGGATGCGCAAAAAAAAGCAGATGAAAAACATCGGCGATTTATCGATGAGCATTCTGATTTTATGACGCTGGTTAATTTGTGGGGGTATTTACAAGAGCAATCCAGGCATTTAACGCAAAACAAATTCAGACAGCTATGTAAGTCTGATTATCTATCTTATATTCGTGTTAAAGAGTGGTGGGATGTTTATAAACAATTAAAAGCGCATTGCACCGCAGCGGGTATACGATTGAACGATCAAGTCGGAGATTATCATTCGATACACTGTGCATTGTTATCTGGTTTATTAGCACAGATTGGTTTTAAAAGTGATGATCAAACTTACCTGGGTACGCGTGGCTTGAAGTTTAATATTTTTCCGGGCTCAGCATTGTTTAAAAAATCCCCTAAATGGTTAGTGGCTGCTGAAATTTTGGAAACTGCTCGGATATATGCGCGCACGGTTGCTAAAATTGAACCGATGTGGATTGAACAACTTGCTCCGCACTTGGTAAAGCGTAGTTATTATGATGCGCATTGGGAAAAACGGCCCGCGCAAGTGGCGGCGTATGAGCGGGTTTCGTTATATGGGCTGACATTGGTGGCCAAGCGTAAAGTTAACTATGGTCCGATTGACCCCCAAGTGGCGCGTGAAGTGTTTATTCGGCATGCATTAGTCGATGGCGAGTTTTTCACGCGGGCGGCATTTATGCAGCACAATAAATCGATGATAGAAGAAATAAAAAATTTGGAAGCCAAGGTGCGGCGCCAAGATATTTTAGTCGATGACGAGACGATCTATCAGTTTTTTGATGAACGATTACCTGAAGGAGTTTATTCGGGGTCAGGTTTTGAAAAATGGAGAAAAAATAAAGAAAAAGACAACGCGAATTATTTATTCCTCGACAAAGCGAGCTTAATCAGAACATCATCAGATAATCAACTTGAAGAGCGGTTTCCTGATCAGCTAGTCGTTGAACAAGCCGCATTCCCTCTCAGCTATCACTTTGAACCAAGTAAAGACATTGATGGGGTGACGACGAAAATTCCGATCACTATGTTGAACCAAGTGACACATCGTCATTTTGATAGTTTGGTGCCTGGTTTAGTTGAAGAAAAAATTAGCTTGCTATTAAAATCGCTGCCTAAGCTGTTACGTAAGCAGCTTGTGCCCATTCCACAATTTGCCAAACAGTGCGCCCAACAATTCGATTCAATGGATGATCCGTTGATTGAATGGCTCACCCAATATATTAGAAAAACCAAAGGAATCGATATTCCCATCGATAGTTGGCACTTAGAAAATATGCCAGACTATTTATTTATGCGTTATGAAATTGTCGGTGAACAAAATAAGATATTAGCCACGGGGCGAGATTTAGACAAGCTACGGACAGAATTAGGTGATCGGACGCAAGCCGTGTTCCAAGCATTACCAAAAACTGATTGGCAGCGTGAAAATATTTTAGCGTGGGATTTTGGTAATATACCCGAGCATATTGAGCTGGTTCAGCAAGAGATGCGAATCAAAGCCTATCCAGTATTATTGGACTGTCAAAATTCAGTGTCGTTGACTGTGATGGATAACCAGGCCGAAGCACGTATTCTCCATAAAAAAGGTGTGCGACGTTTATTGATGTTATCCATCGCCAAGCAAACCAAATATTTGATGCGAAATTTACGGAATATCGATCAGCTGTGTTTGCAATATAGTGTCATTGGTGCTTGCCATTCATTAAAAGAAGATTTGATCAGTGCGATTTTTGATCAGGTCTTTCAGCTCAGAAGCGCGGATATTCGACAGCAAGATGAATTTGAAAAAAAACTGGCAGCGGGGCAAGCTCGGTTAATTGATGAAGCCAATACGTTTTGTACCATTGTTGATCGGGTGTTGGCGGAATATCATCAGCTTATGCAGCAAATGAAGAAAAATAAATCTCGTGTATCCAGTGATGCATGGCAAGATATCAATGATCAATTAAAGTATTTGATATATGATGGTTTTGTGGTGGAGACAGATAAAACTTGGCTATTACGCTTGCCTGTCTATTTGCGAGCCATCAATAAACGGATTGAGAAGTTTTCAAGCACACCCGAGCGTGATCAAAGTCAGAGATTGCAATTATCGCCATTATGGGAGCATTGTAAGTCACATTTCGATAAACAAGCATTACAGAAAATGACCAATCTTGAATTTGAAAAATTTCGTTGGATGGTTGAAGAAATGCGGGTCTCTTTTTTTGCGCAAGAATTAAAAACAGCATTTCCAGTTTCTATCAAGCGCTTGAAAGATCAGTGGGAGCAAGTATTGAAAAATTATTCAGGCCGGCCTGGGTAAATTATTTTTTACTTGTTAAATCCGTAGTACATCCATGTACCTGCGTTTGAGTTATCTATCAAGGGATAAGCGACCTCTTGGTTAAGATATGAAACGGCAGGAAGGTTGGGTGTGATTGAGCCATTTTTCAGGGAAGGTTTCTTTGTCACATCGCATTAAAGCGGCGGGTACATTGCTAAGACTGGCAAGTTGGTTGCTGCGGGCAACGACTCGCATCCCAAAAATTTTTTTATAGAAGCTTTCATGGGTTTGGTTGAGCATTGATACATTGGTCGTGGCACCCGCATAAGAGGCGACAATGATGGCATTTTTTATTAACTCGATGACAAGTTTGGGGCTTGATCGGTATTCTTTGTGGACGACAAGACGCCATACAGTGGCGATTTTTCGATTTTCTTGGCGAATGGCATCATACTCATGCATGAACGCTTCATCCATGGGGACACTGTGTTCATTGTCTAAGGTGACAGAGACAGTGCCAATGGGTTTGTCACCATCGTGTGCAATTAAAATAGTTGTTTCTTTTAAGTTATCCAGGTTTTCAAAATAGACGAGTTTGCCTTCTTTTTGTGGTTCTGCATAACCTTGTTCAACGTAAGCATCATGCACTAAACGATAAACATCATCACGATCTTTCTGGTTGTGCACTGAGGTAATGCGGTGTTGTTTTTTACCGGGGAAATAGGATGTCGGAATTGAGTTTAAATTGCGCTTACGTGGTAATGTCGTGATTCGTTTGTCCAGTGCTTGTAACGACAAATTGCTGTGTTTCATTTGAATTGTATTTATCATTGCAGTATTCATGTCTAACCCTTTGCGTTGTTCACAACCGTTGCTAGGTATAGTTGTGATGTGTCTCTAATAATTTAATGAAAACTCGTCACTTGTAACTAGAGAAGCAGAGGGTGTGCCAATGTGGTAGCCTTGAGCATAATCCACTTGATATTCTCGTAAGATATTCAACGTTTCTTCCGTTTCAACGAACTCGGCAATGGTTTTCTTGCCGAAACCTTTAGCAACATCACATAAGGCTTTAACGAGTATTTGGTCATCATAACTTTGCGCAATTTGGCGAATGAAGGAACCGTCAATTTTTATATAATCAAAGGGAAGTTCTTTTAAATAGTTAAAAGACGAAAAGCCGACACCAAAATCATCCAGTGCGAATTGACAGCCTAGTTTTTTAATGGCATGCATTAAAATGCGCGAGCCGGTGAGATCGGCAAGTGCGGCGGTTTCGGTGACTTCAAAAATGAGGTACTCTGGCGGTAGCTGGGTTTGCTCTAAGAGTTTTTTGAGTAGCGGTAATAACTCGGGGTCACTAAAAGAATGAGCCGATAGGTTAACCGAAAAAATATGTACCGTTGAGGATGCGTTGAATTCTGCAATTTTGGTGAGTGCTTGATGCAGAACCATATGATCAATGGCGCGTATGAGTCCGGTGCGCTCTGCTACCTCAATGAACATGCCCGGTGCTAATAAATTACCTTGGCTGTCTAGCATTCTGAGGAGGACTTCATAATGTGATATATGGTCTGTTGTGATGTTTAAAATAGGTTGAAACAATAATGTGAAACGATTTTCAGCAAGGGCATTTTCAATGCGTTGTTTCCAGTACACGTGGGCATGTAGTCGTTCTTTATCAAATTCATCGTTGGTGAATAAGTGCCAGCGGCCGCGGCCGGCATCTTTGGCGCGATACATGGCAAGATCTGCATTGGACAATAGGTCCTTGGTATCTTGACCGTGCTCAGGAAATAAGGCAATGCCAATGCTTGCAGAGACCTTGTGTCTTCTTTTGCCAATGGAAAGCTCGATATTGTCTAATTCTTCATTTATTTTTTGCGCGACTCTGATGGTATCTTGTTGGTCGATTTCTGGAATGACAATGGTGAATTCATCACCGCCTAATCGTGCAAGGATATCCGAGCTTCGCAGCAGCTTTTTTAATTTATGAGACACTTCTATTAATAGTGTGTCGCCGGCCTGATGACCGCTGGTATCGTTGATGAATTTAAATTGATCAAGGTCAATGAAGAAAATCGCACCGGTATGTTTGTATCGTTTGCCTTGTTCGAGGATTCTCTCAATTTCTTCTTGTAAACGGCGCCGATTGAAAAGTCCAGTGAGCGGATCATGATCAGCGAGCCAAGCGAGGCGGTGCTCAGCTTCTTTTCGTTCAGTAATGTCAAGCCCGACGGATAACATCACCGGGTCTTTATTGCTTGATGCATTTAAATGGGAGTGTAACCAAACCACGTTACGTTTCGCGCCATGTTTACAAGTCACGGTCGTTTCTAATTGAATTTGTTGGCGAATCCCCAGCGCGACTTCGGTTAATAAGCGATTGTGGCTGGAAATGTTATTAATATTGCTCAGTGTTTTTGAAAAACTTCTGCCTGCCAGGTCCTCATTGGTATAACCGGTGGTTTTTGATCCATAGTCGTTAATCAGTAAAATATTGCCCAGTTTGTCTTGGGTAATAATAATCACCTGTGCATTATCAAATAGATGTTTGATAAAGTCTCTTTCACTGGCAAGTTCCTGAATTTTATCGGCTAGCGAACCGGTTTGTGCCTGGACTTCATTTTCTAAGTCTTCCAATTGGTAGGAAAGATCAATGGCTGTTTGGCTCATCAAATCAATTTCATCTTTTAAATAAGATTGATTGTGAGATTTCTTAATGTTAGCTCGTGCGTCGTTAAATGCTCTCTCTGCAAGCAACGGTAAGTTAGAGGCAGTATTTTTGAGTCGTGTGAGTGGTTGCCAAAGAATCAATAACAGGGCGGATGAGGATAATAACAGTCCGATAATACCTGTCCCTATATTTTGTACAGCTGCCGCATCAATTTCTGCTAAGTAATCGGTGACATCGGCAATGGTGACAATATAACCCTCACCAATGATGGTGAAGTTTTCAAAACGGGTGGCTTTGATTTCGAAAGCGCGATGCTCATATTGGATCACGATGCCTTCACGTGTATCCTGAATTGATGATGTTTGTTCTGCTGCGATACGGATCAATGGAATATTCTTTGGAAGATCGGTTAATGCGGTAACGCGAGAGCGCCAGTTGGCTTGGGTCAATTCGCTATTACTGATGGGTTGAGTCAAGTTGTCTTGATTGGCCTTTACTAAAATCCCGACATCAACATCGGTAAATTGTTTGAAGCTCAATATGGCATCGGCTAATGACGAACCAATGATCGCGGCACCGACAGTAAAACCATCATTCAATAGCGGCACTACGGCAAATTGAATACAGCTGTTACGGCAGTCGAGTAGTGGTAAGGGTTGCTCTAAATCGATGGCTTTTTTAGCGAGCAGGGCAAGTTCTGGTTGGTTTTGTAAATGATTGGTTTGTCCCCAATTAGCAATCAGTTTGGCATTGGCATTATAAAAACCAATGGTGTCTATATTTTGCTCGATTTGTAATGGATACCAGTGAATATTAAAGTGCTTAAATAGGGATTCTGCATCAAAAATATTGAGTGCTCCATTCATGCCTTCCAGGGAAGGCAATATACCGCCAACTTTTTGTAAGCTAATAAAAGCTTGTTGAATCAGTGCGGTAATTTCATTATTAAAACGTATGTGTTGTTGTTTGCGTTGCTCTATGAATTGTGACTTTAAGCCTGTGTAATTAATAATGGGAAAGACGGAGTTAATGCACAGTAACAATAAACCCAGAATTAAAACCGCTTTCCATTTAAGGCTTAAGTACGGAGGCATTGATAATTTGTCTACTTTCCTTTCTATCATAAATAATTTGGCAGGTTATTAGTCGTTCAAAATTTTTCACTTTATTAAATAGCAAAGTGTTAACCATGCTTAAATTTAGGCCGAAATCAAAACGATATTAACTTATCCTATCGCATTGAGAGAGGCTTAGAAAGCCTGTTATGGTTACGTTTGGTTATATGTATTTATCATAGATGTTATTTTCATCAGACTCGGATTAAAAAGAGTAGGTGGCCGAGAGAGCAAATAATCGCCACCGGCGTTGAGTTTCATTAGCATCGGGATTATCACTTTGTGGCAACCAACCAGTACCGTCGATAAAATGGATTTCACTACGCAGTTGGATATGCCGATTTATGGTCCAACTTAAGCCAACGGTCCAGTCTTTGGCGAAATAGTTGTGGCGAGGTTTTTCCCTGGTGAGAGCGTTTTTAGTGCCGCTGCGATCTTCGATATCTTGGTATAACACATCATAACGTATGATGGCCTCTAAGCTCTTCAAAAACCGGTAGCGTCCTTGTATGTAGTAACTTTCTCCTGTGATGGTTCGGTCGAGTTGGGTGTTGTTAAAACCGTCTAGGCTAGTTTTTCGCCGAGCATATTCCATGGTAACGCTCCAAAACTCGTCGTTGATCTGGAGTGAGGCAATCCATGGGGTAAAATTAATTTTGCCGGGCGCTGGTTCGCCGGTTACACCGGCTTGTTTATATTTCATGTTGAGTTGAGAACGAGTTAGTGACACACGATATCGTTCATTGTTTTCTTGGTACTGTATTTTGCCCGCATAAGATATGTCTTCGCGTAACTTCCCAGGTAAATCTTTGTCAAATACAAAATGCTCTATATCCGCATCATCCACATTGGGGGAGCCACCGCCAAATTCAAAGGATACCTCCCCGGCATTGGTGCGATAAGCGCCGGCAAATAACAAACTGTCTGCGGATAATGTCAGATTTCGAGTTCGTTCAAAGTAAATCGATTGGGGGAGAAACACGCTTGGTCGAGTGACGGGTACGTCGCGTGTTTCATTGTAAAATCCATAAGGTATTTTGACGCGGCCCAGGCGTAGGGAGGCTCTGGAGTTTTCTTGAGAATAAAAATTATAGTCGATCACACCATAGTCAAGCTGAATATCTCCGTCATCACTTTGGCCGGCACGTCGTGAAATGAGTTGACCAAAAATGTGTAAATCGGCAGTGATTTGCATTGAGCCGTTTAAACCAATTTCCCGAAAATCTAAGCTGCCGCCGCTGTCACTATCACCAAAGAAATGATTTTTCGAGGTGTGGATAAACGTTTGGCTTGCAAAGCCATGGACTTGAATGGTGTCGGTTAGGTTGACCGCCAAACAATTGACGGTGGATGCGATAAAGCTTCCACATGTCGCAACAAACCCAAGCAGGAGTGATTTGTTATTTGATTTGTATAGACCGGACCTGGTCATTTAATAAACTCCTGTCAATGTACCCGATGGCGCCTGAAGTGGTAGCAATGCGCACTAGCATTTGTTCCGTCGAAGCAACTTCAATGGGGGCTTGCCCTGTGCCTGAATAAACTAAACGATTCCAGGCGCGCTTAAGCTGGTGTGGGAAAGCATTTAATATGAGTTTGCAAAATTCGATGTGTAAGGGGTGCTCATCGCTTAAGATAAATACCTTGATAGGCGTTCCATTTGGCCATTTTCGCAAGCGCATGCCGAAGATTGCTTGCAGGGTACTTTTACTGAGTTCGGTTTGGGGGACGGAGGCATTGATGATGACAGTATCACTGGAGTGGGCGATTCCAGGAATAACAATACCCAAAGTACCCAGCAAAATGATCCCGAGTAGTGAATAAATCTTTCTTTTAAAACGCCGAGACTTTTTCACTTAAATTCCATGTCGTTATTTTACTTTATTTAATTAGTATATTTACTGAAAGTGTCAAGTTTAGTTATAAAGTTAAGTGAAAAAAGCAATAAAAAGTATATGTTAGTTAATTATATAGCATAAAAAAAGTGACGATATTTGTCACCTTGATTAAACTCCCTTCATTTGGCTCTCTGCGTGAACAAGCTGACGTAGCTTGTAATAAAAGTCGCTAGCTTGGGTTGTTGGATACAGCCGTTGTTTTTCAATCGAGTATTGCTGATGAATTGCAATTGTTGAATAAATATCATCATTGTATGCTAATACCTACGCGAAAGGTATACTTGAGTATATAGCAGTAACGAGTGCAGATATGAAGTGTGGAAGTGAAGGAGGCAACGGTTTGGTGTATTACTCAGTTGCTTTCGCAAATATAAGGCAAGCTATGTTTGCGGTTGTCGCAGCCTACTTTAAAGTGATTCTATCAGGTTGATTATGCGAAATTTATTTGCTCCATCAATGAGGAAAAGCAGCATTTGTGTCTGCACTAAAAATCACCTGGAATGGGTTTTTTTTGTACAGTCTGGCTTAAAAATTAGCCTGAGTTTTTTTATTGGCGGGTGGTTATGTTTTCATCCTGTTTTATATGCCGGGGAACCTGTTGCAGCCAAGACTATTCTTGCGGGAGATTATTCATTTACTAAAGAATATTTATCTTGGTTGATCAAAGAGGAACAAGATGATAATGATATTCCGGCCATAAGCATTGCCTTGGTGAATGATCAGCAACTGATTTGGGCGGAAGGTTTTGGTTATGCTAATAAAGCGCAAAAAATAAAAGCGATGGCAACCACAACGTATCGAACTGGCTCAATATCGGCGCTGTTTACCGCGTTAGCCATTTTGAAATATGTTGAACAGGGGACGTTGGACCTAGATCGTGCGTTATCCTTTTATTTGCCAGATTTTCGTATCAAGAGGCATGACTCGCAAGTGAGAGATATTACGCTGCGTGATATGTTAAGTCATCACTCTGGGTTACCTATGAGTTATTTCAAAGGTATGTGGTCGATGTCACCCGAGCCGCTCACGGGATTGCTTGAAAAACTTTCTAACACCTATGCGGCCTATTCGCCTGGTTTTATTTATTCGTATTCTAATGTGGCTTATTCGTTATTAGGTTTGCTCATTGAAAGGCAAAGTCAGCAACCTTTTGAACAATATATGCAAAAGCAGGTATTCGGCCCTTTGGGAATGTCGCTTTCTTCTTTTGTTTTATCTCCACAGGTGAATGCGCATTTGGCCAAGGGATATCGGGATGGCAAGCTTGAAGATTTTTTTGCAGTGCGGGATTATCCGGCATTAGGTCTCTATAGTAACGTCATCGATTTAGCTAAATTCTTGTCAATGGTATTGAATCATGGAGTGATCAATGGCCGATCTTTTATACGAAAGTCGTTGTTAGATGAGATGATCACCCGTCAAAATGGAGCCCGCTCTTTAGGGTTGAGTTCGATAGGATTGGGGTGGCGACTCGATCAGAGAATGACTGAACACCATGAGGAGATTGCTTGGACGTATGGGGCTACGTTATTGCATCGCAGTCGTATCACCTTGATGCCTAAGCATGGTTTGGGGGTGGTCGTGTTAGCCAATTCAACAAGCAGTTTTAAGAGCCTGGAAAAAATAACAAACAAGGCTCTGGCGTTATTGTTACAGGCAAAAACAGCAAAGTCTATTAAGGATTCCCAGCCTGCCCCAAATCAATTACCTAAATTTGTGGGGCTACATCAAGACTATGCCAGTGTTTATGCCACAAGGATTGGATTAATCAATACGGACATCCGAAAAAAGTATATTGAAGCGAATGTGTTAGGCTGGGATTTTCGTTTAAAACCGCGCGCCGATAACTGGTATGATATACAGTATCGGTTTTTAGGGTTCATTCCTATTGGCATGCATTGGGTCGCCGACGTGCAAGTGGCACCTGCCCGGATTCTGGAACGAGATGTCATTATTGCGCGTTATCAAGGACAAAGCTACTTATTTGGGGAGCCATTACTGCGTTACGAAGTACCCTCAGTCTGGCAACAAAGAGTGGGTCGTTATGAGATTGATAATCGAGATGAAATCACCGACTTGTTAGACATAAAACGTGGCAAATTAGCTATGGAGGGTGAGTGGTTGGTATTTTCCTACGAGGTGTCAAATTGGTTCTCGGTGAGGTTCAAATTACCCATCCAACCTTTATCTGACACGCAGGCCATTATACCAGGTTTGGGAACGGGGTTAAATGAAACGCTGCATGTTGTTAACGATGGAAAGCAAGAAAAACTCTTTTATTCAGGATATTATTTAGTGAGAAAGTGACGAGATGTGGTCGCGCTAACCAGATCCGAGGGCGGGTTCATTCAGCACTTATCAATACTTTTTATACTGCATGAGAATTTTGCATTAGGGGCTAATGGTTACGATGTTAGGTTTTTATTAGCATATAGTATAAAATTATAAATAGGGGATTAGTTTAGGAGTGAAAATTAAATCACTTATCTATGTTGTCTGCTTGTGGTGGGTGTCATTGCCATTGACCCAATCGTGCCTACCAAATAACAAGGCTGCGCAACTTGCATAAGCCATTTTATTGTCACTTATTGTTATGTCGTGCTGGTTTGGCTTTTGATTTCACGGGGGGGGGGGTCTTTAGTCGGTAACACTAACTGATTCCTTTCTTTAGCAAAATCACGGTGAAATCATATTTCTTTGCGATTGTTCAGGGTTATATCTAAGATTAAGCGAGACCGATTAAGAGGTTTGCCCTGATATGTAAAAGCATGGACAAGCATTGTGTTTGGGCCGTGTAGCGGACTCGTGATGCAGTACCTTCTTTTGACTTCTGGTACATAGCAATAAACAGGTAAAGACGAAAGCTATTTATTTTCTATATCCCAGCATCGGAAAGTATTGAGTATGGTCATAGCCAACGAACATTAACAAGGAGGGCGGTATAATGCGCAGATATATTCGGCATCCTTCAGATATCCCAATTGACATAGAGTTTCAAGATTCATTGAAATGCCAAACCGATACATTGAGTAATATTAGTTTAGGTGGTTTGTCGTTTCATTCGAATTCCTGTATTGATGAAGGTACCCCTTTATTGATTAAAATTCCTTTTGGCACCCCTGCATTTGAAGCGCACTGTCGAGTGGTGTGGTGTAAAAAACTAGGCCAATTTTTTGAGTTAGGTGTTGAATTGTTGGATAAAAATGATGCCTACCGAGCACGTATGATTGAGCAGGTTTGTCACATTGAGCATTACAAGAGAGAGGTTTTGACTGAAGAGGGGAGAGAGTTGAGCGGCGAACAGGCGGCGGCTGAATGGATTCAAAAATACGCAAAAGATTTTCCGCAAATTGTTGCCTTAGAAGACTAAATGCGAGAGTAAGACATTGCGTAGTCTATTCCCTTAATTTGTTAGTCTGAAACCTCAGTTGATGCCCATATAGTGCAAATCTGTCTCTTGCGCTTCGGTGTGGCGTTCAACTGAGGTTATTTAGTTATTCCTTGATTACGGCACTAGGTCAAACGTATTTTCATTAGCGATAATATCATCGTCATTGAACCATTGGCCATCCGCGCCCGGATCGTTAAATGTTTTGCTGCCCACAAGATGTTGGGTTGAGTCATAGATGTGCACATGGTAAAGGCGAATTTCATCGTCAGCTGTAAAGCAAGTGGCATCCGCTCCAGGTCGAAAACTGACAGTTTGGTTTTCTGAGCCATCGGCATTCTGGCTGATTTCTGAGCAGTTGGCGATACGGTCATCTGCACTAAAATATATGTTATCGGGACCGGGACCACCGTGAAAAAGGATGACCTGATTTAACAAGTTTTGAGCATTATAAAAATATTGGTGATAGTAACTGACTGCGTCATCGGCGGTGAAGCGAGTCAGATCGGGGCCTGGATTTCGGTAGAAGGTATGTTGCTCCGGTTGGCCTTGCGTATTAAACGTTTGGGTGGAAAAGTGACCGACGAGATTATCCTCATTGGTAAACCAGTCGCCATCAGCACCTGGATCGCTGTATTGAATCCATTCCTCATCACCATTCGCATTGGTGGTTTGTGCGGTGGTCCAGCGCAGTTCATCGTCGCTTGTGAACCACACAGCATCAATACCTGGTTTGACATAAGCCGCATTACCAATGACATTGCCGGCTGAGTCTAAAACGTCATTACGGTAAAAACGTACCAAGTCATCCTCCGTCAGCCAGACGAGATCTGGGCCTGCTCCGGTGTAGAGTATCGAATTGGTTTGAATACCGTTTTTTAATGCACTAAATTCAACATAACTACCAATTTCATCATCACCGTTGAACCATGTTCCATCCGCCCCCGGCGTGATATAGCGTAAGCGGCGTGTGCGTTGGCCAAGTTGGTATTCGAAAGCGCTATAAGCGTGGATTACCCCGGCACGATAATCAATGTGCTGCACAACTTGAGTTTCTCCCGTGCTGGCAGGGGTCACTGTGCCGCTGGTTGCTGAGCGGCTGCGAGTTTGCGACACTTTGGCCGCATAGGCCGCATCTGAAATGGCGGCTTTGGTTGTCATCGCCATGGAATCCCCAGAAGTCCCTGTTGGATCGATGTTATTAATGGGATCTCCTTTTTCTTCGGCAAGCAACATGACGGATTGATTACCTTGTTTACTATTCGTTGATGTTTGTTTCGATACGATTGGTTGAGATTCACTGCAACCTGTAATAATAGCAATAATAGCAAGCGTACTTATGGTTTGTTTCATTGGCATACCCCTCTCCTCTATGATTTACCGTCCACATTTATTAAATAACTAAATAACCCGATGGATACACCTGAATAAAATAATGTGCTGTTAATTGTCGGGAATTTGAATTTACAACGTTGCTTAGTTGTTATTATGTTTTTTAGGCAAAGACTTTTTGAGTAACGGCTATTTTTATTTTTGTCTAATCACTAATTATAACCGGTTTGATATAAAATGCAGCAAAAGGTTGCGCTGTTTTGTTGTTTTAATACCTTTGTTTATTGTCATGTTTTATGGCTGTTTGTACGACTTTTCCCTGGCGGTAGGCGCGGATGTTAACTTACGTGTAAAAAGTGTTCTCCATTATGGCAGCATATGATTTTTTCTGTGGTATTTATTACGAAGAGCAAGTCGCTTTCCCCGAGCAACAAAGCACTAAATCTCAAGTGCTTTGGGTATATTATACCTAGCATGTGCTAAACATTAAGAGGGAAGTTGTGGGGGAATGATTGCCCATGCTTCATTTGATACTGTAAAGAGTTTATTCAATTCACCTTGGAAAACATATCTACTTGCGGGGCATTGTGGAAAAATATTTGAGAGTCATTGAATGTGGAGTTATTGATCCGCTCAAATCCCAGGCGATTTATCATGGATTGGCCTCTTCGTTGTCCAATGAGTGCCAGCCGATATTGGTTATTAGTCAGCCAAGTCAGCCGTATGTTTGTATTGGTTTGCATCAGGATCTTGATGAAATTGATGTCAGCTATTGCCAAAAAAATAACTTGCCGATTATTCGCCGCCACGTGGGTGGTGGTACCGTGTATCTTGATCAGCACCAGCTTTTTTTTCACTTTGTTTTTCCACAAAAAAAAGCACCCAACAGGATAGCGGATTTATATCCATTTTTTATTCGTCCGGTGATTGAAACGTATCAGGCATTCGGCATTAAGGCCTACCTTAAGTTGCCTAATGATATCCAGGTGAATGGCCGTAAACTGGGTGGAACAGGCGCGGCTACCATTGAGAATGCCACGGTCATGGTGGGCAGTTTTTTATATGACTTTGACTATCAAACCATGGGCGATTGTCTGAATGTGCCATCGGCTGAGTTTCGCCAAACATTCATTGAGTTATTGCGCGAGCATATGACAACCATTCAACAATCCATCAGACCAGTGCCTACCTATCAGCAATTAACAGCTATTTTTCTGCAAAATATCCAGCAGCATTGTCAATTGTCAATCCAGCCAAGCCAATTAATGTCGCGGGAGTATGAGCAAATTAGTATGGCTGAAAATGAGTTGGCGTCACCGGAATGGCTATTTCAGCCTGGGCGGCGGCTGATTCCGAACGGTGTTAAAATTGCCTCTCATACTTATTTATTGGAGATCAATTTGCCGAGTATGGGGGATGAAATGCGAATGCTTTTGTTGCAAAAAGATGGTAAGGTAGGCGGGTGTCAATTGGTTAACCAGGTGGGCCTGCGCGTTTATTCTGATGTCTTTGAGAGGCTAAGCGGTGTTGCATTAACTGAGTGCGCATTACACAAGCATTTTATGCGTTTGTCTACCGGTAACGTAAATGATGTTCATGGTCTTATGAATCCTCAAATTATCAGAGATATTTTATCTGGGATATGTCGTATCGATCTATAGCTTAAAGCAAATCGGCAATAAAAACACGGGCGCTTTTACAGTCTCATTCTTCGTTTGTTTTTACCTGCATAAAGACACGTTTTGATTTTATCTCCAGGCGATAGATAGATGTGTTTATCGAGATGCTCATTGAGTATGAGCATGTACATAAAAATGATTCAACCTTAATCAGGTTTTCACATGGTGACTAGACTGGCATTTTTCTCCGATATCATTACCAGCTTTTCTTACTTTAAACCGTATTTACTGCCTGATAAGCATTACGCTTTTTTGGTTTTGTTAGGTATTGTTGGTATTGCGGTAAGCAATACAGCGCTCATTTGGTATTTAGGGGTGCCGTTTGACATTTTAGCATCTGCCGATTACTCCAGATTAGTTGCCTCATTGATTACGCTAATTATTATCATATTGCTTAATCAAGTGCTATTGTTTTGGTCTACGCTGGCGAGTAATTGGATTGGGTTGCGCTTTGTTGGGCGCGTTCGGCAAGAAGTTCTTGCCCGTTTTATGATGTTCTCTATTATGCAAACCAATCGTTACAGCAAAGGGGATTTGCTGGCGCGCATGAGTCACGATGTGGATAAAACCCAAGACTTATTTATTGAGTTACCGTTTTTTTTGGTTTCTCATTTGACGACGGCATTGCTTTATTGTTTGATGTTATTTTGGATCGATTGGCGATTAGCGTTGCTTGCCTTTCTTTTATCGCCGTTTTTTCTTTGGCATCAGCAGTTTTTTGGAAAACGGAAAAAACAAGCAGCGGCTCAGTTTTTAAAAAAAAATGGGACATTGCTTGCCTACGAAGAAAAGACCTTGACACATCTGCGAGGCATTAATGCTTTTGATGCTGCCAAGCAAGTCAAAAACGGTCATGAAAAATCTTTTGCTCAAGCATTTCGGTGGGCAATGAAAGAGCGCTGGTTAGATGTTGCTTTTTCATCGAGCTTTTCTTTCCTTATTTATTCCATGGGTCTCATCATCATTTATGCGGGTGTTAAGAGCATACAGGCCGGTGACTTGTCATTAGGTGCCTTGATCAGTTTTTTATTGTATTTAGGATATTCATCAGTGCCAGTGCGTGGCATTGCTCAGGCACCTTTTCAAGCGCAAGCTGATTTGGCCGCAGCGCATCGTGTTATTGAACCCTTTAGGATGACCTCTTCCACTATCAATGATGCGCGTGCGCTTAAACCTTTAAATATTACCCAAGGTGACATTACATTTAACGATGTGACATTTGCTTATGATGAATGTGAGCCATTGTTTAATCATTTAGACTTCACCATCGCTGGTGGGAAAACGGTCGCTATTGTTGGTCGCAGTGGCGTTGGCAAGACGACCTTGGCTCATTTACTGATGCGATTTTATGATCCAAATTCAGGGATAATTTGTATTGATGGACAAGATCTTCAGGCGGTAAGTATAGAGTCGATTCGTAAGCATATTGCTATTGTGTGGCAAGGTCCGGTGATTATTCATGAGACTGCGCGGGAGAATCTTCTCATTGCGAAACCTAACGCAACTGAACAAGAGTTGGTGCAAGCTTGCGAAATGAGTCATTGTTGGGAGTTTATTCAAAAATGGCCGCTTGGGTTAGATACCCTGGTTGGTAACAGTGGTCAGCTCATGTCAACCGGGCAAATGCAGCGATTTTCCTTGGCACAGGTATTTTTGCGAGATCCAAAAATTTTAGTACTCGATGAAGTGAGTTCTGCGTTAGATAGCCAAACAGAAAAAAAAATAATAAATGTCATTCATCAATTATCTGCTCAGCGAACAACGATTATTATTGCACATCGTTATGCTTCCATACGGGCGGCAGATTATATTATTTATCTGAATGATGATGGCAGTGTGAGCCAAGGAACGCATCAGGATTTATTAACACATCATGCAGCGTATCGGGAAGCGGTACGCTGGCAATTCGGTGAACAAGCTGTAGGTTGATGATTCTCTGATATTTTTTTAAAACACAATGAATTGGCAAGCTTGGTTTTATCAATGACTAGACTTAGTCCGCTGGGGGCGGCGCAAATTTTTTACCGTCCATTGGGTAATTTTGTGTTTATTGCCTCGGGATGTTTCCAGTGCTTTAGCTTCATTTCTCATGCCCGTCAGGCTTTTCCCGATAGACCCTGTTGGATGTATATGATTTTGTTTATCTTGAGATTCTATCGCTGCATATATGAATCCTGCGATTGCTACAATGATTAGCATGGTGACAAGCAACGTTGACAAGATCTTATTTTGTGATTTTTTCATTGGTTTTTAAATCTGATTGTCCGGTTTAACTATTATTACGTTTGGTTAGCCCGTTTTCTTTAAGTTATATGACAAATTTTGAGTGATGACCGAATACTTTAAGACAGGAATGACAATTGCAAGTGGTTTTTGTTTTGTGTTAAGTGCCCATTCCTAACACGTTCAAACGTATGAATTTGGGTTGATCAATACACACGGAGTGCTTCATGGGAAAGTTGTCTGGTGGATATTTTTGGGTCATGACTGTTTTGCTGGTTGGATTAGTTATATTGGCTTTTGTTGCCGGTCAACGGGAAGACGAGAAATTGGCTGCACTGAGCGAAGTTTCTGCCAAGCAACAGGAAATTGAACAATTGCAAGCTCGTCTAGCTGAACTGGCTAAATCGAGTTCAAACTTTGATAGTTTGCTGAGTGAAAAAAATACAGTGATCAATGAAATAAAGCCAGAATTGGACTTGCAAGCGGGAAAAAATGCCGAATATGAAAAAAAAATTCAGCAATATGACGATCAAATCGCCGCTTATAATACTCAATTGCAAACAATTGAGGCAAAATATCAGGATGTCATACAGTCTAATCAGCAATTAAGTCAGCAATTCGTGGCCAGCGAACAAGCATTAAATGCTGAGCGAGCGAAGTTGAGCACGGCCATTCAAGCGTATTCTCAAATAGAACATACCAATCAAAAACTGACCGAACAATTAGCGGATAAAAATAAAGAAATTGAGGCGTTGTTCGTTGAGTTATCCCACGCCATGGATCAGATAAAACACAATCAAGCGGGTGGGGTAGCTGTCTCACCGGTTGTTGAAATGCTTATGGTGAGTGGAAAATTTGGGGTTAATTTAAGAGTTGAGGCATCAAGTGAGAGTAAAAAGCTGTTAACTATTCCTAAGGGAGTCAAGATCGAACCGCTTGACAGTGTGGGTAATTGGCTAAAAGTGAGGGTGGAAGGTTACGTATTTAACAAGTTGGTTGCTGCCGCTACTGAAGAGCGTATGATAACCGTCGAATAAATTCATCATACGCAGTATCAGTTATGAAGTGGGAGGGTTGGTACTTTGGTGTCATCATTCTGGTTTGTTTGTATTTCTTGGTCGAAACACGGAGCCCCATTCTTGGTGGAGTTCCTCGCAGGCTTCAAGAATCATGTTTTCCGTAATAACAATCTCACTACCGTGTTGATCTAGAATTGCCCCATTGCTGTCAGTTGTTTCTTGTTCATAAAAGGCGGGTTGTTGTGCGGTGAGGTTTTTTTTGGGCTGTGCCAGCGTCATGATTTTATTCTCCTGTCATTGTTAAGTTTAGCTGCTTATAAAATATAAACTTGAATCACACTTCTAAATCATTGTTGAATTGATGAATACTGAAAAAGCATCAGAAACCAATAGATTTCAGTGCTGCAACGACTTTGCCAGGTGTTGAGTCTATTTTTAGGAACGAATTAGCGCGGGGTGGAATATCAACGGAATTGTTGGAGTGTTTCCAGTAAGGCCTTGCTGGCATTGGACAAGGTACGATCGAGGTGAGTGACCGTGCCTAACATTCGACTTAATTGGATGTCGTTGACGGTCAGTACCTTAAGTTCATTGGTTACCATTGATTTAGGTAATAGACTCCAACCCATACCTATGCTCACCATCATTCTTATGGTTTCCATATAATTGGTGACTAAGCACGTTTGAATTGTGACGTGTTGAGCAGCGAGTGCTGAATCAAGAATTGCTCGGGTGTAGGTGTCTGGTGCTGAGAGAATGGCCCGGTGTGTGACAAGCTCGCTTGTTTCGATGGCGCTTGTTGAACAGAGCGGGTGATCCAGGCCAGCAACAAAGACCAGGGGATCTGTCCATCGTGGTGTATAGGACAGTTTGTGATGCTGGTACAGTGGCAGTGTGATAATGGCTAAATCAACTTCGCCTTGTTCGACACTGTGGCAGGCGGCTTCCGAGTTTAAAAATCGCATATCCAGGCTCACATCTTGATAGCGGCGAATATAGGCTTTTAATACCGGTGGCAGGCGATGTAAGCCAATGTGATGACTGGTGGCGATTTTTACTTCACCGGCGATTTTCCCGGTGAGGTTATGCAGCGCATGGCGACTGTCTTCAACGGCAGCCAATATCTGGTGGGCTCGGGGTAATAAGGCGAGGCCGGCTTCTGTGAGAAGAGTTTTTCGTCCAATTCGGTCGAATAATCTGCAATTCAAGGTCATTTCAAGGCCCGAAATCCGTTTACTGATGGCTGACTGGCTTAAAAATAACACACTGGCTGCCATCGAAAAGGATTGATGTTCAGCAACAGATACAAAGGCGCGTAATGCAGCAAAGTCCACGTTAGATTTTTTCTTCCAATAAGTATTCCATATAAGAATATATTACATGAATATTATGCGTTTGAGTAATAGCAATGTCATCAGTACACTAAAACCGACGACCTAAGTTGTTTGCTTGGGTCAGCTGGCGTTTTCAGATGCATGTCAAATAATTGACAGATTTCTGTGAAATTTATGTAACTTTCTGTAGTGACTGAGGAATGATGATGACGGGTAAAACGCTCTACGACAAATTATGGGAGGTGCATTGTGTATATGAGCAGCCCAATGGGACCGCTTTATTATATATTGATCGCCATTTAGTGCATGAAGTGACTTCACCGCAGGCGTTTGAAGGGTTGCGATTGGCGGGGCGTCAAGTTTGGCGGTTGGATACCAACTTAGCGACCCCAGATCATAATGTACCGACCATGAATCGAAATCAGGGTATTGCTGATCCGATATCCCGGTTGCAGGTAGAAACACTGGACAAAAACTGTCAAGATTTTGGTATCACTGAGTATAAAATGGATGATATTCGGCAGGGCATTGTTCATGTGGTAGGACCGGAACAAGGCGCGACATTGCCTGGCATGACCGTGGTTTGTGGCGATTCACATACCGCCACTCACGGCGCCCTGGGTGCATTGGCGTTTGGCATTGGTACTTCGGAAGTGGAGCATGTGTTAGCGACCCAGTGCTTGATTCAACAAAAATCAAAAAATATGCTGATTCAGGTGGATGGTCAAGTGATGCCTGGCATTACTGGCAAAGATATTATTTTGGCGATTATCGGCAAGATAGGCACGGCCGGCGGAACTGGGTATGCCATTGAGTTTGGCGGTGATGCGATTAAGGCATTATCCATCGAAGGGCGCATGACGGTATGCAATATGGCCATTGAGGCGGGGGCACGTGCTGGCATGGTTGCCGTGGATCAAAAAACCATCGATTATGTGAAAAACCGACCCTTTGCACCAACCAGTGAGCAATGGCAACAGGCCGTCACTGCTTGGCAGGACTTGCATAGTGATGCGGATGCTACGTTCGATTGCGTGGTTCATCTTGATGCCGCCGATATCAAACCGCAAGTGAGCTGGGGGACGTCGCCGGAAATGGTGATCGCCATTGATGATCGTGTGCCGGACCCCATGGCTGAACGGGATGAAGTAAAACGAGAAGGTATGCTCGCCGCTCTCGAATATATGGGGCTTGAGGCCAACACCCCAATGACTGCGATTAACATTGATAAAGTGTTTATTGGTTCGTGCACTAATTCACGGATTGAGGATTTACGTCAAGCGGCACACATTGTCAAAAACCGAAAAGTGGCAGCCAATATCAAATTGGCGATGGTGGTTCCGGGTTCGGGTTTAGTTAAACAACTCGCTGAGCAGGAAGGTTTGCACGATATTTTTCGTGAAGCGGGTTTTGAATGGCGAGAACCGGGTTGTTCGATGTGTTTGGCAATGAATGCCGATCGTTTGGAGCCACAAGAGCGCTGCGCCTCGACGTCCAACCGAAATTTTGTGGGTCGTCAGGGCACGGGTGGGCGGACGCATTTGGTGAGCCCCGCCATGGCGGCCGCCGCCGCTGTTACTGGGCACTTTATTGATGTACGTACATTAGCTTGAGGAGGCGTTTGATGCAAGCATTTACCCAATGCACTGGTCTTGTTGTTCCATTAGACAAGTCTAATGTGGATACCGATGCGATTATTCCAAAACAATTTTTAAAGTCGATCAAGCGCACGGGTTTTGGTCCCAATTTGTTTGATGAGTGGCGTTATTTGGATCATGGCGAGCCAGGTATGGATCAGAGTAAACGACAGCTCAATCCCGATTTTATTTTAAATCAGGCGCGCTATTCAGGAGCCACCATATTACTCGCGAGAGACAATTTTGGCTGTGGCTCTAGCCGTGAGCACGCCCCTTGGGCCTTGCAAGATCACGGATTTCGAGCGATTATTGCACCAAGTTTTGCGGATATTTTTTACAATAATTGCTTTAAGAATGGTATTCTACCTATCATATTAAGTAAATCAATCGTTGATCAGTTGTTTCAAGAAACCCTTGCCACTGAGGGCTACCAACTGGTGATAGATTTGCCTACACAACAAATAATAACGCCTGCACAATTGACCATTGAGTTCGAGCTTGATTCTTTCAGGAAAGAATGTTTAATCAAGGGCCAGGATGATATTGATCTGACATTGCAGTACGTTGATGCGATTAAACAATATGAATTAAAACGCCAAAAAGAAGCGCCTTGGTTGTTTCGTGAGCTATGAGTGCTTGGCGAAATATACTGAGCACTGTTTGATATGGCGGGGTGAATTTTAACCGCGGCGAGCTGTCGGTGAGAGGACTGACGCTAATGCTTGCCGGTTGTTAGAGTTATGGTCAGTGAGTTGAGGATTGATAGTGGAAGATAGCAATGACAAAGAAAATTGCAGTACTGGCCGGTGATGGCATTGGGCCAGAAATTATTGCAGAAGCTTTAAAAGTATTACATTGCCTACAGCATGATTTTGGTTTTCAGTTAACAATAGAAGACGCACTCATTGGGGGAGCAGCGATTGAGGCCAAGGGAGTACCGTTACCCGATAAAACCCTAGCTTGTGTGAAATCTGCTGATGCGATTTTGCTTGGAGCGGTGGGTGGTCCGCAATGGGAGTCGTTGCCCATTGCTCAGCGACCGGAAAAAGGTTTGCTTGGATTACGTGCAGAGCTGGGCTTATTTGCCAATTTAAGACCGGCAATTTTGGCGCCTCAATTAGCACAAGCCTCAAGCTTAAAACCCGAGGTGGTTGCGGGGTTGGATATTATGATTGTACGCGAGTTAACCGGAGGCATTTACTTTGGTCAACCACGCGGCATTCGAACGTTAGACAATGGTGAACGGCAAGGTTTTAACACCCTCGTCTATAGTGAATCAGAAATTCAACGGATTGCACGTGTTGCATTTGAAATTGCCGAGAAACGCCATAAAAAACTTTGTTCGGTGGATAAAGCGAATGTACTAGAATGCACTGAATTATGGCGTGAAGTTATTACGGATGTGGCGAGAGATTATCCGGATGTTGAGTTAAGTCATATGTACGTTGATAATGCAGCAATGCAATTGGTACGCGCTCCGAAACAATTTGATGTCATCGTTACAACCAACATGTTTGGTGATATTTTGTCAGATTGTGCGGCAATGTTAACCGGCTCGATTGGTATGTTGCCTTCGGCATCACTGGATGCTACAGGCAAGGGCATGTATGAACCGATTCATGGTTCAGCGCCGGATATCGCTGATCAAGGTATTGCCAATCCTATGGCGACGATATTGTCGGTGGCAATGATGTTGCGTTATTCACTGAATGAAAGTGGCTTAGCCAAAAGTATCGAGTTGGCGGTGGATGAGGTATTAGCCAGTGGTTTGCGCACAGCGGATATTTATACGACTGGCACGACAAAAGTAACTACATCACAGATGGGCGATGCCATTGTGCAGGCGCTCAAAAATGTAAATTCAATAAATTGAATGGATCTTGGGCAGCCGATCATTTGCTAGGCTGCCCAATGTCGGTTGAACTCTAGTTTTTAAGGAATGTGTTAAATGACCAAAAAGTATAATGTCGCAGTAGTTGGTGCGACGGGCGCGGTGGGTGAGACGATGATATCCATCTTACAGGAACGTCATTTTCCGATCGCAGAATTTTACCCCTTAGCGAGCGAACGTTCGGCGGGTAGTCGGGTTGAATTAAATGGGAAATTTTATAAGGTAGGCAATTTGGCTGAATTTGATTTTAGCCAAGCCGACATTGGTTTATTTTCAGCAGGTGGTTCGGTCTCTGCAGAGTATGCACCGAAAGCGGCGGAGTCTGGTTGTGTGGTAATTGATAATACATCGCATTTTCGATATGACGATGACGTTCCGTTAGTGGTGCCTGAAGTCAATGCTCACGCAATTGATGACTATCAAGCCCGGGGCATTATTGCCAACCCTAATTGCTCAACCATCCAAATGCTGGTGGCATTAAAGCCGATTTATGATGCGGTCGGTATTACTCGCATTAATGTGGCCACTTACCAGGCCGTTTCTGGAACGGGTAAAACGGCAATGAATGAGTTAATTGGCCAAACCACGGCATTGCTTAATCTCAAAGACATTGTTGCCGATGTGTATCCCAAGCAAATCGCTTTTAATGTGATACCACAAATTGATGTGTTTATGGACAACGGTTATACCAAAGAAGAAATGAAAATGGTTTGGGAAACCCGTAAAATTTTGGAGGATAGCGAGATATTGGTAAACCCGACAGCAGTGAGAGTCCCCGTGTTTTATGGGCATTCCGAGGCGATTCATATTGAGACACGTGACAAGATTACCACCCTTATGGCCAGAGACCTGTTGGAAAAAGCCCCTGGTATTGCCGTGCTGGATGAGCGTAAACCTGGAGGATACCCTACGGCGGTCACCGAGGGAGCAAAAAACGACCCGGTTTATGTGGGGCGGATTAGGGAAGATATTTCTTGCGCCAAAGGTTTAAATTTATGGGTAGTTGCCGATAACGTCCGCAAGGGGGCCGCTCTCAACAGCGTGCAAATTGCTGAAATTTTAATAAACGACTACTTGTAGGTGACAAACTGTGCTTGCAGGTGGGTAGGAAGGCAACGGAAATAATGGACGTTAGTATTGGAAGGTTTTATCTCCTCAAAAAAATTTGTTTAACCACTTATGCTACTGTTTTGCTGTGTCTTTTTATGTCGCCAGCAGCAGTTTTTGCACTGGGTATTGGGAACATCTCATTAAACTCTGCGCTGAATCAGCCACTAGATGCCGAGATACCCATTAAAAATATCAAACCGAAAGATATCGATGGATTAACGGTTTCTTTGGCGAGGGATGATATTTACGAACGCATGGGCATTGACCTAACCCCTGAGCTAAAACATTTGAGCTTCAAAATACTTGAAGATACTAAGGGCGAGTATCGTGTTCATATAAGTAGCAAAGACTCGATTCGTGAGCCTTTCCTGAGCTTCCTCCTTGAATTCAATTGGCCAAACGGTCGAACACTAAAAGAGTTTACCGTTTTGCTGGATCCACCGGTTTTTGTGGACGAGAAAACAGCCCCGGTAGATACTCCTAAAAGTACTCCTCCCGCCCGTTTCGTAATAAATCAGCCGTTAGAAAATTCGGTGCCGGTGACTGAGCCGACGCCTATTGAGCGCTCCTTGCCTGTTTCTAATGACGATCTTTTTGCCGATGCGGAACAGGAAGATATTCAATATGGGCCAGTAAAAAATAACGATACGTTATGGACAATTGCGGATGGCATGAAGCCCACAGGCATCTCTGTTGAGCAAATGATGTTAGGTCTGTTTCGTGATAATCCCCAAGCGTTTTTTGGCAATAATGTATCGATGTTAAATGCGGGTGCGATCTTGCGCATCAAAGATCCTCAGGCATTATCGGGTATCAGCAAAGCAGAGGCGATTGCTGAGATGAAACGGCATCATCGAGAATGGCTGGAAATGAGCCGGCAGCGCAAAGCAAGTAATGCAGTGACATCGGAATCTGCTGATGTCGCGCCCCGTGGCAGTGATAGCTTTGAAGCACTTGATGAGACTGCCGAGCCGCTACTACCTGAGAATGATGCGTCTGAGTTGCTCGAGTTAGTGAGTCCGGTGAGCGAAGATTTTATACCTGTCGGCAATGACAATGCCGGTGTGAATGTTTCGTCAGAAGAGATTAAGGCGGTACGTACCGAGCTGGCTTTGACCAATGAAGCTGCCGAGGCCGCACGTCGGGAAAACGAGGAACTCAATACCCGTTTGTCTGCGCTAGAGAAACAAGTGGCGGCGATGCAACGTTTGATTCAATTAAAAGATCAAGAGTTGCAAATGTTGCAAGGGGTAACCTCAGAGGTTGACGTCGTGGCAGATACGTCAACGGTTGAGTTTGATCTAGGTGTGTCAGGCTCGGATGAACAAAGCTTGGATGAGGACGTTGCCGCCACTGAAATGTTGTCTGAAAGCAATGTTACCACTGAGCCCGTTGAGCAAGAAGTGGTACCGCCATCAACGGTGGACAACATTAAAGCGAAAATACAAGCATTACTGCAAGACCCTGTGAATTTGGCAACCGCCGCCGGGGTATTGTTATTGTTAATTGTTTTGGTCTGGATGTTGATTCGCAAACGAATTGATAAAGATGAAGATGCTGAGCTTGCCTCAATGCGGGAAGAAGATACCTGGTTTACTCCCGATGCGGATGATACGAGTCAAAACGAGCCGGTTGAAGGTAATAGTCATCCGAGTAATGAAGAAGAACAGATCGAGGTCCATGACTTTAGTGCCATTTCAGATTTGGGCTTCGGTCCCACCGAAGGTGGTCAAATGGCTGGTGGTTCCAGTGATATTGATCCCCTGGCTGAAGCTGATGTTTATATCGCCTATGGACGTTTTAAAAAGGCAGAAGATTTATTAAAAACCGCCATTAAAATCGAGCCGGAGCGACATCAATTAAAGCTGAAATTACTGGAAATTTCATATGCGCAACGGGATGTAGAGACATTTAATGAACGCGCAGATCAACTCTATCAGGCACTCGGCGGTGCGGAGCATCCGATTTGGGAGCGGGTTGTGGATATGGGCGTTGAATTATGTCCTGACAACCCTTCTTTTAATGGCCAGCAGGCCGATTATCAGTTGCTCGCAGAGTCGCCATCTGTGGATTTTACTGAACAAGTCTCAGGTACTCAATCAAAAGATTATGAAGTCACTCCTCCACAAGCTATAGATGGGGAGGATATAGATATAGATATCGATGAGCAGCCCAGCAGTTACGAGTTATATACTGAAATTGCTGATGGCAGCCTTGGATTAACACCTAGATTTGTTTCCGAAAAACAGGAAGCGGCAGCAAGTATATCTGACTCTCCAGGCGATGTTGATAAGTCCACAGCCAGTGAGGAATGGCAAGATAATGATTTGCCACCGCTGGAATTTAGTGTGCCTGATTTTTCCACAAAATTGCCGGAAGCTAACCCAGTAGTGGATAAATCGCTTGACGACGTTGATATCAAGGCGGATTTGTTTATCGAGGAGATATCAGCTGAGGATAAACCGTCGGCCTTGGATATGAGTTATTTTTCCAAAACGGAAATCTTAGATGACGAGCATCAAGCCCATGAGTCTTCTACCATGCTGGAAGCGCATGACTTTTCATTGTTGGCTCCGTTAGATGATGATGAGCCGAAGTCAGAGCTCACTGATACGGTGATAGGTCAAGTACCAGAGGATGCGCAGGAATCGGTGTCTGAGAATAAGCAAGGTTCATTTTTCTTGCTAAATGATGAAGTTTCTACGAAAATGGAATTAGCCCGTGCCTATGTGGATATGGGTGATGTTGAAGCAGCCAATGAATTATTATACGAAGTTGTGCAAAGTGGTAATGAAGAGCAAAAACGGGAAGCAGAAAGCTTAATGCTACAGCTACGAAAACGCAGCCATGGCTAATATATATTCCTGGTTATGAACATATTCTTAACTAACTGTTTTTCGGGATTTTTAACGGACTTAACATCTGAAGATGATTCGCTAGAGGTATAGAAAGCATAATAAAATGGTGACTTGCCGTTATATAACCCGTTGGATTTCTCGATCAATGGCAATTGTCATTGATCGAAAAGCGGTGAATAAAAAACAAATCTTATCTCATTGCTTGCACCTTTGATTTCCATTCATCCTGCCGTTCGAATTATGATGCTGCTTGTTTTTACCGCCAATGTGGCGGTTGCTCATCGCTATGTTTTATTATTAGCTGGCGGCATGTTACTGTTGGTTTGGTGTCAACTTTCAGAAAAGCCACTTCATGCCACTTGGCAAATGTTGCGCCGGTTGCGCTTTTTTTTCATCTCTATATTGATCCTTTATTTTTGGTTTATCCCAGGGGATGCTATCATCTCTGCATGGCCAACCTTATCACCCACTGTTGAGGGTGTGTTACTCGCAGTTGAGCGTATTGTTTCGCTGGTTTTTATTGTGATGGCGGTTAATGTATTATTTGTCACGACCCAGACGTCGGCAATGATTGCGGGTTTATATTGGCTTGGTTTGCCGCTGACTTATCTAGGGTTTTCCCGAACACAGTTTGTGGTGCGGACAATTTTGACACTAGAACTGATTAAAAATAATAAACGATCTGATGGCTGGCTGGCCAAACCTCCATCAGTAGCCAGTCACTCCTTGCAGGATAAATTCGATATTTTAGTGAATGCCTTGTTAAATCCTTTGGTTGATGTGTTTAACCAATCTTATGAACCCGTTGAGTTATGCTTTGATGCGCAATCTTGTCCATCTTGGTTCCAATGGAGTGTGCCTTTATTGATGATGGTATTGTTTTGGTGGGTTGCGTGATCCGGTGATGTTAAATAATGAAGGCCCCATGGCAAACAGAGTTGCCATGGGGGTTGAATATGATGGCAGTGCATTTTGTGGCTGGCAAACGCAGCGTGGTGTGCCAACGGTGCAGCAAGCGGTAGAAGCGGCACTGACTAAAGTTGCCGCTAGCCCGATATCGGTTATTTGTGCGGGACGCACAGATACTGGAGTGCATGCCGCTGAGCAAGTGGTACATTTTGAAACAGCCGTTCAGCGAGATAATCGAGCTTGGGTATTTGGTGCGAACCGTTTTTTACCGGATCAAGTCAGCGTGTTATGGGCAACGCCAGTTACCCATGATTTTCATGCGCGTTTTTCGGCGGTTCGGCGACGTTATCAGTACATTATTTTCAATCGTGCGATAAGACCCACCTATTTACAAAAACGAGTCACTTGGATAGCAAGACCGCTTGATGTGCAACGTATGGCCCAAGCTGCCTGTGATTTGATGGGTGAGCATGATTTTTCTTCGTATCGAGCGGTGGCTTGCCAAGCAAAGACGCCAGTCAGGCAGGTCTATGCATTATCTGTGCAGCGTTTTGGTTCATATTTGTCCATTGATATTGAGGCAAATGCGTTTTTGCAGCATATGGTCAGAAATATAGCTGGTGTGCTCATTGATATCGGTTGTGGCAAGCAACCACCCGAGTGGGCTAAAATAGTGCTGGAACAACGAGACCGAACGCAGGGGGGGGTGACTGCGTTGCCGCATGGCTTGTATTTGCAGCAAGTTTCTTATCCTGATAAATTTTCCCTACCTCAGCTTTCGCCGAGCAACGCAGTTTGGTAATCTACCTGTTTTTGTTTTGCTTCTTTCGTTGGCACTATTTCAGATTAAACCGTTACTATTCAAAGTATTAAATAACTATTGTTTGAATTTTGGTCGTTCGGTGGTTCGCTCATTTTAAAGATTGGTTGTAATATATAGTTTTTCAGGGGGAGGGGATGCGAACTCGAATCAAGATCTGTGGGATAACGCGACCCGATGATGCGTTGTATGCAGCGACCCTGGGGGTCGATGCTATAGGTTTGGTTTTTGTGAAAAAAAGTGTTCGTTATCTGACACTGGAGCAAGCGGAAACCCTATTAAATGTATTGCCACCCTTTGTGAGTACGGTGGGTCTGTTTATGGACAATACACTGGCTGAAATAGAAGAAATAGTCAGCAATCTGTCCTTGTCTTCACTGCAATTTCACGGTAATGAGCCCGTTGCTTTATGTGAGGCGTTTGGCTTGCCTTATATTAAAGCAGTACCCATGGGCGGTAGGATTGAGCCCCATGAATACGTGCAGCCTTATTTACCTGGGGCAAGTGGTTTTTTATTAGATAGTCATGTCAGCGGCGGCAGTGGTGGTAGTGGTGATAGCTTTGATTGGCATCGCGTTCCCCAAAATTTGCAGAAACCCATTATCTTGGCGGGTGGTTTGACCGTCGATAATGTTGGCCGGGCGATCACGATTACACAGCCTTATGCGGTGGATGTGAGTAGTGGTGTTGAAGCCAGCAAAGGGGTAAAAGATCCCGCAAAAATTAAAAAATTTATTAAGCAAGTCAATTTAATTGATAAGGTTAAAACAAATGGCAGTTAATTTACCCGATGCAAATGGTCATTTTGGTTCCTACGGCGGACGTTTTGTCGCTGAAACTCTTATGGGGCCACTCGAAGAGTTGCATGTAGCGTATCAGCGATTTCGAACGGATCCTGAGTTTGTTAAGGAGTTAGATCTTGATTTGGCGACTTATGTGGGTCGCCCGTCCCCAATATATTTTGCTGAACGCTGGTCGGGTTTGCTCGGTGGTGCCAATATTTATCTAAAGCGTGAAGATTTAAATCATACGGGTGCGCATAAAATTAACAATACTGTAGGACAAGCACTATTAGCGAAACGCATGGGTAAAACGCGTATTATTGCAGAAACGGGTGCCGGTCAACATGGTGTGGCATCGGCAACTGTCGCTGCCCGCCTTGGTTTGCAGTGTGTGGTATATATGGGTGCAGATGATGTCAAGCGACAGGCGTTAAATGTTTACCGAATGCGTTTATTAGGCGCGGAAGTGGTGCCGGTTACTTCGGGTTCTAAAACTTTAAAAGACGCGCTCAATGAAGCCATGCGGGATTGGGTGACCAATGTGGATAATACCTTTTACATCATTGGCACCGTCGCCGGGCCACATCCTTATCCTGCCTTGGTGCGTGATTTTCAAGCGGTGATTGGCCGCGAAGCGCGTGAACAAATGCTTGCTCAAACGGGACGTTTGCCTGATGCATTGGTGGCCTGTGTCGGGGGGGGGTCCAATGCCATTGGTTTGTTTTATCCCTTCATCAACGACACCTCAGTGGCTATGTATGGGGTAGAAGGTGGTGGTGATGGTCTTGCGTCCGGACGTCATGCTGCGCCGCTTTGTGCCGGTCGCGCTGGGGTATTGCACGGCAATCGAACGTATTTAATGGAGGATGACAATGGGCAAATTATCGAAACTCATTCCATCTCGGCAGGGTTGGATTATCCCGGCGTTGGGCCAGAACATGCCTGGTTAAAAGATATTGGACGCGCCAATTATGTCGCGATTACCGATGACGAGGCGTTGCAAGGCTTTCATGATTTGACTCGCATTGAAGGTATCATGCCTGCTTTGGAGTCCAGCCATGCTTTGGCGTATGCGGCTAAATTGGCTGTTGAACTAGGAAAAGATCATAATATATTAGTGAATTTATCGGGCCGTGGTGACAAAGATATCCACACCGTTGCGCAACTCGAAGGGATACAGGTATGAGCCGGCTGAGTACAACGTTCCAGACATTAAAACAACAGCGAAAGACTGCACTTATTCCTTACTTTACCGCCGGTGACCCGCAACCTTCAAGTACTGTGGATATTATGCATGTCATGGTCGAGAGTGGTGCAGATATCATCGAAGTTGGTGTGCCTTTCTCTGATCCCATGGCCGATGGCCCGGCAATACAAGCGGCCTGTGAGCGCGCCTTAGTACATGGTGTCAGTTTGTCTCAGGTGCTGGATATGGTGGCCTTGTTTCGAACAAAAAATCAGCATACGCCCGTGGTATTGATGGGTTATCTGAATCCCATTGAAGTGATGGGATATAGTCTGTTTGCTGAGCGCGCCAAAAAAGTAGGTGTGGATGGGGTGCTAACGGTGGATTTACCCCCGGAAGAAGCCAAAGATCTCGTTGCAGCCTTGAATCAACAAGAACTGGATCCCATCTTCTTAATTGCTCCGACGAGTACTGATGAGCGGGTACGGCGTATTGCACAATGTGCCAGCGGTTTTCTTTATTATGTTTCATTAAAAGGGGTGACGGGTTCTTCCCGTTTGAATGTCCGTGAGGTCAAACAAAAAATGGAACAATTGCGCAATTTGACAGGTTTGCCTATTGGTGTAGGTTTTGGTATTAACGATCCTCAAACGGCGGCGGAGGTTGGCCAGTTTGCCGATGCCGTGGTGGTGGGCAGCGCAGTAGTGAAACGCATTGAATCTTTACAAGATAAGCCAGCAGAAATGCTTGTGGAATTGGCTGCATTTGTCGCAAGCTTGCGTGCTGCCATTGATGGCCGTGTTTAGTATAAATATATATCGCTAGTGTTCTTTGCATAAAACGGATAACGATAAATGAGTTGGTTTGAAAAATTAATGCCCTTAAAAATCCGCACGGAGAATCTGACCAAGCGTGCGGTTCCCGAAGGCCTGTGGGCTAAATGTAATGGGTGTAGTGCGGTGTTGTTTCGTGCAGAGCTGGAGCGTCATCTTAATGTCTGTCCTAAGTGTGGGCATCATGAGCGAGTTTATGGTAGGCAACGTCTGGATTGGTTTTTGGATGAAGAGGGACGTACAGAAATTGGTGAAGCACTTGAGCCGGTGGATGCTTTAAAATTTAAAGATAGCAAAAAATATAAAGACCGCATTAGTCAAGCACAAAAAGCGACTGAAGAAAAAGATGCGTTAATCGCCATCAAAGGCTCCGTCGATCGGGTGCCTTTAGTTGCTGTGGCATTTGAATTCCGGTTCATGGGAGGGTCCATGGGATCGGTGGTGGGGGAACGTTTTGTACGAGCGGTGAATGTCTGTTTGGAAGATAAAATTCCTTTTGTGTGTTTTTCAGCAAGTGGCGGCGCACGCATGCAGGAAGCCTTGTTTTCCTTGATGCAAATGGCTAAGACCAGTGCCGCCTTGGCAAAATTGAGTGAGCAAGGCATCCCTTTTATTTCCGTATTGACAGACCCTACCATGGGGGGCGTTTCAGCGAGTTTGGCCATGTTGGGCGATGTGAATATTGCCGAGCCCAAGGCATTGATTGGTTTTGCGGGGCCGCGTGTGATCGAGCAAACGGTGCGAGAAACATTGCCTGAGGGATTCCAGCGCAGTGAGTTTTTATTAGAGCACGGTACCATTGATATGATTGTTGATCGGCGTGAAATGCGTGAAAAAATATCTAAGATTGCTTTGATGTTATATCCTGTTGAACTCGTGGATATTGCACCGCAAGCGGAATCTGAAGCCACAGAAAATAGTGTTGCACCAGAAACAGAACAACATGAGCCGTTGAATGTGAGTGAGGTCGAGCAACACGATAAGGGGCTGGACAGCGAACGCCCAGAACCCAGTGCCATTAACTAAATATATGGTGGTATCCGGTGAATCAAGGCAAGCGTTTTTTGCAATTAGATGAATGGTTGCATTGGCAGTCTCAATTACATAACAAAACCATTGATATGGGGCTTGAGCGTGTTTCTCAGGTTTCTCAAAAACTAACTAGTGAGCAGCCCATTGCTAGGTTTGTGATTACGGTCGCAGGTACCAATGGTAAAGGGTCGACAGCAGCCATGCTTGAGTCAATTTTATTGGCGGCGAATTATCGGGTGGGATGTTATACCTCGCCCCACTTGTTTAACTATAATGAGCGTATCCGAGTGTATGGTCAAGCGGTGACAGATCAAGCGATTTGTCAGGCTTTTGACTGCATTGATGCGGTGCGGGCTGATACCAGTTTGACTTATTTTGAATTTGGAACATTAGCCGCGTTTCATATTTTTCAGCAGTCGTCGTTGGATGTTGCTATTTTAGAGGTGGGATTAGGCGGACGTTTGGATGCAGTTAACCTGGTGGATCCGGATGTCGCTGTGGTGACTAGCATTGCGTTAGATCATATGGATTGGCTTGGAAATACCCGTGAAGCTATTGCCGTTGAGAAACTGGGTATTGCACGCCCCGATAAACCCTTGGTGGTAGGCGATACGCATTTATCAGAGACCATTATTGCGTTGGCAAAATCTGCCAGTCCCCAATTATATTTACGAAATCATCATTTTGGTATTACTAGCGCTCAACAAACATGGAATTGGTGGTGCGGTCAGCAACAAAAATATACCTTGCCTTGGCCGCGTTTATTCGGGCGGCACCAGTTAGATAATGCTGCAACGGTGTTGTGTGTACTCGATATTTTGCAAGGTTCTTTGCCCGTCAGCAATCAGGACATACGCCAAGGTTTGATATCGGTTCAATTAGCTGGGCGTTTTCAGGTATTGCCTGGTCTGCCAACACGTATTGTTGATGTCGCGCATAATGAGGCGGCGGTGATTCAATTGGCTGATAATTTATCTCAAATGTATTGTGCCGGAAAAACTTATGCCATATTTGGGGTGTTCCAGGATAAGGACATTGCAGCGATGATTCATCCCTTGATAACCCTTGTTGATGATTGGTATCTGGTGGATTTACAAGTTGATCGAGGCGCGCTAGCCTCTGATGTTGAAAAATATTTTTCCCACCAGCGAGAAGGGGGCGACAATGCATCCCCGTTAGCCGCTGTGCGATGTTTTCAGCAAATCGAAATGGCCTATGAAACAGCCATTAAGGCAATGAATTCAAGTGATCGATTGTTAGTTTTTGGCTCATTTTATACCGTATCAGCTATCTTGAAACATATTGAGCCTAAGAAGGATGATTAAAGAGTCATGAGTGAATCTACACTAACTCATCGCATTGTTGGCGCTATTGTTCTGTTATCGTTGGCTGTGATATTTATACCAATTCTGCTAGAGCCAAAGGATGACGATCCTATTCGTTTGGAAAAAACCAATATTCCCGTCATGCCTAAAGGGGTAGAAAGTCTGAGCTTTCGAGTGGATGAGGTAGGTGAGTTTAAAAAAATCGATAGTGATGTTGAGAGTAAATTCCAGTCAAGCGGTGAAGTGACACGAGAAATGCCGCTACGTCAAAGTGATTTACCTGGGTCTACCATGGAGATTGATCCTCAGGAAAAAATACCATCGTCTCATTCCCCGCAGAAGGTCGTTCCTGTAAGAGAGCCGTCGCCCAGTAATTCATCGACCTGGATGGTGCAGTTAGCCAGTTTTTCTAAAGAAAATAATGCCAAGGCGTTGCAGGATCGATTACGGGCGAAACAGTTTGAGGTCTACGTTTCTGCCGTTGACGGAAAAAATGGAATGATTTGGCGAGTGCGCGTCGGCCCTGAGTTAAGTAAAGAGCGCGCCGAGGCGATACGCAAAGTATTGCAGGCAGAAACGGGCTTGAAAGGTTTATTGGTGAAGTTGTCCAATGACGGTTAAGTCGATGTGGTTGCTTGGAAGATAAATATGAATCCCATCGATATCTTAATTCTGACAATCTTACTTATTTCCACAAGCATTAGTCTTTTTCGGGGAGGGATTCGGGAATTTTTATCTTTGGTCGCTTGGGTTGTCGCTGTGCTAGTGGCGATGGTTTATACGTATCAGGTGACTGTGGTGTTAGCTCCTCACTTAAACGTGCCGGCATTAAGAATCGCAGTATCGTTTATTTTTTTATTCATGACGACGTTAATGCTCGCTACGGTTGTTAATTATTTAATTGGTAGTTTCATTAAAAAAAATAAGCTTAGCACGATCGATCGAATGATAGGTGCTCTTTTTGGTTTGGCACGTGCCGTGGTGGTGGTGAGTGTTGTTGTGTTATTGGTCAGCTTAATGAGCAAATTACCCGGGCATGCGTGGTGGCAAACCTCGGTGATGGTGGATTATTTTACCCATCTGGCCCCTTGGTTACGTGAGCAATTGCCACCGGAATTAGTAAAATATGTGACTTTGAACTGACATTAAATCGCTTCGTATTCGATTGCACCGATCACTCATTGTGGTATTGCAATTTTCAGAGACTAAGTGACGGAATGTCGTTACAAACTGAATTATTATATGGCCATTGTTGGAGTATAGGCATGTGTGGAATTGTGGGTATTGTTGCCAATACCAGTGTTAACCAAGATATTTATGATGCGTTAACGGTATTGCAGCATCGAGGGCAAGACGCATCGGGTATTGTTACGTGCGATCAAGGTCGTTTATTTTTGCGTAAAGCCAATGGTTTGGTAAGAGATGTTTTCCAAACACGGCATATGCTGCGGTTGCGTGGCAACATGGGGGTTGGTCATGTGCGATACCCTACGGCGGGTAGTTCATCTTCTTCCGAAGCTCAGCCTTTTTATGTGAATTCTCCTTATGGAATTATTTTGGCACATAACGGTAATTTAACCAACGCGGAAGAATTAAAAGAAGGCTTGTTCCGGGAGGATTTGCGGCATATTAATACGGGTTCAGATTCTGAAATTTTACTCAATGTTTTTGCTCATGAGTTGCAGGCCCGTGATAAGTTGCGTATTGATGAAAATGATATTTTTACGGCGGTAAAGGCGGTTCATCAACGCTGTCGGGGTGCCTATGCCGTCGTTGTCATGATCATCGGATTTGGGATTGTCGCTTTTCGTGATCCCAATGGAATACGACCTTTGGTATTCGGTCAGCGCACAAGCAATGGCAAAACTGATTATATGATCGCCTCAGAAAGTGTTGCGATTAATTCCGCAGGTTTTGAGTTTATTCGGGATGTTGAGCCAGGTGAGGCGGTTTTTGTGAGTATGGATGGTCATATTAAAACGCAGCAATGCGCCGATAACCCGGTATTATCCCCATGCTTGTTTGAATATGTGTACTTTGCACGTCCAGATTCTATTATGGATGGTATTTCTGTTTATAAAGCGCGGTTACGCATGGGGGAGCGTTTGGCGCATAAGATTCAGCGTGAAATGCCCAATTATAATATCGATGTGGTGATTCCTATTCCTGATACCAGTCGCACTGCTGCCTTGCAATTGTCCTATACCTTAGAGGTTAAGTATCGAGAGGGGTTTATTAAAAATCGCTATATTGGTCGAACATTTATTATGCCTGGCCAGGTTCAGCGTAAGAAGTCGGTTAGGCAAAAATTAAACCCTATCGAACTGGAATTTAAAGGTAAAAATGTCTTGTTAGTGGATGACTCCATTGTGCGTGGCACGACCTCAAAACAGATTATTCAAATGGCAAGAGAGGCGGGCGCCAAAAATGTTTTTTTTGCCTCGGCTGCACCCCCGGTTCGATATCCCAATGTGTATGGTATCGATATGCCAACCACCGATGAATTAATTGGTTACAATCGGGATGAAAAACAAATTGCTGAGGCGATTGGGGCCGATTGGTTGATATATCAGGATTTGGACGATTTAATTGCGGCGACTCGGCGCTCTGCCTCAGCCGTTAGTCGATTTGATGCCTCATGTTTTAATGGTGATTATGTGACGGGTGATATCTCTGAGGCCTATTTGGCAAGTTTGGAGGTTCAGCGCAGTGATGCACAAAAACAAAGAAACGAACAAGAATCGCTAGAGCAAGAAGTGATCGAGTTGCATAATAATCGTTAGCAGTCAGGGTTTAGTGTGATTTTATCACCAATCTGTAATGCAAGATGGCGTTGGGTGTTGCTTTGGTTGGTGGCAATTTCTATTAATTGATTGGCATTGCGGTACCAAAATGTCTGACCGATAGCGACTTCACCGAAAGTGCGGGCATAATGTAAGATCTGATCATTGATGTTCAAGTGATGATTGTCATTGAGTGTTTCACTTCGAATGCCAGTGATTGCATTGCCAAAGGCATCGAAATAGATGGCTTCAAAAAGATCATTCGGACAATGCTGAGTTAATGGCGCAGAAATTGGGCTAGCATAGTGGTTGATTGGTTCGCCTATGGCGAGTTTTGCTGCGATGGGTGCAAATAGATCCCGGCCGTGAAATGAGTGAGATAATTTGTTTGGCCGCCAGTCAATTTGATACCACTGTGCTTGTTGAGCTCGGGCTGATAGCACATTAAATAAGCCATTGCCTGGACCTACATACCAACATCCATCGGCATGTACGATTACCGGTTGACGTGTATCCGTTCCCACACCGGGGTCAACGACGCTGAGAAATACTGTCCCCACTGGAAAATCTTGAGTGTAAGCGGCTAATAAGTGTGCGGCGGCTTTGAGATTATATTGCGGGGCATCATGTATTAGGTCGATGACCAATGTGGAGGCTGATTGCTGAGCAATGGCGGCACGCATTTGCCCAAGATAGGGTCCCTGATAACCAAAGTCAGTAAAAAGTACAATCATGGTTTGGTCTTTCTCCTTTGGCTTCACGATGTTATCGTTTATTATACTTCACGGAATAATCAGTTAAAGCACCCAGATCTATCACTGTTTGTTTGGCTTGAGAGTAAAAAATAATCAGTGTATTTGGTAGGCGGGTCTGCATGGAATGACGTTTTCAAATTAAAGCGCTATCTATTTAGCCGCATTGCAATGGCAACTAATGTGCTGAATCGATATTTAAAATTTATGTTGAGGGACAAATTATGCAAAATGTTCAAGACCTGCCAATACAGTCTTTTGTTTGTTATTCTGGCGATGGACGTGTCGGTACGCTGACTTCATTAACACTGGATGGTGACTGGCAGGTCAATCTTATCCCGGTTGTCGAGGAGACTCAATTAGCGGTTGAGAAAAAACCTATATATTTACATCTTGATAATAATAACGGAGTTTTATTGCTCGATCCGGTGACGAAGGAAATTCGTGTTGATACACATTTGCCTAAAGATGCGATTGCAGCCTATGCGTATCGAGATGTACTTGGTCAACGCATGTGGTATATGAATGATGGTGATAAAGAGACCGGCAATGATGTATTGAATTGTGGTGATAACGGGGCTTCGGTAACTGTGGTGGCGCAGTCGGAAAATAAAGTGCTGGCGACGCTTTGTGTGGGTCGCGGTCATCATGTGACGACGTTTGTGGGTCCGTCTAAAAAGTGGCCTCAATTACCGAAGCGTGCGTTTGTGAGTAATTTGGTGGATGGAACCATCAGTGTCATTGCTAATGACGATACGGATGCCGAGAGTTTTTTGAAAATATTGCATGTCATCAACTTGTTTGATACCGCAAAAGAAAGCGCTGCGCAGTCTATAGTACCGAATAATGCATTTCCTCATGGTATGATTTTTTCGGAGCATACTGGCAAGCTGTATAATTTAAATAATGGATATCATACGATAGCCGTGATTGATCCGCTGACCAATCAAGTAGAAGAGACTGTTGAAATGTCCACCAGCAGTAATCTGTTAGGCAATCCCGATGGCAGGTATTTAATCGGTAAAGGGGTTGACCGAAAATCCGATGCAGAGCATGTGCAAGGCTGCTTGTCTGTCTTTGACACCGATACGAAGACCATTAAAAACACCTATTACTTTCCCGATATTTATCCGAGCGCCTATCGATTTAATCCCGATGGTAGTAAGTTGTATGTCACTACGGCGAGTACCGGGAAGGGGGTACAGCGTGACAACATCAAGACAAACTTGCTTTATATTTTTGATACGACACAATTGCCCATTATGTCAGTGTCTCATGTGATTGAAGTCGGTAAATGTGATTGTGGCCGCCGACCTATAGCGTTTGTTAATGATGGGTCAGGATCCTGGTTTGTTTTGGTGCCTAATTTGACGGAGGGTACCATGACAATACTTAATGGAGACACCGATGAGATTATTAACACACTAGCCATTGGCGCTGAAAATGCTACGGAATTTAGTTTTTCGTTTTGGGATGCGCATATTTACGGTGCATAGTGAATGGATTTCGCGTTAAGAATAAACAACAATGTCCCTACAGCTGTGAAAATTATCATTGATGATAATGTCAAACTATTGCCTAACCTGGTTGATAAACCGAAAGTAGTGCATCCTATCCTTTAACCGTATTTGGTTCTTGATTTGGCAGTGTTTTCCTTAAGTTAGTTATTTAATTCATCTGATTTATTTTAGAAAATCATTGTCAAATCAAGCCCTTTTCTAAATTTTCAAGACCCGTCTAGCCAATACTCGACAAATTAAAAATCATCTTTTATAGATCTGGCCATTGATATCCAGACATCAACTTGTGATTGCACCGCGTGGCGAAGGCTCAGGGGTTGGGTTTTGTTTCAAAATACGCTGTGAATATATTCCTATACGCTCTGCATTTTCATTGTGCTTCCACCCCTTCCTTGGCTTCACACAATGTCCGGCCATAAGGTCCCTTGTATGGCGTTCCACGCTTAGCGCGTGCCACCCCTGAAAATGAAGGTGTTTGAAACAAAACCCAACCCCTGAGCTGCGCCCTAAACTCGACTGGATATCAATGGCCAGATCTATATCACTGGCATAACGTTTGCTTTGATACTGCTATCGAATGGGATTAACAATGAAGGTGAGTATTTATGTCAGAAAACGCTGCAGCCGCAGAGGGCGGGAAAAAAGGCTCTCCTATTAAAATGATGTTGCTGATAATTATTGGCGCGATCGTTGTGATTGGTGTCAGCATGGGAGGGACTTTTTTTATACTCAAGACATCAGGCATTCTTGATAATTCGGGAGGGGCAGATCATGCGCCATCCCATGAGGCCCCGGTTGCCGCCGTTGTAGGGCCACCGATTTATTTTCCTTTAGATCCTGCTTTTGTGATCAATTTTAGAGAAAAAGGTCGTTCTAGGTTTTTACAGGTGACGATCGAAATCATGACCAGAGATCAGGCAACGATTGATAGTTTAACGACGCATACGCCAGTGGTGAGAAACAATATACTGATGCTATTAAGTAGTCAAGATTCCGAAACGTTGCGTTCGGTGGAAGGTAAGGAGAAGTTACTCGGTTTAGTGCTAGAGACCTTGCAAAATATACTTAAAGAACAAGCGAGTGGTACGGCCCCGGCGGGAAATATAGAAAAAGTCTTCTTCACTAGCTTCGTTATTCAATAATTATGTCTGGACCCGAAATATTATCGCAAGACGAAATTGATGCGTTATTACATGGCGTATCCAGTGGCGATCTTGATAATGAATCTGATACTGGCGATATAGAGGAGATCTCCTCTTATGATTTTGCCACACAAGATCGCATTGTACGTGGGCGTATGCCCACTTTGGAAATGATCAATGAGCGTTTTGCACGATATTTTAGAATGAGCTTGTTCAATAAACTAAGGCGTACGGCAGAGATTTCTGTGGATGGTGTGCAAATGATGAAGTTTGCTGAATATATCCATGGCTTATTTGTGCCAACAAGTCTGAATATGGTGCGAGTCAGTCCGTTACGCGGTAGCGCACTTTTTGTGTTTGATCCCAAGCTGGTTTATATCATTGTCGATAATTATTTTGGTGGAGAAGGACGCTTCCATACAAAAATTGAAGGACGAGAGTTTACACCTACCGAGTTAAAGATTGTAGAGAGTGTGTTAGCGCTCGCTTTTTCAGATTTAAAAGAAGCCTGGGGGCCAGTGTTAGATGTTAGCTTTGAATTTCTTAATGCTGAAGTCAATCCACATTTTGCGAACATAGTCAGCCCAAGTGAAGTTGTTGTGGTGTCTACATTTAACATTGAGCTTGAAGGTGGTGGTGGTGCATTTCATGTCACCATGCCGTATCTCATGCTTGAGCCAATCAGGGAATTACTCGATGCTGGGGTGCTTAGTGACCATGTTGACATGGATGAGCGATGGACGGTGGCATTACGTGAAGAAATCTTGGATGCGATGCTAGAAATTAGTTGTGATTTAACTCAAACAGAACTGACATTACGGCAAGTCCAAGAACTTAAACCGGGTGATGTGATTCCCATTGAAATTGGTAAACATGTTACTGCAAAAGCGGCGGATGTACCTATTTTTTCATGTGATTATGGTTCTCACAATGGGAATCATGCCATTAAAATTGTTGATAAGCTGATTAATCCATAGCATAAATAGATGAGTAAAGCGACATGACTGAGTCTACTGACCAAGACAAAGAATCTAATAGCGAAATTGATGATCCATGGGCAGAAGCTTTTGCTGAGCAGGCGAATGTTGAAACAGATCAATCTACAGCCGCAGATGATGGTGTTAAGCTGGCTGACTTAGATGAATTAGCTGAGGGAAGTGAGTCGGCAAGCGATGGCGATGTCGATTTGAATATGATTCTGGATATTCCGGTGACGATTTCTATGGAAATTGGTCGGACAAAAATAAGCATCAGAAATCTTTTAAAATTCAATCAAGGATCCGTCGTGGAGCTTGACCGTCTAGCGGGTGAGCCATTGGATGTGTTGGTGAACGGAACACTGATTGCGCATGGTGAAGTGGTTGTGGTGAATGAAAAATTTGGTATTCGACTCACGGATGTGATTACCGCCATGGAAAGAATCCAAAAATTACGATGATGCGCATGATTCATAAATTATTGGTCTTAGTGAGCATGATGATATTGTCATTGGGGATTGTGCATGCAGCGGAGTCGAATGCAGGCATGCAACTGAGCTCCTCACCTGAGGTGATGGCAAGTCTTGCTAAAGTCGCTGTTGGTTTATTTTTAGTGGTTATTGCCATTTTTGTCAGTGCTTGGTTTTATCGGAGATTTGGCCAACAGGTGGGTGTGTCGAGTCAGGCATTAAAGTTGATCGGTGGCATCAGCTTAGGCAATAGAGAGCGGGTTGTTTTAATGAAAGTCGGTGATCAACAAATCTTATTGGGTATTACCCCCGGTCAAATACAAAAGCTGCATGTGCTTGAGCATCCGATTGAGTGTCAGGTTGATACCGAAAAAGACAAGCAACCTTTTGTTCAACAGTTAAATCAATATCTAAAGAAAAAATCTTGATGCCGATGATTTTTATGCTGCGTTTATTCTTATGTTTGTTATGCATTATGCCCATGATTAGCTGGGCAGCGGATCCTGGCATACCGGCGATTACGGTTGCTACCCAGGGTGATGGTAGTCAAACCTATACCTTGAGCCTGCAAGTGTTAGCTATTATGACAATGCTAACACTCATCCCTGCAGGTTTAATGATGCTAACTGCATTTACTCGAATTATTATTGTACTGTCAATCCTAAGGCAAGCGATTGGTTTAATGCAGGCACCGTCTGGCCAGATACTTATTGGTCTTGCACTTTTTCTGACTTTTTTTATTATGTCGCCTATTTTTGACAAAGTATATAACGATGCATTAACACCTTATATGGATGAAAAAATTGAGATGCAGGAAGCTTTTGAAATTGCTCGTGTACCTTTTAGAGAGTTCATGACTGCGCAAACACGTGAAACTGATCTGGCAATGTTTGCAGAAATCTCGGGTGGAAAAGAATTTGACACGATTGCAGACGTACCTTTTTCGTTATTAATTCCTTCGTTTATAACCAGTGAATTAAAGACAGCTTTTCAGATTGGATTTTTAATTTATATTCCATTTCTAGTGATTGATCTTGTGGTCGCCAGTGTACTGATGGCGATGGGTATGATGATGTTGTCACCAATGATGATATCGTTACCGTTTAAAATTATGTTATTTGTGTTAGTGGATGGTTGGTCACTAATTATGGGAACATTAGCATCAAGTTTTTATGTATAAACTGGAGCGATTTTTAATATGACACCGGAAGTGGTAATTGATACTTTTCAAGCAACGCTGCAAATCATTATTATATTGGTGGCAATTACTTTGTTGCCTGCGCTGGCGGTAGGTCTGTTAGTCAGTATGTTTCAGGCGGCTACCCAGATTAATGAAATGACATTAAGTTTTATTCCTAAGTTATTAATAACATTTACCGCATTAATGTTAGGCGGTCCTTACATGTTAAATTTAATGCTGTCGTATATTCAAACAACCTTTGAAAATATTCCTTATCTGATTGGATAATCAATAGACACGTTTTCAAAAAAAATCGATACGAAATTAATGGCTGAATAACGACCAATCGATAGCTTTCCGAATGTCGGATAAAAACTAATTTCTTTAAATATTGCCATGTCGGCACGATTTATGTTCGCAAATTCAGTTAACTTAACTGTTTTATCATAGGCGAAAAAAATTGCATTTTACGGGTGAAGAAATTAGTGTCATGGTTGGCAGTTATTTATGGCCGTTTATTCGAATTGCTGCCATGATTACAGCAATGCCCGTCTTCAGTTCTAATTTCATTCCCGTGCGAGTCCGCTTGATGATTGCTATCGGAATTACCATCGTAGTGGCACCCGTCATTCCTGAAGTACCTCATATTGATGCACTCAGTCCGAGAGGGTTTTACGTTATCTTACAACAAATGATAATCGGTATTACCATGGGTTTTATTTTTCATTTGGTGTTTAGCGTATTTATTATTGCAGGGCAAATTGTTGCCATGCAAATGGGGTTAGGTTTTGCAATGATGGTTGACCCGGTCAATGGTTCTCAAGCACCGGTGCTGGGTATGTTTTATATGGTATTAGTGACACTGTTTTTTTTGCTATTGGATGGGCACTTAATATTAATTTCTGTGATGGCTGACAGTTTTTATAGCTTGCCGATTGGTATGGAGGGGTTGGTGAGAGAAAATTTTAATCAAATGGTGGAATGGGGAAGTCACATGTTTTCCGGTGCGGTGTTAGTGGCTTTGCCGGCTATTATTGCCTTGTTATTGATTAATGTATCTTTAGGTGTCATGGGGAGAGCGGCACCTCAGTTAAATATTTTTGCGATTGGTTTTGCCATTACTATTATTGCTGGGTTTTACGTCATTATGGTAACTCTGCCTGCGGTGTTGGTTAATCTGGAAGATATGTCAAATCAAGCGATGCAAGAGATTAAAGGATTTACGAAACAAAACTAATGATAGGCTTTAGTAATGGAAATTAAATAATTTATTATTGCATGCCCCTTTCTTATTTTATAGCCGATTGGGTATTAACTTTCATACCAGTTTGTCAGGTGAAGTATGGCAGAAAACAAAGACGGTCAAGAAAAATCCGAAGAACCTACCAGTAAAAAAATTGAAAAATCGAGAGAAGACGGTCAACTACCTCGCTCTAGAGAGTTAAATACTTTTTTGATTATGGTGATTGCTGCAGCGGCTTTTATCATGATGGGCGGGCAGATTGTTGATGATTTATCTCAAGTGATGATCAGTGGCTTCGTATTGGAAAGAGAGCAGATCTTTGATAGCAACTTTATGGTGAACTTGTTTCAAGATCTGGTATTAGAAGGCATGTGGTCAATTGCCGGTTTTGCGCTTATTTTAACTGTTGTTGGTATTCTTTCTTCCATTTCATTGGGGGGGTGGAATTTTAGTACCAAAGCGTTGGTTCCGAAATTTAATCGATTGAATCCTTTTTCTGGTATTAAGCGTATTTTTGGTCCCAAAGGCTTGTTGGAGCTGGTTAAAGCATTAGCCAAATTTGCCATTATTGCTGCGGTCGCCATTGGTCTTTTATGGTGGAAAATGCCAGCAATCATGGCGATTGGCTATCAGTCTGTCGATGTTGCTTTAGTGGAAACGGGTGAACAAGTTGTATACTTTTTTCTTATGCTATGTTGTACCTTGGTAATTGTTGCTCTGGTGGATGTGCCGTTTCAGTTATGGGATAACAAACGGCAACTTAAGATGACCATGCAAGAAGTAAAAGATGAAAACAAACAAACGGAAGGAAGTCCGGAAGTAAAAGCAAGAATTAGAATGGTGCAACGTGAGATGGCGCAGCGAAGGATGATGCAAGAAGTGCCAACAGCCGATGTCATCATTACCAACCCCACCCATTTTGCTGTTGCCCTTAAGTACGACCAAAAAAATATGAGAGCGCCCATCTTAGTCGCCAAAGGATCAGACATTTTAGCTGGCCGCATACGTGCGGTTGCTTTTGATCATCATGTACCTATTTTATCTTCTCCTGCCTTGGCACGTGCTGTGTATTACCATACGGAGTTAGGAGAAGAAATTCCAGAAGGGCTTTATACTGCGGTTGCTAAGGTCTTAGCCTATATTTTTCAATTGAAAAAAGGCTCTGCAATTAATCCGTCAGCACCATTAACAATGGATGATGTAGAAATACCGGAAGATTTGCGCAAAGATGCTTAATGTTACAGCGTTTTCTGGATATAGGCTTGAGAGCAATGGGAAGTCAAAAATATGACAATAAAACAGCATCTACACCGTATCTTTAGTAGCGGGCTAGGCGTTCCTCTTGCTCTGGTTGTGATGCTGGGCATGTTAATTATTCCTCTGCCGACATTTTTATTAGATATTTTTTTCACATTTAATATTGCATTATCAATGATTGTTCTATTGGCAGCAATTTATGTCGATCGACCCTTGGAGTTTTCTTCATTTCCAACCATTTTATTATTTTCTACATTAGCTAGGTTATCGCTAAACATTGCCTCAACACGAGTGGTTTTGTTAGAAGGGCATACGGGAACAGATGCCGCAGGTGAGGTGATTAAATCCTTTGGTGAGTTTGTTATTGGTGGAAATTATGCGGTAGGTATCGTGATATTTGCCATTTTGGTCATTATTAATTTTGTGGTGGTGACCAAGGGCGCGGGTCGAATTTCAGAAGTGAGTGCTCGCTTTACCCTGGATGCTATGCCAGGTAAACAAATGGCCATTGATGCGGATTTGAATGCAGGTATTTTAACTCAGGAAGAAGCTCAGCAACGACGTAACGAAGTGGTCAATGAAGCAGATTTTTATGGTTCCATGGACGGAGCGAGCAAATTTGTAAAAGGCGATGCAATTGCCGGTATCCTTATACTTTTCATTAATGTTATCGGTGGCTTCATTATTGGAATGATTCAGCACGGTCTGAGTTTTTCTGATGCTCTGGAGTTTTATACCTTGTTGACCATTGGGGATGGTTTGGTTGCGCAAATCCCTTCGCTGATTCTCTCCACTGCCGCTGCACTTATCGTAACGCGTGTTTCTTCTTCGCAGGATATGGGACAACAGATTATGTCGCAAATGTTCAGTAGCCCGAAAACGCTCGGTGTGACAGGGGGAATCATTGGAGGCATGGGGCTTATTCCGGGCATGCCGAATGTGGCGTTTCTTACCCTTGGGGCTGCTTGCGGTGGCGGTGCGTATTTGTTAGCAAATAAAGAGACGGGATCGACCGAAGATAGTTTACCGCAGGATAGTCAGCCTGCGACGCCACCACCACCAAAGGAATTGAGCTGGGATGATGTACTTAATGTCGATCTGATTGGTTTAGAAGTGGGGTATAAATTAATCCCATTAGTGGATAAATCCCAGGGTGGACAATTGATGAACCGAATTAAAGGGGTTAGGAAAAAATTGTCCCAAGAGTTGGGATTTTTAATTCCCCCGGTGCATATTCGCGACAACCTGGAACTGACACCTAATGCGTATCGAATTACTTTACATGGAGTCCCATTAGGTGAGGCTGAGATTTACACTGAAAAGGACTTAGCGATTAATCCAGGACAGGTATTTGGCGATTTGTCAGGGATAGCGAGTCGTGATCCAGCATTTGGCTTAGAAGCGGTCTGGATTGATATGACACAGCGCGATCATGCCCAAACGCTGGGATATACCGTGGTTGATGCAAGTACGGTTGTGGCGACACACCTGAGCCAGATATTACAGATGCACGCACATGAACTGCTGGGCCGGGAAGAAGTGCAGCAATTGGTAGACAAGCTTGCTAAGGTCGCTCCGAAGCTTGTCGAAGAATTGATACCAAATGCATTATCACTGGGTGTTTTATTGAAAGTATTGCAGAGTTTATTAGAGGAAAATATTCCAATCCGAGATATGCGTACCATTGCTGAGACCTTGGCAGACTGTGCTTCGAAAACACAAGACCCTCAAGTGCTAACTGCGGTAGTGCGCATGTCCTTGGGGCGCTCAATTATCCAGCAAGTTAATGGTTCAGCTGAGGAATTAGTGGTCATTACATTAGATCCGGCACTGGAACAAATATTGCAAAAAACGACACAAGTCACTAATGAAAACGGCGCAGCAATCGAGCCCGGGTTGGCTGAAAGAATACATGTTTCGCTGCAAGAGGCCGTGCAACAGCAAGAGATGGCTGGTCAGCCTGCAGTACTACTAGTATCTGCAGTTTTACGACCAATGCTAGCCAAATACATTCGACGGTCAATGCCAAATGTACATGTGCTTTCATTTAATGAAATTCCTGATAATAAACAAATCAAGGTGATATCAACGGTGGGAGCATGATCAATATTCTCAAGCCTGAGTTGACCCGAGGTCGCAGGATGTACCTGATGGAAAAAAATATAGAGAGACTGCATCGATGAAGTTAAAACGTTTTAATGCGCCCGACATCAGGCAGGCAATCAGTAAAGTGAGAGAAGAATTAGGATCTGATGCAGTAATTTTGTCAAATAAAAAAACACAGACAGGTGTGGAGATTATTGCAGCCGTTGATTATGACGATGCTATTCTCTCGGAATCCACGGTTGATGCCGTGGCATTACCTGAAGAAAACATGAAAAATCGCGAAGAAAATCATAAAAACTTGGCAGGCTTGATGGATGATATGTCCAGTATGATGAAGCCGCAAGCGGATGAAGACGCCCCATTTTGGAAGCGTGTCATGGCCGAATCATATGATAAGAATACTGAAAAAAAATCAACCTCAATAAAACCATCAAAAGATACTTTTCAGGACGTGATCAATAGTGCCGGGAATAAATCAGATAAAAAGGATTGGTCACCACAGTTGGTTAGCGATGATGAGGAGGAGATTGAATCTTTTATTCCTTCGTATACCAGAGATGGAAAGTTGGCTTCATTAGATAATCAACATCGTGTTGATAATCAGGAGTCGCAATTAGCGGAGTTTGCCAAAAAGATACCCCGAGAAGATTTAAATAAAAATACGCCTGAAGATGGAAAGTCATTGACTAATGTCTGGAAAGAGCTAAATGACTTACGTGGTTTGCTAGAACATCAAATGTCGTCATTAGCTTGGGGGGATATGGGGAAACGGACCCCTCAAAAAGCTAAGGTATTGCGTAAATTGATGGAATTAGGTGTCAGTCCTGTTATCAGTCGCCGTATTCTGCAAGAAGTAAAAGAAGAAGAGCAGTTTGATGTGGTATGGAAGCGGGCATTAACCGTGTTGGCGACCCGATTGAAAGTGATGGATGATGTCGTCTTAAAGCATGCCGGTGTTTTTGCCTTGGTTGGCCCTACTGGAGTGGGAAAAACCACGACATTGGCAAAAATGGCCGCACGGTATGCATTATCTTATGGCGCGGATGATATTGCACTAGTGACCACAGATAACTATCGGATTGGAGCGCATGAACAACTGAGAACTTATGGACGTATTTTGGGTGTTCCAGTGCGTATCGCCAATGATGCTGCTGAGCTGAAAAATGTATTGAAATCACTCTATGATAAAAAGCTTATTCTCATCGATACCGCAGGTACCAGTCAAAGAGATTTACGATTGTCAGAACAGTTTGCGATGTTGAGCGAAGGATCACCGTTAATTAAAACATTTTTGGTGTTATCAGCGGCCTCGCAAATTAATGTCATGGATGAAATTGTTCGAGCGTATCAAAAAGTAGTATTAGATGGCTGTGTGGTGACAAAGCTTGATGAAAGCAGTCTTTTGGGAGGGGCGTTATCTATTATTTATCATTATAAATTACCTTTGGCTTACCTGAGTGATGGGCAACGGGTTCCTGAAGATTTACATACCACCCGCCCTGTGGACTTGATAAAACGTACTGTCCAGATGATGCATAAAGGCAATTATCGTATTGATGATGAGGTGATAGAAATGGCGTTTGGAGGATCTGATGATGGGTTTTGTTAACGGCCGTCGGGATCAAGCCGAAGGATTGCGACAAATGAAGGTACACCGTCCGGTACGAGTGATTGCGGTGACCAGTGGCAAAGGTGGGGTAGGTAAGACTAATATATCGGTGAATCTTGCCATTTCGTTAGCCGCCAGAGGGCGGCGAACGGTAATTATGGATGCAGATCTAGGCTTAGCGAATATTGATATTTTATTGGGCTTGCACCCTGTTAAAAATTTATCACACGTGATTAATGGCGAATGTCAGCTAAGGGACATATTACTTGCTGGTCCCAATGATATTCAAATTATCCCTGCGGCGTCGGGTGCCCAGCGCATGGCGGAACTCAGCGATGCTGAGCATGCGGGATTGATTCAAGCATTTAGTGATTATAGAGAAGATGTTGATGTATTAATTATTGATACCGCCGCAGGGATTTCGCCAAGTGTTGTTAGTTTCTGTAAAGCGGCACAAGAAGTGCTCGTTGTGGTATGTGATGAGCCAACATCAATTACTGACGCTTATGCATTGATCAAACTGTTAAGCAGAGATCACGGGCTGCGTCGATTCCATATTTTAGCCAATAAAATACATAGTCAGCGGGAGGGGCAGGAATTGTTTAATAAATTAGAGAAGGTCACTGATCGCTTTTTAGATGTTGTATTAAACTTTATGGGGATGTTGCCTTATGATGACTTACTTAGAAAATCGATTCAAAGGCAAAAAGCTGTGGTTAGTATTTATCCACATAGCAAAATATCAACGGCATTTAAGAGATTAGCGGAACGTGCCGATAAATGGCCCATGCCGTCGGTAGCAACCGGCCAACTGGAGTTTTTTATAGAGCGACTGGTTCGCGCAAGTCAACTAAATACGGAGGTTACGCTATGAATGGACTCGTAATGTATGAAGAGACAAGCCAACGAGAAGGCGATGATTCGCTGATAATAAAACATGCTGCGCTAGTAAAGCGCATTGCTTATCATTTAGTCAGCCGTTTACCACCTAGTGTCCAGCCTGATGATCTTATCCAAGCCGGTATGATAGGTCTTTTAGAAGCATCGAAGAACTATGATTCAAATCAGGGGGCCAGTTTTGAGACGTATGCAGGAATAAGAATTCGCGGTGCGATGCTAGATGAGATTCGGCGCAGTGATTGGGCTCCTCGATCAGTTCATAAAAAAGCGCGCTTAGTGGCAGAAGCGGTGAGAAATGTTGAAAATGAAACGGGAAGGGATGCTCGGGATCATGAGGTAGCAAGTATCCTGGAGGTATCCATTGATGAGTACCATCGTATGGTGCAAACAGCATGTGGTTATCGTGTGATGAGCTTTGAAGATATCAGTCCTGGCGATGAAGCTCATGTAGATAATTTTGCAGATGAACGAGGTAGCCCTTTAGATGGTTTGCAACAGGCAGATTTTCGTAAAATTTTAGCCGGAGAAATATCCAATCTGCCCGAGCGTGAGCGTTTGGTCATGGCATTATACTATGAAGAAGAACTCAATTTACGAGAGATAGGTGAAGTCTTAGGTGTGAGTGAATCCAGAGTATGTCAAATACACAGTCAAGCTGTTATTCGTTTGCAAGCACGTATGGATTCTTGGAAGAATGATGTTTAATTGTCTAGTTTGTATAGGCCATATATTAGGGGGTTAGCTTGGACAAGAACATGAAAATTTTGATTGTGGATGATTTTTCCACAATGCGTCGAATCATTAAAAATCTTTTACGAGACTTAGGTTTTAACAATACGACTGAAGCCGATGATGGCAGCAGCGCTTTGCCTATGTTAGAGAATGGTAGCTTTGATTTTTTAGTGACGGATTGGAATATGCCAGGGATGACAGGCATTGAATTGCTTAAGGCTGTACGAAAAAATGAAAAAATTCGTTTACTTCCTGTGCTAATGGTGACCGCAGAACAAAAGAGAGAGCAAATCGTAGAAGCTGCACAAGCGGGTGTGAACGGTTACATTGTAAAGCCTTTTACTGCGTCAACGCTTAAAGAAAAAATTGATAAAATTTTCGAACGTATTGACGCAAAATGACATTATAGAAGAGGCGGTCTATGTCTTCGCTAGAGAATAAAGAAATTGATGAAGAGATATTGGTATGTGCTAGAGAGCTAGTGCAAGCACTAGAGGAAGGTCATGTCGATAATGCGAATATGTTAATCGATAAAATGGCTAGTATTAAAGGCGTCAGTCTTTTTCAAGAATTAGGAAAGTTAACTAGAGAGTTTCATGAAGCACTCAATGGTTTTAGAGCGGATGAAAATCTGCTGGGAATGGCCGAGGAAGAAATTCCTGATGCAAAAGAACGTCTGTATTATGTGATTAACAAGACTGAAGAAGCGGCTAACAAAACACTAAATGCCGTTGAAGATGCCATGCCTTTGTGTGATGCAATTGAAGAGAAAGCATGCGGACTCAATACAAGTTGGGATCGATTTACTCGACGTGAGTTGTCCGCGCAAGAATTTAGAAAATTATCCAAAGAAATCGCTGGTTTTTTAACGGGTACTTCAGAAGATGTTATGAAGGTACGAGGTAAGCTGAATGATGTTTTAATGGCGCAGGATTTTCAAGATATCACAGGACAGATTATACGCAAAGTAATTGCCTTGGTAGAAAACGTCGAAGTGAACCTAGTGAACCTGGTTCGCTTGGGTGGTGATTCCAGAGTGCATTCTAATCCGGAAAACAAAGCAATACAACGGGAACAAGAAGGTAAGCTGGAGGGGCCTCAAATACCTGGCAAGGAATCGGAAGGTGCTGTGAAAAATCAAGACGAGGTTGATGATTTATTATCTAGTTTAGGGTTTTAAGGAATGTTTATATGGCATTTGACGCGGACGACGAAATATTACAAGATTTCCTGGTAGAAGGAAGCGAGATTCTTGAAAAATTAAGTGAGCAGCTGGTTGAGTTAGAGCAAGCTCCAACCGACACCGATTTGCTGAATGCTGTTTTTCGAGGCTTTCATACCATTAAGGGTGGTGCAAGTTTTATTAATTTGACCGGCCTGGTTGATGTTTGTCATGTCGCAGAAGATGTCTTCAACTTGTTAAGGCAAGGTGAGCGAGAAGTTAATGCCCATGTTATGGATGTTATGCTACGTGTTCTCGATGTGCTTAATGAAATGTTTGAGACGCTACGTGGTGGGGAAGAGCCTGAGACAGCGGATCCAGAACTGATTAATCAGTTAAAAGAAATTAAATCTGGAAAAATTATTAGCTCTGAACCAGAGCCGGATTCTTCGACTGCATCCAATGATGAGAGTAGTGCTGCACTGCCTCATGGGAATCAACAGCAAGCACTAGACGAAACCATGGAGGCTGATCGAGCTAATACTGATGAAATTTCCGATCAGGAATTTGAAGAATTACTCGATCAGTTAGAACAGCAAAATGAACAATCCAATACTGAAATAACAATCATCGATCCGTTTGACGAACAAGTGGATACACCAGTCGAGGAAAAAAATTCAGATGATATATCTGATGAAGAATTTGAATCTTTATTGGATGAATTTCATAGCAAAGATACGGGCGGGGGATTAACAGCCAAAGATAGTGATCAGCAACAGCCAGCAGAAGTGAATGATGTTCCCTCAACACCACTTCTTGAGTCTTCTGAAAAAGAAAATATTACCGATGAAGAATTCGAAAACTTATTGGACGAACTTCATGGGCCAGGAAAACATACGGTAATTGCTGATGCTTCCCCAGAAAATACGCCAGTGAGCCAGTTTGTCCAGCCCACGGGTGATGTATCAAAGCCGATAATAAGTGAGCACAAACAAGATGTAGTAGAATCCAAGCCGATTGATAAAGTAACAAAGGACGCAAATAAAAAGCCGGTGAAGGAAGCCTCTTCGCCACAAAGTGAAACCACCGTTCGTGTTGATACCAAGCGTCTAGATGACATTATGAATATGGTGGGTGAACTCGTGTTGGTGCGTAATCGGTTAATGACGCTGGAAAGTGCCTTGGGTAACGAGGAAATTGCTCATGCCATAGGTAATTTGGATTTAGTCACTGGGGACTTGCAAGCCGCGGTGATGAAAACGCGTATGCAACCGATTAAGAAAGTTTTTGGTCGTTTCCCCCGAGTTGTACGAGATCTAGCGCGTAGTTTGAAAAAAGAGGTTAATCTGGAGCTGCAAGGTGAAGAGACAGATTTGGATAAAAATTTGGTCGAAGCATTAGCTGATCCGTTAGTTCATTTAGTGCGGAATGCTGTCGATCATGGTATAGAAATGCCCAATGATAGAGAAAAAGCAGGCAAGCCGAAACAAGGGAATATTGTGTTGTCAGCAGAACAGGAAGGCGATCACATTTTACTAATCATTAGTGATGATGGTGGGGGTATGGATCCCGATGTGCTTCGTCGAAAGGCTGTTGAAAAAGGTGTGATGGATGAAGATAGTGCAGCAAGACTGGATGATCAAGAATGTTTTGCATTGATTTTTTCACCAGGATTTTCCACTAAATCTGAAATTTCAGATATTTCTGGTCGCGGTGTTGGTATGGATGTTGTCAAAACGCGTATTGTGCAACTTAACGGCAGTATTGAAATTGACTCCAAAATGGGTAGTGGCACGCGATTAAGTATTAAAGTACCACTGACGTTAGCGATTATGCCAACACTGATGGTGAGATTGCAACGGCAAATATTTGCGCTTCCCTTGACGAGTGTCAGTGAAATATTCAATTTGGATTTAACCCGAACCAATGTGGTTGATGGGCAGCTTGTTATTATGTTGAGAGAAAAACCATTACCGTTATTTTTCTTGGCTGATTGGCTGATTAATAACGGAGGCCAGTCGGCTGCACAAACTGGACATGTGGTTGTGGTATCGGTGGGTAATCAACGAGTGGGGTTTGTTGTTGAGCATTTAATAGGACAAGAAGAAGTCGTTATTAAACCGCTGGGAGCAATGTTGCATGGAACTCAGGGGTTGGCCGGTGCAACCATTACGGGTGATGGAAGAATTGCCCTTATTTTAGATGTGCCTAGCTTAGTTAAATGTTACGGAACGTAGGATGACGATTGCTCAGAAAAAAATATTGTGAAATAGAATTATTTTGTGCCCATTCCTTGGAAGTCGGTTAGATGTATATTGTTGCTGTGCTTTTTAACTAAATAAATTTCAAGTCAAAGAGGTGCATGCGATGTCAGTAAAGGTTTTGGTAGTCGATGATTCAATGTTTTTCCGACGCCGTATTACCGAAATACTGAATGCTGACCCGAATATCGAAGTGATGGATACGGCTAATGATGGAGCAGAGGCTGTTGAAAAAGCGTGCCGACTTGAACCTGATGTCATCACCATGGATGTAGAAATGCCTGTCATGAATGGAGTTGAAGCAGTAAAGAAAATTATGCAATTGAAGCCAACGCCGATTTTGATGTTTTCTTCTGTGACAACAGATGGCGCACAGGTTACCTTAGATGCATTAGATGCGGGTGCTGTTGATTATTTCCCTAAGCGATTCACGGATATTGCTAAGGATAAGGCAGAGCTAAAAAAAGTATTATGCCAACGCATAAACGGACTTGCTTATTCGGTAAAAAGTAAAAAAATCGTTCATCAACAGCAATTACTTCCAAACAATTCTTCGGCTCGATTGCGAATTCATCGACGTTCAGGTTTGGCAGAGCAAACAATAAAACCATCAATTATAGCAATAGGTACTTCAACGGGTGGCCCGCTTGCATTGCAAACACTGCTAAAGCAAATTCCAAAAAATTTTTCTGCTCCGATTTTGATTGTTCAGCATATGCCAGCGGAATTTACTTTTGCATTTGCTAAGCGTCTTAATGAAATATGTAAAATAACGATAAAAGAAGCGAGTGATGGCTGTGTGTTGCGACCAGCGACGGCCTATTTAGCGCCAGGAGGTAAACAAATGGTGATAAAAAATCGATCAGCGGAGCCAATGATTATGATTGAGAGCGGCGATAAAAATCTGACTTACAAACCCAGTGTTGATGTCACATTTTCATCGCTAGCGAATGATTATCATGGCAAAGTACTTGCTGTTATTCTTACTGGTATGGGTACCGATGGTTGCCGTGGTGCTAAGCAGTTAAAAGAAAAAGGTGCGATTATTTGGGCGCAGGATGAGGACTCTTGTGTTGTTTACGGTATGCCTTCGGCCGTTGTGCAAGCCGGATTAACTGAAAAAGTGTTACCCTTAAAAGAGATAGGTATCAATTTGGCCAAAGTAGTATAGCCGATGGATTATTTAACGATCTTTGGTATGCTATTGGCGGTGGTGGCGATACTTGTCGGGCAGAGCCTAGATGGTGGTCATATTACCTCATTACTTAATGGGCCTGCGCTGATGATTGTGCTGGGCGGTAGTGTTGGTGCAATTATGGTGCAGGCGCCATATCGCGAGTTCAAACATGCGCTTAGTCTTGTGCTCTGGATCTTGTTCCCTAAAAATCAGCAAGAAAATACTCTGATTAAAAAACTCGTTCTATGGAGTGATATCGCAAGAAAAGAAGGATTGCTTGGCTTAGAGACGGCTTCGGAAAGTGAAAAAGATGTGTATGCACGAAAGTGTCTCGATTTATTAGTTGAAGGGCGCGAGCCAAATACAATTAGAGCAATATTGGAAGTTGAAATTGATGCCAAACAAGATTATGACTTAACTGCAGCGCGGTTGTATGAGGCGATGGGAGGTTATGCACCTACGATTGGTATTCTTGGCGCAGTGATGGGATTGATCCATGTGATGGAAAATTTGACAGATCCTAGCAAGCTCGGTGCAGGCATCGCCACGGCCTTTGTTGCGACGATTTATGGGGTTGGTATTGCGAACTTGTTATTATTGCCTATTGCCAACAAATTAAAGAGTATTATAAGTCATCAAACGAAAGTTCGCGAAATGATGATGGAAGGGGTGGTTGCCATCGCTGAAGGGGACAGCCCGAGAAACATAGAAGTTAAAATGAAGAGTTTTTTTCCGCATTTAAAATTCGACGCTGTCAAAAAAAATAAGAAAAAATAACATCTATCCAATGTCGAGGATTGCACAACAGGAGGTTATATTTGCGTGGCGCGACGTCGAAGGCTTGAGCCAGAAAACCATAATCATGATCGATGGTTAATTTCGTATGCGGATTTTATTACATTATTATTTGCTTTTTTTGTCGTATTGTATGCTTTGTCATCGGTCAATCAGGGTAAGTATAAGGTACTTTCTGATTCGCTGGTCACTGCATTTAAAGCCGAACCGAGAGTGATACAACCAATCCAAGTTGGAGAAATCAGTCGCGCCAAAGCCATTAATATAATGAAGCACGATGGCCATAAATCGACTCTGGATACGGATAACACGACTAACCAGGATAACTATTTAGAAGTTAACTTGCAGGAGATGGCTAATAAAATAGAACATGCGATGGGGCAGCTTATTAATCAGGATCTAGTTAAAGTCAGGCGATCTAAGAGCTGGTTAGAGATCGAGATAAATTCTAGTCTGCTGTTTAATAGTGGTAATGCCAAGTTTGTCAAAGAATCGGCATCGGTATTAAAGGATATCGCTAAAATTATGAAATCTTTTCCCAACCCGGTTAACGTTGAAGGGTTTACCGACAATGTGCCGATAAAGAATGAGATGTTTCCCTCCAATTGGGTGCTTTCTGCCGCACGTGCTGCCAGTGTGGTACATATATTTGAGAAAAATGGTGTGGCGCCTGAGCGGATGACGGCCATTGGTTATGGTGAATATCGGCCGATTGCAGATAATACGAGTCCCTCAGGGCGTCGTAAAAATAGGCGTGTGGTATTAGCTGTGTTGGCGGAAAATAAAACCGTGCGCATCGACAAACGAATGCGACAACCGCTTAATGCAAAAGCACGAGAAAAAGCCGTTCAATAATATAGCTCACTTGACTGCCAAATTATTGTTAGTCCTGCGTCAGTAGCCAGGCTAGTTTTCTTCAACAGAGAATCATCGGAATGGGTATTATACCAGTCGCGAACCATTTCGTAGGTATTTTTGGTGCCTGCTTTCTCCCCCGTATATGCGCTAATAAAACCTGCATAACGCTGGCTATGCAGGTTTTATTGACATACTCTTGAACAAAAACTCAACGACTCCCAATACCTACGCAATGATCTGCTAGGGGGATATCCTTTCGCTTCAAACCGTGGTCTATTGTTTAATTCATGGCTGGTACAATTATTGATTGTTTTACACAAATCCCGATGCAAGACGTCTTTTAATCGGGGGTGGTGTTTTGTTGATCGGGCGTTGTTTTTCCTTCAAGTAAATATTTGCGACGACTATTAGGTATCTAGAGTAAAGAGAGGACGTTGTGTTAAAAGTCTGGGCGATTGCGAATCAAAAAGGTGGCGTTGGAAAAACGACAACAACAGTCAGCCTAGCGGGCATATTGGCAAAATTAGGACGGCCAACGTTATTGATGGATCTTGATCCTCATGGTTCTCTCTCTAGCTATTTCGGCTATGATCCTGATCATGCGAAAAATAGTATTTATCAGTTGTTTCAAGATAAAGCTCCAGAACCTCAAGATATATTGGTAGAAACTGGAATTGACCATCTTGCTTTGTTGCCAGCATCAACAGCGATGGCAACCCTAGATCGGCAATTGGGATCTCAGATGGGTAAAGGTTTAGTCATTGCTAATGCGGTTAAAGCATTGGTCAATGATTTTGAGTTTGTATTGATTGACTGTCCTCCGATTCTTGGCGTGCTAATGGTTAATGCGATGGCTGCCTGTGAACACTTAATCATACCGGTTCAGACGGATTATTTAGCGATAAAAGGTTTGGAGAGAATTATTAATACACTGAAAATGATTGCCCGGGCGAGCAAGAGGCAGTTACCTTATACAATTGTTCCTACCATGTTTGATAAACGCACCCGCGTTTCCCACGATAGTTTGCGAATACTGCGAGAAGATTATCCTTATCATCTTTGGGAAGGTGTTATTCCAGTGGATACTATGTTTAGAGATGCTTGTTTGACAAAAAAACCACTCACTATTTTAAAACCAAATGCACGTGGTGCGATTGCATACCGTCACTTGTTGAATCGACAGCTAAATATTGTAACGAAACCAGAAACGGAATTAATGGCATGATAGATGAAGAGATAGATGATAGTTTGATTTGTCAACGAGATGCCATCGATTATTATTTGCATTCATTGTTACAGTCGAACATAAGTCACGATGATACGATTCATATAGAGCAAGTAACCAGTAACCCTCCTGTTACTGAGTTACCCGTTGATGCGGATCAAGTTCAATCCATTAATGGAGAAGAAAGATTAGCGCTTTTGCTTTTTTCAGTGGCGGGTTTAGGGTTAGCTTGTGTGAAACAAGATGTGGTTGATGTCATTGATTATGCATCTGATATTTTAGTGGTTCCAGATTCGCCAAATTGGTTAATGGGATTGTATGCTCATGAGGGGGCTTATGTGAAAGTGATCGATCCTTATTTGTTGTTAGTTCCAGAAAAAAGAAGAAAAGGAAAGCTTGATAAAAAATGTCATGAAATTAAGCAAATTTTATTGATTGGTAACGGTGACTGGGGAGTGGCAAGTGAAACGCCGATACAAGTTAAAAAAATGAATTCATCAAGCATTAAATGGAATCGAGATAAAAATCCGAGTAATAATTTATTATGCGGTACGATCAAAGCACATCATTGTGCAATGATGAATATTAGAAATGTCCTGAGTGTTATGGCATCTTAATATAAAGCGAGAGTAAAACAAATTGTTCATCTTGCATACCTAGGGAGTTGGATATAATGAGTGTCAATATTGAAAATATAGATAATGATCAAGTTTTGCGTTGGGTTACATTTCAAATGGACAAAGAGGTATACGGTATTAACGTTTCTCAAGTGAGGGAAGTGTTGCGTGTATCGGAAATTGCTCCGGTACCCGGTGCGCCTGATTATGTCTTAGGTATTATCAATTTGCGCGGTAATGTGGTCACTGTGATTGATACACGCAAGCGTTTTGGGTTATCTAGCGTTGATCCTGATGATGCCAGTCGTATTGTCATTATTGACGTGGATTCACAGCAAGTGGGGATTCTGGTTGATAGCGTTGCGGAGGTTGTGGATTTGCATGCTTCATCGATAGAAACGCCTCCTAATGTGGGTAATGATGAAACATCAAAGTATATAGAGGGTGTAACAAGCCTGGATGGAGAGTTATTGATATTGGTCGATCTCAATAAATTTTTAAGTGAAGAAAAATGGCAAGAGATGGCTTCATTCTAGCTGAATGTTGAGGTGATGCTGAAGTTTCGTTTGTCGATACAGTTGGAATGAGAACAAACTTAGATGAATCTAATGAGTTCAATATCGACGGGACTTTACCTACAATTGTGGTAGTGTGACGGGCAGTCATTCGCATGGAAATCGTTTTAATCGTAATTATTATAGTGCTTGCTGTTATTGGTTTGCTGAGCATGTATTATCTCAACAAAAAGGTCGAGCATAAATCTGCGTTGATTAAGTCGTTGCAAAAAGAGATAAGCCAGGTAAGTGAATCGACTGCGGTGAATCAGAACAAGGTGCAAACGTTATATAATCAAATGCGCCAAATTGAAGGCCGGATAGATCAGCTTTCGTTAAAAGAGCCTTCCCAACAAATGTACCGGCATGCAGTGAAATTGGTGAAATCGGGTGCATGCATTAATGATGTGGTGGAATCATGCGGCTTATCACGTGGTGAGGCAGAATTGATCATGTTATTAAATAAAATGGGTAGCGGTGAGACTGGGGTTTGGAAAAACGATATTGGTTAATATGTATTCTTCTGTCACTCTTTACTCCGGCATTGTCTGGCCGGTATACTATAGGCAAAAAGCGTATTTAGGAAATTTGGTCATTTTATTTTTACCTTTGGTAGTTGTCTATGAGTAATTCCCTACAAGATCAACTTTTGCAAGCTGGCCTAGTGACAGATAAGAAAGTTAAGGAAGTAAAGAAAGATAAGAAAAAACAAGCAAAGCTTGTGAAAAATAAAAAGCGTCAAACTGATGACGTAATGACTGAAGGTGATTTGGCGATATATTATGCGAAAAAAGCCCAGTTTGAGAAAATGGAGCGAGATAAGGCGCTCAATGAAGCAAGAGAGGCCGCTCGCGCTAAAAAAGCACTCAAAGCGAAAGTAAAGCAAATTGTTACCCAGCACCGACAAAATATCGACGATAGTCAGGTGGTGTTTCGCTACTTAGATGGTAGTCGTGTGCGCCAAGTTTATGTGAGCGAGGGGCAGCATAAACAGTTGGCGAGCGGACAATTGGCGATTGTTTTGTTTGCAGGAAAAACACATTTGATTGACAATGATATTGCGAAAAAACTTCAAGAAATATCTTATGACAAAGTTTTTTTCTTCGAAAAGGAAGAAAAAATAGCAAGCCCAGATGCGGATGATCCGTATGCTAAGTACCAAGTTCCCGATGATTTAATGTGGTGATGTGATATATCCGTAGCGAACTATTTTTTAATATGATTCGCTACGGGGATAAGCATCAAGTATTGATGCCCATTCCTAAGCAAGTTTTTTATATTTAAAGCGCTTGGGCTGGTTGGCATCCTCACCCAATCGTTTACGCCGGTCACTTTCGTATTCTGCGAAGTTGCCTTCAAACCATACTGCCTTGCCATCGCCTTCGAAGGCGAGTATATGTGTGGCAATACGATCTAAAAACCAGCGGTCATGGGAGATAACTACCACGCATCCGGGAAAGCTTAATAAGGCTTCTTCGAGGGCACGTAAGGTTTCCACATCCAGGTCATTGGTGGGCTCGTCTAACAGCAATACATTGCCGCCACTTTTTAATAGTTTTGCTAAATGTACCCGATTTCGTTCACCACCGGATAAGTCACCAATTCTTTTTTGTTGATCACTGCCTTTGAAATTAAACCGACTACAGTAGGCCCGAGAAGGCATTTCGAATTTTCCCACTCGAATGATTTCTTCATTATCTGAGATTTCTTGCCATATGGTACGATCCTCTTTTAATGCATCTCGACTTTGATCAACATAGGCAAGCTGTACTGTTTCTCCAATTCTTATACTGCCCGCATCCGGAGTTTCTTGGCCGACTAGCATGCGGAAAAGCGTAGTTTTACCCGCGCCATTTGGTCCAATAATGCCGACAATACCACCGGGTGGTAATTGGAAAGAGAGATTTTCGATAAGTACACGATCATCAAACGTTTTGGTGAGTGCTTCAGCTTCAATGACAAGGTCACCTAAGCGTGGGCCGGGTGGGATATAAATCTCTTTCGTTTCATCGCGCTTTTGGGTTTCAAGCGATGCTAACTCTGAAAAACGTGCAACCCGTGCTTTGCTTTTTGATTGACGCCCTTTAGGATTGGAGCGAATCCATTCAAGTTCGGCATGCATTGCTTTTTGGCGAGCTTTACTTTGCTTTTCTTCCACTGCCAAACGTTTTTCTTTTTGTTCAAGCCAGTTAGAGTAATTGCCTTCCCAAGGAATGCCTTGACCGCGGTCAAGTTCAAGAATCCAGCCTGCGACATTATCTAAAAAATAGCGATCATGGGTGATAGCGACCACCGTACCCGAGTATTCATGTAAATACCGTTCTAACCAGGCAATGGATTCTGCATCAAGATGGTTGGTTGGTTCATCGAGCAACAGCATGTCAGGTGCAGACAAGAGTAGTTGGCATAATGCGACACGGCGTTTTTCACCGCCCGAGAGGTGGGCGATGTCGGCATCCCAAGGTGGTAACTGCAGTGCATCGGCTGCAATATCTAAGCGTCGATCAATATCCCAACCATCTGCGGCATCAATGGCATCTTGCAATTGACCTTGTTGCTCCAAGAGCGTATTCATTGCTTCATCGCTCATGGGTTCCATAAACTTCATGCTAATTTCATTAAAGTTATCGACTAATTGTTTTATGTTTGCGACCCCTTGCTCAACGTTTTCTCGCACGGTTTTGTTGGCGGCTAATTGGGGTTCTTGTGGTAGATAGCCGATGCGTATGCCCGATAACGGATGCGCTTCGCCTAAGTAATCGTTATCTATGCCTGCCATGATTCTCAACAGGCTGGATTTTCCTGATCCGTTTAGCCCTAGGACCCCAATTTTTGCGCCTGGAAAAAAAGACAATGAGATATCTTTTAAAATTTCTCGCTTAGGCGGCACGACTTTACCCACGCGATTCATGGAGAATATGTATTGGGCCATTAATCCTTAATTCCTTAATGAAATATTTTCTTATATGCTGCCAGCATGTTGTGTGATATCGAGATAAACGGTGAGCCGCTGACCCGCTTTAAGGTAGTCCTGACGGCGGATACCGTTCCACCGAATCAGCTCCTTGATGCTGACGTTAAATTTTTGTGATATTCTGCTCAAAGAATCGCCTTTGCGAACCTGATAGCCGATTTTTTTGGTTAGAATATGTGATGAATGTGGAGAAAAATCGGCTTTTTGAAAACGTCCTTTTTGCCAAATAGTGAGTTTTTTACCCGCTAATAATGGATCAAGTGGTGAGAGTCCGTTCCATCGAGCTAAGCTTTTATAGCTGATTTTATAACGTTTGGATATCCCCCATAAGGTATCACCGGGCTTAACTCGGTAACTTAGTTTTTGTCTACCTGGTCGACGTTTATTTTGGAATGAGCGGAGTCGTTGTTCGGCGCTTAGTACATAACTCGCGTTGTTTTTGCCCGTTACAGGAATGACTAAGCTTTGACCCACTTGAATCGTGTCGCTATTTATTTGGTTGACATCTGAAATTAAGTCAGGACTTGTTTGATAGCTTCGGGCAATGGAATTTAAGGTTTGGCCTTTTAATATTCGGTGACGTTTCCATTGTATGCGTTTGTAGCTGGGAAATGCGGTTAAATTTTGAGTGAATATTTTTTCTTTTTCGACAGGGATCATCAGTTGATGAGGACCGCTGGGGTCCGTTGCCCATCGATTAAAAGCGGGGTTCAGCAAGTACAATTCTTCTACACTGATTTTGGCAAGCTCAGCAGCGCGGGCAAGATCAATTTGTGACTCTACGTCTACCTGCACCATATATGGGACATTAGCAATGGGAGGAAGTCTGATGTTATATTTTTCTGGATTCGCTACAATTGTCGAAATGGCTAATAACTTAGGCACATAACCACGCGTTTCTTTAGGCAGGCTGAGAGACCAAAAATCGGTGGGTTTGTTGAGTTTTTTATTTTTACGAATGGCGCGGCGCACCGTGCCTTGGCCGGAATTATAAGCGGCAAGCGCTAGCAACCAATCGTTGTCAAATTTTTTATGCAAGAATTTTAGGTAAGTAATGGCGGCTCGAGTGGATGCCAAGATATTGCGCCGTCCATCGTACCACCAGTTTTGTTTTAGTCCATAAATACGACCGGTACTTGGGATAAATTGCCAAATCCCTGAAGCTCGGCCGTGGGAATAGGCAAAGGGTTGGAATGCACTTTCTACGATAGGGAGTAGTGCAATTTCCAATGGTAAGTTTTGTTTTTCAACCTCATCAACAATCAAATGAAGATAACGGCGTGCTCGCTGAGCGACTTGGCTCATATAAGATTTATGCCGGATATACCATGTCAGATCAACTTTGGTGCCGGGATATTGGTGTCTTAGTCCAAAACCTTGGCGTATTCTGTCCCATAAATTGTCTACTGTTTGTGGTCTGCTATAAATCACTGTGCCTTCGGCAACTGGATTGTGAGCAATGGCGACTTCATTGAAGTGATCGTTGGGTAGCGAACGCTGACCGGGCAATTGTCCAACAATCATTGGTATGCCCGAGTTGAGTGGTAGCCTAAATAGTTCGTTTTCTTGCCAAATCACAGGATCTAAATGTGGTGACCAGTGCATAAATAGAGGAGTGTCATTGTCATACTGATCGATTTTGTTACTGAGTAAATTCTTGAATCGAGCGTTTTGGAGTTGCTTAGTATTGTCCAAATGATTGCCAGTGACGGAGGTGTTGGCAGCAGCAAGGCTGAGAAATAAGGCGGGTTGCTCGGTGAGCAAATTATTTTTAAGCGGTAAATTTGCTGCTATATCTATCGCTGGTGCTGTTTGCGCAGCATTGGCTAGCGATGAGTTTGAGCACATGGAGCTCAGTAGCAGTATGCCGATCGGTAGATATAATTTAATCGAGAAACCCATTAATTTCACAATAGCGTTATCGTTTGAAGACATCATTGGTTGTGTGACCGGATGAATAATGCGGGACAGCAATATCATAATGGAAATAATGCTTAGGTGAAAGCATCTATCTTTGTTACGAAGGGGCGGTGTTGCGCTGATCCTGTAAGGTGATTTGCAAAGCTCCATTTTTACACGCCTTGGCATTGCCGTTTGCTGATAAATAATTTCATCAATGTTAAGTATTGTCCGCGTAAGATGGCAGACCTATATTCGAGTTAGCAATATTTGTGCTGCGCTTTGATTGGCCATCGTAATATAGCGTGCCTTGTCTTGATTTGTCCGTAAAAGCTGATTGCCGAGTGTTGGAAAACGAAGCTAGAATAGTCATTGAAGGGATGTCGCCATATGGGGAGTAACGGTATTTCCTCCATTCCTTTAGCTAGCACCTTGAAGTTTCGCGAACCCTTTGCTAAAAAATCAAGCATTCGTTGTTCAAAATTGTTGGTGTTGGATATATTTTAATCCATATGATTGTGTGTTTCTGCGCTAATTTAGGTTTTTGCGATGCCCATGGTGGAATTCGTTTGCTTGCATTTGGTGCGGTTAAAGGCAATTGTCCACTTAAAGTACCGGTTTCACATGATGTTTATTACGCCAGTGTTTGCTATCTACAGGTTATTTGTTGGCGAGTCTATGGTATATTTGGGTAAGCCTAATTGAGGCACCTACGCGCTTATTATTTTTTAAAGGTTAACGTGATTGTTGGCATAATACAACGTTTTACTCGGAATTTTTAGTTGTTTTCATGAAAAATCTACTAAAAATATTTGTATCAAAAAATAAACGAAATGTAATTACACGGCAAACTAGTTTGCCGGATGAAATGCAGCAGAAATTACGTCTTTGGTATACAACGAGTTTAGGGGTAAGTCTTGCAAAAGAAGAGTCTCATGAACTTGCAAGTGTTTTGCCTGCTTTTTTTGGATATCACTGTTTGCAAATAGGTTATACCCACGCGCCTGACTATTTTGTGGCAAGTCCAATTCGCCATAAAGTTGTTATGGATCTCGATCTTTCTCATGGTGGACAAGGCAGTGTGCAATTTTATTCAAAGCCGGAAGTTTTAGCTGTGGCGACGGATAGCGTTGATCTAGTTCTTCTGCCTCACACCTTAGAATTAAATGCCGATCCGCATGAGGTGTTACGTGAGTCCGATCGTGTGTTAGTGCCTGAAGGTCGTCTGGTGATCATCGGTTTTAACCCGTGGAGTTTTTGGGGGATACGGCATATGTTTTCCCGGCATTCAGGCGAGGTGCCTTGGTGCGGTCGTTTTATTAGCCTGATGCGTTTGAAGGATTGGCTGGCATTATTGGGTTTTGAGATCGAATCGGCTAAGACATTTTTTTATCGTTTGCCGATGGCAAGTGAGCATATTTCGAAAAGACAGCCGCTATTTCACAGGATTGGTAGAAAATTTTGGCCAGCATTTGGAGGAACTTATATATTGGTTGCTAGAAAAAGAGTCACCACACTAACGCCGATTCGACCACGTTGGCGACGTCGTCGCGCATTTATTAATCCGGGTTTAGTGGAGACTCGACAATGAGTGCTGAAAACCGAAAAATGGTTGATATTTTTACGGACGGTGCTTGCCGGGGGAATCCGGGACCTGGTGGTTGGGGGGCATTATTACGTTGGGGAACAAAAGAAGAAACCATGCGAGGCAGTGAAGCTTTGACCACCAATAATCGCATGGAAATGATGGCGGTCATTAAAGCGTTACAGGCATTAAAGGATCCATGTGACGTGAACTTATCTAGCGATTCGCAATATGTGGTGAAGGGGATTACTGAATGGTTGCCGGGATGGAAGAAACGAGGGTGGAAAACGGCGAGTAAACAACCGGTAAAAAATGTAGATTTGTGGCGTGAGATCGATGAATTAGCAAGTCAACACCGCATTACTTGGCATTGGGTACGAGGTCACTCGGGTCATACTGAAAATGAGTTGGCCGATCAGCTTGCCAATTTAGCAATAGATCAAATGTAAATTACAAAATGAGACAAATTGTTTTAGATACAGAAACCACAGGTTTGGAACCCGCAAAAGGGCATCGTATCATCGAGATCGGTGCGGTTGAATTGATTGATCGACAATTAACCCATAACCATTTTCATTATTACCTACAGCCAGATCGTGAAATTGATGAAGGCGCGTTGCAGGTACATGGTATTACTCAAGAATTTCTTGCAGATAAGCCTCGTTTTAACGATATTGCTCAAGCTTTCCTTGATTTTGTCAGTGGTGCGGAATTGATTATACATAATGCACCTTTTGATATTGGGTTTCTTAATAATGAGTTGCGTTTGCTGGGTACCAAATGGGGGCGATTGGAGGATTATTGTCAATTCATTGATACGTTGGTATTAGCACGGCAATTTCATCCGGGTCAAAAAAATAACTTAGATGCGCTGTGTAAGCGTTATGGTGTTCATAATTTACACCGGCAATTACATGGCGCGTTGTTAGACTCAGAGATTTTAGCTGATGTCTATTTGGCGATGACCGGGGGGCAAATCAGCTTGTCTTTTAGTAGCCAGCTCGATACGCCCGCTGCTGAACAAGTCGTCGTCGTTGAAGCCAATCGCAGGCTTGACTCGAATCGGCCAAAATTAAAAGTACACTATGCCAGTGAAGATGAGTTATCACAACATGCAAAACGAATTGCGGCAATTGATCAAGCTTGCGGTGGTAAGAGTCTTTGGAAAGATATGTGATGGATTTTGAAGATGCCTTGGTTGAGCAAGGCATCTTCAAAGTATTTTACTGAATAGGCACCTGAAACAATTCGGCATTGAGCCACATGTGAACGGCAATGCTTGCAAAGTAGCCGATAGCAATGACTGGCATCCACTTTAAGTGGCCAAAAAAAGTGTATTGTCCTTTGGCTTGTCCCATCAGTGCAACGCCAGCAGCGGAGCCGATGGATAATAAGCTACCGCCCACACCCGCTGTGAGTGTAACGAGCAGCCATTGTCCCGTTGACATATCAGGTTGCATGGCAAGCACGGCAAACATCACGGGTATATTGTCTACGATGGCCGATAATATACCCACCATGATATTTGCGTTGGTGGCTCCCCAATTGACGTACATGACATCTGAAATTAGCGATAAATAACCAATGAAGCCAAGCCCGCCAACACATAACACAACACCATAAAAGAACAATAAGGTATCCCATTCCGCTCTAGCTATTTTTTGGAATACATCAAATGCGACAACATCTCCGACCATTTTTTCTGCTTTTTCATCGGAATAATCACGTTGATGCGTTTTACGCAAATAAAATCCCAAAATTTGTAAATAGGCGAGTCCCGTCATCATGCCAAGTACCGGCGGCATATGCAAAAAGTTATGGAAACTAACAGCCGTAGCAATGGTTAACAAGAATAAAGCAATAATTCGTTTTGCGCCTCTTTTCATGACAACAACTTCGTTGACAGGCTCGGGTTTAATGTTGGGGACAGCAAAGTGCATGATACAAGCAGGAATCAAATAATTTACCACAGCAGGAACAAATAGTGCGAAAAACCCGGTAAAATCAATGACCCCTTTTTGCCAAACCATGAGGGTGGTGATGTCACCAAAAGGGCTGAATGCACCGCCAGCGTTGGCTGCAACAACAATATTAATGCAACCAATACTAATAAACCGTGGATTATTTGCTCCAACAGAAAGCAGCACAGCGCACATTAATAATGCCGTTGTTAAATTATCTGCGATAGGAGAAATAAAAAATGCCAGTATGCCTGTTAACCAGAATAAAGAGCGGTAACTAAATCCTTTCCTGATTAACCAAGCGCGCAACGTATCAAATACTAAACGTTCTTCCATGGCGTTGATATAGGTCATAGCCACGAGTAAAAATAAGAATAATTCAGAGAACTCCAATAAGTTGTGTCGAAATGCTTGTTCTGCCAAGCCAGGCAAATTGTGGTTAATGTATGCCCAAGCAATGATTCCCCAGATTAATCCAGCTGCAAGTATGACTGGTTTTGATTTTCGTAAATGCGTAAATTCTTCTGCCATGACAAACGCATAAGCAATGAAAAAAATAATCAATGCAGCATAACCAACAAAATGTGTTGTTAAATCGAGTGAATTGGTTTGTTCGCTGCTGGAGGCGCTTGCCAGTGCCGGGGAAAAAACCAGCAAAAAAATACTTGTTAATTGTAATAGTCCACGATAAAAAGGGTTTGTTAGTATTTTATCCATTATATTTTAAGGTTTATGTTTGGTTTGTTAAAACATAGGCAAAGCGATTATTGCCTCGGAATGATTTTTCTAAGTGATGTCCCATTGAGGCATGCTATATTGCATGCAAAGCAATTGCTTCTTGTAGAGTGAAAGTTATTCATCATTCTGCATATAATGCATCACATTTGCTTGCCATAATGAAATCATTTTCATGTAAGCCTTTAATTTTATGTGTATAAAAAATGACAGATACATATCCCCAGCCAAATGTAATATCAGGATGATGATTTTGCTCTTCACAAAGCTGCCCGACATGATTGACAAATGCTAAGGCTGATTTGAAATCTATAAATGTATAGCGACGCTTTATTAAAGTGGCATCATCAGATAATTGCCAATCGGTCACTTGTGCCAAAAAATTCTGAGCATGTTCGCGACTTAGCGGGGGGATACCACCTTGGCATGGCATACAAGTTTGCTCATTTAATGCCATAAGTTTTACTCCTGGATAAATAGCGATAGTGATGCGTGAATGATACAAAAAGGGTGTATTGTAGACAGATTTGTCTAGCAATTCCATATAGGGGAGTGCCGTTTAAGAAAGCTATGTACTTTTAACATATATTTCGCACTCAAGCATGCGATTTCGTTTGATCCTTGATCCTATGTTGATTTCTCTTCGCTCGGTAACGCCAGCAGTAGGCGTTGGTTTAGAAAAACCGTTGTGAAATCAAATCCCTTCGCAATTGTCACATGGGCCGTGTGCGAAGTACATCTATTCTTGATCGCATGATGGCAAAATTTTCTTTTAATTAGTGGGGCTTATATTGAGCGCATCTTGATTAGTTTTGGTTCCTTTCTTTCTTTAATTCTATGTATACCATCCATGCGACTAAAAAATTATTTTTGTTTAGTCATCAACATTGAGGTGTAGCGTGAAGCCCCTATTAACTTCTTGTTATTTAATGAAAAGCAAATTATCTCACATCAATTATAACCATGTTTTCGGAGTTCTATTTGATAAAGTAGTTTTCTTATTTTTCGTGTCATTGTGTGCTTTGACTATATCTTGTACGATGATGAGTCCATCGGTGGTAGCGACGGATGATAGTTTTGCTGAAGTGGGTGGGGACCATGAAACAATAGTGGCGGATGCGGAGCATGGGTTCGAAGAGGGAGTAGGTGCTGATTTTGGTGATGAATATGATGTTATGCAAGAGTTTGTTTTACTGAACGAGGCGACGCCATCGATTCTGTCGAACACGAGTGAAAATGCAGCGAAAAAGCCTAAAAGCCCCACCCAATTTTGGAAAGAAGCGATTTGGGGTTTACATGAAGGTAAAAGCATTGAAGCGAAGGCTGCTTTATTGCGAGCACTTGATCTGAAGCCAAAATTCGAAGAAGCAAAAAAATTATTAAAGCAAATAGATACTGATCCTGTGGAGTTTTTTGGGAACGAGTTTTTTTCCTATGCAATAGCAGAGGGTGAGTCTTTATCTATAGTAGCTAAGCGTTATTTAGATGATCCTTTTTTGTTTTATATTCTGGCTAGATATAATGACATCGAAAATCCTAGCCGAATTATTATTGGGCAAACCATTAAAATTCCAAAGCAAAATCAAGCGCCTTCAGTTGCAGAATTCGCCGAGAATAAGATGGTTAAGGAAGCAGAAAAAGTGGAGCAAGATTCGTTTTCCTATGATTTGGCATTGATGCTATTTGAAGGTGGTAATTATTTAGATGCCATCACTTTATTGGAAACATCTATTAAGGATAAAAACAGTGCGCCTACTGATAACAAAACAGCAAGTGTGCGATTATTGGTTTCTTCTTACGTCGAGCAGGCTAAAACAAGTCATCTAGCCAATCAAACTAATCAAATAGAAGTATTACTTTTAAAAGCTCAGTCTCTGGATCCAAATAATCGCGAAGTTATCGAGGCCTTAGGGGTTTATCATCGTTCACTGGATGAAAAGCGGCGTAAGCAAAGCAATGCCACTCGCTATCGGCAAGGATTAAGTGCTTTTGACGCCAAGAAATATCATGAGGCTTTGATAATTTTTCAGGAAGTGGTTGCCAGTGATCCAACAAATAAAGTGGCACAAGATAAAGTAGTTATGCTCAATGAAATGCTTATTGATAAGTATTATGAAAGAGCATTTTTAGCTCAGCGCCACCATGAGCTTGATAAAGCGATTGATCTTTGGGATAAAATACTAACAATTGATCCTATCCACAAAAATGCTCGATTATTTCGTGCGAAAGCATTTGAGTTAAAAAGGCATTTAAGTAAATTTATTGTGTCGACAGCATTTCAGATGAAGCAATGAATAAATACCCCGAGCTGTAGTTCAGGTGCTCGGGGTAGGTCAAAAAATATTTGAGTAGTCACTTTCCTATTTTGCATCCCATTTTCAGCCCGTCTTTGCCTATAGGGACATAGGCGCCACCAACCTCTTGCATTGATGTCGTTGCCAATCATAAAAATTCAAAATAGAACTATCATTGATTACGCTTTTTTCTATCCAGAGCGAACACTAAAAGTGGGTGTTTTAGGCGAATATATACCAAGCTTGAGCAGCAAATAGGGAAGTTATTACGTGTCCATTCCTGATCAATTAAAATACCATCAATTTTATTTGGAAGTTTTGGGAAATGCTTGTAAAATTTTTTTCATTTTAAGTGTTTTTTCAAGCCGCATATTTGCCTTAACATGGGTGTGTTTAAAAGCTAAGGCTCGTTTCCAGTAGTTTATTGCTTTGTCAATATTATCGCGGTATATTTTGACGCCTTCGATATAATAATTATCAGCGATGTCATTTTTAAGCTGATTGATTTTTGCTTGGTACTTCTCTCTGTAGTTAATGTTGTATTCCAATACATTCGTATAATATTTTAGTGCCTGCTCTAATTGGTTTTTTTGTTCATGTTGTTTGGCAATTGCGGCATAACTGTGGGCAAGCGATGTATATGCCTTGGGGTCATTGGGGTGGATTGATAAATATTTATTGATTTCCCTTATGCTACCATGCCAATCATTGTGTTCTGCCAGTATTAATCCCATTTCAAGGTAATAATGTGCTTGAGTCGTTTGTTTTTTGATTTTCTCTTCTTGCTGTACTGGGGATGTTAGCTGCTTGTTCTGCATTTGGTTCGGTAATTTTGCTAACATCTGGTTGTTTTCGATTTCTGTTAAAAGTGCTGATGTTTTTTCTGATAGTGGGTTTAATGCAAGCGCTTTAAGAAAAAAAATTTTGGCCGCTTTAGGCATTTGTTTGGCTGAAGCTTGTCTTCCTTTGAGTGTCAGCTTGGTGACGCGTGCGTTAATGAAATTGGTTAAGGTTTCGATTTGTTTTTGGTATTGTTGATTGTCCGGTTGTATGGTCTGTAATATTTTCCATTGTATTAACGAGCCGTAATAGTAACCATTTGTTGCTAAGTCTTTTGCTAAAGTTTCCCTGGTTTTGATATTGAAATGTTTTTTTTCTGTACTGATAGGAAATGAATCGATTGATTTAGAGGGAGTGGTTGTTGTGCATGCGGTGAGATAGCCAAGTATAAGTAAAACGCGTAAACTTACTGATATTGAATGCTTTAGCCAACTCGCTATAGGGTTTTTAAGTATATGGTTGATACGAGAAAACACCCGAACTATGGTAGTTAGGCAATCATTTTTGGTATTGCGTTGACCGAGAAAGCAGTGATGTGCGTAAGTAGGGGAATAAAAAAACTGCATTGGCTTTAAAGCTCGATATCTTTGAATGTTTGTAAGGTATTTTGAAATTCTTCATGTGAATGATCTCCAAAGATCATTGTGCGGTGTAAAAGCAACGGATGAGAGAATGAAGAATTTGATCCTGGGGTGACAGTAACGCCGAGTGATAAATTATAGGTGAAAAGCGCTGCTAGAACAGCGTCATTGGCTTCGCCATAAGGGTAGGCAAAGCTATAGTTTTCTGTGTTAAATTTTTGCGAAATCATCTTTGATGGAATAGCAATTTCATTGTTAATTCGATCAAGGTACGCTTGGTTATTTTCATCAGTCTGCTGTATCGTTAAGTTAGGGTGACTTTTGGAGTGGGATTGAAAGTCGACTAAACCAGAACGTTGCATTTCTCGCATTTGATCCCAGGTTAGAGAATCTTTTGCACCGACAAAATCACTATATAAAAAAACAGTTGCTGGAAAATTGAATTCTTTGAGTATGGGGAAAGCTTTTTCATGCGCTGAGCGATAGCCATCGTCAATGGTAATGACAACTGATCTTTTCGGAATGGGTTTTTTGCCGGCTAAAAAATCAATCAATGATTTTAGGGGGATGACGCGGTAATGATTTTTTTTTAGATAAGAGAGCTGTTTACGAAAATTGTTGCTAGAGACCGAAAGTTTAAGATGGCCCTTACCAAAGCGATGGTAGCAGAGTATCGGAACGGTTTGATAACCGGAAGGGTGGATGCCTCGTGGGTTAATGGATTTTAATGGAATGATAATTTCCTGGTTTGCACGTATTTTGACGACATGATTAAAATCTTCAATGACCCAATGTAAATCCGCATCATTGAGATATTTTTCTGCGAGAGATTCAAAGGTGTCGTGTTCGCTTGTAATGACAGCCGCAAAGTGCTTGTTTTGAGCGATGTTTTTCGATGACTGGCTAGTTTGAGTTTCTGAGATATTGGTAGGTTGGTTTTTTTTTAGTTGGATTGAACCGCAACCCGTCAACAATATAAAAGTAATAATGACAAGTATGGTTTTTAAAATTGAATTACTGTTTTTCCGACTTTTTTTCATCTCTTCTCTGCAGGTTTTCTGCCATATCATTAAATTTCGAGAATAATTCACCAAATTCATCTTTACGTTCAGAGCTGATACGATAGGAAAAATGGCTAATCGATATTTCTCCCAGCGCTTTTTGTAATGCATTAATGGGTTGTGATAACAGTTTACCTAAAATGTATGCAATAATTGTGACCGATAACAAGGTGGTCAACATAAGTATACCAAGCATAAGTATGGTTTGGTTTGCTACGTTTTCCAAGGGTGTTTTAGGAAGGCCGAGATGGGTGCGTCCTATTTCAATATCTTTGTACAAAATGGGTGCATTGAAATCCAGAATCGTTTGCTTGTCTTGGGAGAGATAACTTTTCACAGTGACCAAGGGGCTGCTACTAATAAGTTCTGATTTTGCGAACGGTGGGTTATATTTTAAACCAAGTTGACTTGGCTCATTGTGGCCTCGGATTGTATGATTGTGATCAATGATGGTTAGGTAGCTGAACTGTTGGCGCTCGACGGCGTCGTGTACAAATAATTCAACGGAAGCCCAGTCTTCACTTAATACTGACTCAGCGCTTTCTGTTGCAATGAATTTTACTAAAGAACTTCCGTAGCTGAGCGCTTGTTCATTCATTAATTTATAGTGATCTCGATAAAGAAAAGAGCCGCAGGCAATGAAGGTAATACATACCGCAATTCCCATGATGAGGGACCACTTTATACGAATAGGTATGATTTTTGTCTTGTTGTGTGTTTGTTCGGATAAGTCATCTAGCACGCATTGTAAGGCGTGAGCTAGTTTTTGACCGGATTGAAACCGTTGTTCTGGATTTTTTTTAAGCAGTTTGTTGATTATTTGTTTGAGTGAGTTGGGTAGAGTGGGTGCAAGTTGTCCAATAGGCTCCGGATTTTCGGTGGCAATTTGAAATAGTAGGGTGGCCAGGGTTTTGGCTAAAAACGGTTTTCTACCGGTTAGCATTTGATACAAAATGACACCGATTGAAAAAAGATCCGAACGTGCGTCTGCTTGTTTGCCAAGCACTTGTTCAGGAGACATATATTGTGGGGTACCCAGTACTTCACCCATTTGGGTATGCTGGGTCATGTCCATCGCTTCGATTTTTGCGATGCCAAAGTCGGTAACTTTTACTGTTTCTTGGTCAACGAGTATAATGTTGCTCGGTTTAATATCTCGATGCACAATGCCTTTGTTATGAGCGAAATCCAAGGCGAGTGAGAGTTGAATGGTAATCTGTAAAATTTCTTTTAAGGGCAGTTTATTTTCTGACTTCATTACCTCGTCAAGCGGTGTACCATTAAGCAACTCCATGGCGATATAGGGGGTGTTGTCGATTTCGCCAATATCATAAATGGTGACGATATTTGGGTGGGATAATGTTCCAACCGCATGTGCCTCCCTGACAAAGCGGGTGCGATATTCCGCATCAACACAGTGCTCTGCTCGTAAAACCTTAATGGCAAGGTCTCGATTTATTTTAGGGTCATGAGCTTTGTAGACGGTTGCCATTGCGCCTTGGCCTAGTGTTCCAATGATTTGATAGCGGCCGATATTTTGTTTCATAGTGGTGGCATCCTTGTTTGCCTAAAAAGGTTGGCTGACTGATTTCGTTCGGTAACACAATAAGCCTATGGCATTTTCTCAGAGCAGGTTAAATATATAATATTATGAGTAATTGAATCGAACAATCCTTGGGATAATTTACATACTGTTCATTTCGTGTTCACTTGTGGTGGCACTGAGTAGGTCAATTTGCTGTTAAGTTGTTCTATCTTTGATGGCGAAGTCACCATTAATTTTTACCTTTAAATATGGATTTTAACAAACTTTTCTTTGGTGCTTCATCGGCTGGTGTGGTGAACGCTTTATGGGTGAGTATACTATCTTCCATGTCTAAATGAGTATCTTCGGCGGATGGCGATGGCTCAATTAATTCAGCAAATCGCCCCGTACCTAAATAACGAAACTGAGGCCCATTTTCGCCCAGCATAATAATATCGCTTTCGTGTAATGCCGTGCTGGAGGTGAGTGGGCGATGGTTTATATAGGTGGCATGGTTCCCGGTCAGATCTTTAATAAAGTATTGCTTATTTTGGTAGTATAGTTCGATATGCGCATTAAAAATACTGGGGTGTTGCAGGCAGAAATCACAGCTGTCGTCTTTGCCAATTTTTACACGTGTTTGAGTTAATGTTTTTATTTGCACGCCATATTGTAAGGTAAAGGGGGCTTTTTCAGTGGAGGGTGAAGGTGGTATTGGAACAGCAGTATGCGGTGTCGGCGTATCAAGTTGTTGAGGAGGGCGGTGTAATGCAGGAGGTGTTTCACCGGGTGCTGTGGTGTGTGCTGGCTTCATCGTTGAGAGAAAGCTGATTTTTGGACCTCCTTCAGCTAAAGCAATGACATCGCCTTGTTTTAAATAAGCTTGTTCAACTAGTTTTCCGTTGACAAAACATCCGTTTCGGCCAAGACTTTTCAGTAAAAAGCGGTTGCCTTCCCGAATAATTTCTGCATGCTTTCTCGAAACAATACGCATATCTGCTGGAAAAACGACATCACAGCTTGGAGTGCGCCCAATCGTAATATTGTTCTTATAGCTCTCGTCGATATGGCCTCGGCGAGGTCCATCAATGTGAACAATTTGCACTAAGATTTCTGGTGTCAAAGCGTTAGAAATCGTTTTATCCTCTTAAATTTAGCTTCACCTTGTGACGCGTTTTTGATATTTTGTTAAGCCTCTGAAATACGGCGATAATTGTAATACATTTAGAAGATAGCGAAAGCCATTTTTATTCGTGTTTATATTTGGTTTTTGATTAGGCCTTTAGATTCCGCTAAAGCGGTTTAGAATACCTGGCTTGTGTGTTTTTCAGCCCCCTGTTTGGCTAACCCTGTCACTAATCCTAATAGGCTGAATTCTAAAAATTTTACTGCAATTGAAGGCGGGTGGTGCGCTATGCATCCGAGACGATAACTCAACGTAACCCAGGGCATGCATTGAGTGCCTGTGGATCTCCAGCACAACCGACTAGACTCTAATTGCTGACTTTGTTGGTGTCAAGTCGTATAACTTTTGTTCTGTTATTGTTAGCTGAAAGTTAAGTTGAGTGAATTTTGATTGATTGAGTCGTGTTGGTTGTTTTTTGAGTGGAGTTGCCTAACATATTTATTACATTGCACCTTGTGAGCGGTGCTGATATTTTTCTAATTTTTCAGGTTTATAGGGCATGGTTATTTAAATGAGTGAGCAAACATCCGTATTGACACAGCTGCAGACGATTCGTGACGTCACTCGATATGCCGTGAGTGAGTTTAATGCCGCGCAGCTATATTTTGGGCACGGTACTGATAATGCGTTGGATGAAGCGACAGCACTCGTGTTGCATATATTACATTTGCCTCATGATTTACCTGGGCATTTTATGGAGTCACGACTTTTATTGTCTGAAAAACAGGCTATCCTTGCACTCATTGAGCGGCGTATTCAAGAACGTATACCGGTGCCTTACTTGATCAAGGAGGCGTGGTTTGCAGGCTTGCAATTTTATGTGGATGAGCGCGTTTTGATTCCCCGATCCCCGTTAGCTGAGGTTATCGAGCAGCATTTTGAGCCATGGGTGGATACGAGTCGCGTTAAAAATATACTTGATTTATGCACAGGGAGTGGTTGTATTGCGATCGCTTGTGCTTATGCTTTTCCGGAGGCGGTGGTAGATGCTTCTGATATTTCTGAGGATGCATTAGCCGTTGCCAAAATGAATGTTGAGCGGCATGCTTTATCAGAAAGGGTTAATTTAATACATTCAGATCTTTACAGTAATTTGATTGATAAGCGTTATGATATTATCGTGACGAATCCTCCGTATGTGGATCAAGCTGAATTGGCTGGTATGCCTAAGGAGTACTTTCATGAGCCGGTTTTAGGGTTAGCAGCTGGGACGGATGGTTTAAGTTTGATTACACCTTTGTTGCAGCAGGCAAAAAAATCTTTGAATCCTGGTGGGGTGCTTATTGCTGAAGTCGGAGCGAGCCAGCAAGCCATGATGAACAAGTTTCCTGAGATTCCTTTATTGTGGTTAGATTTTAAGCATGGTGGCGAAGGGGTTTTTGTCATCACTAAAGCACAGTTGGATGAATGTTTTTAGCGGGTGTTTGAAGAGCGCTGTCGGTGAAATAATTATCTTTGTTTTTTCTATTTTTGGTTAAATTTTGAAAGTATAAATATATGTCGGGTAATACGTTTGGAAAATTATTTACCGTTACTACGTTTGGTGAAAGCCATGGTCCTGCCATTGGGGGTATCGTTGATGGTTGTCCACCGGGGATGGAGTTAACGGAAGCAGACATGCAAGTTGATCTTGATCGGCGGCGACCGGGGAAATCGCGGCATACAACACAGCGCCGAGAGACTGATGAAGTCAAAATTCTTTCGGGTGTTTTTGAAGGAAAAACAACGGGAACCCCTATTGGTCTGCTGATTAACAATGTGGATCAACGCTCCAAAGACTATTCCGATATTAAGCGCAGTTTTCGACCAGGTCATGCTGATTATACCTATTGGCAAAAATATGGCGTCCGGGATTATCGAGGAGGAGGGCGTTCATCGGCACGGGAAACTGCCGTACGGGTTGCCGCCGGCGCTATTGCGAAAAAATATTTGCAGCTTCAATATGGTGTTGAAATTCGTGGTTATGTTGCGCAATTAGGTCCGATTAAACATCATGATTTTAATTGGTCAGATGTGGAAAGTAATGCATTTTTTTTTCCTGATGCTAGCCAAGTTCCAGCCCTTGAGGCTTATATGGATGCGCTACGTAAAGAAGGGAATTCTATTGGTGCACGAGTTAATGTAGTGGCCTCTGGGGTGCCTGTTGGTTTAGGTGAGCCTATTTTCGATCGTTTGGATGCCGATATTGCGCACGCTTTGATGAGCATTAACGCCGTTAAAGGAGTGGAAATCGGTGCCGGTTTTTCTTGTGTGGAGCAAAAAGGGACTGAACACCGTGATGAGATAACGCCACAGGGTTTTTTAAGCAATCATGCCGGTGGTACATTAGGAGGTATTTCATCGGGTCAGGATATCATGGCAAGCATTGCTCTAAAGCCCACGTCAAGTTTGCGATTACCTGGCCAGAGCATTGATATTGATGGGCAGGCCCTAGAAGTGGTGACAACTGGACGGCATGATCCATGTGTGGGGATTCGTGCAACCCCGATTGCGGAAGCTATGTTGGCGATGGTGTTAATGGATCATCTATTGCGTCATCGTGGGCAGAATTTTGGCGTATCAACTGCAACTTTAGATATTCCTTCAAGCGCTGATGCTGAGTGATATCCTCCCGCGTTAATCCGCCTTACTGGCGATTGTCTGGTTTTTATTTTTTTTATTTTGCCAGTCTGGGTGTGATTATGCCCTACTGGGGACTTTATCTACAATCGATTGGCTTTTCTGCACTTGAGATTGGTGAGTTGTTAGCTATTTTGATGGCGACAAAGATGGTTGCACCTTACCTGTGGGCATGGTTAGCTGATTACTCGCTGCGACGAGTGAAAATCATACAGTTTGGCTCGCTGGGGGCGGCAGCCTCGTTTTTGGGTGTGTTTTGGGGGGAAGGTTATATCTGGGTCGCGCTGGTCATGTTGTTGTTCAGTTTTTTTTGGAATGCAACCTTGCCTCAATTTGAAACGGTGACGCTGAATCATCTTGGGGATCAGTCTCACCAATACAGTTATATACGGTTATGGGGCTCCATCGGTTTTGTTTTAGTTGTATCCGCAGTTGGGCCGTTTTTAGAGCAGTTTGGCGTAAGCTATGTGCCAGTTATTATTTTTGTGATATTGGCTATTATTTGGCTGTTAAGTTTATTAACACCGGAAGCCAATAGCAAACTGTCTTCCTCAGATTCAGTTAGTTTGTTAACGGTTTTGGCGCAGCCACATGTTATTGTGCTATTTAGTATTTGTTTTTTGATGCAGGCCAGTCATGGTCCTTATTACGCCTTTTATAGTATTTTTCTCGAGGAGTCTGGGTATTCCCGCAGCTTAATTGGTCAGTTATGGGCATTGGGTGTGGTGGCTGAAATCATTGTATTTTTGTTTATGCGGCAATTGCTGCAGAAGTTCGATGCGAAGCATTTATTGATGGTTTGTTTTGTGTTCGCTGGCATCCGGTGGTTGTTGATTGGTTATTGTATTGAGTATCTGTCGATCATCATTGTTGCTCAATTATTGCACGCGGCAAGTTTTGGGATGTATCACGCTGTGGTGATTCATCTCGTCCATACCTGGTTTGCTGGAGGGCTGCAAGGACGTGGTCAAGCATTGTATTCCAGTGTCAGTTTTGGAGCGGGTGGTGTAGCGGGAGCTTTGTTTAGTGGTTATTTATGGAGTGATAAAGGGGCAAGCTTTGTTTTTACAGTATCCACAATTTTCTGTATGGTTGGTTTGATTTTAACCGTTAAATCGCTGAAATATAGATAATTTGATTAGATTGTAGTTTAGGCTATTGAAAAAGCCTCCGCTTTTTGTTCTACTGTCACGCCTTTATTGCGGGGCCGTTAGCTCAGTTGGTAGAGCAGCTGACTCTTAATCAGCGGGTCGTTGGTTCGAGACCAACACGGCCCACCACATAATATTTTTTGGGTTGGTAGAGTTAACGTAGCTTGCGAATTATCTATTTTTTGACAGAAATCGGGGCGACTCTATGGTTTTTTGTCATGTTTTAAGGTTTCGATGTTTAGCCGGTATGGCTTAGGCAGTGCAGTTGATACGGTTTGTTTGAGTTTGAAATTTTGAGTGCCTAAAAGTTAGTTTGTAGCGAGAGTGGCGGAATTGGTAGACGCGCTGGATTTAGGTTCCAGTGGGGTATCCCGTGAGAGTTCGAGTCTCTCCTTTCGCACCATAAACTATCATTTTTGAGTAATTTTCTTTCGTAGACTTTTGAAACGGCAAACGCTTTCATCATCTAATTTATTATTCCAAATTTGAACAGTATTGCTTTTTAGGAAATCTACTTTTATTGTAATTTTGAGTCAGATCAATGACCATAATCGATAAACTGGATGAATAGCACTGCAATTGTCTGGTTTGAAAATAAACAGATGTAAATATTTAGTAGGTTAATGAGGTAAAAAAATGCAGGTATCTGTTGAAGCCACTGAAGGGCTAGAGCGGCGACTGACTATAGCGGTTCCTGGGGAGCGTATTGAGAAAGAGGTAAAGTCTCGTTTAGACTCAATGGGGTCGAAAGCCAAGATTGCTGGATTTCGACCTGGCAAAGTGCCTTTCAAGGTAATGCAGCAGCGATATGGTAAGCGTATCCGCATGGAAGTGTTGGACAGCATGATCCAAGAAAGCCTGTCGGAAGCCATTGTGCAACAAAAGCTTAAATTAGCAGGCAGACCTCAAATTTCACCAACTAAAGATAAGCCAGGCGAAGCGTTTGAATATACTGCAACCTTTGAGGTCTATCCTGACATTGAGTTAATGGGTCTTGAGACGATACAAATTGAACGTCCGACAGCTGATATCACTGATGATGATATCAATAACGTGATAGAAAGCCTAAGAAAGCAACATTGCCAGTGGAGCCTGCGTGACGGGGTGTCGGAACAAGGTGATCGGCTGAAAATTAATTTTGTGGGTACCATTGATCAGATTCCCTTTGAGGGCGGCCAGGCAACGGATGTTAATGTGATTCTTGGTTCTAATTCAATGATTCCTGGATTTGAAGATCAGTTGCTTGGCGCGAATACAAACGACACAGTTGAGTTTGATATTACATTTCCTGAGAATTATACTAAAAATGATCTCGCGGGCAGAGAAGCTCATTTTTCAGTCATTGTCACCGCGATTGAATATCCAATATTGCCTGAGGTGAATGACGATTTCGCAAAATTACTGGAAGTTAATGAGGGTACTGTTGATGGATTGCGTAATGATGTTCATCGGAACATGCTGCGTGAATTAGATCGTGCCATGCGGGCCAAGGTCAAAAGCCAAATAGTCGACGCTCTCCTGGAAAAAAATCCGATTGAATTACCAAAAATTAGAGTTCAAGAAGAAAGTGAGCTGATTGCTAAGCAAATGAATGCTCAAGTAGGTATGCGTATGCAACAGAGTCAAAACGCAGGTGCTGAAGAGTTTAAGCCGCAACAATTTGAAGCGGAGGCTCGGCGGCGTAGTGCGCTAGTGCTATTATTTTCGGAAATCATTAAAAAAGGTGGTTTAACAGCAACGGCCGAAAAAGTACGCGCCGAAGTGAATAATATTGCGTCATCTTATGGTGATTCAGACCAGGTTGTCAGTTGGTACTATGAGGATAAAAATCGATTGGCGGAAGTGGAATCATTAGTGCTTGAGAATCAAGTGATCGATTGGCTTCTGGAACGAGTTGAAATAACGGATACTGTAACAACATTTGACAAACTTGTTAGAAAAGAATAGCGTTAGCTCCTTCAGAAAAAGGATGGTGTTGAATATATGACCTATTTTGAAAAGGAAGAATAGCTTGAGCCCAATAGAAATGAATTTAGTGCCAATGGTTGTTGAGCAAACGGGACGTGGTGAGCGGGCTTTTGACATTTATTCCCGCCTACTCAAGGAGCGTGTTATCTTTTTGGTTGGGCAGGTGGAAGATCATATGGCCAACTTAGTTGTTGCTCAGCTTTTGTTCTTAGAGTCAGAGAATCCCGATAAAGATATTTATTTGTATATTAATTCCCCCGGTGGTTCAGTAAGTGCTGGCTTGTCCATTTATGATACCATGCAGTTTATTAAACCGGATGTTAGTACTTTATGTATTGGTCAGGCAGCAAGTATGGGGGCATTGTTACTGTGTGGTGGCGCAGCCAATAAACGCCATTGCTTGCCTCATTCAAGAATGATGATTCATCAGCCATTAGCAGGCTTCCAAGGTCAGGCCGCAGACTTGGAAATACATACAAAAGAAATACTTAGGGCGAGAGAACGATTGAATAACATTATGGCTAAACACACTGGCCAACCCCTGGATAAAATACAGATTGATACTGATCGAGATTTCTTCATGGGTGGAGAAGACGCAGTAGAATATGGTTTGATTGATAGTGTTTTATCTTCGCGGGGAGAGGTTCCAGCTAAAGATAATTCGTAGTATTTTATTGATGCCTGAGTATATATTATTGGTTGGCGACAAGTACTTGGCAAGTTAAGTTTAATATCGCTGGTACATTTTTCGATCATTTAGGCTCATTTGCCCAGCAAGCATGCAAAATTTGTTGACATTAGCTGAACATCGTGGCTTTGTTTAAGCTCTAAGGATATGCATGTTAATTTTGTCGAGGGAAGGTTGGGAATATTTATGAAAAAGTTAATTCATGGCTGTTTAAAGCGCCGTGCAGCCGCATTGCGGTCCGCTAAACATATTATGTAAATGTAGTGGGTAAGGATTATTTAATTGCTATTGATCAAACTGGATTTGTTTTTAACGCATTTAGTATCGCGTTGTAGATCTAGTACACCACAAGCAGCGAGGTGGACCCATGAGTGATGACGGGCACGGCAAAAACAGCAATGGCGATAAATTATTGTATTGCTCTTTTTGTGGCAAAAGCCAGCATGAAGTTAGAAAGTTAATTGCAGGACCTTCAGTATTCGTTTGTGACGAATGTGTTGAGCTCTGCAATGATATTATCCGAGAAGAAGTTCAAGAAAAGTCACCTTCTATCCAAGGTAACAAATTACCGACGCCTCGGGAAATTAATGAAGTTTTAAACGAGTATGTTATAGGTCAAAATCGTGCAAAGAAAATTTTGGCGGTGGCGGTGTATAATCATTACAAGCGTTTGGATGCTGGACTGAAGAAAGATGAGGTAGAGCTTTCGAAAAGTAATATTTTGCTTTTAGGTCCTACGGGTTCTGGTAAAACGTTATTGGCTGAGACTTTGGCTCGGTTGCTTAATGTACCGTTTACTATTGCAGATGCAACCACTTTGACCGAAGCCGGGTATGTGGGTGAAGATGTAGAAAACATCATTCAAAAGCTACTTCAAAAGTGTGACTATGATGTAGAAAAAGCGCAAACAGGCATTGTCTATATTGACGAAATTGATAAGATTTCGCGCAAATCCGACAACCCTTCAATCACACGGGATGTTTCCGGTGAGGGCGTTCAGCAAGCACTATTGAAGCTGATAGAGGGGACTGTTGCCTCGGTTCCTCCACAAGGTGGTCGAAAGCATCCTCAACAAGAGTTTTTGCAAGTAAATACTGCGAATATTTTGTTCATTTGTGGTGGCGCTTTTTCCGGCCTCGATAGAATTATTCGGGAGCGAACAGAAAAAGGGGGCATTGGTTTTGCTGCGGAAGTTAAGAGTAAAGCCGATAGCAGTGATGATATTGAAATCCTCAAAAAGGTTGGTCCCGAGGATTTAGTTAAGTACGGTTTAATTCCTGAATTTATTGGTCGCCTACCAGTTATTGCTACCCTAGATGAGCTTGATGAAAATGCATTGGTTCGTGTATTAACAGAGCCTAAAAATGCAGTCACTAAGCAGTATGGTAAGCTTTTTGACCTGGAAGGTTGCGAATTAGAGTTTCGGGATGATGCTTTGCATGCGATCGCTAGCCGTGCCATGGAACGCAAGACAGGAGCGCGTGGATTAAGGTCCATACTGGAAAACGTTTTGCTTGATATCATGTATGAGTTACCATCAATGAATGATGTAAGTAAAGTGATTCTTGATGCAGATGCGATTAAAGGTAAGACCGAACCTCTACTGATGTATGAAGGTAAAGATCGTGTAGCCTCTGATTGATCTGATAGGGACTAACAAACACCCCACAATAGGGCGGGGTGTTTGTTAATCCCATGAGTGATAGATTAACTATATCTAAATATGGTTAATCTATCACTCATTACCTTTGCCTCTCTTCTCCTTATCTCTACCCCACGTTTTATTTTGTTTGGCTGACAGTTTAGCTTTGTTGTTAAGTTTTTGCTTTATATCTATGTCAACTCTTGATTTTCACATCGATATCCCTCATATCAAGCTAATATCAAACACAAATCAAATTTTTGCTTGTAATATTGAAGTATTATGGTTCTGATCAGCTAAAATGAAGGGCATGGAGCGCTAGCTAAAAAAAGTCAACATGCTTTTTTTTGCATCTGAATATAATTTAGCCAATTTTATTAAAAAAGAGGATTCACCGCAATGGAACAAAATGACAAAACATCTGAGCTCGTAGATGATCAGTTGATGGTGATTCCGGTACTTCCTCTGCGCGATGTTGTAGTATATCCGCATATGGTGATTCCTTTATTTGTAGGCAGGGAGAAATCGATCAAAGCCCTAGAGGCGGCGATGGAAGAGGATAAGCAAATTCTGTTGGTAGCGCAGAAAAGCGCAGCACAAGATGATCCAGATATTGAGGATATCTATCGCATGGGAACTGTGTCAACCATTTTGCAGTTGCTTAAATTGCCTGATGGTACAGTGAAGGTGCTGGTTGAAGGGGTTGAAAGAGCAAAAATATTACATTTTATCGGTTCTCAAGAATATTTTGCGGCACAGATTGCGCCGGTGGTTATGAATGTGTTGGATGATCGTGAAACAGAAGTGTTAATGCGTTCGGTATTAGCTCAATTTGATCAATATGTAAAACTGAATAAAAAAATTCCTCCCGAAATTTTAACGTCGTTAGGTGGGATTGATGATGCTGGCCGCTTAGCAGATACTATTGCGGCACATATGGCTTTAAAAATTGATGAAAAGCAAAATATTCTGGAAATGGAGGATTTGCGCGAGCGTTTTGAGCAGCTGATGGGCATTATGGAGTCAGAAATTGACTTGCTCGAAGTTGAAAAACGCATCCGTGGCCGGGTAAAACGGCAAATGGAGAAAAGCCAGCGAGAATATTATTTGAATGAGCAAATGAAAGCCATTCAAAAAGAGTTGGGTGAACTGGATGAAGCGCCGAATGAAATAGAAGAGCTCGCGCAAAAAATTGAGTCAGCAGGGTTGTCTAAAGAGGCGAAAGAGAAAGCAACTGCTGAGTTGAATAAACTAAAAATGATGTCTCCTATGTCTGCTGAAGCCACAGTGGTGAGAAATTATATCGATTGGATGGTGAGTGTTCCGTGGAAAAAACGTACAAAAATACGCCATGAAATCGCAGGTGCTGCCACGGTACTGGAGGAAGATCACTATGGTTTAGACAAAGTCAAAGAACGCATATTAGAGTATTTAGCAGTTCAACAGCGAGTGAAAAAGTTAAAAGGTCCGGTGTTGTGTTTGGTGGGGCCGCCAGGTGTGGGCAAGACCTCATTAGGACGGTCAATTGCGCGGGCTACCAATCGAAAATTTGTTCGCATGTCACTCGGAGGGGTTCGGGACGAGGCGGAGATCCGGGGTCATCGCAGAACTTATATCGGTTCGATGCCAGGCAAGATCGTTCAAAATATGTCGAAAGTGGAAGTTCGAAATCCGTTATTTTTGCTCGATGAAGTGGATAAAATGTCCATGGATTTTCGCGGCGATCCATCGTCAGCTATGTTGGAAGTCTTGGACCCTGAGCAAAATAACACCTTCAACGACCATTATTTAGAAGTAGACTATGACTTATCCGAGGTCATGTTTATTGCGACTGCCAATAGTTTAAACATTCCTGCGCCGTTATTGGACCGTATGGAAGTGATACGGATTTCTGGCTATACCGAAGATGAAAAAGTAAATATCGCTATGCGTTATTTATTGTCTAAGCAAATTAAAAATAATGGTCTCAAGGCGTCGGAAATATCGTTAACAGAGGCGGCAGTTCGGGATATTATTCGATTTTATACGCGTGAAGCTGGCGTCAGAAACTTGGAAAGAGAAATATCAAAGGTTTGCCGTAAAGTTGTTAAAGAAATTTTATTAAAACCCGGCCAAAAGAAGGTTACCATTACTCCTCGAGGCTTAGAGAAATATTTGGGTGTACAGCGATTTCGATTTGGCCGAGCTGAAGAATATGATCAGGTGGGTCAAGTGACTGGATTGGCTTGGACTGAAATGGGTGGTGATTTGTTAACCATTGAGGCGGCAATGGTCGCTGGCAAAGGTAATATGACGATTACGGGCCAGCTCGGTGATGTGATGAAAGAATCTGTGCAGGCCGCGACCACGGTGGTGCGGAGTCGATCAGATACTTTAGGCATTGATCCCGAGTTTTATAAGAAAAATGATATTCATATCCATGTGCCTGAGGGCGCCATTCCAAAGGATGGGCCAAGTGCGGGTGTTGGCATGTGTACAGCCATCGTTTCAGTGCTGACTAATATTCCGGTTCGGGCCGATGTGGCGATGACAGGTGAAATCACTTTGCGAGGAGAGGTTTTACCCATTGGTGGTTTGAAGGAAAAGTTGTTAGCTGCGCATCGAGGTGGAATTACCACAGTTTTAATACCCAGTGAGAATCGCCGAGATCTTGCTGACATTCCTAAAAATATCAAACAGAAATTAGACATTAAGCCAGTGATGTGGATTGATGAAGTGCTGCAAGTTGCATTACAGCATATGCCAGAGGTTCCATCCGAAACAGAAGAATTGGCTGAGCACGAAGAGGGTTCGGAGAAAAAATCACAATCAGATACCATGCGACACTAATTTTTACACTGTTTGCTTGACAGTTGTTTCGTCGTGCTGGTATAAAGCTCTGCGTAGGTTGCTTCGGGCAAGATAATGGCAGGCAAGGATTGAGTTGTATATGCCCGATTGAATTTTTGCTTGTTTAAATCCAGACATGTTTTATTTATTCGTATATATCTAAAAATAAAACAAAAAAATTAATAGTTGGGTCTGGTAAAGTGCTCTAAGATGCCGTAAACTAGCGGCCATTCTTCGGGTGCTTAGCTCAGCTGGTAGAGCGTCGCCCTTACAAGGCGAATGTCGGGGGTTCAAGTCCCTCAGCACCCACCAGTTTTTGGAGCGGTAGTTCAGTTGGTTAGAATACCGGCCTGTCACGCCGGGGGTCGCGGGTTCGAGTCCCGTCCGCTCCGCCATCATGATGAAAGAACGGCTAATATCAAGATTAGCCGTTCTTTTTCTTTAATTGAAATCCATACTACTTTCGTTTTTTTTGCTGAAACAGGGTAAATTCTTTGTAATGATCTGCTAATCATATTATTATTTTAAGTTTGTGGTGCATTTATTTGAAATTAGCATTTTGATCGTTAGCTTTGTCTAAATGAAGACATTTTTTAATCATTTTTTTGTGAGCGTGTTATAACTATGTTGCAATCTATTCGCGACCGGGCGCAGGGATTAGTCACTTGGGTGATCGTTGGTCTTATTGTTCTTTCGTTTGCGCTTTGGGGGGTGAATGAATATCTCACCGATGGAGACACCGGGATGCAGGTGGCCACGATTGACGGTGAAGATGTATCCTTTTATGAATATCAAGTAGCCTATCAAAATGAACGAGCCAGAATGCAACAAATGTTTGGCGAAAATTTTGACCCAGATATGTTTGACGATCAAATTAAACGAACTGCACTAGACCGCGTCATTGATAATACGGTTGTAACAAAAACGGCACTCAATGCAGGTTTTAGAGTTTCTAATGAACAGCTAGCTATGCAGGTTCAGTCGGTGAATACTTTCCAAGAAGATGGCAAGTTTTCTAAAGAGATCTACCAGCAAGTACTGCGTAGCCAGGGAGAAACGGTGGGTGGTTTTGAGTATCGTATCCGCCGAATGTTATTGGCTGACCAGGTGATTTTAGGGGTTGCTGCAACGGGTTTGGCGACCTCTCATGAGATTGAGCAGATTTACCGCTTACAAGAGCAGGAGCGGGAAGTGGGTTATGTAGTCGTAAGTGCCGATCAATTCAAAGAAAAAATTGAGCCGAATGACCAGGACATCGCTGATTATTATGAGAAGCACAAAGACAGCTATAAGACTGAAGAAAAGGTCAAGTTAGACTATCTAGAGTTGAGTGTTGATGAGTTGATGCCAGGTATTAGTGTGGATCAAAGCGAGCTTGAAAATTACTATGATGAACAAAAGCAGCGGTTTGTTGAACAAGATCAAGTGAGCGCACGACATATTCTCATTGAAATTGATCCGGATGCTGATAGTGCGGCATCGGAACAGGCGTTGGCAACGATAAACGAACTCCAGGAAAAAATCAAAAATGGCGAGTCTTTTGATGAATTAGCAAAATCACAATCGCAAGATTTAGGTTCGGCGGAACAAGGTGGTGATTTAGGCTTTTTTGGAAAAGATATTATGGATAAAGCGTTTGAAGACGCGGCATTCGCCTTGGAGATTGGTGAGGTGAGTGAGCCGATTCGATCACAGTTTGGTTATCATCTAATCAAGCTTGAAGAAAAAAAACCAGGGGGTGAAAAATCCCTTGACGACGTGAAGGACGAAATAACCCAAGAGCTGAAAAAACAAAAGGCACAGCGGCTTTACTTTGACCGAGTGGAAATATTAGCTAACCTTGCCTATGAAACCCCTGAGTCCTTGGAGCCGGCAGCAGAAGCCTTAGGGTTAAAAATAAAGACCAGTGATCTAATACCGCGTCTTGGTGGAGAAGGGGTTTTTGCGCATCGCAAAGTGAGAGAAGCTGCTTTTAGTAATGATGTGCTAAAAGAAGGTCTAAACAGTGAGACAATCGACGTGGGTGATAGCAAGTCTATCGTGGTTCGCTTGAAAAAACATCAGCCTGCGGACAGTAAACCGTTATCTGATGTGAAAGAGCAGGTTGTGTCTCAACTTAAACAAGATAAAGCCAAGGAACAAGCCAAAACCCTTGGGGAGACGCTATTTAAAGACCTTGCTGATGGTAAAGAGCCAGTAGAATTGGCGACATCACATGATTTGACCTGGACCGAGCGTGCTTGGGTGAAGCGAAACGATACCACCTTAAACCATGAGATTATAAAATCCCTATTTAGTTTGGCATTGTCGACAGACAATGATGCGCTCCATGAAGGGCTTGCATTAGCGAATGGGGATTTTGCAGTATTTAGTTTCTATGCACTACGAGATGGAGATATCACTAAACTAACGGATGAAAAGCGATCGGAGCTTCGTAACCAAATTGCGAATTCAAGTGGTAGTGACGAATTCTCACTGTTGTTAGATGCGCTGAAAAAGAAGGTCGAAATAAAACGTTTTACAGCAAATCTCTAACTAAAGCATAGCAAGTCGTCTAAACCTTGATGTGGTATCAATGGCTAATAACAGGCCTTTTCATTGAGGAATTATTGGCGAGATTCTTATTTTAGGGCGGCTTTCGCTGCCGCTCCTGTATTTTGGTTGATTTATTATTTGTTTGTTGCTCGGAGAGAGGATGTATTTGCCGTTTCATCGAATAATTTCTCTGAGTACCTTTTAGTTGTTCTGCTTTACCCGGTTTTAGAAGAGCTAGCGTTTCGTGGATTTATTCAAGGGCAATTGCTAGCGCATTGTTTTTTTAAAAGGGAATGTTATGGTGTAACATTTGCTAATGTTGTTACTTCAGCGATATTTGTTGGTTTTCACTTTTTGAGTCAACCCATAATTTGGGCGTTAGTTGTGTTTTTTCCATCGCTTGTTTTCGGTTTTTTTAGAGACCGCTTTCAATGTGTCCAAGCTGGTATTTTGTTGCACATTTTTTATAATGCAGGTTGGTTTGCTTTGTATGGTTTTTAGTCTTTAATTGCCTGTCTCTCGGTTGACATAGAGGCTCAAGTGGATCGCCTACTCAGATGTGAAATATAGATTATGAAATGCGGTTTTTTTAGCAGTTACTAGTATAAAGCGTTGTTTTTAGTCAGTTGAGTTGTGTATTGCTGTTTGTGTGCTTGAGCAAATTTGTGCTTCCAAAGAAATATGTGATAACGTTTATTCGAGTTTGTTGTGTGGATAATGTACAATAGCTGCATAATTGTTGGTGTTAGGCTTAATGTTTTTGTCACTGATATGATGCGAGTGTCAAATTTATAGGCATCGTTATTAAGCTCTTCACTGTGTCTCAATAAATTTCTTCTCTTAAAAATATTAAGATATACGCAAGGTGTTTATTGCCCCGTTTTTAGGAGAATACAAGAATGACTTTAAAGAATAGGTGATTCTCGTGTATGAAAGCTTTTACGGATTATCTGCTTCGCCGTTTAGGCTCAGTCCTGATCCTGAATTTTTCTTTAATAGCCAAGGTCATAAAAAGGCCATGGCTTATTTACGTTATGGGCTGAATCAAAAGGAAGGGTTTATCGTTGTCACCGGTACGCCGGGGACGGGTAAAACGACATTAGCTCGATCGCTTCTTCAAGAATCGGGGCAGGGCCGCATTGTTGTTTCAGAATTAAATACGACACATTTAGAGGCTGAAGATGTGTTGCGGATGGTGGCTGCCTCATTTGGTTTAGAGCATGAAAACCTATCAAAAGCGTCTTTGCTAAAGCGCCTGGAATCGTTTTTCATTGCGCGTTTTCGAGCTGGCTGCCATGTATTATTAATGGTGGATGAGGCGCAAAACTTACCCAAAAGCTCGTTAGAAGAGCTGCGCATGTTATCAAATTTTTATTTGGGTAATCATGCGTTATTGCAGATTTTCTTGCTAGGTCAGGAACAATTTAAAGATATATTATATTCGCAAGAAATGGAACAGTTGAGGCAGCGAGTGGTTGCTGCATGTCATCTAGAGCCATTTAATGCACGTGAGACAAAAGAATATATTGAGCACCGTTTATCGCAAGTGGGATGGACGGATGATCCCTTGTTCTTACCCGCTGCCTACCGTAAAATATATGCATTGACCAAAGGTATTCCTCGCCGGATAAATACATTTTGCGAGCGTTTGTTGCTTTATGGTTCAATCGAGGAATTGCATGAGTTTGATGTCACTACCATTGATGCGGTTGGCAATGAGCTTATGTATGAAGTGGCTAAAGAGGGCGAAAGCCTAGCTGATATCGAGCCCAATGAGAAACCTTCCTATCGCTCTGAGCTTGATGATGATAGTGCTTTTGATGAATCAGATCAGCAGGACTCTGCGCTTGATGCAACGCTAATAGTAGATTCCAGCGAGGTTGGTGGCTCTTTATTGGTCAAGGAAAGCCTATTGGAAGAAACGCGTGCGAGTGAGAATGAAGAGTTAGAGATTCAGTCATTAAGCAAGGCTTCGGCCAATGATGAAATCGGTCTCAGTGATCAAATTGATGATTCGCCCCTATCAACCGAGGCGATTATTGAGGCGCCTAAGAGCATTGATTCGCTAGAAGCCAATTCACTCAAAGAGATTTTACCAGATAGTTTGTCACAAGCACAAGTGAATGTGTCTGAGCCGGCGGATCAAGAAAATAGCAGTTTGCTTAACAGTGAAGTGGAACCTACGGCAGAGAATTTACCTAACTCGGATCAGCCGCTCCTAAAAAAGAGAAAAGCACAACGCAAAAAGAAAGCGAAAAGAGCTGATAATTTGTCGACACCACCGTTGTCGAATGTTGTAACTAAGCCCATTGCGTCTGTTGTGCCACAACACAATCATCAGGCAATTACCCAACCACAAATTGCGGATAAATCAGAAGTGCAGCGCTTGGTCGCTTCTGCATTGCAGTTTTTCCGTAAACCAGAACAAGAGCAAGGCAACGTTGAATCCCAAGTGAGAGAGGCCAGCGGTGAGGCCATTCGATTTTTGATGGGTTTAGCGGTTGGCAAAGCGCAATTACCGGCGAATGTGGAGCTTCCCTTACTTAAAGGTGTGGCTGCCGGGGAATTGAAAAGTGCCATGCGGCATTTCATTAAGCACGCTATGTTGACCAACAAGGCTGATTATTATCGTCGATTAGGTTTGCTTCCAGGTGCGAGTGTTGAAGAGGTTCTGGAGCACTATAAAGTCATGTTTCGCTTATTCCAGCCTGACCAAGAAACGGACCAGGGTCAATGGAATGAAGTGTATACGCGCCGAGTCAATGAAGCCTATAGTACTTTGCGAGATCCAGATAAGCGACGGGCGTATGATGACTTTCTTAAGGCGCTATCCAATCGAGAGAAGAAAAAAGGGCAAGAAACGCAGGCTGAGTCTAGGGCAGTAGCGAAATCGGCGTCTAATGATGAGTACCTCTTAAAAAAGCAAATGCTTGAAAGTGATAATGATGCAGATCAGACAGTGGCTGTTGATCTTGAGCGCGTGCTGAATATGGAGGCGCGTGGGCATTTTAATCACCGTTTAAATAAACGATCAAAGGCGGGCGCTTATGTAATGATTTCCGTGTTAATTTTGGGATTATTGATAGCCGCTGCTTTATATCTAAAGCCATCTGCGTTCGATCCCATTATGCAAAAGTTTTCCGAGATAAAGTCAAGGCTTGGGTTAAATGAAGCCAGTGCGATCAATGGTATAAATCTGAATGATGATAATGCATTCTCGGATGATAGTTTGAAGTTAACTACGTCTGGCATCACAAAAGATGATTTTGTGATGCCAGAAGTCGAGTTTTCCAGTAATACCGATGAAGAGATCTCATCAATAGCCAGTTTGGAAAACCAAGTAACGACGATGGATGGATTGAAAAATAATAGGCAGTTCGAGGCTGGTGCTATAACACAAAAGAAAGTGATGCTGATTACTCGTCAAGAGTTGGATCGTCTGATTACTAAGTTTACATCGGCTTATGAGCAAGGTGCATTAGAAAATTTTATGTCGGTGTTTCATGAAAAAGCAAAGACCAATGATCGTGATAATAAAGAGGGTATACAAGAAGATTATTCGTCGTTATTTAATGCAACAGAAACACGGGCGATGGAATTCCAAGATTTGAATTGGGAGACAGAGCAAACGAAAGCGGTAGGTAATGCTGATTTTGTTGTCACCGTGATACGCAAGGGTGGGTCTGAGCCGCGCAGTTTCAAAGGAAAAATTACCTTAACTGTGGAAAAACAAGCAAACCAATTGGCAATTACAAGCTTACAACATAAATATGGTGAGTAGTTGGCAGCTGTTCATAAGCTATTTTTGTGAATAAAAATGATGTATAAAGTCATTGTGTATTTTTCACTAGTAGTGACTGGCTGTGGTGCTGCCGGTCAATCTACTGCGGATGATGAAATAAATCCCATATTTTATTATATTCGATCAGATTCCGTATTTTATATGGCGCAGGCCGCCACCACTGAGCAAAATCAAGTGGCGGATATTGTTACAGACGAGGGTGGGGAAGCTAATGCTGAGCAAGGTGGGGAACAAGTTGATGCCGGAGATGCTTCCCAAAAAAATATAGGTAGTCGACTCGCTGTCCCGGCAACGATCGCTGCTGCAATTATATTTTCCATATTAGTTAGTGGTTTGTAGTCTATCCTATAGCGACCTCATTGATTAGTTTAATGCGGTTGTCTTCTGTGACGACTTCGAGTTTAACTGCAAATTTCCAGAGCCTTGCCAGATGTTTTAACACTTCATCGACGGTATCAGGTGAAAGCGGTCGCCGATGGTATTGAAAATGCCTTAATGTGAGTGATCGATCACCTCGACCATCCACTGAGTAAATTTGAATATTAGGTTCACCACTACTCAAATCATATTGATCGGCTAGTTTTTGTCTGATGCATCGATAGCCTTCTTCGTTATGGATCGCGCTGATTTCAATATGAGTGTCTCGATCGTCATCTAAAATGGTAAATAATTTGAGATCGCGTATGACTTTGGGCGATAAAAATTGGGCGATAAAACTTTCATCTTTAAAGTTTTGCATGGCAAAATCAAGGGTGGTAATCCAGTCTGAACCCGCAATATTCGGAAACCATTGCCGATCTTCTTCGGTGGGATTTTCACAAATGCGCCGAATATCGCTCATCATGTTAAAGCCAAGTGTATACGGATTAATGCCTGAATAATAAGGGTTATCAAATGCCGGCTGATAAATGACATTGGTATGCGATTTTAAAAATTCAATCATGAAACCGTCAGTCACCGAGCCTTTTTCATAAAGTTTATTCAAAATGGTGTAGTGCCAAAAAGTTGCCCATCCTTCATTCATGACTTTGGTTTGTCGTTGAGGATAAAAATACTGGGCAAGTTTTCTCACAATACGTACAATTTCCCGTTGCCATGGTTCTAACAATGGGGCATTTTTTTCGATGAAATAAAGGATATTTTCTTGTGGTTCTGAGGGAAATATCTGGTCTGCTTGTTCGTCTTCTTTTTGCTGGTAATTGGGGATCGTGCTCCACAGTTCATTGACTTGCGATTGCAAGTAAATTTCCCGTTCTTTTTGGCGTATTTGTTCTTTGCGCAGGGACAGTTTTTGTGGGCGTTTGTAACGATCCACTCCATAGTTCATGAGTGCATGGCAGGAATCCAAGATGTTTTCAACTTCTTGTTCGCCGTAGCGTTTCTCACATTCAGCGATATAATTTTTAGCAAATAATAAATAATCGACAATGGAATCTGCTGAGGTCCATTGTTTAAAGAGATAATTATTTTTGAAAAAAGAATTATGCCCATAAGAAGCATGAGCAATAACTAATGCTTGCATCATGATGGTGTTTTCTTCCATAAGATAGGCGATGCAAGGATCGGAGTTAATCACGATTTCGTAGGCGAGGCCCATTTGACCGCGTTGGTAGCCTTTTTCTACTTCGAGAAATTGTTTGCCAAAGGACCAGTGATGGTAACCCAGCGGCATACCTACCGATGAGTAGGCATCCATCATTTGTTCGGCGCTGATGATCTCAATTTGATTTGGATAGGTGTCGAGTCGATAATCCGCTGCGATGCTGGAAATTTCCTGATCGTACTTGAGTAATAAATCAAACGTCCATTCGGATGTGGTGGAAAGTGGTTTTGCGTTCATGAATTGGCTGCTTGTTTTTTAAATAGCTTGCGAAAGACCGGATAAATGTCATTAACCGTTTCTATTTTCTGCATCGCAAAGTTTTCGAAAGTGGACTTTACATGTTGATATTCATGCCATAAGCTTTGATGGCTATCTGGCGTAATTTCAATATATGAAAAGTATTGAACAAGAGGCATAATTTTATTAATCAAAAGATTTTTACAGGTGGGTGAGTCGTCATACCAATTGTCTCCATCAGAGGCTTGGGCGACATAGATATTCCAGTCACTGGTTGGGTATCGGTCTTTGATGACGTCCAGGGTTAATTGTAGTGCGCTAGAGACGACGGTACCTCCGGTTTCTCGAGAATAGAAAAATTCTTCTTCATTGACTTCTTTGGCCGTTGTATGGTGGCAAATGAAGACCAGTTCGATTTTTTCATAGGTTCTTGTTAGAAAGAGGTAGAGCAAAATAAAAAAGCGCTTCGCCATATCTTTTTTAGCTTGATCCATGGAGCCAGAGACATCCATTAAACAAAACATTACCGCTTGCGTGGTAGGTTTCGGCTGAGCAATGCGATTGTTATAACGTAAGTCGAACGTATCAATGAATGGAATGGCGGCGATTTTTCTCTTTAGGTAGGCAATTTCTTCGTGAAGCTCTTTAATGCGGTGCGCGTCTAAATCGGAGCCTTCCGCAGTTAATCGATTTAATTCTTCCTCAGCTTCATGTAGGCGCTTGGTATAAGGGCTGCGTAACGCAATGCGGCGAGCGTAGGCGCTACGCAGAGAACGGATGACATTAATATTCGAGGGCACACCGTCGGAGGTAAAGCCGGCACGAACAAATTTGTTCTCATTGAGTGTGGCCAGTTGGGTTTTGACAAGGTTAGGTAGTGCTAGGTCTTCAAAGAAAAACTCCATGAATTCTTCTTTGGACAGCTCAAAGACAAAGTCGTCTAATCCTTCACCACTGTTGCTTGCCTTTTTTCCTTGACCACGTCCTTTGCCCGAAGGGGGGCGTGGTACTCGGTCCCCTTGAATGAAGTCGTGATTACCCGGGTGGACAATTTCCCGTTGTCCACCACTACCATGCCGAAAAGTAGGCTCGGATATATCTCGGGTGGGAATGGATACTTTTTCTCCATTTTCGATGTCGGTGATACTGCGATTGGCGACTGCATCAGCAACAGCTTTTTTTATCTGGTTTTTAAACCGTTCGATAAAGCGTTGCCGATTGACGGCGCTTTTATTCTTACCATTTAATCTTTTATCAATTATACGAGACAAGGGACACCTAAATGCTAAGAGGATTTTCTTACTCGGAGATACCATTCGCATAACAAGCGTACTTGTTTGCTAGTATAGCCTTTGGTTGTCATGCGATTAACAAAATCCTCGTGTTTTCTTTTCTCTTCACCAGAGGATTTGGTATTGAAAGAAATGACAGGTAATAAATCTTCGGTGTTGGAGAACATTTTCTTTTCAATGACATTGCGAAGCTTTTCATAGCTTGTCCAAGTTGGGTTTGTACCACCTTTATTGGCTCGGGCTCTGAGCACGAAGTTGACAATTTCATTGCGAAAGTCTTTTGGATTGCTAATGCCGGCGGGTTTTTCTATTTTTTCAAGTTCCTCGTTCAATGAAGAACGGTTAAAACTTTCGCCTGTGTCTGGATCCCGGTACTCTTCATCTTGGATCCAATAATCCGCATAGGTTACATAACGATCAAAAATATTTTGGCCGTATTCGGAGTATGATTCTAAATAAGCCGTTTGAATTTCTTTGCCTATAAAGCTGACATAGTCAGGGACTAAAAAGCCCTTGATAAAACTTAAGTACTTTTCTTCTATTTCTTTGGAGTATTGTTCTTGTTCAATTTGTTGTTCCAATACGTACAATAAATGAACTGGATTGGCGGCAATCTCACTGTGGTCAAAATTGAATACCCTCGATAGGATTTTGAAAGCAAATCGTGTGGATAAACCGGTCATACCTTCATCTACACCTGCAAAATCCCGGTACTCTTGGAAAGATTTTGCATTAGGATCCGTATCTTTGAGGTTTTGTCCATCATAGACTTTCATTTTTGAAAAAATACTGGAGTTTTCTGGTGCTTTCAATCGGGACAGCACGGCAAATTCTGCCATCATCTTCAATGTGTCAGGTGCGCAAGCTGCTTTTGATAAGGAACTATTCATCAGCAGTTTATCGTAGATTTTGATTTCATCGGAGATGCGCAGTGAATAAGGAACTTTCACGATGTATATTCGATCTAGAAACGCTTCGTTGTTCTTGTTGTTTTTAAAAGTTATCCATTCAGATTCGTTGGAGTGGGCTAATACCATACCGTCAAAAGGTATGGCGCCTAAACCTTCAGTACCTTTGTAATTGCTTTCTTGAGTAGCGGTTAATAACGGATGCAGTACTTTTATCGGTGCTTTAAACATCTCGACAAATTCCAATAAGCCGCGATTGCCGAGGCACAATCCACCTGAATAACTATAGGCATCGGGATCATCCTGGGAATATTGCTCCAGTTTTCGAATATCAACTTTACCCACCAGCGATGAAATATCTTGATTGTTTTCATCGCCCGGTTCGGTTTTTGCCACAGCAACTTGTTTTAATATGGAAGGGTGGAGTTTGATAACACGAAATTTGGTAATATCACCGTTAAATTCGTGCAATCGCTTTACCGCCCATGGTGACATGGTGGTGCTTAAGTAGCGAGCAGGTATGCCGTAGTCTTCTTCAAGAATTTTGCCATCTTCTGTGAGATTGAATAATCCCAGTGGCGATTCAAAAATGGGAGATCCTTTGATCGCATAAAATGGCACATGTTCGATAAGTGACTTCAGTTTCTCTGCAAGTGACGATTTACCGCCACCTACAGGGCCTAATAGATACAGTATTTGTTTCTTTTCTTCTAGTCCTTGAGCAGCATGTTTATAGTACGACACAATTTTTTCGATGGTGTCTTCCATTCCATAAAAGTCCCGAAATGCTGGATAACGCTTGATTACTCGGTTGGAGAAAATACGGCTGAGGCGCGGATCTTTGCGTGTGTCGATCATTTCGGGTTCGCCGATGGCCATGAGCATGCGCTCGGCGGCGGCTGCGTAAGCTGATGGGTCGGATTTACATATATCCATGTACTCTTGTAAACTGTATTCCTCTTCCTTTGCTTCTTCGTACCGTGACAAATAATGACTAAATATGCTCATTGCATCCACCTCCTGGAGTCTGTTTAAAAGACTTAAACTTTCGGGGTCGTCGAGCATGCTACTCGACTTAAAACGATCTTGTTTGGGCTTATTTTGTATAAGCTGAATTCGTTTAGATTTACTTATAGCAACATGTACGCCAGGCATTTACGGTTCATGTTCTATTATTACACAAGTAATTGTGTTTCATGTGCACTATGTATCCAATATTCAAGGAAAACAGTAAAGCAGGTTATTTAACAAGCTAACATTTCTTGTTTTTTAGCTCAGTGTTTTGGTATTGCCAAGATGTTTCATTTGTCTGATATTTGTGCACCATACGCAGAGTATTGTTGCGCAATTAATGGTAACGCTGCAGGGTAAAAACCTAGGAATGGTATTATCGTTCCAGCACATAATATGTATTTAGAAACCTGCCTTTTGCTAATCGTTTAATTAAGACTTGTAAGTTATATGCTTATTTGACTCATGATATAAGACTTTGTTTCGAGGTATCTGGGGTTATATTTTGGGGTGAACCTAATTCTTTTCCACGTGTTCGATTCGTTAGTGCGAAAGTAAAAACAAGAAACCTATCGCACTTATTCAATGTTAGGCTATCTACCGCCTTTAATAAATAGCTTACTGGAACGATTAGTATTATGATGCATAAAATGGTTGAAAGATGGTGAAATTAAAACTTTTAATCAACAGGTTATCGATTTGTTTAAGTAAATTGATGCTTGGAGTAATAAATTAAATGTCGCTGGTTTTGCTTGGTGATAACTTATTTTTATGGTTTGCCATAAAAGAATCATATTGGCTGAATGAATCCTGATGCGTTAAAAATGAATATGGTGTAATTTAGTTTAATAAACTTTCACCGGTGTAGTAAGTTTTGTGAATGTGTCAAAAAATATTGGTTTAGCAATATTTTTTGTTTTATTGGTATTAAATGATCTGGCGTTTGAAGATTATGTGAGGACTAAAAATAGCCACATCGAATGATAGATTGCCCAGTGCTTGATTTAGCATGGATTTTGTTGGCCGCACTGTTTTGCGGTGAGGCACCCATGACCACGGTGTCCGCATTATCACGGGGCAAAGACCGATTTACATCGCACGTGTCCGGTGCGAATTATAGGTGATCAGCTATTGTTGAGTTGGTTTCGTTTCGTCATTGATAAATTGGGGAAACTATTTGCTTTAGATGGGCATATTCTAGACTGACAATATTGTTATCCCTATTACATGAAAGTATTGCTAAAGGAGTTGTTTAAAAAATAAGCCAGTTAACCAGTAACAATTTATGGCCAAACTTTACTGCGAGAAGGAGTGTTATTAGTGAAATTACCTTTGCAAATTACAACTCGAAAATTGTCATTATCTGAAACGGCGATAAGTACAATTAAATTGAAAGCAGAAAAACTGGAGACATTTTATCGGCAAATTATGGGGTGTCGTGTCATGGTAGAGACACCCCATCGTCACAAAAATCATGGCACACTGTACAATGTGCGGATTGACCTCACCGTGCCAGGAGGTGAGCTGATCGTCAAGCGAGAGCCTCACGAGGATGTTTATGTAGCGATTCGAGATGCGTTTGATGCTGCTCGAAGACAATTGCAAAATTATAGTCGCCGTCGCAGAGGGGATGTGAAGGTGCATGTCAAGCCACCGATGGCAAAAATTAGTAAATTATTTGCGGATGAAGGGTTTGGGTTTTTGGAGACAGACGATGGGCGTGAAATTTATTTTCATAGCAATAGCGTCATTGATTCAGATTTTGAGCAATTAAATATTGGTTCAGCAGTGCGATTTGCTGAAAAACAAGGCGTGAATGGTCCTCAAGCTAGTACCGTTGCATTGCTATAAATTTTACGTAACCATAGTTATACCTATTTTTCATTTAGTTATTATAGTCCCAAAGGCCTGCTGATTAGCAGGCCTTTTTTTGTTTGCTCTGATCAATTGGCTTTATTTTGATCGCAGATGTGGTTAATGATAAATGAACTTTGGTTAAAGCTGTCGGCTTTATTTGTCGAATACTACTCTATAAGTTTTTAGTTACTTATAATTTTATCGAGTTTAATTGAGTAAATGCTAACAATTTCATGGTTAGCCCTAGTGTATTTGATTAATATTATAGCCTATTTTCAAATGATTATATGATCGTCTGAAAAGTATATGATGGCTATATATTCATTGATTATATTCTTTTCGATGCAATTTATAGAACAAATAAATGTCAGCTGCCCCTCATTCTAAACCTGTGTTAGACAAAAATATGCAAGGTGTTATTGAAAAATATGCACCGCTGGTTAAGCGTATAGCTTATCATTTGATGGCACGATTGCCCGCTTCGGTCATCGTCGATGATTTAATACAAGCAGGTATGGTGGGTCTTTTAGAAGCGTCTCGTAAATATAATGAAGAACGTGGCGCAAGTTTTGAGACGTATGCTGGCATACGTATCAGAGGTTCCATGCTTGATGAACTGCGCCGGAATGATTGGGCGCCTAAGTCGGTGCATCGTAAAACTAGAGAGTTAGCAGGGGTTGTCAGGGCCATTGAGGCTCGAACTGGGCGAGATGCGCGTGATGATGAGGTCGCAAAAGAAATGGGCATTACCTTGGAGAGCTATTATAAAATTTTGCAAGATACGAGCAGTGCGCGTATGTTTGGTTTTGAGGAGTTGGGGGTGGACGAAGAGGCGCTTGAAGCTGGATTAGCTGGCAAGGCCGCCGAGCCCTATGACAATATTAAGAATGAGCGGTTTAAGCAAAAGCTTTCGGAGGCGATTGCTGGTTTGCCAGAGCGTGAAAAAATGGTGGTGACATTATACTACAATTCGGAATTTAATTTGCGGGAAATAGGCTCGGTGCTCGGGGTCAGTGAATCGCGTATCAGTCAGCTACTCAGTCAGGCAATGATTCGGCTGCGTGCACGCATGAAAGATTGGGTAATATTATAATTATAACATGCATATTGCAATTAATACATGATAGATTTATTCTGCTCGAATAATTTTATCAGATGATAAATAGAAATTCTTGTATAAAGTCGTATAGTCGTTTATATATGTTAAGAGGGTTAGCAACAAACATAAGAATGTATTTTTGAGAGTAGACACTATGTTGCGTGTTATCAAAAAAAGTTCAATGCCACTATACGAAGAAAATTATCTTCGTCTTACTCTAATATTGCCTGATTTAAAAAGTAAAAATTCGGTGATTGTTAGGAATAAGAGTTTAGGTATGGAATTGAGTATGTCGGTGATTGAGCGGTTTAAATATACAACAACCATTCAGTTAAAAATGGCTCCCATCTCGCGTAAGGATTTGTTGCCTGATTGTGTTATGGTGGTGCGTCTTTGCCATGATGCTGAGGTCGCTGAAGTGATTTCTTTTCAGGGGCAGCAGCGTTTAAAGCCCGTATACGACTACCCAAACTCAAAAATGTTCCATCCAGATGAAAAGCGTCAAACAAATAATTTGTTATGTGATTTTTTATCTTTTTGCAATAAAAAGGGTTTGATCTTTTGCGATGATGAGTCTTCCCATTTAAGTATCATCAATTGGTGAATATTGCTGGCACTCGATGCTATAGCATTCATTAGCATCGTCTAGGGCAATGGCAGTTAAAGATTTTCCCCATAGGCACCCGGTGTCGATACAAACGGTATGATTATTTTGTTGGTAACCTAGTGTTGACCAATGGCCAAAAACAATATTTTTTGTTCGTGTTTGTCTATTTTTAATTGCAAACCATGGGGAAAGGTGTTTGGGTTGACTACCTGGAGGGCCTTTGTGTTTTAAAAATAAACGACCATCAACATCACAAAACCGAAGCCGTGTAAAAACATTGGTAATGAATCTCAGTCGTTCCATGCCTTGTAATTCGTTGCTCCATATGTCGGGCAGGTTGCCATACATATTTTCAAAGAATTTTAAATAATCATCACTTCGTAAACAATGTTCAACTTCGTTAGCATACGATAGGGCATTTTTCAATGTCCATTGAGGTGCAATGCCTGCGTGAACAAGTGTATAGTTCAATGCCGGGTCATGATGCAATAGTGGTCGATGACGCAACCAAGGTAATAGAGTATCTGCATCCTTGGCTTCCAAAATAGGCGTTAAGGTATCTTTGTCATGATGTTTTTTACAGCCTGCTGCAATGGCAAGCAAATGTAAGTCGTGATTACCTAATACGCTAATGGCTTTATCTTCCAAGCTTTTAACGAAACGTAAAACTTCTAATGATTGTGGTCCTCGGTTAACTAGATCTCCAGTGAACCATAATGTATCATTTTCGGGATTGAAGGAAATCAGATCGAGTAATTGCAAGAGAGATTGGAAGCAGCCTTGTATATCTCCGATAGCGTATGTTGTCATGGAATATTAGCCTTATTGGTCAACTGTTAGTGATGCTATTTTATAGTGTCTAAATAGCAGCAGATGGCTTCTCTGATGTGATTTCTTTTTTCTATGTCTAGGATAGGTTGGCTATTTTCGTCTGTGATAAAAAATACATCGTCGACTTGTGCGCCGTAGGTAGTGATTTTGGCATTCTGCAATATGATATTACATTCCACTAAGGCATAAGCGACTCTGGATAAAAGGCCAGGTCTATCTGTTGATGTGATTTCCATGACGGTTCGTTGGTTTTTTTCGTCAGTAGCAAAGTGCACTTCTGTTGGTCTTGAAAAAACTTTAGCGATGCGCGCTTGATGTCGACTTTGAGGGAGTGTTGGTGGTGTATTTTTTATGATTTGGTGGCCAATGCTTTTTTTTATTTGGGCAATTCTATGGGGGGACGTAATGGGTTGACCGTTTTCATCAAGTATACTAAAGGTATCTAACGCGTATCCAAACTTTTTAGCTGTACTGATTCGGGCTTCGACGATGTTTAAATTTAAACGGTCAATTTCAGCGGTGATATTGGCAAATAGCCAACTTGATATTGGTGTACAAATAAAAATATTTGTTACACATTTGGCTTGAGAGTTTTGTACCATGATCAATGGTTGTGTGGTGTTTTTTTTGGCAGATTTTAATATGCCCTGGGTATGCCATGCAATTTCTTCTGCGTTATAGCGTAAGAAATATTCGTCATCCATTGTGCTCCATAGTTGATTGACTTCATCAATGGGTACGTGTTCCTTATTAAGGATTTTACGAGCCGTTGATTTTTCATCATGGATCTTAGCGCGTTTATCAATAGGTGATTCAAGGTCTTGCTTGAGTGCTCGTTGTGTTTGTTTGTATAGCTCAATTAACAAAGCGTCTTTCCAATTATTCCAGAGAGTGTTATTTGTTGCTCGCATATCGGCAACGGTCAATAAATATAAATAATCGAGTCGAGTGTGGTCTTCTACAATCGATGCGAATGAGTAGATTACTTCTGGGTCACTGGTATCTTTATGTTGAGCTGTTGACGACATTAATAAATGATGTCTTACTAGCCAGGCGACGAGTTCAGTGTCCGTCTGACTCAAACAGTGCAATTGGCAAAATTGAGTCACTTCTTCTGCACCCAACACGGAATGATCACCACCGCGTCCTTTTGCAATATCGTGAAAGAGTCCTGCGATATATAATAGTTCAGGCTTTGGGATATGTTGAATAATTTTACTGCATAGCGGGAATTCGTGATGATATTTGGCTACCGTAAATCGCCGTAGGTTTCTTACCACAAACAGGGAATGCTCATCAACGGTGTAGACATGGAATAAGTCAAATTGCATTTGCCCCACGATGGAACCAAAGGCTGGGATATAGGCGGCTAAAATACCATAGCGGTTCATGCGACGCAGTTCATGGGTAATGCCTGATGGTTGACGCAATATTTCAAGAAATAGGCTTCGGCAACGCAAATCCTTCCGGAAATCATTATTAATTAAATAGCGATGACTGCGAATGAGTCGGATGGTTGATGCTCGGACGCCTTTAATGTGGGGGTTTTCCGCTAACAGTAAAAATACTTCTAAGAGTGCAAAAGGATAGCGCTTGAAGGTATATTCATTGGTGACTTCGATAAATCCTTTGCGTGTTTGAAATCGTCGGTTAATCGGGATAGGGTCAATGACGCCATGATTGTACAGGATAACTTCTTGATAAAGTTGTAACAATATTTCGTTGAGTCGGCTCAGCTCCATGATGGTTCGATAATATTTTTTCATGAATAACTCAACGCCAAGACGATGGCCATCGGAGGGACGATTTCTTGAAGATTCAGTTATGTTTGATTGGTTTTGTGTTTGTTCATCTTGGTAGTTGAATTGACGAGCCAGGGTGCGTTGGTAGTCGAATAATAAGCGATCTTCTCGACGGCCGCTAAGCTTGTGTAGCGCAAACCGTACCTGCCAGAGAAAAGCTTGTCCTTTTTCGAGCGATTGCAAATCAGTGGGCGTGAGAAAACCTTGTGCGACTAAGTCTTCTAACTTATCCGCGCCGAAATGCCGTTTTGCCACCCAGCCAACCATTTGGATATCACGTAGGCCGCCAGGACTTTCTTTAACGTTGGGTTCTAGTTTGTAAGCTGTGTCATGAAACCGTAGATGGCGTTGCTTTTGTTCTTTCCATTTTGCTTCAAAAAATTTTTTACTGGGCCATATGTAATCTGGGCCAGCAATTTTGCGTAAGGTCTGATGTAAGTCTTGGGGGCCGATGATTAGCCGAGACTCCATAATGTTGGTTGCGATAGTAATGTCTTTTTTTGCGTCGATAAGGCATTGTTCGATGGATCTGACGCTATGGCCCACATCAAGACCGGTATCCCATAAAAAAGTAATAAATTTTTCAATGGCATTTTTATAGTGTTGTGGGCAATCTTCCCGAAGCAGGATCATGATGTCAATGTCAGATGCTGGGTGGAGTTCACCTCGGCCGTATCCGCCGACAGCAATGAGCGCAATATCTGAGGTATTGGTTTTAGCGAAATGCAGTTGCCAGATATGTTTTAAAATGTGGTCAACAAAGTCAGATCGCATATGTACCAGTTTGATGATGTCGGTACCGGCGTCAAACAAAGCATATAAGGTTTGGGTTGCATCATTGATGCATTCTCGAAGAACCTCGGTATTGCTCTCGTCGGGAGTGGGTAAGGCGATATCGAGGTGTGTGGGTGTGGGTAAGGTTTGCATGGTGTTAGATGTTTTCATTGGGTCGAATGGTCAACACTTGGTAGCCAGTATCGGTGACTAAAATAGTATGTTCCCATTGGGCAGAGAGTGAGTGATCTTTGGTAACGACGGTCCAGTTATCTTTGAGCAGTTTGACATGGCGTTTACCGGTATTGACCATCGGTTCAATAGTGAAGGTCATGCCGCTTTCCAATGCCAGACAGGTATGGGGACGACCATAATGGAGCACTTGTGGATCTTCATGAAAGGCTTTGCCGATGCCATGACCACAATATTCACGTACAATTGAGCATTGATTATTTTCTACGTGCTGTTGAATTGCGTGACCGATATCGCCAAGCTGAACTCCAGGTTTTACCATTTGGATGCCAAGACACAGACTTTCATAACTAATCTGTGTGACGCGTTTCGCGAGGATCGACGGTTGGCCGATAAAAAACATTTTACTGGTATCACCATGATAGCCATCTTTGATGACGGTAATATCAATATTGATAATATCGCCATTTTTAAGCCGTTTGTGGCTTGGAATGCCGTGGCAAACTTGATGGTTGACTGAGGTGCAAATGGATTTAGGAAATCCTCGGTAATTTAATGGCGCAGGGGTGGCTTTTTGTTCATTGATGATATAGTCATGACAAATTTGGTTGAGTTCATCGGTGGAGGTACCGGCGATCACATAAGGCTCAATCATGACCAAAACTTCGCTGGCTAATTTACCTGCGATCGCCATTTTTTCAATTTCTTCTGGTGTTTTTATCGTTACGCTCATTGCCTTAATTTTCCTTACTATTCACAATGTTTAAAAAGTGAATATTTATCGCTTAACTATCGAGTGCAGTACGGTTACTGGATATTCTGTTGAGTTCAATACAAGAATCCGGCCGGTTGTACAATGTTATCGCGTCTATGTTCAGGGTATTTGATCTCGCTTGATCTTTGGTTCATTATGATTTTTCTTTCCTCTGCATTACCGTGCATATGAGGCTCAATCAGAAAACCCCTGATTGAAATTAAATTTGGTTAACTGATTTTCACATGTTTTGGCACGAAATGTTGGATAGTATTGCATGAGATGTTAGTTTTGTTGAGTCAAGCAAAAAATTCTAACAGATATTAATAAGATGGGAATGAGCTGATAGAGCTGCATGGGTTAACCAAGGTGTTGAATTCCGCTGAGACAAGGCTTCGTAGTTATTTGGTGTGCAGCTGGTTTTTTAGTCAACTTGTAAATGTCTTTTTGTCATTGTTGTTCACACCATATTATGGTATAAAGCACCGCCTAAAACAATTTTTAAGATAACACACACATATCGACACATGCATTTTGGGTGCTCTTTCCCCGGCAACTATTTAACCATTTGTTTTGTTTGATGTTTTTTGACTTGGTTAATGTGGCGAGGGAGCGAGAGTTGGTGTATGGGGTATGTGGAGGCTTAACCCTAGAGGAGATTATTTTATGTCAGCTACAACCATGCGGGAAATGCTCGCTGCCGGTGTTCATTTTGGTCATCAAACACGATATTGGAACCCTAAAATGGAACCTTTCATTTTTGGGCACCGCAATAAAATCCATATTGTCAATCTTGAAAAAACGCTTCCCTTATTGAATGATGCGATTAATTTTGTAGGAAATATCGCATCAAAGCGTGGCTCGATCTTATTTGTTGGAACGAAACGTTCTGCGCAAAAAACAATCAAGGACGGGGCGATGCGTTGCGGCATGCCTTACGCCAATTACCGTTGGTTAGGTGGTATGCTAACCAATTTTAAAACCGTTAAACAGTCGATTAAACGATTAAAAGAACTTGAGGCGATGTCACAAGATGGTCACTTTGATAAGCTTCGCAAGAAAGAAGTATTGATGCTGACTCGTGAAAAAGACAAACTTGAGTTAAGTTTGGGCGGAATCAAAGATATGAACGGTATGCCAACTGCGCTTTTTGTGGTGGATGTTGGCCACGAAAAGATCGCTATTAGTGAGGCAAACAAGTTAGGCATTCCAGTGATCGGTGTTGTGGACACCAATCATAGCCCTTTAGGTGTTGATTATATTATTCCTGGCAATGATGACGCGATTCGAGCAATTCAGCTATATGTTAACGTAATGGCTGATGCGATTATTGAAGCCAAAGCAGCCAATGCAGTGACGGGTGGTTTGGGAGATGACTTTGTCGAATTAGATGCTGAAGGAAGCTTGCCGGCGGATATGAAAGCAGAAGAGGCGAGTTCTTCAGAAGATGCTGTTCCTGCGCCAAGCGATCCAGTGGCTTCTGAGGCTAAGGATGCGCCACCGATACGCAGTGCATCAGGCAATTAGTTTGCTTTTATAATGTAATTATAGTGATGAAGGTTGAAGCTATATTTAGCTAATTATAGATCCTACATTTGGTATTCGGCTCATGCTGAAATCGCGAAGGGATTTGATTTGAATATATTTTTCTGAGCGAACATCATGCTGAAGGCATGGCTAGGCGCAGAAAAAATTATGCAAGATCAAAGATCAAGCGAGCTCGCATGCGCTAGCGTGAAATGTAGGATAGATATCTGAGTGAAAAGCTAGAAAATACATCTATTCGCAATGAAAATGGCTTATCTGATTTATGTATGCCGATTGCTTTTGATTGAGGCAATCCGTCGTTTGCTTAATTTTTTTGCACGAAAAACACTCAGTAATAGACATTGCCCATTGTGGTATTAATCAAGATTAAAATAGGCGCATTAATTTCAGTGTGCCATTATAGCTTTGAAAATTAAATCGGCAAAAAGGGGGCGGTGCCCCCTTTTTGTCAACTAAAATTAACCATTATTTCTGATGGAATATGGCCTGATCCAAATCATATTGTGAGGGGGGCGGGTTAGAGTAATGAATTTATATTTAACAAAGGGGTAACTGGAGCATGGCGATCACTGCAGCATTAGTTAAAGAATTACGTGAACGAACTGGTGCCGGTATGATGGAGTGTAAAAAGGCATTGGTGGAAACTGATGGCGACGTGGAAGCTGCGATTGAATCAATGCGCAAATCCGGCATGGCAAAGGCGGATAAAAAGGCTGGCAGAATTGCCGCTGAAGGCTTGATCCCAATTAAAACGAATCCGACAGGGACCGCAGCAGCGATGGTGGAAATTAATTGTGAAACGGATTTTGTTGCTAAGGGCGAAGACTTTATCCAGTTTTGTGATAATGTTTGTGCGCAAGTGTTGGCAAAGCAACCATCCGATTTGGCTGCATTAATGGATTTACCGATTAGTGACAGCGATAGTACGACGATTGACCAGACGCGTAGAGCATTGATTGCAAAAATTGGTGAAAATATGTCGGTACGTCGTTTTGTTTTTGTGAAAGCAGCGACGGGTATTATCGGAACCTATTCTCACGGTTCACGTATTGGTGTTGTTGTCGACTTGGAAGGTGGTGATGCTGATTTAGGGAAAGATATTGCGATGCACGTAGCGGCTAGCAACCCACAATTTACTACGTCTAATGACGTGGCTGCCGGGGTAATTGATAAAGAGAAAGAAATCTTTACAGCGCAGGCTAGAGACAGTGGTAAACCTGATGATATCATTGAAAAAATGGTGATTGGTCGGATTAACAAGTTTATTAATGAAATCACTTTATATGGTCAACCCTTCGTTAAAGACTCGGACATAAGTGTTGAGAAATTACTAAAATCTGCCAATGCCTCTGTCAAGTCCTTCCATCGCTTTGAAGTCGGTGAAGGGATTGACAAGAAAGAAGAGAATTTTGTGGAAGAGGTGATGGCGCAAGTACGCGGAGACTAACTCATGCCAATGCGCGAAGGTATGGCAAAGCCAAAATATTCTCGAATCTTACTAAAGCTCAGCGGTGAAGCGTTGCTGGGAGATATGGAGTATGGGATTGACCCAAAAGTAACGGCGCGTATTGCTAGGGAAGTCGGGGAGCTCATTGATATGGGTGTGCAAGTTGGCATGGTCATTGGCGGTGGGAATATTTTTCGTGGCGCAGGTTTATCACAAGCGGGCATTGATCGTGTGACAGCGGATCAAATGGGCATGTTGGCTACCGTGATGAATGCGTTATCATTGCAAGATGCTTTAGAGCGTCACAATGTTCATGTTCGTGTTATGTCCGCATTAAAAATAAACCAAATCTGCGAAGACTATATCCGGCGACGGGCTATTCGGCATTTGGAGAAAGGTCGGGTGGTCATTTTTGCAGCAGGTACTGGCAATCCTTTCTTTACTACCGATTCAGCAGCGAGTCTGCGTGGCATTGAGATTGATGCCGAGCTTGTGATGAAGGGCACTAAAGTGGACGGTGTGTATTCAGACGATCCCGTGACCCATCCTGATGCACATTTCTATCGTTCACTGACGTATGATGAAGTGATTGAGAAAAAACTCAATGTCATGGACGTGGCAGCCATTGTATTATGTCGTGATCAATCGGTACCGATTCGGGTATTTAACATGAATAAGTTTGAAGCAATGAAGCGTGTCGTCATGGGTGAAGACGAAGGCACTATCGTGGAGTAATAAAGACTATGCTTGAAGATATCATCACGGATGCAGAATCTCGAATGAAAAAAAGCGTTGAGTCATTGAAAACAGACTTGGCGAAGGTGCGGACTGGACGAGCACACCCCTCACTTTTAGACTCGATCATGGTGTCTTATTACAATAGCGATGTACCGCTGACTCAGGTTGCGAATGTGTCTGTGGGCGATGCACGCACCTTGAATGTATCACCTTGGGAAAAGCCGATGGTTCCGGTGATTGAAAAGGCTATTATGACATCCAGTTTGGGCTTGAACCCGGTGACCTCTGGGGACCTGATTCGAGTGCCGCTACCGGCATTGACTGAAGAACGTCGCCGCGAGTTTATTAAAATTGTTCGTGCGGAGGGGGAATCTGCACGGGTGGCGATACGTAATATTCGCCGTGATGCTTTGAGTCACACCAAAGATTTATTAAAAGAAAAAGAAATTACTGAGGACCAAGACAGAAAAGCGCAAGATCGTATGCAAAAAATAACCGACAAGCAGGTGGCGGTGGTTGATGAGCTATTGAAAGTCAAAGAGCATGAATTGTTGGAGATATAGTGTCTCTTTATGTTATTTTTACGTAGTATTTTTTTTCATTTGTAGGTGTTACCAATTTGTATACATTGCTCATCAGTACAAGAAGTCATCAGCGGGTCGCGAAATGTGAGTCTATATCTGTTTTAAGTATGCCTTTTTTCGTTGTATAAGCGGGATATTTAAGTGATGAATCCCGACCTAGATACACGTATCCCAAGGCATGTTGCGATCATCATGGATGGCAATGGACGGTGGGCAAGTCAGCGTAGTTTGCCTCGTTTTGCTGGTCATAAAGCGGGTGTGGATGCGGTGAGAAATATTGTTGCGGCTTGCGGTAACAATGATGTTAATGTACTGACGCTATTTGCATTTAGCAGCGAAAACTGGCGGCGCCCAAAAGCCGAAGTGAGTTTGTTGATGGACTTATTTGGCACAGCGCTAACGCAGGAAGTCAAAAAGCTAAACCGCAATAATGTACGGCTACGGATTATTGGCGGGCGAGAGGCTTTTTCGGAAAAGCTGCAGCAGCGTATTGAAAAAGCCGAAGAGCTCACCAAAGATAATGATGGGTTGACCTTGGTGATTGCAGCTAATTATGGTGGGCGCTGGGATGTGGTGCAAGCAATCAAGGCCATTGCTGAGGATGTGCAGCAAGGTAAGATGGATATTGAGCAGATTGATGAGGCACTTGTTGGGCGTCATATTACCTTAGCGGATTTGCCTGAGCCAGATCTCTTTATCCGGACTGGGGGAGAGCAACGAATCAGCAATTTTATGTTGTGGCATTTAGCGTATACTGAGTTGTATTTTACCGAAACTTTGTGGCCAGACTTTGATGAGCAACAGTTAATTAGCGCGATTGCTTCTTTTCGCAAAAGACAACGGCGTTTTGGCCGTACCGGCGAGCAAGTGGAGCAACAATCGAGTGCTTAAACAGCGTGTTTTAACGGCGATTATTTTAGTGCCTCTTGTTATTGGGGGAATATTCGCGTTAACAGCACTGCAATTTTCGATTATTTTGGCTTTGTTTGTGTTGTTGGGGGCTTGGGAATGGACTCGGCTTGTTAAGTTAGACAGTTTGCCACAAAGGTTATCCTATCTTTTTGTTCTCTCGTTGTTATTGATTGCTTGTTCCTACCTAAGAATATTTGATGGTTTTTTGTTTGCCTTGCTTGGTATTTCCGTTATTTGGTGGTTAGCAAATATTCGCTTTTTAATTTCATTTCGAGAATCTCAATGTCAGTTAACCCAGCAGGGTTGGGGCTGGGGACATTTAGGGCAAGGTTTGATGTTGCTGATTCCCGCCTGGTTATCACTGGTTGTTATTCATAGTCAACCACAACATGGGCCGTGGTTATTGTTGTATCTCATGGTGTTAATTTGGGTGGCAGATAGCGGTGCGTATTTTTCGGGTCGAAAATGGGGTCGAAACAAATTGGCACCTCATGTCAGTCCTGGTAAAACCAGGGAAGGTTTGTATGGGGCAGTAACACTTTGTCTATTATTTAGTGTGTTGGCCGTTTTTGGTTTTGATTTTGGGTGGCTTACGGGTTTGTTTTTTGTTGTGCTGAGCATGATCACTGTTGTGTTCTCCGTGTTGGGTGATTTATTGGAGAGCGCTTATAAACGGCGAGCAGGCGTGAAAGATAGTGGTGCTATTTTGCCAGGACATGGAGGAATATTGGATCGTATTGACAGTATGACAGCGGCAGCGCCAGTATTCGCTTTGGGTTTAGGGGTGATGGAGCTTATGGTTTGAAGGAAGTCACAATATTAGGTTCAACGGGATCGATTGGTATCAGTACATTGGATGTATTGTCACGCCATCCCGCGCATTACAAAGCCACCGCATTAACGGCCTATCATCAGGTCGATCGTTTGTATGAGCAGTGCATTGCCCATCAACCAGAATTTGCCGTGATGGTCGATGAGCAGGCGGCAGAACAATTATCCAATCGCTTGCGAGCACGAGGTGGATTGGATGTGCAAGTGCTCGCCGGAGTCTCTGGCTTGGAGCAGGTCGCCAGTTTACCGCAAGTGGACTATGTGATGGCGGCTATTGTAGGGGCAGCGGGGTTGCAGCCCACATTGGCGGCGGCTAACGCGGGGAAGCATATTTTACTCGCGAATAAAGAATCCTTGGTCATGTCTGGTCGATTATTTTTAGACGCCGTTAGCAATAATAATGCTTTGCTTTTGCCAATTGATAGTGAGCACAATGCGATTTTCCAATGTCTGCCTGAAACGAAAGCAGCTACTTTAGAAACAATGGGAGTAGTGCAGATATTGCTTACCGCCTCCGGTGGTCCTTTTCGTGACCGTTCGTTTTCTGATCTGGATAATGTGACACCAAGTGAGGCTTGTGCGCACCCGAATTGGCAGATGGGGCGAAAAATTTCGGTGGATTCTGCCACCATGATGAACAAAGGTTTGGAGGTGATCGAAGCACGCTGGTTATTTAATGCGCGGGCTGATCAAATAAAAGTAGTCCTACATCCACAAAGTATTATTCATTCCCTGGTCAGTTATGAAGATGGTTCGGTACTAGCCCAATTGGGTAACCCGGATATGCGAACGCCCATTGCGCATGCTTTGGCATGGCCGCAGCGTATGGCTTCAGGGGTGGCTGCGTTAGATCTGGTGGCACTTGGTAAGCTTGAATTTCGTTCTGCCGAGTTTTCCCAGTATCCTTGTTTACGTTTTGCTTATGACGCGTTAGCACAAGGGGGGACCTGTACTACAACACTGAATGCTGCTAATGAAATTGCTGTTGATGCTTTTTTGAATGAAACCATTCGTTTTACGGATATTCCAAAAGTGATAGAAAGCGTGCTTGAAGTTGAAAAAGTAGAAGATGTTGTGAGTCTTGATCAGATCCTGGCATGTGATGCCCAAGCCCGCCGTACTGCGCAGGAATCCATCCGTCGATTGGAGTCGTCATACTCATGAGCATGGTATTTTATTCAGTCATCTCTTTTATTCTCGGACTTGGTCTACTGATTGCCATTCATGAGTATGGTCACTTTTGGGTGGCTCGCAAGCTCGGTGTTAAAGTTTTACGTTATTCTATTGGTTTTGGTCGGCCGATCTGGCGTTCTCAGAAAGGAGTCGATAACACCGAATATGTCGTGGCAATGATTCCTTTAGGTGGTTACGTTAAAATGCTTGATGAACGAGAGGGGCCGGTCGCACCGCATGAGCAAGATCGTGCGTTTAATCGGCAATCGCTCAAGACGCGTTGTGCCATTGTTGCTGCCGGCCCGCTGGCGAACTTTATCTTTGCTGTGATTGCTTATTGGGCTATTTTTGTGATAGGTATCCCAGGTCTAAAACCCATTGCTGGTGATATTCAGCCAGGATCAACTCTCGCGCAAGCCGGTATGCTGGTGGGTGATGAGATGGTCTTTGTGGATGGTAAAACGACACCCACCTTGGAAACTGTACGGCTTGCTTTAATTGGTGCGGTGTTCTCGGGTGAGGATGTGGAGTTGCAGGTGAGGCGATCGCAAGATGAATCGCGGGTGCTTTTTTTGAACCTGCAAGGCATCAGCTTGGACGACGTTGGTGAAGGCGATTTTTTACAGCATTTGGGATTTACCCCGATACGGCCACACATTCCACCGGTCATTGCTCATTTACAAGAAGGTGGTGCGGCTTTGCAAGCTGGGTTTCATATTGGAGACCGAGTATTATATAGTGATGGTGAGGCGATTAAAGACTGGATGCAATGGGCGAAATTAATTCGAGAACGGCCTGCACAAGCGATGCAAATCATTGTTGAACGCAATAATAAACAACTGACATTAACCGTTATTCCGCAACGTGTAACAACCGGCAATGAGGACATTGGCCGAGTGGGTGTGTCGCCTGAAATGCCAAGCAATGTGATGGAAGGTTTAACCGCAACTCAGCAGTATTCGGTGTTTTCGGCAGTATCAGCTGCGCTTATTAAAACCTGGGATATGTCGATTCTGACATTAAAAATGATGTGGAAAATGTTGGTGGGTGAGGCCTCCTTGGATAATATTAGCGGCCCCATTACGATCGCTAGTTATGCGGGTCAAACAGCGCAAATTGGGATCGTACCTTTCCTGTCGTTCTTAGCGATTGTTAGTGTCAGCTTGGGTGTATTAAACCTGTTACCGATTCCCATCTTGGATGGGGGGCATCTGTTATACTATGGAATTGAATTTATCAAGGGTGGCCCCGTGTCAGAACAAACACAACTTGTTGGTCAGAAAATTGGAATTATTATGCTTGGAGGGTTAATGTTTCTCGCCGTATTCAATGACATTAATCGCTTGTTTGGTTAACTTCTCATTTTTTTCATGATGAAATCTTCGAAATGGTTAGCTTGGACGCTAATATTTTTCACCTCTGTCAGCTGGGCATTTACTCCCTTTACGGTTGAAAACATCCGTTTAGATGGATTGCAGCGTATTTCTGAATCGACCGTGTTTAATTATCTACCGATTAAAGTCGGTGACGAAATGGATAAAGAAAAGGCTTCTGAAGCGATTCGTGCGCTTTTTCGAACCGGTTTTTTTAATGATATCCAATTAGAATTAGATAACCAAACGGTGGTTCTAATATTAGAAGAGCGGCCTTCCATTGCTAAAATCAATATTGCTGGCAATGAGGAAATTAATACCGATGATTTAACCACGGCATTGAAGAAAATTGGCTTAGCTGAGGGGCGGGTATTTAATCGATCTCTTTTAGAGAAGGTAGAGCTTGAGCTGCAAAGGCAGTATTTTGCGCTTGGTAAATATGGGGTAGACATAGAGTCAAAATTATTGCCTCAGGAAAGGAATCGCGTGGCGATTGATGTCACCATTGAAGAAGGCGATGCGGCGCAAATTCGCGAGATTAATATCATCGGTAATAAAGCCTTTGAGCGTGAACTGTTATTAGAGGTATTTAAACTAGGCGCTTATTCCTATTGGTCATTATTCAATGGTGATAGTAAATATTCAAAGCAAATGCTTTCTGCGGACTTGGAGACACTACGCTCGTATTATTTGGATCGAGGGTATATCAACTTTACCATTGATTCGACTCAAGTCTCGATTACTCCTGACAAGCGCGATGTATATATCACCATCAATATTTCGGAAGGGGGTAAATTCAAAGTCAATTCGGTGACGTTAGCCGGCGACTTAATTGTTGATGAAGCGGAATTAATGAAGCTTATCTCTGTTAAAGCGAGTGATACCTTTTCTCGAAAATCAGTGACTGAAAGTAGTAGTACGATAAACGAACGGCTTGGTATTGAGGGTTATGCTTTTGCGAATGTAAATGCCATTCCAGAAATAGATAATGAGACTCAGTCGGTTGATCTCACTTTTTTTGTTGATCCTGGCAAGCGGGTTTATGTGCGGCGGGTGAGTTTTTCAGGCAATAGCAAAACCCATGACGAGGTATTACGACGTGAAATGCGGCAACTCGAAGGTGGTTGGATCTCCACCACTAAGTTGAACCGTACCAAAGTCCGCTTGCAACGCACTGGTTTTTTTGATGAAGTTAATATCGAAACGCCATCGGTACCCGGTCAACCAGATATGGTCGACGTGGAATTTACCGTCACTGAACGGCCTTCAGGTAATGTGACAGCCTCCATGGGTTATGGGCAGGGCTCGGGTTTGATATTAGCTGCCAGTATTAATCAGAATAACTTTTTAGGGACCGGAAAACGCGTCAGTGCCGAAGTCAATAATAGCCAAGTGGATACGGTATATAGTTTTTCTTTTACTGACCCATATTATACTATAGACGGCGTGAGTCGTGGGTTTCGTTTATTTTCTAGAAAAACCGAAGCCGATCAGGCGGGTATTGCCAAGTACATTACCAATGTATATGGGGCGGCGATTACCTATGGTTTTCCTTTGAGTGAATACCGGACGGCTCGCATTGGTATTGGTTTTGATAACACCGATTTACGTACATTTGATAACACGCCGGAAGAATATAAAGCGTTTGAGCGGGATAATGGTAGCAATTACGACACCTTTAAATTAACTGCCAGTTGGTCGTATGACACCAGGGATCGTGTGTTATTTGCTGATTCGGGGACGCATATTCTTTTATCCTCTGAAATAGGTTTGCCAGGCAGTGATCTTTCGTATTACAAATTAAGTTATCGCCATCAGTGGTTTATTCCCATCGTCAAAGGATGGACGTTTCATATTCAAGGCAACTATGCGCAAGGGGATGGTTATGGGTCGCTGAATAAGTTGCCATTTTTTGAACATTATTTTGCCGGTGGTGGACAAAGTGTGCGTGGTTTCCGGGATAATAGTTTGGGTCCGAAAGACGAACTTAGCCAGGATAGTCTAGGAGGAAGCCGCAAATTGACAGGGACGGGTGAGTTGATTTTTCCTTTGCCTTTTTCAGAAAATAGCCGGTCTGTTCGGTTGAGTGCGTTTGTTGATGCTGGCAATGTGTATGGCAGTGATCAGTCGTTAGACTTAAAAGAGGTTCGCGCGTCTTATGGGATTTCATTTGTATGGATTACCCCGGTGGGAGCGTTACGATTTAGTTGGGCGTGGCCATTGCGCTCTGAGCCTGAAGATGAAAAACAACGGTTTCAATTTTCCATTGGAGCACCGTTCTAAAAACACGAGGGTATGATGTTAAAGGTAATTATTAACACGTTGCTGTTTGGATTAATCATTTTGTTACCCAATGCTTTATGGGCTGAAAACTTAAAAATTGGGGTGGTAGATTTGGCGCGAGTGCTCGAAGAATCACCTCAGGCGGAAGCGGCACGCAGTGCATTGGAGCAAGAATTTGCGCCTAAAGAGCGGGAAATTATTAAATTGCAGAAAGACATGCGAAATGCTGAGGAGCGTTTAGCGCGGGATGCGGCCATCATGAGTGATGGCGAAAGGGCCAAGTTGGAACGCGAGATTATTGCCAAAAAACGCGATATGAAACGAAGTCAAGAAGAATTTAGGGATGACCTCAACTTCAAACGTAATGAAGTGTTAGAAAAATTACAAAGGAAAGTGGTCAGTACCATACGAGCGTTCGCGAAAGAGAAAAAATATGATTTATTGCTTGCCGAGGGCGTTATTTTCATGAGTGATAAAGTGGATGCTACGGAGCAGGTATTGCAACGGTTGAAAAGTGATTTGTCTGAATCTAGGCCATAGAGCAGTCATTGTGGGATATACATTGGAGGCGTTAGCGGCATTAGTGGATGGTCAAGTGAGTGGAGATCAACATTGTATTGTAGGAAATGTTGCTTCTATTGAGTCCGCTAGAGAAGGCGATATTTGTTTTTTTAATGATATCAAGCTTCGTAAAAACTTATTGACTTGCCAGGCGTCGGCCGTCATTGTCAAGCAAATGGATGTTGAGTATTGCCCAGGGAATGCGCTGGTTGTTGCTGATCCTTATGTGTCTTACGCTAAAATTGCGGCATTGTTGACGCAAACTGAGCCTGAACCTGCTCGAGTCGATTCATTGGCAGTAGTAGACCCGTCTTGCCAAATTGCAAAGACGGCAATTATTCATGCACATTGTGTCATTGAGAGAAACGTTAGGATTGGTGAGCGGGTACATCTTGGGCCAGGCTGTTTTGTGGGTGAAGGCAGTGTGATTGGCGATGATACCTGGATCGCCCCCAATGTGACTTTATATCATGATGTAATTATTGGTGAACGTGGTATTATTCATGCGGGTGTTGTGCTTGGCAGTGATGGCTTTGGTTTGGCCAATGACAAGGGGCGTTGGATTAAAGTTCCGCAACTCGGTAAGGTCTGTGTCGGTGATGACGTGGAGATTGGTGCCAATTGTGCGATTGATCGCGGTACGTTGGAAGATACCGTGATTGCTGATGGGGTAAAAATCGATAACCTGGTGCATATCGCTCACAATGTGAAAGTCGGCGCTCACAGTGCAATTGCTGGTTGTGTGGGCGTTGCTGGCAGTAGCACTATTGGTGCACATTGCACTTTTGGGGGGATGGCTGGTGTGGCCGGTCATGTTCATATCGCTGATAACGCGCATTTTACCGGTATGGCTATGGTGACTAAATCGATTACTGAGCCGGGAATTTATTCTTCGGGATTGCCGGCAGAACCCAATCGACGATGGCGGAAAAATGTCGTGCGATTTCGGCAATTGGAAAAACTGGAAAACAGATTGCGGCAATTAGAAGACCAGCTTAAAAATACGAAAGGTTAAAGCAATTGGAAAAGATGGATATAAATGAAATATTAGAGTATCTACCTCATCGCTATCCGTTTCTTTTGGTTGATAGAGTGCTGGAGTTAGTGCCCGGTAAATCTTTAAAGGCCATCAAAAATGTCACCATCAATGAGCCGTTTTTTCCTGGGCATTTTCCAATTCAACCGGTATTTCCTGGGGTTTTAATCATCGAAGCTTTGGCTCAAGCGACGGGTTTGCTGGCGTTTAAATCTGTGAAAGAAGCCCCCGCAGAAAATTCGTTATTTTATTTGGTTGGTATCGATAATGCGCGATTTAAGCAACCCGTGCAGCCAGGTGATCAACTTATTTTAGACATTGTGGTGCATAAATCCAAGCGCGGGGTTTGGAAATTTTCAGGCTCAGCGTCGGTGGATGATAATATTGTAGCAACGGCTGATTTGATGTGTGCAGCGCGAGACTCAACCATATAACTTCCTGACTGGTGTTATCCTCTTCCCATGTGCAATGGCTACCCGTGGGTTGGTAGTAAATTGCGTTTGTCCTGTCATGCAATGAATTTTTCTGCTTGTATTAGTGTGTTGAGAATATGTTAAGAGTCGGTATTGTTGCTGGAGAGGCTTCCGGAGACTTACTCGCTGCAGGTTTAATGCAAGCACTTCGAGATCGTTGTGGAGATGTGGTATTTGAGTGTGTGGCCGGGCCGCTCATGGAAGCGCAAGGCTGTTTAAAGTTGGCATCGGCCGAGCGTTTATCGGTCATGGGGTTAGTTGAGCCGCTTGCCAGAATTCCTGAATTATTCATGTTGCGCAGGTCCTTAGTTCGGCATTTTGCAGATAATCCACCGGATGTTTTTATTGGGGTGGATGCACCGGATTTTAATTTAGGACTTGAGTATCGATTGCACCAACTTGGTGTAAAGACTGTGCATTATGTGAGTCCGAGCATTTGGGCTTGGCGTCAGTACCGTATCAAGAAAATCCATAAAGCGGTTGACCTGATGTTAACGCTGTTTCCTTTTGAAGCTGAATTTTATCAAGACAACAATGTGCCGGTGGCGTTTGTGGGGCATCCACTGGCAAACATGATAGCCGCTCAACCTGACTTACCTGCCGCACGCCAACGTTTGGGTTTGGCTGACCACCGGCAGATCATAGCTATGTTGCCTGGTAGTCGTGTGTCTGAAGTGAATAAGCTGGCTCCGTTGATGTTGGAAACCGCCGCGTATTGTCTTAAGTATAACGATCATCTTCATTTTGCTGTGCCATTAGTCAACAGCAAAATTCGAGAGCGGTTTGAGCATTTTCTGCAAATGCATCCTACAATACTGCCTATCACCTTGTTTGATGGCCAAGCACGCGATGTCATGGAAGCGTCTGATGTGGTTTTGCTGGCTTCGGGTACGGCGACATTGGAAGCCATGTTACTGAAAAAGCCTATGGTGGTGACCTATCGCTTGTCAGCACTCACTTACCAAATTGTAAAAAGATTAATAAGAGTGAATATGGTTTCATTACCGAATTTATTAGCTGGTAAGCCATTGGTGCCTGAGCTGGTGCAAGATGAAGCGACATCGGTTGCGTTAGGAGAGCAGTTATTAAAGTATTTGAATGACCATGAGGCAAGTCAAGCAATTAATGAGACCTTTGTGGCATTGCACGAGCAATTGCGGTTTGACGCCAACGAAAAAGCGGCAGATCACATTTTAGCATTAGTCAATCGTCGGTAAAATAATGCAAGGTAAAGACATCATATGACAGATCAAGTGGCAGGCGTTGATGAAGCCGGCCGAGGACCGTTAGCTGGACCCGTGATTGCGGCGGCGGTTATTCTCGATCCGCAAGTACCGATTGAGGGTTTGGCGGATTCGAAAACCTTGTCGGAAAAAAAACGCATATTGCTATGTGCTGAAATTCAACAAAAATCGTTGGCTTGGGCTATGGGTTCTGCCTCGGTTGAAGAGATTGATGAAGTCAATATCTTACAAGCTAGCCTGTTGGCAATGCAGCGAGCGATACAGGCATTGCAAATTCAACCGACGTTAGTGTTGGTCGATGGTAATCGTTGTCCCGAATTGGCTTATCCGGCAGAGGCCATTGTTAAAGGTGATAGTAAGGTACCGGAAATTAGTGCTGCGTCAATTATTGCAAAAGTAATGCGCGATCAAGTTATGCTGCAACTGCATGAGCAATACCCGCAATATGGCTTTGCCCAGCATAAAGGGTATCCTACCGTTCATCACAGAAATGCCATTAATACATTTGGTGTGTCACCCCAGCATCGGCGATCTTTTGCGCCAGTCAAAGCAGCGCTAGCAAAATCGTACTGACAGCTTCTAAGACCACATCATCATATGGTGCCCCTGATATCGTCTAATCTCCCGTTATTCATCCTTATTCATATAATATGGTTAGGTCATGAATCGAAAGCACATAGGCGTCTTGTGCGGTGGACAAATAATTCTCTGTGTAATGAATCAATAATTTCATTGGTCTAGATTTATGTCACGCTTACCATTCTGTTGATCATATAAATGCTTGGAGATATATTGGATCTGAGTTAGAGGTAAGCTAAATAATTGTTGGTAATCTTTAATATTTTCGATGAGTTAGCGAAATTTCTTATTCGTTCCAACAAGGTTTTTTAACGTGATAATCGCTCTATTGGGAAGGGTTGCCTAAGGGTTATGTATATTTTTTCGGCTAATGATAGGTGAAATCCCTATTAATCTAAGTAAAAATCCAATAGCATTTTTCATGTGATTCCCTTATATTTATCCGCGTCATGAGTGATTCAGATTGCAACCACTTCTCGACACTAACACAATATAAAAAATATACGAGGAAACATGTCATGAAAAAAACTGCAGTAGTTTTAGGTTCTTCATTAGCTTTATTCGCAAGCGTTGCCTCAGCTGATAATTCTAGCCATGCTGAAGCGGCTGTTTATGTAGACGTTGATTCCAACATCGCTGTTATCACAAATGGTGCAGTTGATATGGGTTCACGAATGATTGGTACATTCGGTGAAACTGTGACTTTCCATGTTCAATCTAACCATGAGCAAATTTGGATGTCTGCTGCTGCGACTCATTTATACAAAGGTATGGATGCTAGCAGTGAAGTTAGTCCTTTAATGGTTGTTGCTGAAGATGGTGTAACTATCACTCCTTCTTCTGGTAACCGTTTAATGTCTGAAGGTGGCGACAACACATTAGCATTGAATGACAGTGAGTACATGCATGAGTCAGGTATGGCTGGATACATGTCTGAAACTGGTGGATTTGAAAGCAGCCAAAACCATATCTGGAATCAAGACGTTGACGTAGATTTCACTTGGACTATCCCTACTACTCAAACTGAAGGCGAGTACGGCGGTTATGTTTCTCTGTGGGTTTACATCGATGGCGCAGCAGCTACAAGCAGCTCAGTAGAGTTATAAGTTTGATGCTTTGTTAGCAGCGCACATGCGTGTTTGAGAAATGGGTGGCTTTGCCACCCATTTCTTTAAGAGCTTTCGATAGATTATTAACCTACCTATTTCTTCAGAATAATGCAATGGATGTGTCTCTCTTTAATAGTAACATCACATTCTCTCGTCAATATAGCCCTGGATATCTTCATGATAAGTAGCAATTTTGCATAGAGGTATCTTGTAGAATTTATTTGGATTTCAACACGTATTCATTGCTCAATGGTTTTCCCGTGGGTTAGGTTGACTTAAATGATAGGCGTGTTCCAAATAATCCATGTATAGGTTATAATTGCACCGCTGTATCCCTTATTGCTTGTGGATATAAGGGTCATGTTTGCTTAAGGAGTATCGTATTGTGCCAGTCAGTATACGTGCCAATCGTGTCGTGCCCACCTTAATACTATTTTCTCTATTACTGTCAACACAGGTTTTCAGCAGTGATCTTTTTGTGCAAACGGATGTTGAGCCTTATGTGGTGGTCAGCACCTATGAGAATCGGGTTAACATCGGTTCCGTTGCGACCGCCGGTGATATAAAAGGCAGCTTCTCCTTTTATGTGGAATCCAATGCCAACATTGTTATACTCCGCTCAATCGTAACGCATTTATATAAAGATAGCGACCCTGGCAATGAAACAACCAAGCCCATTCGTGTGAAAAATGAGGTTGGGATGCGGATTGAGCCGGAAGCCGCAGAGCCTATTAATGGTGCCAGTCTGTTTGCCCCGTATGTTGAAGCCGAGGCTTACAATAAAGCGGAAGGGTTATTTCAAGGCTATAAAACCGCACCCATTAATCTAAAAAGTACCCAAGCAAATGGCTTGTTCAGTCAGGATATCGCGTTGCACGCGACATGGACGCAAGATAACCAAGTCAAACCTGCGGGGACGTATGGAGGTTATATTGTGTTATACGTTATGGTATCGATCTAATTCATTAGCTTTTATCATTTTTTCAAAAACATGTTAGTCAGAACTAAAAAAATGAGTCAATTTAGTGTCGCTTGTTATTTAACGTTAGGTAATATTTCGCAGATGCTTGGTTAGGCGATTAAAAAATTATAAGAATAGTAGGAGTCGCATATGTTGTTCAGAAGTTTTTCTTTTTTTGTATCATTTATTATCCTCTCCCCGATTTTGTCGTTTTATAGTTCGATCACCGAAGCAAACATTGGTGTGCGTCCTGCCTACGTTTATGTCGACATGAAAAAGCGAAATCCATCGGGTTCTTTTACGGTAACCAATTTAACCGATGCTCCGCATACCTACCGTGCTCGTGCCATGCATTTTACCATTAAAGAAGATGGGAGTTTATTTCCCATTGAGCCTGATAAATATTCGTTGATCGATCGGATCAAATTTAATCCCAAGGAATTTACTTTGCCGCCAAAATCCAGCCGAAAAGTGCGATTTTCTGTATTAAATGGAGGTAAGCTGGAGCCGCATGAGTATTGGGGGGGAATTGAATTTTCTCCGTTGGAAGGCAAGCAATTCTCCGGTCAAGGGGAAGAAGTTAAGCAGTTTGGTTTTGTTGTGATTACCAAAATTGTTATCCCGATTTATGGTATTGTGCCTGAAACATCATTCAGTGGCCGGGTGTTGAAGGTGGCGGGCCGTAATAACGAGGAAAAGATACACCTGAAAGCGATGATTCAAAACGAGGGTGAAGGTGGATTACGCTTGGGAGGTGAGTGGCAAATCTTTGAAAAAGATACCGCTAAACAAGTAAAAACATTTCCGGTTAACAAGTTTCTGGTACTTCCTAAGCATCGCCGTTTACTGGACTTCCATTCCGATGAAAAATTACCTAAAGGTGAATACATCGCTATTTTAAAGCTAAAGCAGGATAGGCCTGAAGTCTTGATGTCAGGACAAGGTGAATTCTCATTCTAACTATTTTGTTTTTGTCGAAACGTATCAGAGCCTAACGTGTTTGTTGGGCTCGTTTTCATGTCTAGCTAGGCGCAAAGCGTTCGATTTCCTTATCTAGTCGTTTTAATGTGCTAAGCAAGCATATTCAGCCGACTTATTTATTCAGTGTATAACTGATTTCCCCTTCGTATTAGGTAACAAAACTTGTCATCTGATTAATTGTAGTGATGTATGTTTTCTCAGCTTGCTATTCATTCGATTTTGTTTCGTTCTGTCTTTTTGATGTTCATCTTGGCGGCCGTCTTCGCTAAGTTCTGTTATGGCGGTCAGGATGCGGTAGCGACTTTTTCTGCTGGAAAGCCATTGAACCCGGCGCATTTGCAACTCCCCAATCAGCAATTAACAGTGGATGTGGTTGGTTTTTCGCTGCGGGGCCGATTAGCTCGAGATGGAGTATCGGTTTTTGATTTTGATATGCTCACACCGGATGATGGTAGGCGTTACATACCATTTCTACGCATGTTAACCATTCTCCAGGCAGAAGGAAAATATGCGGGTCACAACGTATCATTTTCCATTGATAAAATATCAACCTATTCGGTGGACATTAATGTGGCGAGCAGTGAATTTACGATCGGCTCGAATGGTCGTCGGTATGCTATGGTTAGCGGTATTTCGGAGGTCACGGGTAATCAGGAAATTTATTTGCCTGAAGATGTTTTTAAGGATTTGTTCGGTTTTGATTTTCAGTGGAATGATGCTGAATATACCTATTTTTTAACAACAGAAAAAAAATTACGTGTATTTCCTGATGATAAAATGTCGAGTATTGATTTTAGTTTATTCAAAAAAATCTCAGAGAATTTGCCAGTTACTGAATCGATACGTATGCCAGCCAATTCAAAAGAATGGTTATCGTTTATTGATGCAGGGGTGAGGCTGGATGGTAGGGTTTCGGAGACGGCTTCATCGAGTACCTTGCGGCCTGACGTGTCGCTTTATGGACAAGTATTTAATGGTAGCTATGTATTGCGTTTGGCTGAAAATATTGATTTAAAAACAGGAGATGTACCTAAAGTTCCTTTATGGTTTGATCGAGGTTTGTGGTTTTCTAAAAGTCAAACGGCGAATGTGCGCATTGGTGATACCAGTGTTGGTTTAAGTAATCTGATTGTGCCATCAACTTCCTTTACTGGTTTGGTGGTGAGAGGTATGGCGGGTGGCATCTCAGATAAAAATAGAGATGTTTTTTTAAATAATAGTCGCTTTAATTTTGTCTCAGAAGTGACTTTTGATGGTTTTGAACAATTAGGGGCGACGGTTCGATTATTTATTAATGGTCGATTGGTGGACAGTGTTTTGGTGGAAGATACCAAGGAGGCGCCACCGGGGCAAGGTCGATATGTATTTTCCGGTGTGGGATTGTTATCGCAGCGAGTGAATGAAATCAGAGTTGTGGTAGAAAATCCTGATGGTTCTGTTGACGAGCATAAAAAGACATTATTAGGGGCCAGTGGTTTATTGCCAGAGAAGCAGGGTGCTTATTCTATGGGCATTGGCACAAAACGAAAAAAGCTGAATGATCAGTTGAATGCAGAAGGTCTTTTTGGGGGGGTAGGTTTTTATTACGGTATTTCTCGTTACGCTACACTAGGTATGGTGGCAGCTTATCAAGATGATTTCTTTAATAATACGGCTACAAATAATCCATTGATTGATAATGATGTCCCTAAACGGGTATTTTTGGGTGAAAGTCTTACCTTGAAAATGTTAGAAAATCTTATTGTTAAAGGTGCTATTGCGGCAAATTTTATTGAGAATGTTTCCAGCAGCCCGCGGGCTAGGGATTTGTCTGTTGATTATGGCTTAGGAAACATTCTGTTGTCATCGACCGCTTTTTATTATGATAAAAATTATACCAACGGTAGCAGAGATATTGGCGATCGGAAAGGCTATTCATTATTTGGTGAATGGAAAAATCAGATGGGGTTCTCGTGGCAAGGCAGTGCCGCGAAAATTGAAAATTTGACAGGTAGTGAACAAGAAGAACTCGCTGTCTCTGAATTAAATTTTCCAACGATGCCTTTGTGGTCCACGAAATTTAAATTACGTTTTGATGGTGTTAGGCAAAATTCACCAGATTCCAGTGAGTTAATTTTAGAAAAAATGTATTCCAGTCGTGTTAATTTTAAGCCAGTTCGCTTTGCAAATTTCAATATGGAATATGTTTGGGGAGATGCCATTGATAATTCATCTGAAGATAGTTTGCATTCGGGTTTAAGTTTTCCATTGATGGGTTCTACGCTTTCGTTTGGTTTAAAGGCCGAATCCAAGTTTTTTATCGGACAGTATAATCGTTTATCGTTTGATTATCGTGATTCAAAGTCTGGCCAGAAGAGTGGGGGTGTGACTTTTCAGCGTGTTCGACGAACAGTCGGTGTGTTAGATTTTATTTTACGGTATCGTTATGATTTGCAAAAAAAGGAAGGGGTGACAAATTTAGACTTTGATTATCCCATTGATGTCAGTCGCCGTAATGCTATTGGTGGCGGAATTACTTATGATGATGCGAGTCGTACTTTTACCGCTAACGTTAATTTGACGGTCAGTTCACTATTTTTTCCTGGAGGCGGAGGGATTAACCGTATTCCCAATGATTGGCGGATCAATCCGGTAACGGGTGGCATAAAAGGATTAGTTTATTTGGATGTCAATGCCAATGGGCATCACGAACCTGGGGAGCCAGGGATACCTGATATACCCGTGTTGGTTGATGGTCGCCAAACTTTAATAAGCAATGATAAAGGATTCTTTTTTACCAATCGACGTTCGTTTAAAGATCAAGTGATTTTGAGTTTGGACTTGGAGAATATACCTGCGATTTATACACCTACTCAGGGAGCGCAAGAAGCGATGTGGGAAGAACATGTATTCACTCAAGTTAAATTGGGTGTTTCAGCCTTAGGTTCCATATCGGGTGTGATTAGTGTGTCTCGACGCGGCCAGCCGGTGCGTGAATTACCTGGGGTCACGGTGTTGTTAATTAAGGCGGGACAAGGGGAAGTGGTGGGTCGTTCGATTGCTGATTCAGGTGGAAATTATTATTTTGGAGAGTTGCGGCCTGGGAAATATATGATTGATATCGATCCTGAGACGGTACCAAATACCTATCAGATACCTGATGAAAAACCCGAAATTACCTTGGAGGCTTCATTTGAACCGGATGATATTGAAAATATTAATTTTCGCTTAGAATTTAAGGGGGATCGAAATCCCCTGCTTGAGCTTGATGAGGATGAATGACTATTCCATAGGCACGAGTCGCACTATCTGTCAGAATGATTCGTTATCCGTATTTTTGCTTGCCAATTAACTGTTAGCTATGATGATGTCATGACAAATTATGCCAAATTATCAAAAAGTGAATTACTGGCGCATATTGAAAAACTGAATGCACAGCTTATGTCTTATCAGGGTGTCGCCGCTTTTTGTGAGTCTTTTGTTGGGCAAAATCAAAATATACCTATCTTTGATGATGATCCTGCCAACGCCTTGGCTCGCTTTGAATGTTTTCCGCCAAGTGATGGCATTACGCTAAAAAACTATTTCGACATTCTTTCTATTATATTAGATTTTACTGATACATTGCTGCTAGTGCTGGATGAGTCAGGTAAGGTCATGCATGTGAATCGCTCTTTAAAAGAAGTCTTTGGTTATGCAGATACGGATGTTTTAGGGAGCCATTTTTGGGATATCTTTATCGCGCAGCAAAACCAGGAGCGAGTGAAAGAGAGTTTAATTGCTTTTTATGAAAACGGTTATGTAAAGTCCTGTGAGTATCTTTGGCGTACGAAAAGCGATCAAAAATTGCTAATTTCTTGCTCTTACAAAATGTTGAAAGACCCGAATAATGATATTAAATACACGGCCATCATCGGTCGGGATATCACGGACATTCGTTATACTGAAGAGGCGCTGAGGGATCGGGAAAGGCAGCTTGGCTTAATCACTGACGCATTACCCGTGTTAGTGGCGTATGTGGACTTGAAAGAATGTTTTCGATTTAATAACCGGGCATTTGAAGATTGGTTTGGGTATTCGCAAGAGGGGGTTACCACGAGGAGCGTGACCGATGTGCTTGGTGAGCAGATTGCGTTATACGTGAGAAAGGCGCTAGCCGGTCATAAGCAAAGTTTTGAGGCTTTAATTTCTGATAATGTCACGGGAAATCGTTATATTAGCGCCAGTGCCCTACCGCATTTAGGGGAGGATGAACAGGTCAAAGGTGTTGTTTTTTTGGCGTCCGATATCAGCGAACAAAATCGAGCGGAAAGGCGTCGTAATAGTCGCTTAGTTGAGCTTGCTCGGGTTTCCAGGGTCAGTACCATTGATGAAATGGCAACGGCACTTGCGCATGAAATAAATCAACCACTTTGCGCGATTACCAGCTATGCGCAAGCCTGTGAGCGTATGATGAATTACGGTACTGGAGGGCGTGAAGAAATTGCATCAGCAATTAAAGCGATATCTCAGGAGGCGACTCGAGCCGGTGAGATCATTCGAGGTATACGGCGTTTTGTACGACGTGATATTTCGAAAAGAAATAAAGTGGATATTAATACCGTAATTGAAGATGCGGTAAATCTTGTCGAGCCTGAACTGAATAGGTATTATATTAGCCTGTCTTTGCAATTGGGGGAGGAATTACCGCCAGTTGTAGCCGATAGCATACAAATTGAGCAAGTAATTATTAATTTACTGCGCAATGGTTTAGAGGCTGTGGTTGCGAGTGATAGCAAAACACGACAATTTTTTATTGAAACGATGGATAAAGGGTGTGTCGAAGTGAGCATTCGCGATAATGGGGTTGGTATCGATCCGAAAATCGTTGACCGGGTATTTGATCCGTTTATCAGTACCAAGCCTAATGGGATGGGAATGGGGTTATCCATTAGCCGTTCCATCATTGAATCGCACGGGGGTCGCCTGTGGTGGGTGCCTAATCAGGCAGAAGGGGCGACATTCAAATTTTCTTTACCTGCAGCACGTCAATAATAAAAATATGTTAATAGATGAAGATCCCATTGTATATATCGTTGATGATAGTGATTCTGTCCGTGATGCGTTGAGCTTATTAATGAAATCTGTTGGATTAAAAGCCGCGTGTTTTAGTTTGGCGCAGGAGTTTTTGAATGGTTATAAGCCAGCTGGTCCAGGCTGCCTAGTGTTGGATGTGCGTATGCCAGGCATGAGTGGTTTAGAATTACAGCAATTGGTTGTGGCTAAAAAAATACCGTTACCCATTATCATGATTACTGGTCACGGTGACGTTTCCATGGCAGTGCGTGCCATGCGAACGGGTGCCATGAATTTCTTTGAAAAGCCCTTTAATGACCAAGCTTTACTTGATTGTATTCATGAAAGTATATCGCAAAGTAAAAAAATGCTAGGTCGTATTTACCGTAGCAAGGAAATTATTTCCCGGCTGAAAAAACTGTCTGACCGAGAGCGTGAAGTGCTCGACTTGATCGTGTCAGGTCGGTTTAGCAAAGCCATTGGTGCACATCTTGGGATTAGCAGCAAAACAGTTGATGTGCATAGGAAAAATATTCTAGATAAAATGCAGGTTAAAACGCCGGTTGAAGTCGTACGTTTGCTAATGTCGTTAGATGTAGACTATGAGGATGCGCTTGCAATGAAGGTTCATGATTTTGAAAAACTGGGTAATGCTTCATAGATTCAGTATTTCGTGCTCGGTCTTTAATGCTAGTAGTATTCTGTTTGCCTCAGAAAAACTCATGCGAAATCAAGTATTTTTTTGATTTCTGCATGTTTGAGAGTGAAATGTAGGATGGATGCGCAGCTATGATAAGAGCTTGGTTAACTGCGCATCAAACACCACCGTGTGATGCTTCATTTATCCATATAAATCTCAATGCTAGCCATGTCTTTGGCGCCATCTAAGGCGGCCCATAGAGTCACATAACCACCATATTCACCTTCAGCTTGTCCGGGGTTATCAATATTCCATCTTACTTGAACATCAACTTCGTTATCAAAATAGCCATTGCGACTGCTTTCAAATGAAATGGGTTCAGAGAGCATTGCTGGAAAGCCGCTGATGCTGTCATTCCCTATCCAGGTTGCATTATTGTCTTCTCCATCAATAGGAGAGGCACCATTTGCAAAAATAAAAGCGCCTTGATGCGACAACCTCAGTGGCGTCACTCTACTATTAACATCCATTCCTTTATATAGATCGGTAGCGGCTACTGAGAGGCTAACCACATCGTTATTTGCTTGTACTAAAAAAGTGAGTTCACCATCGAATTCGCCTTGCACTACATTGCCTAAGTAGATGCTTGCTTTTTGCGTTTGGACCGCGATATGAGGAGTAATTTTGACCGATACTTTAGATGCGTCATTGTCGTCTGATTCCGCCATGCTAATTTGAGAACTGAGTGCGATGGTGGCAATGGTGGGCAAGGTGAGGTATTTCATAGTATGTCCTTATTAAAAGCCAAAAGACGATTTAAAGTATGCTCAATGACGTATTTGATTTGTTATTACGCAATTGAACGAGCGATCTTAAGTAGTTTTTGTTATTTGCATGGATACTTAGCTCCATGGAAAAGATGCTTGCGATCTTTATTTTCTGTGTTTCTTAACGCATTATTAATACGTTAAAATATAATATTTGAATAGGATTTAATCAAGCTTTTATTGTTGAGTTCAGATATTTTTATGCGTTGCGCCGGTGATATCTTACAGTAATTTGTTAAGCATTGCTTAATTATAATCGTTTTTTAGTATTTTGTTGTCATAGAAAAGAGGTAGACAGATCAGTTTGTCACGGTGAGTCTACAATATGGTCGATTAATATGGGGCTCGAGTTGATTGTATGCTGACTTTTTACGCTGATTAGACTAAGATTATAAATGTGATCATCCAAAACAATCATAGGCTAGCGAATAATAAAATGTTTTTAATGAATACGCCTAGTTTAAATATTGTTGCAGATTCGCCAAAAAAATAAATATAACTTCGTATCTGTTGCTGAATTTTCCAGCTTTCTAACGACTTTGGGTACATGATGATGCCTTATCTGTAACCAAAAGTATTTAACCGAAAAGAAGAATTAATCAAAAATAATGTGTTGGCGTTTGTTTTGCCAAAACGAAAAAAAATTTCACAAATGAAACTGTGGGGAGGGCGCAAAAGCTAATTCTGGGGAGTCGGTTTAGCTTAGCGGACAAAACGATAATGAAGATCATTCGTTATTTGTTGGTTGATATTAGTTTAGTGTGTGTTTTTTTAATGGGCGCTTGCTCAGAATCTGTAACACATGACACATCAGCAACGGGCAGCACGCAGGATATGGTGCTGGCTAACCGTGTACTGGTTCAGCTTGATTTAGCAGCACCTCCCGACATTAAGATACGTTCGACAGGGCCTTTAACAGAAGTGTTTTTAGGGCGCCCAACGGGGGTGAAAAACGCGATTGGCCAAGTGAGTTTTAGCAACGATGCTAAGCCAAATGGTTTTCCACCGGGCAAAACTACGGTGACTTGGGTTGCCACTGACAGTATTGGTAATGCGGGGGTGGCCTACCAGGATGTTGTCGTTACTGAGCAAGCCTGCAATGTCTTTGAAGCGAGTTTTTCCCGAGATACTTGGCCAGTACTGCAACGAGATTGTTTGAGTTGTCATAATAAAACGAGTGCATCGACAGCTTTGAATTTTGTTTCAGGGTTTGCTAGAAATGCTTTAGCCTTTAATTTTCGATCATTTCGCCAAGGTGCAGCGAAAACAGACTTAAATGGCAATTCGCTATTGCTTAGTAAAACGAGTAATGTGAATGGCGATCATGTGGCGGGAGAAATCCTTCAAGAAAGTCATCCTGATTATCTCATCTTGCAAACGATGGTTGATAATATGGAAGTCTGTTATGAAGACAATATTGTCAAATCTGAATTAGTATTAGCTGACTCTTATGAACGTTGGCGCAAGACGGCATTGGCATTGGCTGGGCGTTTGCCTACGCCGGGAGAAGAGCGGGCGATTAATAGCGCTTTTAGTGAGATAGAGCTTGAAATCATTATTGATGGTTTGCTAGATAATATCCTGACAGAAGATGATTTCTATTCGCGTTTAAAAGAAATTTACAATGATGTTCTACTAACTAATGCTTATACACCAGATACGCGTGCATTAGCGCTGAAATTTGATAATTTTTCCAATAAGGCGTATTTCAGTGATAAATCGCTTTCCGCGCAGGGCTATAAGTTAAATGAATCTCGAACCATAAGGCGTCATTTGAATTATGGTATTGCTCAAGCGCCGCTAGAGCTTATTAAACATGTTGTCAAACATGATTTACCATTCACTGAAATTTTAACTGCCGATTATTTGATGGTGAATGCCTACTCGGCGACTTTATTTAGTGGGGAAGTTATTGGTGATCCGGTCTTTAATTTTAGTTATGGTGATCGTTTCGAAAATATTGATCCTCAACACTTTCGGCCAGCGAAAACAGTTGACCGGTTTGGGCGCTATATTCCTCATGCTGGCATACTTACCACGCTGCCATTTTTAAGTCGATATCCATCGACCACGACCAATGTAAACCGTGCCCGTGCCCGCTATGTTTTTCAGTATTTCTTGGGTGTTGATGTCGAAGGTTTGGCTGATCGTGGCAGCTTAGATTTAACAAACCAGGTTGGTGAATTCCCGACATTACAAGATGCTCAGTGCACTGTTTGCCACGATGTTATTGATCCTGTGGCGGGAGCCTTTAAAAACTGGGATGATTTTGGGCGTTATCGCGGAGATTATAATCTTTGGCCTAGCTTCTTAAGTCCTCCACGGATGTTAGCCCCTGGTTTTAATATAAAAATTGGTGAATGGTTACCGGCCAGCGAGAACGCTTTTGCCTTGCCATGGCTTGCCGGCAAGATTGTTGCCGATAATCGTTTTGCTTTAAATACCGTTCATACGATTTACCGTAGTTTGACGGGGCGAGAGCCTGGGCAAGATACCTTTTTTTTCGAGGATTTAAAAAAGCTGTTTGTCAGTAGCAATTACAATCTTAAAGTATTAATCAAAGCGGTTATCAATAGCATGTATTTTCGTGCAGAAAATGCGATTCTGTTGAGTGGAAATCAACTGATGCTGGAGTATGGGATGGGGCATTTGCTATCACCCGAGCAGTTACATCGGAAAATTATTGCCGTGACGGATGGTTATGCTTGGTATTCTCCCAGTGGAAAAAATTTGATTGATGGAAAAACGTATCAATTGCTTTATGGTGGAATTGATTCTGTCAATATTACACAACGCAATATTCTACCAAATGGTTTGACCGCTGGGATTCAGAAAAAAATTGCTTTACAGCTGGGATGTGAATTAGCGCCTTTAGAGTTTAGTCAAGTGGCAAGCCAGCGTGCTTTATTGCCTTTCGTAGAAATGGTGGATTTGCCAAATAACGATCGGAGTTTGGTGAGGATTAAGAGCAATATACAATACTTATATAAGCGGATTTTAGGTGAGCAGCATGCGGTTAATTCAAGTGAAGTGAATAATGTCTCCCAATTTTTTCTGCAAGTTTGGCAACAAACACGTGGTGTTGGTTTAGTGCGAGAATGTGGTGGATTTTTAAATGATAATGATCCTATTGTCCAGGACCAGCTTAAGACCGTGCGGTCTTGGATGGCTGTATTGAGTTATTTCTTTTCTGATTATAGGTTTTTTTACGAGTGATCCGATGGGTTTGTAAATTATGAAGCGCCGTCAATTTTTAAAAATGACAAGTTTGGCAAGTTTAGGGGCATTATTACCTTTTTCGCCTCGCATGAAATTATTTGCTGCTCAAGATGATTATACTGGGCCGCTTTGGTTAACGATTAATGCCGTCGGGGGTTGGGACCCTAGCAGCTTTTGTGATCCGAAAGGGTACCGCGGTGCTAATGATGCATACAACCCATTACGGATCAATAATTATAATTATACAGATATTGGTACCGTAGGTGGCTTTCGATTTGCTCCGCCACCTAATGATTTTCAGCCAGGAAAGCGAAGTTATAATCCGAAATTATATAGTGCGGAAAAATTTTTTACCCGCCATTTTCAAGAGCTATTTGTGATTAATGGCATCGATTGCCGGACAAACGCGCATTCCGATGGTCAGCTACATACTTGGGGAGGGCGACTCATCAAGGGTTATCCTTGTTTTTCTGCATTAGCCGCAGGTGTTTTAGCGCCGGAAAGAGCTTTGGCCTTCCTTACCAATGGAGGTTATTCAAATACAGCAGATTTGGTGCCTCCGACAAAAATTGATTCCCAAAATATGCAGGCCTTGTTTGAACTTGCTTATGCTAACCGCAGTGTTCCGCCTCGATCAATGGATATTCGCCAATATTATCCAGACAATATATTGTCACTTATCGACGCTTCTGTCGCTCAGCGTCTTGGTACACTTCGTTCTGCACAGAATTTGCCTAATATAAAAGACTCAATGGCAAGGCATGCCCTGTCACGCACTGGGGCTGAGCGTTTGAAAGGTTTTGCGAATAACTTGGAATCATTTACTGCTTTTCCCAGTTCTTTTTTTAATGGCCGGAAAAATGCGGTGTCTGTATATGAGCAAGGTCGTTTAGCGATGGCTGCTTATCAGGCTGGGGTGGCGGCAAGTGCAAACATCTCTCTGGGTGGGTTTGATACGCATGTGAAACATGATGAAGTGCACTATCCATTGTTGATGGATCTACTACAAGGCATTGATGCTATCTTATTACAAGCCCAGGAATTAGGGCTGTCCGATCGCGTTGTGCTTGTCATGGGTTCTGACTTTGGTCGCATGAATCGTTTTAACAAAGACCGGGGGAAAGATCACTGGCCCATTGGCAGTATGATGTTCATTGGCAATAGTAGACAACGCATCAGAGGTAATCGCGTGCTAGGTGAAACAACAGATACCTTGGATGCTATTGCGCTGGACCCAGTTACGTTACGACCTGATTATAATGGGCGAAACCCTGCTGCAGTAAGGTTGACACCACGGCACATCCATCAGGCATTAAGGCGATTGGCTGGGATAGAAAGCTCAGCGGCAGCGCAACGCTTTCCTTTGATGGGGGAGGAGATAGGGTTGTTTAACTAACATGCACGGAGCAATATTGCTCCGTGCATGTTAGTTTCATCGAGGGATGGTTATTGATTTAGGGATATTGCGTGTGCGATGATATCCATGACTTGGGATGTATTCAAGCCGGTATTGATGGTGCCGGGCATATCTGTTCCGGGTTGGCCAAAACGTGTTTTATGAATGAACTCCCAAATATTTTCTCTGGCTAAATCACCAATATAAACGACTGAACCGTTGCTTTGGCCGAAATTTATTGTGTCTCCCTTGATGCCGTGACATTCAAAGCAGTTTCCACCCGCTGGGTCAGCGTCAAGGGTTGATTCATATAATGTCTTGCCGTTAGTTGGATTACCTCTAGGAGAATAAATGGGTTCGTTTTTTATTGGGTGAAAGTCTTTGAATAAATAGTTGTAAGTATCAATTTGCCCTTCTTTAACAAATCGTACTAAGTCCCATAGGTCACGGTCATCAAGGAATTGCCCAAAGTTATGTACGATTTCATTGGCGATGGGTCTGCCATTTTTTAAATAATCAAACAGTGCTTGAGGTGATCTTTCGGCTGAACTACCTTCTGCGTCTAGTATTTGAGCAATGCCATTGAAGCCTGTGTAATGACTTCCTGTTCCATAGGCACCATTGACCCCTTCATAGTCCCAACCATGGCATTCTTTACATCGCCAGGTATCATCGCCTGTTCTTACGTTGATGTCAGGACCTGATTGATCGCGATTTTGCCAGTGGGGGTTGGTAATGTTTGGTGGCCGTGTATCAGGTTCGGTAATGGTTTTTTCAAGCCACCAGGTATCAAATAATCGACCGCCACGTATCACATCCGCAGTAGCATAACTTGATTGACTGGGTGCTTTTTGTAGTTCATTGGCATACGCAAGCAAATTAGCGGCTTGCGTAATTGTCAGTCCTTCAAAACCACTTTGCCCAGGTGTCATGGTTGAATTTGGGCTTCCTACACGAACTTTATGCATGAATCTTTCGGGTTTATTAGTGGCTAAATCGCCGATGTCGACACTGGGTGTGCTCGTGCCGGTGCTTCCATGGCAAGCAACACAATTGCCGGGTGGATTATGGTAAAGCTCTAATCCTTTCTCTGGATTTCCAGTTAATACCCCGGAGATAAAATAACTCACATCATTTAGCGTTTCATCACCATTTTCATCTTTGGGTGCACCAATTTCATTGATGATAAAACTGGATAAATCAGCTATATCGCTGAGGGTTAGGCCTGTGACGGTGCCTTGTGTTGTGGTGACGGTATTGCCGAAGGAGTGATTGCTGGTGCTGTTGCCATTAATTTTTGAGAAGGCGTTTTGCAATCCATTGGTATTTGCCCATGAGGTTGCGGCAGGTAAAATGTTTTTAAAGCCGGTGTAATGTGAGTTACCTGATCGATAAATACCTTCAATTCCTTGATAGTCCCAACCATGACATTCTTTGCAGCGCCAAGTGTCGGCGCCGGTGGCTGCATTTTTATTACCTGTAATTGGGTCGGTTTCTCGGGATGTCCATTTGGGTTGGTCGATGGAGGGTTCGGTAAAATCAGGATCTTCGACTTTGCGTTCTGCATACCATTTATCGAAAAGGCGCCCGCCACGTTGGGTATCCGGGTTTAACCAGGTTTGAGCATAGGCTAATAGATCGCTGGCATCAGAAAGTTGGTAAGTGAAAAGTGTCGTATCTGCCATGGCGGGCATGGCGGTGATGCCGGGTTGTCCAAAACGGGTTTTATGGATGAACTTCCATGGGTCTGTTTTGGCAAGGGTATCCAAAAATTCTTGTATTTTATCCGGCGTGTCCTGTTGAAAATCGATTGTTGTTCCATCACTACCATGGCAGCTTGTTTGTCCACAACTTAATTTTTCTGATTCAAATAATGCTTGGCCTTTGGTTAAGTTGTCAGCTGTTTGAATTTTTGCTTGGCCATTCTCATCAATGGGGCTAGGAATGGACACTTCGGTACGGCGATTTATGATGAAGCGGGTGAGATCATAAAGATCTTTTTCGTTGAGGTAAGTACCATAAGAGTGATTGGCATCAGTTTTGAGAAAATCGAATACTTGTTCAGCGAGCACTCTTTGTTTTGCTGATTGCAAAATACCAACAAAGCTGGTGTAGTGGTTGTTGTTTTGTGCATAAACTCCAGCTTCGCCTTTATAATCCCAGCCATGGCATTCTGTACAAAGCCAGCTGTCGCCACCGCTGCGAGGATTTAGGTATTGGCCTTGGTTATCTTTAGCTCGACTGGCCCATAATAGGTGATCTTTGGGGGAGGCAGGAGGGGAGGTATTTTTTACAGCCCACCATTTGTCATATAGTTTACCACCTCTTATTTCGTCTGAAGTGGTAAATAGTGTTTGGTTAAAACTGGTTGGATTACCACTAGGATTGTCAGGTTTTGGGTTATCTAAGTCGAGGCTCTGCACGTAAGCAACGAGATTTTTGGCTTCAATAATATCCAGACCGCTTGGCATGCTTTTCCCAGGTTGCCCAAAGCGAACTTTGTGGATGAACTTCGTAGGATTTGTTTCAGTAATGGTTTTGAGCTTGTTTTCATCGGTGATAGTGTTACTTCCATGGCATGAAGAGGCATTACAGCTGCGGCGATTAGTGACCGCCGGAGTATTTTTGTATATGGATTCGCCTTGTTTAATGTTGTTCCCAGCCATGGGGAAGTTAATATTTAAGTCTTCCTCGATAATAAACTTTGTTAATTGGTAAATTTGCGCATCGAGCATTTTCGAAGTTGAGAAGTTGTGGGATTTTCCCTCGTCGGTAATGCCGTCCTTTATAAAGTCAAAGATTTCTTGTGATGATATTCTGGTTCGTGTCGCACTACGTAAGCTGGGAAAATTGTATTGGCCTTTATAATCCCAGCCGTGGCAAGTGACACATTGCCAATCGATGCCATTATTTGTTGGTACGCCATCGGTATTGCCGTTTTCCCACATTGGATTGAGTTCTGTGGGCGTATTGCCTTGAAACCACTGATCGTACAATTTTCCGCCTAACTGGCCATTTGCGCTCTCATATTGATTGTCATCATAGGTGCTGGGTACTGCTTGTTTAATAGGCGTTAGTGGTTCCCCACAGGCATTGATCAATAACGCGATTAAAAATATGGTTATTGCGGTGCCACCCCGTGTCATATGTTTTCTCCTTACTCCCCGATCGTATGAGAATAATAATGATGGTTAATCTTATTTTTTTATTGTGGGAGGTGTTGATGAAATATCTATCAACCCTGCTTGTAGGTATTAATGAGAGTATACTTATTAACTGGCTGAAAAGCATAAATATTATGTTGAAAAAATTAAACATGTATTAATTGAATTGTAAAAAAATACTAGCAGAGGTGGTTGCTTTATGTATGCTAGTGGCATAGAAAATCTTAGTTATATTTAGTTTTATGTTAGAATACGTCAGCATATTCTGGATCGCAGGACCACAGCGCATAAAATTCAATACGATTCTTTCTTTATAAGCTATTGCTTGACTGATTGTGTACGCTTTTTAGACGATAAGAGTATACATATAGACAATATTCATTGTCCAAATGCTCGAAGATAAATATTTTAAAAAGTATTTTTATTGGCAAGTTAGTAGGCTGACGAAAAATAAAATTTAAAGAATGATATTTAACGGAACTATAATATAAGCGAAAGGGAGCTTGAAATACTCAGCACCGTCAAGTTGATGACTATGGTTGTTTATTGGTCAGCAGAAGTTTTGAGTAAAGTTTACCCTGAGCGATTTTAAAAGAGTGCTAAAGTGTTTGATTTGCGAACAGTTCAGTGCTGGAAATAGGCAGCGCCTAATTACGCCTATTTTAATCGAGTATCAATGTGAAAAAAGCACGCATATAATGTACGAAAGATCTTGAAGGTAGGTGAGTTTTTATACTATTATACGCACTTCTTCAATAGCTTGCGCACTTGGATTGTATGAGCGGTGAGAGTATTTCCGATGCTTGAATAATTATTTAGTACGAGATGCGTTTGAATATTGAATCCAGTCTTTTAGGTGCTAGAAATCAGCGCCAAACTGGGCGTAGGGTTATATTTAAAGTGGGCTACATGCCCACTTTTTGTTTACTGAAGGTATACAGATAGCAAATGGGTTTGTCAAAAAATGTTCTGGATGTTATCAATCCCGTGGTGACAGGCATGGGATATGAACTGGTCGGAGTTGAACACTTAGGTCAGGGAAAACATTCAATATTAAGAGTATATATAGATCACACTGATGGCATCGCCGTTGATGACTGTGAGCAAGTCAGCCGGCAAATTAGTGCGTTACTTGATGTAGAAGACCCAATACCCGGGCAGTATTCCCTGGAAGTTTCTTCACCAGGGTTGGATAGACCGCTTTTTAATAAAGAACATTTTATACGGTTTATCGGGTCTCAATGTAAGGTGCGATTATATCGGCTTATCGATGGCCGGCGGCGAATTACAGGAGTGATCACAGGCACAACGGATGACAATGTGATTATTGAGTCTGAAGGTGAGGCATTAACATTGCCTCTAGAAATGATAGAAAAGGCCAATTTGGTACCCGAAATTCAATTCTAGCCCTTTGGAGGCATATGCATGAGTAAGGAAATATTGCTGGTAGTTGATGCAGTTTCCAATGAAAAAGGTGTTGCGAAACAAATTATATTTGAAGCGATTGAGGCAGCATTAGCCACCGCTACCCGAAAGCGCCATGGTGGAGATATTGAGGTCAGAGTGGCTATTGACCGAGCAACAGGTGATTATAATTCGTTTCGTCGCTGGCTGGTGGTTGAGGATTCTGATGAAGAATTAGAATTTCCGAGTCGCGAAATTAAGTTAAGCGCGGCTCGTGAGAGCCATCCAGAAATTAATATTGGAGAATATATCGAGGAACCGATAGAATCAGCATCGTTTGGTCGAATTGCCGCGCAAACTGCCAAGCAAGTCATCGTACAAAAAGTGAGAGAAGCAGAGCGTGCTCAAATCGTTGAAGCTTATAAAGAACGTGAAGGCGAGCTGGTAACTGCGGTTGTCAAACGAGTTGAGAAGGGCAATGTTTATGTTGATCTGGGAGGCCATGCCGAGGCCGTTTTGTTACGCGATGATTTAATACCCAAAGAATCTATGCGCCCAGGTGACCGAATTCGTGGTTATTTGCGGGAAGTGAAACCTGAAACTAGGGGACCTCAGCTGTATATTAGTCGAGTGGTGCCTGAGTTCGTGATTGAGCTATTTAAGCTGGAAGTCCCTGAGGTCGGTGAAAATGTCATCGATATTATGAGTGCAGCACGTGACCCTGGTTCTCGAGCAAAAATTGCTGTCAGATCGAATGATTCTCGCATCGACCCGGTAGGGGCTTGTGTAGGAATGCGAGGATCGCGGGTACAGGCGGTTTCCAATGAATTGGCGGGCGAGCGTGTAGATATTGTCACTTGGCATGAAAATGCCGCGCAATTTGTAATAAATGCCATGGCGCCGGCAGAAGTGTTATCCATAGTAGTGGATGAAGATTCGAAGAGCATGGATGTCGCCGTTGCTGAAGAGCAGCTATCTCAGGCGATTGGGCGTGGCGGGCAAAACGTGCGCTTAGCGAGTGAACTCACGGGATGGGAGCTGAACGTGATGACTTTTGATGAAGCCAGTCAAAAAAGTGAGACTGAGTCTGTGGCGTTGCGCAATATGTTTATGGAACAGCTTGGAATTGAAGAGGATATTGCAGCTATCTTGATCAGTGAAGGTTTTTTAAGTGTTGAAGAAGTTGCTTACGTGCCTGCTCAAGAATTGCTTGCAGTGGATGAGTTCGATGAAGACATCGTCGATGAATTACGCCAACGAGCACAAGATGTTTTATTGACGCAAGCTATTGCAAATGAAGAAAAAGTAGTTAAAAAAGAGCCTGCTCAGGATTTACTTGAGATGGCAGGTATGACACCGGATATAGCTAACCGCTTGGCTCAAGATGAGATATACACGATGGAAGATTTAGCTGAACAGGCGGTTGGTGATTTAGTTGAAATATTAAATATAGATAATGAATCCGCAGGCAAATTAATCATGACGGCTCGTGAGCCGTGGTTTGCCAGCGAAGAGCAGTAATAAAATTCTAGTGGGAGCATTTGTATGTCAGAGGTGACGGTAAAACAGTTTGCGGATGCAGTCGGTATTCCGTTGGATCGCCTGCTTACCCAATTAGAAGACGCCGGCTTAGCAGAAAAAGATGCTGATGAAACAATTAGTGATGATGAAAAAAAGCAATTGCTCAGTTACTTACGGGGTCGTCATGGAAGTCAAGCGCAAGAAATAGCAGGCACACCTAAGCGTATTACATTGCGTCGGAAAACGACCAGTGAATTAAAGCAAAATGTGAATAAAGGTGGTGTTGTACAACGCCAGGTACGAACGGTTAGTGTTGAAGTGCGTAAACGGCGTACCTATGTGAAGCGAAGTGAAGTTCAGGCAAATGAGACGCCTTCATTGCCTAAAGCTGACGTTTCAGAATTGGAGCATAAAAAACAAATCGAATTACATACATTGCAAGCTGAGCAAGAAAATCAACAGCACTTAGCGGAAGGGCAGGCTGCGCAAGATATTGTGGCGAAGCAAATGGCTGAGGTGGTGACAAGAGCGGAGGAAGAGGCAGCGACTAAGCTGATAGCTGAGGCTGAATTAGTGAAGGTAGTTGAGCAGCAAGCAAAAGCGGAAAAGGAAACCCAAAAAGGGCCAGCACCTGGTCATATTCAAGATGAAAAAGAGCCTATGAAACAAAGTGCTGCTATTCCCCCCAAAGAAGAAAAAACGAGTGGTCGGAAAACGAAAAAACGCAAAGCACGTGCTAGCAGTGAATACGATGGCTTTAGTGCGGTTGACGAAACCCCGGATGCGATAGATAAAGTTGGACGTCGGCGTAAAAAAACCAAGGCAAAAGTTGTAGCGACCGAAGCTAAACATGGTTTTGCCAAACCTGTTGGCCCTGTGATACGTGAAGTCAGCATTACTGAAACCATGACGGTGGCTGAGTTGGCACAAAAAATGTCAGTGAAGGCCGCTGAAGTGATCAAGCATATGATGAAGCTAGGCACCATGGCGACGATTAATCAAGTGGTTGATCAAGAGACTGCAGCCGTTTTAGTCGAAGAAATGGGCCATAAAGCTAAAATCATGAAAGAAAATGCCATCGAAGATGGGCTGCAGTTAGGCTTATCAGATGAAGCCGGCCAAGAAGTCTCTCGCCCGCCGGTAGTCACGGTGATGGGGCATGTGGATCACGGAAAAACGTCGCTGTTGGATTATATTCGTCGTGCTAAAGTGGCCGCTGGTGAAGCGGGTGGGATTACCCAACATATCGGTGCTTATCACGTGGAAACAGAGCGTGGCATGATTACCTTTTTAGATACCCCAGGCCATGAAGCATTTACCGCTATGCGTGCTCGGGGGGCTCAAGTCACAGACGTGGTTGTGTTGATTGTGGCTGCTGATGATGGCGTGATGCCACAAACTAAAGAAGCGATACAGCATGCCAAGGCTGGTAATGTGCCACTGATTGTTGCCGTCAATAAGATTGATAAGCCGGATGCTGATCTTGATCGAGTGAAAAATGAATTGTCAGCTTTTGATGTTATTCCCGAAGAGTGGGGCGGTGAGAGCATGTTTGTTAATGTGTCAGCCAAAACGGGTGAGGGTATTGATAATCTATTAGAGGCGATATCATTGCAGTCAGAAATGATGGAGCTTAAGGCAATGCATGATGTCCCAGCCCGCGGAGTGGTGCTTGAATCTCGGTTGGATAAAGGGCGAGGGGTGGTAACGAGTATCTTGGTGCAACACGGCCTCCTGAGAAAAGGAGATGTGTTGCTCGCAGGCCAGGAATTTGGTCGTGTCCGTGCGCTGTTGAATGAACATGGCAAACCGGTGAATCAATCGGGTCCATCAATGCCAGTGGAAGTCTTAGGTTTATCGGGCGCACCTAATGCGGGTGATGAAGTCGTGGTGGTTGCTGATGAGCGTAAGGCACGAGAAGTGGCGCTGTTTAGGCAAGGAAAATTTAGAGAAGTGAAGCTCGCTAAACAGCAAGCCTCAAAACTAGAGAATCTTTTTTCACAGATGGGTTCAGGCGATGTCGCTAGCGTAAACATTGTATTGAAGTCCGATGTACAAGGCTCATTAGAAGCGTTAACGGATTCCCTCATGAAGCTATCCACAGAGGAGGTTCAAGTGAAAATTGTTGCCGGTGGCGTCGGTGGTATTAATGAGTCAGATGCCCATCTCGCGATTGCCTCCAATGCCATTATTATCGGATTTAATGTGCGTGCTGAAGGTTCTGCACGCCGTGTCATTGAAGAAGAAAATATTGATTTACATTATTACAGTGTCATATACGATGCGATCAATGAAGTAAAACAAGCCATGACTGGCATGCTCGCACCAGAGTTTAAAGAAGTAATCATTGGTTTGGCAGAAGTCAGGGATGTATTCAGGTCACCAAAACTCGGTGCCATTGCGGGTTGTATGGTAACGGAAGGTATCGTTCGCAAAACGAATCGAATTCGTGTATTGCGTGATAATGTGGTGATTTACGAAGGAGAGCTGGAGTCTTTGCGTCGATTTAAAGATGATGTGAATGAAGTGAAATTTGGCTATGAATGTGGTATCGGCGTAAAAAATTATAATGACGTGAAAGTAAAAGACCAAATCGAAGTGTATGAGCGTGTTGAGGTGAAACGTCAACTCTAATGTCACAAGCTTCAAATCGATCAAGGCGGATTGGAGAGCAAATTCAGCGTGAATTGGCTCAGATAATCCAACAAGAGTTAAATGACCCTCAATTACGCTGGGTAACTGTTGCTGCAGTCAAGGTTTGCCGAGATTTGGCTCATGCGACGGTTTATGTGACTGCACTTAACCAGCAACCTGATGCACATAACAGAATCATTGCAAAGTTAAACGATGTGAGTGGTTACCTGCGGCATGAATTAGGACGGCGGATTCGTCTTCGTATCCTTCCTCAGTTACGGTTTATTTACGACGAATCTATTGAACACGGCAATCAGTTGGAAAAACTCATTCATGCTGCGGTTGAGTCAGATAATAAATCAAATAAAAATTGAGTCATTTTTTGGTGTGGAAACGTCCAAAAAACGAGCGCACAGCCTGCGTAAGGGTAGTCAATTGTTGTTCAATTCGTTCATTCAGTTCTGCGGTAAATATAATATCCCAGAATACATTATTGAGCCCAAAATTATCCAGTTAACCAAGGTTTAGTCCCTCACATGTAGGTTTTCCCAGCAGTGTAAACCGAAGCCTATTGAAGCCAGTAGGGCGTTTTTCTGCACCCAATTTATGGGTGCTAGTTAGTCTCTTGTAATATCTAGGGTTTGGTTGAAGACACAATATAAACTTATTGCCTATATTTTTGTTAAAGTCAACTTGTTCGTTGAGGTTGGTAAGAGTAATATACGCGCAACAAACTTATCGGTTTAAAAATGAGTATTTTTTAAGGAGGCATTCATGGCATTAACGACAGAAATCAAACAAAGTATCATTAACGATTATCAACGGGCCGCCAGCGATACAGGTTCACCTGAAGTGCAAGTGGCTTTATTATCTGCACGAATCGAGGGTTTATCTGGGCACTTTAAGGGGCATATCCATGATCATCATTCACGGCAGGGTTTGTTGAGAATGGTAAGTGCGCGACGTAAGTTACTTGATTACTTGAAAAAATCAGATGTCGAACGATATCGGTCTCTGATTGGGCGACTCGGTCTGCGAAAATAATTTACATTGATGCCAACATAAGGACTAAAGAATAGTGACCCAGATTAGAAAAAGCTTTCAGTATGGTAATCAGACTGTAACCATAGAAACTGGTGAGATTGCTCGGCAATCCACCGGTGCTGTTGTTGTCAGTATGGGTGACACCGTCGTCTTGGTGACCTGTGTTGGTAGCAAAAAAGCTGACGAAGGACGTGATTTTTTTCCGTTGACGATCAATTATCAAGAGCGTACTTATGCAGCGGGTAAAATACCCGGTGGTTTTTTGAAACGCGAGGGGCGACCGAGTGAAAAAGAAACACTCACCAGCCGATTGATTGATCGTCCATTGCGGCCATTGTTCCCCAAAGGATTTACTAACGAAGTCCAAATTATCGCCTCAGTAATTTCTCTGGATTCAGAAATTAATTCTGACATTCCCTCGATTATTGGTGCTTCAGCCGCATTATCGATATCAGGTTTACCATTTGATGGTCCTATTGGTGGCGCTCGTGTGGCGTATATTAACGACCAATATGTATTAAACCCGACTGCAACCGAGCTTAAAGAGTCTGCGCTTGATTTAGTGGTTGCCGGTACCGAGTCGGCGGTTTTAATGGTGGAGTCTGAAGCGGCTGAATTATCTGAAACAGTTATGTTAGATGCTGTCATGTATGGGCATGAGCAGATGCAGGTAGTCATTCAAACGGTTAATGAATTCGCAGCTGAAGTTAATACGCCTGCTTGGGCTTGGCAAGCGGCTGACGAAGATGTGGCGCTTTTTGATACTGTGGCAGAAAAAGCGGCTAATGACATTATGGCAGCGTATCAAATCAGGGAGAAAGGCGAAAGGCAAGATCGATTGGCTGCTATCAGGGAGGGCGTTGTACAACAGTTAACACCTGATGATGAGCCAGCTTGGTCCACTGAAGCGATTTCAGGTGCTGTTGCACGTTTGGAGAAAAAGACGGTACGTAGCCAAATTCTGCGAGGTGAGCCACGTATTGATGGTCGTGATAATGATACGGTTCGTCCTATCAGTATAAGAGCGGGAATTTTGCCCCGGACTCATGGTTCGGCGCTGTTTACTCGCGGAGAAACTCAAGCGCTGGTGGTGACCACCTTAGGTACGGATCGTGATGCGCAATTAGTGGATGCGGTTGAAGGGGAATACCGAGAGCCGTTCATGATGCACTATAATTTTCCTCCTTATTGCGTGGGAGAAGTTGGGTTCGTTGGTACCCCTAAGCGTAGAGAAATTGGCCATGGCCGATTAGCTAAACGGGGTGTTATGGCGGTAATGCCAGACATGGAGACTTATCCTTATACCGTTCGGGTGGTTTCGGAAATTACCGAATCCAATGGTTCGAGCTCGATGGCTTCAGTGTGTGGTAGTAGTATATCTTTAATGGATGCCGGTGTGCCGATAAAAGCCCCTGTTGCAGGTATTGCCATGGGCTTGATTAAAGAGGAAGACCAGTTTGCTGTGTTGACTGATATTCTGGGTGATGAAGATCACTTAGGGGATATGGATTTTAAAGTGGCAGGTACCTCAAACGGTATTAGCGCATTACAAATGGATATCAAAATTGGAGGCATTACTCGTGAAATCATGGAAGTTGCCTTAGAAAAAGCGAAGCATGGGCGTTTGTTTATTCTCGATAAAATGAATGCGGTGATTAACCAGCCCAGAGATGAGCTTTCAGAGTATGCGCCGCGTTACACCACCTTGAAAATTAATCCAGAACGTATTCGCGATGTAATCGGTAAAGGTGGTATGACAATACGTGCGCTGACCGAGGAAACTGGTACAAGCATCGATATTGATGATGATGGCACAGTGAAAATTGCATCGGTTGACAAAGCGGCAGGGCTGGAAGCCAAGCGGCGTATTGAGCAATTAACCGCCGATGTGGAAGTGGGAATTATTTATGATGGTAAAGTTGCCAAGATTATGGATTTTGGCGCATTTGTTACCATTTTGCCAGGTCGCGATGGCTTGGTTCATATTTCGCAAATTAGTGAAGAGCGGGTCGAAAATGTCGGTGACAAGCTGTCAGAAGGGGATACCGTGCGAGTCAAGGTGCTTGAAGTGGATAAGCAAGGACGTATTCGTTTGAGCATGAAAGCGGTAACTTTAGAAGAGGCGTAGTTTTTATTAAGAAGTTTAGAACCATTGTTCTCCAATGGTTCTAGGTAGACTCATTCGTTTTACTTCCCTATTTTAGCGTATTATCGAACAGTGACTGATACATTATCCGATAATGCGCCAAACCATCCCATATGCTTCGCATGCATTTGCCATTGAAAATCGTAAATACCAGGTTCAAGTGGAGTAATAATCTTAAAATTGAACGTCTTAAAGTCACCTGGTTTAATCGTGTCATTTGCTCTTAGGTTGACTTGATCTACCGTCCAAATCATGTTTTTTGTAGGGTTTTGTGAGTTGAGTTGAAAGGATGAGTTCGTCCAAGTCGTGGTGCCCGTGTTTTTAAATGTGATGGTAGCAGGATAGACTTTTCCTGCCTCTAATATGGTAAAATATTTCCCTGATTTTTGTAGGCCAGGTAGCTTTTGAAAGACAAATTCCGAAGCAGTTACATCATTTTGCGCTTCAACTTTAATGCGCAAATTTGGTGTGGGCTCTCCAAACCAGCGATTATTGTCTTGTTTCATTTGCCAGCGAAAATCATAAGTGCCTGCTTTGGCAGGGGCGACAACAGTAAACCGGAAAGTGGCAATTTCTCCTTCAGCAACAAAGCTGTCAGCTGCCAAGGGTATGCTTGATACTCCCCAACGCTTATTTGTTGCTCGTGTTCCCAACTGATGATTATTCGCTTTGCTCCAGATGGTGTTCCCCAAATTTCTGTACTGAATGAAAGCGGTATATGATTTTCCCGCTTTCATATTGGTGGGTACCACTTGAGAGATAAATTTAACACGAGTATTTGGAGTTTCGACGACGATGCTTGAGTTTTTAGTCGGCTCTCCAAGCGATGTGCCATTTTTGCTCATTTGCCATTGAAAGTCATAAAGGCCAGGGACTGATGGAGCTTTTACGTTGAATTGAAAAATTTTACTGGCACCCGGTGGGATTTTTTCATCCGCTTTTAAATTCACTTGATTGATTCCCCAAACAGGTCGTTTACCTTTGGCTAATGTAAGTGCGTACCCATTGGTCAGACTCCATGTGGCCGAGCTTCTATTTTCTATGGTAAGCGATATCTGGTAGCTTTGATCCGCTAACATATGTGTCGGTATTTGGTCTTGGGAGTTGGAGGCGGAGAGCACCGTTGCCGCATTTAGAGGTTGTCCTGCCGCATAGCAAAATAGCAGCATGAGCTGGAAAAATACCATTATATAAAAGTGATTCGTGAGATGATTTTGAGGTAATTTTTTAGCAGATGTTATCATCTTTTTTGCCTTTTAGTGATGGCTTGGAAGAGCTAATTTAATGTTTCACAATTGGGTTAGGGCACATTAGCATCGTTATCTGAAGCTAACTTTTACTGTGTTCTCCAGTAGATTTTGATTGCTAGCAAGATCCATGCTTTTGGTACTGAAGTGGTTAATAATTGCACATGCAAGGCATTTAATCAATGAAAGCTGTTTTATTGAATCATTGCTAATGATATTAGGACTTGCTGATAAGCGATAGCCTTAACCTCCATCAGTTGTTGTAATATACTGTCAAAAAATAGACGATTAATCTATTTTATATTGATTTAAAAGAAATTTTTCTTTGGCTGGTCAATGTCGTTAATGATGGTAATAAAAAATATGTGCCAAATTTGCGATCTAAATCACGTATTTAATTTAAGTCAATTAGTCATCCGTCGAAAACATAAGCAAGTCAAGATAAAAATTGAGCTTATGGTAAGCGACAATGAAAAGCATTACAAAACAATTAGTTATGGTTTTTTTCATTTTTATGAGTAATACTTCATTTGCTTGGAGTGAAAAAGACACTATTTGGCAAACGGCATATTTAGCAACACATATTGCTGATTGGGGACAAACACGTGACATTGCTAGTCAATGTGAATACGGGGGATACTACGAAACTAACCCGGTTATTGGTCGATGTCCGAGTAAAAATTGGGTGAATACCTATTTTTTTACAACCGCATTATTACATACCGGTATTGCCCATATGTTGCCGTCAAAATATCGGCGCATGTTTCAGGCCGGTACTTTGGGCATGGAGTTAAGCTATATCACGAATAATGCGCGCATTGGATTGTCTGTTGAGTTTTAATTTTGTGAGGATTTTAGTAGCTTTTTTTTAATTGAAGAGAGTAGGTTACGAGGTGGCTCAATAGCAATATCACAGATCACCACGGTGATATTGTCAATACCTCCGTTTTCCTTGGCTTCGCTAATGAGCTTTTGGACGCGCCAGACTAATGGCATTTGTGTGGTAGAAATTTCCAGAATGCGTTGATCCTCAAGCATGTCAGTGAGCCCATCGGAGCACAACAAAAAACGATCTCCATCTTGCACGCGATCAGAAATTAAATCCACTTCCACATCGTCCCTATGCCCAAGTGCTCGATAGATCGCATTGCGTAGCCAGTGGGTTTCTGCTTCTTCTTCGGTGACTAAACCCAGGTCTAACTGTTCTTGAATAAACGAATGATCTTTGGTGAGCTGCTGAATGGTATTATTTCGTAATAAATAGGTACGGCTGTCTCCGACATGTCCAATGAAGTAATGATCATTGTGAAAGGTAAGTGCTTCTGCAGTACAGCCCATACCGCGAGTTTCTGAGTGTTGTTGAGTGTGGTCTAAAATGGCTTGGTTGGCATTTTTGAAACAGCGAGTGAGCAGCATGCCATAATCTTGATTCCAACCTGAGTCTGCTTCAAACTCCTTTTCTCCGCTTTTGGTAAAAATTCCGCTGGCGATTTCTCCCGCAGCCGCGCCACCGACACCATCCGCAACGATATATAAGTTAAGATCTTCTCTGACTAGAAAAGCATCTTCATTATTTTGGCGTCGACAGCCCACATCAGTGAGACCAAATGCACTTACTTTCATCGGTATAGTTATTAAATGTTACCTTAAAGAAAATGAACAGATTATCCAATATTATTAATACGGAAATCTATATAAATATAGAATTATCAATTAGTTACCCATTCAGGCTGATTATTGCTCCGTTAAGCTTGCAGAGTTGATCTGAACGCGTTCGTCGTTCAGGGTAAAATGATGTGGCTCGACCAGCAAAGTACTTGCTTGGCTACGCCAGTCACCAAGCACGATGCGCATAGTTTTTTTACCATTGATATCATAATAATGGACATTAGGTCGATGCGTATGCCCATGTATTAGTTGGTTGACGTGATGGGTCTTAAAAGCGTTTATTATCGCGTCGTGATTGGCATCCATAATATCATCAGATTTTTGACTGGTTTCTTTATGGCTCTCGGCACGTGCCGCTTGAGCTAAATGTATGCGCTCCTCGATGGTTTTTTTTAAAAACTGTGTTTGCCATAATGGATTGCGGACTTGTTGGCGAAAGGCTTGATAATCAAGGTCATCAGTACATAATTGATCCCCATGTATGAGTAAGGTTGCCACGCCATATAAATCAATTACCGAGGTTTCTGCTAATAATTGACAGCCTGTCAGGGCCGCAAAGCGCTCGCCAATCAGAAAATCACGATTGCCATGCATAAAATACACGGAGCTACCATTATCAGTTAATTGTTGGATGGCTGCTAGTATTGCTTGATGTTGTGCTGTAATAGCATCATCACCTAACCAAACTTCAAATAAATCGCCTAAAATATATACTGACTCGCATTGTTTAGCTTGGTCTGACAGTAATTTGACGAAATGGTGAGCTAACGTGGGTGTTTTTTCAGATAAATGTAGGTCAGAAATAAATAGAGTCGGCATAGGAGCTTCGCTGATAGAAGGATGTCAAAATCTCTATCAGCTAAGTAGATTTATTGGCCAATGTCCAAAAATCTACTTAGCGATAAACTATATAATAGGGCATGCTAGGCTTAGCTGCCCTCAATAATGCTTGCTTTTTCGATAATGATGGTGGTTTTCGGAACATCTTGTCGAAATGGACCGCCAGCACCTGTTGGTGTATTTCGCATTTTATCAGCGACATCCATCCCCTGAATGACTTTCCCGAAGACAGTATACCCCCAGCCTTGTGATGTCTTCGAACGGAAATTTAAAAATGGATTGTCGACGACATTGATGAAGAATTGGGCGGTGGCTGAATGAGGGTCCGATGTGCGGGCCATGGCAATAGTGCCTCGTTTATTTGATAAGCCGTTGTCTGCTTCATTTTTAACCGGCGCATTGGTGTCTTTCTTTTTATAATCTTGACTGAAACCTCCGCCTTGGATCATAAAATTAGAAATCACGCGGTGAAAAATGGTGCCATTGTAAAAACCACTTTTTACATAAGATAAAAAATTATTAACGCTGTTGGGTGCTTTGTCTGAACTCAGCTCGATAATAATATCTCCCATATTTGTCTGTAATTTGACTCTTGGTAGACTATCTGCCGCAACGGCCGAGCCTGACATTACGATTAAACAAAAAATAAATACCCTTAGCATTTGCTGTCTGGCCATCATCTGTGATCCCTTTTCTAAAATGAACTTGTTGATTGGGTTCATGATATCGGTTTTGACCTTGGGGAGAAAGTGAATTTTATCGATAATGCTTAAACTGCTGCATATGGTTGAAAATCAAGCTGAGGTTTTATTGTAAGTTAGGGGTTGGTTGCTACTTGATCGGTTTGTGAATGCTTGTGTGAGTTAGAAACCAGGGCAGGTTAGACACTGATGTGTTGGTTGGTTTGATCGATGAAGACTAAATATAATGTGCTGCATTATGTTAAAATTTCTCTGAAAGTGTGGGGCGAGCTGTGTCAGTCCGTTTTTATCCAAATTAATTGTTTTTAATTTTACATGGTTGCCAAGAAAACAAAAAAAACAACAAAGAAAACCTCTCGGAAAAAAACTCAAACTCAACCTTACTGGCGTTTTCCATGGGGATTGTTAGTGCAAGCGGTTTTTTTTAGCAGCCTCTTATTGCTAGTTTATGTTTTTTATCTTGATGTACAAATTAAACAAGAGCTAGATAATAAAAGCTGGTCTGCGCCGTCGCGGGTTTTTGCGCGTCCGCAAGAATTGTTTATGGGCAGACCGCTGAGTATCGCGCAGCTGACGGAGGAATTACGTCAGTTAGGTTACCAGCAGCAGCGAACTATTGCCCGAGAAGGATCGTTTTATCGGCAAAAAAATCGGTTTCGTATTCATGTGAGAGCATTTGATTTTTGGGATGGTCGTATTGAAGCTCGGAAAATTGAACTTCGTTTTGCCAAGGGTAGGATTACCCAGTTGGTGAATGCCGAGACCCGAGAAGAGCTTGATATGGTACGTCTCGAGCCGGTTTATATTGGTGGCTTGTATCCAACAAGTAAAAAAGACAGAGTGTTGGTTGCGTTAGCGGATGTGCCGCCGAAATTGATTGAAATTCTGCTTGCGGTAGAAGATCGTAATTTTTATCAGCACCATGGTTTACAATTTAAATCCATATTGCGGGCATTGCTAGCGAATATTCAAGCGGGACGAACGGTGCAAGGAGGAAGCACCATCACCCAACAACTCGTAAAAAATCTATTTCTTAGCCAAGAACGCTCATTGGTGAGAAAAATAAATGAAGCCATTATGGCTTTGCTGGTGGAGTTGCACTATACCAAAAAACAAATCCTCGAACTCTATATCAATGAAACTTATTTGGGTCAAGATGGCAGTATTGCTATTCATGGGTTTGGGCTGGCCAGTTATTTTTATTTTGCTAAGCCACTGGATAGCTTGTCGATTGATGAGGTCGCGTTATTGGTGGGTATAATTCAAGGGCCATCTGCTTTGAATCCTCGCAAACATGCGGGTCGGGCAAAGCAGCGGCGCGATGTGGTGTTGGATGTATTGGCACAAGCGAATTTATTGAATAAGCAAAAAGTCAAAAACTTAAAACAAACACCGCTAAAAATTCTACAAGATAAACCGCAAGGGAAAACCCCGTATCCTGCTTTTCTTGATTTAGTGAAGAGACAGCTGGTCAGTGATTACAAGGTAGACGATCTGACATCCGGTGGCTTACGTATTTTTACGACACTTGATCTTATCAGTCAGCGAGTGGCCGAAAAAAGTGTGATTGACCGCATTAATGCCTTAGAAAAACAAACGAGATTGAAGCCAGGCATATTACAGGCAGCCGTCATTATCAGTGATAGTGCAAGTGGAGAAGTTGTAACCTTGGTCGGGGGGCGCAGCCCTAAATATGCGGGATTTAATCGAGCACTTGATGCACGCAGACCAATAGGGTCGCTGATCAAACCGGTGGTTTATCTTACCGCGCTGCATGATTCAGAGCATTATCATTTAGCCACCTTACTTGAAGACAAGCCGATTTCCATCACTGGGAGCCGTGGTACCGTATGGTCGCCTCAGAATTATGATAAAAAATATCAAGATGAAATATTGTTATATGATGCGCTGGCACAATCAAAAAATATTCCGACAGTGAATATTGGTATGCAAATTGGTTTAGATAAAATCATTGACACCTTAGTAGATCTAGGCATTAGTCAGTCAGTGGAAGCGTATCCTTCTTTGCTGTTAGGGGCTGTTGAGTTAACCTTGCTTGAATTATCCCAAATGTACCAAACATTTGCTTCGGAAGGTTTTCAAACACCACTTCGATCCATTCGAGCTGTGACGACGGCGCAGGGGCAAACCTTACAACGATATCCTTTAAGTGTGGAACAAAAGTTCGATGCTGAATCGATTTTCTTGTTAAACATTGCATTGCAACATGTAGTACAGCATGGTACGGCGCGATCTTTATCTCAGTGGTTGCCGAAAAGATTGAATATTGCTGGTAAAACTGGTACAAGTGATGATACGAAAGATAGCTGGTTCGCCGGTTTTAGCGGTGACCGTGTGGCTGTCGTGTGGATGGGGTCGGATGATAACACTAATGTTAATCTAACCGGTGCCAGCGGGGCGTTGACGGTGTGGGGAAGTATATTTGCTAAGTTATCGCCAAGCTCCTTAGAATTAGTGCAGCCACCTAATATTATATATAAGAAAGTTGAAGGTGACTCGGGCTTGCTTGGCGGAGATGAATGCCGGCTGGTGGTGGTGTTGCCCTTTATTAAACATTCTGGGCCTAGCGAGTTTGCATCGTGTGCATCATACCCGTAGTGAATCTGAAGTGATTGCATGCCTATTTCATCTTTGCCGAATTTTGATTGATTACTGTAGGTGGTTGTTATGCCAATATTCAGGTTGATTGTTTTATTGTTTCTCGTTGTATTGGACAGTGGATGTACGGTATCACCTATTAAGCCAGCCAAGCAGGCAGTGCCTACAGAATCTGCAGTGACGCCACTGCCGCCACACGAAAAGCTTGATGAAGCTAAAGAAAGAAATAACTCACAAGCACCGGCTGAAGTGATTCTGCCGAATGTATTGAAATCGACAGCGCGTCAGCAAATATCGCCAGTGATCCAAAAAATGTTGACCAGAATTAATGGCTCGCTTAACAAAGAGAATTATGCTGATGCAACGTCTTTGCTGGAACGCGCTTTGCGGATTGACCCTAAAAACCCTTTGTTATGGCATAAATTAGCACGTGTTAAGTTAACTGAAGGGAATTATGCGCAGGCCAAACAAATGGCGACTCGGTCAAATCAATATGTACAAAGTGATACTCAATTGAGAGAGAAAAATCAACGTATTATTGACCAAGCTATTATGTTGTCCTCGGGGGGATGATGAGTCGATGCGTATTGGGTGTTGCGTCGCCTATTCCTTATTTTGTTTCGCCGCTTATCTTCCAGTTAGCTTTGAATAATTCTTCATCATACCATCTTTAAAATCGTCGCCCATTCCTAACAATCTCTGCTGTTATTGCACTACGAGTATAGTGAACCGAGTCTCAGTTTAATTCTAGGCGTGAAACCTTCCATTGCTAATTATTTGATTCATAGAACAAATATCAGGCGACTTTTAAGTAAAAAATAGCATTGACCGATAACCTATGGGTTAAGAGTTTCTTGCTCAATGTGGATCAGTGACTTGAATTATTGCACTCTTGAGGGCAAGCAAAAGGATCACCATGCTATGGTGCTGGCAGATAATAGAATAAGTTGATGAATAACAATCGATTTCGACTAAATAGCCTCCGTGGACGATATTTCGCTGTTGCAGTAGTATTGCTTGTTTTTGTTGTATTTAGCACTTGGTTTTTACACAAAGAAGTCAACGATGTGCGGCATTTATCAACAATTAATATTGGAGTGCGATACCAGCTGCTCGTGAAAAGTGGCAATATCCGCAACCAAATATGGCAAGTCCGCAATGGTTTGAGTACTTTTTTGTTGAAGCCTTCCAATACACAACTTCCTGTCGTCATCCCTCGCTCAATTAATACAGCGCTTTCTTTGAGCAATGCCTTGGCGAGCCATTCACGGGTTACCTCTAGCGAGTTACGAAACATAGTGAATGTCATCCCTGCGTCCATTATTAAATTGGAGACTGAAATCAACGAACTGATCAACACACGTAGTCGAGCAGCTTATCAATTCGACAATAAAATAAATCCTTTGTTAAAAGATATATGGGAGCGTTTATTCGCTTTTGATCAGCAAATTGAAGCATCGGCGATGAATGACTTGAAATCTTTATCTCGTATTTCAGAAAACCAAACACGTGTACTCTGGGGCATGGCGGGGGTTTCTTGTTTGTTTATCATTCTGGGATTTTTTTCCTTAGAGCGATCAGTGCTCAGACCCATTGCCAAAGTGACTCAGGCATTAATATCTGGGATTGATAACGCTAATATTCAGTTACCTTTACCGAGGACCAAAGAAGCTCGTAATTTAGTCGATGCGTTTTTGCATATGCGAGATCAAGTTCAGAGCAGGCAGTTGGCTTTGGAATACCAGGGATTGCATGATGGACTAACGGGATTACCTAATCGGATGTTGCTTTGGGATCGCTTAGAAAATGCATTGAATTTATCCAAACGTTCTGGCAAAGCGTTAACAATGATGATGATGGACTTGGATCGTTTTAAAGAAGTCAATGATACCTTAGGGCATCATGTGGGAGATAGCCTATTAAAACAGGTTGCAGCACGCTTGTTGGATACCTTGAGGCAAGCAGATACCGTTGCTCGTTTAGGTGGTGATGAGTTTGCGATATTGTTAGCCGATACTGATCAAGCTCAAGCAGCGCAGATTGCAATGAAAATAATAAATATATTAGAAGAGCAATTTCAGATAGATAATATGCATTTCTATGTGGGAGCGAGTATTGGTATTGCCAGTTATCCAGAACATGCGACGGATGCTCAAGATTTGGTAAAACGTGCGGATGTCGCTATGTATATTGCCAAGCGGCAAAAGCGAGGTTATGCCGCTTATGACTCACAACAAGATGAAAATAGTGTAGGCCGCTTAGCGCTAATTAATGATTTACGGGAAGCGATAAAAAAGAATCAGCTTGTCTTGTACTTTCAGCCAAAATATTTGTTAAAACTCAATGAAATCCAAGGCGCTGAAGTTTTATTACGTTGGCAGCATCCCGTTTTAGGAGAAATACCTCCCGAGAAAATCATCCAAATTGCTGAGCAAAATGGATTAATCAATGGATTATCCCATTGGGTATTGGAGAAAGCGTTACAACAACTTTCATTATGGTTGGCGAAAGGTCTCAGCGTAAACCTGGCAATCAATTTATCGATGTATAATTTACAAGATATTGTGTTTGTCACACATTTGAAAGAGGCGCTTGCCCGTTATCATGTCGACGCTAATTATTTGACATTTGAGATTACCGAAAATGCGATAATGCATAATCCTGCACGAACGATTGAAATATTATCGTTACTTGATGCCATGGATGTCAATTTGGCGGTAGATGATTTTGGGACGGGTTTTTCCTCGTTAGCCTATTTAAAAAAACTGCCCGTGAATGAATTAAAGGTCGATAAATCTTTTGTTCTTGATATGGTCAATGATGAGAATGATGCGGTCATTGTTCATTCGACCATAGAGCTTGCACATAACTTAGGACTCAAAGTGATTGCTGAAGGGGTTGCATCTAGCGAATGTTGGACAATCTTAAATAGCTGGGGGTGTGATTTTGCACAAGGGTACTTTTTGTGTCCACCTGTTCCTCAACAGGAATTCGAACAGTTAGTATTGGCTGGGAAAGTCGTTGAATATCGAAAAGATGTTGGTTGATTCTGTATTTCATATCAAGGCATATCAAATGCCATCTTGGCAGGGTATGATCGCTCAATAAAGCAATTGTATTGTGTTGTATTTAATCGTTAAAGTTGCAATCCATATGAAAAAAATAGTTTATCTGCGGCAAATTATTTTATTTTTTATTGTCGTTATATCGATGCCAGTCAATGCGGGAAAGCAGTTGCTTGAACCTCTTCGATTAGGTGTGTTTCCGCGTTATTCTCCAGAAAAAACCGAAGCAATTTTTCAACCCATCGCTCAGTATTTATCTCAACAGATTCATCGGCAAGTGACCCTTGAAGTTACCAAAGATTTTGATGACTTCTGGCATGCATTGCATGGCAAGCGTTACAACATCGTGCATTTTAATCAATATCATTATGTCAAAAGCCAGAAAGAGCTAGGCTATCAGTTGATTGTCAAGAACCAGGAACGTGGCAGCAATACCATTGCGGCTGCACTGGTTGTCAGAAAAGATAGCGGCATTAATCAGGTGAGTGATCTAAAAGGTAAGCGTGTTGTTTTTGGTGGTGGACCAATGGCGATGCAGAGTTATATTATTGCGGATTATTTATTAAAAAAAAATGGATTAAATGAATGGGAGTACCAACGAGAATTTGCTAAGCGGCCGGCGTATGCTATTTATGAAACTTATTTTGGTCAGGCTGCTGCCGGTGGGGTAGGAGACCAAATTTATTATTCACCTGGTTTGGAGCAAATTGATACGAGTAAATTAAAAATACTGATAGAAGGTCCGCAGCTTGCGCAACTTCCATGGGCGGTAGGTAGTGCTATGAGCAAGGAGTTAAAACATGCAATACAAATATCGCTTGTTGAAATGAATCAAACGTCCAGCGGAAAAGCTATTCTAAAAAAGACCAACATGACGGGTTTCTCTTTGGCTTATGATGAGCAATATGACGAGCATCGAAATATCATCCTGGAGGTATTAGGTGAAAATTATTGCGTCCGCCCTTGTTCCGGTATCAATAGACCATCACCTGTGTTTAATGAAAAGGGATCGCTTCGATTAGGTGTTTTTCCTCGTCATCACCCTAAGATCACTAATAAAATTTTTTCTCCCATTGCTGAGTATTTATCGCGTCGATTAGGCCGGGAAGTCATGTTAGTTACGCCAAAGACATTTCCTAAATTTTGGGAGAGTGTCAGAAAAAAAGAATACGATATTGTTCATTATAATCAATTCCATTATATAAAAAGTCATTTACTTTATGACTATCAGATTATTTTGAAAAATAAAGAATATGGGAAATCGACAATGACCCCCGTTATTATTGTTCGTGATGATTCGGACATAAAAACAATCCATGACTTGAAAGGAAAAACCGTATTATTTGGCGGCGGAAAAATGGCAATGATTTCCTATGTGGGAAGCACTTTTTTATTGCAGGATGAAGGATTAAGCAAAAATGACTATACCGGTTCTTTCTCAATTAATCCAGTGAATGCTTGTAAAGCCGTATATTATAAGCATGTGGATGCTTGCGGTAGTGGTCGAATATTTATGGATTCAAAATTAATAAGAAAAATGTTGGACATTAAACAATTAAGAGTATTGAAAGCAGGCGAAGCATTGACTCATCTACCTTGGGCGGTGAAAGGTAGCATGGGGGCCGCAGTGAAAGTAAGCATTCAAGAGATTATGGATAATATAGAAAATACCAAAGAGGGGCTTGTTGCCCTGAAGGCCGGTATTATTTCAGGCTTTGATTTGGCAAAAGACCAGGAGTATGACAGTCATCGTCAGCTTGTGAAAAAAGTGCTTGGTGAAGACTATAGAATAAAGAGATAAGTCATGCAGGTAATACTTAAAAATAGTTTGAGTGCGAAATTCAACCTTATGGTGATGCTGATTCTTTTGATTACCATGAGTGTTGTAACAGTTATTGATATTAATTCGCAGTACAAAATTTTTTTAAATAACATAGAAACCAAAACTCAAACATTAGGTAATTTTCTTTCTCTTATTAGTGCAGAAGCAATATTTTCGTACGATTTTGATACTATGAATGACTATATGCAAGAAATCAATCAACAAGAAGATATTGTGTTTGGTATTATGCTAGCGCGTAATGGCAGTAGCCTGACAACCTATTTAGATAAGAACAATCCATTTATTAAGCAGGCAATTAGCTTAAATGAAACTACGGATATTTTATCGATAATCAAAACAGTAGCTCAACGCAAAGACGTGACGCAGCTATCCTTTGACGTGAGGCGAGGCAATAGAGAGGCTGGCACTATTTTATTGGGTTACAGCGATGAAAGGGCAGAGCAGTTTTTTACAAAAGCATTGATACAAACATTCATTGAAAATATGTTGATTATTTTTTTTGTCAGTTTTTGTTTATGGTTTGGTTTTCGTAACATGGCGATGAAGCCAATTTTTCGCTTGCGAGATGCCTTAGACCGGGTGGCCAATGGTGATTTGACACGTGAAGTTGAAGTGGAATCCTCCGATGAAATCGGTGAATTATCTGCTTGTTTTAACAATATGGAGCAGCAACTCCGATTGACCATGGATGAAAATGAAAATATCACAAAAATTCTAAAAAAACAGGCTGAAGAATTGCTGGTAGTACGCGATGAGGCCATTGCCGCAAGCCGGGCAAAAAGTGTTTTTTTAGCGAATATGAGTCATGAATTACGGACACCGTTAAATGCGATTATTGGTTATAGTGAATTGTTGAATGAAGATGCGATTGAACAGCAACTGGGAAATCTTATTCCTGATATTGATAAAATTAGCTCCTCTGGTCACCATTTGTTGAAACTGATTAACGAAATACTTGATTTATCTAAAATTGAAGCAGGAAAAATGAAGTTAGTCATTGAAGAATATTCACTAGACGGCTTTGTTGCTGATGTCATCACCGGGATTGAGCCATTATTAAAAAAAAATGGAAATACTCTGGAACTGCATGTTGGGAAAAATCTTGGTTATATTAAAACAGATATAGTGAAAGCGAAACAAATGCTTTTTAATTTATTAGGTAATGCTTGCAAGTTTACCCATGACGGAAAAATTACTTTTGAAGTTTTTCTCAGTACAGAGCAAGCTAAACAGTGGGTTATATTTACGGTCTCTGATAGCGGGATTGGAATGACACCTGAACAGTTGAATACCCTATACCAACCATTCACTCAAGGTGATTCATCAGCGCTTAGGAAATATGGAGGGACAGGACTTGGATTAACGATTACCAAGCGCTTTTGCGAGATGATGGGGGGACATTTGCAAGTCACCAGTGAACTAGACAAAGGCTCCGTTTTTACGCTTTCCTTACCCATGGATATTTCTCTTGTTCACAATGATGATAGTGAGTTTTTGAAAGTAGCAGATCTTTGATGGGTTTATTTTTGTGCGACTGATTTTGCATTGTCATCCTAATTTTAAGAAATTTATTCATTAAATGCTCGATTTTGCCGATAGGCTACTGGTAGCGAGCTATTTTTAGGTGTGAAGAGTATCCGATTTTTATCGCAGATAAGAGATGACTACTTTTTATGAAATGGAGTTTTTATTCAGCAGTGGTGATGTTGATATGGTTTTTATTTTGTTTAACGGTTGCCATGTTGATTTAGGACCGTAATTCAGTACGTAACATGGATGGGTAATTGATGTTAAAAAAAATTCAGCTCACTATAAACGATAATTTTTCTTTATTGCGTTTTATCTTTTCTCAGATAAAACAATTCATCCAATAATATTTCAATAGAAATGTTATTCCTGCCTTTATGTTATTAATAGCCCGACTTGATTTTTATTTAATTGTCACACGATTGTGGTATGCGTTGCATCGATTACATATAAATCAGCATTTATTATTGATTGGAATTTTAGTTGGTGTTGTTATGTCTGTTGATGGCGCAATGGCGAATGACATCAAAAATAATGAAATATCACAACAAACCGATCGGCTCATTGTAAAATTTAAACAGTCTGTACGTCAAAAGGGTATTGATCAAACCATTGAACAGAGGTTAAGTCACAAGCTGGGTTTTACGCTCAAAAAATTAACCCACACGGTTAACGAAATGAATGTGTTTGAGTTACCCGAGATGATGGATTTGCAAGCAGTTTATACCATGAGCGAACAGCTAAGCGAAGATGTTTTGATTGAATATGCCGAGCCAGACCGTATTGTACTCCCTAAATTGACCCCAAATGATGAATATTATCAAAACCAATGGCATTATCATGATAACACCCAAGTGATTGGTGGAATCAATTTACCCATGGCCTGGAACATTAGCACCGGTGATGAAAATATGGTGATTGCTGTTATTGATACTGGCATATTGCCGCATTCCGATTTAGCCGAACGTATGGTGTCCGGTTATGACATGATTTCTTCAACGCGTATCGGTGCTGATGGAAATGGGCGTGATAGCGATCCAACAGATATGGGGGACTGGACTGAACAAGATGAGTGCTATCGGGGTTCCCCATCCAGTAGTAGCACATGGCATGGTACTCATGTTGCTGGAACGCTTGGTGCTGTCAGCAATAATGGTATCGGGGTGACTGGTATCAATTGGAAAGCTAAAATTATGTCCATTCGGGCGATGGGTAAGTGCGGGGGATACATGTCTGATATTGCAGATGGCATCCGTTGGGCTGCAGGAGCAAACATAAGTAATATACCTAACGCAACCACGCCGGCAAAGGTGATTAATCTGAGTTTAGGTGGGGTGGGTAGTTGTGGTTATATGGAGCAACAAGCCATTAATGAGGCAGTTCAGTTAGGTGCCATCGTGGTGGTTGCCGCCGGTAATGAAAGCGCTAATGTGTCGAAAAGTACACCGGCTAATTGTCAACAGATTATTTCTGTGGCGGCTGTCACTGCGTCAGGAGCGCGAGCGTATTATAGTAATATTGGAGAGCAAATTACGATAGCCGCGCCCGGTGGAAATTGGTCTAAGGGTATTATGTCCACTTTTAACCGTGGTTATACCCTATCGGAAACACAAAGTTACCATACCATGATGGGAACCAGTATGGCGGCGCCTCATGTGGCTGGGGTTATCTCACTGATGCTTTCGGTGAATCCACTTTTATCATTCAATGATGTGAAGCGAATCGTTACTGAAACAGCAAACGATTTCCCCATCGGCACGACCAGAGATTGTGATGAATTGACGTGTGGTGCTGGTATTATTGATGCTGCCAAGGCGCTCATGTCGGCAGGCAATAACATGCCGCCTGTGGTTTCAGTTATGGATTCTCAGCGAGTGAATGGCGGGGATCGGGTGCTGTTACAGGGGAGTGCATACGATTCCGACGGTCAAGTAAGTGAGCTTTGGTGGTCCCAGGTTTCAGGAGAACAAGTATCATTACTCGCAGGTAATGCTGGTCATGAAGCTCAAAATGAAGTTTTGAATGGTGGTGTCGACAAGTCTGTTTATTTTATTGCGCCAAAAATGCCACAACGCCTTGGTTTTACATTCACTGCAAAAGACGATCAAGAGGCGCTGTCTTCGGCTGAAGTGAATGTCGATATCAATGTACCCCCAGTTGCAGATGCCGGTGGTGATCAAGTGGTATTACCAAAAGCTTTGGTCGCCTTGGATGGATCAAACAGTACTGATGATCTGGCTGTTAAACAATATCATTGGCAGCAATCATCCGGTAATGCGGTGGTGATCGATTATGCGTTTACAGAGAAACCGGGGTTTGTGGCACCATCACTGTCCGGCGCCATTGAGTTTACATTGCGTGTTGAAGATGAAGATGGTTTATTCAGTGAAGACAGAACGACAGTCTATGTCAATGAAAAACCCGCCGTCAGAGCCGGTGCTGACCAGCTGGTGAATGCAAAAACCACAGTTAACTTAGATGGTCGTGCCAGCACTGACAGTGATGGTGCAATACAAAGTTATCGCTGGAGACAGCTATCAGGAAGGCCGGTTAATATCATTGATGCCCGTTTGGCAGTGGCGAATTTTGTTGCGCCAGATGATATTGAAGCATTGATATTTGAGTTAACGGTTGTAGATAATTTAGGTTTTTCCTCTAAGGATACCGTGGCGATTAATATTAATCATCCGCCTATTGCTGTGCTTAGCGAAAGCCTATGGGTGAATGCTGGCCAGCGGGTCTTGTTGAGTGGTTTAGATAGTTATGATTTAGAAAATAAAATTGTGGGTTATCGATGGCGGCAAGTCGCAGGGGAGTCAGTCGTGTTAACGGATGCTAGGCAAGCGTTTGTTAATTTTCAAGCGCCACCCATAGCTAGTGTTTTGGTATTTGAGTTAACTGTCACGGATTCGGCTGGGTTATCTGCGCATCATTTAATATCCATTGTGGTAAATAAGAGTGTATCACCGTTAACAGGTAAAGATATGGCGGTATTACCGGGTGATGCTGTTAATTTATCTAGTTTACTGATAGATGAACAAGTTGCCAAAGTGAGCGCCTACCAATGGCAGCAATTGGTGGGAACACATATTGAGTTAAATACATTGCCAAATGGTGCGGTTACATTTTTAGCCCCAGAAAAACCTGATCACCTGATTTTCCAAGTGATCGCTGATTATGGAGATGGTGATCAGAGTTTGGGAGTTGTGCAGGTTGATGTGATCAATGTGGCACCTCATTTTTCATTGCCTGAGAGGTTTGTTGTGATTCAAGGTCAGGCCTTATCTTTTAATGTTGACGTATCAGATGCGAATCAGACGCCGGTGCATATCATGGCGGATGATTTACCCGAGCATGCAGTCTTTGATCAGCAAACCGGAGAGTTTTTCTGGGATGCAACCCATGAAGTGGGTGAGTATTTAGTGCGTTTTACTGCGTTTGATAGTTTGTTATCGAGTTCAAAAACCGTACATGCTGTTAAAATTTCGGTGGTTTCCCCAGGACAACTACAATTTACTGAGTCGCAAGTACGTGTTCAAGAGTCGGCGAGTGAGGTAAGCATTTCTTTGCAACGAATAGCAGGTTTTGCTAATGACGTTGCGGTTGATGTTGTTTTACAGGCGGGTTCTGCGCAGACGAATGATTATGTGTTTGTGACTGAGCATGTGCGATGGCCAGCGGAGGATGTTTCACCTAAACAAATTAGCATTCCCATTGTGAACGATAGGATAGAGGAACAAGATGAGTCATTTTTTCTGCATTTAACTAATCCGCAAGGAGGGGCTACACTTGGTGATTTAAATGCCATGCAAATTGTGATTGGCGATGATGACATGTCGCTGAGCGAGACGGTGTTGTTTAAGCAGGCAAGTCTTCAGGTAGCAGAGGGGCAAGATGCCGCACGGATCTCATTAATTCGCCAAGATACCGGTCAGGGCACACTACGTGTTGATTATCAAACATCCTCTCAAACTGCTCAGGAAAATAGTGACTACCAGCCCGTCAGTGGTACCTTAATTTGGTTTCAGGGCAGCGATGCCGAACAATTTTTTTCGATTCCCATTGTTGATGATAACAAAGCAGAGAACGATGAAAATTTATTAGTGGAGTTACAGATTCATTGGGCAGATATAAACTCAGAGACAAATAATCCAGTCACAAAAACATCAAGTTTGGTTATTAAAGATAATGATCCTCGTTGTTTTATTGCCACGGCGGCCTATGGTACCGGGATGGCTCCGGAAGTGCGGTATTTGCGGGCATTTCGGGACGATTATTTATTAACGAACCTGGTAGGTAATCAGTTGGTCGATTGGTATTACCAATATAGTCCACCTTTGGCGGATTATCTGCGAAGTCATCCGGTGTTACGCTCTGTCATGCGTGCCGGTTTGCAACCACTCATCGCCATGAGTAAATTGTTATCTAACGAACAGAGTTATCGATTACAAACGGCCACTAAACCGTAGTATAAATAAATTTTTTGGTCAGTCTATTTACACTGGCCAACAGAACCAGGTCGACATCTTTTTCGATTGACCCAGAGCGTGTAATCTAAAATTGCATTCTGAAAAGTCGCCCCATTAATATCGGCATTACTTAAGTCCGCACCTGTCAAATCTGCACCATCGAAGTTGACGCCGACTAGATTGGCATTGTTGAGTTTTGCTTTGGAAAGATTGGCGCGTTGTAAATTAGCGTCTTCGAGATTGGCATGGCTTAAAATGGCTTCTGCCAGATTGCTATCTTCGAGATTGGCTTCTGTGAGATTGGCTTGTTCTAAGTTCGCTCGGTTAAGATTTGCTTGAGAAAGATTCGCTTGCTCTAAATTAGCATCATACAAATGGCTACCATTTAACTGGGTGCCAATTAATTGAGCTTGCTGTAAGTTAGCCCGGTCGAGTTGTGCATTGCTGAAGCGGGCTTGGCTTAAGTTGGCTTTTTCCAGGTTAGCGTTTACCAGGCGTATCGATTTTGCTTTACTTTTTGCCAGATTGGCACCTGATAAATTGGCAAAACCCAAATCAGCCTCGTTTAAATTTGCTTTTTCTAGGTTGGCATTGCTTAGATTAGCGCCTGTCAGCACGGCTTCACGTAAGTTGGCCCCTTCCAGTGCGGCATTTTGCTTGTCACAGGCTGACCAATTGACACGTTTCTGAGGTGGGTCGCTGCATGGATCTTGCGCGTTGGCATTTTGAAAAGCAAAAATCACGAGCAGAAATAAGTTGATGGAAGCGCTTAATTTACAGTGTGGTGAGATAGTGGCTTGTGTTTGCAAAAACGTTATCATCCTAAAGTCTTAATGTGGTACATGGGCGCTTTGTTAAGCGCACGATACGAATATTGATTTTAATGTGGTTGCTCAATTATTATACTGAGTGTTTATTGTTTGATTTAGATACCATCGATGCCTCATGTTACCTTATTTTAAAAAGAAGTTTATCAATTAAACAGGTTTAGCTATTTTACATCTTGTTACTCTGGGTCGCCATAATATAGGATTTTTTATACGCAACTTTAGAGTCGCTTGTTAGACAATGGTTTTGTGTCGTTTGCAAGCGTCAAGTGGTGATCGCATTGCTTTGTTATTATTATAAGCCGCTTGTCGGATTTTTGTCAGATGATTCAATGAGCATATGGTTATTTTTAGTTTACCGATTGTGTAAGTCGATAGCAAAGTCGTACATCTATGTCTCATTGGCATAAGAGGATCTCCCTGCTTGAATGCCATTCGTTGCATTTTTGATGGGTACTACCCTCTTTACAGAATAGACGTAATATTTTCATTGGGTTGTGTATTCGTCGCTACAGCCCAACAGTTGATTGCGCTGTTTAGCGTATTGTTCTCTAATATCTGAGGTTTTTCTATTCTGTATTGCTACTGCATAACGATATTATGATTAAATCGATATGTTGGTATCATATTTGCTGAATAACTAATGCTTGATTCTTTTCGTCTATGGCGAGGATGATCAGCTTATCGATTTTATCTGTCAATAAAGCGACAGAGTTGCCAGTGACGATGGATTGACACATTTTGTTTTTGGTTTGCAGAAGGGTTTGAGTCAGCTGCTCCAAAATTAAAGATGGCACCAATAAGATGTTAGATCTTTGAACACACCTTTTTTCTGCTATTGATCAAAACCCGCTCAAGTAAATGCACGACTTGAGCGGGTTTTTTTTTGTTCGCATGCGGCAACGACGAGTATAGTTATTACGGGATGAATAGAGTATATTGCGTTTTTCCTTGCGGCAGTATTGCTTGATGGCCTTAATTGATGAATCCAGATTGGTAGCCTACATTTCTATTGAGTGATGAGGTATTCAGCGTGTATTGGTCGGGCATGCTGTGAAGTGATCAAGGAACAGATTTTGCTCGTACTGGTCTAATTTTAGCTTTTGACATGATCCCGTGATGAGTTCCGTAAAGGGTTCTGTATAAAAACGCAATATCCAAGGTTTTTTCTTTAAAACTTGGAAAGCGTTATTATGTCAAATTTGGAGTCGTATTTAATAAAGTTTGTTGATGGAGCTTAAATTGAACAAAATAAAACAATTTAGAAATGCAGGGTTTACTCTGATTGAGGTCATGGTGGTGATTGTAATTTTGGGGATTTTAGCAAGTTTTGTGGTGCCAAGATTAATCGATAACCCCGATAAAGCCCGCCATGCGAAAGTCCAACAAGATGTGCGTACTTTGGAAAGTGCATTAAATTTGTATAAGTTAGATAATTTTAATTATCCAAGTACTGATCAAGGTTTGGAAGCATTAACGCAAAAACCATCAGGCACACCAGAGCCTCGCAACTGGAAAGAGGGAGGTTACATTCAATCCTTGCCGAATGATCCTTGGAACAATGCTTATCAATATCTAAATCCCGGTGTACACGGCAGCATTGACGTGTATTCATTTGGTGCCGATGGGCAAGAAGGTGGCGAAGGTGTGAATGCTGATGTGGGCAATTGGGTTGGTGAAGCTGGCGGTTGAGCGATTTCAAGGGAGCCATTTATTTTTGGCTCGAGGTGGTTGCGATATTATTAGTGCACCATGTGGTTTTGTGAGGCTAGGCAGTTTGCTGGCTAATAAGCAAGCGCAAAATAAGTCCTAAACCTTATGGGCATCCATTGCTACTTTTCTAAATGCCTGTCGATAAGTGATTTGATTAAAAATGAGTAACGTACATTTATTAGCAAGCCCTACCTGAATATTTCTGATGAGATCAACGTGTTAGTCGAGTCAAATGAGCGACGTCAGCAACGCCGGAAAATATCAAATAACTCCATGCTTGGTTTTACCCTGCTTGAGGTGATTGTTGTAGTATTTATCATCGGTTTAATGGCGACCTTTGCATCGTTAAGCGTGGGGGGCGGGGATCGTTATCTCCAGCAGGAAGCGCAACGTTTGATCGGACTGGTGCAACTTGCTGGCGAAGAAGCGATTATTAATGGGCAGGAGTATGGCTTAGAATTTAACAAAACGGGCTATCAGTTTGGTCTCATTGGTAATGAGAATAAAATTACCCCATTGGAGGAGGACGATGGTGTGTTTCGTGCTCGTACCATGCCGAACGGTATTTTTATTGCGTTAGAAATTAATGGTGAAGAAATTTTTTTGCAAGAAGCAAGCGGTGAAGAAGACGATGACTCAGAACAGAAATCGATCATTTATCTTTTATCGAGTGGTGAGATGACGCCTTTTATGGCCGAGTTTCGTACTGAAGAGCGTGAAGGTTATCGGGTTCAGGGTGACTTTATCGGTAACATTACTTATTTAGGGCGTGCCGAAGAATGATAGCTCAGAGATATCGCCGCCAAGCAAAGCATGCTGGTTTTACCCTGATGGAGGTGTTAATTGCGCTCGCGGTATTGGCGATTGCTTTGGGAGCAATTATCCAGAGCGTGGCTGCCAATACCAGTAATGCCGCCTATTTGCGCGACCGTACTTTTGCCCATTGGGTCGCGATGAATCGAGTGGCCGAAATGCAAGCGCTCAATGAATGGCCTGCCAAGGGAACGGATCGTGGCACTGAACAAATGGCTAATTTCGAATGGAACTGGCAATTGATCATTAATGACGCGGGGCTGGATAATATTCGACAAATTCAAGTGGAAGTGCGTCGTGATCGCAACGATAAACAAGCGCTCGCGACGATCATTGCGTTAGTAGGTAAACCATTATAACGTCAGGGCCTGCCAAATTTTACTCACCTCGTATGATGTATCCAATCGTGTATGATCAACGCGGCTTTACGCTGATAGAATTAATGATTTCTTTGGTCATTTTTTCTATATTATCGACCATGGCATATACCGGTTTACAAAGCGTATTAGTTGCCAATGAACATACGACAGCCGCTGCCAAGCGCTTAGTGAAACTGCAGACGGCTTTTACATTTCTGCAAAGGGATATTGAACAAGCTTTGTCCCGCCGTTCACGAGATAGTTTTGGCGATTCACAGCCCGGCCTATCTGCGGGTACCTTTGGTGACACATTGCTGGAATTAACGCGTGGCGGATGGCGCAACCCGACAGGTTCACGGCGGAGCCATTTGCAACGGGTGGCTTATCGTTTAGAAGAGCAAACATTGGCTCGACTGACCTGGCCTATGGTGGATCAACCGCCGAACAGTGAGCCGTTTGTAAGAACCTTACTGGATAATGTAAAAAGCGTTGAGCTGCGTTTTCTTGATGAAGCACTACAATGGCAGGATCAGTGGCCGGTCGGTGACAATGATGAGAATCCCAATCAAATGCCACGGGCGGTGGAATTTACCGTTGAATACCGCGACATGGGACCCATCAAGCGCTTATTTCGAGTACCGCCGGGGGAATCAGTGATACCACAAAGACAAGTAACCCCGCCGATTGGACAGACAAATACGCAGAATAATGCGGCACCAAGGCAAGGACAAAACAATACAGGCAATCAGGGTGCGACTAATAATGAACCCTAATAAAGTAACGGGAAGCGTTTAGCCATGTCGATAGCTCGGTTTCGTTCAAAAGGCGTTGCGTTAATCACCGCCTTATTAGTAACCTCCATCGCCACCTTGACTGCGGTGTCCATGGCGTCCCGCCAATTTGTGGATGTGAGGCGTACCGGTAATATGCTGGAAGCTGATCAAGCGTATGTGTATACCTTGGGTATTGAAACGGTGGCAATTCAGTTATTATCGAAATATTCCTCAGAATATGGTTACGATGATCAAGAGTTAATGTACGTACCTTATACCTTTCCGGTGGAAGGTGGTGTTGTGAGTGGTATTTTACAGGATATGGAAGCGCTTTTTAATGTGAATAGCTTGATGACCTCTGATGATAAGCCAAATAAAACGCAAATAGCCAAATTTGAGCGTTTATTAACGTATGTGTTAGAGGCCATGGATGAAGATGCTGGACGTGCCAAAGAATTGAGCAATGCGATTGTTGATTGGATTGATGGGAATGAAGAAGTCTCATTTCCTGGCGGCGCCGAAGATAGTTCTTATTTAAGCCTAGATATTCCTTATCGAGCGGCCAATCGTTTAATGGTAAGTCCATCGGAAATGTTATTGATCGAAGGATTTAACCGAGAAATACTCTATGGTAAAACCATTGACGAAGAGAAAATACCTGGTTTATTACAGTATGTGACAGCCTTGCCGCAAACCATTGCGGATATTAATGTCAATTCAGCCAGTGTCGAAGTACTGCTGTCTTTGTCAAAGCTATTTGATCGAAAAATAATAGAAGATATGATTGCTAGTCGGCCGTTCAAAGAGTTGAGTGAATTTAAACAACATGAAGCATTGGATCAGTTAACAAAAGATGAAAGATCCCAATTGAATAGAGATATTGCACAAGGATTAACCGTCGCCAGTCGTTATCTCACTGTGCAAGCCACCGGTCAGGTGGGGCGGGCAAATGTACAGTTGAGTAGCTTGATTTATCGCGTGGCTGGTGGTGGCAAAATATTTGCTGTATCGCGCACTCAGGGCACTGGAGGATTGTAATGCGAACTCAAATGATCATTCGTTTTGAGCCAGGGCACGAAGCAGATCGTGTGAGTTGGTTGAGAGTCGATGATAAATCTGTACAGAAAACTTTTTTTAGTACGCTTGAAGAAGCCTCTAAGCAAGTACTGGGTACCCAAGTTATCGTATTAGTACCTACCGCTGATGTGTTATTAACACGGGTTACCGTACCGACCCAAAATCATCAACGTATGCTCAAGGCGATTCCGTTTGCATTGGAAGAGTGTTTGGCGAGCGATGTGGAAAAGTTGCACTTTGCGGTAGGGGGGCGTAATGATGATGGCACGGTCAACGTTGCTGTGGTGGCCCATGAGACAATCTTGCAATGGCAAGAAAAATTGCGGGTTGCCGGTTTACAGCCGCACTTTATGATTCCTGATGTGCAGGCGATGCCAGCGGCGCAGGATATGTGGCATATATTGCTGGAAAACGAGCAGGCTTTTATTCGTAGCATTGACCAGTCTTTGGTGGCGGATAGCAGCAATACTGATATATTATTATCCTTGATGTTGGATGCCGAAAAAGAACAAGTGCCTGCCGCCATTACCATCTATGATTGCCGTTCAGGTGGCTTTGACAGTTGGCAGCCAGATATTCCCCCGACCATCAATTTACTTCAAGAGTCATGCAAGGACGGCTTATTTTCTTTTATTCCCGCCGATGGTATCAATGTGCGGCAAAGTATTAATCTGTTGCAAGGTGTTTATAGTCGTCGCGAGCAATTAGGAAAACTATGGCGCCCTTGGCGATTTGCAGCCTCCTTGGCGGGGGTCTGGTTTATTTTACAGCTCGGCATGAATATTAGCGAGACTAAGCAACTGGAAAATAAAAGTGAAAATTTAAGGCAGCAGGCGATTCAAATATATCGCTCTACTTTTCCCGAGGCAAAAAATGTCGTCAATCCTAAGGTGCAGATGGAGCGCAAACTGGCAGAACTGCGAGGTGGTGGGGTATCGGGTGTCGAAGGGTTATTATCATTACTGCGCAGCAGCAGCGATAAATTAACCGCAACCAAAGGGCTTATTTTAAAGAGCATGCGATATAACAAAGCCGGTGAATTAAATTTAGAGGTGGAAGTGCCCAGTTTGCAAGCGTTAGATGAGGTAAAACAACGTTTGGCGAAACAAGACTTTATTGACGTTGAAATACAGTCAGCGGCGGCGAAAGATAATAAAGTTCAGGGTCGCTTACAGATCAAGAGTACACGCTCATGATGGCGTATTGGGCACAGTTAAAACCTCGGGAGCGTATGTTATTAATCGGGGGCGGCGTTTTTATTATTTTACTCATGCTTTATTCTTTGTTGTGGGATCCGCTAGTTAAAAAGGCCGATCAGCTCAATAACAGCATTCCAGCTCAAATGGAATTAGTTGCTTGGATGGAGCAGGCGGCCTTAGAAGTACAAGAATTAAAGGCCAATAAACAGGAAAAGCCACAGATTAAAGGCGGCCAATCGATGTTAGCTGTGATTGACCGGACAGCTAAACAGCGTCGTTTGAGTATGAAGCGGGTGGAGCCTGACGGCTCAACACGTGTCCGGGTTTGGTTAGAGCGCGCTTCGTTCGATGATTTGTTGTTGTGGATTGGCAGTGTTCAAAGAGAGTACGGCATACGTATTGATTCGGTGGTGGTGGATAAAGAGGATGAGCCAGGCTTAGTGAATGCACGTTTGACTTTCGAGGGGGCTAGTTCGTGAAGTTTAGCTGGAAATATACTTTAGTTGGCGTATTAGCCTATGTGTTGTTTATGCTGATGTTATTTCCTGCGAGTCATTTATACACATTGGTGAAAGATTCCATCGCTGATCTTGATGTCACCATTTATGGTGTGCAAGGCACGGCTTGGCAAGGCAGGGCAGAGCGGGTTGATGTTGGCGATAAGTTATTCCAATCCGTTCAGTGGAATCTACAAATGATGCCGTTGTTATTGGGGCGTTTGCAATTGGCGACAAGCTATCAAAACCCTGACAGCAATGTCAAAACATTATTGACGCGTTATATGGATGGTTCACTACGGTTATCAAATACCCGTGGTCGGATTACCATGGCAGAGTTATTAGCCATGCTCAAAATTCCGGCGATCAAGTTAGATGGCCAGCTGAAAGTTAATATGTCAGAAATACGATTTGATGGTAAAACCATCGTTGATGCAGACGGAGTCATTGCTTGGCACAGTGCGGGTACTCAGTTCCCGCAAAAATTAGTGCTGGGGGACTTGTCGGCAAAAGTAACTACCACCGATAAAGGCATCCAGGCGGTGCTCTCCGATGCTGGTGGGCCTCTGGATACGCAGGGTGAACTTGTGTTGTCGCCAGATGGCAATTACCGTTTCCAAGGAGCTTTTGGCGCACGCGAAGGTAAAAACTCCCCTTTAGGTCGTTCCTTGTCGATGTTGGGGCGGATGAATGCTGAACAGAAAGTCGAGGTGGATAATTCAGGCAATATCGCTGACTTTGGGTTTTTAGTGAGCAAATAAATGATCTCAAGAGGCGGTTTGGTAGATTGTGATCGAAAAATCAGCGGTTGTGCTCAAGTTTGTTAAGGATAACACGGCTTTTTGCCGGTCTGGATTGAGATGCCAATAATACGGTGTCATTTTCAGTAAGTGTTGAATGTCTTGATTGCTGCTGATATGGATAGAGTGGGTGACTCTCTCATTGACTATAGCGTGAAAGCCATCAAGCGCTGGTATGTGTGACTCATGTTTTTGTGGTTGATCATAGATGATTTTTTTTAACTCATATAAATGCTCGGGGCCGGGGGTGACGACAATGAATACGCCCGAGGCTTTTAATACGCGGTGGCATTCTTGTTCGCTTGCTGGCGCATAAATATTGAGCACAACATCAAAGCTATCATCAAAAAAAGGCAGTTGATAGTTATTAGCCACCGCATAATGCAGTGCCGGATCTTGTTTTGCTGCACTCGCTATTGCGGTTTTTGAAATATCAATTCCCCACAGCTGCCCATGTGACTGAGGCAGGCCTTGCTTTAATCGGCGGTTATAATAACCTTCTCCACAACCTACATCTAATATCGATTGTTGGCCGTTATGATTCAACAAAGATAACTGTTGCCATTGTTTTATTAACGCCAAGGGCAGTAGCTCAAAATATCCACGGTTTAAAAATTCCCTTCGGCTTTGCACCATGGCTTTATTGTCACCGGGTGCCCGGCTTTTTTTATGTTGCACAAGATGTAAATTGACATAACCTTGTTTGGCGATATCAAAGCTGTGATTTTGTTCGCATTGATATTGCTGAGTGTGTTCAATCAGTGGCTGTTGGCAAAGGGGACATCGATAAGCAATGGTTGTCATATGTAATATTTATAGGCTTGGGTGGGCTTGTGTAGGTAGAACGTGCTGTAGATCATGCAGCACGTTCTATGTTATCTATGTTGAATTGTTTCTTAAAATGCGATCGTCCAGCCTTGTTGACGTGCTTGTTCGATCGTGTAAGAGACACTATCTATGGGCTGTGCGTCTTGGTCAAGCAATTTGATGGTTCCTCCCTTGTTGGACAGTTGTATGGTATTGCTAGGTAGTTTGATTTGCAGCGTTTGTCCTGCTGGGATCTGATTTTCTAGTAGCAATGTATTATTATTTTTATCCTGTAAACGCCAACGATCAATTGATATGGGTATTGGGCTGGTATTTAACAGGGTGATAGTTTCAAAGCCAGGGTCATGGCCTTCTGGGTTAACCAGAGCGGCGATGATGCGGATTTTCCCTTTATCTGCCGCCGAGCTAGCGCCCGGTGTGGTGATGATAATTGTTGGTGGTTCAATGGGAGGGGCTCCAATCACTCGAACAAATTCGGGATAAAAGGTTCTTAAGTGTTTTCTGTTTTGACTACGAAACATTTTAAAATTATATAATGCACCATTAATGGTACCTTCTTTCGGGGCACGCCCGGCACCAAGAAAACGAACGGTCCCTAAGGCCATGAGTCCTTCGATGCTACATCCGTTAAAAAATCCGCCAATTTTTTTATATAACGGACGGTATTTTTTATGTTTGTAGTCAAACGCATCCCACTTAAAAGAAATAGTTGATACCTCTGGGACTTGTTGGTTTTCTGCTTGATTGCTGCCCTTTAAGCCTAAATATAAAATGTCATCACTGTTGAGTAGATGATAACTATCATCGAGATAATATTTATACCAAAAATGGTATCCACTGACTTTGCTGGCACTTTGTTCACCTACGACGACATGTTCAAAGGCTGATAGATCACGACCACTGGATTGAGTAAATTGAGTAAACCAAATATCGATTAAAATTTGATACCAACGTGACGCGCTATAAGGTTCACCCGTTTGTGTCGACAAATAATCGCGTGCGATGCGCATTGGCGGTGTGTCGACAATGAATTCCAGAAAATCGTGCATTTCCTTAGTTTCCTCTGGGGTGAGGATTTCAACATCTTTTTGACCCAGAGAGTAATTATCGAATAATGCGGTACATAATTCATAACTTTGTTGTTTTTCTTGAGGTATCACAAGCTTGCTGAACAAATTTAACTTTTGATCAACAGTGGGTTGCTCATTGACAACGACATAGCCGTGTTGATCATTCCCCATTTGTTCATTAAGCACGGGTTTAATCCCATTGCTGGCTTGATCTGCATCCCAGATTTGCTGATAAATTTCCATGAGTCCTACTCCTTACAGTCAACATTGATGAAGAAACAATATCCTTTTACTCATATGGCTAGCAATTTAATCGATGGAATATCCCCACTGACGTCTTTATTGTTATATCACTGATCAAACTAACAAAATTGACCATAAAAATCTATAGATATATGCCGACATATTGTGCTGATCATCTTGCTCGTTTTTTTTACCTACTTTCAGCGTATACGAATAAACATTGGATACCATGACGTCAGTTGGTTGCTAGTCAAATAGTCAGTTCAGTAATGTATGAATTGTTGTGATAAAGACATGAGGATTAAAAAGATATGAAAAAAACGTTGAGCCTTAAACCGGTGTTATCCAGTGTTGTATTCATCTTCTCATTATTAAGCGTTGGTCAATCACAGGCATCGCTCATCTATTCAGAGACTTTTGAGAGCGACGGGCTTGGTTCACGTTATAGTGCTGCTGGCGCTGGCAATGGAGGAGGTGGTTGTTGTCAAGTATGGCAATTGAACTCTTTGGATGGTGGTAATGAGAGTGATGTTTTAGTTGGTTTTGAAGGCAACGATTTTTGGGCAGCTAGTGATTTAAATGATTCTAATTTACCGAGTGGTTTTAGTGCAACAACGCCAAGAAGTTTGATCTTGAATAATATTGATGTATCGAACTATATGAACTTACAAGTGGATGTCATGTTAGCCGGCTCTCAAAATCATGAGTCGAGCGATTTCTTCCGAGTTTTTATATTAGATAATGATAGTAATACCAAAACAATCCTAGAAGAATTTACTTCACCAGCGAATTCCAGTCCGTTAACAGGCTCAGTGAGTAATAGCAATCTTGGTTTGACATTTTCAAATTTTAATTATTTGTTATCTAATGGTTTTTCCAATGTCAGTATTGGTTTTGAAGCCTGGAACACTGCCAATAATGAAGTCTTAGGCATCGATAATATCCGTGTTAGCGGTGATCAACAGCGTGTTGGCAATGTGCCTGAACCATCCATGTTAGGTTTGCTAGGTATTGGGCTTTTCATGGGAATGCTTGGAAGACGTCGATCTAAAAAATAATTCTATATACCTGAATTAAAAAAGACCCGTTGAAGCGGGTTTTTTTTTTGGCTAGCGAATATATCCGTTGGTGTGAAATAGGAGTTTTTTATTCTCTTTGTATCTGTAGGCTACATTTCACACTCAGGCATGCGATCTCGCTTGTTCGTTGCTGTCGCCTGTATGATGTTGACCCAAAAAAACCATATGAAACAAACCTCTAAGCGGTTTTCATTGCATAGGGTGAATCAACAGTAACTATTTGGTTATATGGTTGTCATATCTCTGTCTGTTATTTCTGATTGTATAGCCGACTGAAGAAAAATCCATGAGTGGGTGTGCCGGAAAGATAGTGGAGTTATTGATGAAATTCTGGACTGCCATAAAAATATTGGCCAATTCATGGAAATCACGTAAAATTATTCGTTTGAAAGGCTAAATACCGAAAAGGAGCAACCTGTTATGGTTAAACCAAAGATAAAAGCGAGAAATCGCTTTGCTTGTGATCCCATCATGCGAAAAGGTGGCGCACATGTAAAAGCAAAATGTAGCAACCGTCGCACGTCTAGAAATTTAATTGACGGTGGTATTGATGAGTGGCAAGAAGAGCTCGAATCTTACCAATATGCGTCAGCCTCAGATCACGGCGGGTCTGGGGCTGATGATTTTGCTTGTATTGATTCCACTTTGTTCCAGCCATCTTGCATTGTCATGCTTCCTTCCGCTTCACTCTAAGACACTGTTGTAAAAATACCCTCTAGCGCTATTCTTGTCCAAATATTTCATAATATGCTAGCTGCTGCTTATGACTTGTTATGCATCTGCGCCCAACGCACAATATCGGTCAAGCTCATGGCGCCGGGTTGGCGTGCGATTTCTTGTCCTGCTTTGAATATGGCTAATGTTGGGATACTGCGAATTGCATATTGTGCGGCTAAGGCTTGCTCTTGTTCGGTATTCACTTTGGCTAAACGCATATAAGGTTCAAGCTGGGCGGCTGCTTGGGCAAAGGCGGGTGCCATCATTTTGCAGGGGCCGCACCAAGGTGCCCAGAAATCAACGCATACAGGAATGTCATTGGAGTTGATATGTTGTGAAAAGTCAGCGCTTGTTAATGCGATGGGTTGATTGTTGAATAAGTCCTGTTTGCATTTTCCACATTTAGGTTGTTCCGTCAAGCGTGGCTCGGGGAGTCGGTTCGTTGTTTTGCAATGTGGGCAGACGATATGAACAATATTTGACATGTGGTTATTCTCATTAAATGAATTGGTTATTTTATTCTTTACAATGGATTGACCCGTGTTGACTTTCTTCCTTTGGGGTGGTGTCTTTACGGGATATGTCTATGTTAAAAACATACCACACGATAATACTTATTACTAACATTTCTCCACCATCTTCGATCAATCCCCATAGGTCGCTCCCCCAGGATGCCATGGAATGAATCATATCCATGGCAACGCCGAATACTGCTAATAACATGACTAAAGCTAAAAGATGTTTTGATCTTTGTTTGCCTTTGTTATCACTTTGCAAATAGGCAATGGCTATAAATGTGAAAAGCAATGTACCAAAAAAAAATGATACGCTAAGTTCACCAAAGTCTTGTGCACGTAAACCGAATGCAGGTTGATACTCAAAATAACTGACTATATGACGTCCCATGGTTTCATGTACTCTGAGCGTATCATCAATTAATAAATATAAAAATAATAAGAACCAAGCAAAATAAATAAGCCGTTTTCTTTTGACAACAATGTAAAGTAGTAGCAGTACAATCCAATAGATTTTAATGTATTGATAGACTTCGGCATAGCCCATATCCCTCCCGATAGAAAATAGCGGATTAGTGATTATTTGCATTGTATGGGGGATGTGCAGCAAGATGAAAATGCAATCAGCAAGCAGTAGTAGTGCTAATAGTTTTGTCGTGTTTTTTTCTAAATCAAATGTCATGTTTTTTATCTTCATGATGTTAGGAATTTTTTTAGGGTAAGCATGATTGATCCAATAGCTAGCTTCTGAAATGAGATTTTTGATCAATTCCAAGGACTATGGATATAAGGAATGGGCGATGCAATAACTTCCCTATTCCTAAAGCAGCTGCTAAAAAATAGCCGCCCGATCTATAAATAAGGTTGAATAATAACTGGTTAGATACTGCATAGATCTGGATATGTTAATACTCCGGTGAGTATCACAATCCTATTATTTTGTTTTTGTTAATTTGCTCTGCGATGTACTTATTTTATTTCTTGTTGAGAACAGCTTCAACTATATCATGTATTATTTGATGATGCCTAATGCCAATATATAAAAAATCAGGGTTCGGATGCTTTTTTGTTTAATAACAGATCACATGATCGTTCGTTCTTTGTGTTTTTTCATGTGCTGAAATTTTTTTCATCTTCTATTGGGCTTTGCCAAAATTATATTAAGATTTGCACAAAAAATGCCGATAGTTCGCTAAGGGGTTTTGCTCGCAACGCTTTGGCGTCCAGCATCACTAATGCTTCGCATTCTTTAACCTAGAGGTTAATATGAATAAGATAGGTTTTTTTCAAGGGCTGGCGGTGGTGGTTGCCGTAGGCTTGACCGTAACCGCTGGTTACTTTACTTTCAAAGAGAGTAATGATCTAGTGGTCGGGAGTTCTACTGCTTCGTCTACATCGGTGGTGAGTGCTGTGCAACGAGACATACTCAGCTACGTGCCAGCTGATACCATTTACTTTTTTGGTGGGCTTGAGTCAGCACCTTTTCAAAAAACCTTAGAAGTTTTTGTTCCTGGCTGGAGTTGGCTGCAAAAAGCAGACATGTCAACACTCATTGATCAAGAAAAAACCAAAAATATGCCGCCTGCGGGAAAAATGATATTGAGCTTGTATGTTGAATATATGAAGGCGCTTAATAAGCCAAGCGAGGTAATGTCTCGATTAGGGCTTGGCGAGAACGTCGATGCAGCTATTTATTCTGTGGGTGTTTTGCCTGTTATGCGAGTAAAACTTGCCGACATTAAAGCTTTTAATGCATTACTGGAGCGTGCTGAAAAAGCTGTGCAGATCGAACCAGAAGTACATACCTATAGTGGTACGAAATATCGGCTTTATGGTTTTGAAAAAGCGGGAGCAAACAAAGTACCCTTGGAATTGATTATTGGAGAAAAAGATCAGTATGTCGTATTTGCATTGACAGCATCATCCTTAAATGAGACCGTGCGAGATCGGGTATTAGGTTTGACTAAACCGGAAAAATCATTGGCAGATATCACATTGTTAGCAGACATTAAGGCTAAATACGACTATCATCCAGCGTATCTTGGTTATCTTAATCATCGTGAAATTATGCAGGGGCTAACAGCAACTGATGGCAATGAGTTTGGCCGCATGCTCGATCATTTCATACAGATCGCAACATCAAATAAAAATGATCAACCACCACCGCAGTCTCAGCGTGATCTGCAAACGATTACGAGTACCGACCGGTCGTCCAATCAGCATCCGTTATCGACGATTCAAACCGCTGAATGTCGTTCCGAGCTCATGACAATGACTGAAACTTGGCCGCGCAGTGTCTTTGGGTATACGCAAATGGATCTAGGGAAACCGGTAAAAATGACGGCTCATGCGCTCATAGAAAGTACTGATGGATCATTAATGAATGATTTGCAGAAGCTGCGTGGTTTTATACCGGGGCATCTCTTTGATATAAATCATCGATCATTGTTTGGTCTTGGGCTGGGTATTAATATTGATGAATTAACTCCCGTTGTTACCCGGTTAATGAAAAGCTTGACGGAGAATAACTATCAATGCCAATGGTTGGCGGATATGAAACAGGGTTTGATGAAATTAAATCCGGTATTTGCCTTGAGCATGGTGTCCGGCATGGCAGCAGGTGTGCAAGGAATCTCGTTTTCTGTCATTGACTTTGATGGAAAGATTGATATTTCGCAAAAAAAGTTGCCAGCTGACATGCGTAATTTGGATGCCATTGTTACCCTATCGGCGACCAACCCTCAGGCCCTATTAATGATGGCTTCAGGCATGTTACCAGGTATACCTGCATTACCGTCAGATGGCACAGCTGTTGATTTGCCATTGCCCTTTGCCATGCCTAACGGTGAAAGTGTTAAATTGGCGATGAAAGGAAATCATCTGACGGCCTATATTGGCAAACAAGCTGAGCAGATTGCGAATTCGCTGGCGAATGTTACGTTGTCCGCTACCGGGCTCTCGGTCATCAACATGAATTTTGGTAAATATTTTGACTTGTTCTATGATGCGATACTTAGTGGTGAAGAGGCTGCAAGTATTCCGCAAGAGAGCAAACAAATGTTTGAGGAGATGCGCAACATGGATGCCCAAATGATAGAGTCATTTGATATTACCCCTCAAGGTTTGGCGGTCGAAATGAAAATGGTTAATCACTAACTGAGCATTGATCATTTCCCTTTCAATCCCGGCAATGATTCTCCCGTCATCTACTGGAAAAATAAAAGGTATTGCTGCGTTGATGCTCAGCAATATCTTCACCTTTCCCCTGCATTGCCGCGTTAAAATCTCAGCAAGCTAAATTCTCCATCTGTTTTATAGATGGCTTTGCACCAAAATTAAAATACCCCACGAGAAAATATTCCAAAATGGTGCAAAATGTTTGCAGTAATTCAGCTTTTACTTTTATTTATCATGTAACCTATTGTATTTTAATATTATAATTTGATTGGCATTATTTGTGCTATATAGCTTCATACATTCCTTGATGAAGTAAGCACGATGACGTTGAAAATTATACTGGTGGATGACGATGCGGGTCGTGCCGAGCTAATCGAGCGCGCTCTGCGACACGCGAGTTATGATATAAGCTCGCGATTGAAAACCTCGGATGCATTAGTCAAGCAGGTGGAAATCGATCATCCTGATGCCATTGTTATTGATATGAAAGAGTCGGGGATGGATTATTTCAATCAAGTGAGAGCGGTTAACGAGACCTTGCCGACCCCGGTGATTATGTTTACTGATCGCAGTGGTGGTACTCATGCCATTGAAAAGGCAATTAAGGCAGGTGTTCATGCTTATATTGTTGATGGCTTGGAGAGCAATCGGGTGCAACCGATTGTGGAGACGGCGGTGATTCGCTTTAAAGAATATCAGTCCTTGAAAACAGAATTGATCGAAACCAAGGCAACACTTGAAGAGCGGAAGAAAATTGAGCGAGCAAAAGGTTTGTTGATGGAAAAACATGACATGAAAGAGCAAGCAGCTTTTCAAACCTTGCGGAAAATGGCTATGGATCAAAACAAAAAAATGGGCGATGTCGCCGAGAACATTATTGCCATGTTCAAATTTATTAAATAATTACCTTGGCAGGTTTCAATATGACTGTATTTTTAATGATGAGAATACCAATTTTGGAGCCTCGCTAGTATCCGCTTCGTCGAGCCGAAAAAAATTTCTATTTCAACTTAATATATGATGTAAACGCTTGGGGAAAATCGTTTGACCAGGCGGCCCAATGATGGGTGATTGCGGTCTTATACTCGTAGCGTTTGATATTTAGGCTTTATTGCTGGCCTATTTTCGCCCTGGCGGCGTCGCCTAATGCGCCTACTGTTGGTGCCAGGACAAAAATATGCACCGCACTCAATACCTAAATATCAAACGCTACGAGTATAGTTGACCAAAACTAGACAAAGGCGTCTATCAGAAAATTGCATTGCAATTTTTCGGTAGATGCCTTTTTTTTTGATTTCAGGAAATACAATGCAGGTATTTGCAAAGAATTTTTCAGTAAAAAATCAAACCAGTGAAAAACCCGTAGTCATCGTCGGCACGGGACCCGTTGGCGTGCGCTTGGCGGATGAGTTGCTTGCTTGTAATCCGTCAGTGAGTATTGTGATGTATGGCAATGAACCGTGGGAGCCTTATAATCGGGTGGGTTTAACATCGTTTCTTGCCGGGGAAATCAGTTTTGATGATATAAAAAATCCTGTTAAAGCAGAAAATATCAGCAATTTGGTGCAGTATCACAACTGCGCTATTGTCAATATTGACAGGGCTAACAAATGGGTTGTTGATACCCAGGGTAATCAGCAGCCTTACGACAAACTGGTGCTTGCCATTGGTTCTTCTCCACACAAGCCTAATATCGCTGGTATCAATCTGCCTCATGTTTATACTTTTCGTGATCTTGACGATGTGGACAAACTGTTTGCCAGGCGTATGCGAAGTCGAAGAACCATTGTTATTGGTGGCGGGTTGTTGGGTTTAGAGGCTGCTAGAGCGATGCAAAAACATCATACGGAAGTGATTATCATTGAACATTCCAACCGTCTGATGAGTCGTCAGCTAGATGAGGTTTTGTCTGGCCAATTATTGGAAGAAATACTGGCGTTAAATATTAAGGTTTGTTTGCAAACCAGTGTTAGTAAAATTTTAGGCGATATCAGTGTCAATGGAGTTCTGTTAAAAAATGGAAAAACCTTGACATGTGACACGGTGATCGTGGCCACAGGCATTGTAGCTAACCGGAAACTGGCGCAAGAAGTCGGTTTGGTAGCAGGGCGGGGTATCAAGGTTAATCATCATCTACAAACATCAGACCCCGATATTTACGCAGTCGGTGAATGTTGTGAACATAACGGTGAGGTTTATGGTTTAGTTGCCCCGGGGTTTGAACAAGCCGCTGTGGCAGCTCAAGTTATTACCGGCAAACAAGCCGTCTATCATGGCTCAATCAATGTCAGTAAATTAAAAGTCTTTGGTCTTGCGGTTTTCAGTGTGGGTGAAGTTGGCGATGATGCGGATAATCTTTCTAATCAGGTTGTTTGTTATCAATCGGGTCAAAAAATAATACAACGTACTTTGGTTGTGCGTCATCGGCAATTAATCGGTGCGATGGGCTTAGGAGAGTGGCCAGAGTTTGAAAGAGTTCAGGAAGCGGTACGCCACAAACGCCGTATTTGGCCATGGCAATTGGTTGCATTTCGTAAAAATGGTACTGTCTGGAATGACAATGGTGGTATGCAGGTGGCTAGTTGGCCGGCCAATGCCCTGGTCTGCAATTGTAAAAGCGTTAGTCGTGGGCAATTATCGGCCTGCATATCCAATGGAGCAACAACATTAGTGTGTTTACAACAACAAACGGGTGTTTCTACCGTCTGTGGTTCATGTAAACCATTGGTTGCCAGTTTGCTGGGGGATATTGCTAAGCTGACCCCTCAGGTGGCTTATAAATCATTGGCGATTTTGAGTGTCGTGGTAGCGATTATTGTTAGTGTTTATTATCTCTCGTCACCGATTCCTTATGCCGACTCTGTTCAACAATTTCCCATCGATAAATTATGGAGTGATTCAATATTGAAACAAATCAGTGGTTATACCTTGGCAGGGGTAACGCTGCTGGGTGTACTGCTGCTGAGCATTCGAAAACGTTTTAATATTAAAAAATTAGGTGATTTGGCTTATTGGCGAATTTGTCACGTATCATTGAGTCTGGCAGCTTTATGCATTTTACTATTGCATACAGGACTTAATCCCGGCAGCAATTTAAATTTTTTATTGTTATTGTGCTTCATCACAGTCAGTGCCATTGGTGTTGTTTCTAGCCTCATTAATGCCTATGAGCACCAGTTATCGCCGTACTTAGTAAAACAATGGCGCAACTATACCAACAAACTTCATATTATTATTGCCTGGCCATTGCCGGTATTACTCGGTTTTCATATCACCTCAGCGTATTATTTTTAATATGATGAAGTTAATTAAAATCAATAAATGGTGGTTGGCATGGGTGGTATTTAGCTTGCTATTCACTGCATTTTATATGAATGCTTTAGTAGGTAAGGATAAAAGTGTTTTCCTACCAGGTGACACCACCAGTGGTCACTATCAAATCGAACAGCAATGTGAAGTTTGTCATGGTGATGGTTTTGATGATCAAGCAACGCTACAAAAATCTTGTATGCGTTGCCATGGGGTAGAATTAAAACAAGTGGAAGATTCACATCCAAAGAGTAAATTTACCGATCCCAGGAATGCAGACCGGCTAGCAATACTTGATGCGCGTTATTGTGTGACGTGTCATGTGGAACATAAAGCAGCGAAAACCCAGGCCATGGGCGTCACATTGCCAGAAGATTATTGTTTCCTCTGTCATCAGGATGTTGCCAAAAACCGTCCAAGCCACCAAGGCATGGGGTTTGAAACCTGTGATGATGCGGGATGCCACAATTATCATGATAATAAAGCCTTGTATGAAGACTATCTGCTAAAACATATGGATCAAGCTGATCACTTACCAGAGATGCAATTGCCCGAAAAAAATCTGCAACAATTTTTTCATGCAAAAGATGAAAAGTATAAGAAAGTGTTGACGGCAGAAGATATGGATTTTCCTGAAAATATTTCAATGAATCAACGAACCATATATCAATGGCAAAGTACTGCTCATGCGACATCCGGTGTGAATTGTTTGGCTTGTCACGATAAACAAGGTGAGTGGCAATTTAAACCAAATGTTCAAATATGTAAGCAATGCCATGACCAGGAGTCAGCGGGTTTTTTAGCGGGCAAGCATGGAGTTCGCTTGGCGCAAGAATTACCTGCAATGACAGTCAAACAAGCTCGTTTACGTTTGCATGACGATGCCGAGGATAAATCCGTCCATTGTCAGTCGTGCCATTCTGATCATGCTTTTAATACGGAAAAGGCCGCCGTTGATGCTTGTCTCAAGTGCCATGCGGATGAGCACAGTCAAGCCTACAAGAAAAGCAAGCATTACCGAGTTTGGTTGTTATCAAAGAGTGATCAAAGTCAATCAGCCGAAGGGGTGACTTGTGCCACCTGTCATTTACCCAGGCGAATCATTAGTGATGGTGGCATCAAGCGGGTGTTAGTGGATCACAATCAAAACAATACACTCAGACCGAATGAGAAAATGGTGAGAAGTGTTTGTATGAATTGTCATGCTCTCAAGTTTTCACTGGAATCATTAGCCGATAATGAACTCATTCGCTGCCAGCCATGGAGAGCGGACGCGAGGGCTGGTAGTCCCCGGTAGGCGTCGGTCATTTTGGATACCCGTCGTGCGCGAGCGCCAGAGGGGATCTAAAATGACATCCGACACGCCGTCAAGCCATTGAGGGAGTGCGGCGTAGCCAGCACCGAGCTTGCGATGGTGTGGCGAAGCGGCACGTACGCAGGGCGGCCGGGGCCAATCAGCTGTCGCGTTGGCGAGTCGATTTGGTGACAGGGATGTCCCAAATCTTTCACGAGGTAGCGACACCCTTGAAAAATAATTTTAACGGACTGCCTACCATGGAGAATAAAGGATTTGCGATGGCGCAAGAAAGAGAGGAGTTGAAAAGAAAAGGATTGATAAAAGATGATGATGACTGATTAGCGATGTTAGGTATTC
>Ga0316205_10000078_pt1 | contig 221382 bp, 199 predicted proteins | sample 3monthpyrite_MG_FD_204941 | JGI IMG/M metagenome (GOLD analysis project Ga0316205, IMG submission 204941) | Microbial mat bacterial communities from mineral coupon in-situ incubated in ocean water Damariscotta River, Maine, United States -... | ecosystem: Environmental > Aquatic > Marine >... | reverse complement strand
TTATAATAATACAGGTTCTTTGATAGCGTTTTCCCATGGAATTCCAAATAATGCACCATACATACTTCACGGCTCTACTAATGGATGGAAACCACTGTTTGAAGACCGGAGTACGGTACGTGCTGATATTGATAAAATTGCTGATAAGGCGGAGGTGCTTTCTCAAAAGTCTGAAGAATTTTTAAAGATTAGAGAAGCACGAAAATTGCTTTTAGACCCGGAAGGTGAGTTGTGGATACATGCAATGTTAATATTATATTCTATAGGGAAAGGATTTAAAACATCTTCTAAAATATCCGCCCGTACACAATTACCTTTATCCTCTGTTAGAGAGACTTTGGAGCGTGCTATTGAAGCAAAGTGGCTTACGCCAAGTAATTCTTTAACAGTTTTAGGTCGTAGAGAGCTTAAATATATTCAGAGGTATGAGCTTACAGATAACGCCCTTGATTTTGATGATGGCAACCTGTATTTTCCTACTCAGTTGAGGGCGTCATGATAATAGCGTTTAGCAATGCACTGTGTAGACAGTGCTGGGTTGTAAAAGACCTGGAATGCGGGATTTCCGGCATTCGTCAAGTGGAGCTGAGTCTTCGCGCTGCACGATATAGCAAGCAACACCGGGCGATGTCTTGGGCCTTCCTTGCTATATCCCCCACCTATAGTGGGCCAAAGTAAATGCATAATGTGACCCCTCAACACTATAAAACTGAAGGCCAAAAGCAGGAAATTGAGCTCTCCATTTTGGAAAACTCGGTGAAGGCTATTTCTCGTATTCAGAAGATTGATGCACGACTCTTTCCTTTGCTTACTCTTAATCACCTAAGTAAGGTATCAGGGATTTCGTACGGTTATCTGCGTAATGTTATTACTCGAAACTTTGCTCCTTATAAAACCTTTATGATGAAGAAGAGAGTTGATGGGCGTAACAGGCGTAGACTTATTTGTGTCCCGGCAGATAAGTTGATGACTTGTCAAAAATGGATATCACAAAATATATTAAAGTATGGAGCAGTTCATCAAGGAAGTTTTGCTTATCACCCTCAATCTACGCTAGGAAAAACTTTAAATTATCACTATTAGAGCACCATTCAATGAAGGCTAGTGAGGAGTTTATTAGAAGCCGTGAAGAATACTGGAAAGAAGTATTATTGTCGCGAGGGGAGCTCGGTTACAACAGAAATTGACAAGTCTGCGAATTTCTGTAAGGATAATAATTGCTTGGAAGAGCTTTCCCTAAAGGGGTTGAGACCAATAGCTGGTAGTAGTCCAGAACCAAGCCGGATTAGAGCCATAACCGTGGAGGCTCTTATAACGCTAACGTGACGCGCTTTTACAAGCCAATCCATATAGCGCCGATATCTAAACATTGAACTTTAATCAATGCTTGGTATCGGTATTTTTATGTGAATTGGAAACCCTCTTTAAATTCTCGACATCAAGCTCCAATCTAAGGAGAATGATGATGACATCACTCAATAACAAACTAGAAATAAAGTACGTCAATATAAGTAAGCTCGTACCGTACAAACAAAATGCCCGTAAACACAGCGATAAACAAAAGCATCAAATTGCCGCAAGTATAAAGCAATTTGGTTTTAACAACCCTGTATTGATTGATAATGACAACGTTATCATAGCGGGACATGGCCGTGTCGAAGCCGCTAAGTTATTAGGCTTGAAAACAGTCCCTACATTGTCTTTATCTCATATGAGTGAAAGTGAGAAACGCGCATATATTATTGCAGATAATCGTCTCGCGGAATTAGCAGGCTGGGATGAAGAAATTCTAGCTATTGAGTTTCAACATTTATTAGAAATACCTGATTTGAATTTTGATGTTGAAATTACAGGTTTCGAGACATCTGAAATCGACATCATTATCGGAGATTGCGAAGAAGGTGATCCGGATGATGTGTTTGAAGAAATGAAAGATGGAAGTGCTGCAGTTACAAAAAGTGGAGACCTCTGGATAGCGGGGGAACATAAACTTTACTGTGGGGATTCTTTGAAAAAAAATAGTTATATAAATTTAATGAACAGTGAGCGTGCGGATGTTTGCTTTACGGACCCGCCCTATAATGTCCCGATAGATGGCCATGTCGGTAATAGTGGAAAAATACAACATCGTGAATTTGCAATGGCTTCTGGAGAAATGAGCAAAGAGCAATTTGTAACCTTTCTATCGGAGGTGTTTAAGTTAATGAAACAGTTTTCTGTAGATGGCTCTGTTCACTTTCAATGTATGGATTGGAGGCATATCGAAGAAATCATCACAGCTGGTAATCATGCAAAATATACACTTAAAAACCTCTGTGTTTGGGTGAAGGATAATGGTGGTATGGGGTCTCTATATCGCTCTAGACATGAACTTGTTTTTGTATTTAAAAGCGGAAATGAACCACATCAAAATAATATCCAGCTTGGAAAATATGGGCGCTATCGAACAAATGTGTGGGAGTACGCTGGGGTTAACAGTTTTGGAAATGGGCGTATGAATGAATTGGAAATGCACCCAACAGTTAAACCTGTTGCGATGATTTCAGACGCAATTAAGGATTGTTCAAAACGAAACGACATCATTCTAGATCCATTTGGAGGCTCTGGCAGTACATTAATAGCTGCGGAGCGAACAGGGCGAAAAGCACGTTTGATAGAGATAGACCCTCTGTATTGTGATGTTTCTATTCGGCGCTGGCAATTGATGACGGGGCAAGATGCTGTCCTTGCTGAAAGTGGACAGAGCTTTGATGTGTATTTTAAACAAATGGGAGGTGAAAATGAGTAAAGATGATTATGAAGTTGGCTACGGTAAACCGCCAAAGTCAGGACAGTTTAAACCAGGTGAATCAGGAAACCCTAAAGGACGCCCAGTAGAAGATCAAAGGATACGTCTGAAGAATGAGGATCTTCAAAATTATTTTTTTCAAGACGCAACGGAAAAGGTCACGGTGCGTATTGGTGGAGTGGACGTGGAAATGGACAAGCTCAATGCAATTATCAAGCAGGTAGGAGTAAAAGCTATGAAAGGAGACGCACGCGCCTATAAGGAGTATTTTAAGTGGTATGACCGTCTTTCCCAAAAGTCGGATTCTGCGAGGCTTGAGATATTAGAAGGTGTTTATAGGTTTAGGGAAAGACAAGAACAAGAGATGGACATGAAAACACCTCAAGAGAGGTGGGAAACCCTATGTTGCGGATGGAAAATTCGCAAGATTGAACGTGAAAGGGGCGGGGTAGAAGAACTACCATATGAATGTGAAGAGCCTGTTGATGAGGAGGATTGGAAGCACTTCAAACAGCACATGGAAAATGTTCGACAGGGGAAAGATAAGCCCGGAGATTGGCCGCCTAAATATTGGGATGAAGAAGTGCCCGAAAACGGTGTATAGCTGTTGACTTCTATATCATAGCAAGCATGTATGGACCTCCATTATTAATGGAGGTCCATATGTATTCTAGCTTAGAAAAGCTACCGACAAATGTTTTGCGAACACGCTGGTCAAAAGCGTGGGAGAAAGAGCCACCGAAAAGGATGGGGCGAACTATGTTGATTAAGAGCCTAAAATACAAAGTTTGGGAAAGTGAAACCGGTGGCGTACCCGAGCATGTTCAAAAACGTTTGGACAATTTAATTAGACGTCACAAGATGTCTAAACAAACAAAAGTAAAAAAACGAGTTTTGAAGCTAGGTACAGAATTGGTTCGTATCTATAACGGCAATAAACATTGCGTGCAAATGACCGAACGTGGCCTGGAATATAACGGGCAAGTTTGGTCGAGTTTGTCAGCCATAGCTAATCATATTGCAGGCGGCTCTCGGAATGGTTGGACGTTTTTTGGGATTGAATAAAAAAAAGGGGATTCATTGTTTCTTAATTGTAGGGTAGGATAATAATGAAAGAGCCCCAACGCTCTCTTGTCAAGTTCGCAGGGGCCCTAAGGTAGTGGATACTATGTTAATGTAATGTCGGTACTTTCGTAGCAGGCAAAACATCAGCAAATACTTTTCCGGTCTTTATTTCAGAAATACGACCGGGATTAACATCAAAAAACGCAGCAATGCGGTTTTGATAATAACCCTGTGAAAGCATCCCTTTAATAAGAGAAGCATCCTGCCGACTTAACCTACGGCTCGGTTTTTGGTTGTTTGACATGATATATCCTTTCTTGTCAAACGAAGTGACTATTGACAACAGAATTATAACTCGTTAGCAATAACTATCGGGTTTATATCCCGTAACCTGAAAGCCACTTACTTTTGAACGTTCAGGTTGTGTCCCGATCCAAAAGCCCAGATTGCAGTCTGGGCTTTTAAACTTAAAGGGCCAAGTCAACAAGCTAATTGTGACTCACAATTTGTGAGGAGTCGAGTCTAAACCACTGTAATACCCCGCCCCCTTTTTTTCTTTTTAAAGCTGGACTTCCTTCTTGAAGGAAGCGTTCATGTGCTTATGACGAATACCGATAATATAAAAGTTAAAACAAAAATCTGCGCGATTTATACACGTAAATCGACGGATGAGCGTCTGGACATGGAGTTTAATACATTGGATGCACAGCGAGAGGCGTGTGAAGCTTATATATTAAGCCAGCGTTCTGAAGGGTGGTTGACCAGCCCAAGTGAATATGATGACGGTGGTTTCTCAGGTGGCAATCTTAATCGCCCAGCACTTAATCGTTTGATGGATGACATTAAAAACAGGCGTGTGCATATTGTGGTGGTTTATAAAATTGATCGCCTGACACGGTCATTGATGGATTTCTCAAAGCTGGTGGAAGTATTTGATGAATACGGTGTGACTTTTGTGAGCATTACGCAAAGCTTTAATACCACAACCTCAATGGGGCGTTTGACCTTGAATGTTCTTTTATCCTTTGCGCAATTTGAACGAGAGGTAACAAGTGAACGTATTCGAGATAAAATAGCAGCAAGTAAAAAGAGAGGCATGTGGGTTGGAGGTGCCGCACCAATGGGGTATCAGATTGAAAATCGTCGCCTTGTGATCAATGAAGTTGAAGCTAAAACGGCACGCATGATTTTCTCTCTATATCTCAAGCTTGGAACGGTGAGGGCACTGAAACATGAGTTGGATAAAAAAGAAATTGTAAGCCCAGAGCGTATTTCGAAAAAAGGTAAGCATTCTGGAGGTAAAGCATTTTCACGAGGCGCTCTTCATTCAATTCTTAAAAACCCTGCATATAATGGAAAAATACAGCATAAGGAAAATATTTATGATGGCTTGCACGCGGCTATTATTGAGACTGATATGTGGGATGCTGTTCAAACAAAATTGAAAAAACAAGCAACCGAAATTAAATTAAGAACAGAGAAAAAGTATGTCTTGCAGGGGCTTTTGTTTGATCCGGATAATGTCATTTATTCTCCAACCTACACAAAAAAACCTAATGGCATTGAGAACCGATATTACATTTCACAAAACCTCCTGCAATATCGAGACCACCCAAGAAGACAAGTTGCGCGTATCCCTGCCTATGAAATGGAGAAATTGATTGATAGGTCTCTTCGATCTGCTCTACCTAAAATCTACCCGGTTGATAGTGGTGGAGGCTTGCGTGATCACTTACTGCAAAAACATAATGGCATTTCAATGCATGATTTTATAAGAGATCTAGTGAGCAAAATATGTGTAGAAGTTGGTCAGGTAACGATTGAGTTAAAACCAGATGGCTTGGAAGTTTTAGCAAAGAAACATTTGAGCCTTATTATTCAAAATAGTGATTTAGATCTACGAGATATTAGAGTTCCATATCAAACACGCAAAATGAGGCATGGAACAACTGTTATTGAGCCAACCTCAAATGTGCAGAAAGATCCGCTGGATATGCCGCAAGCAGATTTAGAGAAGCTGGTTCAAGGTTTGATTTGGCGTGATGAACATTTTGATGGCACAACTTTAAAAGATATTGCCAAGCGCGAAAAATGCTCAGAAGCTTATGTCGGTACGGCGATATATAAAGGTTTTGATGTCTTAATATCCTCTTCGTAATTCCCTACTATTTCCCTGTTTTGAAAAACTAATGACGTTGTACCCTAAGGGTATCTTAGGGTTTTGTGTTTTTATGGGTTTAAAAAATGAAAATTTCCCTGTTAAACAGGGAATAACAGGGAAATCCATTTCAATGATTTTTGGGGGTTGGCACGCGTCTCTATAAGCCGCTAAGAAAAGGGGGTGTTTTTGACGACTTTAGGGGGATGTCTCTTGCGTGCCGAAAATGGGAACGTGCGAAAACCACGCGAATTGCGGGCTGTGTGAGTAGGTTGTTTAACAATTTTGGAAAGCTTGTGACTGAATGGCTGGGGTGGCAGGATTCGAACCTGCGCATGCCGCTACCAAAAAGCGGTGCCTTACCGCTTGGCTACACCCCAACGCTGTGGAGGACATTATAAAAAAAATGAGCAGACTGCAATAGAAAAAATGCGTTTTTAATAAAAAATTTACTAATTTGTTAGATAAGACTCACATTGTGGTGTTTGTTATGGTATTCTACATAATAGATTTACTGAAAATAATAAGAAAAAGCGAAGCGACATTTAAGTATGGCGGAGTCTGATAAAAATAATGCGGCAGGTGCTTTGGCAAGTTTTGAAGCCTATCAAGACCGTGTAAATGAACGTATGTTTAATGCGATTCAGTTATTAGGTCGTCGCCTTGAACGGACAGAGGTTGAACGTGACCGCTTTTCTCGTCGCCTTAAAGGTTTAGAAACATTCGCAAAACGTGATCCCAAAACAGGCCAACTGTATTTACCCGCTGTGACGGAGCTTCCAGCGAATCTACCAGCCTTAAAACCGCCATCATGGTTAATTGGTGGGTCCGTGTTGTCGGGTGCATTGGCTGTTGCTGCGATGGTTATGGTCATGACAAAGGAACCGTTGTTAACAGATGAGCAGCTTCAAATTATCAATAGCCCTCAATTCGCACAGCTTTCTCTACAGTTAGAACGTCCGTGGAATGTTGTTGAATATGATCAATACCGTCAAGAAGATGAAACAACCGCGATGGCGCGGATTTATGATGATATTCCGGAACGACCAAGCTTTGAAGAAGTTGAAAAAATATTCCCGGTCGAAAAAGGCGATATTCAATTGGCTTTTAAACCTGAAAACATAAGCCCTGCTGCTGGAGGTGATGCAACCGAGGTTATTGAAACGGTTGAATTAAATTTAAAGCCCGAGCCGCTTGTGACAACAAAAACAGTTATAAAAAACACAGTTTCAACGCCAGAAACAAAAAATAAACCCATTGCGCTGACCGTTGCATCAGCGAAGGTGGCGCCATCTGGTGTTACTGGTGCTGTAGAAAAACAGATAAAAACAGTTGAAGATGTGATTGCTCATGCCGCACAAGGGATCGAACAGGATGAACCGATTTCGCGCAAAACAATTACAAGCACAGCCTCAAAAACAAAAACCGCGGTGCAAAAACGAACCATTACAGCAAAGAAAAAAGAGATACCTGTTTCTGTAAAGAAAATTTCAGCTGTAAAAAAACAAATTCTTAAAAAAACGGCGGCCTTAAAATCGGCGCTTCCCTCACGGGCACAAATTAAAACGACCTCAAAAGGCATTCCCGCCACTTTGGAACCGGATCCTTATTTAGCCGGTAAATTTAAAATTTTGGAAGAACGTGCGTTTGAAGGCATTCCTGAAGCTCAACATGATTTGGCTACGTTATACGCTGCCGGTGATGTTGTGAATAAAAGTTATAAACGTGCCGCACATTGGTTTTCCAAAGCGTCGGAACAAGGCATCGCAAATGCCCATTATAACCTTGGTGTAATGTATCATCAGGGCTTGGGCATGAAAGCCAATCTTAAGGAAGCTTTGGCATGGTATCATAATGCCGCGGAACTTGGTCATCCGGAGGCACTTTATAATCTTGGAATTGCTTATGTTGAAGGCGTTGGCGCAGGTAAAGATATTGAACGAGGTGCATCGTTTTTTAAACGCGCTGCACATGCAGGTGTTGCGCAAGCGGCGTATAACCTTGCAATCTTATACGAAAGCAGCTTTCTTGGCGGTGAAAACAAAGGTCAAGCTGTTGAATGGTACGAACTTGCCGCTCAACAAGGCCACGTAGAAGCTCGGTCATCTGTTGCACGTTTATCAGGTAAAACATATTCAGATGAAGATCAGGTTTTAGCAATGGCGAGTAATATTGAACCTGCGGCTGGCACGAACCTGAGCAATGATTTAGATGCGCAACGTGTTGTTTCGATGATCCAAAAACATTTGATTAGCAATAGCTTACTGCCGTTAGGAAGTGCAGACGGTGTTGTCGATGCTCAAACAGAAGATGCGATTCGTTCTTATCAAAAAACAACGGGTATTTCGATCGATGGTCGCGCCACGCGCACGCTTCTCAAACACATGCTTTATGCCGGTGTTAATCAGTAATAATCCTTGATGACTTGATCCACCAATTGGGCTGTTGCTTTTGAAGTATAGCCTCGGCCTTTTGTGCCTTTTGTAATGTTTCATAAATTCCAAAACATGTTGCGCCACTTCCGGACATCCGAGAGAGAAGACAGTGAGGTGTTTTTGAGATCTCATTGATTACGGTGTTGATTTCTGGGCAGTGTTGGCAAGCGGCCTTGGTAAGGTCGTTTTGGCAATCCGATAAAAAAGAAATAAAATCAGAGAATTCCGTTGGTAACGTCTCAAGGACTGTCGTTTTTGAATATTGCGTATTGGTGTCATGATAGGCGCTGAAAATATTTTTGGTAGGAAGGGGGATGAGAGGGTTTGCAAGTACGATATAAAATTCAGGGATTTGCGTTAGCGGCGTAAGATCATCGCCAATGCCCCGCATTAGAGTTGGACGTGTATTTAAACACACAGGAATATCAGCACCTAAGCCTTCGGCAAGGCGTTTTAAAGTCGTGGGGTTATTGTATTTACTCATTTGAGATAACCCGTTTAAACAGGCCGCCGCATCACTTGATCCGCCACCAATTCCAGAGGCAATCGGAAGGTTTTTTTGCAGGTGGAAATGAACATGGACGGAAGTACTTGTGATTTTTGAAAATTGTGTAGCGGCTTGAAGAATAAGATTTTCAGATAAGTCATTTTGTAAAGCAAAGTGAAACTCTCCAGACAGGCTAAGCTGATTTGAGGCGCGATCATTGGATTGGAGTGTTAACTGATCCCCGACATCTTTGGTGAAAATAACAAGGCTATCGAGCGTATGATAACCATCGGGCCGTTGACCAGTGATGTGGAGAAATAAATTAACTTTAGCCGGCGCAAAAAGATCCATATAGCCCTTCATGAAAAAAAACGTCCCTTTCTCAACATTATAAAAGATGTTGAAAAGCATAGCGATGTAAATTATCTGTGTAGTCTTCCTTGAGGGTGAAAAGCATAAAAAACAAAAGCAAAAGTAAGGTCATAAGGAATATCTTGCCATTGATCGTTCATTTTGCGCTGGACAGAGATGTTCCCAATATCTTGACCTTGAGCAATGTTTTTGGTGTCCAGAGCAGAGGTACGACCTTTTTGCCATGTAATTTTGAGGTCCTGTGTTTGGTAGTTTTTGATAAGACGGATGAAGTTATAGCTCCACGCTTGATCGTCAATGGCAATAACGCGAGCCATTGGTGCAATATTTGTTGGTAATTGGCCGTCATATAAAAAGGGTTTTGCGGAACGGTCGTAACGAATATAGGGGGTTTGTCCGTAAGCACGTGAAAATTTGGTTGGACGATTTAAAACAAAACCATTGGGGAAACGTTTTTTAAATTTCTCGAAGCTTTCTAATCGAGCGGGCAGCTTGTTTAATTTTTTCCCTGCATAGGTCCCTATAATGGCGAGCCCAGTGAATTGTTGCCACCAGCTTCCCGTGGAGCGGTCATACATAACTAAATTGGAGTTTCGCAGTTTTCCTGTTGTGCCAAATTCCAGTATTTGTCCTTTGTAACGGCGATCAAACACGATGGCGGCATTACAAAGTGGGCAGTAAGTTACCGCAACAGGCGTATCCCCTAATGTGTCGTTAACAATTTCATGCCAGATTAAAATTTGTAACGGGTAAGCGCGGGCAATCTTATTGTAATAAAGTGAAATTACCGGCTCTGTCTCGCTGAGGTAGCTTGTTTCTGAGGCTAGGGAGAAACGGGGGTGATCAATTGAAGGAATGCCATCTTTTTCAGGCCCTCCCGATTGAATTTCATCAAAAGGCACAAGGCTTTTTGAAAAATCAGTTTTGGGCCATGCTTGTTGCCATTCGTCAGAGGGGCTTTGCGCCGATGCTCTTAAAGCACTCAGACCTAGAAATAAAATGACCCCTAAAGATAAAAAAAATTTATTTTTCATCATGTCATAAATGACCCCATGAAACGTTTATCCATTAAGATATTCGTTTCACGCGATATGAAAGTTACAGGATGTTATTGAGAGATCAGCATGGCACCCAAATTATTATCTGAGGTGGGCTCTAAACCGTTTTTAATTTTGGCATCAATTTGGCTGAGCAAATTTGGATCTTCAGCAAGGTTTAAGGCGCGCATCCATTGAAATTTGGCTTCCTGTTCACGGCCGGCGCTCCAATAGGCATCCCCTAAATGGTTATTGATCGTTGCATCGTTGGAAAGATTGGATGCTGAACGTTCAAGCCAAATAATAGCTTCATCAAAATTACCAGTACGATAAAGCGCCCAGCCGTAGCTGTCCAAAATGTAACCATCATTTGGGCGGAGGGTTACGGCGCGATGGATCATCTTTAAGGCTTTATCTAAATGAAGACCCCGGTCAGCCCAGCTATACCCCAGATAATTTAAAACCAAAGGATTGTTGGGTTGTAATTCTAGGGCGCGTAATAGATCAGCTTCGGCTTGCGCCCAATTTTCTGTACGTTCGTACGACATACCTCGGGCATAAACAACAGGCCAATCTTCGGTTTTTAAGCTGTCTTTTCTACCTTTTAAGACAAGGTTATAGGTATCTACAGCATCTTGGTAGCGTTCCGCACGACGATACATATCCCCAAGATACACAAGGGCATCCCTTTGATCGTAACGATCTTTTTGAGCCATGTTTTTTAACAGCTGGATCGCGGCATCATAGTTACCAGAAATTTCAAAAACCTCTGCTTTACGCAAATTGGCAAGCGTGTGCAGAGGGGATTTTTGTGAAACTTGATTGTAACGTAAGATGGCTTGCTCATGTTGACCGTATATAGCCATGATATCACCAAGCATAATACTCACAAAAGGCATATCAGGTTCAATAAGTTGGACAAGCTGACCGTAAACCATGGCACTTTCATAAGCTTTCCGTTCATATAATAATGAAGCCATACTGAAAATACCTAAGCTTGCGCCTTTATTTGCAGAACTTAATAATGCTTTGGGGCGTTGATCACTATTTAAACGTTTTTTTGCTTCATTCACAAAGGGACTATCAGGTTCTTGGCTGATAATGCTTTTATAAATCATATTTGAAAGTTTTTTATTGTTTTGGCGTTCAAAAAAGTTGGCAATATACATCGTTTCTTGAACACTTAAACCAAACTTCATTGCTGAAAGATAATAGTCATTAGCTTTTTTATTGTGATTTGAGAATTCAGAAAGTAATCCGGCATGGAAATAATAAATACTTTCAAAATCTTTACTGGGTTCCAAGGCTTGCATGGCTTCATCATATTTATTTTGAGCCATTAAATTCCACGCGCCGATTAAGGGTTTTGTATATTGGCCCAAACCATGACCAGAAAGGCCGTCTAAAAATTTTAAGCTGGCATCATATTGGCGGTTGCCCATGGCATCAGAAGCCAGAAAAAGAAGAGCAAGCTCATGAGGTTCGTTCTCAATTTTGATAATTTTATGCGCCAGATCACGTGCTTCATTTGTTTGGCCATTGCCGAGTGATAACAAAAAGGTTCGTTGAAGCAACATGTTGTTAACTTGGTCATGTTTTAAAACACGGTTCATGTATTGATAAGCCTGTGCCCAATCTTGGTTTTGTTGTGCAAAACGTCCCGCAAGGTAGCTTCCGGTTAAGGTGCCAACACTTTGTGGGTTGGTTGTAACATGTCCAGATTGAGTGTAATTTTTAGTAAGATTCAGGTTGTTGCTTTTTTCTTTGGCGCAAGCGGTCGTTACCGTCAAAATAGCGGCACATGTAAGCGATAATAATTTGATTTTAAAAGACTTTTGCACGAAATATGCTCCTCATAATAAGGGAAAAGGAAACCTTCCCTATATAGAGGTTCGCATAGCAAAGTTAACAAGTAGTGACCAAAGCTTAAAAAACGGGCTTAAAAACAGTATTTTTAGTTTTTTTTGAAATAATGTTATCAATTTTGTAAAACAAGCTTACATTTGGGTGTAATTCGGCCCGCCGCCCCCTTCAGGTGTGGTCCAGACGATATTCTGTGTCGGATCTTTGATGTCACATGTTTTACAATGAACACAATTTTGAGCGTTAATATGCAGTTTTTTTTGCTCGTCACTGTCTTCAATAATTTCATAAACACCCGCAGGGCAATACCGTTGTTCGGGGGCATCAAATTGAGCCAGATTGATTTCAATCGGGACGCTATTATTTTTGAGGGTTAGGTGACAGGGTTGTTCTTCTTCATGATTGGTATTGGATAAAAAGACCGATGAAAGACGATCAAAACTTAAAATATTGTCAGGTGCGGGGTAATTGATTTTGTCTACGTCTGATGCTTTTTTTAAACAGTTATGATCGGCATGATTTGCACGTGTAAAAGGCATTTTCCCTGCCGTAATAGTTTCAAGAGCAGACCAAAATATGCCGTTCCATAAGCCTTTTTGGAAACTCGGACGGATATTTCGAACTTTATAAAGTTCTTGCCATAGCCAACTTTTCTTGATTTTTTCAGGGTATTGAACACATTCTTTTTCAGGTGTGTTTGAGCTTAACAGTTCAAATATAGCTTCGGCGGCAAGCATGCCGGATTTCATTGCGGTATGATTGCCTTTAATTTTGGGGACGTTTAAGAAACCAGCAGTATCACCGATTAAAAGGCCACCAGGAAAAGTCAGCTTTGGTAATGATTGAATTCCCCCTTCGGAAAGCGCACGTGCTCCATATGAAAGGCGTTTTCCACCCTTAAGGACTTTTGTGATTTCAGGATGATGTTTAAAGCGTTGTAGCTCATTAAAAGGGGAAAGATATGGGTTTTGATAATCAAGCCCAACTACAAAACCAATGGAAACTAAATTGTTTTTCATATGGTATATAAAAGACCCGCCATATGTTTGTGTATCTAGTGGCCACCCCACAGTATGAAAAACAGAACCTTCACAATGTTGTGTGGCAGGGATTTCCCAAACTTCTTTAATACCCAAAGCATAAGTTTGAGGGTCGCAGTCTTTGCGTAAATTAAAGTTTTCTTCTAAATTTTTTGTGAGTGATCCGCGACAGCCTTCTGCAAAAATCGTTTGTTTAGCATGAAGCTCCATCCCGGGTTCAAAATTTGTTTTGGGAGTATTGTTTTTATCGCGCCCCATATCCCCAGTGGCGACACCTTTTACGGAGCCATCGTCATGGTAGAGGACTTCGGCGGCAGCAAAGCCAGCATAAATCTCTACCCCGAGTGTTTCTGCTTGCTCTGCAAGCCAACGGCCAAGTTCACCAAGGCTTATAATGTAATTGCCTTTATTATGCATTTGAGGAGGGGTCGGAAGCCACATTGACCCCGTTTTTGTGAAGAAACGAAATTTATCGTTTGTCACCGGTGTGTTAAGGGGGGCGCCTTTCGCTTTCCAGTCCGGAATAAGCTCCGTTAAGGCGCGGGGCTCAAAAATAGCTCCTGAAAGCAGGTGGGCACCAACTTCGGAACCTTTTTCAAGCAAACAGACGCTCAGATCTTTGCCGGCATCATTTGCTAACTGTTTAAACCGAATGGCCGCGGCAAGTCCAGATGGCCCACCTCCGACGATTACGACATCGTATTCCATACTTTCACGAGTATAATTTTCTTCCGCGCTCATGCAAAAATCTCACTTGATTTTGTGTTAAATCTTATTTGTTTCATCGCCGATAAGTGTATATAGTATGCATATAAAAGAAAAGACTCTATCGAACTTTGAGAGCCACGTTACGGCGTGAGTGGAGAAAAAAAACTGTGCAAACAGCTCTGGTTGAAGCCTTAAAATGGCAAATGGAAATTGGTGTTGATGTTATTATGGCTGATGAAGCTATTGATCGCACACAAGTTAAACCCAAATTGGCGACGTCTCAATTGACGGCATCTCATTCTCCGTCAGTGGCAACAAATAAACTTAACTCAACGGCGCAAGCAATAGCGTTGAACGAAGTAAATACACCAGAAATTAATATTCCACCGCGCTCTTCTGATGCTATTTTAGGAGCATCTGAGGCATGTGCAGATGCACGTAAACTGGCGGCGGAAGCTAAAGATCTGAAAAGCCTACAAAAAATTATCGAAGAATTTGAAGGCTGCCCTTTAAAAAGAACAGCGATGAAAACGGTGTTTTCTGATGGCTGTGAAACCGCAAAAATTATGATCGTGGGTGACGCACCTGGCGCAGATGAAGACCGCTTAGGAAAAGCCTTTGCCGGTGTTGAAGGTCTGCTGTTAGATAAAATGCTTGCTGCGATAGATTTAAGTCGCGAAAAAGATGTCTACCTGACAAATGTTATTAATTGGCGTCCTCCCGGAAATCGTTCCGTTTCTGATTCTGAAGTCGCAATTTGTTTGCCTTTTATCAAGCGCCATATTGAATTGGTTAAACCGGATATTTTGGTTTGTGTTGGAACGGTCGCGGCAAAAGCACTACTTGAAACAACTCAAGGCATTACCCGTACCCGCGGAAAATGGTTTGAATATCAATCAGAAGGTATGGATAAAATGATCAAAGCAACCGTGCTTTTCCATCCCGGTTACCTTATCGCGACGCCCGGACAAAAACGATTGGCATGGGCAGATCTATTACAATTAAAAGAAAAAATGGCGTAAAATAGAGGTGATAAAAAATGGCTTATACAGCCTATATTTTAAACCCCAAATCAGTTGACCATCTCTTGGAAGTTTTTCCTCCTAAATATGCGGAGATAAAATGTCATCATATTACTTATCAATATGGCGCCACCTCAGGTGATGATATTCCAGAACAAAAAGAAATTTATGTTGTTGGTTATCACGACAACGGAGCTATGCAGGTTTTGAGCGTAAGGCTTGGCGTAAATGAAAAGCAGGTAAGACGTGACAATAGTGAACCTGAAAAATACCTGCACATTACGTTGTCTTTTGACCCAGAACAAAATATCTCAGCAAAACATTCAAATGATGTTTTGGAGAATATTGTTAAATTGTTTGGGGAACAGGCACTTTTTAATTTGGATCGGAATATTAAAATTGACGCCAAACCATACTATTTGTCCCCCTGAGTCGCGAAAAATGATATTTTAGCATGGCCTTGTTAAAGCGTGGATTGAGAGTGAATACTTTAAAAACAATGGTTTGCGTGTTGTATTAGGTAAAATATTGCAAATTTTTTCAGTTTGAGGTAAGAATCACCTAACTCATGAGTTAACAATGTAGGCGGTTTTACCGTGCAGATTACGATAAGGCATAAATATATATGGCCAGCAACCGCGCTTATTTTAGGCTGCGTTTTGTTTGTAATATCAGCATTTGCAGATATACAGCCTCTTCCTATACGTAAGCCTTTAGGTGAAAAAGTATCTTCTTATAATCATTTTGCGGCATTGTCAGCTCTTTCATCAAGCCAAATTCAATTAATAGAACAGGCCAAACCAACATCAATACGTGATGGGATAAATACGATACCGCAAGAGGTGAATATTGATCGTTTCTCCGAAAGGCAAAGAATAGCACTTCCCTTAAAAAAACCTTTGCCAATTCGGGGATCACAACGTTTAGGCTTACATGATGCCCGTTTATATAACCGTATATTCGAATTGCAAAAAGATGGTAACTGGGATGCGGCTGATAAAGAAATTGCTAAATTGTCTGATATGCGATTAATGGGGCATGTGCTTCACCAACGGTTTATGCACCCAACAAAATATCGCGCAAAATATAATGAATTAGAAAGTTGGATGTCGGTTTATCACGATCACCCAAATGCGGCGCGGGTTTTTAAATTGGCGATGTCACGCAAACCGCATGCCTCCCGCAGCCCGCATAAAGCAACATATCAAACAGGCGTTATTGGGCGTTTAGATTTAGACGCGGGTAAGGCGGCAGATAAATATGTCTCTAAAAAACGCAGAAGCCGAAACCAAAAGATCAGGATGCGTGATTTACGACGTTTGATACGTCGGGACCTTGCGGGAACAGCACCAACGCGTGCCTATAAAAGAATGCAAACGGCAGAGTTTAAAAACCTTTTTGATGCCGTTGAATATGATCAAATTCGTGCAAATGTTGCCCTGTCATATTTATTTGTGAATAAGCTTGAAAAGTCATTAACCTTGTCGCAAGCAAGCGCAGATCGTTCTGGGGTTGATGCTCCAGTTGCTGGTTGGGTCGCGGGGCTGGCAAATTGGCGACGGGGCAATTATGAACGTTCCGCATATTATTTTGAGCAAGTCGGTCGTTCAGATCGTGCAACGGCTTGGACGGTATCGGCAGGCGCTTATTGGGCTGCGCGGGCTCACCTCCGAAACCAAGCTCCTAAAAAAGCCAGCTATTGGTTAAAACAGGCCGCACAACATCCTTATAGTTTTTATGGTTTGATCGCAAACCGAGCTTTGGGAGTACGTCACATTAAATTTGACTGGAAAATGCCAACAGTGACAGACAAAGAATTTGCAAAAATTACAAGTTACCCAGCAGGGCAAAGAGCAATTGCATTATTAGATGCGGGGCAATTTCATTTAGCAGAAAATGAATTACGCCAAATCAATGTGCGTTCTCACCCTGAAATGAAAGAAATTATGTTGTCCTTGGCCAATGATGTGTCATTGCCAGGACTTGCGATGCGTTTAGGGGGGGCCGTAAAACAAGAAAATGGACGCCTTTATGATGCCGCACTTTATCCGATGTCACCATGGCAACCTAAACAAGGTTTTGAAGTCGACCGCGCGCTTGTTTATGCTTTCATTCGCCAAGAATCTCGTTTTAATCCGACGGTAAGCAGTCGAACGGGCGCTTCTGGGTTAATGCAACTTATGCCAACAACAGCAAGTTATATTGCCGGCAAAAATAAACGACATTTTGCAGGTAAAGAAGGGCGTTTGAAATTGTATGACCCAGCTTTAAATATGGAGTTGGGACAAAAATATTTGGTTAACCTTTTGAATAACGGAAATGTAAAACAAAATTTATTTAAGTTAACAATTGCCTATAATGCAGGACCTGGCCGTATGAGACGTTGGGAAAAAGAAATGGAACAAGCCGATGATCCTCTTTTATTTATTGAATCAATTCCAGCGGCTGAAACACGGGCATTTGTTGAACGCGTCATGACAAATTATTGGATTTACCGAATGAGGATGCAACAGAACACACCATCACTTGCCGCTGTTGCTTCTGGGAAATGGCCTTTGTACAAAACACAAGATAGTTCAAAAACCTTTACGGCGGCACTTTCAACAACCCATCGCTGGCAGTAAAATTTTGTAAGATAAAATAATTTTACGTTTAAATATCATTTGTTTGTTGATTAGCACAGCTTTCAACAGGTACAGTTTTCATGGAAAAAAGAATCTATAGTGAAAAGAGGTTAGTGCCATGACAAGTGTAAATGATGTCCGCCAGACGTTTATCGATTATTTTAAAAAAAATGGCCACGAACATGTGGCTTCTAGCCCGTTAGTTCCGAATAATGACCCAACGTTGATGTTTACAGCAGCCGGTATGGTGCAGTTTAAAAATGTTTTTACCGGACAGGAAAAACGCGACTATAAACGGGCTGTATCGTCTCAAAAATGTGTTCGGGCAGGGGGGAAACATAATGATTTAGAAAATGTTGGTTTTACCGCACGTCATCACACTTTTTTTGAAATGTTGGGAAATTTTTCATTCGGTGATTATTTTAAAGCAGAAGCCATTGAACATGCATGGAATTTAGTAACAAAAGAATTTGAACTCCCCAAAGAAAAATTACTTGTTACGGTTTACTCGGAAGATGATGAAGCTTTTGAGCTGTGGAAAAAAATTGCAGGATTTTCAGAAGATCGTATTATTCGGATCTCTACATCAGATAATTTTTGGTCAATGGGTAATACGGGGCCGTGCGGACCCTGCACAGAAATTTTTTATGATCATGGCGAAAATATTTTTGGCGGTCCTCCTGGGTCTGCTGATGAAGATGGTGATCGTTTCATGGAAATCTGGAATTTGGTTTTTATGCAATATGATCAAATTGAAGAAGGCAGCCGTATAGACCTTCCCAAGCCGTCAATCGATACGGGCATGGGATTGGAGCGCATGTCGGCTATTTTACAAGGGACACATGATAATTATGAAATTGATTTGATGCGCGCCCTTATTGAGGCATCGGCCAATGAGACAAATACACAGCCTTACGGAGAACAAAATACATCACACCGCGTGATTGCCGATCATCTTCGGGCTTCAAGCTTTTTAATTTCTGGTGGTGTCTTACCTTCAAATGAAGGACGTGGTTATGTCTTGCGTCGAATTATGCGCCGTGCCATGCGTCATGCTCATATTTTAGGTTGCAAAGACCCTTTAATGCATCGCCTTGTCCCTTCTCTTGTTTCTCAAATGGGGGAAACTTATGGTGAACTTCGGGAAGCGGAGGCCTTAATTGTAGAAACATTAAAGCAAGAAGAAGAACGTTTTAAGAAAACATTAGAAAAAGGTCTTGGGCTACTTGAAGCGGAGACCGCACGTCTTGAAGACGGTGAAGATCTTTCCGGAGACGTGGCTTTTAAACTTTATGATACTTACGGTTTTCCTCTTGACCTGACCGAAGATGTTTTACGTCGTGAGCAAAATCGTAATGTTGATGTTGATGCTTTTGACACGGCAATGGAAAAACAGCGTGAAGTAGCGCGGGCGTCTTGGAAAGGCTCTGGGGATGCTGCAACAGAAAAAGTCTGGTTCGAAATTTTGGATCAATGTGGTCCAACAGAATTTTTAGGCTATGAAAAAAATTCAGCGGAAGCTCAAATCCTTGCGCTTGTGTCCTCAGATGGTGAGATTTTAAAAACAGCCAAAGCCAGTAATGATGTTGCTTTTATGGTGACCAATCAAACGCCTTTTTACGCTGAATCGGGGGGGCAAGTCGGAGATACAGGTCTGCTTAAATCAGCTAATGGTCTAGAGGCCAAGATTACAGATACACAAAAAAAAGTTGGGGAACTTTTTGTGCATAAAGTAGAAGGTTTAAAAGAAGATATTTCTGTTGGAGATAGTGTAGAGCTGAAAATTGATATTCAACGCCGAAACGCTATTCGTGCGAACCATTCGGCGACACATATCTTGAACAAAGCCTTAAAACGCCATCTGGGCGATCATATATCTCAAAAAGGCTCATTGGTGGATGATCAACGTTTACGTTTTGATATTAGCCAACCTAAAGCCATAACCAACGCACAACTTGAAGCAATCGAAGATGAAGTTAATAGGCGTATTCGTGGTAATAGTGACGTTTCAACACGGATCTTGAATATAGATGATGCTCGTGAGGCGGGAGCTGTTGCGATGTTTGGCGAAAAATATGATGAAGAAGTCCGTGTGTTAAGTATGGGCGGTGTTGACCCTGATGATGAAAATAAAGCTTATTCTATGGAACTTTGTGGGGGAACACATGTACGCCGTACAGGAGATATTGGTTTAATTAAGATCCTTTCCCAAAGCTCAGTTTCTTCTGGTGTTCGCAGGATTGAAGCTGTGACGGGAGAGGGGGCTTTAGCTTATTTACGCCAGCAAGGAAAATATATTTCAGATGCTGCGGTCACTCTTAAAACAACCGAAGCAGGCTTGCCAGAGCGGGTCGAAACATTGGTTTTAGAACGTAAGAAAATGGAAAAAGAAATTTCCGAGCTTCGCCGTAAGGTCGCGGCATCGGGAGGAGCTTCGGGGAGCACGTCCGAACCAGATGTCAAAGAATTTGGTGGCGTTAAATTTACAGCAAAGGTCTTAGACAAAATTCCAGCAAAAGAATTAAAACCAATGGCAGATGAGCTAAAAATTCAGCTTGGTTCTGGTGTCATTACGTTGATTGCCGTTAATGAAGGACGTGCATCAATTGTTGTTGCTGTGACAGATGACCTTACCGGAAAAATAAGTGCGGTTGACCTTGTTCGTATTGGATCTGAAAAATTAGGTGGTAAAGGCGGAGGAGGACGCCCCGATATGGCACAAGCGGGAGGCCCTGATGCCACAAAGGCAAATGATGCCATTTCAGCAATAGAAACAAGTCTTGCGAGTTAAGTCAAACAAGGTTATAACGCAGTTAGAGAATCATTAAGTGATAATTGAGTAGTTAAATTTAAATAAAAGGAAAAAAACAATGGCGGTTCAACGCACACTATCCATTATTAAACCAGATGCAACACGTCGTAATCTTACGGGGAAAATTAACGCACGTTTTGAAGAAAATGGTTTGCAAATTGTCGCGCAAAAACGTTTGGCATTAACGAAAACCCAAGCGGAAGCATTTTATGCAGAACATTCTGAACGCCCTTTCTTTGGCGAACTTGTTGACTTTATGATTTCTGGCCCTGTTGTGGCTCAAGTTCTTCAAGGTGAAGAGGCTGTGATTAAAAACCGCGATATTATGGGTGCAACAAATCCTGCAAATGCAGATGACGGAACAATCCGCAAAGATTTTGCAGAGTCAATCGAAGCAAACTCTGTTCATGGTTCCGATAGCGCAGAAAGCGCAGCCGTCGAAATCAAGTTTTTCTTTAGCGAAACCGAAATTGTTGGCTAATTAAAAATGACACCATAAAAAACGGCCTTCTGAATTGGAAGGCCGTTTTTTTTATGGGGTTCGTTTTACGCGATCCTCACGTTAAAAAATATTTAGCGATTAAGCCAAATAACAAGTTGAGCTTTCATTTGTTCATAATTGGGGCGTAAGGTGGCAACAAGGCTTTGAATTTCTTCAAGAGAGGCGTTGTTGCGCGCCCCGCTTTCAATCGCACCAGCAATATCACTAACCCCTGTTAACCCAAAATTGGCAGACATGCCTTTTAAATCATGGGCACGATCCCCAGCGGCTGAGATATCCCCCTCACGCACCGACTGTTCAGATTTGTTAATCAAGTCATCTGAGGTTGTATAGAGGTCCTGCATCATATCGAGAATAGCCTCGCCGCCGAGACTGTCTTTTAACCCTCCTAAAACGGCATCATCAAATAAAAGTGTGGACATGTCGACACTTTGTTCAGGGGCAACCGGAGGAGCAGGTTCTACCGGAGGGGTCGGCTCTACCGGAGGGACAGGCACTACCGGAGGGGCAGGTGGATTATCGAGTTGCTGGATTTGAGCTTGAACAGGTTGCGGTTCTTGAATCTGTTTATTTACAGAAAGATTTTCTACGGGTTCTGTAAATGATGGTTCTGTAAGGTCGAGCCCAAAGTTTGATTTTTGTGGGTCAGTGGTCGGATCTTGCCCTTCTAGATGCAAAGACGACGTGTTTTCGGGTAACTGTAGTTTTGGTGAAACATCAGCGGATTTAGGTTCAAGAGGGTCTACGACATTTGCTGATGTTGGAATTTGATGTGCCGGCGTTGGGTCAATGCCGACGTCTTGCGGGGCAAGCGTCGGTTGAATGTGTTTCTCGGCGGCAAGGCTGGAGTTAACATCGGCGGTTTGTTGATCTGCAGGTCTGACTGTTTTAACAGGAGGTGAGGGCGGAGCCGCAATAGGAGTTATCTCTGTGGGGGCTTGAGTTGTTTGTGTTCTATTTTCTTGTGCCGCGCTTGGAGCTTCAGCGTTTTGCTTTGGGCTCAAGCTTGGTTGTTCGGCCTTGAGGCGAGCTTGTCGCTGTGCATCTTTCACAGATAACTTGTTATCAACGAGGTTAAATAAAACTTCTGAAAGTCGATCGGGATCAATGGGTTTGCTGACATAATCGTTCATTCCTGCATCAAAACATTTGTTGATGTCTTCTTGCATTGTATTTGCGGTCATCGCGATAATAGGTGTGTCGGCTTTATCAGGATTGCTTAACCCGCGAATTTTTAAGGTTGTTTCGATGCCTGAAAGTCCGGGCATCTCCATATCCATGAAGATCACATCATAATCATTTTGTGACAGAAGCTGCAGGGCTTTTAAACCTTCACTCACCGTTGTGATTTTGTGCTTATCATGCTCGAGCAGAGAACGAACAACCTTTTGGTTCACCTCATTATCATCTGCAACCAAAATAGTCATTGGGGGGACGTAAAGATTTTGGGTGTCAACGTCTTCTTCGATCTCACCATAACCAAGGTCAAATGGAAGGGAGAAATAAAAGGTGCTTCCTTCTCCCAGAGAGCTTTTTATTTGAATATCCCCCTTCATGGCATTAACCAACTTTTTACAAATCGTAAGACCTAAGCCTGTACCACCAAATTGTCGGCTGATGCTGGCATCTGCTTGCGTAAAGGGGGTGAAAAGTTTCTTTTGTGTTGCATCATCAAGCCCAATACCTGTGTCTCGGACACCGAGATGAATGACACAGCTATTATTATCTTGTTCTATTAATTTACATTCGAGGGTGACGTGACCCTTTTGGGTGAACTTAATCGCATTGCTGATCAGGTTTAATAAAATTTGCCGGATACGCGTGGGGTCACCAACGAGGATTTCTGGAATGTCGCCTTCAATTTCAACTTTTAAGTCGAGCCTTTGCTCATCGGCACGGCCGGTCATTAAAAGGGCAACGCTTTTGATGAGTTTAATAAGATTAAAGTTAATCATTTCGATTTGCATTTTGCCTTCTTCAACTTTAGAAAGGTCTAAAATATCATTGAGCAACGCGAGCAACGTATCGCCAGAGGATTCAATGGTTTGAATATATTCAGTTTGCGTTTCATTTAAAGGGGTGCGGTTGATCAATCGGATCATCCCCATAATACCAGTCATTGGTGTGCGAATTTCATGGCTAATGACGGCAAGAAAAGCAGATTTGGCTTTATTGGCTTGATCGGCAATTTCTTTGGCTTCACGCATGGCAACGGCACGTTCGGCTTCCCGTTCTCTAAGTTCTGCAAGAAGCTCGCGTTCGCGTTGAAGAATGTGTACAAGCCGTTCTTGGTCCGCGACTTCTTTTGAGCGTTGCATTTGGCGTTCGGTATCATCTTGTTTGTTTTGTTCAACACTAACCATGTCATTATGATCTTTATTAATCTGCATCACTTTAATCGCGCTAAAGGATAAGATCATAATTTGAAAAGGAAAAGTAAGCCAATAAAGGTGGATTTGAAAAAGGTCGATTCGGAAAATATTAGCTTTAGCAAGCTCGGTTAAAAAAGCGGCAAAGAACAGCAAGGCCCAGGCAAAGATAAAGGTTCGAATAGTATCGTTTAAATTTGGAGGCGCGGAGATAAAAATAAAAGCAAGGGTTAAGGTTAGCGGCGCAAGGATTGGAAGATAACGAGTTGAAAGCGTTAAGAAAAAAGCAGTGTCACTGAAAAAATAGGCCCCTAAACCAGCAAAGGTACACAAGACCATAAGCGATAATATAATATAAAAACTTCTTTTTTGTTCTGTTGGAATATTCCAGAGCGTTGAAAGTCCAATAAGGCCTGCGGTAAGGTAACTGAGGGCGTAAATGATAGCGTTTAATTCAATTGTTGTGTCATTTCCAATTGAAACTAATTCACCATTATTCATGAACATAAGGTAATGAAAAACTAAATAACCACATAAAAATATTGGCAAAGGGTCTTTGTATAAAAAGGTAAAGACAACAAATAATAAGAATAAAAGAACCGTACACATGTAAATAACATTACGCGAGAGATCACTTTTATATTGGGCTTTGTTATAGGCCTCATCATTGTAAATTGTTAAGGGAATTGAGGTGGCCATTCCCGGTGTTGGTTCAAGATAAAGGGCAAAAGTTTTGCGTGCCGAGGGTTTGACAGTGAAAGGAATAGCATTCAAATCTTGTTTGAAGAGCTGACGTTTATTGTCAATTGTTCGGCCATCCATCAACAACGGGTTCGTGTAACTTAAATCAAAAAAAGCGATACGATCTGAAGTGCCTTGAACATAATCGGCGAAACTACCTAAGTATAAAAACCATTGAGATTGTGAATAATTATTATTTTGAACACGGAAAACAACCCAAAGCGGATCACTTTGATACGATAAATCTAAAATTTTGCGGCTTGTAACCGTTTCTCCTTCACCCCGGTTAAATTTTGTCAGCAAACTTGCCGCATTTAATTTTTTATCGGGGTCTTTAAAAACACGTACATATTCAGGTAAAAGATTAAATTCATCATATTTGCTATTTAACAAAATGGAGGGGGTACCCCGCTTTTGTACGTTTTGAGCGTGCGAGAGCTGTGGCGAGGCAATAAGTAGGCTTCCCAAATAGGCCATAAAGGCTAATATAAAAACTATATTTCGTTTGTATGCTTTAACCAAAAGAAAAACCTGGTTTAAAAATTAACAAAAAGAGCGGCTAATAAAATTAAAACACTAATAATAGCAACGGTTGCGTAGGTTGAAAATTGAGTAAATGTTTCCCAACGTTCCCACGCTAATTTGGTTTCTTTATCCATTTTCATGATTTTGTCTCCTTTTTATATTCATTATAGCAGTAATTTTTGTAGCTTACCTTATTATATTTTATATTCATTTGTTCGATGATGTGCAATTCATGAAATAAATTACAAAAGATTCTCAAGACACTGGATTCCTTATATTACTCAAGGTATATATACAGGGTAACGATTTAAGGTTTGGTTAAAAATGTTGTTAAAAAATAGAGTGCAATTTATTATGGTGTTAATTCTTTTAACATCCTCTTTGTGGGGGGCGTTAAATGTGAATGCACAGAGCCGAATAATAAAGAGCACAGATTTTGTTATTAAAGATATCCACGTTGATAAAACAGCTAATAATGCGGTAATTGCACGAAAAAGTGCTTTGATGCTGGGTAAGCGAGATGCGTTTAAAAAACTGGCACGTTCAATTGTTGATGAAGAAGAATTTGAGTATTTTGAGCTTCCAGAAGATCTGGTGATTAACAGCCTTATTCAAGATTTTGAAATTAAAGATGAACAATTGTCAAATGTACGATATGTCGCGTCCTTAACCGTTCGTTTTAAACCTGAAGATGTAAAACGTTATTTTGCGGGATATGATATTCGGACGTTGGAAACGACAAGCCCGCCTGTTTTAATTCTGCCTTTTTGGACTGAAATAGACGGGATTACAAAATTATGGCGCGCGGAAAATCCATGGAAGGATGCATGGTCTGTTGCAATGTCACATGGCGAAACTGTGGTGCCCGTTGTTATCCCGTTGGGGGACATTGTTGATTTAGGGCTCGCAAATCCAGATGAAATTTTAGGCGGTGATTTTTTGCCCGTAAAAAGATTGATCCAAAGATATGAAACGGACGACGTTATTTTAACAATGGCAAGTCAAAATACAGAAGGATTGACCGTTCAAATTTATGAGTTTGTCGCAGGAAGTCTCAATGAAGTTAAGCAATTTAAAATGCCATTAATAGAGAATAAAATTGATTTTCAGGCAGCCGTCAAAGAGGTGAAATTTTATCTCAAACAGCGCTGGATTAAACACCAATCGATTGCGCCAGTTGTCGCAAAATTTTATAAACTCAGAATTGATTTTGCACAGATGCAAGACTGGCTTTTAATACAAAAGAAAATTAAAACGATTACAGGTGTTAAAGGTTTAGAGCTAATTTCACTTCGTAAAAGGCGCGCAGAAATAAAAATTCACTACTCAGGGAGTGAACAAAAATTACGTCAGGTTATGGCCTTAAAGGGCTTAAGCCTAAGTCGGCAGGTGAGGGATTTTTCGGCCTATATGACGGGAACAAGTCATCAAAACGCCCCGATATTTGAAGTAAGATTGTCTCGCTAAACGTTTTAATGCCACCGCCTAGTAAAGGTAAAATAGATAAGGAATATAATAATGACCCTAGATAAATACCAGTTATGGTTTTGGAGTAGTCTAAGTGCTTTGTTTATCCTTGTATTATGGGGGCTTCAAGATGTTCTTTTACCATTCATTTTAGGTTTTGCAATTGCTTACTTCCTTGATCCATTGGTTGACCGTTTAGAAAAAATAGGGCTTCGAAGAGCGTTATCAACTGTTCTTGTATTAACGGGGTTTGTTCTTGTTTTTGTGTTGGGTTTTTTGTTTTTATTCCCTGTTTTAAAAGCGCAGCTAACACAATTTATCACGGGTATTCCTGGGCATGTTCAGCAAATTAAAGATGGCCTATTGCCATGGATCGAACAATCTTATGCCCAATTTTTACCCGCAGATGGTGTTGATATTGATGCCTTGCAAAACAAGTATGGATCAAAGGTTATGAGTTGGACGTCGGATGTCTTAATTCGAGTTTGGGCAGGTGGTGTTGCGCTTTTTGATGCGCTTTCAATTGTGGTGATTACACCTGTTGTGTCTTTCTATTTGTTACGGGATTGGGACTTAATTGTAAAAAAGGTTGATGGCTGGTTGCCGCGAAAGCATCAAACAACTATTCATAGTTTGTTGACTCAAATTGATGCGACGCTTGCTGGTTTTGTTCGTGGACAAGCCACCGTTTGTATATTGTTAGGGGTGTTTTATAGCGTTTTACTGACAGTGGCAGGGCTTGAGTATGGTGTTTTTATTGGTTTGGTTTCGGGGGTCATTTCTTTTATTCCTTATGTCGGGTCAACGATTGGTCTTTTAATGGGGGTTGTTGCGGCTTACCTGCAATTTGGAGCAGGAAGTGAAATTTTAATTGTTGGTGCTATTTTTGGTGTTGGGCAATTTATTGAAGGTAATATTTTAACGCCAAAACTTGTTGGAGAAAAAATTGGCCTACATGCGGTTTGGGTTTTGTTTGCGTTAATGGCAGGTGGTAGCCTATTGGGTTTTATGGGGATTATGGTGGCGGTTCCTGTTGCCGCAGTCTTTGGGGTGCTTATACGCTTTTTATTGAAGGTGTATTTATCAAGCAGTTATTACTATGGCGCGGCAGCGACGAAAAAAACACGCTCTAAAGCGAAGCCTGCGACTATTGCTGTTAAAGCAAAAGTTAAAAGAAAACCTAAGGCAAAATCTAAAGTGCCTGTAAAAGCTAAAACAGTATAAAATGAGTACAGGAAAACAACAAATTCCTTTGGATCTTGGGCATGTTTGTGCAATGGGGCGTGAAGATTATTTTGTTTCGCAAAGTAATCAAGAAGTTGTTGCGTGGCTGGATAAGTGGCCGGATTGGCCTTCTCCAGCTCTTATTGTACACGGCCCAAAAGCATCGGGGAAAACACATCTTTTTAAAGCTTGGGAGGCACAGCACCGTGTGCTTACGATTAGCGACATGCCCGTTGATATTAATGAAATTAGTGTCTTATATCGTTCGGCAAATCATTTTGCGATTGATGATATTGACCTGAATATTTTTGAAGATAACCAAAAAGAGCAAGCATTATTCCATTTATACAACCTGTTAAAAAATGAAGGTGGTACAATGTTGCTAATGGCACAACAGCGCCCGGCAGATTGGAATATAGGGTTGCCAGATTTGGCTTCCCGCTTGAAATCATGCCTCTCTGTTGAGATAAAGCAACCTGATGATGCATTACTTGCAGCTGTGCTTGTAAAACTTTTTTCAGATCGCCAAGTAAGAATTAGCCATGAAGTGGTGATGTATTTATTACACCGTATTGGACGTTCAATGGAGGCAGTATACCAGTTGGTTGATCAAATCGATCATGAAGCATTGGCACAGAAAAGAAAAATTTCTATTCCATTTATTAAGTCGATTTTAGAAGGAGAGTAAAATACGGCTTATGCAATGATATCGGGAAGTAACATGCTTTCGATTTTTAAAACCGAATCCTTTAGGGCCAGTTTACGTTTTTTTAGGCGCTGTAAACGTAAGAGATCAACAGGTGCCGTTTCACTCAACTGTTCAATCACAATATCAAGGTCACGGTGTTCCATTTTTAACTCTTCAAGCGTCTGTTCTAGCTCGTCTTGATCTTCCATTGTTGTCTTGCCCTGATAGGTAAATACATTGTCGCAGAAATAACCGACTGAATACTATCATATTTATTGGTTTTTGCCAGATGAATAATTCATATTCATTGATTTATATCAGCGTAATTGTTACATTTTTTCATACTCTGGAACACTCTGGATGAAAATGAAATATAAAAGACTGGCCTAGACCTAGGTGAGACAGCTAATTTAAGACAAAAAGTAAGTTGAGGGAATATGACCAAAAGACGCATCGGTATTTTAACCAGTGGTGGGGATTGTGCAGGCTTAAACGCAGTCATTAGGGCGGTTGTTTATGCCGCGAGCCACAAAAAAGACTGGGAAGTTGTTGGTATTGAAGATGGTACCGCAGGCTTGTTAGATCGCCCCTTACGCTATCAAGAATTAACACCAGCAATGTTTGATACCACCGTAATGCGTTTGGGCGGGACGATATTAGGCACGACAAACAAAGGAAATCCTTTTAAATTTCCGATGCCTGATGGCAGCTTTAAAGACCGCTCAAACGAAATTATTGAAGGTATAAAAGAGTTAAATCTTGAAGCCCTTATTGGTATCGGTGGGGATGGTAGTATGGCGATTTTACGCCAGCTTGCGCAACAAGGTGACTTTAATCTTATTTGTATTCCCAAAACGATTGATAATGATGTTGGGAAAACGGAAAGATCGATAGGTTTTGAAACCGCCGTTGCGGTTGCGACAGAGGCCTTAGATCGTTTGCAACCAACGGCGGCCAGCCATGATCGTGTGATGCTTTTAGAAGTTATGGGGCGAGATGCGGGGCATATCGCGTTAGAAGCAGGAATTGCAGGCGGCGCAGATGTTATTTTAATTCCCGAAATAAAATATGATATCCAATCTGTTATCGCAAAAATTAAAGCGGTTCGTGAAGAAGAAGGGCGTAATTTTTCCCTTGTTGTGGTCTCAGAGGCTGTTGAAACCTTCGAAGGAGGAGGGCTGCAAGTTGAACATCAAGGTGGCGAAAAAAGATATGGTGGGATCGGGCATTATCTTGGTAATCAAATTGCCGAACTTACGGGTTATGAAACGCGGGTCACTGTATTAGGTCATGTGCAGCGCGGAAGTGCGCCAGAGGCGGTTGACCGTATTTTAGCGGCAGCGTTGGGGGTTCACGCTGTTGAGCTTGTTGCAGCGGGCAAGTCAGATTTAATGGTCGGTTGGTCTAAACGTGAAGTTATTGAGGTGCCGATCGAGGATGCAATTGCGGGATATCAGGATGTTAATGTTGAAGGGACAATGATGCGTACGGCAAAAGCGCTTGGAATTTGTTTAGGAGATTAGCTCGGATTTTCACGGAGAACCAAGACCTAAGTTGCTGCCGATTATGGTAGCTTAAAATCTTAAATCAGCTACACTAGTGAGATCATGTCTTAATCTCAAATAGCACGACAATGGAGTTTTAAATGTTATATGTACAACAATCTTTGGGGCCAGGCGAAGAGATCTTACTCGGCGCACGTTTCCATTGGATGTATACAATGCAAGCTGTTTCATGGGTTGTTTTGGGATTAACAGCTTCAATGGCAGTGGCTTATGGCGCGGTGTGGTGGGAGCTTAACCAAGAAATCAAAGCGATGTATTCTTCCCTGCCTCCTGAATTATATGAACAGGCTCATGATTATGTTTTGGCTAAAAAAGGGGGCTACCTTAAAGTTCTCTGGAGTTTAAACCCGATTATCCGTGTGGGGATTTTAGGAATGTTTGTGCTGGGATTATTTTTATTTGCCAATATGATGATTATTAAAGCAACAACAGAAATTGCGGTCACAACAGATCGCTTGATTTATAAAAAAGGTTTAATTGCGCGTCAGGTTGGTGAATTAAGTATTGACCGTATTGAAGGTGTTTCCGTATCTCAAGGGGTCTTGGCCCGTATTTTGGGTTATGGTCGTGTTAGTATTCGTGGTATGGGCGTTGGTGAGGTGGTTCTGCCCCCGATTGAAGCTCCTATTGAATTCCGAAAAGCAGTTCAAGAAGCTAAACAAGTTCAAGATACAGGCGCGCTACCAGTGACCGATGAGTATTAATACAGGCATTGCTTTTCACGCGGTAAGCTGTCATATAATCTTGTTAATTTAATTTGAAGTAGAGTTTTTTGGAATAATGTTGATCTTAAATAATAAAAAAAATGAGGAAGAACAGTTCCCGCGTCGGCAGGTTTTAAAATCAGGTTTGATTGTTGCGACCGCGGCGATGTTATGGTGGCCGAATACGTCAGAAGCTAAATCTCGAGCGTTAAAAGATGGCCGGGAAGTCCGGATGAAAAATATGCATACCGGAGAAAAATTTAAAGGGGAATATTGGTACAAAGGCACCTATATCCCTGATGCTTTCCAAGAGATTAAATCAGTGATGAAGGACCACCGTGCGGGGATTTCTTTTCCGATTGATCCGCGTTTGATGGATATTTTGTTTGTTTTACAGCAACGCCTAGATAATGAAAAATCATTTGAAGTTTTTTCGGGTTATCGTTCCCCTCAAACAAATAAAAAATTGCGTCGAATGACGTTTGGGGTGGCTAAAAAAAGCCTTCATATGACAGGGCAGGCGATTGATTTGAGATTGCCGGGTTCACGCCTTAGAGATGTGCGAAAACAAGCCGCAGCACTCCGTGCCGGTGGTGTCGGGTATTACCCAAAAAGTAATTTTTTACACATTGATACAGGCCGTGTTCGTCAATGGTAGTTGAATTAGAGGGGAAATTAAAAGATCTTCTCGCAAAAAGTTCATGGCATATACAAGTTTTAAAAACAGTGGCTCAGATTAATCTACCTGATTGTTGGGTTGGTGCGGGTTTTGTTCGAAACTTTGTTTGGGATGTTTTGCACGGTTATTCGTCACACACACCTCTTGCCGATATTGATGTCGTTTATTATGATCCTAATGATATTTCAAAAAAAATTGAAAAATACTGGGAGCGACAGCTTTTAAAAATGTCGCCGGATGAGCCATGGTCGGTTAAAAACCAAGCGCGTATGGCCTCCGATTATGGTGATAGGCCGTATCAAAATACAGAAGATGGTCTGAAACATTGGACAGAAAAAACAACGGCCATTGGCGTACGCTTGTCCAAGCAAGGCGGATATGAAATTTTAGCACCATTTGGTTTGACGGATTTATTTGAGCTAAAGGTAAACCCAACAGCACACGCTTTAACACGTCCGGATGTTTATAATCAGCGTCTTGCCAAAAAAAAATGGCAAAAAACGTGGCCGCTGCTAGAAATCCATACGATTAAAAATTAAATCATTATCTATTTTTTTGTGGCTTTTTTAACGACCTTTTTAGGCGTTTTTTTTGTTTTTGGGGAAGCTTTTTTTACCGCTGTTTTTTTAGCGGTTGTTTTTTTTGTTACAGTCGCTTTCTTTTTTTGCGGGGTTTTGTTAGGAACGGCTGTAAGTTTGGGGGCTGCTTTGGCTTGGGTTGTCGCCTTTGCTGCGACAGGAGAGGAGGCTTTTTGCTTCGGTTGTGCGAGGGGCGTTGCCATACGAAGCGTAAAATAAGTATCATTTTCCAAGGCATCAAGACCTAAATCGTCCCGCATATGACGGCGCATAGCGAGTAATAAATTAAAGATATCTTGGAATTTATACCCCCCCGTTTTTTGCACGTGAACGGCAAGGTTTTCAGCCAGTGATCTTTCGTCGTCTTCGCCAAAAATTTGGATATCACGGATTGATGTCTCAAGGCTTTTTAAGGACGCCGCGGCATTTTGAGGGTAAACACAGTTTTCAAGATTTTGGTAACATTTCGTACGATATTTTAAACGCATTTTACGTTGTTTAAAATCATGTTTGTTTGATTTATGGACGCTATACAGGATAAACCATAAAGGAAAACCAAGGGTAAGCACGGCAGCAGTTAAGGTCTCGCTATTTTGTTCGGCAAATAACCATGCTTCTTGTAACTGGTTGCTGCTGAGGTTTAATGAAAAAACCAGAATACCAAAGGTATACAGCCAAAGTGTGAGACGAACAAAAGCTGAAGAGCTATACCGTTTTTGGATGGTTTTGATAATTTTACGCACGGGATCATATCCTTTTTATTAAATGAAATCTCAAACTTCTATTTTTTCATATTTGGTGTTAAAGACAAGCCCTGTTGTTTTTTATATGAAATTTCGTCATGGGTTTTTTCAATCGCTAAAAACCGTTGAGGTGAAGTGGGATGAGTTCGGGCTTGGTCAATATTGGCACTGCCATCACTGGCCATTCGTCGCCAAAAATCGGCGACATAATTTGTGGTGTAACCGGCGCGTGATAAATAATACATACCGATATAATCGGCTTCTTGTTCAAAAGCAACCGAGTAGGCCATCGATCCCATTTGTTGACCAAGTCTTGAAAATTGATTTCCAGTACTCACCCCGGCCGCGCCTAAAAGAGCGTCAATTGCTAAGCCACCAAGCCCTCCAGCAAGAACATTGGTTTGTTTTTGGTTAATATGTAGCATCGCGTTATGGGCTAGTTCATGCGCAATCACTAAGGCAAGCTCATCTTGGTTTTCAGTAAAACGCAAAATCCCTTTGGAAATGACAATTTTATTACCGTCGGCATAGGCATTGATATTGGATTCACTGCTGAGCAATACAGGGTATGCACACCCCGTAACAGGTTGTAAATGGCCGGTTAAAATTTCAGAACCACGTTGGTAAAAAACTTCAATGGGGCGGTAACCTGACATTGTCATCAAGTTGATTAACTGTTGATAGGCTTCTTTTGTGTGTTTTAAAGGCTCGCCGTTAATCGAGATTAGACGATCTCCCTTACGTAATCCGGCGTTATACGCGGGGGAATATTTGGCAACAGATTTTACAGCAAGCTGTTCAGTTAAACCAAATTCCTGGCGGGCAATGTTTTGATAGTTATACGGAAGGGCGCTTGTATTCCATGCCACTAAACCATAAAGGGGTCGGGTGTTTTTACCACAAAAATCAGCATTGGCCGCCATTAACGGAAATGACGTTGCAAATATTTTTTCTTGATCTGCAATGTTACGGCGAAAGGCAAGAGCCCGTTGTTTTTGGGCCTCGCGCTCAATTTCAAAGGTCGAGGCTTGAGGGCCAACAGATTGAGGCGCTGCGCATGCCGTTAAATACCCCGCAGTCAGAATAACGATAAACAGGTGCGCCAATTTTAAGCTGTATTTCATCACAAATTTATATCCTAAAAAGAGTACTTGATAGACAAATACGCCTAAAATTTAGATTAGAGGCATAAAAGAATATATTCAACTTACGCATTTTTGGCAATCGTTTGTGAATGGAGATCAGATGAGTTCAGCATTTATTATAATTTCAAAAAACCCTTTTGTCGCTCTTTAGGGTGTTGCTGAATATCCTTTGGTGCTGTTAAGAGCTATTTTGCTACGGACAAAAATGCCATTACCTCGAGCGATTTCATTACGATCATCATTATATACAATTGCTTCGGCAATAAATTGAGATTTGTTTTGATGAACAACTCTGCCTATAGCATGCATTTTTCCACACGAAACTGGACGGGTCAGGTAAGTTGTAAAAGAAGTTGTCAGAACAAAAACGTCTGTTTCTAATGAATTAGCGGCAAAAAAAGCCGCATCATCAAGCATTTTAAAATAAACCGAACCATGAACGGCACCCGCGGCGTGATGCAACTTGTTGCTAAGGCTGATTGTGATTTCGGCTTGCCCTTTAGTAACGGTCATGGCGGGTTTATAAAAATCATTGATCGGAGCCGCATAATACATGGCTTCTAAATTTTTAAAATGTGTATTTTCAGGCATAAGAAAATCTTTCAGAGGTTTTAAGCAGAATATTTTGTAGATTACTGAGTAATTGACCACATATTGCTTTGGGCATTAGGCATAGTCGCACCATGTTGTAATTCAAAAGTAATTCTGCCATCGGGACGTTGAGGTATGCCAAAACGATAGAGCTCACCTTTAAAATGCCATTCAATAATTCGTTTAAACTCGTTATTGAACAAGTCAACGCCAAGCGTTGCTGTAAAAGTACCTTTTTCATAGGCACGGTCAGGTTGGCCAAAACGTTTAATAAGTTCATCGAGAGTATCTTGATAGCGGCGTTTTAAAGATTTTTCCGCGATACTTGTGGGGGTGAAGATCATGGCACTACGCTGTAGTTTTTTGCGGTCTTCAAAATCGTAAATCAATTGTTGGCTAAGCGGGATTTGAGTAATGAATAAGCCACTTACAAAAATTTGATCCGCACGGGTTTGAATGTTTCGATATCCCAATTCACCTAACGCAGAGATAATTTGGTGAGGGGGTTGCCCTGTCATAGTCCAGAGGCGTTCAAACTCAGATAACATTTCGGGGCTGTCATAAAACACGCTGTCTTCTGGTGGTGTTTGGATTGCAGGCCGGTTAAATTGTACGGCAAGTTGCAGGCCAAAACGATACGCATGCGTATCCCCCGTGGCGTTTGGCGCGCGGTCATACAGGTCACTATAACTGCTGAGTGTATAATTGCCGTGGTTATAGCTATAACGCAGGCTTGCGGTTTGCTGGTCAACTTGTGTGGTGACATTTGTTGGGTCTTGATCTGTGTGCTCAAATTGATAATGACCAGAAAAATTATGGGGGCCTTTGTTGAGTGTTGCATTAAAGGATGGGCGGACATTTTTAGAGTTACGGCTATCCGCATGGATTTCGGAAATAACAAAACCGGGGGAAATAGAACCCGTCCAATTATACCAGTTGATATTTTGATCTAGACCAAATGAAAGTTCATGCGTCATTGTTGTTTTATCAGTGTTATCATTTTTATTAAGACGCCAACGTGTTGCCCCGCGCAAGTTTAAAGTATCGCTAAGACGTTTGCTCAGATTAAGGCTTGAGCTATGTGTTCGGCTATCTGTGCTATCGTTACGGTTTGTGGCATCGGTTGTTTGTGCATTAAAAGTCATATTTAATTGATTGATATAGCGATCAAAAATAGTACCAACCAAACGCGCGCCATAGGTGTTTGTTTGCAAGGGGTTGACGCTTTCAAAGCTGGTTTCAAGCCACTGGCCACGCAGGTTTGCTTGCATGCCATTGACCAGTCGCCAAGAAACAGACGTTTCAAATTCGCGTTGATCTGCGGACACTGAACCACCGGCGGGGCGGTAGTATTGACCGTTTTGCTCAAAACTGGCGAGATATTGAATCGAACTACCAATCTGGCTATTAATATTTAAAGAATAAGATTGATCCGTATTTTCTGTTGTGAGGCCTTCCGGATTACCATTTAAAAAACCAAATTCTGCTTCGATATCCATGCTTTGATTAAAGAGTTTTAAGGTCTGAGCCGTCGCAAGGGAAAAAACGGATTGATTAACGGGGCTATTTTGTTTTTGTTGATTGTAGACAAGGTTGGCAATCCAGGCGCCGTATTGCTCATGTTCGGCAAGCCAAGATACAGCCTGATAGGCATTGTTTTCGGGTTTTATATTCCGATAAATATTATCGTTATAACCGCTTAAACCGACAATTGAATGTTGCCATGTTTGACTGGAGGGTTGGATTTCAACACGAAGACCTTTTAGCGGAGACTGGAGCGTTTTTGAAGAAAAACTGGCATAATAATCGCCAACATCGACATTAAAAGGAATGCGAGCATCGCCTTTTTGCCAAGAAAGCGCAAATTGTTCGATAAGATATTCATTTTCATAGGGACTACGATAACTAGAGCTATTGAGGACACTGGAAAACCGCCCTTTAATGAGTTCATATGCACTGATTTTACGTGAAAAATTGAGGTCTTCGGAAATAAAGGCTTCTCCACCCGTTTCTTGATAAGGACTTGCGTTATCGTCGCCATAACTTTGATAGTGTTCATAGCTGGTTAAAGCCTCACCCGAAATTGACCAATCAGGTAAAAGAGGATCGGCCTGTGATGTGCTTAAAAAAGAGGTAGAGGCCAATGAGGTTAAAAACGTGGCCACAAAAATTTTGCGGATCATAAATTATGCCCTTGGGTTACCAGCTCAATAATATATTCTCCGGTTCCATCAATTTTTTGATAACCGAGTTGGGCATCTTGATAGGTGATTTGTGTCGTGATTTCAGCGGTGATAATACTGGCAACAGCATCTTGACCCTTAAGGCGCTGTTGAGAAAGAACACGGATAGAATCCATGCTGATCATACGCAATTTGGCATCTAAAGGAACACCATCAGCAACGGCATTTAACAGCTGTTGACGGTTTGTGAAATTATCAGAAAGCATTTGATCCATCTCCGCCGTTCCCCAAGCTTTAAAAAGAGTTTGGTAAGCCTGTTGGATAAGCTGACGATCAATTTTGATAGCGCGTGTAATTTTTGAGCCTTTAACGTCACCTTGGATAGCGGGCTGTGATTTAGAAAAAGGGGTTTTGATAATACGTTTGCTTCGAAAATCGCGTGCTTGACTGATTGTGCTAACCATTAAAATACAAACAGATAAAATGGCAAGTGTGCGAAGGTATTTCATTATTTTATCCCCCTAATATATTAAACCCCAACTAAAAGCCTATCATGACCATAAAGGGGGAGCAACAGCATTTTAGACCGGTGTTGTGATCTCGGCAGAATTTGCGTATAGTGGCAAAATATTAAATTTATTATAAGGTGTTTTGCTTGTTTTACAGTATTCACTTTGGAAAAAATAAAGCAATGAGGATCAAATTTTTTGATACGTCATATGTAAAAAAAATAACCGATAAAATAAAGAGGCTTAAAATGAATAAAGAATGGACACGACAAATTAGAATTTATCTTAGCGAAGAATTTTCAAAAGTAGCACGTAATGCCCCTAATAGCTCAGAAATAAAATCATTACAAAATGTGCTTAAAAAATACGATGCCTCAATTAAGTGCCAATATGATGCATTTGCAGGTTATGTAGATGAAGCTGAAAAAGCGATTTCAAATGTTACGGGAACGGCAAAAGAGGCCGCGGTTCGGCAACAATATTTTTTATATGAGTGGACAAAAGCAACAATTGAAAATCCTGAAAAACAGGCTAAATATCTAAAAGAATTTACGGTTTATGTTCAGGGGCAAGAAACATATGATAAAGACATTGCAGACAAACTAGAAGCAGAACTTATGCGTTTGGTTGATGGATCCCAAATAACAGGCGTTCGTAATCGTGATAGTAACCCTGTAAATAACCCTCAAATGCCAAAAAAATTCAGAAAATAAAACCGCCGTTTTTGGTTTTTATCAATAAATGGCAACCTACTCATAAAAAGGACAGTATTTTTGTCAAAGCTCGTTCAAAAAAAATTGCTGACACTCTGTTTGCTCTGTGAAAATTCTCACGTGCTTCTCGGGATGAAAAAAAGAGGCTTTGGGGAAGGCCGTTGGAATGGTTTTGGAGGCAAAGTTGAAATCGATGAGACGATTGAAGAAGGCGCTCATAGAGAATTCTTGGAAGAAGCAGGCATTACTGTTGGCCCGTTGAACGCACAAGGCATTCTGGAATTTGAATTTGAAGGAAATCCTGAAATTTTAGAGGTTCATGTGTTCAAGGCCACGCAATATACAGGGCAACCGGTTGAGACCGAAGAGATGAAACCGCAATGGTTTGAAATTTCAAAAATTCCTTTTGATAAAATGTGGCCAGACGATGTCTTTTGGTTTCCCATTTTCTTTGAAGGTAAAAAATTTACCGGAAAATTTTATTTTAATGCCAATGAAGAATTGATTTCTCACGATATAAAAACGCTTTAAAGGTCTTTTTTTTTTTTGAGTTAAAATAGCCATAATCCTTGAAATGAATTTTTTTGACCTATCTTCAATAGTAGCTATAAAATCATACATATGTAAACAATCTGACGAGAACGCATGGGAAACATGTAGTTGTTTGTTGTTTTAAAACCATTAGTTAATTGTGTATGTGGAGCTACGGATTAGTTATTTATATTTTCAAGGAAAGAATTTTATCATGGTTATTTCAATAAAAAATTGGATAGGTGCTTTTGTTATGTGGGCACTTTGTATGGGAGTGTTTTCACCATCAATTGCTCTTGCAAGTGATGAGGACGTTGCAAAAGAAATGGCAACCTTATTTCGCGCGGCGCGGGGAGTGATTGCAAAAAATCAAAAACATATCAATGATCCCTTAATAGGAGACAAGGGGCTTTCCGCAGATGTTGTGATGGAACAAGCCAAAGCAAACTATAAAGCCGCCACAGGGCACGATTTGGTTATTGATCTGGAAACAAAAACAGGCCAGTTTTTACAAGCGGAAGTGAATGCTATTCGGGCTGTTATGGATGAAAATCAGGATTTGATCAATGAAAAAGGAAAAGCGTTAAAGGGTTTTTTACCGGCGATTTTTGCAGCGCATGTGGCCTCAAAAACATCCGCAGCTTTGTCAGGAAAGGCATCGATAAAATTAACGGCTCCTAAAAGTTATGTTCGGAACAGAAAAAATCGTCCCGATAAATGGGAACATAACGTTATTGAGAATATGTTTAAATCAAGCGAATGGATTAAAAATAAAACCTTTTCAGAAGTTGCCAATGTAAAAGGAAAAGAAGCCTTTCGTTTTATTCTTCCTGAATATTACAAGGAAGGCTGCCTCGGCTGTCATGGACAGCCTAAAGGTGAACTTGACATTACAGGTGGTAAAAAAGAAGGGGGCGTTCTTGGTGAGCTTGGTGGCGCAATTAGCGTCCTGATATACCAATAAAATTTAACGATGTCACCCCAAGCACGATCTTTGCTATTTCGTGCGGGGGGTTTGACATAAAATGCACAAAGCTAAGATATAAAAGGTTTGTCTCATGACCTCATTTTTAAAAAAAACAATTGATGTTCTTGGTAAAACAACAATTAAATTTAAACTCTCTATTTTGTCTGGTGTTTTATTGTTAGCCCTTTTAATTACAAATGGGATTTCAGGCTGGAGCTTAAATGGGTTGGGGAAAGATATCCATAAAATCACACAAGATGTTGAAGCGATTGATACCGCGATTGTTCGAGAAAGAGAAGCTATTGTTCGTCTTGAAGTCGTCAATGAAAGTTTAAGGACATTTATAGAATTGAAATATTGGTTAACCGACTTGTCGGCAAGTTGGCTAAATGAATCTGAAGAAAACGCAGACCTTGCAAAAGAAAAACTTTTAAAACATTTAACACAAATAACAAAATTCTCACCAACAGAAATTGCCAAAGCCAAGCCACAGATTGAGAAGTTATATGATTTATATATTGAAGCTGTTGATTCATATGTAGATGAAAATCGTGTGCAAGCGAATTCATATTTGGCTGAGGCAAAAAAATATGCGGAAAATGTTGAAAATATTTTAAAAGAGATATCAAAAAAACAAGGGGCTATTGCGCAAAAAGCAACGGAGGAGGCGTCTAAGAATGCAGAGACTACCTTGGCGGTAGCGGCTCTTTCATCAGAACAAGCCCGAAATAGTCTAAAAATTTCGAGCTCTAGTGCGATCGGTTTAGCTCTGTTTGCGATTATGTTGGCTGTTTATATTACAAAATCACTTATAAATTCAATCCAAAATGTTGTTAGAATTGTTAGGAAATTAGCAGATGGAGATCTTACAATTGAACTTCCTGAAAAAACAAACAATGAAATTGGTGAAATCACTGAGGCCATTAGTGTTTTAAAAGAAAATTCAATTGAAGGAGAGCGATTAAAAGGTGAAGCTGAAAAAGAATCTCGTTCTCGTTTGAAACGGGCTGAAATGATTGAAAACTTGATTAAAGGTTTTGATGGAAAGTCTTCCGAGTTATTGCAATCTCTTTCTTCTGCGGCAACAGAAATGGAAGCCACGTCTTCCTCAATGACGGGGCTAGCCGATCAAACAAGCGAGCGTGCGACGAGTGTTGCGGCGGCGGCTGAAGAGGCTGAAACAAATGTTGAAAGTGTGGCTTCGGCTTCGGAAGAAATGTCGGCCTCTATTCAGCAAATTAAACAAACAATTCAAAGTACCGCTGAAAAAACTGGGCTAGCGGCTGATCTGGTTAAAACGACAGAAAAAAGTGTTGTGAGCTTATCTAAGGCTGCTCATAAAATTACGGAAGTTATTGAATTAATCACAAATATTGCGGACCAGACAAATTTGTTGGCGTTAAATGCAACCATTGAAGCTGCGCGTGCGGGAGATGCAGGTAAAGGTTTTGCCGTTGTTGCCTCTGAGGTTAAAGGCCTCGCCTCAGAAACGGCCAAAGCCACGGATGAGATTTCGGAAACCATTGAGGAAGTTCAAAAAAGAACAGACGAGGCGGTTCGTTCAATTAGTGACGTTGCAAAAGTTATTGTTGAGGTGAGCCAACTTTCTCAAGATGTCGCAACAAGTATGGACCAGCAAGCAAATACCACCCAAGAAATCTCCCACAATATTCAACAAGTTGTTGTTGGGACGCGGGGTGTAACAGAAAATATTGTCTCTGTAAATAGTGCCGCCTCTGAATCAAAAAGCTCCGCGACAGAGGTTTTAAATGTTGCCGGGGATCTTTCCAAAAAATCAAATCAGATGAAAGTCGAAATTGAAGATTTTTTACATGAAATTAAGGTTGTTTAAGAAGCTTTTCTAAATATTTTTTCATCTCTCCATCATGCCAAATAGAGGAATTTCCGACAATTTTTCTGACCATCCGTGTGTTTTTATTAATCACAATGGTTTCAGGAACTTTTAGGGTGTTAAAAGTTTGTTCGGAAATAGATTTATTTTTATCCCAAACAATTTTAATTGAGGGGGATTTGTATCTTGGAAATTTTCTCAAAAATTTGTCGATATCTTGTTTTTTATCATCTTTAGAAACCGCAATTAAAATAACCTGATCTTTAAATTGTTCCGTTAACGTGATCATAGCAGGAAATTCTTGTAAACAAGGGGCACACCATGATGCCCAAAAATTTAGAAGAATAATTTTGCCATGATAAGCTGACAAATCGAGTTCCTCACCTTCAACGGTTGTTAACGCCAGAAGAGGTAGAGCCTGCCCTTGAGATATTTTCTGTTGAACGGGGGCGACTTGGGGCATTTCAGTTGGGGTTGAAAAACTGTCATACAAAATAGAAATTATAAAACTTAATCCAATCGCAATAATGATAAATAACCGAGCTTTCATCGAGAAACGCTTTCCTTTTTACGTGATCTTCCCTTTATAGAACGCTCTTTTAAAATGATAAAGAGACTTTATTGAAAAAGTCTCTTTATCCGGATCTATCATTATACTATTGAGCCAAAAATGCCTGAGTCGTTCGAAAAATATAACAATCTAAGTTGTTGATTTTAAACGAATTAGTTGTGATACCCTTGACAGACAAAGGGATCAGCGTACCTTTAAACGTGGTAATAGTAGCTTCTTTTGATACAAAAGATGAAATAAAACCCAAAGAAGCAATATAAAAAAAAGTACAAAGGTACTAAAGGTGTAATTCATGGTAACGAAAACGAAGGAAGCATTGCGGCCCTACCGCGATGTGATCCCTGATGTGATCAGTCGATTTACGTTTGATCACCATGCTGTCATTAATGATACAGGGCTTATTGTTATGCCACAGGGGTTTGCACGCCCTTTTTATCATCGGCAAACGAATACAATGGGCTTGTTATTTTCAAAAACAGCCAATAATTTGCGCGGCACGGTATCTAAAAAAGGCAAAATGGTTGCAACAACAGATGAGTTAGAGCGGTGCTACATTATCGCGGCACGACGATGCCGTGGGGATGTTAATACACCATTTATCCAAAAAAGAGATAAATTTAAAAATGAAAAATTCCTGCGTGATAAACTGGATAATTTTTGTACGGAGCTAGGGGAGCGTAATCAAAAGCACTTTACCGGTTTTATGGCTGGAGATATTTTTACCAATGGCCGGTTAAGTTATGAAATTGTAAAGCGTAAATCAGGTCGTTATGATGTGATGTTACGTTTACCAACACGCCGTAAAGACGGAAGTTTTGTTCCTTTTGATGTCACGGGGCCTAAAAGCTTACGCGCTGTATTTGCCCGAGTGTCACTTGCCGTTGCAAAATCAGAAACGTATGAAGGTGCACGCCTTGCTTTGATGAAACATTGGAGTGTTATCTCATCCGAACTCTGGGACGAAAAAAATATTTTTCAGGGGCGCGGCGCATTTTTTAAAGTAAAGAAATTTCTAGCTAATTTTGTAAACACATCGCTTGATCACTTTGTGACTTTTACGGGAACAACGGTTGCTGTTGGTGGAGTGACGGCAATTTTTACGCCTGGTCTTGGTATTATTGGGGGCATTATTGGGGCTTTATCCCATACTGCCATGCATGTATCTGCGGAAAAAGCCGTCGAAGGGACTTATGGACGACGTGAAAAAGTTCGACGGGCAAAACAAAAACTAGATATTGATGCCTATGACTACGAGTGTGATGTTTCGGATCATTTTAAAATTCAAAATGATGAAAATTTTTTAAAGCTTTGTCCTCATTTAGATTTAGACCGGTTTTCTGCGGAAGAATTCGAATTACCCGGTCTTGAGGATATTTGTTTACTTAAAGACCGAGAACAAACACAAAATGATTTGCAAGATACCTGCCTTGCAGGGCATTTGCTTTTTATGCATGAAAGAGGTTTTTCTTCTGTGTGTAACATGTTAGATCGTCGTACAGAAATTCGAATGTTTCAAAGTGGTATCGTACGGTTAATGCATGAAAAGCCCAATGGTAACATTGTTGTTTACGCGCAGTACCGCCCAGAGGTTTGTTTAAATGAAAGCGCCCGTTTGCCGGAGCATTATATTAAACAGTTTGAAAAAGGAATTGTACGTGTTGAATACAACCGTCGAGAGCAAAATTTCAGCAGTGGGCTGATTAATGTCCAAACAAACATTGATTATTCGGATATGGTTAAAGAAGTTTCATCAAAATTTTTATTTTCGACACAATCGATTGTACCGTGGCATATCAGCTATAAATCGTATCAATGTTTATATGCAAGTTTTACAGAGCCAAAACTTGTGAATATGATGAATATTCACCGTAAACCACCAATATTACCCGATATTAGAGCTGTGAGCGCGTAACCTATTAAAGGTTAGCTTTCGACCTTGCTACGACGGTAGGGTTCTTTGATTTTGATCCCCTTGCGCTCAAGTGTGAGGGCTAAATGCGTTCTATTCAAAGTCTGTGTGATTTGACACATGGACCGGATGTGAAGCTTGATCGTTACAATTTCAACACCACAGGCCTTGGCAATGGCTGCATTGCCATGTCCGAGGAGGAGTTGTTTTGCGACGTCTGCTTGTCTTGGTGTTAATTCTATCATGCTCATGTATTCATATATGCCATTATTAAAACAAGTTGTATATCTATCCAAAAGTTAGCTTTTTTAAACTTTGGAATATGTTTTTGGTGCTTTTGTCACATAGATTTGCAAAAATAAGTTCTTTTCGCCATTATAATCAAATCATATGATTAAAATGTGTCAACATTATGGAGCAAGAGTAAAATGACGGATCAAAATGTTGAAAGCCTGAACCCTTCGAAATGCGCGGGGGGCAATATGTTGCAAGAGCTCCGCAACACTTATAAAAACTACCAAAACAGTTACGCCGATGACCCTTTTGTTAGCCCCGTTTTTCGTTTGGCGATGCAGATTAATACAGGGATTGAAAAACAAGATATTTCCGTTCAACAAATTTCAGATGTCGTTAAAAAATTAACTAAAAAAGGCCTCACGGGTCGTGCTGCGAATATCGCACGGTATTTAGGGGCGTGTAGTGTGCAAGAAAATACAAAAAAAATTGATACGTTATTTGAAAGTTTGATTTTAGGAACAAAAAAAGAAATAAAAACATTTAAATCGTTTAAACAAAAAGTTGAACAACTTTTTTATGGATTTGTTTTTACCGCCCACCCGACATTTACAATGACGCAGGAATTGTCTCAAACACTTTCTGGATATGCCGCACAGTGTGGAGGGGCTGAAAATAATGTGTCTTTAGAGGCCCTTTACGAGGCCGCGGATCTTTCATTTTCTCCGCCGGACATTGATGATGAAAATGAGTTATCACTTTATGCGATTGATAATCTGCATCTTGTTATTGAAAAAATGCTTGAGCGCCTTTTTATTGTGGCGGCTAAATATTACCCCAATCAATGGCAAGAATTACAGCCTAAATTATTTTCAATTGCAACGTGGGTTGGTTTTGATGTTGATGGGCGACGCGATATTTCATGGGCAACAACCTTGGAGAAACGTATTTTTCTTCAACTGCGACAATTGCAAGCGTATCAGAAACGATTTTTGATATTACTAGAAAACAATCCAAAATCATGTGCGAACCTTAAAATATCATTAGATCATTTGAAATTTACCGTAACGGAGTTACAAGAACTTCATCAGGCTTTTGCCCAGTATAAACAAGGTGGTGATGAAAACTTAGAGCAGTTGCAAGCTCTCTCTCGCCGATTGATTAAAAGCGCGGATAAGCGTCTTCTTAGCGCACATCCTTTGATCGAGAATGTAAAAAATATTTTACAAGAAACAACAAGTGACGCTCTAAAAATTCAATTAATGATGATATTAGCACAATTACAAAATTTTGGCTTATCTCGCGCTGAAGTTCATTTTAGAATTAATTCAGCACAGCTCCATAATGCGATTAGTGACCGGATCCAGATTAACACTCACCCCGATCACCCAACAAAACGTCGTCAATATATTGACGAAATTAATGATGCAATTAAAAATGTGACACCCACAAATATTGATTTCGGGGATATAGCGGAAGAAAAAATTACAGCAAAATATGAATTTATGCTGATCCAAAAAATTGTTCAATATATTGATAATGATAGTCCGATCCGATTTTTGATTGCGGAAACGGAAAGCGCCTTTACGATTTTAACCGCACTTTATTATGCTAAAAAATTTGGTGTTGATCATAAAATTGATATTTGCCCGTTATTTGAAACGGATCAAGCGTTGCAAGACAGCTCTCGGTATATGAATGCTTTGTTAGCCATTCCAAGTTTTACAATGTATCTCAAACAACGTGGTAAATTGTGTATTCAAACGGGATATTCTGATGCCGGGCGATATATTGGGCAGCCCGCAGCGGGGGCATCTATTGAGCGGTTAAAAGAACGTTTTATCCATTTGTTTGGTGACCAAAAGCTTCAAGATATTTCTTTGTTGTTTTTTGATACGCATGGCGAGTCTATTGGTCGCGGGGGGCATCCTGAAAGTTTTCACAAACGGATGCAATATATCGCCTCTCCATATGTTTTGTCTCAAACAGTTTTACATGGTGTGTCATATACTCAAGAAAGTAGCTATCAAGGTGGCGATGGTTTTTTAAATTTTATGACGGAGGAAACGGCACTAGCTGTTTTAACACGAACCTTGGAATATTGGCTTGATGATTATGCTGAGGTTAAAGAAGACCCTTATTACCAAGAGCCTTACCGCAGTGATGTAACACGGTTTTTTACAGAATCAACCCGTTTCCAGCTTTCGCTCACGCATGATCCTCAATATGCAGATATGCTTTTTGCCTTTTCAGGGAATATGATGAAAGCCTCGGGCAGCCGAGCTGTTATTCGCCAAAGAACTCCCGGAACAAGAATACTAAAAAAACAAGCGGTAACGGATATACGTGCTATTCCAACCAATGCAATTTTGGGACAAATGGGGCTTTTGGCTAATACTATTTCAGGTATGGGACGCGCCATGCGTGAAGATGCTGAATTTTCTGAAACGATGGCACAAAAATCTCCGCGGTTTCAAACAGTTTTATCTTTGGTAAATAGTGGCGCATCCCTTTCCAATCCTCAAATAATGCGGGCTTATATTAATGTGCTGGACCCAACGTTATGGATTACGCAAGCGAATGCTTGTAAAGATGATGAACGTTCAAATTATATGGCATCGATTGCAACCCATTTAGAACAACATGATTTTCATGATGGAATGATGGAAGTCTATCGAAAATTATCGTGGGATTATACATTGTTAGAGCGTTTTGAGCCGATCCAAAACCATGAAAATGAGGTTGATATAGCCTGTTTGCATGCGTTAAGAATTGCTTTGATCCAGCATGTGTTTGTAAATGCAATATCGATCCCACGTTATAGTCCACGTCATGCTGTAACGCGTGAAGATTTGCTTAAAATTATCTTTCATATGGATATTGAAAATGCTGTGAATGTTTTAGATGCCGTTTTTCCTGCGCGGATTTTGAAAACGGGAGATTATAATTTTGGTGAAAAATCAGATTATAGAAAAGATGATGAAGCTGATGGTTATCGTGCAATTCAAAAAAATATAGTTAAACCGATGCGAGAGGTGCATAAGGTCACGCAGGATATATCAACGGCTTTGGCTCATTTTATTGGCTTTTTTGGCTGAATTTTATGAGAGTTTCTTTTGATTATAAGTAAACTATATATATTAAATGAGCCAAGGGTGTGGTATTTCTGTTTCGTAAGATACCCTTTAATATCTAGAAAATAAAAATATGTTTACTGATACCCGTAGCCTGCTTTCGGAGCATGGTGGCCTTATTGTCGTTTGTTTCCTTTTTATCTTTTTCTCGATCTTTGGACAATCGGTGTTTTTTGGTGTTTATTTACCGGCCATCCAAGAAGACTTAAATCTAACAAAAACAGCCCTTGGTTTGATTTATGCCAAGGCAACAATTGCAAGCTCGATCGTTATTATTTTTGCAGGAAAAGGCTTGGATTATTATCCGTTGCGTAACTTTGTTGCGGTTGTTTTATGTGGTCTGGCGCTGGGCTGTTTTGTCATGGCAAGTGCTCAGTCAACCTTGATGCTGTTATTGGCTTTTTTTCTTTTGCGGCAATTTGGCCAAGGTTTATTAGTTTTATGTTCAAGTGCTTCAATTAACCGTTATCTAGATAAAAATCGTGGTAAGGCGGTTGCGTTAACCAGTTTGGGAAGTTCTCTTCAGTTGATGATTTTTCCAATTTTAGCTTTAAGCCTTGATGGTTTTGTAGGGTGGCGCACGGCGTGGAATTATTATGGTTTTTTTGTTTTATTCGTTTTGTTACCGGGATTTTGGTTTTATTTAAAAACGCATCAAACCAAAACCCATGCAAAATGGCAACAAAATGTAAAAGCTCAAAGTGAAGATGAACAGGTAAAAAAAAGAGATCAGTGGACACGTAAACGAGTGTTAAGAGATTGGCGGTTTTACGGTATTGTTGCCATTGCAATGATTTCGCCTTTTGTTGGAACGGTTATCTTTTTTTATCAACGAGAACTGGCTGAAAGTCTGTCGATAACGCCGATGGCTTTTGCGGCCTCATTTCCGTTTTTTACAGTTTCGATGATTGCCTCTTCTTTTATTTCTGGTGCCATTATAGATAAATATGGTGAAAAAGCGGCGCTGGTTTCTTACCCCATTATTTATTCAGTTGGGTTGTTTTTAATGTCTGCAGGTTCAGGATTGGCGGTAACGTATAGCGGTATGGTTGTTTTAGGGCTTTCAACAGGCATCATGTCAACAATCGGCGGGCCTTTGCTTGCCAAATATTATGGCACAAAACACTTAGCGAGTATCAAATCGTTACTCTTTTCAACAAGTATTTTGGCCTCGGCATTGTCGCCGTTTATTTTTGGATTTTTTATGGATCAAGGGTATGAGATTACAACGTTATTTTCTTCCGTGATTTATTATTCAGGTGTTGTTTGGATTTTAGCTTTCCCTATTTGCCGAAATGTTAAAGTTAAGCAAGCCGCCTTATAATTTGAGTGGTTTTTAGACCGTTAGGTACCACAAAAAGTCTTGTGAATAATTTCACTTTTTAAAGGTGCCTTTTCAAATTCAGAATGCTCAGGTTGTTCTGAAAAGGGGTTTGAAAGAATTTCGATAAGTTGATTAAAAAGGCTGAAATCCCCGTTTTCTGCGGTACGCAGAGCTTTTTCAATCTGGTGGTTTCTGGGAATGAAAATCGGATTTCTTTCACGCATGATCTTAAGACTTTGGTCTTGGCTTGCTTTATCTTCTAATAGGCAATGTCGCCATGAAACAAGCCACGTATCACAGGCTTTGGGGTCATCAAATAAATCTTGTAAAATTGTGTCGGGCATGCCCGCAGCGATACGTGTGAGGTTGCGGAAAAACAGGGTGAAATCGACATTGTTTGCAGCCATGGTTTCAAAAGTATCTTCAATTAAGGCACTATAATCAACATCGTCACTTAACAGCCCAAATTTTTCTCTGAAAATTTGCAAAAATTGAATTTGAAAGTGGCTGTTAAAAGAGTTTACAGCATCCGCGGCGATTTGCGAGGCAATGTTAGGATCGGGGTCTAACAAAGGTAAAATAGCCTCGGCTAAGCGGGCGAGATTCCATTGCGCGATATGAGGCTGGTTCGCCCAAGCATATCTGCCGTCTTCATCAATGGCACTAAAGGTTTTCATCGGGTCAAAAGTGTCCATAAAAGCGCAAGGCCCATAATCCAGTGTTTCCCCGGCAATTTGCGTATTATCTGTGTTCATGACTCCGTGAATAAAGCCAAAGGACATCCATTTGGCAATTAGGATCACTTGTCCATCGACTATTTTATTTAAGAGTTCTTTGTAGGGGGATTGTGTATCTTTGACTTCGGGATAATGGCGCTCAATTACATAATCGGAAAGTGTTTTAAGCGCTTTGTCATCACCTTGTGCATAAAAATACTGAAATGTGCCAATACGAATATGGCTTTGTGCAACACGGGTAAGGATGGCGCCTTGTTGTGGGGTGTCTCGGTAAATCGTTTCTCCTGTTGTAACGGCGGCAAGCGCACGTGTTGTTGGAACACCAAGGGCAGCCATAGCTTCGCTCACAATATATTCACGCAAAACAGGACCAAGTGCAGATTTCCCATCACCATTACGTGAATAAGCTGTTTTACCTGACCCTTTTAAGTGGAGGTCGCGGCGGACACCTTTTTTATCAATGATTTCACCGATCAAAAGGGCTCGACCATCACCGAGAGGGGATGTCCAATTACCAAATTGGTGTCCCGCATAAACCATAGCAATGGGGGTCGCATCTTCCGGCAGAACCTGACCTGAAAGCATCGCCAAACCAAGATCAGAAGACAACCAATCGACATTAACCCCTAATGTTTCGGCTAATTGATTATTAAGACGAATGAGGCTTGGGTTTGGAGATTTCTCAGGCTGTATTTCCGAGAAAAAAATGTCGGGAAGCTGTGCATAAGAATTATTAAATGTAATATTCGCCACGATAACCTCTATTGCAAATTAAGGATAAATTGTTTGAGCTAGAGTGTAGCTATAAAGGTTTTTTTTACAAGCAGGACAATGTTATTAGGCAAAAATAAAATAATAATATAAAGGCGTTTTTTAGCTTGGCGTAGTGGCATTATGGTTGGGAATATAATTTGATTTTTTAGAGCCAAAATGAGGCGCAGAAGTTTGGAAGCTGGTTTTATTAAATCGATAGGAAAATTTATTTTTGAAGGACCAGCGTTTTTTAAGTTTGGGGGTATCGTTTGAGCATTGATTCTGTTTTTGAGACGTGAGGCGTTTTACCCGCATTCGGTGTTTTATATGGGCAAATTTGGCACGACTATGCCCGTAAATAAAATACCCCAGAGTTAAGCCTAATGAGCCAGAAACGCCGATTGCCATTCCTGTTGCAATGCTAGGAATAAGCGTGCTTCCGACTAAACCACCTGTGATACCACCAACGATAAAACTAAGCGGGGCATAGCCAAACATCCAGGCCAATGGGAGCGCAGAAAGATGTGATGTATTGGAGGATTTTTGTTCCCAAGCTGTCATTTCAAAGGTCATTATAGGTACGCTCCAGCAATTTTTTTGGTGTTAGAAAGCGCAACTATAAAGGGGCTGTGTTATTATGTCAATTGAAATATGTAAATAAATGTTATTTTTTATTGTGTTTTTGAATGAATCTATCAAGTTCATTGGCAAATTTGGCTTTTTGGCGTTGACCAAAACTGCGGGGGCCTCCCGTTTCAACACCGCTACCGCGAAGTTCATCCATAAAATTTCGGATAGATAAACTTTGCCCCATATTGTTTTTATTATAAAGAGTCCCTCGGGGGTCTAGCGCAAAGGCATCTTTTTCAACAACCCGCGCGGCTAAAGGAATATCGGCAGTAATGACAAGGTCTCCTAGATTGCAGAGCTTTTCGATTTCATCATCGGCAATGTCTGGGCCTTGTTCAACTTGAATAAAATGAACAAAATCGGTGTCGGGTAATCGTAACCACTGATTAGCAACAAATGTGATGTCCGTAGATGTACGTTCTGAAACACGCAGTAAAATGTCTTTAACAGCAGAGGGGCAGGCATCTGCATCAACCCAAATTTTCATTTCTGATTTACTTTCATTTTGATGATCGACATCTTCCGATCAGCATATCACAAATGCTACGGCATGATCGTGTTGTTTTGAACAAGAAAATTTAAAATCTATTTAAAAAGCAGTGTCGTGGTCTCACAGTTTTGATGGAAACTGGATGTTAGACTGTTAATGGCAACAATTAAAACGCCAATGACGATATCACCATCAAGCACGGGAACCGTAATTTTTTGCACAAAAGATCCCACACTTTCATCAGCAAGTTCACCAGAGATAAAAACACTTTTTGGCCCATGTCTTGAAATACTTAAAGAAGGCATCATAAAAAAACAAATAAACAGACATATTTAAAAAGGATTTTACTCATAATAACTCTCTAAGAATAAGGCTAAATATTTATAGGTTCGTATTATGTCTTAAATAAATATTTTTGAATAGAGAATGGAAAAAAGCGGCTTAAGGCAAAGTGGGTTTAGATCGCTTTGCTATGGCGCTTTACCGTGGCTTCAAAATATTGATCAAAAGCAGAAGCGATTAAACGTGCAAAAAATGGAACAAGTTGGGGGTCTTTAATTGTTAAAATCTGGTCACGGCTAAGCTCGATAATGTTTTTTTGTAAATAGGGGGCGAGATTTTTCAGGGTTTCGTCTGTGGTGCTAGGGGCTATTTTCTGTGGGGTGAAAAATTCGCGAAGGTTGACGCGACCGTAACACATAATTTGTTCGATAATTGCGGCACGTTGTTGGTCATCTTGAGAGGTTTTAAGCCCACGTGAAACCGGGAGGCTATTATTGATGATTTGCTTCTGGTAGTCACCGATACCGATGATGTTTTGAATAAAACCTTTTTCATTTTGACTGATGGCGGAGGCGCCAAAACCTAATAAAGTTTTGGCGGGGTCTGTGGTGTAACCTTGGAAATTACGATGTAATTTTTTTTCTTTTAATGCTTGGCTCAAAGGGTCTTTTGGCCGCGCAAAATGATCAATGCCAATCATTTGGTAGCCGTCTTTTTTTAAACCGTTACACAAAGCATCAAACAGAACCAAACGCTCCCTTGCATTTGGTAGAGGGGATTTTTCAACCATCTTTTGGTGACTTTTCATCCACGGAACATGGGCGTAACCAAAAACAGAAAGCCGATCAGGCTGTAAAAGGGATGTTTTGTGAAGTGTGTCTAAAATAGTTTGTTGATTTTGTAAGGGGAGGCCATAAATCAAATCAAAATTGATGCCTTGAATGCCGACATCACGCAAACGTTGAAACTTTTCCTGAACAAGCTCAAAAGGTTGCTCGCGATTAATGGCACGTTGTACCTTAAGGTCAAAATCTTGTACTCCAAGGCTCGCCCGTGTGAAATTTTCAGACCCAAGCATATCAATAAAATCATCTTGTAGCGTTCGGGGGTCAAGTTCGATGGCAAGTTCCGCGCTATCGATAATTTCAAATTTTTGGTGGATCGCAGTCATCAATTTTTTAAAAAGGTGAGGCGGAACGATGTTCGGTGTACCACCGCCAAAATGTACGTGGCACACTTTTGCGCGATGCGGAAGTTTGCTTGTGATGAGTGATATTTCGTTAATAAGTGCAAAAATATATTTTTCAACAAGGTCGTCACGCCGTGTGATTTGTGTATGGCAGCCACAATACCAACACATTCTTTCACAAAAAGGGATGTGAAAATAAAGTGATATTGGAGTCTTCAAAGAAAGGCTGTAAAGCCACTCATTATACAAATCAGCAGAAAAATCAGCACGAAAGTGGGGCGCGGTGGGATAACTTGTATAACGGGGCACAGGTTGGCTTAGCATTTCGACCGTTCCAGAGTTGAAAATATCGTGTTGCATTACCTTTTAAATCCCCGGACTTTGTATCGTTTAATATTTTATTTATTATAACTATTTTATCATAGCTTCTTAGAAAGAAAAATTGATCTAAATCAAGTACCTGAAAAAGCGATTGCATTATTAATATTGTGTAATGATATAAAATGAGGGGAGTAGTGATTTTGTCACATGGCCTCTGGTCGTATCGTTTATAATAACTATGATAATAAGATGTATTTAGATCTGATTAAGTTAAGGCATTTTATAAAAAGCTGAAAACTTAAGGTCTTAGGTTCGAATGTAATACCTATTAAGAGAGAAGGTTAACTTTTATCTTAATAGGTGAAAATGACAGGGTTTTACTGTTATTTCTAAATTTAAAGATGAATAAAAAAAGGGTTCTGTTTATGTCTTCGTCTAAAATGCTTGTACCTCGGTATAATGATGACATTGTAAAATTATTTATTATTGCAACGGTCTTCTGGGGCATTGCTGGTTTTTCTGTTGGTGTTTTACTAGCATTTCAATTGGTTTTTCCAGAGCTGAACGTGGGAGAGTACCTCTCGTTTGGCCGATTGCGTCCGTTGCATACGTCAGCGGTTATTTTTGCTTTTTGCGGGAACGCTCTTTTTGCAACGTCTTATTATATTGTACAAAGAACCTGTCAAACCCGACTTTGGAGCGATGGACTTGCAAAATTCACCTTCTGGGGGTACCAATTTTTTATTCTAATCGCCGGACTTGGTTACCTATTTGGCGTAACTCAAGGTAAAGAATATGCAGAACCTGAATGGTATGCGGATCTATGGTTAACCGTTGTTTGGGTGTGTTATTTGGTGATCTTTTTAATGACACTTAAAAATCGTAAGGAGCCTCATATTTATGTGGCAAACTGGTTTTTCTTGGCTTTTATCGTAACGGTTGCGGTTTTACACTTGGTTAATAATATTTCGATTCCGCTAGAACTTATGGGGACAAAAAGTTATTCCCTCTGGGCCGGTGTGCCGAGCGCTTTGATTCAGTGGTGGTATGGGCATAATGCAGTGGGTTTTTTCCTAACGGCGGGTTTCTTGGGTATGATGTATTATTTTATTCCTAAACAAGCTAATCGTCCGGTTTATTCTTATCGTCTTTCAATTCTCCATTTTTGGTCCTTGATTTTTACTTATATTTGGGCGGGGCCGCACCACCTTCAGTACACGGCGTTACCGGATTGGGCGCAAACCCTTGGCATGACGTTTTCTATTATGCTTTGGATGCCGTCTTGGGGAGGCATGATTAACGGTATGATGACCTTGTCTGGTGCATGGCATAAGTTACGGGAAGATCCCGTGCTTCGTTTTATGGTTATCTCACTGGCCTTTTACGGTATGGCAACCTTTGAGGGACCCTTAATGGCAATTAAGTCTGTTAATGCACTAAGCCATTACACAGAATGGACAATCGGACATGTACACTCGGGGGCTTTGGGTTGGAATGCCTTTATTACATTTGGTGCGCTTTATTATTTAGTTCCGCAACTTTGGGGGCGGGAACTTTATTCCAAAAAACTTGTTAATATTCATCTTTGGCTCGCAACCGTTGCCATTGTCATGTATATCAGCGCGATGTGGGTTGCAGGCATTATGCAGGGTTTAATGTGGCGTTCTTATGATGAAATGGGCTTTTTAACCTATTCATTTGCAGAAACAGTTGCCGCAATGAAACCGTATTATCTTATCCGAGCGATGGGAGGAACGCTGTTTCTTGGGGCGGCCCTTATTATGGTTTATAACCTTTGGAAAACAGCAACGGTTGGAAAAATAATTTCGAAAACCCCTGAGAAGGAGGTCGCGTAATGTTAGGTAAACATAAAGTTATTGAAAAAAACTCAATCTTAATGCTGATTTTAACCGTTATTGTCATTTCAATTGGTGGTCTAGTTGAGATTGTACCTTTATTCCGTGTTGAAACAACGATTGAAAAGGTTGAGGGTATGCGCCCATATACACCCTTGGAGCTTGCGGGACAGAATATTTATATTCGAGAAGGGTGTTATAACTGCCATAGCCAACAAATTCGTCCTCTTCGTGATGAGGTCGAACGTTATGGGCATTATTCTCTTGCAGCGGAAAGTATGTATGATCACCCTTTCCAGTGGGGGTCAAAACGGACAGGGCCTGATTTAGCACGAGTAGGAGCCAAATATTCAGACGAATGGCATGTGGCGCATTTAATCCGCCCCCAAGATGTTGTGCCTGAATCTATTATGCCGTCTTACCCATTTCTTGCAAAACGAGCCGCAAAGTTATTTGATCTGGACAAAGACCTTACCGTACTTCGTTTGGCAGGGGTTCCTTATACCGATGAGATGATTAAAAATGCGCAAGCTGATGCCAAAGCACAAGTCAGGCCAGATGCTGATACTGATGGCTTAGTCGGGCGATATGAAAAGGTTAATATTCGTGACTTTGATGGTAATCCAAATTTGACCTCGGAATTAGATGCTCTTGTTGCTTATCTCCAAGTTCTGGGAACAATGGTCGATTTTAAAAATTATCAAGCATACGAGGGAGGCAAAAAATAATGTCGACATTTCTATCTCAAGGCGGCTCATTCCTGCCCTCGTTTATGATGCTGTTTTTTATTGTTATTTTTATCGGAATATTATTTTGGGCGTTTCGGCCTGCCAATAAAAGTTATTTTGAAAAACAAGCTTTAATCCCCTTACAGGAGGATGAACATGACAAATCCTAAAGGTAAAAACAAAAATAATATTGACCCCGTAACAGGTGTTGAGACAACACATCATGAATGGGATGGTATTGAAGAGCTAAATAACCCAGCCCCACGATGGTGGTTATGGGTGTTTTTCTTAACGTTTCTTTGGTCGATTTGGTATTGGGTTGTTTACCCTGCATGGCCAACACCTGAAGATCACACAAAAGGTCAATATGAATGGACACAATATAAACAGCTAAATGAAAAGCAAAAAGAAATTGTGGCCGTCAAAGAGGCTTACGCAAAAGAATTTTCGACCTATGAAATTAACGAAGTTCAAAATCATGTTAAGGTCTATAATTTTGCGTTAGCTGGTGGTGAAATTGCGTTTAAAAATAATTGTGCAACGTGCCATGGTAGTGGTGCGGCGGGGAATGATATTTACCCAAACCTAAATGATGATGATTGGTTATGGGGTGGCTCTCTTGATGATATCTATACAACAATTAAATATGGCATTCGTTCGGGGCATGATGAAACACGTTTTTCGCAGATGCCAGCCTTTAAAAAAGATGGCATTCTTTCAGCAGAAGAAGTAGAAGCGGTGGCGAGCCATGTTTTATCTCTTTCTGGTCGGGGGATAGATGATGTTCAAGGTGCAGAAATTTTTGCTGAGCAATGTGTCGCTTGTCATGGCGAAGCTGGCCAAGGTAATCGTGATATAGGTGCGCCAAATTTAGCCGATGCCATTTGGCTTTATGGCGCAGGCCACCATGAAATTATTAAAACAATTAGTTATGCTCGAAATGGTTTGATGCCTCATTGGGTTGATCGTTTAGATGATGATACCATCAAGCAACTAGCCATTTATGTACATTCTCTGGGTGGCGGAGAGTAAGGCGCGTCAAAATGCCAGAACAAGAATATAAGCTTTTTGAAAAGCAAAAAAAAATATACCCTCAGCGGACGTGGGGGCGCTATCGCAAATTGAAATGGTTTGCAATGGCTTTGCTTTTGGGTATCTATTATGCCCTGCCCTGGTTACGTTGGGGGCGTGGCGAGTTTGTTCCAGATCAGGCTATTTTAATTGATATGCCGGCTCGGCGAGCTTATTTTTTCTTTATCGAAATTTGGCCGCAAGAAGTTTATTACTTAACGGCAATATTGATTTTTTCTGCCTTGGCTTTATTTATGGTGACCAGTCTTTTTGGGCGGGTTTGGTGCGGTTATGCTTGCCCTCAAACGGTTTGGACGGATCTTTTTGTATGGGTGGAGCGGATTGTTCAGGGGGACCGTAACGCGCGACTTAAACTGGATCGGAAAAGTTTTTTTTCTCCTGAAAGACTGTTTAAAAAAGCGCTGACACATCTTATTTGGATTGTGATTGGTATTTGTACCGGCGGCGCATGGGTGTTTTATTTTAATGATGCCCCAACGATTTGGGATCAAATTATCCATTTGGATTTACCGTGGTCAATTACAAGCTGGATTGTTGCATTAACAGGGTCAACCTATGTGATGGCTGGGTTCGCACGCGAACAAGTTTGTACGTATATGTGTCCCTACGCGCGTTTTCAATCGGCTATGTTTGATCCGGATACTCTTATTATTGGCTACGATGAGACACGGGGAGAACCGCGAGGAAAACATAAAAAAGGTGCAAGTTGGGATGATCGCGGAGATTGTATTTCGTGTTCCCAATGTGTCAATGTGTGTCCCACAGGTATTGATATCCGTAATGGACTACAAATGGAGTGTATTGCTTGTGGTTTATGTGTCGATGCGTGTAATACAATCATGGATAAAGTTGATCGCCCACAGGGCTTAATCCGTTATGATACCGCTCGACATTTTGAAAAACCAACAGAAGAAAACAAAGTCCGTTTGATGCGCCCCCGTGTTGCCTATTATCTAATCTTATTAACTCTCTTAGGCGGCTTGGTCCTGTATGGCTTGATGCACCGTAGCTTGGTTGAATTGCATACCAATCATGATCGAAACCCTCTTTTTGTATTACAGTCAGATGGTTCTATTCGAAATGGTTACACCATTAAAATCATGAATAAAACACATGAAGATCAAGAGTATGAGTTAACCCTTGAAGGTATTGATGATGCAAAAATAAAGGTGCAAAGTGTCCAAGAATTTTCAACAAAACGATTACATGTTTTTGCTAATAGCGTTGATCATTTTCGTTTGTTTGTCTTTTCTCATGATACAAAGGAACGCCGGAAGACGATTACCTTTAAGATTCGTAATTTAAAAAATAATGAAGTTACGCGCCATAACAGCATTTTCATCACGAGGAATAAATAAAACGTGAACAATAAATCAGAAATAACAACTCGAAAATCAGATGCCTTTATCCCGTGGTATTTTGTCGGATTTTTTCTGGTGCTTTTTATTTTAGATGGCACGTTTGTTTATCTTGCTGTTAGCACTCACACAGGGGTGGTTCAAAAACACACCTATGAGACAGGTCTTGCTTATAATACCGTTATTGCAGAAGGCCGCGAACATAAAAAATTGGGCTGGCGTGTTACGGTTGAAATATCAAAAGAAAATATAATTTCAATGATTGTTTTAGATAAGGATGGCAATTTTTTGCAAGACGCAGATGTTTCGATTATCGTAAAACGCCCGACACAAGCGGGACATGATTTTGATGTGAATTTAGTGGCATTTGAAAAGAGTTATCGTGCTCAGGCTTTATTCCCGCTTCCAGGTTTATGGCAGCTTCAGATTAAAATAGCAAAAGAAGGTAAAAGTTTTTTCTTAAATGAACGTGTTATAGTGCAAGGAGATCAAAGATGACAGCATTGCTTTTTCTGATCCCGATTACAATCTTACTGGGTTTGCTCGGTCTTTATGGTTTTTTCTGGACAGTCAAAAACAACCAATATGATGATATTGATGGCGCCGCGCAACGTATTCTTTTAGATGACGAACCTGCGAATAAAAAAAAGTAAGTCTGCAGCAATCTGTTTTTATTTAAGGTTTTTTATTGTTAATAAAACGAGAGCTAAATTTTTGCGAAAAATTCTTTTTATCTTCTTGGCGAGTGGATTGCACAGATTTAAAAGAATCTTGGATTTGCGAGAGCTTTCTTTTAATCACATTTGCCGAAAAACGAGGGGCCTCTAAACCGTTAAGTTGTGAGTGAAGGTTTTTGTATTTGCGCTTCAACCAATTGTGGGCATCATTATTTTTTGAAATCTCAGAATGATTGCTTAAAATAGCAAGCTGGATTTGGAGATCTTCAAAATCATCAAAGCCCTTGAAGTGTGTTTTGTGGCTATCAACATATTCAGGTCTGAGATAAAGGCTTTGAAATGAAGTGGTGTCATCACTTTGGACGGCATCCATTTTTGAAATACCTTTATCAAAATCGGGGCAATGAATAACAAAGTCAGTCGGAATAAGATCAATGTTTAAGTTCAGACAATCTTTTGTGATAGTATAAAGAAAAGCTGTATCACAGGACAATAAATCTGAACGAAGTGTTTCGAGATCATGTCCTTTATTGTATGTTTTTAAAGTTTGGAAAAGCTGTAGGCAGTTATCTGTATCCTCGACTTTTATTGTTTCAGATACAGCTTTTTCAAGTGCAACCTGAAGCTCTTGTATCGGAGCTGACACAGAAGAATTTTGTGGATTTTTAAGGGCATTTATAAAACGGTCAATAAAAACAGGTTTGAAGTTTTTTGCTTTTAAAAGCGGAGAAGGGTGTGCCATAGGCATCTTAACCGTTTGCGCAATTAAAAGGTCGTTCTTCAAAAAAGAAATATTTTTTATGTCACCATATTTTGCTTTAAAGGTTTTTTCATTATAGGTGAAAATATCGTCTTGTATCGTGTCATTGATGGGATCAATGGTTTGAAACCAGCCATTTTTTTGCTTTAACACAAGTTGACCCGCAACATTTTTTGTCATGAAATTAGTTTTAATGTTTACCGGCGTTTTATGGGTTCTCAGGGACTGAGCGCCAACAAGTGTTGAAAGAGCTTTTGAAGCTTCATTCCCCAAACAAATAATATCATCAATAATTGGAGCCGCAATTAAAACATCTTCAAAAACATCTGAAAATTTAGAACGTTTAAATTTTTCTGTCAGGCTTAATTTTGGTGCATTGTTAGGCTTTTTGGCCATTTTATGTCTCCATTTATATCTTTATGGTATGTCTATTATGCTTGGTGGTAAGTGTAAAGGAATATTTTTTTTATTATGAATAATTAATTGATCTAAAACTTCATGACTAGTGAAAAATAACTTTATCTGTAAGATAGAAGTGTCTGTTACTGTGGAGGTAAGATGAACATTCGTTGAAATTTAAAAAGAGTCTATATACAGCGGGAATAATATTATTTTTACTTATTGTTTTATCTTTTCAAACAGTGGTTGATGTTCCGGCTCCACATCAACAGTTTGTATCAGATGGTTGTACAATGTTTCCAGATGGTGCTTGGCGAAACTGTTGTGTAGAACATGATCGTGATTATTGGTGGGGAGGTAACATGGCCGCGCGACAGGCCTCAGATCAGCGTTTAAGGCAGTGCGTCAATGAAAAAGGTTACCCAAGAACCGCTGCACTTATGTATGTTGGTACCCGTGTTGCAGGTTTACCGATTTTGCCAATGCCGTGGCGCTGGGGGTTTGGTTTGCCGTATTTAATGTACCCAACGTATGAAAAACAAGTGCGTTTTTTAATGAATTAGGTGCTTAAAATATTCTTGATAAAAGGAAATAGGATATGAAATATAAAGTGCAAAATAAAACAAATAAAGATGAAGCGGATCAGCTCTTTGAACAGGCTGGGGATTTAATTGCGCAACGCAACCTGACAACAGCGGAAGAGTGTCTTAAGCGTGCCTTAACGATAAAACAATCCCCAGAAATTTTTCACAGGCTCGGTGCGGTTTATTTTATGACGCAAAATCTACCCGGTGCGGTTGAAGCCTTTCAAAATGCCGTGGCTTTGGATCCGAACTTCCATAAATCATATGCATCTCTTGCCGAAATTCTTCGCCTAAATAATCAAATTGCAGAGGCAATTTCATGCTGGGCTCAGGCGATTAAATCAGACCCCAAAAATGTAGATTATTTAAATGCATTTTTATTTTTGGCGGAACGTGTTTCGGTAAACAGCTTTACACCACAACTTAAAGAATTGATGCTGAATTGTTTAAATGTTGACGGTGCACGTATTGTTGGCTTAAGCAATTTTTGGTTGAGTCTTTTAAAAACAGATGATGTTTTTGGTGAGATATATGCTCTTTTAGACGCAAAAACATATGAAGATTTTAAAGCGGGCTTAAAGCAAGAAAAATTGTCCGAGCCTCTGTTCATTCTGGGGCTTGCCCAGATGACAGCAGAAGATATAGGTTTTGAAAAGTTTTTGACTTATTTGCGACGCGCTATTCTTGAGGGGGAAGTTGAAAACCTTGATGTGATTGTAACTTTATCTCAGTATTGCTTTGCAACAGAATATATTTTTCAAACAACCGATGAGGAAGAGAAGGATATTAAAGGTATCGTGGCGCAGGAAAAATGGTTTAAAGACCCGATGCTTGTGGCGATTGTTTCATGTTATAAGTTGTTGTCAAATTTTGACGTTGCACCTCAAATTTTACAAATACATCAGCTTAACCCAACGCTGAAAATACTTTTAAAATTACAAGTTTCAGATTGTTTGGAACGTTTGGAAATTCAAAAAAATATCGAACCGATTGTTGATATCAAAGATGGAGTTTCAAAAGATGTTCAGCAGCAATATGAAATTTTTCCATACCCGAGCTGGATGTCCTATACAAAATCCTATGATCAGGAACCTTTAGTTGACCGATTGCGAGGAAAGAAAACCAATATGTTGATTGCGGGGTGTGGCACAGGGCGCGAAGCAGTCTCGATTGCATCGGCTTTCCCAGAGGCTCATGTATTGGCCGTTGACTTAAGTAAAGCCAGTTTGTCCTACGGTATTCAAAAAGCCGGTGAATTTGGGATTGAAAATATTTCATTTCGCCATGGCGACATTCTAAGTCTTGGTGAATTGGATCAAGAATTTGATTATATCGCAAGTTCAGGTGTTCTTCATCACATGGAGGCTCCTAAAGCTGGGTGGCACGTTTTAACTCAATTGTTGAAAAAAGATGGCTTGATGAGGATTGCCTTATACAGCCGTCAAGCAAGGCGCCATATTATAAAAGCCCGTGAGGTGATTGCAGATAAATCTTATGCCTATGACCAAGCAGGGATTAGTCAGTTTAGGTGTGAGGCTTCTGATATTTTAAGTGCTGAAACCCTTGAAAATTTATTATCATTTCGGGATTATTATCACCTTTCTGAGTGCCGAGATCTTTTATTTCACGTACAAGAACACCAATTTGATTTGCCTGAAATTGGAACCATACTTGAAGATTTGGATCTGGCTTTTATCAAAATGGCCCCAACACCGGAAACATTTGCAGCATATCGTGCAACGTATCCAGATGATCGGGAAGGGCAAGATTTAAAGCTCTGGCACGCGTTTGAACAAAACACGCCCGATGCTTTCCGGGCGATGTATCAATTTTGGTGCCAAAAAAAGAGCCTGTAAACTTTTTTAAAGGATTGGAAATCTATGATGCCAGCGATGCACGACGTTGTTATTTTGGCCGGAGGCTGTTTTTGGGGCATGCAAGACTTACTTTGTAAACAAGACGGTGTGATTACAACACGTGTTGGTTATTGCGGAGGAAGCAAAGAACATGCAACATATCAATGTGTTAAAACAGGGAAAACGGATCATACAGAAGCCGTTGAAATTACGTTTGATCCCAAACGAATAAGCTACCAAAAGATTTTAGAATTTTTCTTTAAAATTCATGATCCGACAACAAAAAACCGTCAAGGAAATGATGCTGGTACTCAATACCGTTCGGCCATTTTTTGTAAGAGTGAAAAACAAAAAACAATTGCAGAAAATCTAATCAAGGAGATTGAAGAGAGCCATAAATGGCCCGGAAAAATTGTAACCCAAGTTGTTTTAAAGTGTGATTTTTACGCCGCAGAAGATTTCCATCAAGATTATTTAAGAAATAACCCAGGCGGTTATACATGCCATTGGGTGCGACCAGAGTGGAAGGCATAGTTTAGAAGTTGAGAACTTATTTAGGCTAAGGGATCTATAATTCCGGAGAGCGTTTTTTGAGTTTGATCGGGGCTTTTTTCTGTGTTGCGTGTGAGGCGGAATTTAAGGTTGTTAACTCTGATTGTGTCTGCTTGAATTTATCGGAAATATCTTTTTGTTGTAATTCTCTACTGTCTGATTTGTGGCTTTTTAAAAGAATTTTGATTTGTTGAAAATTATAAGCCATTGCGTGAATAAGGTTTTGATCTTTATTTCTTTTGTCAGGGTTTGCACCGCATCTTATCAGATTTTCAAATCGGTCTTGAGCTAGAGATAGGGCTGAAGTATTTTCGTAATTTGTATGGTGAGGATTTGCATCAGATTTTAAAAGCAGGTGAATAATTCTAATGTCACAATGTTGGATCGAAAAATGTAGGGCCGTATTCCCGTTTTCATTTTGAATGTTTGTATCTGCGTCAGACTTAAGTAACGCTTGCGCGACCTTGTAATTACGGTTTATGGAGGCGTAATGTAATGCGGTGTTTCCAGATTTGGATTCTTGATTGTTAATTTCGGAGTGGCCATATTTTTTTATGGCTTTGAGTAATGCTTTATAATCATTATCTTTGGCGCATTGCAGGATATTTTTTTGAGTAAAAAAAGGCATCGAAAATCTCCAAATAAAAACACACAAAATTAGCATACAATTGGTTGTTATGTAAAATCAGTCTAAGGTGCACGTTTTTTCAAAAAAAAATTGTGAATAAGAGGTAGGGGGGGTAGAAAAATCAACGACAGGATTTTGACGTCTGCAAAAGTGCATACTTAAGGAGTGGTTGCAATTTTCTCTAATATTTTAAATACTTAAGGGTGATTTTATGGCGTGTTTATTAATCTCTCGTTCATAGATCAATAGTATAATATCTAGAAGTGTGTAATCAATACTCTCGTGGGAATTTCTAAAACGTAATTATAATGAAAGATTTTAAGTTCCATCATATTCAACGTGCCCCGATGTTTACGACACTTTTTGTCGTATTTTTAACTGCGGTCGGTGTGAGTTATTTTGCCGTACAGGATGCGGTGAATACAACGATTCATAATGAAGCCGTATCGATTGCAGAAACAGTGGCGAACCAAGCTTTAACAGCACGCTCTGTTTATGCTAAAGAAGTTGGAGAAAAAACAAAAAAAGATGGGTTCGGCCCTCATGTGAATTATAAAAACAAACCAGGTTTTACCCCTCTTCCAGCACAATTCCTAAAAGCAGTTGGCTTGGCATCAGATAAAAATACCGCTGATCTTTATCGGTATAAATTGGTTAGTAAGTGGAATATCGAACCGACCCAAGGCCTTAATGATGAATTTTTATCTTGGGCATGGCCTCAGCTTGAAGCACAAGACCAAAAAAAGCCAAAAGGGGCTATAGATTGGCAACCGATTTATCGCTTTGAAGATCAAAATGGAGAACGTGTTTTACGCTATTTACGCGCGGATCCAGCCTCTGCTGAATCTTGTGCCTCGTGCCACAATAATTATGAGACAAACCCCCAAGTCATGGCGCGAAGACAGGCCCTTGCAATCCCTGTGGGTAAGGTCTGGAAACAACATCAATTGTTGGGCGCATTGTCGGTTACTATTCCATTAGCTGACATTGAATTGATGGCTGCTGGGCAAATTCAAGAAACGTCAATTTTGATTTTTATTTTATTGTTAAGTAGTTTTGGTACAGTGACATGGTATAGCCTGCGTTTGGCTAAAAAAGAAAGCAACCTTGCTCAAACCGAAGCAGAGTTACGTGTCTCGGAACAAAAACGCCAAGATACAAATGCATTGCTTTTGGCTAAGCAAGATATGGAACGGGCTTTTTCTGAGCTTTCAACATATATGCAGGGTATTGATCAGCACGCGATGGTTTCGGTGACCGATGCAGATGGTTATTTACTTCAGGTTAATGAAAAGTTTTGTGAGATTAGTGGCTATACATGGGAAGAAATGAAAGGAAAAACCCATCGTATGTTCCATTCTGGTGAGCATAATGAGGCCTTTTTTAATGCCTTATGGCAGACCATAAGTAAGGGTGAAAATTGGCGCGGTGAAATTTGTAATAAAACCAAAGATGGCGATTTATATTGGACCGATACTTCGATTGTTCCGTTAAAAGATGATGCAGGGCAGATTGCACGTTATATTGCCATTCGTATCGATACCACGGAACGAAAAGAATCCGAAAATCATTTACGTTATATAGGCACACATGATTCATTAACGGGTCTGCCGAACCGTACTTTGTTAATGGACAGGATACAACAGGCCATTGTCCATGACCGTCGTCGTGAATGTCGAGCGGCGGTTATATATATCGATTTAGATCGCTTTAAAGTTGTTAATGATACGCTTGGCCGCCACATTGGTGATGAATTATTAATTGAAGTTGCTCGCCGTGTGAAATCCTGTGTTAGGGAAGAAGACACAGTTGCGCGCCCAGGGGGGGATGAATTTAATATTTTATTGCCTAATATTCAAAATGCACAAGATGCAAAGTTGGTTGCCGATGATTTATTAGAAATCTTAAAGGAACCTTATTATATTCAGGATCAAGAGCTTCATTTGAGTGCAAGTATTGGGATTTCTATTTTTCCAGATGATGGTGATAAAGTTGGCGAGCTTTTGAAAAATAGTGATATCGCTCTTTATCATGCGAAAGAGCGCGGCCGGAATAACTGTAAATTTTATACGGCTGAAATGAATGAAAAGGCAGAACAAAAACATGTTTTGATTTCACACCTTCGTAACGCCTTACTTGAAGAAGAATTTAAACTGTATTATCAACCAATCGTTGACCTTAAAACAGGAAAAATTCGAAGTGTTGAAGCTTTAATGCGCTGGTTCCACCCAGAACGAGGCATGATCCCACCAGATCAATTTATTCCTTTAGCAGAAGAGACAGGGCTTATTATTCCCATTGGGGAGTGGGTTATCGAAGAGGCCTGTGACCAAGTGAATGCCTGGTTAGAAGAGGGCTGTAAAGTGCCGTCAATTGCTGTAAATTTATCCGCGCGCCAATTCGCACAAAAAGATCTTGTGGAGGTTTTTGAGCGAATCCTGAAAGAAAAAAAGGTTGATACAAAATACATTACGTTAGAAATAACGGAAGGCACACTGATTGATAATACAGAAGTCGTGATCGAACGGATGAAAGCTCTTAAAAAAATGGGTTTTAAAATCGCGGTAGATGATTTTGGTACGGGGTATTCAAGCTTGAGTTATTTGAAGCTATTCCCGATCGATACCTTAAAAATTGATCGTGCCTTTATTTTGGATACTCCAGAGTGCCAAGAAGATATCGCTATTGTAAAAACAATTATTGTTCTGGCGCATAGCTTGAAGATGAAAGTGATTGCAGAGGGAATTGAAAAAAAACCTCAACTTGAATTTCTAAAAGATGAAAATTGTGACTATTATCAAGGTTATTATTTTAGTAAGCCAGCCCCTGCTGATGAGATCACGGCGCTCCTTAAAAAAGAAGAAAAGTAAGATTTTTGTCTTTATATTTAACTAAAACTGATATGGTGGCGACTTAATATTTCTTTTTTTTAGAAGCTTTTAAGATGTTTACCTTATTAAAACAAAATATCCCTTTAGGCCGTCTTTTTAAGGATCCTCGCCCTTCATTCGCGCTTCTTTTGGCGGCGTTTCTTTTTGTTGGTATTTATTTTTTAGGGTTTAACCGTAGCCTTGAACAAATTGTTTTTATGGTTGCAATTTCGTGTTTTACGGAACTGTTATTTGGCTATTGGTTTAAAGGGATTACATGGAAACGTTTCCCAATCAGTGCTGTTATTACAGGTTTAGGTTTGGCTATTTTAACGCATTATGGCCATATTTTATGGTTGGGTGCTTTTCCTGTTATTCTTGCGATTACGTCAAAATATTTAATTACTTTTCAAAATAGGCATATTTTTAATCCGGGTCTATTTGGGATTGTTATGTGTTTATTGCTGAGCGATGGATTGATTAGTACTTCTCCGGTTTATCAATGGGGGGCAAGCTTTTTTGCGGCATTTTATATTGTTACTTTGGCGTTATTATTGTTTGTTTATAAAATTAAACGCACCGTATTGGTTGTAAGTTTTTTGGGGCTCTATGCAGGACAATTAGCAATTAGAGGGCTTTATTTTCAGTTTGATTTGCCGTTTGAAATGTTACTTGCAGGCGTGTTTTTTTCACCAGCATTTTATTTATTTAGTTTTTTTATGCTCACGGACCCCAAAACATCTCCATCAACAGGTCGGGGGCAATTTGTTATGGCTCTGGCAATTGTTCTTATTGATTTAGTTCTGCATTATTATGATATTACGCGCAGTTTGTTTTATGCGGGTTTTATTTATTTTGCAGTTTATTGGTTTTATCTCCATGTGACATCAACGTCGTTTCGAGATTATGTCGTTAATATTTTGCTTAAAAAATACCAAGCCTTGGCAACGGTTGTATTATTAACTTTACCAATCTTAGGATATCAAAATGCGGTGGCAGGTATTTGGCAATCAGCAGCACAAATCAAAAGTCCTTTAAAGCTTACGCTTGTCGAACATTCAATATCGAGTGCGCCAAGTGATCTTTTAGCAACCGTTGATCCCCGTGCGCGCCATGTTGCAAAATGGTTTTATTCTTTTGGTGACGTTGTTTTAACATCGGATGTAAATAACGATGGTAATGTTGATGTTTTTGTTAGCCAGCCTTTAAAATCCGTCACTGATCGCGCCCAGCTGTACTTGAACCAAGGCTCATTTGGTTTTAAAAAATTTGAAATTAAAGGTTTAGAAAACTTAAGGGGAAAACCAGAAATATATGGCTCGCCAGTGGGGGGGGTGTTTTGGGATTATGATAACGATGGTGATAAAGACCTTTTGATTGTGACATTATGGGGGCATCCATGGCTGTTGAAAAATACATTAAATGAAACGGGTGTATTTGATCTGGTTTATCAAGAAATTTTCTCGGAAAAGATGAATAGTGGTGCCGCCAATGTTGCGGATTTAACGGGTAATGGATTTTTAGATGTTGTGATTTCAAATATTATGCCGCGTAATTTAAAAGGTTACGAAGAGTCACAGCCATTTAACCTGTTTAAACTACCTGCTGCTGTTGATGCCGAGGATAAAAGACCCGTTAATATTATGCGCCGCAACCCTTTTAATGCGGCCAATGGCGGACAAAATTATATCTATAAAAATTTGGGAGAAGGCCTTTTTGAACCCGCTGCGTGGCTTCCCGATGAAACACGTTGGACGTTTGATGCCGGAATTGGTGATTTAAACCAAGATGGCTGGCCGGATATTTATTTTGCCAATACCGCAGGACCAGACCGCCTGTATTTGAATTATAAAGGCCAAGATTTACGCAGTGTTATTGGCACCTCTCAACATGAGGTTGGGCAGGATACTTATCGTGGCATGAATGTTTCATTTATAGACGTTGAAAAAAATGGTCTTTTGGATATTTATGTTTCTAATATGCATAAAGCGGAGTTGCCAGAAGGTTCTTTGCTTTGGCGAAATAATGGTTCTTTAAATCAACAACTCTCACATGCTTTTCAAGATAAAGCTTTTAGCGCCGGGCTTTTTAACCAGAACCGTTTTGGCTGGGGAGCGAGTGTTGGTGATATTGATATGGATGGAGATGATGATCTCTTACAGGCAAATGGATGGTTAGATGATAATTATGATCACGATGATGAGACGTGTTCAAGTTATATTTATCGACTATTCCAAATTGAACAAACACCTGAAGATATACATGGTTATGCTGATAATTGGCCAGACTTACGGGGACGTTGTTTGTATGCAGAGGATTCAAAACGCCTTTTTTTAAACCATCAAGGAAAATTCCACGATGTGAGCTCAAGTGTTGGCTGGGACAAAGAATTGGAAACCAGTCGGGGTATTGCGTTAACGGATTTGGATAATGATGGGGATTTAGATGTTCTCGTCAGTCACATGACCGCACCGCTTTCAATTTACCGGAATGATATGCCACGTTCCGATAAATGGTTTGGCTTGAAATTGGTTGGAAATGGTAAAACATGCAACACCGATGCCATTGGAACGGTTGTAAAATATAACGGGATCACAAAATATGTTTATGCGAGAAATGGTTTGGCGGCGCAAAATGATATTCGTCTTCTTTTTCCGACACAAAAAAAAGTATCAAAAATTGAAATAAATTGGTGTGGACGGTTTAAAGAAATAGAAACGGTTGAAGTCATGAACAATGTTTATCATACTCTTAAACAGATGAATTAGAGGGTGCGTTTTTATGATTAGAATTTTTGGTTTTGGTACATTGGTTTTGTTAGAATCTGCATTGCTAACCTGCCCGGGGTTAAAGAATTTTTCGCCTGCCGTGGTTAAAAATTCCGTACGCGTTTTTGGAAAAGTGAACCTGCGGGCAGCGTATCGTGGGGATGTGGATTGGGATACAATGGAGGTCGCGTCTTGTTTTATAGAAGAACGCCAAGGCAGTGAAGTTGTTGGTGTTACTTTTGATATCCCGGTCAGCGAATGGCCGCTTATGCGGGCACGTGAAATTGATTATGACTGTCGCCGTGTTGATGTTTTTGATCAAGAGGGCAACCCCCAAGGAACGGCGATTACGTTTTTTGGGTACCCAACAGATGCCGATTTCATGAAGAATATGTCTGATGGAGATCAAGAGTATCTTGAAAAACGGCGCAAGGGTTATCAAGGGGAAATGTATCGAGATGGTATTTATCCCGGGGAAGATTATCTTAAAAAATGTTTTTGGGCGCATGAACGTGCCGGAGATGTTTTGCGTGAAAACTTCCTTCACCATAGCCTACTTTCCGACCGTAAAACAACAGTGGGACAATATTTGGAAGGTAAAAAAAATATTCTTTTATAGTTTTATAAAAGAGTGTTTGTTCGAAAATATGTCGCTTAGTCTAAAATTTTGGGCAATTGAATTGTAAAAGACGCGCCTTCACCCTCAATGCCTTCCGCCCAAATATTACCTTGATGCTTTTCTAATATTTTCCGAACGGTTGAGAGGCCAACACCGGATCCTGGATATTCTTCTTGTGTCACCAAACGCTGGAAAGGTTGGAAGATACTCTCAATTTGGTCATTATTAAAACCAATACCATTATCTGTGAACTGGATAAGGTGAAAATGTTGTTTGGGCAGTTTAAGATATTTTACTTCGATACGAGGAGCTACGCCCTCTCGGGTGTATTTTAAGCTATTGCCAATAAGGTTGGAAAAAATTTGGTAAAGAAGAGAGCTGCTTCCTTTAACGTTTGGCAAAACATCAATTTGAACGCCAGCTTCCTTTTCAATAATTTTCGAGGAGAGGTCGGTTACAACGCTCTGGGCAATATGGTTAAGATCAACACGTTCATTTATATCTATAGAATGGCCAGAAAGAGCATATTTAAGCAAATCGTCGATGAGCTTTAATAAACGTTTTGATGAACTTTGAATATATTCAAGAGCCTCTTTATTCTCTGATCGAAGCGTTTCCTTTGAATCGTTTAAAATAAGATCAGAAAAACTGTGTATGTTGGCAATAGGGCTTTTTATATCATGAGCAGCCTGCATCGAAAAATCATGAAGCGCTTGGTTCATTTCAAAAAGTTCATGGTGAGACAAGGTTTGATGTAAATGTGTATTAACAAGTGAAGAGCATTGGCCTAAAAAAGAAACAAATTTTTCAGAGTAATGATTTTCTTTATTATCCAACACACAAATTGTGCCAAAAACTTGGCCTGATGGCCATGAAAGAGGAAAACCTAGGTACGAGATCATATCTAATTTGATATCTGGATTATGATCCCATTTTTTATCTTTTAAGGCATTGGGAACAATTAATTTTTTTTGTGAACTCATAACCGTTTCACAATATAGCCCCATATCTAAATGTTCTTTTTCACCCTTTTTATAGGGGTTTTTTGGATTAGAATTACAGGCGAAAACTTCAATTTCTTTTTTGTGGGCTCGCATAATTAAGGCAGAGGGCGCATCGATAATATCAGCAATTAAGTCAAGTAAGCTTTGCCATTCATGAAAAAAATCTTCAGGAATCTCAATGTCATCCAATAGGCTATATTTCCCAACATTTTTGGAAGAATAATGTTGTATTGTGGAGGGTGTTGCTGTCATAACATAACCTTTGTATTGAGAGTATTCATAAAAAAAACAGTATACCCTAATTATAGCCCATTTTCAGACAAAATAAAAATCAATCGGTATTCTTCGAAAAGTGTTTAAGACTTTGAAATCAGTGTTTTAAACCGTTCTTTATAATGAGGAACTTTTAACCCATTTGTTATGGTGATTGGATCTTTTGGGCCGTCGATAAATTTTGAAACGTTCATATTAATATCCATTGGGAATTTAAATGCTAACTATTATCAACATAAAATTTTTAATGAGAAGTAAATCTGGAACAAAAAAATATTAAGATATAAAGGAAAATGGGGGTAGGGTTTGAATAAGAAACCTTGAGTGAAGACGTTTTTTGCGGTACAAATAATTTATTCAATATGACAAAATCGATAAAAGGTAGGCGCAGTGACAAAAACACATGTAATTGTTTTCGGGAATGAAAAAGGTGGTTCCGGTAAGTCAACGGCGGCAATGCATACGGCCGTGGGCTTGATGCGGTTAGGATACCGTGTTGGAACACTTGATTTAGACAGCCATCAAGCAACCTTAACAAATTACATGAAAAATCGGATCCGTCATATGGGCAATGCTAATATTGACCTTCCAATGCCGGAGCATATACGTTTAAAACGTGTTGAAAATAGAGATTTGATGCAAACACGTGTTAAAGAGCAAAACCAAGTCGAAGAGGCTATTAACAAGCTCTCTGAAAAAAATGATATGATTGTTATTGATACCCCCGGATCTGATCGTTTTATCAGCATCATGGGGCATTCTTATGCCGATACATTGGTGACACCCGTTAATGATAGTTTTGTAGATTTGGATCTTTTAGCCAAAATTAATCCAAAGAACATGCAGATGATTAAAGCCAGTATTTATTCAGAAATGGTACTGGATTTAAAAAAACAACGCCTAAAAAAAGATGGGGTTGAAACGGACTGGATTGTTATGCGAAACCGGTTAAGCCACCTTGATGCACAAAATAAACGCTCGGTCGGTGATGCGTTAGAAAAATTATCACCTCATCTGGGGTTTCGTTTAGCACCTGGATTCGGCGATCGTGTTATCTTTCGGGAAATGTTTTTACAAGGTTTAACGTTATTGGATATCAAAGAAACCGGACGTCATTTGAAAAACATGTCTAATCTAACCGCACGGCAAGAAGTACGCCAACTTGTCAAAATGGTCTTACCAGAACAAAATATTTTGACACTGTCCTTGCTCGGAAGTGGGACGGTTTGAGCTGTTCGTAACTTTTTCTATAAGTTAAGTGAATATAATTAAAATAAAGAATAGTTTTTTGATACGTGTCGCGATTGGAAGAGTTTCGTGAACGGCTTTTTAGTTTGTCGAGAAGGAAAAAGATATGCGCCGTTTAATTCTTAAAGAGAAGAAACTACCACCTTGGGTGCAAACGTTTAAAATTTATATGCGAGTGGTTGCAGTTGTTTTATTGGTTATGTTGTTGGGGGTTACCTATGGGGCGTTACATGAAACCCGCAAGGCAAATACGACGCTACAATGGACAAATAAAAATTACCATCTAATGGTGAAACATCAAAATAATGTCATCAAAGCGCTTCAAGCGGGAGTTTTGCGTAAAGAAAAATGCCCGACCCCAACACAGTCATGATTTTTTACAGTCCTTAAATATGAGAAAAGCTTGAATTACGGTACTTTTTCGCTTACCTTAAGCATCACTTAAAAACATTTTAGTCAGCACAATGAGGTCAATTTATGCAACATGTAGAGCAACGAAGAGTTTCTGGACACACAATAGATCCAAGCATCTTGCGTGAATATGATATTCGAGGTGTTGTCGGGCAAACCCTGTCTGTTGACGATTGTTATTTTATTGGGCGCTCTTTTGGCACAATTGTTTCTCGTTTAGGTGGCAAGAGTATTGTTGTTGGTTACGATGGGCGTGAGACATCACCTATTTTTGCAGATGCGATCCGCAAAGGCCTTGCAGAAAGTGGTTTGTCTGTTGAAGATATTGGCTTAGGGCCAACCCCGATGGCCTATTTCGCAATGAAACACCGTAAACGAGATGCCGCTGTTATTATTACAGGTTCGCATAGTCCAATTCATTATAATGGCATCAAAATGACATTACATGACCGTCCTTTTTATGGTGAAGATGTCCAAGAGGTTGGGCGTGTTTCGGCCAGTGGCGATTTTGTGAATGGTGATGGTGATATAAATATCATTGATATTAAAGAAGAATATGTTGACCGGCTTGTTGCGGATTATACTGGTTCGCGGGATTTGAAAGTTGTTTGGGATGCTGGTAACGGCGCCGGTGGCGAAATTTTACGGATGATGACAGCCAAATTGCCTGGAGAACATATTTTGATTTTTGATGAAATTGATGGCAGTTTTCCGAACCATCATCCAGACCCGACAGTTGCAAAAAATTTAGTTGATCTGCAAAAAATGGTTAAAGAACACGGCTGTGATGTTGGAATTGGCTTAGATGGTGATGCCGACCGTATTGGGGCTGTAGACCAAAATACAAAGATCGTTTGGGCGGATCAAATGATGGCTGTCTATGCCGGGGAAGTTTTAAAAACCCATCCAGGTACAACTATTATTGGCGATATCAAGTGTAGTGTTGTTTTCTTTGATGAGGTCGCACGTTTAGGGGGAAAACCCTTGATGTGGAATACAGGGCACTCTTTGATTAAAGCAAAAATGAAAGAAACAAATTCCCCCTTAGCCGGAGAGCTTGCGGGGCATATTTGTTTTGCGGATAAATATTATGGTTTTGATGATGGTTTATACTGTGGTATCCGTCTTTTGAACCTTATTAGCGACCACCCAAAAGGAATGGCGGGGCTAACGCAACATTTACCAGAAATTTTTAATACGCCTGAAGTTCGTTTTCCTGTTTCAGCAGCGCGAAAATTTGAAATTGCCCCTGAAATAAAACAACGTTTGATCGCGCAAAACAGCCAAGATATTGAAATCACAGATATTGATGGTGTACGCGTTTCGACAAAAGAAGGGTGGTGGCTTATGCGTCCTTCTAATACCGAAGACGTCTTAACCGTTCGCGTTGAAGCCTTTTCCCAAGAAGGTCTAGAAAAATTAACCGCTTCTCTTGTTGATCAATTAAGACAAAGTGGTATAGAATCACCGTTCTAATGACAGGCTGAAGAGCCAATTCTTGAGGGGGAACACTATGATTACACTACATCCACGCATTTTAGAGTTACTGTCGTCACGCATTTGCCATGATTTGGTTAGCCCCGTAGGCGCGATCAATAATGGAATTGAGCTTATGACAGAGCTTGGTGATGATGCTGGTGGGGACGCCGTTGACCTAATTTCAAGTAGTGTTGAACAAGCCGCTATTCGCCTTAAATGTTTTCGCTTGGCCTACGGGGCAGCTGGAAGCCAGGGTGGGGTTGGATTTAAAGATGTTCATGAAATATTTAACCAATGGGTTTCAGGGTGCCGAAGTGAACTTGTTTGGGATTTAAATACGTGTATGGGCGTTGAATCACCAGATGGTTTTATGAAAGTCTTATTAAACCTTCTGATGTTTGCGGAAGAGTGTAACCCTGGAAATGGGGAAATTATTGTTGAGCCAGCAGCCGATTTTCAAGGCATGAAAATTACGGTAACAGGACGACCAGCTTTCAGGGACGGGGCTCAAGATGCACTTGAAGGCACGGTAGATGAGGAAAATTTGGATGCACGCTCTGTGCATGCTTATATCACCGGTGTTTTTGCTAAAATGTTTAGTGTTTCTATTCAACATAGCCAAGCCTCACCAGAAAAACTTCAATTTAGTGTGACTTTTTAACTTTTTTTCTAAAAAATATAAAATCCAATATAAAATCATATACCCCTATAGGTTGTATTGTTATAGTTAGTATGAGGAAAAAAGCTGCGTTTTTGCAAAAAAATGCATTTTTTTTGACTGTTTGTAAGAAAACCTCCATTTGATAAGAGAACTTTAATAACTTACTGGCATTCTTAAAGAGAGTAATTCGTTTCCCTGAGTTTTCTATATGACTCTTTTTTTAATCAAGAGGCATTTTATCTTCATATATTTTTCTACTTAATGCATAAGGTGATACCCAATGGATGATCTAATCGAAGAATTTCTAACAGAAACTAATGAGAGCTTGGCCGAGCTTGATAACGACATTGTAACATTAGAACAAAACCCAAATGATGAAGACCTGATTGGAAAAATATTTCGATTGGTTCACACCGTTAAGGGAACGTGTGGTTTTTTAGGATTACCTCGTTTAGAAAGTGTCGCGCATAAAGGAGAAAACGTATTGGGGCGTTTTCGTGATAAAGATCTTTCAGTTAAACCTGAATTTGTGAGTTTGATTTTAGAAGCCTTTGACCGTATTAAAGAAATTGTTGAGGGGATCCAAGCCACAGGTTCAGAACCCCAGGGTGACGACAGTGAATTGATGGAAAAATTAGATTCTGTTTATGAAACGGGTGAATTACCAGGTGTCGTGTCAGCGCAAAGCTCTGAAGGAGCTGAAGTTTCTGCAAAAGAGGGTGGTAAAACGGATGCAGAAATTCTAGCCGAGATTGAGGCAGAAATGGACGCTTTACCGGTACTAGACGCCGCGCCAGAACCAGAGCCAGAACCAGAACCAGAACCAGAGGTTTTAGAGGCAACACCGGAAGCCGCCCCCGCCGCTCTTGATGCCAAAGCGGGCGCTATTGCTCAACATGCCACTTTACGTGTGAATGTACAGGTTCTTGAAGATCTTATGACGATGGTTAGTGAGTTGGTTCTAACACGGAATCAGCTCTTACAAATTCTAAGGTCACAAACAGAAAGTGAATTTGCCGCACCTCTACAACGTTTAAACCAAGTTGTCTCAGAATTGCAAGAAGGGGTCATGCAAACGCGAATGCAACCTATTGGTAATGCTTGGGGGAAACTGCCTCGGATTATTCGTGACTTGAGTGTAGATTTGAATAAAAAAATTAATTTAGAAATGCGCGGTAAAGATACAGAGCTTGATCGGCAAGTTTTAGATCTTATCAAAGATCCTTTGACGCACATGGTTCGAAACTCCGGAGACCATGGCATTGAAATGCCCGCGGAAAGGATTGCGGCTGGAAAATCAGAAGAAGGTACTGTGCTGTTAAATGCTTTTCATGAAGGCGGGCATATCATCATTGAAATATCTGATGATGGTAAGGGGCTAAGCCTAGACCGTATTAAAGAAAAAATTATTTCCAGTAATCTGGCAACAGAGGCTGAGCTTGAAGCCATGTCGGATCAACAAATACAGCAGTATATTTTTAATGCCGGTTTTTCAACGGCTGAGAAAGTGACATCTGTATCCGGTCGTGGCGTTGGAATGGATGTTGTGCGGACGAATATTGAAAAAATTGGAGGTACCGTTGAACTCAAATCAATTGAAGGAAAAGGGTCAACCTTTACAATTAAAATTCCACTGACCTTAGCGATTATTTCTGCGTTGATTGTCGAGGTTAGCGGAGAGCGTTATGCAATACCTCAATTAAGTGTTCAAGAGCTTGTTCGCGCCTCACAACATAGTGAACACCGGATCGAAGAAATTAAAGGAACACCTGTTTTACGTCTAAGAGATCGATTGCTTCCTCTTATTTTCTTAAAAGAATTGTTAAAATTAGAAGGTGACCCTAGAGGAGAAAATATTGAAAATATCGCCGATCACATGAAGGCAACAGTGGCAGCGCAGACGGAAGATGGCCAAAATGTTAAAGCTGAAATTATTGAAGAAGAAAAAACAAAAGAAGAAGAACATTATATTGTTGTTGTTCAGGTCGGCTCAAATACAGTGGGTATTATTGTTGACCGTGTTTTTGATACAGAAGAAATCGTAGTTAAACCCGTCTCACCTATCTTAAAAGGCATTGATATTTTTGCCGGTAATACCATCCTTGGTGACGGGAGTGTTATTATGATTTTGGATCCAAACGGTACAATTAACGCGATTGGAGAAGTTTCCGTTGCGGAGGCTGGAGGTGTTGGTGCGAGTGAAGAGAGCGGTGGGTTGACTTCAGAGCTTGACCGTAAGATATCTCTTCTTATTTTTCGTGCCGGAGAGGGGGCCCCCAAAGCTGTGCCATTATCCTTAGTGGCGCGTTTGGAAGAATTTGCCGTTGATGATATTGAAACATCAGGGTTGCAGCAGGTTATCCAATACCGAGGGAAACTTATGCCCCTCATTCCGTTCGGTAATACGATGGAGCTCAAAAGTGGTTCCAATCAATCTGTATTGGTTTTTGCGGAACAGGAACGTTCAATGGGCTTAATGGTTGATGAGATCATCGATATTGTTGAAGAAAGTATGAGCGTTGAACTTGCAGCGGAGCATGAAGGTTTATTGGGTAGTGCTATTATTAGCGGGCAAGCAATGGATGTCATTGATGTTGGTCATTATTTAAATACATCTCAAGGAGATTGGTATTCTGCGGGTACATCTAAGGGCATAGAAGGCGGATCAAAACGTATTCTTCTTGTTGATGACAGCGCTTTTTTTCAAAATATGTTAACACCGATGTTAAGTGTTGCCGGATATGATATTCAAACGGTGGAAACAGCCGATGCTGCATATGAGCTTTGCGAAAGTGGCCGAAAATTTGATATGATTATATCCGATATTGAAATGCCGGGCATGAATGGTTTTGAATTTGCCGAAAAGGTAAAAGCAGAAGGCAGTATATGGCATGATACACCTATTTTAGCTTTATCGTCCCACACAACACCAGAAGATTTAGAACGCGGGCGTTCCGTTGGTTTTGATGATTATGTTGCCAAGTTTGACAAAGATGCATTGTTAAATGCGATTGATCAAACTTTTTCACAAGAGGCTTTTAAAGGAGATAAATCATGAGTGTCGTACAAACAAACCAAGCTCAAGATGCGGCTCTCGTTTCATTAAATGAGAATAAAGAATATTTGACAATGGAAATCGCCGGACAAATGTTTGGTGTCCCTGTTTTATTAGTTCAAGATGTTTTGGGGGAGCAAAAAGTAACAAAAATACCTTTGGCGCGCCCTGAAATCGCAGGATCACTTAACTTGCGTGGGCGTGTTGTAACGGCGATTAATGTTCGTAAACGGCTGCACCTTGATGATTCTACGGGGGGAGAGCACATGAGTATTGTTGTTGAACATGAAGAAGAGCTTTATAGCCTAATGGTTGATAAGGTTGGCGATGTGATTTCTTTAAGTTCAAAGGAATTTGAAAAAAATCCCGCAACTCTTGATACAACGCTACGTGAAATTTCTGCGGGCATTTATCGCTTGAAAGAACAGTTATTAGTTATACTTGATGTATCAAGTCTGTTAAAATCTTTGACAGATGACCGTACCTAAGATTGAGCTTAAGGATCTATTAAAATATGAAAACATGTTTGATTGTTGATGATAGCCGAGTAGTGCGCAAGGTCGCACGAAGGATTTTAGAGGACTTGGGATTTGTATGCCAAGATGCCGAAGATGGACAAAAGGCCCTTGAAGCGTGCCAAGCAGCGATGCCAAATTCAATCTTACTTGACTGGAATATGCCAGTTATGAACGGGATTGAATTTTTAAGAGAGTTACGTAAGTTGCCAACAGGAATGGATCCAAAAGTGGTGTTTTGCACAACCGAAAATGATTTTAGCTTCATTCAAGAAGCTCTTGCAGCGGGGGCAAATGAATATATTATGAAACCCTTTGATAGCGAAATTATTCAAAGTAAATTTTCTCAATTAGGTCTTCTATAGACACAAAGGTTTTTTTTAGTGCAAGGGTTTATCTAAAATGGCAGACAGTTCTCAAGATCACGATCACGATCAGATTAAAATATTGGTTGTTGATGATTCCGCTGTGATTAGAGGGTTTGTACGTCGATTTTTAGAAACGGACCCTTTTTTAAAAGTTGTCTCCTCTGTTTCAAATGGTGAACAGGCTGTAAAAGCTCTTGAAAGAATGGATTATGATGTCATTGTTTTAGATATTGAAATGCCCGTTATGGATGGTTTAACGGCTCTACCGTTACTTTTAAAAATAAACCCAAATGTTCAGGTGATTATGTCCTCAACCTTAACAAAAGAAAATGCCACGGTAACCTTTCAGGCGTTATCTATGGGCGCCGCTGAGTGCCTTGCAAAGCCAACAACAACATCAGAAATATCAGGTGGTGGAAGTTACCGAGATAGCCTAGTTGAAAAAGCGTTCGAATTAGGAAAAGTTTCACGCCTAAAAAAAGGTAATCCTTTTGTCGCAGAAATTAATAGGGCGCGTGTGAAAAAGGCGCATAGCTCTTCAGTTGTTGCAAAAAAAGAAACAAAAACAATTGTACTTAGACCTCCTAACAACCTTAGAAAACCTCAAGCAATTGCGATAGGCTCTTCTACTGGAGGTCCTCAAGCCTTGTTGCAAGTGTTATCAAGCTTGACGGATATAGAACAACCTATTTTTATTACACAACATATGCCCCCGACCTTTACAACTATTTTGGCCAAAAACATTCATCAAAAAACAGGTGTTTCGTGTTATGAAGCCGAGGATGGCATGTATGTTGAAAATAAATCTATTTATGTTGCACCAGGTGATTATCATATGACGGTTGAGCATAGTAATGGCCGGTATGTCCTGCGGTTAAACCAGAAAGAGCCTGAAAATTTTTGTCGACCTTCTGTCGACCCTATGATGAGAAGTTTATGTAAGGTTTATGGCCGAAAGTTTTTGGCTGTTATCTTAACCGGTATGGGGCAGGATGGTTTAAAAGGCTGTGAAAAATTAGCTGAGTTAGGCGGTAATATTATCGCTCAAGATGAAAAATCAAGTGTTGTTTGGGGCATGCCTGGAGCTGTTTCTTTAGCCGGACTATGCAATGATGTTGTGCCATTATCTCAAATGGCGAGTAAAATAAAAACCTATGCGCAAGGGGCGTAAATACAGTGCTCAAAGATGAAGATTATAAAGTTTTTGAAAACTTGCTAAAAAAAGAATCTGGTTTAGTCATTACCATTGATAAAACCTATCTTTTAGAATCACGCCTGATGCCCGTCACAAAAAAGTGGGGCATGGTTAATTTGTCTGAGCTTGCTGATAAAATTCGTTTGATGCCAGAACAAGATTTGCTTAAAGATGTTATTGAGGCGATGACAACAAATGAGACCTCGTTTTTTCGAGATAGTACGCCGTTTGATCATTTTAAAAATGTTATTTTGCCTTACTTTTTAAAAAAGAAAGCTCGTGAAAGAAAATTAAGAATTTGGTCTGCTGCATGCTCAAGTGGACAAGAACCTTATTCGCTTGCGATGATTTTAAAAGAACAATCAGCTAAAATTTCTGGGTGGGATATTGAAATAATTGCCACCGATTTATCTGAAGAAATTTTGGATCAAGCTAAATCAGGTGTTTATAGTCAGTTTGAAGTTCAGCGCGGCCTGCCAATTCAATTGTTAGTGCAGTTTTTTGAGCAAAAAGAAGAAAAATGGCATATTAAACCTGTAATTAAAGACATGATTACGTTTAAAAAGTTTAATTTATTGGGTTCATATGCTGGCTTAGGTAAGTTTGATATGGTTTTTTGTCGAAATGTTTTGATTTATTTTGATGTTCCAACAAAAGGCCAGGTTATTGAAGCTATTAAAGGCGTGTCTGCTCAAGACGCCCCGCTTATTTTAGGCGGCGCGGAAACGGTATTAGGTATTACAGATGCATACCAGCCCGTTGAACACCATAGAGGTTTGTACCTGCGAAATGATACAACTTTTGAGGTGCCTGAAAAATAGTGCAGATAACCCTAAAAATGATTTAATTAGTGGGAGCTAAAGCTTTTTTTTCCGCTTTTTGTATCGGTTTTTTATTTTGTTTTGGGTATTTGTCTGTGACTTCTAAAACCCAAAATCCGGATGAACCTTTTGTCACTTGGCTTCCTGCGCGGTAACCTTCACTGAATGAAATAAAGTTATGTCCGTCTTTTATCTGGTTGTAAACCTCATTAGACACGTCCCAATCAAAGGAGCTTTCGTTAAGCCAGTCTTTCATATGTTTTAAAGGGTTAAAGGAAAAATGACGTTCGCGTAACGTCAGTTCAATTGTTTTAGAAGCTTCATCATTAAAATTTTGAGTTGTTTTGTTTTGTACAATAAGCTGGGCATTAGAATTCGAACCTGCTTCAAGAATAAAACTCCCCCAACGCATTTCATCAATTACCGCAGTGCCGATATTTATATTTTGAGCTGTTTGCGCGGTTGTCGGAAGTTTAAAAATTGATTTGTTGAACTGGTCTTTGATGAGGCGTTTGCTATCCAAAGAAACACGCTTTCCCTGTTTGGCTTCTACCGTAAGTGTATTTGTATTATCCCATTCATTTTTATCAAAATTTGAAACTTGGCTGCAACTGTGAAGCATCGTGGCAGAATAGGCCGTGACCGCTGTTAGAGCAATTATTGTAGATTTTTTAATTTTTAATTTCATTGTTACACCCTCAATATAAAAACTAAACATGTTATAATGAAATTTTAATTATATGTCAAATAAATCTGTAAGGCTCTGTCATTAATTTAAACCATAAAAAAACGCCATGAAAATCATGACGTTTTTTTTATCGTATAATTGTAATGAGCTTAGGCGTTTGCGGCTTGCTGCTCTTTACTTTTAGCTCCAACGGGATCCCGAAGCACATAACCACGTCCCCAGACCGTTTCGATACAGCTATCTCCATCGGTTGCTCTTGCAAGTTTTTTACGCAGCTTACAAATGAAAACATCAATGATTTTAACTTCAGGTTCGTCCATACCACCATAAAGATGATTTAGGAACATTTCTTTCGTCAGGGTAGATCCTTTACGAAGTGAAAGCAGCTCAAGGATACCGTATTCTTTACCCGTAAGGTGTAAAGGTTTATCCAAGACCTCAACGGTTCGAGAATCAAGGTTAACCGTTACAGGACCCGTTGTAATGACACTTTGTGAGTGCCCTTTACTTCGGCGTACGATTGCTTGAAGGCGTGCCATAAGCTCACGTTTATCAAATGGTTTGGTTAAATAATCGTCTGCACCAAAACCAAGACCTTTTAGCTTGCTATCAAGCTCAGTTAGGCCCGATAAAATTAAAATAGGTGTTTCTACTTTTGACGCACGCAGGCGTTTTAACACTTCGTAACCATCCATATCAGGAAGCATCAGGTCAAGAATGATGATATCATAATCATATAGCTTTCCAATTTCGAGACCATCTTCTCCAAGATCAGTAGCATCAACGATGTAGCCTTCTGATTTTAGCATTAATTCAATACTTTTTGCGGTAGATTGATCATCTTCTACAAGTAATACCCGCATAACATAACTTCCCCATGTTGTTAGAATTTTTGAGATATCTATTTAGAGTTCCTAAACGAAATCACTCTAAACGATATACTAACAACTTTATTAATAAAGGTTAACAGTTAATTAGTTATTAATACCTATTAATTTTTTGTCAAAAAATATTACCAAATTGTAAAGATAATCTAGCAGCATTCATTTCTCGTTATGATATAGTAATATAAAGGATATGGGAGAGGGGTCAGGCTGCATGACAAGTTTAATCACGGATAAATTAAGTAATATTGTTGATAATCTTCCTGATTATCAACTTTTTGGCCGTGTAACTAAAATTTTGGGCATGTTAGTCGAAATCGGTGGCGTTGAAAGAGAGCTCTCTATCGGAGGGCGCTGCACCTTAACGCCAAAAGGTGTTGATCCAATCCCGTGTGAAGTTGTTGGTTTTCGTGAAAACCATGCTTTATTAATGCCGTTTAAACCTTTGGAACATGTCGGGCTGGGGTGTCGCGCAGAAGTTGTTGACGCAAAGTCGGTGGTATATCCAAGCCATGCATGGCTCGGGCGTGTTGTAAATTCTTTTGGCGAGCCACTTGATGGCAAGGGCCCTTTAATTGATGGTGACATAGCGATGCCTCTTAAACGCCAACCTCCGGCGGCTCATGATCGTAAACGATTGGGGCCAAAAATTGATTTAGGCGTGCGTGCGATTAATAATTTTTTAAGCACGTGCCAAGGTCAGCGAATGGGAATTTTTGCCGGATCTGGGGTTGGTAAGTCGATTACAATGTCGATGCTTGCCAAATATACATCTGCAGATATTAGCGTTATCGGCCTGATTGGAGAGCGCGGCCGTGAGGTTCAAGAGTTTATTGAAGATAACCTCGGCGAAGAAGGACTTAAGCGGAGTGTTGTGGTTGTCTCAACATCGGATGAAAGCCCTTTGATGCGACGACAGGGGGCTTATATGACACTCGCGATCTCAGAATATTTCAGGGATCAGAACGAACAAGTTCTTTTAATGATGGATTCAGTAACACGTTTTGCAATGGCGCAGCGTGAAATTGGCTTGTCAGCGGGAGAGCCTCCAACAAGCAAAGGCTACCCCCCAACAACTTTTACCGAGCTTGCAAAACTATTGGAACGTGCAGGCCCGGGATTAAAAGGCTCCGGAGATATCACAGGTATTTTTTCTGTTTTGGTAGAGGGGGATGATCATAATGAACCGATATCCGATGCCGTGCGCGGTATCATTGATGGCCATATTGTTTTAGAACGTAAAATTGCGGATCGGGGGCGTTATCCTGCGATTAATATCTTACGGAGTGTTTCACGTTCAATGCCAAAATGCCTGACCGAAGAACAAGCCGTTATTATCCAAAAAGCGCGACAAATTATGGCGACGTATGAAGATATGGAGGAGCTTATTCGTTTGGGCGCATACCGACAAGGCAGTGATCCTAAAGTTGATCTTGCAATTGAAATATACCCTTTACTTGAAACGTTTTTATCTCAAAAACCAGAAGAACAAACAAGTTTAGATGAGGGGTATCAAATGTTAACGCAAATTTTAGCAGAACATTTGGACTTGCCCGTACCTCAACCGGTAACCCAACAGCCGGGATAAAAAGGAATGATCGTAAGTAATGGCGGATCTTAAAAGTTTAATTAAGCTTCATAAACATGAATTAGATGGTAAACGTCAGATTCTAGCCCAGCTTTATGAAGACCTTGCTTTATTAAATCAACAGCGTGAAGCTGTTATTAAAAAAATAAAAGAAGAGCAAGAAGCGATTACCAAGACATCTGATGTCCATTTTACCTTTGCCAACTTTATCGAAAAAGGTAAACAACAGGTTCTCAAAATCGAAGAGCATATGAATGTTTTGGAGGCTCAAGTTGTGGTTGCAAAAGATGAAATGATGGCGTGTTTTTCGGAGCTCAAAAAATATGAGATGACCCAAGAAGAACGTGAAGCTTTGGAAGCAGAAGAAAACCGAATGAAAGAATTACAAGAGCTTGATGAAATTGCGCTTGAAGGGTTTCGCAGAAAAGAAGAATAATTAAAATTAAATGATGATCTGAGAAGTCTGTGATTTTTGTGCCGTGACCTCGATCCAGCCCGATTTATTTTCTTTAAAAGATAGAGAACCTATCAGGTTCACCTCGCCGAGGCCGACCTTAAATTTTTCACGAATATTTTTCTTTATTTCACTGGGAAGTGTTTCTGAGACGCGAATAATAACATCTAAGTTTTTCCCCGTTAGTAAACCATCTAATTGCAGGGGGCCAATTTTACTAAGTTTAAAATTGAGTAGAAAACGGGTTTGTTTTTCTTTGTTTTGAGGATCTTCGTTTTCGTCATTTGGTTTTTGTTGGTCTCGTATTAAAAGCTGAAAAGCAGAAACTTGATCGTCATGTAATAAAGGCATGGAAATGGCTCGCCAATCCCCTGCGATCATTTCATTTGCTTGTCGTGCAATTGTTGAAAAATCACCAGATAAGCGGTCAATAATGTCACGACGCCCGGCATTTTGTAGCGCCATGATGCTTTTTTCACCAAGCCAGCTTTCAATATTTCCCATTTTTAAAGCAACAAGGAAAAAAAGCGCCGTTGGAATGAGCCGTGGACTTGGTGTTGGAATTGTATTTTTAAGGCTTTGGGCGATAGAGGGTGCAGTTTGTAATAATGTTTCAATGGCCTGTTCGAGTGCAGGCCATTCTTGGCTTTGTAAGGGAGAAAAAAGAGGGATAGCAGGGAAGGAAAAGCCTGTTTCCTGCGTTTCTAATGTTAGATTACCAAGGTTTAAGGGAGAAGACGTTACGGTATTGAGTGTTAGGTCATTTAAGTTGGTAATTGTTTGAGGTTCTGTGAGAGGTTTTAAAATTAAATGGCTACCAACCGGGACATTAACGGGAGTTGTAATTAATATTTTTTGAACTTTATCCGTGTCGAGAAGTATCGATCCATTTGGACTGTAGCCTGAAACAGTGCCGATTTGGAGGTTAATGGGGGGGGCGGCAATTAATGGAGGTGTTTTTTCTGCCTTAGGCGCGCTTGTGGGACTGGAATCGGTTTTGCTGTCTTGGGGCAGAATTACTTGCGAACCTTTACTTGAAGAGAGCTGAAAAGCTCCGTCTTTAGAAAGGTTTTGTTCGATCCCTTGTATTGTTTTTATAATGGTTTTTGGATCAATATTTTCAGGGATAATATTAACGACCTGAAAACGCTGTTCTTGCAGGTTTTCAATAAGTGTTTCAGAAATTTGTTTGAAGAGTGGGTTTGTGGGGCGGAATGTTTCAGTTTCTTTCGAAACTGTAAATAAGCTTTTTATTAAGGTTGAAGGCAAAGAAGTTAAAGGCAGTTTGAACTTTTGGGTGGTAGTCAGCTTCCCAGCCTCAGGAAAAATGTTATTGCCGGTTTCTGGTGTTAATTTTGTTTGAATTTGCTTTTGAAAAAAAGCTAATAGGTTGCTCTCATTTTCATCCGTTGGAATAAAAGAGGAAGAAGGGGGCGTATCAGCTGCGGTGGCTTTAGCCATTTCTGTTGCGCTCATCACGACCTTGGTCACGGCCACGGGGGCAGTTTGTAAGGGGGGGGCGGGTGACTTTTGCAAGCGTAAATCAATGTCGGGATATTTGATTAAATCTCGGACAATTTTTGAGGTGATCTGGAGTACAAATTCTTGCGTTTCTTTTTCGGAAAGTTGGGCCAGCTCAATTGTGATTTTTTCTTTTATATCTTGAGGGATATCAGGAATTTCGTTAATAACGGGCGCGATATTTTGAAACTCTTTATTTACCTCAGGGGTCGATTTTTCTGTGATGAAGTAAGCTTGTATAATATCGCCCGCGTAAAGAGGTGGGAAATCTTTTATATCAACAGTTTGAACCGCGGATATTTCACGTGTGGGTTCAGGCGTTCGTTTTTCGATATAAACCGTTACGTGATTTGGCTGTGTTTCTGAAATTTGGATTGAGATCTCACGGTTTGGTGGAAGCGGTTTTTCAACAATAATAATAATGTCACCATACTGTGTTTTGAGGGTGACTTCATTTGAAGGAGCGGAGGTGTTTTGTTTAATAACAATTTCCGCTGGAATTTTTTTATTTGACGGTAGCCGAACAGAGGGGGGTGTTTTTTTACTGCGTGTGGCGTGTTGAATATCCGTTGATTTTAATTTCGCGGGTGTTGGAGGGGGAGACGATTCAGCATTTTTCGGGGACTGTTGTTGTCCACGAGGGTTTTGGGGAGGCGGCTGTGTTGGTATCTCTGTTTTAGTCATGAGTTTATTATGCCATGAACAGGATAAGTTTGTGTAAAGAATAAAGCCTGATCAATTGATTGAAATTATGACTTAATTGTTTCAAGAACATTTTGAGAAATTTTGTCAAAGATCTCCGCAGATTCAGATGTTGGATATCGCATCAAAAAGGGCGTTTGTGTACGAATAGATTCTCGGACTTGGCGATCTAAAGGTAAAATACCAACTAAATCGGGTGTAATTTTTAAGAATGTCGAGCTTGCCTTGGCAAGGGTTTTGTACGTTCGTTCTCCATCACGTTGGCTGCTAGCCATATTAATTACAAGCTTAATGGTATCGGAGTGCCCCGTTGAATGGCTTAATTTGATAAAAGCATAAGCATCGGTAAGGGATGTTGGCTCCTCTGTCGTAACGAGTAAAGTTAAAGAAGCCATTGCGGCCATAAAACGCACTGTTTTATCAACACCTGCCCCTAAATCAATAATAACGGCATCGTATTTTTTGGCGAGAGAACGAAGTTGTTTCATTATTTCATTGAGGCGTAATAAGGGCAGAGATGAAAGAGTTGCTTGCCCGGAACGCCCTGCGATAACATCAAAACCGCCATCCTTAAAATGGTGAATAACACGTTCAAGGCTTAATGTGCCTTCAATCACATCTTTTAAATCACGTTTGACCATAACACCAAGCTGAATATCAACATTGGCAAGCCCAAGGTCACCATCAAATAAAAGAACGCGTTTACCTTTTTGGGCAAGGGCATAAGCCAGTGTTGATGAAAACCATGTTTTTCCAACACCACCTTTACCCGAAGCAACGGCAATAATATTGCTGTCTGGGGCTCTAAAAAGTGGTTTTTTAGAGTGTGTGCGCTTTACATCATTTTGTTCTGTCATTGTCATTTCCTTTCCCAAAGAGCTTATTATCGTTTTTGTGAACCAGATAATAAGAGTTTGGCGAGTATATCTTCATCAAGATGAATAAGTCCGTCAGCCACTTTATGAGTGTGACTTGCGTCAGTAAAAATCATATTGGCACGGTCAGCAGCTGTCAGTAAGCCCCCTAATCGTCGTGCAAAATCTAAGCGTGTGGGGAGCAATTTTTTGACCCCGAGAACACCAAAAGTTAAAGCCATCTCAGCACTTTCATCGGCATCACAGGCCGCGGGAAGTACCAGAAAAGTTTCCATCTCTACAGCAGATAAAAAACGCGCAAGCTCTTTCATCTCGGAAGGAGAATAGGGGTTTATACCCCCTGTATCGATCAAAATTTGATCGGCTTCTTTACATGCCTTGGACCGAAGTAATGTTTTTAATTCAGATGCTGATGAAACATCGTGTAATTTGATATCGAGTAAATTGATAAAAGCCGCAAGCTGTTCGACAGCTCCTGCGCGGTTCGTATCCGTAGTAATTACAACAACATTTTGGTCGAGGTCAAGTTTGGCTCGCGCGGCAAGTTTGGCGATTGTGAGGGTTTTTCCCGCGCCTGGAGGCCCAACAAGAGCAAGAGGTTTGTCAAATGTTTCGGCAAGGGGCTCAAAAGTAAAATTTTGAGCAAGTGTCTGTGCGAGGATTTTTTGAGGGCTATTGTATTCGTGACTTTCAAGAGCTAAAGCCGTGTTGATTAGTTTATCGCTAACGGAGCTTGGTAGCTTATGTCGGATAAAGGCTTCGGTAATAAAATCAACATTATCATCCGTGCTGTCGGGTTCAAATTCCGCAAGCTCATCAAACCAAGATTTATAGTCACCACTGTCATCACCTAAACCATCGTCATCGGCAAACCTTTGTAATAATGGGGAGGTACCTTCTTCCTCATTATCGTCATTTAATGTGGTGGCGTTATCTGTGTTTTTCTCAAATTGGCGTTCTAATAAATCAAAACCAGAAGGCAGTTGGTCATCATTATTTGGTAAATTTTCAATTGCGGCTGTGACTTGCACGGAACCGTCAGAATCCTCACGGCTGGTTACAATGATTGCGTCATCACCAAGCTCTTCATTGATAAGCTTCATGGCATTCATCATGCTTGATGCTTTAAAGGTTTTAAGACGCATTATTTATTCTTTCTGTTATGGGGGCTGATTAAACCTGTCCCATGGTTTTTATTTTGGCTTTTGGATGTATCTCATTTTGAGACATAATAATTGTTTGAGGGCGGAAACGTTCAACAATTGAACGGACATAAGGTCTGATAACAGGACTGGTTAATAAAACCGGACTTTCGCCTTGCATCGCCATATCTTCAAAAACTTTACGAACGCCTGCAATAAATTCTTGTAATTGAGTTGGGGGCATCGCGAGTTGTTTTTCCTCGCCATCACCAATAAGAGATTCCGCAAAGGCTTGCTCCCATTCTGGGGAAAGGGTGATTAGCGGCATCATGCCGTTGGCATTCGCATTTTGCGCACAAAGTTGGCGTCCTAAACGTGTCCGGACATGTTCAGTCATCAATGAAATGTTATTGGTATAATTCGATGCTTCAGAAACCCCTTCTAAAATAGTAGCAAGATCACGAATAGAAACACGTTCAACAACTAAATTTTGTAAAATACGTTGCATGCCACCAACAGAAATTTGTGCGGGAATAACATCGGCAACCAATTTTTGATGGTGTTTACCAAGTTCGTCCAATAAATTTTGCGTTTCTGAATAGGATAAAATTTCAGACATATTTTCTTTTAGTAATTCAGTTAGGTGTGTTGTTAAAACAGTGGCAGGATCAACAACGGTATAACCTTTAAAATGAGCTTCTTCGCGGTAATCTGTCCCGATCCACATAGCTGGTAAACCAAAAGTTGGTTCATGTGTTTTTTCACCAGGGATTTCAATTTCACCACCCGAAGGGTTCATACACAGTAACATATCAGGTCTGATTTCACCGCTACCGGCTTCAATCTCTTTGACGCGGATAACATAGGTATTAGCCGGTAATTGAAGGTTATCTTGAATTCGAACAGCAGGTAAAACAAAGCCCATATCTTCGGCCATTTGTTTACGCAGGCCTTTGATTTGATCCGTTAAACGACCGCTTTGGTCGCCATTTACGAGGGGTAGTAAAGCATAACCAAGCTCTAAACGCAGATTGTCAATTGCCAGTGATTTTGAAATCGGTTCTTCCGCGGGGGGGGCTTCTGCGGCTTCATATTCTATGCGGGCGACTTCTTCTTCTTCTTTTACTTTTGATTTTTCAAAAATACGGTAGGCTAAAAAGGCTGAAATACTACCCATAAGGGCAAAAGGAGGAAAAGGGATACCAGGTAAGATGCTTAATGCAATCATTAAAACAGCACTTAAACCCAAAGCGTGAGGATATTTGGCAAGTTGCCCAAAAAGAGCCTTATCCGTTGAGCCTTTCATACCTGCCTTGGAAACAAGGAGACCGGCGGCGATTGAAACGATAAGGGCTGGGATCTGACTCACGAGCCCATCACCAACAGTTAAATGAGTGTAGGAATCAGCGGCTTGTGAAAAATCGAGGTCATTTTGAACAATACCAACAATCATACCACCAATAATATTAATGAAAACGATAAGTAGCCCCGCAACGGCATCTCCACGCACGAACTTGGCTGCACCATCCATCGCTCCAAAAAAAGAGCTTTCTTGTTCAAGCTCGCTACGCCGAATTTTAGCGGTTTCTTCATCAATGATACCTGCGGATAAATCGGCATCAATGGCCATTTGTTTACCGGGCATGGCATCTAAACTAAACCGCGCGGCAACTTCGGCTATACGCCCAGAACCTTTTGTAATCACCACAAAGTTTACAAGCACAAGGATGGCAAAAACAATTAAACCAATAACAACATTACCCTGCATAACAAAACCGCCAAAGGCTTCGATAACATGCCCTGCCGCACCATGCCCCGTATGACCTTTGGCTAAAATCAATCGTGTTGAAGCCATGTTCAGCGATAGTCTGATCATCGTTGAAATTAATAATATGGTTGGAAAGGAGCTAAGCTCCAAAGGTTTTTGAATAAACAAAACCGTCATCAGGATAAGAACAGAAAAACTAAAAGATAAAGCAAGGCTTATATCTAGCATCCATGTTGGCATCGGTAAAATAAGGACAACAAGTATCGTAACAATGCCTAACGCAAGACCAACATCACCACGAAAAATGGTGTTGGCTTTTTTATCGCCACCTCCAGCATCTTGTACTGTGCCTTGATTAGCCATGGACCAATTCTCCTAACTAACCTTGTGCTTTGGGGACATCAGCCCCTTGTTCATTATATTGTTTTAGTTTGTTACGCAAAGTTCGAATTGAAATACCTAAAATATTGGCGGCATGTGTACGGTTACCCAAACAATGGCCAAGCGTGCTTAAAATAAGTTGGCGTTCTATATCAGAAACAGTTTGTCCGATAAAAGATTGAATACCACTATCTTGAACATTCTCGTCACTCGCATTTGATGGTGTAGAAACAACACCCTCTGACATTGCCTCTGCGAGGGCTTGAGCTTCAAGAGTATCTGGAGCTGGCTCTTCGGGGGTCATGCCTTGACCGGCTAAATGGATTGCGGCAGGTTCAATTTCCACCTGTTGTGAAAGTAGAACAGCACGGTGCATCGTATTTTCTAGCTCACGGATATTACCTTGCCAATGATGTGACATCAATTTTTCAAGGGTTTCAGAAGCTAATTTTTTAGGCTCGATTGTATTTTGTTCGCTGAATTTATCTGCAAACATTTGAGCGAGAGGTTGAAGGTCGGATTTACGATCCTTTAAACTCGGGAGGTGTAAGTTGATCACATTAAGGCGAAAAAATAAATCTTCGCGAAAATTGCCTTCACGAACAGTAGCCTCCATGTCCCGATTGCTGGTTGCGATAATACGCACATCAATTTTAACGGGGCTGGACCCGCCAACACGGTCAATGATACGTTCTTGGATCACGCGAAGCAATTTAGCCTGTAGGCCGGGTTGCATTTCTGTAATCTCGTCTAAGAGGATCGTACCTCCGTTGGCTTCTTCAAATTTACCTAAACGACGTGCAATAGCTCCTGTAAAAGCACCTTTTTCATGACCAAATAGTTCAGACTCCAAAAGATTTTCGGGGATTGCCGCACAGTTAATTGCGATAAAAGCCTTGTCCTTACGTTTGCTATTATTATGAATGAAACGAGACATAACTTCTTTACCGGTACCGCTTTTACCTGTGATCAAAACGGTTGCATCGCTTGGGGCAATTTGTTGTGCCATATTCACCACGGCTTTCATGGCCGGATCATTGGCAATCATGTCATTATTATCTTCTGACACAGCTTCGAGAACGGCGGCAATTAAATCTGCATCAGGCGGCAGGGGGATATATTCTTTTGCCCCGGCTTTAATTGCTTTTACGGCGGAAGCCGCATCCGTGCCAATACCACATGCGACAACTGGAACGGCAATACGTTCGTTCGCAAGATTTTCAATAAAATCACCAATTTTTAGCTTGATATCGATCATGACAAGGTCGGCACCTTTGCCGCCTCTGAGCGCGCCCATAGCTTGCTCTATATCCGCGGTGTGTATAACTTGAGCACCGCGGCTAATGGCAATTTTACCTGCCGCACTAATATGGCCTTCTAAACTTCCGACAATCATTAAACGCATTGTATTTTATAGCTCCTTATACATCAAAATAACGAATACGCTCTGCGGGCGGTAATTCACTGTTTAAAATCATTTCTAGGCGGCGTGGGTTTTCTTGGCGTGCGATTGACCCAAGAGTTAGCATGATGAGATGTTTGCGCAGGGCATCTGAATTTGAGCGTGCTTCCAATTTGGCGGCAAGGGGGGCAAAAACAACTGTACCCAACATTGCCCCGTAAAATGTAGTCAACAAAGCAAGTGCCATGCTAGGGCCAATTGCCCGGGGGTCATCTAATAAAGCAAGCATTTGAACTAAGCCAATAAGTGTTCCAATCAAACCCATCGCGGGGGCGGCTTCGGAGGCGCGGCGTAAAATATTCACTCCTTTGCTGTGGCGTGAAAGCTGAGCATCTATTTCTTGACCTAAAATACGAAATAACTCATCACTGGTATGACCGTCGCTGACCATTTGGATACCACGATAGAGGAAGGCATCTTTACGAATTTCGCGTTTAGATTTTTCAAGGGCTAAAATGCCTTCAAGGCGCGCAATCACGGCAAGGTTAACCAGTTGGTGTGCAATTGATTTAGGACTTTCTTCTTGGCTGTATAAGGATTTTCGAATGGCATGAAGAGTCCTTATGAAGTCATTACCTGTAAAGGAAATAAAAACCACAGCCAATGTACCACAAAAGACAATTAAAAAAGAACGCAGGTCAATAAAGGCGCTGGGAGATCCCCCCAGAAATAATGCTGAAACAATAAGTCCAAATACAGCGATAAGCCCAAAAATTGTTGCATAATCAGGCTTAGATTTGGGTATCGTAATTTTTAATTTTGGCGTTGATTGGCCTTCTTTAAGTTCCCCTGCTTGCGCCATAATATCCCCTTTGTAACAAGCTAATTTATTTAACTATTTGGACGGTCAGATTTAACAATCTCGGTCATTGTGACACCAAGTCGATCTTCAACGACAACAACTTCACCCCGTGCGACAAGGCGATTATTAACGTAAATATCAATAGCTTCCCCGACTTTACGATCCAATTCAACAACGGCACCACGACCGAGTTTTAAAAGCTGGTTGACTTGCATGGTTGATTTACCAAGAACAGCTGAAATTTGGACGGGAATATCATAAATCGCCTCAACATCTGTTGGTGTGCTTTCTGGGTCAAGACCTAAATCTTGGATTTCATCAAAGCTAATTCCATCATCCTCGGCAATGCCAGCGGGCTCTTTTTCGGTGTTGTTTTCTGTTTCTTCAGTCATCATTATTCCCTCTAATTTACAAATGCAAAACCATTATAGACTAGTTTTCGGTATTCTCTATGGTTGATTGTGTGTTTTCATCAATTTTTGGTTCAAAAGTTTTTATCGGCTGGTTCGTGGGTGTCGCTAATGTGATAGCCTCTTGTTTGTCTTGGGAATGAAGTCCGTTTAGAACCTGTGTGAATTCGGATTGAATGGTTTGGTAAAGTAAGTCAAAAGATCGTTCTGCACCACCATCAGCCCATTCAACACGACAGTCTGAAGGGCCAAGGTGATCATCAGAAATGAGAATCACATTACCGGTAAAACCGATGTCGGAGGCAACTTGATCAATTTTACTTTTAAGCGGGTCGAGCAAAGCGGGGTTAATTTTAACGGCAATCCGTGGTTCGTCCAAGCGATCGACAATTGTACTGCTGATTGTCTGCTCAACTTCAGTAAGAGCGTATTTTTGCGTCAGCTTGGGTAAAAGTTTTTGCGCAACGCGAAGCGTAAGGTGTACAATACTTTCATCTTTTTCGCGAATACGTTGTTGTTCCGCTTGAAGAAGTTGGTTTAAGGTTTCACCAATACGGCCAAGATGAATTAAAATATCTTGTTCGATACTGTGTAAGCTTTGTTGTTGCCCTGCCTTAAAACCTTCTTCATACGCTTGTTTCTTTTGAACATCCAGCTCGGCCTCTGTAAAGGTGACCTCATCGGGCGCATGACGCGCTTTTTCAAGGGCATCAAAATCATGTTGATCAAACATGAATTTTTTGGGTTCTTCTGCTTTTCCGTCTTGTTTAGTAGATGAGCTCATCGTCGTCCTTAGTACTTACAATTGTGATTTCACCACGATCGGCGAGGTCTTTAGCTAAAGAAACTAATGCCTGTTGTGAGATTTCAACTTCTTTTAAGCGAACCGGTCCCATTGCAGACATGTCCTCCTTCATGATTTTTGCGGCACGTTCAGACATGTTTGAAAAGAAAAGGTCTTTCATGGCATCTGCGGCACCTTTTAACGCCATTGGAATATGTTCTTTGTCCGCATTCCTGATTAAGGTTTGCATTGAGGATGGATCAAGGTTTTGAAGGTCTTCAAAGGTGAACATTAAGCTGCGAATACGCTCTGCTGAATCCGCGTTTCTTTCTTCAAGCGCATCCATAAAGTTTGTCTCAATGGACCGGTCAAGGAAATTGAAAATTTCAGCCATATGTTCATGAGAATCTTTACGGCTGGTTCGGGCAAGGTTTGTCATGAATTCAGTTCTTAAGGTGCGCTCGATGTCATCAAGGACTTCTTTTTGCACGGCTTCCATACGAAGCATACGCATAATAACTTCCATTGCAAAACCATCAGGAAGCAAAGCAAGAACACGCGAGGAATGCTCTGTGTTAATTTTACTGAGTACAACGGCGACTGTTTGAGGGTATTCTTTTTGCAAAAAGTTGGCGAGAACATCTTCGTTTACATTGCCCAGTTTTTCCCACATGGTGCGCCCCGCAGGTCCGCGAATTTCTTCCATGATATTATCAACACGATCACGACCGAGAACTTTGGCTAATAGGCGTTCGGTGCTATCTAGTGATCCAATTAAAGAATTTGTTGAAGAAATATTTTCTGCAAATTCAACAAAGAGGCGTTCAACAACATTTGAGCTAACCTTACCAAGAGCAGACATGGTTTGAGAAATTTCCATGATTTCGTCTTCATCGAGTTGCTCAAAAATGCGAGCAGTATATTCATCACCCAAGGCAAGCAAAAGGATCGCTGATTTTTCAGGTCCAGTAAGCGTCCGATAATCTTCGCGTACGCGCATTCTTTATTTATCCCTCTTGTGACATCCAGGTGCGGATAACGGAAACAGTTTCATTTGGGTGACTATCAACCATTTCACTGATTTTTTTGATGGAAGACGCTTTGACGCGCCCTTCGACTTGAGACATGTCTAGTGTGGCGTCCAATTCGCTTTGAGCACCGCCAGCTCCTGCAAGCATTTCGGCTTCATCAGAACCTGGAGGGGCTAATTGATGTGCGCCTTCCATGCCTGGCGGCAACATAGCAAATTCTTCCGAAGCATTGGATGCATTTTGAACCGTTGCCGCAGCTGAGCTTGCAATGTGAGAGACAAGAGGGCGAAGAACCAAAAGAATGACAAGAATAGCAACAATACTTAAAATAAGAGTTTCAGACATGTCTTTGATATCTTCTTTTAAGAAGCCAAAAATCATATCCTCTTCTGGCATTGTGTCAAACACCTCAACTTTGGCAAATTGTAGGTTGATGACCTCAAGGCTATCTCCGCGCATTTCATCATAACCAATCGCTGATTTTACAAGGCGTGTAATGAGGTCGAGCTCTTCTTGAGATCGAGGGATATATTTCATCTGTGGCTTAGCCTGTTCAGATGTTTCATCACTTGTTTCATCTGTAGAAGCCGTTGGGGTTAGGTATTTTCCATCAACAAGAACCGCCACGGAAAGTTTCTGTACCTGTCCACTTTCGGACACAATGCTTTCGATCGTTTTTGTAACTTCGAAGTTTACGACTTCTTCGCTACGTGTGTTTTTGATACCTTGAGATGTGCTTTCAGAGGAACCTTGGTTGGGGAGGCCCGGCAGGTTATTTTGTACGGTAACCGCACCCGACTGAGAACCTGTGGTATCATTTTCTTCTTCATTAATAGATTGTGTGGATCGAACAACCTGTCCTTCTGGGTCGAAAATTTCAGAATTACGCGTGATGATATCAAAATTAAGATCAGCGGTAACATTTGCACGGACTTTACCATGACCAACAATACGGCTGACAAGGTCTTCAACGGCGCGGGTTAAGCGTTGCTCGTATTTACGACGTAGATCATCACTTGTCTGAGGGGAAAAATTTGAACCACCTTCGGTATCGTCCGTACGTGCAAGGAGGGTCCCATTTGAATCAACGATAGCAACACGCGTTGGCTTTAATTGAGGAACGGCAGAAGCGACTAAATGACGTACAGCTAAAATTTGTTCAGGCCCCATTTGGGCTTGGTTGCGAATGTTTAAGAAAACACTTGCTGTGGCTGCACGGCTTTCACGGCTGAAAAGCTCGCGTTGGGGGAGAACGATATGAACACGAGCAGTGCGAATGGGGTCAAGTGTGCTAATCGTACGTGCAAGTTCACCCTCTAAAGCGCGGAGCTGATTAATGTTTTGCACAAAATTTGTTGTACCAAAACTTTGTTTTTTATCGAAAATTTCGTAACCGATAGAACCGTTACTTGGGAGGCCATCTTGAGCAAGTAACATTCGTGCACGACCAACGTCTTGATTGGGAACCATAACTTGCTTGGCATCGGCACTTAATTTGAAGGGAATATTAGAAAGGTCCAATTTGGCAGCAATTTCTGTTGAATCTGAAGTTGAAAGATCACCAAAAAGCATCGTCATACTCGGTGTGCTTGACCGAATTGCGATAAAGACAAAAAAGATAAAGAGGCCAAAAAGCGTCACTAACATTAAAGCTAAGCGAGCCGGGCCTATGTTTTTTAAAGTCTCAAGAAATGCGTCCAATGGTTCACCTTTAGAGAATGATTCGAATGAATGGGTAAAAATATTGATAGAACACCAATGTTTTCAGTTGATATGATAAACGATTTTTTTTCGCTAGGCAAATTTTGCCGAGCGAAAAAAGCATATTTTTTTATTTTTTTTTGAGAGTGCCAATAGTTTTTTATCAATACTTTATCTCCATTTATACGTCATTATACAGTATAAAGCTTTAACTTAAAAATAATAACTATTTGATTTTTAATACAATTTTATCAAAATTTGATCTTATTTTATGGGGGAGAACAGGTGGGTTCTTCAAGAATAAATATATTAATTTTTTATTAATTAGTTGTTAATTTTTTATTAATACTTAGCTTTACTTAGCGTGCTTTAAGTTAAGATATACTTTTGATATTTTTTACTTGCATTTTGCTTTGTCGTGTAGTAGTATGGATAGTGTAGGAGTATATTTTTTAACGATTAGGCTAGAAAGCTATGTTGGAATCAGTAGGCATAAATGGCGTTAACGCCATACCGAAAGGTGTACAGCCGCGCAATATCGAAAGCGCAGTTGAGCCGGTTCGGTCTAGTGAAAACCAAAGTTTTTATATAAGCTCTCGTCTCCGCATGGATAATCAATTAGATGTTGCGATTCTTGAATTCCGTTCACGTGAAACGGGAGATGTGATCCGACAATTCCCAACAGAACAGCAAATACGGGCGTTTGAACGTGCTTCAGAACTTGAATTGCAACGTTCAGAAACGGTTGAGACAACGGATGCCTTTGTTTCAGGTGGAAATAATAGCGCCTCAACGACAACGGCAGGTGATAACGGAGTTGGCTCTGCGAGTGCAACAACAGCACCACCTGGCGGTCAAGTTGACATTATTGTTCCTGGTGCCAGTTCCTTAACGTCATCGGCATCGTCTGCAACGGCGCCAATATCAACGCCAGCACCGCAGGTCAGTACGGCAGCGCCACAAGTAAGTGGTAACAGCCTTTCTGCGTCTCTAGTTGGTGGGGGCGGTTCAACGGGGACAACGTCAACACAATCGATTGTTGCTTAATTAATTTATGATATCATAAAAAAAGCACCTTAATTTAAGGTGCTTTTTTTATTTTTTAAATAAATTTTCCTATTAGGCCATTGAATCTAAAGCATCCTCATTGTTTTTTGAAGGGGCTTTTGTTTCAGGGGAGGAATTTTCTTTTGGGGCAGGTTGCTCTGTTGTTTGTTTTTCGGCTTCAACAGCAGATGTTTTCTCTTGTGAAGAGGTGGGTTGTTTAAGCAAGCCGGCCGCAATTTGGCGATTAATATCAATCATTACATCAAATTTATCTGGCGTAGGTTCTGATTGAATATCAATAGTACGTTTGAAAATGAATACCGCAAGCGAGGCAATGTTATTACGCAAATCTTGAGGCAATTCATGGTCTTCATTAACCGTTTCACCTGCAAAGACAGTCCAAAGCTTACGGTTATAGTCCAGAATATCATCCATTTCTTCAAGCGGTACGTTATCTTCTTCGGTAAAACGCTTTTTGAGAAATTCCAACTTAAGGGCGGCTTTCATGAGCGCTTGCCCCTCTAGTGTTCGTTGGTCGTCTGGCGCAGCGGTAGAGCTCTTACCGTACGCGTCAGAAGCTTTTGAGTAAGGGTTATGTTGCATTTGCCATCAACTCCTGTTCGTGTTCAATAAGGTTGCTTGTGGCCTTTAAAGCTTTGTAATACTTGCCTTCATAAATAAAATCATTAACCTTCATAAAAAACAGGGATGTGCTTGGCGCGGCATCTTGAATTTCTTTGATCATTTTAAAATAATCGGCATGAAACGTTTCTGCGTTCGCGCTTAAATACATAAGCTGAACCATAATGTAAACACGTTTACAAGGGGTGGTTGCATCCTCTTCACGTAGGATATCTTTTTCGCGTAAGATTGGCGCGTCGCCTTCGATATGCAAACGCGTACGTGTTTTATCATTGGTAATAACGGCTTCACCAATAATAATACGTTCAGAGGGTTTGAGATCTATGATAAGTGCCATGAGCTTCTCTCCCGGCGTTAGTGGTTAATCGGACATTCTTCCTTAAATTTAATTATTACAGAAGAAAGTAAATAAATTTATAATAAATCGATCAAAACTTAAAATAAAGTACTAAAATTAATCTTTTAAAAACAAGTAGATAAATAAAAAGCTGGAAGTCCTTTCGAACTGCCAGCTTTTCATTTTTAGTCCGTTTTTTAAGCGGATTAGAATAGTCGTAATACACTTTGTTGTGCTTGAGAAGCAAGAGACAAAGATGTAATACCTAACTGCTGTGATGTTTGCAAAGAAAGTAATTTCGCGCCTTCTTCGTTTGCATCTGCAAGTGTTAGCTTGTCAGAACCTTCTTGAAGCGTGGCGATGATATTTGAAGTAAAATCTTCACGTCCCTGAATCGTTGCCAAGTTACCACCAAATGTACGCGCTTGACTACGTAGAGAATCAAGTCCGGCAGAAAGCTCATCCAGACTCGCCTGAATGTTTGCATCACTATCAAATGTAGCAGAGTTAATGTTTAAGCCAGCCGAATCAAAAGTTGCACCGGCAACAGTAATCGAAGACGTATTGTTTTCGTTAAACTGTACGCTTAAACTATCACCATTTAACAGGTTTGTACCCCGATATCCAGTATCCTGAATAAGCTGATCAATTTGGGTGAGTACGGCATTATAATCTGCCTCTAACTCAACACGATCAACCGGAGGCTGGTTTGCAGCAGCCGTTGTACCAACATTAAGACCAAGGCCAGCAAGAGGTGTATTATTTTCCTCTGCAGAAATAAGGTCTTCACCATTTGTTGTCCGAATTTCCAAACGACGGTTTGTTGTTGTTGCACCCGTTCCTGACACGATTTGTGCAGAGAAACCAGATGTACCGTTAATTTGGTTCGCAAGATCGGCAAGAGAGTCACCGGCCTGAATGGTAAATGTAGTTGTTGGATTACCAGTACCTGCTTGAAGACTGAACTGATCACCCGCACCAACTCCAGCAAGAGTTGTTAAATCGGCTTGCTCAGTAGATATTAAGTCATTACTGGTATCAACAGCAGCACCAGACGCTTGGTCACGTGCGGTTTCTGCAATTGATTGTGCTTGTTCTACAAGGTCAGTCAGCGCACTAATACCAGCATCAGCAGCTTTTAACACTTGGATACCTTGACCCATACCATCTAATAAACGGTTTAAATCCCCAGCACGGTTTGAAAGTGCTTGAGACGCAAAAAATGCCGTCGGATCATCTAAAGCGCTATTGACTTTTTTACCAGTCGCTAGTCGCTGAGTTGTTACATCCAATACGGATTGAGTTCTTTGTAAACTGTTTAGGTTTGATCGCAGAGCCGCGGTTAAAGTTACACTTGTGTCTGTCATAACATCTTCCTTTCCTAGGTTAATGTAGTTATGTTGTTATGCAAAGATTACTCCTTTACACATATTCCATCATCGCATGAGAATAGTTAATAAATTCTTTAAGGTAGTGTTTTTTTGATAGAAAAATAAAAAACTCTTTTGAGATCAATATTTTGCGGGGGTATTAAGAAAAATATTGTACGTAAGGTATGGTTAGTTTGAGCCTTACGGTTTTATAAAAAGAGGCTAAAAAGGTTATTTTGTATCAGGTTTAACGATTTTATATAGAGGCTCAAGCTGTTTTTCAAAACGTTTCCAACCTTTAACAGAGGCTTTATATATCGGCTGCCTTACTTGATAAACACTAGCTGTTTTGACTTGGCGTTTAGATTTATAAAACTCTAAACACGTGTCATCCCAAGAAAGACCACAGAATTTTATGAGTTTTCGGGTTTCTTCTTCTTGGTTCTCGATAATGGTTTCATAGTTGGCTTCATAAATATCATCAGGGAATAGGTTATGCCAATAATCGGTTAATTTTTTATAATCATTATAAGTGTGACCAATTTCTTCTAAATTATAAGCCCATGGCGTGGCTTGTGAAAATAACTGACGGTAAATTGAAAGTCCGGTATCCATTGGGTTTCTTGTGCAATGCACAATTTTTGCGTGAGGCAAGGCAAGCCGGATTAAACCCGCCCAGGCAAAGTTAAAGGGCATTTTATCTGTGATATGTACATTGTCGGGGGCAATTGTATCAATTCGCTTAATATAGTTTTGTCCAATGCCTTGAAGAAAGTCCGGCGTAAACTTGTCAATTAAACCTTGGTGGCATGTTGCACGATCTCGACGGATATATTCAGGAAGGTCTGGGTTATCAATAAACGGAACAGATTTTGTGAATTCTTCTAATTCTCCTGCCCCATAAACATCGGGATGACTGGAGATGATCTGTTCAATAAGGGTTGTACCAGAACGCGGCATGCCAATGATAAAAATGGGCTTTTTAGAGCTATTGCCAACATCTTTAAATTTATCCATGAGTTCTTGCGTGAATAATTTTTGGATATCCTGAAAATAGTGCGTCATAAAATTTTTATCGTATTGCAGCGTTTTACGTTTAATGTCATTGCCTTCTTTATAGCTTTGAAAACCGTCTTGGTCTTCTTTGGCATCTAACAGAGCTTTGCCAAGGGCGAATTTAAGCTGCATTTGTCGTTCAAGTGGCAGTTTTTTCGATTTTTTATCGAGCGAGACCATTTTTTTTAAATCAGGGTCTTCTTTTGAAAACTTTTTGATAATAGAAAGATCGTAAAAAGCACCAACATAATCTGGTTTTAATTCAATGGCTTTATGGATGTTATCTAAGGCACCATCCATATCGCCCAGCTCACGGAGTAAACCAGCCTTACGCGCATAAGCTTCGGCAGTTGGGTGTTGTGATAAAGCTTTTTCACTAAGCTCTAAAGCCTTTTCTATATTTCCTTGGTCGAGATAAACCACACCGAGCGCAGAATTAATCTCAGAATCATTTGGATTGATTTGTAAGACTTTTTTAAACCACTCTTCGGCTTGTTTATAGTTGAGCTGTCGGTGCGCAATAATGCCAAGGTTAAACATCGCCGTGGTATTAGTCGGGGCGTGCTCTAAAATACTTTGAAAAACAATTTGTGCTTCGGTCAGTTTTTCGTATTGAACTAATTCGGTTGCCGCATCTAAAGCTTTTTGAATAAGTTGCGCCTTTTGAAGTTCTTCTGCATTAAGGCTTGTGGGAGCTTTGCTTTTACTTTTATTTTTTTGTGCAAGGCGGCGCTCTTTGCGGTTCATTACGAATATTCCTTTGCTTAAACTTAAAGTAGAGTAAGTAACACTCATTATATATTAAGAGAGGGAAGTGCGACGTGAAATTTTACGCAGCAACATCTTTATCTTATTTAATTTTGGGGACTATGGATGATTTTTCAAGTAAAAAAAGAGGCCGTTGACAACTTTCTGTTGGAACGACCTCTTTGAATGAAGACTGCCCGTTATCGAATTCTTCTTATCCGAGCAGTCTTTTTATCAGGTTATTATCTTAAGCGTAATAATTCTGCGGTCATTTCATCGGCTGTACTAATAACCTTTGTTCCTGCGGAGTAGGCACGCTGTGTGATAATCATTTTGGAAAACTCATCCGCCAAATCAACATTTGACCCTTCCAATGTGCCACCTTCAATTTGCCCGGCACTTCCTTGCCCCGCTTCCCGAAGATTAAAGTTACCAGAGCCATCAGATTCACGGAATACGTTACCCGTTAATTCGTTCAAGCCATTGGCATTGGCAAATGTTGCAAGCGGTAATTTGTAAATCTGTGCACTTTGTCCATTACTAAACTGAGCTGTTACAAAACCATCTGAGTCAATTGAGATACCTGTTCTTAATCCAAGTTCAGCACCGTTTTGCTCCGAAAAGATCACGTTAAATTCACCAGCAAATTGTGTAAAATTGGTAATATCAAGGTTGATATCTTGTAGATCCGCACCATTTTGCCAATCAATATTTGCCATGTTGACGAGAACTTCATCATTGGCATCTACGGCAGAATTTAACTGACCCGAGCCGTTAAAGTTGATTGATCCTTCGGTTAAGATTGCGCCCGAGGGAGCTGTTACGCGCATATTCCACCAACCTTCCGTATTGTTGACCGTATTTGGTGTTGCAAGTAATGTTGGTGCAGCGGGAGGAACCGCACTGGCGTTACCAAGGTAATCTGCAAGCGGTGTACCAACACCATCGGCAAGGGTTACATTGTCACCAATGGTCCGTGCTTTGATAACAAGCTCACCATTTACATTTGTTTCGGCAAATAAAACAGGGTCACCATTTACATCCGTGATTGCGTTAAGGTCAGTAAGAAGTTCCCCAAGCGTTCCATTTAATGTGATTGTTGTCGGGCCTGTTGCGCCAACGGTAATATCAAATGTATCTGTGGCCGCAAGGTTCGGGTTGCTTGATAAATCACCAACAATTGCGGAAAGATCATTTGACCCTGATGATGTGGCCGTTGGAGAGTCATGTTTGACAAAACTTACGGATAGATCTTGCCCTTCACCTAAGCTATCAAAGACACGAATACCACGTGTAAAATCAGGAGAGAAGTTGGCCGGCACAGGGTAGGCACCTTCATCTGTACTTGCGTCCAAATTTAAGGAAAGATTGACTTCCGATGTTGGCTGCGTTAAGCCACCTAGAAAGGCAACATCGACAGGAACAAGAGAGCTAATATCAGCCTGACCTGGAGGTAAGGCGCCATCTTGATCTAAAGGCCAGCCCATTAAGAAAAATCCGCCGGTGTTTTTTAAGACACCTGTCGCATCTTCCGAGAAAGAGCCTGCGCGAGTATAAAGCGATTCTTGTTGGCCTGTAGTACCTTGTTGTACAACAAAGAAACCGTTACCAGAAACCGCAATATCAGTAGATGAGTTACTTTGTTGCAGAATTCCTTGTTCATTAATCCGCGCATTTTGTTCAGCTCGAACAGAACCTGGTGAGAAGAGCGTTGCTCGACTTTGGTTGGTGACCAAGCTAGAAAATGCCGCGTCAGTTCTTTTGTAGCCAACCGTATTTACGTTGGCGATATTATTTGAAATCATTCCTAAAGCTTGGCTTTGTGACGATAGGGCTGATACTGCTGTAAAAAGAGATCCAAATACACTCATTGTTGTGCTCCTTTGCTTTTTGTTGGCCGGCTTCTCCGGCAAGGTGGTTCTTTAGTTAAACGAGTTCGTAAAATAATTTAGTTGTTTAATATTGGGGCTGTTGCATTCGATGCTTCACGTACAATTTTGACATCGGTAATAGGAACTTTTTGATCTCCAACGAGAAGAAGGACATTACCATCGTTTGCAGATTCAATTCCCGTTACGCGTCCTGGAACCGAGGTGCCGATATTTAGAGGCACATCATCTGTTGACATCGCGCTAATTTGAACACGATAAGTTCCTGCAGGTGACGTAAAGCCTTCAGAATTATTACCATCCCATGTGAAACTTTGCTGCCCTTCGCTGGTTTCTCCACCAACGGAGTACACAGAATTGCCATTTGCATCAAAAATAGTGACGGTTGTTTCAACAGATTGCTCTGGCATGATGTAACTTAATGTTAATGGATCACTGCCATTAAATTCTAAGAATTCTCCAGCATGCTCAACATCCATGCCAATAAACCCAACACCTAAGCTTGTAATATTTAGGGCGTCTAATGCCATTTGGCTTTCGAGAAGGCTGTTGGTTCGGATTTGCTGCTCAACTCCTGAAAAGGCAACAAGCTGGTTGGTGAATTCATTGGAATCCATCGGATCAAGAGGATCTTGATTTTGTAACTGTGTTGTTAGCAAATTTAAAAATTGATCAAAATCTTGTCCTAAAGTTGCTTGCGACTGTGAGGCTTGACTTGTTGCTGGCGCTGCCGCTGTTGCTGAGGATACGTCCATTTTAATTCTCCTTTACACCCATAAATTGACACCGGTTTCGGTGACATATTGCTCTGCCTCAATCGCAAGCTGTGCTGATATTTTGGCAGCATTTGCATCAAGGTCATTGTTAATCTTGTTAGAGTAACCGTTATTGTCGGCATGTTGGTTGTTGTCTTGGTCGCTTTGCTTTAAATCAAAACTTAAAGAATCGTGGTCCAAATCAAGACCGGCTTGTTTGAGGCTTTCTTCTAAACTTGAAGCATCTTTTTGTAATAAAGCGAGGGTCTCTGGTTTTTCAACAACCAGATTTGCTTTGACGCTGCCATCCTCACCAAAACTCATTTCAATATCAACGGATCCAAGATTTAAGGGTTGAAGTTGGATCCGGATGTTTTCCATTTGAGCTTCAACGCCTTTTTGGATTTGTACACTTAACATTTGTAATGTTTTTACGGGCGCTGATTTACCGCTATTGTAAACGTAATTTGCAAAGCTGTTATTCTGAGTGCCTTCAATGCTTGTTTTTAACTGCCCTGCAGCCGGTGCATTTAATTCATTGGTAAAGGTATCTCCGCTAAAAGACCCGCCATTTTGGCTCATATCAAACCCTGCCGTATCACTATTTAATAAAGAGGCAACAACACTCGGGGCCTGTGAAGAGGCTAAACCACTGACTTTTTGACTTAAACTGTTAATAACCTGCTGTGCTTGAGGGGATGCATTTTGTTGCATACCCGCCAAAGAAGCAGCCTGTTGAGAGGCGGTGCTTTGACCTTGATTATTCTGAGAATTTTGTGTGTTTTGTTGTGTTGCCGGGTTTGTCCGAGGCGCATCAATTTCACTCTCAATATCATTAGAGGCACTTAAATTTGGGGAAACTCCGGTAGCATTACTTGGTTCAGTGCGAGTGGGATGAGTGCTTTCTGAGGTCGTTTTTGCTACCGGAGCTGTGTTCGTCGGAACTGGTTGGGATGCATTGGGGAGCACACTGAGGGGTGTGCTAAGTGCGCCAATATCCGACGTTTGGGATGATTGTTGTAATTCATTTTGAACGAGCGTTGTAATGGTTTCGATTTGAGCGTCAATATCGGCTGAATTAACACCTTGCTCTTGTAATGTTTGAACAATTTTGTTCGTAAGCTCTTGGACAATGGCCTCATTCGTTTTTTCTAATGAGGCTGCCTCAAGATTCGAAGGGGGTGTGTTTGTTGTCTCACCATTCAGAACAGCAGATTTGTTCTTTGGTGAGGCATTGTTAACCTGTACGGCATTATTTGTAGCAACGCCTGTTAAAATAGGAGCGGCGGCATTTTCTAAAGCGGGAACTGCGGCATTAACTAAAGCAGCATTAGAGGTGACTGCTGGAGGTGTAATGGGCTGTGGTTGAGGTGTACCATATTCCTTTAACAGCTCTTTAATTTCAGCTTTAACCTGTTTTAAAATAGTAGTGCCGGTCCCCGACAAGAGTGCGTTTAGGGGGGGGGAAGTGAGGTCCGTCTGAGGACCGGCATCGCCCTGTGTAATTAAGGCTGTGTTTGTTTCATTTGTTAAAAGAGGTTGTAAACCTTCCAATATAGAAGAAACAGGGAGTTGAGCTGGGTCATTCTGACCTAGCTGGGTACCATTCGCTGTTCCAGCTGGTACTGTTCCCTGTATAAGTTGTTGGAGGGTTTGTGTTAAATCCGCAATCGAGATGCCCTCTGGTAAAGGAACACCTTCTGGTAATGAGAGACCTTGAGGTAAAGTAACTTGCCCGGCATTATTTGCCTGCTGCACTTGGCTTAATAAATTTTGTAAAAAGCTGTTTAAGTTATCTGGTGACGATAAATCACCGGTTTGACCAACACCTTGATTCTGCGTGCCAGACAAGCCAGAAACGCTTTTGGCGTTACTAGCAGCTTGTCCTGCTTGCAGATTTATGAAGGGGTTAATGTTGGTCACGTTAATTTTCCTTGTTCTTAAAAACTTTTCTTTCGCCCCCTCTTAAATGCAAAGGTCGTGCCAGTTTTTAAGGTGTTGATATTTAACGTTTATTCTAAATATTAGCCCGTAAAAAAAATGCCCACTCCAGATTGAAGGAGTAGGCATTTAAATAAAATTAGGCAAAAATTGCCGTATTTTTATGCGGCTTCGGCAAGGGCACTATCAAGCATGTCATGGATCTCTTTTTTCTCATCAGAGTTCAAAAAGCTTGCATCAATGCTATTTTCAATCAGCTTGGTTACTTCGCTGACATTAAGATGAAGCGCATCAACAATTTGAATAAAATTTTCGTTCATATAGCCGCCAAAGTATGAAGGGTCATCAGAGTTTACGGTGGCGCGCAGTCCAAGAGAAAGCATTTTTTGAAGTGGATGGTTCTCAAGTTTTTCAACAACACATAGTTTTAAGTTACTTAACGGGCATACAGTTAAAGCCATTTTTTCATCGGCTAAGCGGGCAACAAGGTCGTGATCGTCTAAAGAACGGTTGCCATGATCAATACGGTCAACACGCAGAAGGTCAAGAGCTTCCCAAACATAATCTGCAGGGCCTTCTTCTCCGGCGTGAGCCACTATTTTAAATCCTTTTTCTTTGGCTTGAGCAAAAACACGTTCAAATTTAGAAGGTGGATGCCCAACTTCGGAACTGTCTAAGCCAACGCCAACAATGATGTCTTTAAAGGGCAAGGCTTGCTCAAGCGTTTCGATGGCGCTTTCTTCGCTGAGGTGGCGTAAAAAACACATGATAATTTTAGAGCTAATTTCAAAGTTTTCACGACCGTCATCAAGAGCCCGTTTAATACCAGAGATGACTGTCTCAAATGAAACACCTCGTTCGGTATGGCCTTGAGGATCAAAAAAGATTTCGGTATGTACAACATTTTGGGAGGCGATTTTTGTCAGGTAAGCATAAGTCAGGTCATAAAAATCTTGCTCAGTCCGTAACACATTCATGCCTTGGTAATAGATATCAAGGAAATCCTGAAGGTTATTAAAATTATAGGCTTCTCTGACCTCTTCAACATTTTTAAACGGAATATCAACGGAATTACGCTGGGCAAGTTCAAACATTAATTCAGGTTCTAGTGAGCCTTCGATATGAAGGTGAAGCTCAACTTTGGGTAACATTTTTATGAGGTTATCTAAGTTTGACATGATTTAAAGCCTTATATAACGGTTATGTGACAATTGAATTATTATAAGTTGTATGAAGCATAACAAATAAAACCAAAGCGTCTAGGGGCAATGTTGCTTAAAACGATTAATTGACATAATGCTGTATTGAGTGTATAAAACCTGTCATATAAAGAATCTGTCTGGAATTTGTATTCTTGGTTCTCCAAGGTTACAAAAAACAACATATATATAGTAGGAGAATTTTTAATGTCGCTTGAAAAAATAGGTCGTTTTATCAAAAGAATTTATGAAAAAGATGACGGTGAAATCAGAGGCATTACATTTACGCCAACATTACTTGCGGGTGTAATTTATGGTGGCATGATGGGGATGGATATAACACATGATCCATGGGATGCGGCCAGTGTTCAAGATAACCAAACAATTGTGGCAGAGTTTAATACACAAGCACAAGATATTCGTGGTCTTCATTCGAAGTTAGAATATTTGACAAAAAAACAGGATATCGGCGCTTTTGAAGCCAAACAATCAGGCGATTCTTGGGATGAAACCAATATGACTTGGTTGAAGCTTTTGGCTCAAGAAAAAAGCACTGGACGGTTGGTTAAAGAAAAAACAGATGATTATATGACTGACTTACTGCTAAGCGATGCGCTTTCAGAAAAACAAGTTTTTCAAATGGTCTCAAATAATGATTTCCCCAGTTACAGCGTTTCGTTTAATGCAGGTGCTGCTGAAAGCTTACGAGAATCTCAAAATCAATTTAGTAATCGATCTGAAATGACGGATCAACAAAAAGCGCAAGCCATAAGTCAGCAGGCTCAGTCCATGACGAATGGTGATGACTTAGGCGCTTTGGGCGCCATTCCTGGATTGGCCTTAGCTATTTTTTGGGGGATCGGTTTAATGACCTTTGGTGAGGCTTTGGAAAAACGCGGTCGAGCAAAGAAGCAAAAACCAGCATTAAAAAGAAATTAGAGGATAAGCGGATGGCAATCGAAAAAATCGCTAAAGGAATAAAATCAGTTCTCACTGATCGCTGGGGGGATTTACGAGAAAGTATCGTTTGGACCGCTGTTCTTGGAGGCTTGGCTGCCGGAGGTTATGGTGGTGTTCAATGGTCTTATGAAGATTGGGATAATGTTGTCAATCAAAATACGGCTCAGGTTACCCAAGAATTTAATCAGCGCGCATCAAACATAAACTATTTAGCTAAAAAATTAGAATTTTTAGAAGCAGGTTATAAACAATCTGAACTAAAAAGTGGCGGGGTTTTATCGGCGGAAAGTCCAGAATTCCAAAAATTTGCCATTGATAAAATGGTTTTGGAAGAAAAATTAACAGGGAAAACCCAGCAATATGTCACAGATGTTTTGTTAAATACCGATCTAACAGAAGACGGGGCAAAACAAATAATGACACGTTATAAAAATAATGGCCTTGAAAAATATGGCCCGAACTTTCCAAAAACAAAATTTACATACGCGTTAAAAGAAACACAGGCAGAATTTAATGCACAAGCTGGCTTAACGGCAGAATATAAAGCCGAACAAATTACAAAGTCACTCAATAGTAATGAATTAGATGAGCTAGGTGTTTTAATGGCGATCCCTGGCGCGGCATTGGCTCTTTTTGGCATTGCGGGTTTGGCCGCAGGTGCAAACCGTGTAGAAAACTATACAAAACGTCGTCGTAAAAAGCCGGCCCTGAAAAAAAATTAAAGGAAAAGACGATGTCTATTGGAAAAATTGCACAAAAAATTCATGACGCTATGACCTCACGTTACGGCTCGCTTAAAGATAATGTTCTTATCGCAGGAGTGGCTTTGGGGGCTCTTGGTAGTGGTGTCGCGGGGTATGATTGGACTCATGAAGAATGGGATAATGGTTTAACTGAAAATACAATACAGGTCACAGAAGTTTTTAATCAGCGTGCGAAAGATTTACGTTCCCTTTCAGAAAAATTGGATATCGTTGAAGACAGCCGTGATTTGGCAGAAAGAAAATTAGGTAAACGCTGGACAATTGATACACCGGAATTTAAACAATATGCCATTGAAAGTAAGGGTTACGAAGAACAGCTTGAATTTAAAAGCCAACGTTATGTTACCGATGTTTTATTAAATGGAGATATTACCGAAAAAACGGCCGAAAAATTAATGCAGAATTTTAAGGACAGCGGGCTTGAAAATTATGGCGCAAGTTTTCCAAATAGTGATTTGGCTTATGCATTTAAAGAAAGCCAAAATATGTTTAAAAATGAAGAAAACCTAACAGACCACCAAAAATCCGCCCTTATTAAAGCCGAAATTCAAGGTAATAAAGATGATTCTGTGGGTGTTATGTTTGGGTTGCCGGGCATGCTTCTTGGTGGGTTTGGGGTAACTGGTCTGGCAGGGATCGCAGGAAGTGTTGCTAATCGGTCTCAACGCCGTCGCAAAAAACCGTCGATCAAACGAAATTAATAGGAAAGGTTCACCTAATGTCTCTTAAAAGCATCGCCACAAAAGTAAAAAAACATTTAGACAACCCAAAAGTTGTATTGCCGTGGTTACTTGCGGGTTCATTTAGTGTAGGGACACCGATTATGTACAATATCGAAGAGGCATGGGATAATAACCCGACGGAAAAAACGGCACAAGTGACCGCTGAGTTTAATAAACGTGTAAAAAGTTTTAGAGATTTAACAGACCGTTATGAAACCCTTGAAAAATTTGGTTTAGTTGCCAGTTCGGACACAGATAAAAAAGTGACGATTGATAATGCTTTGATTAAAGATTATCTACACCTTAAAAAAACATTACGTTATGAAACTAATGAGCTTTTTTCCGATGTTATTCTCAATCCAGATCTTACAGAGGCAGGGGCGGAGGCATTGATTGGTAAAATGTCTAGCAAAGGCCTTGGACAATTTGTTGAAGGCGGGGTGCCGAAGGGTGGTTTTTATGCTTTGAAAGAAATCAAAGCAAGCTTTAATGATATTGCCGGATTAGATAAACAAGATATGGCGGAGAAAATAAAAATTAAGATGACCGAAGAGGCAAAAGGCGATACGGGACGTTATTTTGCAACTTTTATTGGAACACCAATGGGTGTATATGCCATGATGTGGGCGGTTTTTCTTGGCGCTGGAACGATTGCAAATTCGACACCTTCTACGTCTCGAAAACCTAAACGTCCGTTAAAAAATTAATCCATTATAATTTGTTTAATTCAAAAAATAAAAAACCGCCTGCCGGGAGTTGGGATACAGAGGCAGGCGGTTCTTTTTTTGGGTAGGATGGGCAGGATATGCCCTATGGGTATGAACAGCTATGCTGTTCGAGGGTGGGTAGAAAATTTAATCTAAAATTGTTGATCAATGCTAATCGATACCGGCGCATTGCCAGAGTGGTTATACCCGGTGGCATTATAATTAGGACTGGATTTTGTCTCGACGGCTTCGCGTGCGGATTCAATAATCCGGTCTACAATACGTTTACTTGATGCTTTGACGCTTTCAATGGCATTTAAATTATCATGTAAAATTTTTGTAAATTGTGTGCGTGCAGTGGTCACCGTATCACGTAAATGTTTTTCAAGCTGGGCAATTTCCATTTTACGGTTTTGCAAAATAACAACAACATTTTGATATTCTTGGGCGAGCTCTTTTTTGCGAGCTTGCAGGCCATCAACGGTTTTAAAAGCAGCGAGACGTAGGGCATTTGTTTCGGTGGTCAAAAGTTCACTGAATTCTAAAATTAAATCTAATAACAAATTAACATCATCTTGAATGGGGCCTGATGGGACTTCAGGGGCCTTAACGCTTGTCTCGACCAAAACATCGTCGGTTTGTGTTGCCTCGATTTCGAGGGTTTCTGAAGCCAAAGGAACAGTTGTTTCTTTGGTTTGAACCTCAGCACCTGTATTTTGTTGTTGCTCTGTCATTTTTTATCTCCTGTTAGCGCGGTAAAAGGTTTAGCGTGCGCCGCTTTGAATTTCAACGAGTTGGCGCGCCACATGATCGGCGATACCAATACCACCAGCGCTAGCCATTTCTTTACCGTATTCTTGGATCAGCAGGCTTTGGAACATGTCTTCCCCTTTACCACCACCAAATAAGGGGTCAACATTAATACCTTCAAACATTGTTTTGACCATTTGAGAAAGAAAAACAGCTTCAAATTCTTGTGCAGATTCTTTAATGGCTTCAATATTTTGGGGTTCACCACTGTTTTTAATCGCATTAAGTTTATTGTTGATTTGATATTGTTTATTTTGTCCGAGGCTAAATGACGTTTGATCTATTTGAGCCATTGGCATTGTGCTGCTTAAACCGTTCATTTTACATCACCTCGATTTCAGCTTGTAGCGCACCTGCGGCTTTAATGGAGTGCAAGATCGAAATGATATCACGTGGTCCAACGCCCAGGGCATTTAAGCTTTCAATAAGCTCTTGTAAGGTGACACCCTCTTCAAGTAAGGCAAATTTATTACCACTATCCACATCAACGTCAATTTCTGAGCGGGGTACAACAACGGTATCCCCTTTTTGGGCAAAAGCCGCTGGTTGGGATACTTGGGGTGTTTCCGTGATCCGAATTGTGAGGTTACCCTGTGCAATGGCGATGGTGCTAATTCTGACTTCTTCACCCATCACGATAACACCTGAATTTTCATCGATAACCACTTTGGCAATTTGGTCAGGGTTTACTTTTAATTGCTCAAGGTCGGTGATCAAGTCAACAATACCACCAGTCCGGTTCGGTGGCATTTGGATTGCAATTAAAGACGGGTTTTGAGCCTGAGCTGCGGGGAATTTTAGATAAGCATTAATGGTATTTGCAATACGACGGGCTGTTGTGAAATCAGGATTGCGTAACGCAAAGTGAACGTTTTTAAGATCTTCAAGGTTAAAGTCAATTTCACGTTCAACGATGGCACCTGAGGATATACGTCCGGTTGTTGGGATATTTTGAGTAACAGATCCCGCATCACCGCTTGCTGAAAACCCTGAAACACTGATTGGGCCTTGTGAAACGGCATAAACTTCACCATCAGCTCCCATGAGAGGCGTTACAAGTAATGTCCCTCCCTGCAGGCTTTTGGCATCACCAAAGGTTGAAATCGAAACATCAATGCGTGAGCCTTGGTTCGCAAAAGGAGGAAGCGTTGCCGTTACGATAACGGCGGCAACGTTTTTGGTTTTAAGGTTAATGTTACGAACGTTAACCCCCATTCGTTCAAGCATGGTGACTAAGCTTTCTTCGGTAAAGGGGGTGTTTTTGATAAAATCCCCTGTTCCGTTGAGGCCTACAACGAGACCATAACCAATCAACATATTGTCGCGAACACCTTCGATATCAACGATATCTTTGATTCGCGTTGTAACGGAATATGCTGGTGTGACATGTGAGGTTGTCAGCATCAAAACGCTGAGCATCAGCATAAAAATAATTTTTTTATGTAGTGTGCTAATTAATGTCATTGTTCTAATTACCCCTGTAATTTCTACCCGCTAACTAATATGCGAAAACCATGCCAAGAATTTAATGAATAAAATCAGTGCCTTGTAAGATTTATGAGGAGAGGTAGAAAAAACACAGTGGGAAAAAAGGGGGTTTTACCCGGAAAATATTGCCGATTGGTTTTTCTTTAAAAAAAAGGCTATAATACAGACTGTTACACAATTTGTTATAAAGACTGTTTTAAAGGACAAATGAATGAAAGTTCACGGATCGGGACGTAATCAGGGTGTTGGTAAAACATCTAAATCTTCAAAAAAATCTGGTGCCTCAGCAACTGGCTTTGACAAGCTTATCTCTGGGGAGGCTGATGAAGGCTCCGCTACACAAGGACTTTCAGGGGTAAACCCCGCAGCACGTATTGATGCGTTACTTGCAGCTCAGGAAACAAGTGATGCAACCTCTGAAGAGGCGCGGCATCGTGCAAGCCAGAGGGCTGGTTTGATTTTAGATCAGTTGGAATTATTACGTATGGGGATGCTTACGGGGGTTATTCCTGTACAGCATTTAAAAGAATTATCACGGGTTGTGTCCTCTCACCGTGATTATATCATGGATCCGGCTTTAATGGGGGTTCTTGATGATATTGATTTGCGTGCTCAAGTTGAACTTGCAAAGTTGACATATTTAAATGAAGGACAAAAGGTCTAGACGTTTCCTTAAAACATACTATATTATATCTCTGACGCCTAAGAGAGCAAAGTCTCTTGCGGGGATGTTATTATATAGAGCATTTTATATAATATGTTTTTTGTGTACAAAATATTAAGTGAGATACAAAAATGACAGCTACAGAAGCGACACAAGCCATTTTACCACCAGATTATGTTCCCTCTGACAAAGAGGAATTTATGAACCCTGTAATGTTGGAGCATTTTCGCCAAAAATTATTAGCTTGGCAAAATGAACTATTACAAGGCTCAAGCGAAACAATTCAATCGATGCAGGAAGATAACCTGCAAAAACCTGATATTGCAGATCGTGCATCGGCTGAAACAGATCATGCCCTTGAACTGCGTACGCGGGATCGTGAGCGGAAATTGCTTTCAAAGATTCAGGAAGCCTTAGAAAAAATTGAAGATAATACATATGGGTATTGTGAAGAAACCGGTGAACCTATCGATATCGCCCGTTTAGATGCGCGCCCCATTGCTGCATACAGCCTAGAAGCACAAGAGCGTCATGAACGTAAAGAACGGACGTATCGTGATATGCGTGAATAAAAATCGTGTTTATTTTGATTTTAAAAAGGCTCCTTCGAAAGAAGGGGCTTTTTTAATGGTGTGATTATTGCATCGCAACCTTGAGATGATTATGCTTGATAAAGTAAATTTATTACCGATTGGATTGATGGTTATATGGATGGGTTGTTAAATATAGATTTGTTAGAGTTATCACGCCATGCTCAATGGAGTTTTCTCTTAATCTTTTTAATTCTTCATTTTTTTGTTGGTTTTTTGGTGCCAAAAGATGTGCAATCTCTCCCTTTTTTTTGGCGTGTTATTGGACGCTTTTCCGGCGCTTTAAATACAAGGCTTAATCGTAAAAAAAGAAGTCAGCGTGCGCGTCGTATTCGAGGTTACATTGTTATGCTCTTATTAATGGGTATTGCGGTGGTCTTTGGTGTGTTATTTAACTCTATGACCTCTTTGCCTGAATCGTGGATTGGTTTGTTTGTTATTTGGGCGGGCTGTATTTCGTTTACAATACCGTTGAAACTTCTTAAACGGGTCATGCTTTCGGTACAAACAAAAGATGTAGAACTCGCGCGTAGAGCCTTACATAAAGTAAGTTTAGCTAAACCGGATACACTTGATCAATTTGGGGTGGTTCGCCATGCCATTGAATTTTCCTCTTGGGCGATGGTTCGATTATTTATTGGGCCGGTATTTTGGTTCGTGATTGCGGAGGGGATGGGGCTGGGCTTTTATGTGGTTTTTGCGGCGGCTGACCGAGCGATAGGAACTCAAAACCAAGAGGATAAAGCTTTTACTGGGGCTGTTGGTCGCGTTGATAAAATACTGAACTATATTCCTTTGAGATTTGCTGTTTTGTTGCTGTGGGTCGCTTCTCTTTTTACACCCAACAGTTTTCCGGGGCGTGCGTTAAGGCATTTGAGCCGTGTAGACGGTCTTAAAACTAAAAAGAAGCAGGGGCAGCATATTTTATTATCTGTTATGGCGGGTTTAACGGGGGTATCTCTTGGTGGTGCTTTTGTACCTCTGGTTGGCTCATCAGTAAAAAGACCTTGGTTTGGAAGTCAAAAAGCCAGCGCAAAAGTTTCTGGAAATAATATACAAACGGTACTGATTCTTTATTTAGTTGTTTTTGCATGGAGTCTTTTGGCTTTGCTCTTGCTTATTTCCCTTGCGTAATAAAATTACATAACAGCTTTGTTTTTGATAATTTTCCTTAGCTTTCTGGGTGCTATACGGAATATTGATGTGTGCATTATGATGAAAATTAAGACGAGTGGGTAAAATTTATTTACATATGGAAATAACAGTGTATACTTCACAAACGTTATAAAAAGATTAAGAAATGAAGAAAATCACCAAGACTTTGGTAAAGAACCTTGCATTACGCAAATTTTTTAGCTAGTCTGTTGGTCTTCGAAATAAAAGAAATAACTGTATTATGAGGAGCTTTGTTGATGTCAAACAAAGATCGGAAGAAACTCGATAATATTCTAAAAGAAAAACTAAGCCAGCAACGTATGATGCTTGGGTTTAAGTTAAAAGCAGCACGTTTGCCTGAAAATGCGCAGCCTTTTGGTTATGACGAGTTGAAATTGTTTCTGGATGCTTTACCAGTTACAACCGCAGAAGAAAAAAAAGAAATCCAAAATGCCCTTGCCGCGGCACGCACAGGTACGCCGGTGAACGAGCCGGATGTTTCGACACCTGAAAAGCAACTTATTTGGGGGGCGACCTTAGGTCATATCATGGTTGACCCTGAAGTAATGGCAAATTGGGATATTCCAACAACCCCTCAAGATTTTTCAAGTTCCCCTTTGTGGAAATCTCTGACACTCAAAAATAGATATGTTTTGGGCGAGTTGATCTCTCATGCAACGCATATTCGTGAAGCCTTACGGAATTCAAATACACTTCATAACTGGGTAACACCAGGTGCGGGTACAAAATACGACCCCGAGAAAAAACACATTAAAATTGATTTGATGGAAAATCTTATTTCAGGAATGGAACATGCGCGGGCAGATGTAAACCGTGAAATTGGCTATTCATTGTTGACAAAAACTTATCCAAAAGAAATGCGTGACGTCATCAAAAAAATGCAACCTTTGATCCGTAAATCGCAACAAGCCGTTGCAAAAAAAGGACCGCAGCTTTCACAAGGTGAATATAAAGAATTACGTATGTTAAATGCGGAATTTCAGTTGCGTAAAATGATGTTTGACGCTGCCGAAGAAAATACAATAGGCCGTTATGTTGATAACCTCGGTAAAGGTGGTCTTCAGGATTATGGTGTTTCTCTTCACAATACAGGCGTAACAGCACGAAGTTTAGGTCTCACACGCCTACCACAAGGGGATGACGTTTCGGAGGATTTGAAGCGTTATATGAATCTTGTAAATGCAGTTAAACTTAGTTTCTACCAAAAAAATGGCTTGTTTGATAACAGTGACGAAGAATGGCAAAAATCAGGTGTCGTTACGGACTGGGTTCGGACAACTAAAACGCTTAAAAATCGCAAAAAAACGGACCCTGAAGTTGATGGCAAGGGGATCACACATGATGATTTTGAATTGTTACGCCAATTGTGTAGTGGGCGTAAAGGTCTAGAAAACCTTCAGCCAAGTAAAGTTGAACGGATGTTTGGGCAACTAAGCTATGAACGGAGCATTGAGAGAAATGATGCACGTCGTAATGACGTTGTTGAAAAAATCTGGGAACTTTTTTCAGAAGATTTGATCCAAAAAATCTTAGAACAAACAAATGATCAGCTAGACCAAGATCTTGAGAATGCAGAACAAGAGCAGGAGCAAGATGGCCAACCTCAGGATGGTCAACCACAAGATGGAGATCCACAAGATGGAGATCCACAAGATGGAGATCCACAAGATGGAGATCCACAGGATGGTCAGCCTCAAGATGGTCAGCCTCAAGACGGTCAGCCCCAAGATGGTCAGCCCCAAGATGGTCAGCCTCAAGATGGTCAGCCTCAAGACGGTCAGCCCCAAGATGGTCAACCTCAAGATGGTCAGCCTCAAGATGGTCAGCCTCAAGACGGTCAGCCCCAAGATGGTCAACCACAAGATGGAGATCCACAAGATGGAGATCCACAAGATGGAGATCCACAGGATGGTCAGCCCCAAGATGGTCAGCCTCAAGATGGTCAGCCTCAAGACGGTCAGCCCCAAGATGGTCAAGATCAGGGTCAACAACAAGGTCAAGAACAAGACGCACCCGACTTCGCAGATGAAGGTATGAGTGATGATGGCAGTACGGTTCCTGTTGAGGGTGCCGGAGATATGCCTGCGGTTGATATGCCATCAGAAGAGCCAGGGAAAGAACCAGGGCAAGATGCTGATGGTCAAGACGGTGACAGTCAAGACGGCCAAGATGGGCAGGATCAAGACGGTCAGGATGGTCAAGATCAAGACGGTCAGGATGGTGACAGCCAAGATGGTGACAGTCAAGATGGTGATGGTCAGCAAGGTGAAGCGCAAGATGGTGACGGTCAAGATGGTCAAACCCTAGAAGAAATGCAGCAACAAGCTGAACAAATGGACCAAGATGGTCAAGATGGACAAGACGGCGAGAGCCAAGATGGCCAAGACGCTCAAGATGGTCAAGATGGCGATTCTAATGATGCGGATAGTGGCACGTCTAACCAAACAGAAAATAATGCGGGTCAGGGAGAAGGTAAATCTCTTGAACAGCTCTCACAAGAAAGCTGGACGGATTACAATAAACGGGTTAGTGAACTTTACCCTTATATTGTTCGTGTTAAAAAGCTGTTTAAGCAGATCCAAGAACAACAAACAAAACGTGTGAAAAATCGTTCTGCGAGCCTAGAGCTTATTCCTGAAAACGGAGAAGTTATGGATCGCTTTAACTTGGAAGCGCATAAAAACCTAACGATAAAACGCGCGATGAATGATGTTGAAGAGACCGATTTAAACCGTTTTCACAAAGATGAATATCATGAAGTTCCAACAGAGTTGGATGTTGTGATTATGATTGATGGTTCCGGAAGTATGACCGGTGTACCGTTAAATTCAGCGCTCCAAGCCGCCGCAATTTTGCGCGAGGGGGCTGCCTCCAAAGACATGAAAATTAATGTTTATGTCGGTTTATGGGGTAATGAAGAAGCACCAATGATCGTGACACCAGATATGACACCACAACAAGTTGGTGCCGCAATGGAAGGCGCGCGTAATGGATTACACTCTGGTACGGATATGGCACCTTCGGTCAAACGTGTTGCCAAAACCATTGGTGAAGAAAAATCCAAAGGTGGCGCGTTATCTGGTTATACGCATGTTTTATATCTCTCTGATGGGGATATTAATGATGACCATAAAACAAAGAAAAATATTGAAACACTCTTCCGTGCTTCTGATAAAGTGACAGTAGATGTCGCAGTGTTAAGAGGCCGTGCCGGGTCACGTATGGAACAAGCCGCCAAAGCGGTTAAAGGCCGAGGTAAAAGCCAAGAAGTTGGTGTTACGTTGGACACAAACCCGAATACAATTCCATTGTCTATTGTCGGCCTGTTGGCAGACAAGATGAGAAAATGTGGGAGCTTTACGCCGATCCCAAATACTAAAAAACGGCGTCAGATGAAAAATGCAGCAAATAAGATGGGTAAAAGATAATGACTAAAAACAACAAAAAAATAGATTTAAAAGGTTTGTTGAAAAAGAAAACCTCTGAGCTGACGTCTGAAGAAAAAGGTAAATTAGAAAAGCCGCTCGGTACGTCAAAACGCCCATTCCCAATGTGGGGAACAGTGAGTGTTGAATATGACGGACGCCGTGAATTGCAACAAATGTTGACAATGATTGCAGATGACACCAATCCTTTAAAAGTTGTTTCGGAGCGAAACTATGATGAGGTCATTGGACTTGCGTACCGTGAAATGCCTGTACCATCGATGCTGCCGATTTTCTTTGACGGGTTAGAACGCCGTAAACTGTCACACAAAGGTAAAGTGCAATTTGTAAAAGGTGACCCAGGTGCTGGTAAATCTTTTATGGGTGCGATGCTTGGGCGCATGAGAAGTGCTGGAAGTGTTGATGTTCTTGACTGTGGTGGTAAAAATATGCGGGAACTTCTCTTCGAGATGGTTCTTGATTTTGGTGGTGGCGATGCTTTGCCTCAAGCCATTGATAAGCGTATTCAAGCCGGTAAATTAGAGAGCATTTCTATGGGGCTTTTAAAATCTCTTGGCGAGATTGAAAAGGGCGCTCATGTCAAAGAATTAAAAAATGACAAAATTGAAATTGACTGGGATGGCTTAGCTAAAAGCGGCACCAAAAATGTTGAAAAAGTTTATGAAACATTAAAAAAAGTAAGTGAAATTGAAGGTCTTGATAAACAAGGCGGTAACGCTTTGGGAATGAATTCACAATTTGGACCTGCAATTACATCCTTTATTAACGGAACAGAGCTTGTTTTAGATGAGTATAATAAATCTAAAGAAGGTACTGATGATAATTTGCAAACTTTCTTACAGTTTGCGACAGGTGAAATTGACGAATGTGTTGTTGAAAATCCTTTGAAAAACAAAGATGCTTCAAGTGGCCCAAGTGAATTTGTTTTTCGTCGTGAAGATATTAAAGCAGGTTGGTTCTTGACCCTAACAGGGAATGCCGTTGAAGATGGGATTACCACACGCCAGTTAAATAAATCTGTGTATTCTCGTCTAAGCCCTCAAACGATCCCAGATCCAACACCTGCAGATTGGCAGCACCGGATTTGTCAGATCATGACAGGTCTACCAGTGTCTACATTATATAATGTTTTCCAAGAACAAGCGGATGCAAATCCAGAGAAGTTCACAGAAGCTCTTTTATATTGGAGAACAGCAGGTTTGTCTCAGGATGAAATTGATAATATTCCTGAAATTCAAATGACATTTATCAAAAACTGGAAAAATGTTATCCCTGCAACGGAAAAATTGGCTGAATTCTATAATACTTGGCAACTTATGACCGATGTTGATAAATGTGTTGATTTTGGTGCGGAACTTGCGATGGAAGTTGATGAAACTTTCTCTCATGAAGTCAGCATTGATTTCCGGAAAGTTATCCAACATATCGGTGATGCAATGCCAATGAAACCAGCTATGCAGCCCGTTGTAAAAGGCAATGATTTTGACCTTGGTTCTTGGGGCGATGATGTACCTGAGTTGCAACCGGAAGAAAATGAAGATACAGCGTTAAATTATGGAACACGTTTAACAGATCTTCTTATTCGCCATGTATTTGAAAGCTCTGGCGCGATTGGTAAACCTCAATTGTATCAAAAACTTCTTCAAGAAATTGACCGTATTGGCCTTAAAGATATGGATTTCCAAGAAGCAGCTCGGAGTAGTGAGAAATCAGTAGAAGATCTTTTAAATATCAGTGTCTTTAATGACAAAGATCCTCAAGTTCAAGCTGAATTGGTTCAAGGCATTTTATGTGATTATCTACGTGCGAGCCATGAAGAGCTAAAAGAAGCTAAAAACGAAGATATTGTAACAAAAACAATGATTGTTAAGCTTCTTGCGGACTACCGTGACTGGGATACAAAAGAGATCGAAGGCAAAATTGTTATGCCAAACACAGATCTTGAAGAACTTGCAGATGGTAAACCATTTGACACATATAACATTGTTGATACATGTGTGGATCCAGAATGGGCCGAAGAAAACCTTTATGTTGATGATATCGCAGACCATGATCGTTATTTATCATCATTGGTTATGCCTGTTGTTGGCAAACGTAATGTTGAAGCAAGTTTTGATAAGAACTTAATCAAATTCTTTGAGGAAAGTAATGGTGCAAAAGCGCCAGCGGGCCAAGATGAAAATGATATTGCCAATGATAATGACAATGGTAACGTATCAAACAATACAACATCGTTTAATACGCCAAATTATTCTGGTCCAGATGAAGCAATGAAAATTGCCCAAAATGCATCTGATACAGGTTTAGCAACAACAACAGTGGTTGTCGCAAAACATTCAAAAAATGATGCAGAAGACCCTGAATTGGTTCCTGTCCATATTATTCGGAACAGCAAACGGGATAAAACATTGGTTGTTGCCGATGAATTAAGCCCACGGCTTGAAGCAATGTTTAAGCAAGCGGGTGTTATCTACGTTAACCGTAGCGCTCCAGGAGCGGTTGCAAAAATCGATGCTGGGCTTAAAGAAGTTACACGTGGAATGGCGCCAACCTTCCAAGAACAACTTCGGACAGCGGTTAAGTATCGTTACGATAACAGTAAGTTTGATAAAATGTCGTTATCACAAGTCATGACAAGCAAAGCGGTACCAGGACTTGATGGTTCCGAAGCTGATAATGATGATGCAAAAGCGATCAACCCAAAGCTTGTGTTGACACCGCCAAAAGCGATGTAAGGAATAATTGGGGAAACTTATGTCAGAAAATGATAATCTGAAGCCGGAGCAGGTTGGGGCCTCTCCGGCGTCTCAGACACAAAAATCTGGGTCGGAAATTCTACAAAATATAGCCGTAACGGCTGCAAAAATGTCGTCAACACGGCAGGGTCATTCACACCTTCCACATGGTTCTAAACTTTATTGGGTTGATCATGGTTGGAAAAGCTCTATGATAGGTGATGATATTTTGATCCAAACAGTGACAACTCTTCGAGAGTTTGAAGAAGCAATGCAGGCTTCGGAAGTGCACACAATTTTTATGCCTCAGGATGCTTTAATCTCAATACAGGGGATTGAAAAAATATGTCAGCGTAATGGGGTTCCAAAAACTATTTTTAAAGAGGTGGAAAACGATGAGTAACAAAAGTTATATTAAGCAGGCCTTTATTGCGAAGCTTTTTGACCACCCAAATGCGAAAGAATATTATAAAAAAGCATTTGAGAATACAAATCTTGATGATTTGCAATCTGAATTAAGCCAAATGAATAAGCTGATTAAAAAAGAGGACTTTTTTATGAAGACAGATGATGGCAAATATCTGATTGATTGTGAAAATGCATGGAAAAATTTTGATAAAGCCTGCAAAATTGTTGCTGAAAATGGCGAGAAATTTGAAATTAAGGACTTTTTACAGGTGATTGATAATCGTTCTGCGCGCACTGTTTTACAAAGTGCAGAAGAGCATAAAGGGCTTGAAAAAGTATTTACGGCAGAAAATTGGGCAAAACGTTATGGTGACCTTGAACAGTTATGGTTCAAAACATCGTATGTATCCCGCCAAGAAATGAATGAAGGCCAAGGGTTATTACCGGTTAAGCGTGAAATTTACAAAAATGCGGGGGAGCCTCTCCGTGAAGACGCGCTAATTAAAGCTGGCATTCCAAAACCATATGAAACAGTACCTGAAGTGTTTTCAAAACGCGGGAATTTTGAACATTTCCAAGAAAAACTCAAAGCGGCAAATCTAAACTTTAGCAAAGAAGATGTGTTTTTGCCCGATGCTGAAGGTGATCCGATGTTTTGGGCGGCCGATTTTTGGAAACGTTTTGAAGCAATTGTCCATATTTTGGGCCAAAATAAAGATAATTTTAGCTCGGAAGATTTTTTGTTTAACCGTGGCTTTAAGAAAAACATGTTAGAGCGTGCGGCAGAGCATCGCGCATTAAATAAAGTCTTTAAGCCGAGCGTATGGGTTGGGCGTGTTGATGAAATGGTTGAGCTTTGGTCTCAGGTCAAACCAGCTTGGGTCGAACAATTAAAAGGCCAGCCTATTTATGAATGTGTTGCTGAGGCCGAAGATGCAACATATGGTGATGTGGTTAGCTTTGATGAACGGTCAACCAAAGCCGATCTTTTGTCACCGTTAAATATGGATAAAACCAAAAAAACCTGGGTCACGCCATTAAGTCTTAAATCGACATGGGAAAAATATGACGATATCGCAGAGATATTAAAGAGTAAAACGGATGTTGTGACGTTAAAAGACATCCGTCAAAAAAGCGGACAACATGGATCGTCAGGCTTTCAAGCTGCTGCGATGGCAGGGGAATTTGATAAAATTGTTGATCTGGCGAAAAGAAATAATGAAAAAATTGAACTTTCGGATCTTGTTGATGAAAACAAGCTTGGTGTGAGTGTTTTGCAAATTTTGGTTGACCGCAAAGAGTTAAGCCAACTTTTTGTTGCCGATGTTTGGATGGGACGCGTTACTGAAATGGAAAGCTTGTGGGGATCTTTGCCTTTTGATGCTCGAAAACAAGTGAGCTATGATAAAGTTTTGAGCAAGGTGAATTTGGCTTCGGTACAGGAAAAAAATGGCAACCTTAATCTGAAAAAACGCCCTGGCCCCAAAGGTCCAACACAATAATTTTTTTTTGAATATGTTAGCTTGAAAAAAACTGGGTTATTTTTTTAAGCCGGTTTTTTTACGAGAAAAAAGAGGCGGTGAATACGTTTTTTTATCCCCAAGGGCAACAAAAGGTGGAACACGATAACTGTCATGCTTTCCATCATTTTTATAAGAAATTTCGTTACCCTTGAAATCTTGAATACAGCCACCAGCAGCATCTAGTATGGCGTGCCCAGGGACGATGTCCCACCAATTTGTCCCATCTCCCTTTGATTTGCTGACGTGAATATGGCTGTCACGTCGGCCTTCCGCGATTTGGCAGAATTCGTAGGTGTCTTGATTATAGTGCAAACTATTAACATTGTGTTTGCCAAGCTTTAAATCATTCGCCTTAACGTGGCGCGCGGATTTTTTGATGGTTTTTGCGCTGATATGGTTAAAAACATCTGTTAGCCGTGCATAATTTTTATTAAGAATAATTTGCGCGCCTTTATTGGGAACTGTTCGCGTAGAAATTTTTGTTTGAGTACCATTAGCATTGGTTTTTGTTGCGGTCCCAGGGCCTGCGGCACTATATAAAATGCCTGATTTAGGGTGTAGGGCAACGCCCAAGACAGGTTTATGGTCGACGACTAAACCAATTAAAACTCGAAAACCAGCCTGACGTTCAATAAAAAGTTTTGTACCATCTAGGGGGTCAACAGTCCAAAATGTACCGCCAGAAGTATCGGGGCGCGCTCCTGCTGAGATCGCCTCTTCGGAAACAATAGGGATATCAGGGGTTAATTCTTTTAGTTTTGCTAGAATATAAATTTCGGCTGTTTTATCGGCCTCGGTAACGGGGCTGGGGATACCTTTTGAATCTTTTTTTATTTCAACGGTGGTACCATTTTTGTAATAGCTCATGATAATATCACCAGCATCTCGCGCGATTTGGCAGGTCTGAGGTAAAATATTTTTAATTTTTTGATTTGATAAAGCCATAACGTTTTAAATTTTACATATAAAAAACCATAAACGCAAGATATATTATAAAAAAAGCAGTGTTTTGGTAGTTTTTATTGACGTTACGCTCAAGGTTTTTTATGATAAACATAATCTAACTTATATTATAAAGAGGATACATTGATGGGAACATCGATTAAACCCGTTTTAGAAAACTTAAATGGGGCTTTGGATCGTTTAGAGCAAGCGATTGAAAAACGTTTGGATATTGAAATTATTAGCCAGGTTGAAATGGACCTTGGTGAAGGTGAGCAATTAGATACAATGATTGCATCTAAGCTGGATAATACAATTGAACGTCTTGAAACAATATTGAACGAGGAATAAATCATGGCTGGTGTAGCGATTTCCATTAATGGACGAAAATATGATATTTCCTGTGATAGTGGGCAGGAAAGCCGAGTGTCTGATTTGGCATCTTATATTGATCAACGTTTAAAACAAATTGCAAGCTCTGGTGCGGCGTATAATGATGCTCATTTGATGGTGCTTACTCTTATTGTTCTTGCTGATGAGCTTTTTGATGTCCGTACTGACTTGCCAGCCGCGGCTTCAACATCATCCAAACACGTTGATGGGCAAACACAGGAAGATAACTCAATTTTAGTGGATGTTATCCAACAGCTCACCGATCGTTTGGAAACTATTGCCACCAAGGTTGAAGCAGCCTAAGTTAGTTTCTGGAAGGACTGCTGCGAATCGCGTGAGATTCCAAAATATCGCAAAGGCCTATGCATATTCGCTAGGGAACTGCCACTGTCTAGATCGAGGTCTAGTTATTGCGGTGCCCACCTGTTCAACAGGGCCTTCGCGGATATCGTGAATCCACGGTTAATGTGGCACCTTCCACCCGATTAAATTATTTAATGTTCAACCTCTTAAAGGCAGGGTCGTTTATCAATGACCTGAGATATGGCAAAAAAACTGCTGTCAAAACAAGAAATTAGAAAAAAATTCACCTCAATACGGCGTGCAATAGCTAACACTCAGACGAAAAGATCAGCTGAGATGGTAAAGGTAACGTTTGAAAAACATTTCTCTTTGATAAAAGGGGAGGCTGTTTTTGGTTATTACCCAATCAACCATGAATTAGATATTTTGCCGTTATTAAAAGAGCTTAAAAAGCAGGGAGGTGATATTTATTTACCTCATGTTACATGTGACACGAAGCCATTGCAATTTAAAGAGTGGTCATGTGAAACACCATTGAAAAAAGCGCGTTATGGGGTTTGGGAGCCTGATGTGGCGACCGTAACCTCTGTGAAACCATGTTATGTTTTGGTACCGATGCTTGCTTTTAATAAGCGCGGATTTCGCCTTGGGTATGGAGGGGGGTATTATGACCGTACAATTGCACAGCTACGGAAGAAAAATGCCATCACTGTAATTGGCGTTGCGTATCAATGTCAGGAATGTGATAACTTACCCATAGAGGCGCATGATGAACGTGTTGACTGGATTTTAACTGAAGAAAATATATACAAAATAGGATGAATAAAACGGAATGAAAATATTATTTTTAGGGGATATTGTTGGACGTTCAGGGCGCGATGTTGTGTTAGAGCAAATTCCAGTTGTACGTGAAGAGTTGGGGTTGGATTTTGTTATTGTAAATGCTGAAAATTCAGCGCATGGCTTTGGTTTAACGTCGAGAATTTGTAAAGAGCTTTATGCTGCTGGCGTTGATTGTATTACCACGGGTAATCATGTCTGGGATCAGCGAGAAATTATTTCATATATTGAAAAAGATGAACGTCTTATTCGCCCTGTTAATTATCCGGAATTAACACCGGGTAAGGGGTTTACGGTATTGAAAACAGAGGCGGGAAAAAAAATTCTAGTAATAAATGTTATGGGGCGTCTTTTTATGGATGCTTTGGATGATCCTTTTGCTGCAATTGAAGATGTTTTGCGTCGTTTTAAATTGGGGAAAAATATTGACGCGATTGTGATTGATGTCCATGCCGAAGCAAATAGTGAGAAAATGGCAATGGGGCACATTTGTGATGGACGTGTTTCTTTGGTTGTTGGGACACATACACATATCCCGACAGGCGATGCGCAGATTTTCTCGGGTGGTACGGGGTACCAAACAGATGCCGGTATGTGTGGTGATTACGACAGTGTGATTGGTATGGAGAAAAAAATTGCAATTAATCGATTTATCAAAAAAGTTCCCGGAGAGAGACTACGCCCTGCCGAAGAGGCTGGAACGGCATGTGGGGTTTATATTGAGACAGATGATCGAACAGGTCTTTGTCAAAAAATCATTCCGTATCGCTCAGGTTCTCACTTGCATCAAAGTAAGCCATAGGTCATAATGAAAAAATTAGGCATTTTTACGTCAAAAACAATGTGTGTTTGGCTGTAAAGTGTTTTGATTTGTAGGTCGGGTATATTGGGGAGTTTAATATGACCTTTGAAACAGCAATGGTAACAGATGTTATATCGGTAACACCGGGTACATCTATTGAAGTCGCTCTTAAAATATTAATTGAAAAAAAAATTAGAGCGATGCCAGTTGTCGATAAAAATAATAAGTATCTCGGAATGTTTGATTTTCATCAAGTTTGGGGTCATTTACTTCCTTCTTTTGTAAAGATGGATGTTGGGCCGGAACATTTTAGCTTTTTAAAAGGTTCTGATGATTATGTCGTTGAACGGCTGGACGAAATTCGGGATACAAATGTGGAAGAAGTCATGAATACAAAACGGCCACATCTCAAGCCTGGGACGGCTTACTGGGAAGTGTTGCTACAAATGTATAAGCATGGTTCTCCCTTAGCCGTTGTTGACCCTTCTACAAAAAAACTTAAAGGCTTAATTTCATCTCAGGTTGTGATTTCGGATCTCGAACGTCACATGTTTTCTGAAAATAAATAAGATTAATTTGGATTAAATAAAACAGGTATTAAGAAGATGGCAGTCAGCGGGACAGATTTTCACCATGTTTCAGATGTGATTTTTGGGTGGGACCCTTTGATTACAGCAGCGGTGATTTTATCAATTGCTTATATCTTTATTATTAGCGAAAAAATTAACCGAGCAGTGATTTCATTGATTGGTGCAGGGTTTATGGTGATCACTGGTGTGTTAAACCAAGAGGCCGCAATTAAAGGAATTGATTTTAATACCATCGCGCTTTTAGTCGGGATGATGACAATTGTTGGGGTTTCAAAACAGACCGGGATATTCCAATATGTTGCTATTCTCTCTGCAAAAACTGTTAAAGGAAACCCGCGCGCTTTATTAGCTGTTTTGGCTATTATCACAGCTGTTTTTTCGGCATTACTGGATAATGTAACAACTGTAATGTTAGTTATTCCGATAACACTTTTGTTAACGGATCAGCTAAAATTACCGGCTTATCCTTTTCTCTTCTCTCAAATTTTTGCATCCAACGTTGGCGGTACGGCAACTCTAATCGGTGATCCGCCGAATATTTTAATTGGTTCGGCTGTTGGTTTAGGGTTTATGGATTTTGTTTATAATGTTGCCGGTGCGGCACTCATTTGCCTTGTTTTTATTCTCGTTATATTTGATTTTTTCTGGGGCCGTAAAATGAAAACGTCTCAAAATGCACGAGATCATATTTTGATGTTTGATGAAAAAGAAGCGCTAACGGATAAGGTTCTACTTGGAAAATCTTTATTTGTTTTGTCTCTTGCTTTTTTTGGTTTTGTTGTTGGTCATGGACATGGGGTTGAACCTGGGACTGTGGCATTGTTTTGTGCGGCTTTGCTTCTTCTTCTTGAAGGGTTAGGGCATAAGGCCGATGTGCAAAGCCATAAAGTGCATGCTGCGTTAAATACAGTTGAGTGGGAAACGATCTTTTTCTTCATTGGTTTATTTATCATTGTTTATGGCGTCGAAACCACAGGTTTATTAGATATGGTTGCTGTGAAATTGCTTGATATTACGGGTGGCGATATTCCTAAAACGGGAATGTTGATTATTTGGAGTTCTGCGGTTCTTTCTGCTATTATTGATAATATTCCTTTTGTTGCAACAATGATCCCAATGATCCAAGCTATGGGGCCAGAGCTTGGCGGGGATGATAATCTTATGCCGCTATGGTGGTCTTTATCTTTAGGAGCTTGTCTTGGCGGTAATGGTTCTCTTGTCGGCGCAAGCGCAAATGTGATTGTGGCTGGTTTTGCCGACCGAGCCGGGCAACGAATATCGTTTGTAAAATTCTTGAAGTTTGGTTTCCCCTTAATGCTTTGTACCATTGCAATTGCCTCCGTATATGCGTGGTATTTCTTGTTGCATTAAAATGCTAGTGCAAAGGGCATATTTGATAAAAGGAAGGTTACCTATGAAATATATCGGCCAAATTATGGTGTTTTTTATTGGTATGATATTATTGCTTAGTGGTGTGGTAAAGGCTGATAGAGTGACGCCACCCTTAGAGGAAGGGCGCAATAAAGCCCCAAAAGAGGTTGCTAAACCAGTCGAACAATTAACGCAGAGCGTTGCGCAACCTAATGTTGAAGGGAACCCCGCAGAAAAGGGGAGTGAAAAATTGTCGATTACGCTGATGTCTGGGGAACAGGTTCAGTTTAATGTGGAAGTTGCAGACACACCAGAAACCCAGACTATGGGGTTGATGAACCGAACTGAAATGCCAAAAGACCATGGGATGTTATTTGTTTTTGAACAAGAGTATTTTGGCGCGATGTGGATGAAAAACACTTATATCCCACTAGATATGATCTTTATTGATTTTCAAGGTAAAATTGTCAAAATACATCACCTGGCCAAACCTTTATCAATTCGTCCTATTTCTTCTGACAAATTGGTTAAAGCTGTGCTTGAAATAAACGGTGGTTTAAGTCGGAGTATAGGTTTGAGTGTTGGGGATCAAATTAATCATAGTGCATTTAATTGATAATTGTATGATCTTGTAATCTTTTGATTGTTATCTTCTTGATAAGGATGTTTTGGCGCGATATAAGAATAAAGTCTTTTTTATTTTATAGAGTGCATAAATGTTTTTTTGTCGGTTTACCGTTAGTTTCCTTGTGTTCTGGGGTCTCTTTTCTCAACCAACCTTTGCGGGAAGTGCGGAGCTTGATGCACAGGTCGTGATGCAGCGTGCCCTTGCTCTTTTTGATAATCATCTCGAAATGATTGAAAATGTAAAAACCGCGGAATCTCAGGGTGCCTTTGAGTTTTTATTGACCTGTGATGGACAAGTGTGTGAAATTTTTATAAAATAACTAAAATTAACTGTTGCGTAGTTGGTATAAACCTATTATATCCTATGTTGTTTCACCTGTCGGGGTGTAGCGCAGTCTGGTAGCGCGCCTGCTTTGGGAGCAGGATGTCGGGAGTTCGAATCTCTCCACCCCGACCACTTTTTGGGTTATCGCCCATGTGATGGAGCTTTTATGCAAGCTAAAATCTATAAACCTTCAAAATCAGTGATGCAGTCGGGGCATTCCAAATCCAATAAATGGATTGTCGAGTGTTTGCCGTTAACTGCAAAAAAACCAGAAGATCTCATGGGATGGGTGTCCGCAGGGGATACAGAGGATCAGGTTAAAATAGTTTTTTCAAGTAGAGACTCGGCTATTGCTTTTGCTGAAAAACAAGGCTGGAAATATTCTGTGATCGAAGCGCATGAACGGAAAGTGCATCCGAGAAGTTATGCAGATAATTTTGTGTGTCAGCTTACGGAATAGTAAGTCCTTATGTGTATGGTCCCGTAGCTCAACCGGATAGAGCAACTGCCTTCTAAGCAGTAGGTTGTAGGTTCGATTCCTACCGGGATCACCATTTTATAATTATTTTTATTTCTATTTTTGATATTTAAGCCGTGCGACCTATGGGGGCATGGTTTCTTATGTGTGAGCGGCGTATTGAAAAATACAAGGCCGATAAAAGCGGTGTATTTTTTTATTTGAAATAATTTGTTTTATAGTAATAATAAAATGTGTGTGGTTGTCTGGTTTTAGGTAACGAATAAATATCATTTTTAGTTATATTTTAGTTAAATGCTAACGAACTCTTAAATTTTATCTCTTATAATCTAAGGTAGATATGTGTGTACTGTGTGTGGGAAACAAAAATGCATTCCAAAAAACTAAATAGCATCAGAGGTTTTACGATCGTGGAATTGTCGGTTGTAATCGCTTTTGCATCGCTGGTCTTTTATTATGGTTTGATGGGCTTTAGGCTTTATATGCGTTACATCACTGTAGAAAAAACGCAAGAACGTATTGAACTGTTGGTTACAGGGATAGAGAAGATTTATGGCAGAATTGGACGTTATCCGTGCCCTGCACGTTATGACCTACCGTTTACGGATATAAACTCAGGAGAAGAAGAATGCCTTGCCATACCGGCGGTTAATACTTGCGCAAATGGTCTTTGTTATGCAACGGGGGCGCGAGATGCTAATGGTGACGGAGATTTAACCAATGATAATGTGATTATTGGGGCTTTCCCCTATAAAATGTATTACTCGTCTATTGGTGAGGGAACAGATTTTCAACTTCAGGAAAACATTACAATTGCCTCTGTCCTAGATGGTTGGAAGCATAATTTAACTTATGCGGTAACAGAACAACTCACCGTTGCGGCTACTTTTGATGAGGCTTTTGGTGCGATTGCGGTTGAAACCGAAGTTCCTGGAGATACCGTTATTGACCCTGCAGGTGGGGCTCACTTTGTTATCGTTTCGCATGGTTTTGATGGTAAGGGGTCTTATACAAATAGCGGAGGACAGGTTGCAGCGTGTGCGGGCGCGGGTTTTGATCTTGAAAATTGTGATGGTGATGCATTATTTATTAATGGGTTAACCTCCCTTCAGCAGGGGGCTAATTATTATGACGATTATATATTATTTCGAATTTGGCAGGCCACAGATTTGTGGGAAGCAAATGGCAATGATATTTTTAATACAAACCCCCTTAATGTTGGGGTTAATACAGATAATCCAACAGAAAAACTACATGTTAATGGTGATTTAGCAGTTATTGCGACTTATTCAGATGAACTTTGTGATTCTGGTGGGGCGGATTGCTTTGAAGCTCGTCTTTTAGGGGGCTCTGGGATGCGTTGTAATCCTGGTGAGCTTATGACGGGGATTGAGAATAACAATGTTATATGTGCGCCGGTGGTAAATTCAGGCAGCCTTTTATCGACATCATGTCCACCGGGACAATTTATTAGAGGCGTTACTAATTTAGGGAACCTCGTTTGTGGGGCTCCATAGTAAATCAGGTTAAGGAGAAGGCAATTGCTGAAGAACAAACATAAAAAATCATATGGTTATACGTTAATCGAAATGGCTGTTGTTTTGGCGGTTGTTGGGGTTGTGATTGTTTCAGGCTCATCGGCTTATCGAATTTATCAGAAAAACCAAGCACGAGAAGTCACTAAAGAAAATATTGCTGACGTTACCAATGCGATACACGGGTTTTTAGGGCAGTATAGCCGTTACCCTTGTCCAGCACCTTTGGATGCAATGCAAAATGATGTTGCCCGTTATGGACTGGAAACAGATTGTACAGATACATCTGTTGCAGTTGGCACGTGTGCGACTGGAATTTGTATCGAAGAGAGAGATGCTGTTATTCCTGGTTTTGGCTTTCCACGCGTTCGACGTGGTGCAGTGCCTTTTAGAGCATTAAGTATATTTGAAAAAGCAGCCTATGATGGATACCATCGGAGGTTGTCATACGTTGTAACAGAGGCTTTAGCGGTTTCAGCATCGTTTAATTCTAATTTTGGTGGAATTTCGGTTGAAGATGGTGCTGGTAATACGGTTGTTGAACCGGCTGATTCTGCTCATTTTCTTGTTTTCAGTCATGGTGAGGATATGAAGGGTGCTTTCACATCTGGAGGTGTGCAGGCTTCTCCTTGTGTTGGTACGGATCGTGATGTTGAAAATTGTAATACGGGTGTAGGCCCAGACCGCAAGGCTGTTTATACGTCAATGTGGCACGATAAAGCGGGGAATGATAAATACGATGATGTGATGTCTTATGCAACAGAAGAGGAACGCCCACTTTGGCGTAAAACGGATACAACGGGTTTGAATATTCGTGATATGTCTGATTTAGGTGGGACAATTGCTGTTGGTGCGCCTCCGGTTGCCGGAGCAGGGCCTAAAATATCTCTTTCAGGGAACGTTAAATCAGAAGAAGATGTTTATGCAACGGAAATTTGTGATGCAACAGGGGCAACCTGTTTTCCTTCCAGTAAAATTGCTGGTGATGATCCGGATATGGAATGCCCTCCTGGACAATATGCAACACGGATACAAAATTCAAATATTAATAGTAGTTGTGTAGCAGAAGTTGCAAATCTTTGCCCCAGTGGTTCATTTTTTATAGGTGTTAATGCGGATATGACACCGAAGTGTGATAGCCCACCAGCATCGTGTGGGTTGTTAAATCGACGCATTTGTGGAACAAATAAAGTTATTCCTGCTTCTGGACATAATACAAATGTGATAATCACAGCTGGCTCAGATTATCAAGAAACGTGGCTGTGTCGAAATGGGAATTGGGGGAGAACCGCACGAAGTGGTTATTGCACCTGTTATGCCTATGATTACATTCGGACAACATCTTGTGGTACCGGATTTACAGGAAATTACCAACAGCGTCGTGTTAGAACTTGCCCTGGTCGAGATACGACTTATACAAATCTTCCAAATACATGTGCGTGTGTGGGAGCTCCTGACCAAACGACAAGTCGGTCTTGTGGTACGGGCTATACGGGAACACAAACCAGAACACGTTCTTTTACGTGTAGTAGTGCAACAACGGGAAGTTGGGGGGGGTGGACTGGTTGGTCAAATACCTGCACCTGTGCACCGAATAGTCAAACACAAACACTTTCTTGTGCCGCAGGCGAAACGGGGTCTATTACACGGACACGAAATTGGAATTGTGCGGCAAACGTAGGCTCATGGGGGAATTGGACCGTTACCACTAATACCTGCTCATGTACGCCAACAACACAAACACGTTCAGTAGACTGTGCCCCAGATTTTGTCGGAGCAATTGTTGAGTCTCGTACAAATGACTGTGCGTCAGGAGGGGCCTGGGGTGATTGGGCTGAAACCTCTAACACCTGTAGTCCTGTGACGTGCTCTTGGCAGAAAAGCAGTACATCGAGCGGCGCATCTGGTAGCTTTACGGGTAAAAATGTAGGTTCGGCGTGTACTTGTGGTACACCAACAGAAGAGGCCTGCTGGGAGGTTACTGGTGGGAATAAATACTTTAATTATCCCAAATGTAGCTGTTTGTCAGACTTTTAGTACAGATACAAGTGAGCAGGGTAGGTAATGGAGTGTCTACCCTGTCGCCTTTAATAAGTTAAGGAGATGTTATGAGTTTAAAACAACATAATAACCTTAAAGGTTTTTCAATTATTGAGCTTGCGATTGGTATGGTGCTTGTTGGACTCTTTGTCTCATCGGCCTTATCGATGTATTTGGTAGAGTCTAAAAAACTAAGCCTTAACAACACTAAGGGGCGTATGAATGTTTATTCAAGCGCACTTGAAGTTTTCATGAAGGAAAATGGTCGATACCCATGTCCGGCGGCTCCGATGTTAACCCCAAATGATCCAGAGTATGGGAAAGAGGCCTGCCCAAGTTCTGTACTTACCCCAGACGGTACATGCACCGCTACTGGCCTGTGTCGTATCATTGGAGTTCGTGATTCAGATGGAGACGCGGTTTTAAATGTTGTGCTTAGAGGTGTTGTACCTTTTAAATCTTTGAATATGCCGTTAAATGTATCATCAAATGATGTGACAGATGGTTGGGGGCGACATTTTGCGTACTATATTACCGAAATATTAACCAATACAGGAACCTATAATAATTTGGGAGGGGCAATTGCACCAAGAACCCTTGCGGGTTTTGTTGCGCCAGGAACAGATAATGTTAAAGGGACTTTGATATCTTATGGGCCTGATGGTAAGGGGGCCTATACGGGGCAAGGGCAATTGGTTCAGCCATGTGTTGCAGGTCAAAGAGATAGTACAAATTGTGATATGGATGCTTTCTTTTATGTTCAAAAAGGCGCGGAGGATGCAGAGCAGAGGTCTTTGTCTGGTGGTGCCGAAAATTATGATGATTTTGTTCAAATGGCATTTTTTGACCAAACCGCAAAATGGACACAGTCAAATGTAGATGCTGATGATATGTATAGTCAAAACATCGGAAATGTTGGGATTGGAGTCCAAGCTCCAACGGAGCGGATCCATGTCGATGGGAATGTTTTGGTAGATAAAATGCAAGCGGTTAATTTTTGCGATGAAGATGGCGCGGATTGCTTTCCTGCAGATATGATTGCAGGAGCCGGGATTAGCTGTGATGTTATTGCCGGAGGCGCGCAAGCGATGACGGGGATATCAAATACCAACGCAGAATGTGATTTACTGTATCTTCCTGCAACGTTAACAGGTACATGCCCTGTAGGAGATTACGTGACAGGCTTTGATGCAACAGGTGCCGTTGTTTGTGCCACGCCTTGATTAACAGGCGGATGAATATTTAATTTAATTTAATTTTATTTTATTGTTACCCTACACGCTTTTAAGATGTAATAATTTTGGTTTATACTAAGGATGGATAACTTGGAGCGATGATGGGGCCTTTAAAGACAATAGCGATACTTCTGTGTTTTTTTACGGTGATTTTTACAGGAAAAATGGCGGAGGCAGGGAAACATGCTTCTCAGATGCTTTTCCTTGAAAGTGAAATCATGGAGTCGGGGTCCGAATTCTTTTTATTTGGCCTTGAAGAAACACCACAAAAAGCATGTCAAACAGCTCAGTGGGTAATGCATTATCTGTATTTGCCTCAAGCACCGCAGCATAAAAAAGCCAAAGAAATAGTTGATATCGCGGACAAAATTAATGTATTTTCTCCTGGCATGAAAAGCCTTATTTCGAAGGAAAAAAAATACAAAAATAAAGCAAAAGATGCTTTTTTGGATCGTTTAGGACAATTTGAACCTACAATTTTTGAAATTTGTGCCTTAAATGATTTTGTGCAGCGTTATGTTTGGAATAAGCAGCTACCTAAGGTAAGGAAAGATGCCATCCATGTTTTAATGGCATTGGCAAATATTGGTTATGCGGATTCTCAAACCCTGACATATTGGGTGCTTTTGGACAAAGTTAAAAGTGAGAAGAACCCAGAGAAAAAACAAAAATTATTTGAAGCCGCTGTTGGTTATTTAAAACAAGCGGTGGATCAAAACGATGTCAGAGCTTTATGGTCATATGCAACAATGTGGCGTGATTATCGAAAAAATTATTTGTTAAGTTTAAAATATTATTTTGTAACGTCAAAAAATGAAAATTTCTCAAAGGTTTTATCACAAAAGGAATTACAGAAATTTGAGAATGATAAAAACCGTATGATTAAAGTACTAACTGCTCCAGAAATTAAAGCCGCATCAACATTTTCTGAAAAAGAAAGTCGTGAGCTGTCAAAAGTTCACCCAATGTTGATTACAGACTTTCTTAACTAAAATATTCAAGAAAAGAAAAAACCTTAAAGGTGTAATTCTGTGTTGATTGTGATAACGTGATTAATACTTTAAATTGATAGATCATTTAACAAGGAGAAATCTTATGAAATTAGTTGATATTACACCAGCAGAATTTATGTGTCATACAAGCAGCTGTTGCCCGGCTGTTCTTGAAACCGATAATGGAAAATATGTTATTATTGGTAAAAAATTGAGTGATGAAGCTTTAAAACTTGTTGAAGGTCGTGTTGCTGATGATGAATTTGTCATTGAAGTTGATAAAGGCATGATTGATCAAATTAAAAAACAAGCAGCGTAAGTTTTAGCAATTTTTTAATTTTAAAAGAGCTCCCGAAATGGGGGCTTTTTTTATTTAGGGCAACCGAGGTTTAGAAAATCAATTTCACCATCGTGAGGGTAGCTTGCGTAACCACGATTGTTTTGGATTGTATTGCCGACTTCATTAAGGTTTATTTTCTTCTCAAACCGTTCTGATGCGTTTGCCATTTGAACCAAAATACGACGGTAGGTGATCGCGCCGGCATGATGACCGTCAATAAATTCACAGGCCGTTGAGCCAAGGGAGTTAAAAGCATCGTGAAAATCATAATAATCAAGGTCTAATTGTGATAGGCGTAAGTTAAGCTGATTTAAAATTGGATAGTTTTCGGACAAGCTCATCGCCGATGTTATCGGAGGAGCTGTTGGCGGCATAAACAAAATGACATCAATACCTTCTTGTTGAAAGTTATACAGAGTTGTTAGGAATTGCTGCCATTTTGTTTCGGAAATTATGGGTGATTTTTGATATATTTTTTTTGTATTTTTGATACGGCTGAGATCCCTTTGAAATTGGGTGTCTTCGCTTTTAACTTTGCCTGTTGTAATGGCATTATAATAATAGCTTCCGTAAGCGTCATAGCCGTCTTTTCGGATAATGGCAATTGTTCCGACGTTGCTGTTTTTAGGAGATTTTAAAAGAGCCATTATTTCGGTGAACTTAAATTTATTTTCAATAAGCCAAATATAAGGCTTGGTTAAAAGGTCTAATGCCGGTTTAAGCTGGCTAAGGTGACGATTGTGGCGAGGCAGGCTTATGGGTTCAGTATAATGCTCATTAAACCACCAGAAATCCAACCCCCAAATAACGGTTTTAGGTTTATGAACGTTAAGCATGTCATTGGATAGTTGTAAGGATTCGAGTAAACCGCTAATGCCCCCCATATTAACAAAAGGGACTTTAAAACTTGAAGCTTGAAATTGCATAACTCTTGAAGATCCAAAAGCGACAATGTCCGGTTTTGTATCAGTGTAAAGAGCCATTTTATATTGGTAAGTCATATTGTGTAATGCGGGGCCATAACGGCTGTTGTATTGTTTTACTTGTTGAGCGGTATCTTTTATATGATTAAATTCACCGGCCTTAGACAGCAAGATATAGCTTAATAAAAAGAGAAGCCCACAGATCAAGGACGGCAGTAAAATAAAGGTGTAATATGTTGAAATTTTTGTATTTTTTTTCATTTTATATGGCCTAAAATTGGAAATACAAGAAAACGTGGTTCGGTTCATAAATAACTTTAAAAAGCGTAATGCAGAGCATAAAACCTAAAAAAGTCCCCCAAAGTGCATTCGGTTGCCAGATGAAGCGGAAACGCCCTTTTGACATTTTATTTTTACCAATCCCACGAATAAAAGGACGGTATTTACGCATGATTTCACCAGAGTTTGGCGCATAGAGGCAAAGGAGGGTACTAAAGAAAAGTATAGGTAGCGCCAAATTTGCTTGCTGGGGGGCAAAGCGAGACCTCATAACGCCACCTGTTTCCCATAGATTATATCCCATTTGAGTGAAATCTGTAAGAGAAGGGGATAGCATGGCATGAACAATATTAACAGCGCTTTCCATGTTTTCAGCACGGAAAAACACCCATGCAATAACGATGCAAAATAAGGTGAGGCTACGCGCTAAAAAAGCAGGCATTCTAATAATATGAAACTTTTGCCAGAGGTGATTAAGGATGAGGTATAACCCGTGTAGCGCCCCCCACAAGATAAAAGTCCAACCTGCGCCATGCCATAACCCACCGAGAAGCATTGTTGTTAGCAGATTCGTATATTTTCGGCTTTCACCTTTACGGCCTCCGCCTAATGGGATGTATAGGTAGTCACGTAGAAAACGCGAAAGAGTAATATGCCATCGGCGCCAAAAATCGATAATATTTTTGGCTTTGTAAGGAGAAAAAAAGTTTACGGGAAGGCGTATACCAAACATACGCGCAAGGCCTAAAGCCATATCAGAGTAACCAGAGAAATCAAAATATATTTGTAAGCTATAAGCAATAGCTGCGGTCCAAGCTTCTAAAAAATGAATGGAATCATTTTGAGCGCTGGCTAAAAATATAGGGCTGGCATAGAGGTCAAGATTGTCGGCAATACATACTTTTTTAAAGAGACCGATGATCAGCAAGGCGAGGCCTATATGAATGTGTTTACCTTGAAAAAGGGTAGCTTTTTTACGTGTGAATTGGGGCATCATTTCACGGTGATGTACAATAGGTCCTGCCACAAGTTGTGGAAAAAAGGTGATGAAAACACAATAGCTTAAAAAGTCATTTTGATACCTTGCTTTGCCTTTGTAGCTATCAACAAGAAAGGCAATTTGTTGAAAGGTAAAAAAGGAGATAGCCAGAGGCAGAATAATGACAGGAATAGTATAATCAAAATGTGAGTTGCTATTTAAAATATCAGTAAAAAAACCAGCATATTTAAAATAGCCGAGCAACGATAGGTTGAAGCCAATGCCGAGCCAAAGGGGTATCCTTTTGGATTTTTGGCTCGCTTGAGAGGAGGTAAGCCTTTTTCCAATCCAAAAATTTACAAAAATTGAATAAAGTAAAATGATCAGATATTTGGGATTCCACCAGCCATAAAAGAAAAGGGATGCAAAACAAAGCCAGATCATTGCCCCGCGTATGTTACGTGAGGAAAGCACGTAAAAAATCACAAGAGTGATTGGTAAAAAGGCGAATAAAAACTCAATGGAATTAAAGAGCATAACATCCTGTGATCTATTAAGAGATTAAATTTAAAACAAATCGATACCAGATATCAAAATATACAGCAAGAGCAAGGATATATTTATTCGAATTTATGTCGTGTTAATATCGTGAGCGTGTTGATTAAAGGTGTGATGTAGTGCATTATATTTAAAGGCGTTTTCTATGACGCAGATCTTAAAAGGGGTATTACTTTGTTTAAGCGTTTTTTCTATACAACCGTTCTAAGTACGGGTTTGTTGTTTTCATCGGCTGCGAGAGCCGGATTGGTGTCAGATTCAATTGAAAAAGCGATGGCATCACATCCAACTATTCACGTAAAAAAAGCAACGGCGGTTGCCGCAGACCAAGAAGCTAAAGTTGCGAAATCAGATTTTTATCCGGTGGTGAATGTTTCAACAAGTGCGGGGCGTGTGAATGTAAATGATTTTACAACACGTGCACGCACTACTGATGGCGGTTCGGCTCAATCATGGATGGCGGAGGGTAGTTTCTCGTTACGCCAATTGTTATTCGATGGGGATGGAACACAAAATAAATTAAAAGCAGCCGAAGGTCGAAAAGACGCGGCCGATTACGATATTGTAGACAGTATTGAAACAATTTCGATGCAAGCGGCGCAAGCTCATTTGAATGTAATGAGAACACGTGAGTTATTAGGAATTTCACAAGCACATTATAAGTCAGCCCAAAATTACCGAGATAATATTGAATATAAAGTTTCTCAAGGTGCTGTTGATGAAGCTGAACTTTTTCAAGCTGAAGATGTTTTGATCGATATGCAGGCCAAAATGTTTGATTTTGAAACAATGATGGACGCGGCAGAGGCTGAATACAATGAAGTTGTTGGATCCTTTCCAGATGTGGACCTTTCAATTGATGTCAGCCGTTTGAAAAATAAGCTGCCTAAAAATGTTGATATTGCGTTAGAACAAGGCGTTTTATCACACCCGGGTTTGAAATCATTAGCCTATCAGTCAAAAGCTTATGAAAATGATATCCAAGCAGAAAAATCAGAAATTGTTCCGCGTGTTGATGCAGAACTCTCTTATCTAGAAAAAGATCAAGATGATGATCTTGGCGGCGAACTTGTTAATGGACAAGCTTTGGTCAGGATGTCATGGAATTTTTCAACAGGCGGAGCTTATTTTGCCAGTGTTGAAAAAACGCGCCAAAAACGCGAAGCGGCTTTGGGGTCTCAAAATGAACGTCAAAGAGAAATAGAACGTGAAATTAGGACACAATTTTCTCAATATGTAACCTCTGGAAAAAAACTTCGTTTATCGTTAAATAAAGAGAATACAACCGAAAAAATGGTGCAAAACTTTGAGACACAATTTGAGGGTGGTGAGTATAGCTTGTTACAATTGTTGTCGGCTCAAAACCGTTTATTTGAAGCGCGCGTAAATCGCATTAATGGTTTTTATCGCTATCAACTTTCAAAATTTAGTGTGTTAAATTCCATGGGAAGTTTGCGTCTTGCAATGGGGATTGATAGTAAAACAATGCTCTAAATGAGGCTGAAAAGGATCTCTCTATGGCTGATAGCGAACAAATTACAGGTGAAATAGAAGATGATCCCAAAAAAACAACTCCTCTTGAAGATGTACCGGTGGTTGTTCAAAAAGAAGATGCCTTGCTTGAGGCCTTATCTTGGCTCACAAAATTTTATGGCACAGCATTTTCATCTGAAACCTTACTTGCCGGGCTGCCTTTAGATGAGGAAACGTTCTTAACGCCTGAAATGTTTATTCAGGCGGCTCATAAAAATGGTTATCAGGCAGATTTAGTCGAAAGATCATTGAGCGAACTTCATGAAGAAATTTTACCTGCTGTTTTGGTTTTAAACCAAGGGGCATCCTGTATCGTGACGTCTCTTGGGAATGGACAAAGTTATGATGTTTATTGGCCCGTCGAAAAACGCCATAGCCAAGAAACACGTGCTTTTTTAAATCAGGAGTATACAGGACATGTTTTATATATAAAGGCCAAAACCCAAACCGAAAAGACGGTGGAAAGCGAACTTGGCCCCGATGATAAACATTGGTTTTGGCAGACGGTTCATGATAATAAATGGATTTATGGGCGTGTTGCATTAACGGCTTTGTTTATCAATTTTTTTGCGTTGGTTTCGCCGTTATTTATTATGACTGTTTATGACCGTGTTCTCCCTAACCAATCTTATGAAACTGGTTGGGTGTTAGCTATCGGGGCGTTTTTTGTTTTTTCATTTGATTTTATTATGCGCTTGCTTCGAAGCTATTTTATTGATGTTGCAGGGCGCCGTTCAGATGTTATTTTAGGTCAAAAAATTTATGATCATGTGCTGGATATGCAGCTTAATCATAAGCGGAGCTCAAGTGGTGCTTTTGCGAATAATTTACGTGAATTTGATGCCTTGAGAGATTTTTTCACCTCGGCAACATTAACTGCCATCGTTGATTTTCCTTTTTCATTCTTTTTTATGGCGATTATTTGGGTGATCGCAGGTAAAGTTGCCTTTATTCTGTTGGTTCTATATTTTTTGGTTATGGCTGTGTGTATGTATCTGCAAATTCCGGTGCAAAAGCTGATTGTAAAATCAATGCGTAGTGCCGAGGCCAAACACGGTTTGCTTGTTGAAAGTATAAATGCACTTGAAACAATCAAAACAGTAGGCGGAGAAGGAAAGCTTCGTGCACGTTATGCTGATTATATTGGAGAGTCTGCTCTTTGGGGCCAAAAAGCACGGTTCCTTTCTGGTATTGGAGGGCATTTTTCAACATTTATTCAACAGATCACCAGCATTATTATTATTTTAACAGGGATGTATTTAGTTGGTGATGGGGATTTAAGTGTTGGTGCATTGATCGCGAGCGTTATTTTGGGTGGGCGTGCAATGGCACCTGTTGGGCAACTTGCCGGTTTGATATCAAAATATCATCATGCTAAATCAGCCCTAACAACGTTAAATAATATTATGCACCTTCCTTTGGAAAGAGGGGTGCATCAAAATTTTTTATATCGCCCTAATCTTCATGGGAACTATCATTTTAAAGGGGCTTCCTTCACGTACGCGGGGCAGCCGGAACCCTGTTTGAAAGATATAGACCTGATCATTAAACCTGGCGAAAAAGTCGGAATTGTTGGCCGTGTAGGCTCTGGGAAATCAACTCTTATCAAATTAATGGTACGGTTATATATGCCAGACGAGGGTGTTGTTAGAATTGATGGCACAGACATGCGGCAAATTGACCCTGTGGATATCCGAAGAAATACAGCTTATGTGGGGCAGGACGCCGTATTGTTAGGCGGTAGTATTCGTGAAAATATAACCTTGGGTTATCCAAAAGCAACGGATGAAGAAGTTCTAGCCGCAGCACAAATGGCAGGTGTTCATGACTTTATCCGAAAACACCCACACGGCTATGATGCTCGAATTGGGGAGCGTGGTGAAGGTTTATCGGGAGGGCAGAAACAAGCGGTGCTTCTGGCGCGAGCATTTGTGCAAGATAAACCCATTTTAATTTGTGATGAGCCTACAAATGCAATGGATAGTTTGTCGGAACAGATTTTGCTTAAAAAATTATTGCCTTATGTTCAAGATAAAACCTTTGTTCTTGTTTCTCACCGGCAGAGTTTGTTAAAGCTTGTTGATCGACTGATCTTAATTGAGGGGGGGGAAGTTATTGCCGATGGCCCACGTCAAGAAATATTGCAGGCCTTGTCAAATGGTCAATTTGCAGCTCGGCTAGATTAAGGAGATAACATGAAAAAAGAAGATATATATTTCATGTCTGAACTTGGGGTTGCAACAAAATTGCAGCCACGTATGGCCTCAAATTTACTATTATCAGCCATTGTTGTTTTTTTTGTAGGGATGATTATGTGGGCGGCTTTTACGCAAGTTGAAGAGCGTACTCAAGGAATTGGTAAGGTTATGCCCTCAAGTGATATGCAAGTCATCCAAAGTTTAGAAGGCGGCATTGTTTCTGAGTTACTTGTGAGTGAAGGGGATCTTGTTAAAGCAGGACAAATTTTATTGCGGATTGATGACGTTTTTTTTGCCTCGGAAGAACGTGGAATTGAAGCGCAAATGCGAAGTTTGCAAGCACAACAAGCACGGCTAAAAGCAGAAGTATTAAAAGCAGAGCTTGTGATGCCAGCAAAACTTAAAAAATCTATTCCGGTCATTGCTCAAAATGAAATGTCATTATTTAAAACTAGAAAACAGGAATTAACCGCAGCTCTGTCTGTTCTTGAGAACGAAATTAAAGAAGCACAATCGAATTTAGGTGAAATAAAAGCCAGCATTAGAAAGTTTGCAAAAGCCCAACAGCTGACCCAAAAAGAGCTTGATATTACATTGAAGCTTGTTGCACGACGGGCGGCACCTGAAATTAATAAAATTCGTCTTGAAAAAGCCTTGAATGAAACGGTCGGCAATTTAGCAACGGCAAAAGAAGCTTTAAAAGCAATGCAAGCGCGGTTAAGTGCAACCAAACAACGATTAAAAGAACGGCAATCAGCCTTCAAATCCAAAGCTTTGGGGGAGCTAAATCAAGTTGAAACGCAAATTTCAGCAATTCAAGAAAGCCTTGCTTCGGCGGGGGATCGTGTGCGTCGGGCGGAGCTGAGGTCGCCTGTTGATGGAATTGTGCAACGATTGGCCGTTAAAACCATTGGAGGTGTTATTGAACCTGCTCAAAGGTTGGTCGAGATTGTCCCAATTGAAGATGATTTAATGATCCGTGCAAAAGTCAGCCCTTCAGATGTGGCCTTTTTGCGCCCCAATTTAGATGTCCGCGTGAGCATTACCGCTTATGATGCTCAAATCTATGGTTCACTCTTAGGCAGGCTTGAACGCATTAGTGCAGATGCGGTTCAGGATGGGAACGGAAATATGTATTTTGAAATTGATGTTCGTACCGAAAAAAGCTATTTGGGTACAGAAACAGAACCGTTCCCAATTACGCCGGGTATGGTTGCAGAAACAGAAGTCATCACGGGAAAACGATCGATCTTAACGTATTTATTAAAACCTATCCGGCGTGCAAAACATAAAGCTTTTACGGAGCGTTAAGCCATGTTGATGCATTTGATCTCAAAACGTTGGTTCCAAATTTTTTTGTTACTGATTTTATTATTTGGGGCTGTTTATTTAAAACGTCTGGATCCTCGCCCTTTAAGGCAAATGCAAAATATTACATTTGATTATTATAACAAATTGCTTCCGCGTGTTCAGGGAGATCAAGTCGTTATTATTGATTTAGATGAAAGCTCTTTGAAAAAATATGGTCAATGGCCGTGGCCACATGATGTGGTTGCTACGTTAATTGAAAAAATTAATGACTTGGGCGCAAAGTCAATTGCGTTTGATATGGTTTTTTCTGAGCCTGATCGGACATCCCTACCGCGTATCGCAGAAAGATTGCCAGAGAGTGAAACATATTCCGATGTAAAAAGCTTTTTAAGCAAAATGCCCGATAATGATGATGTTTTTGCAGGAACCATAAAAAAATTAGGGAATATTGTTACAGGTTTTGTTTGTACGGGACAAAAAACAGAAGGAAAACCGACCTCAAAAACGCATATGTTTAATTCTGGATTTAAACCAGCCCCTGAAAAATTTGCGGCGTCATATAATTATTTTGCTACCAATTTAAAACAAATCTCAAAATCGGCCGCGGGTAATGGCAGTTTTTGTCCGACCGTCGAACAAGATGGTATTATTCGAAATGTACCTTTAGTGATCTCTCAAAATTCTTTTGTTGTTGGAAAAAAAACAAAAATGTATCCCTCTCTTGGCCTTGAAGCCTTGCGGGTTGCTTTAGGTAAAAAGTTTTATTATTTAACCTCTCATGGTGAAGTTAATAACGATGGTCTTTTTGGCATTGAAAAAATAAAAGTCGGAAATTATGAAGTACCAACAGACCATTTGGGAATGATCCGGGTTTATTATAGCGGTCACAGTAAAACACGTTATATCTCGGCATGGCGTGTTTTGGATGGACTTGTTAATGAGGAGCGTCTTAAAGACAAAATCGTTTTAATAGGCGCCTCCGCTGTTGGCTTAAAAGATTTAAGATCTACACCATTAGATTTATTTATTCCCGGGGTAGAGATCCATGCTGAAATTATCGAGCAAATCTTTTCGGGGCAGTATTTAAAACGGACCAGTGAAATCATTGGTGGCGAACAATTAACAACAGCTATTTTAGGGGTGTTGATTATTTTGTTAACGCCGTTTATTTCAACAACGATTTTAGCATTTTTGGTTGCTGTTCTTATGGCATCGGGGCTGACGAGTTCGTTGTACTTTTATCAGACAGAAGGCTTGTTAATTGACCCTATTTATCCTTCTTTAGTTATTTTATCAATTTTCACAGTGTCGGCAATTTTGGTAAATTTGCGGAGTGAAGCTGAAAAAAAAGTCGCAAAAACGACGCTTCAACATTATATTTCTCCCGATTTGATGAATGAATTGATGCAGGATTTAAGCAAGCTAAAATTAGGCGGGGAAACACGAGATTTAAGTGTTATGTTTACCGATATTCGAAATTTTACAACGATTTCTGAAAAAATGGATCCGGCTGAATTAATTAAAATGATGAATGATTTTCTAACACCAATGACGCAGCTTGTTTTGGATAACAAAGGCACTATTGATAAATATATGGGCGATGCCATGATGGCATTTTGGAATGCCCCTGCGGATGTCAAAGATCATGCCTATCACGCATGTATGACAGCGCTTAAAATGTCTGAAGCTCTTGGGCCTGTGAATGAAGCACATAAGTTATATTGTACGGAACGGGGGCTGGTATTTCATGAGCTCAAAGCAGGCATCGGAATTGCATCGGGGCTTTGTTCTGTTGGGAATATGGGGTCAAAACAGCGCTTTGCTTATTCGGCGTTGGGAGACACGGTGAATTTGGGGTCTCGATTAGAGGGGCAAACAAAAGAATACGGCGTCCAAATTCTTGCTGCGCAAAACACCTATAATCAGGCATCGAAACTTGCGTGGTTAGAACTTGATCAGGTCGCGGTAAAGGGGCGGCAAGGTGGTGAACGCATTTATACCCTGTTAGGGAATGAAAAAATTAAGGCACAGAAATCCTTTAAAAGGCTTGAAAAATACCAGAATGAGATGTTGGCGAATTATCGTGCCCAGAAATTTAAACAGGCTCTTGAAGCCTTGAGCGCTGCGCGATGTTTGGCGCAAGATCAACAGTTAAATCTAGAAGTATATTATGGTGTTTTTACAACACGAATTGAGCGGCTCTTAAATAAGCACCTACCTAAAAATTGGGATGGTATTTGGGTTGCTGAAACTAAATAAACCAAAATAAAGGTTAAACACCAAGCACATTGGCAGGGGCAAAACTTTCGGTTGCACCATAAAGGTTAATTAATATTTGTGCAGAACCATCACTGCTTTCGTAAAGTTGGTAGTCAGAAGCAGCAAGCCGCCCCATATCGGTAAAACCGCTCAGGTTTATGGATGTATATGTATCATCATCACTATCCCAGGGCTCAATGGTTAAAATGTTATCGTCATCCGTCATTGCAATAACGGAGGCAACGTCAAGTGTCACGTTAACTTCTTCCGAGTTGGCGCTGTTGATTTCTAATTTTTCAATGTCTTTGACGCGAGAGGTATTTACTGTGAAATCAACCGTAATGCCACCATTGGTTTCCGCGTTCAGGAATAAGCTATCTATACCATCATCGCCTGAAACAAATGAAAACGTATTATCGGTAACTTCCAATTGATCATCACCTAGACCGCCTAAAAGAACGTCTGCACCCCCATTGCCTCTGAGAATGTCATTACCATCGACACCGTAAATAACATCACCAAGGCCGGCGGTTCCCGTTATTGTGTTCGCGCTCAGGTTTCCTATGAGGCGTCCGCCACCATTAAGCATATCTTGAATATCGATAACCAGAGCCGTAAAGACGCTTTCGCCTGAGTCAGGGTTGAAAATCTGGATGTTCATCGCAATTTGGGGATTAAAACTTTGTACAAAAGCCAAGGGGTTATTTGTTGAAACAAACCCTTGGTTGTCAATTTCAAAAGGATTTACGCCCAGAAAGGTTTCAGATACAGGTGTTCCGACTGTGGTTCCGAATGCTGTTTCTTCGACGGTATTATCACCATCGGGATCCGCGGGGTCGAAAAAATTTAAGATCGTAAATTGTAAATTGCTTGCATTGGTTAGAATACGGGCGACATTTTCGCCGGGTTCCATAAACTCGCGTAAGGGGCCACCATAAAGATTTTCAAGGCCTGTGATCGCAAGAGGATCGGCATCAACGGCCACAAGGGGACCACTAACAACAGCTCCAGTATCACCTGTTTGACCGCCGGATCCATCGCCTGAAATGGATGTAGAGCCAGACGGAGGAGGAGCTGACCCAATAGGTTGTCCAAAAGCATCGGAGGTGTTATAAGCAGAAAAAACACCATCATTTGTGTTAAAAACAACCTGTCCATCGCTGCCATCTGCAAGAAATAAATTACCGTCGTTCCCTTCTGTAGTAGAGGGGGCAGGGCCTTCTGATGGTGGAGGACTGCTGCTATCTTCACCCAGTAGGCTTGTGTTTTCAGTACCATCAGGAGATAGGTTTTCTTGCCCATCATCACTTCTGAAGCCGTTTTGATCTATCGCTTCCTGTTTTAGAATTTTTAAAGCTTCTGATTGTGTTAAACCTTGTTCAGACATGATTTGGTCTAAGGTTTCTTGTTGTTCCGCAGTAAGAGGGGGGACACCATCTTCACCTTCAGCTCTTTGACCGGGAAGTGCATTTTGATTTTCGGCCCCTGACGTTTCAGCGGGTTGAGGAGCTTCACCGGGAATGGGTTGCTGCATGTCACTGGCGGGAGCTTGTCCATCGGGTGTTGCGCGATCTTGGTTGTGTCCACTTAAAGGTGATGTGGGAATACCCATTTGTTCAAATGTCTGGCTCGCAACGCGGGCGAGTGAACCATATGTCTCACCCATTTGATCCGCACTTATTTGACCTATATTTTGTGGTGAATCTTGGTAAGATTGGAAATAGGCCGTTTCAAAACCATCATTAAGCTCAACCGTTCCACCTGCATTTGAAATAATAACAGCCCCGTCAATAATTGTAATTTCGCTACCATCACCATTGGGGGTAATTTTTCCCATAACAACAGTCCCTCGAATTCCGATCGACCCCGCGGGGGTTTCGATATTAACACTACTGGGATCGTCTTTACCAATCAGGCCGCTTGTATAAACAAAAGAACCTTTTAACATTGAAAAGAGACTGCTACCACCTTGTTCAGCGGTATTGTAGACATATTCATCGATAGACAATCTTGCATCTTCGCTGAGTGCAAATGTTGTTTGGTCGGCAAAGGTAATGCTAATTGCACCTTCGGCTGTTGTTTCAACAATATCACCTTGAAAAATAGGCATTCCACTTTCGAGGCTGACTTTTGTGCCATCAGCACGCGTTACAATAACGTCTCCAAAAACGTCCGTTGCCTCCGCAATCGGTGGTATGTCATTCATGGTTAAAGTAGACTGTGCGTAATGGTTGCTATGAGATAAAAAGCTGTCCACCATATCGGGAGTAAGGCGTGCTCCATCAGTAGAAAGTAATGTGGCTTGATCAAGGGGGCTGAAATAACTCTCGATGGTGACGCTTGCGTCATTAGAGTTCGTGATAATAAGATCACTTCCTTCTCGTGTATATGTACCATCTGCAATCATTGCTCCAGACAGGCCGTCATGCGTTTCAAATGTTGGATTTGAATTTAGATTTTGCTCAGACATTTAAAATCCCCCGATTTTTCAAACATATCTATAAAAACTATATCACCCCCTAAAAATGAAGTTAAGGGGGGATCTATTCATTATAGCTGTATTTGGCCTAACAAATGATGAAATATAGTGACAATTTTTAGAAAAATTTTATATAACCTTAGGCATTTTCCAATTTTCGATAAATGGAATAAGTTCTGTCATGGGCATTGGGCGCGCAAAATAAAACCCTTGGCACATTTCACAATCAAGTTTCTTGATGGCCTCTGCTTCTTCTATAGTTTCAATACCTTCGGCAATAATGTTCATATTGAGATTTTTTGCAAGGCCAACAATAGATTTAACAAGCGCAAAACTATTGTCATTGACCAACATTGAGCGAATAAAACTTTGATCAATTTTTAATGTATCGATTGGGAAGTAATGCAGATAACTTAAGCTTGAATAACCAGTTCCAAAATCATCAATCGCGACCTGAACACCGTAGTCATGACATTTTTCAAGCGCATTTTTAGCTTGTTCAGGCTCTTCCATAAACAGGCTTTCTGTAATTTCAAGCTTGATATTATGGGGTGTTGTTTGTTTTTTAGTCAAAATATCTTTTACATTTTCAGGAAATGTACCATCGGTAAAATCTTTAACAGAAAAATTAACGCTGACAAATAAAGGATTATCTCCATGATTGTCTTTAAGGATGGTTTGTTTAAGTTTGTTTACAGTCTCGCAGGATTGTTTTAAGGCGTATTTTGACATTTCACCAATCAGGCCACTTTCCTCTGCAACGGGAATAAAAATACTGGGTGAAATCATACCTTTTTTAGGGTGGTGCCACCGCATTAAGGCTTCAAAACCCGCAATAACATTTTTTTGAACATCAATAATGGGTTGGTAAAAAAGTTCAAGCTGGTTTTCTTTTAGGGCAACTTTTAATTCATTGTGGACTTTAATTGTTGTCAATGCTTCGGCGTGCGAAGCTGTGCTATGTTCAATATCTTCGGCTTTAGTTGCGATGTTATTGGCTGGTTTAAAGTTCATACGCGTTAACATGTCACGGTACCGTGTCATAATGACGTGTAAAAACATTTTTAAAATCGGGTCGGCTTGATTAACATGTGATGCAAAATCATTTCGTGAAATTTCGATAGCTGTACAATCGTCGACAGCGCGCACCGTGGCTGTTCGAGGTTGATCGTCAATCATTGCCATCTCTCCAATTAGGGAACCTTCACCCCGTGTGCCAATTTGGATTAAATGTGTCCCTTTTTTGACAAGGATTTCAACCGTACCGGTTTCAATGATATAGGCATGTTCACCTTTTTCGCCCTCGCTCATCAGGGTGTCACCAGCTTTAAATGTTTTTGTATTGCTATCCACTATCGGTACCTGCCTAGAATATGATTTTTATAATATCACTTGATATAGTCTTACATTACAATGTGTTAGGCAAGAGCCTGTAGAAAGAAAAAAAATAGTCTCTTTTTTCTCTTTTTCACTTTAGAATATAACAGTTATAAATTGATTAATAAATGGATGTAAAATGACTCTCGTTGATCTGCTTATCCTCTATATCGCTTTTCGTTTAAAACAGCTTTTAGGCGATTATATGTTTCAGACCTATTGGATGGCGATGTCTAAAGGTAAAAAGTTAATCGGAGATGGTGGTAAAGCCCTGTTTGCACATTCTTTGATTCATGCGAGTTTTTCATTTGCGATTGTTTTTTGTTGGGCGCCGTCTTTATGGTGGATTGGCCCGCTTGATTTTATCGTTCATGGTTCGGTTGACCGCCTTAAGGCGTATATTGTTGACAAAAAAGGCTGGACCCCAAAAGACACCTATTTTTGGTGGGCGTTAGGATTGGATCAAGAGGCACATAATTATACCCATTTATTGTATATTGTTTTAATTGCCAGAGCTTTAGGTCTGACGATTTAGCATGTTTTAGAAGGCGGAAAGTAATGAAAAAAATATTAATTGTTGGTAGCCCTGGATCAGGAAAATCAACTTTTGCAAAAAAACTACATTTGGCTTTAAGCCTACCTTTAGTACATTTGGATCAAGAGTATTGGAGCCCAGGCTGGGTTGAGCCTGTAAAGGAAGATTGGTGTAACCGTGTCACGGATCTTGTCGCCAATGATCACTGGATTATTGAAGGAAATTACAGCAGTACGTATCATATCCGTTTCCCAGAAGCCGATACTATTATTTATTTAGAGTGTGGTCGCTGGACCTGCTTATGGCGTGTTCTAAGCCGGATTAAACAATCATTTGGCCAAGCCAGAGATGATATGGCGGAGGGCTGTCCAGAGCATATTAATTTTGAGTTTATAAAATATATAATTTGGGACTTTCCAAGAAGAAGCTTACCAAAGCTTCATCAAGCTTTAAAAAAATACAGCTGTGGTCGTGAAATTATTATCAGTAAAAGCTTTGCGGAATCAGATGAAATCCTTCAGCGTCTTGCTGCGATGTGATTTTTATAACAGCTGTAAACCACGCCACAAATAAACACATCCAACAACAATTAAAAGACGCTGGGTCCAATTATAAAATTGGTGATCATTGATTTTATTTAAATAAAATTTTGAGAGGCTTGTTCCCAATATAGTTGTGCAGATAACAGCAGGGTAAACCCAAAAAACAATATCGGTTGTTTCGACATCTTTTAGGCGTGTTATAAAAAAACTGAAATAGATAATTTTAATGAAGTGCCCGAGGGCTTGTGTAATGGCTTTGGTCGCAATAACTTGATGGCGGTTTAATTGATGCTTGGGGTAAAAAATATCAAGCATTGGCCCGGAAACACCTGCAGTCAGGTGAAAGGATGTCACCATAAATCCGCAAAAAAGGCTGTGCATTGGGCGCGTGATATTTAATTTATTAGATTTTGGGATCATAAGGCTGATAAAAGGAAGGCTTCCCAAAATCAAAAACACGGTTGTTTTGTTAACGTTTAAAACGATAAACAAAAAAAGAAACAAGCAAAAAAAGGCGCCGAGCAGATATTGCCTTAAAATCGCCCACTGAATATATTTTCGATGTAATATTGAACGTAAACCGTTTGAGGTCAGCTGAATAATGCCGTGTAAAACCATCGCCGTTGAAACCGGTAAAATCCACGTCAGGATCCCCATTAAAATCATGCCGCCGGCCATACCGAAAACACCCGAGATAAAAGCAGTACATACAGTGGCAATTAAAACAAACGTTAAAGTAGTGATTGGCATGTAAACTTCCGCTATACGTGTGAGATAAAAAAAGTCCGGAGAACTAAAGCTCTCCGGACAAACGGCGGTAATAGAGGGTGTGTATCTATAGTTATATAGAGTCGAAGTTAAAAAGGCAACAAAAAAATATTTTTTTTTAATTATGGTATGGTTACGGTTAATATAAGATCGCGTATTGTAATATAATTACAATAGAGGCGTTTTTTTGAAGTAAATATAAATATTTTTTGGTAATTTTTATAAAAACATATCTATTTACTTAGTTTTTTTTTAATTTACTTGGTTTGTATTTGAAAAATACAAACTATAGAATGAAAAGACTTGCCTGCGAAAAAAAACATATTTGTGTTCTTGTGGGTAAGTCTTCTTTATTAATCAGACGTTGTTTTGTTCGTTTGTCTTGAACAGCAGAGCGAATTTTTGGGAGATATAAATTTGCGCCGGATCCAATAATCTGCAGAAAGAAAACCTCCCCCATGGGTGATAAGTACCCCCAATAAAAGCATCCAGTAATAATGTTCATTTGTTCCAGGGTAAATAAACATTTCAATGGTTAACGCCATCATGAAAAGAAAAAAAGCCGCCCCGCGCGTGAAGAGCCCCATAAAGAGCAAAATAGACATACTGAGTTCAAAAAAAGTTGCAGATAAAGTCGCAAATTCAACGCTTGGCACGGGGAAGGTAACGTCCATTCCCAAGAGGTTTTTTGTGGCATTTTGTTGCCAATTAGGAATATATTCCCATTCAAAAAGTTGTTTGGCAGAGGCGGAACCCCAAGGTAATTTTGTGAGACCTGAATTTAAAAAAACGAGTCCAATGTAAATCCGAACAGATAATAAACTCAAGGGCGCAAGGCAAACATCAAAAAACCAGAGCTTACACTTGGTGATGCTTAAGATTTTTAGCCAAAGGCTGCTTTTATGTTTTTTTTCTGTTGTCATGTTTTTGGTCCTTAGTTTTTTTTAAGGCGGAGGCTTTGAAAAATTTGAGCATTAATTAAATGAGGTAGGTGACTAGGTAATGAAAAATTACAATCAATGGCCATGGCTTTTTCTAAAGCCGTTTGAAGATTAAAGGAGCTGACGTTTTTAATAAAAACAAAAAGACTTTCTGGGATTGCCCAATGAGTGATTTGTTTTCCAGCTCGAAATGTGATGATTTGGCAACCTCTCTCCTCAAGCTCATTATCTTCGGGCAAGCCCCCGTTTTGATGGAGGTTCCAAATTTGATCAATGGGCCATTTTGAGGTTACGAAAAAAACGTGAGGCTGTACGTATAGCTGTAATTGTGCAGACTGTGCCTCCGTTAAATTTGAGAGCTCCTCAAGTGTTAAAACATCTTTTACAGGGCTTAAATAAGAATGATGGCGTGCAAGCTCTAGTTGTGCAACATCTGGAACAAAGGGATACTCAGCAAGTGGCGGGCAGCTTTTTAAAAAAGCAGGGAAGCTGTCACCATAATCATTCATGTCTCCAGATATTGGCGGAGTATGGCGAATGAATTTTATTGCGATATTAGCGAAAAATTTTTCTCCGACAAGCGCCGATACGACGGGGAATTGGTTGGTTAAATTTTCGGTTAAGATCAGCGCGGTATTATTTTGATAGACTTGGAAACGTTGAGCGGGTGTAAATTTTTTTGTGTCTGCGATCTGTTCTAAAATTAACGTATTATCAGTGAAAATACCGTCTAAAAATTGTTTTTGCAGGCGATGTAAATTAGCCATGAGACACCTCCGCTTTTTTGCGAAAACGGCGCCGATGGGTGTCGGCTGTTTTGGCTTCGGTAACAAGAGTGTTAAGCATTGGAATATCGCTATCCCACTCAATTAAAGTAGGACGATCACCAAATGCATTTAGGGTATAATCGTAAAGTTGCCAGACTTCAGGATAGACGGGGTTGTTATGAGCATCGATAAGAAAATCTTCCCCTTTGACCTTATTGATATGGTAGCCCGCTAGATGAATTTCTTGAACGTGTTCACCGGGGAATTCATCAATATAGTGGTAGGTGTCAAAACCTTGGTTATGCCCACTAACATGAATATTATTGATATCAAGCAAGAGACCACAACCCGTATGTTCAACAAGCTTGGCAAGGAAAAGAGGCTCTGTCATGCTTTCTTCTTTAAAGGCCATATAAGCGGACGGATTTTCGATTAAAATTTGCCGGCCAAAAACATCCTGAACGTGTTTAATATTGTCACTGATAACGGACAATGCCTGCTCGGTGAGTGGCAATGGTAATAAATCGGGAACAACGGCGCCGTGTAGGCCACTCCATGAAAGATGTTCAGAAACCAAAGCCGGTTTAAAATAATCGAGGAGTTTTTTAATTTTACCAAGGTGTGTCTTTGACAGGCCATCAGCAGAGCCCAAAGAAAGTCCAACACTGTGAAAACTCAGGACATAATTTTTGGCAATTTCGTCTAAATATTCAAAAGGGATGCCGCCAAAATTAAGAAAATTTTCGCTATGAACCTCTAAAAAACCGACATCGGGTTTGTGTTTAAGCACATCCTCAAAATGGGGGGAACGAAGGCCGACGCCGGTGTTGGCGAGTGCCAACACCGGTAGGTCAGTCGTAAGAGGGCTGTGAATGTTTGTGAGGGTCATTCTTGTCCTCCTACTTGCAGGTTATTAATGTTTTTTAGTGTCAGCGTCTTTGGTCATGCCACCAGCGATTTTTTTACATGTACCTTCTGGTACGGCAACCCATTCATTAGCATCACTGCTTGTTTTGGCTTGGCCGGCGCAACTGTGGTTATTGCCTGCACAGTCATTCATGCTCGCTTTTGCAATGCCGTAACATTTTTCCATGCCTGCTGGAATAGCCTGTGCGTCAGTCGCCGCAACGGAAAGGGATAAAGCTCCAGCGACAGCTGCTGCAGTAAGTAATTTTAAATTAGCCATGTGTTTAACTCCTAATAAGTTGGTTATGTTGTTTTTCAGTTTAGTAAAGTTATGTGTAACTCTAGACGAACTAATGACGTCTACCATGATATTCGCTCAAGAGCTTAATCCCGTTACATAGAAAATAAATTTTTTATTTTTTTTACCAGCGGAAACAAAAGCGTCCAATAAAAATACCCGCCCCGGCAATGGCAAGGATGGGAGCATAATGCCAGAAAAACAAATGAGCCGTGTCATCTGACGCACAAAGAATACGCATCGCAATAGAGGCAAATGCCGAAATGGCAAGCAAACTTGAAAATCCAGCAAGAGCAAAATGAATAGGAGCGGCTTTGCGGATCATATAAATGAGACAGCCAAGCGGAATGAAGGTCATCAAAAGAAGGTCCGTTAAGCAATGGTTTACAGCACCCTGGTGCATATACCATGCTTGCGTTAAGCTTTCGGGGCTCGCTTGGGCAAGGTTATAAAGGCTAATGCCAAGCCAGGTGAGAGAAGAGAGGGTAATCATCAAAATCGTTGATCGATGAATTTGTGTGTCTGGAATGCTGAGCTTGAAAACGGCGATAGAGGCTAGCAGACCGGCAAAAAAGGCCAAAGTATTTTCAAAGAGGTAACTCGTTAAGGTAAGGGCTTCATTCAGGTTGAAACGGATGCCACCTAAGGGGTAAATCATGATTGCAACAAATAAAAGCGCCATAGATGCCCACGTCAAAGATCGTGTTAAAGGGGAGGGCAGTCTTTTAACAGGTTGCAAATCATTTGTGAGTTCGTCGATTAATTTATTTGTATCCATAGTTCACCAGCCATGTTTTTAGCTTTTTATAGGCACGATGCGCCGAAACTTTGACGGCAGCTTCGCTCATGTCCATTTTATTCGCCACTTCGGCCATTGAATATCCTTCAATCTTTGCCAGTGTGATAATGGTCTTCTGTTTATTTGGTAAGCTGTTTAAAGCCTTTTCCAAGTCTTTAGACCATTCTTCATTAATGTTATTCGTTGGGTTTGATAAAAAAGTTTCAAATTCTGTTGAACTAATTTCACGTTTTTGCAAACGGGTCTCTTTACGGATCGCATCAATTAATTTATGGCGCGCAATACCATACATCCAATGTTCAAAAGGTTGTTTGATATCATAGGTGTGACGAGCTTTATGAATGGCAAGTAGAGTTTCTTGTAAAACATCTTCAATAATATGTTTGTTAAATAAGCGACTGTTTAAATAATTTTTTAAAGGGATAGAAATTTCGGACAAAAGTTTACGATAGGCATTATGATCCCCGTTTTGGGATTTATGCATGTCGTCAGACCAATTTTGAGGATCTGGCTTTTGAATTTTTTGCTTCATTATGTTTTAATCCTAAAACAAAGTTTCTAATATCATAGAAAACACGAATGAATTTTAATAGTCTTAAACAAAATAAATATTTCAAGAGGCAATATGAGCGCAGATATTTTATGGTACCCAAATGATACGAGTACCCAATTACATCAATTTGCAAAAGAACAAGGATTCGATAATTATAATGCTTTATGGCGTTGGTCCGTTGAACGGAGAGATGTATTTTGGGATAAAACGTGGAATTTTTGTAACATTATTGCAGAAAAAAAAGGAGAGGTCTCTTACGAAAAAGGCGAAACTATCCAAGACGATCGATATTTTCCACATGCGCGATTAAATTATGCAGAAAATCTATTACGCCGTCGTGATGATGGGGTAGCGATTATATTTAACGGTGAAAATAAAGTTCAATACCAACTTTCATATGAGGCACTTTACGATCAAGTAAGCCAATTTACACAAGCCCTTAAAAATGCAGGTGTGGAGCAAGGTGACCGTGTGGCGGGTTATATGCCCAATATGCCTGAAACGGTTGTTGCGATGCTTGCAACAGCGGCGCTTGGTGCCATTTGGTCCTCAGCATCTCCTGATTTTGGTGTGCAGGGTGTTTTAGATCGTTTCAGCCAAATTGAACCAAAGGTTCTGATTGCGGCAGAAGGGTATTATTATAATGGCAAAGAAATTAATTGCTTGGATAAGCTGTCACAAATTTTACCGAAGTTACCCAGTGTTGAAAAAACAATTATTGTTCCCTACGTGCAGCAGAATCGTGAACTGGAGGTGTTAGGTCAATCCGCCGTTCATTATGATGATTTTTTGAGTGATTTTGAACCTCAAACGATTGAATTTTCTCATGTTCCTTTTAAACATCCTTTATTTATCATGTTTTCATCGGGCACAACGGGGGCTCCAAAATGTATTGTTCATGGGCATGGAGGAACACTTATTCAGCATGCAAAAGAACATCGTTTTCACTGTAATATAAAACCCAATGATAAAGTTTTTTATTTTACGACCTGTGGTTGGATGATGTGGAACTGGCTTGTTTCAGCTTTGGCAAGTGAAGCTACCTTAATGTTATATGATGGTTCGCCGTTTTATCCGGATGGCAATTGTTTGTTTGATTTTGCACAAGAACATAAATGTAGTTTTTTTGGCGTGTCAGCAAAATATATCGATGCGTTGAAAAAAGCAGAATTAGCGCCCTGTGAAACACATGATTTATCCAGTATTAGAATGATTGCGTCCACGGGATCACCCTTGGTACACGAAGGGTTTGATTATATTTATAATAAAATTAAACCTGATGTCCATGTGGCATCAATATCTGGGGGAACTGATATTGTCTCCTGTTTTGTTCTCGGTAATCCAATGGTTCCTGTGCACCGTGGTGAGATACAGGGGCCGGGGCTTGGTATGGATATTGATATTTTTGACGCCGAAGGGCGGTCACAAAAAAGAGATGGCGGAGAGCTTGTTTGTAAAACGTCTTTTCCTGCAATGCCCGTTGGTTTCTGGAACGACCTAGAAGGAGAAAAATATTTTAAGGCCTATTTTGATAAGTTTAAAAATATCTGGTGTCATGGCGACTGGTGCCAGTGGTCTGAAAATAATGGCCTTATTATACATGGACGCTCTGATGCAACCTTAAACCCAGGAGGCGTTCGAATTGGCACATCGGAAATTTATCGACAAGTTGAAAAATTAACCGAGGTTAAAGAAAGTATTGCCATTGGGCAGGATTTTGACAGCGATGTCCGTGTTGTTTTATTTGTTATCCTTGCCAAAAATCAGACGTTGACGGACGATTTGGAGAGAAAAATAAAAAGCACTATTCGTGAAGGGGCATCCCCACGACATGTGCCAGCTAAAATTATTCAGGTTTCCGATATCCCGCGAACCAAAAGTGGAAAAATCACGGAACTTGCGGTACGAGACATTGTGCATGGGCGCTGTGTTAAAAATGTTGAGTCTTTGGCTAACCCTGATGCGCTGAGCCAATATAAAAATATTGCAGAGCTGGCTTCATAACTGTAAAAAGCCTAAACCGTCAAAATTAAAAAAGTGAGAAAAATTGTGGGAAATAATAAAATGCGTGGGTATTTTTCAATTGGTGTTGAAGGTATTACGAAGCCCCGTAATGTTGGAAATTTAATCCGCTCAGCGCATTCTTTTGGGGCGAGTTACTTTTTTACAATTGATCCTATTGTTCATGTCAAAGAATTTAGGCATGCTGATACATCTCAAGCCGAAAGCCATTTGCCTTTTTATAATTTTGAAACTGTTGAGCAATTCACATTGCCTAATCGTTGTGAGCTTGTCGCGGTTGAGTTTATTGAAGGGGCAACAGAATTACCAAGTTTTCGCCATCCGTTAAGGGCGGCGTACGTTTTGGGGCCAGAACGTGGCAATGTTTCTCCTGAGCTGCTTAAAAAATGTGATCATGTTATCAAGATTCCGATGCAATTTTGTGTAAACGTTGGGGTTGCGGGGGCAATCGTAATGTATGACCGTCTTGTCAGTATGGGACGTTTTGCACCGCGTCCGGTTAAGGCTGGTGGCCCAACCGAGTTCTTACCAGACCATATTCATGGCAGACAAATTATTCGATCCGGTAAGGCAACTTGATTCCTTTTTTAAAGGGATTAACGTAATATTGGAGAAATTTTCTTACATTTTTTTGCGCAATTGAGTAAAAAAATATCGATATTATTCTTGTTTTCAATATTAACCATTAATTTTTGATTTTTGAAGGATAATCTGCGGACAAAATAGATGATTCAATGTTAGAATCATTTTTAGAGTTATGTAATAATAAGATAAATAATAATTATAAAAATAAGGAATTACTCATGGCGCTATTTGAGCATGTTGAATTTGATCAACACGAAAAAGTCAGCTTTTTTCACGATAAAGAAACAGGGTTAAAAGCAATCGTTTCAATCCATAACACAAACTTGGGGCCTGCTTTAGGGGGCTGCCGGATGTGGGATTATGCAAGTGAAGAAGAAGCGATTAACGATGTTCTGCGTTTGTCCCGTGGAATGACTTATAAGGCAGCCGTTGCAGGCCTACCCTTAGGCGGTGGTAAATCTGTTGTTATTGGCGATGCAAAAAGTACAAAAACACCAGACCTTATGCGCGCTCTTGGCCGCGCTGTAAATAGCCTCGGTGGCCGTTATATTGTTGCCGAAGATGTTGGTGTTTGTGTTGATGACATGGTTGAAGTAAGTAAAGAAACCGATCATGTCGTTGGCTTACCAACAACGGGTGAATCTGTTGGTGGAGATCCTTCCCCGCTTACGGCTTATGGTGTTTTTGTGGGGTTAAAAACAACCGCGGAAAGACGTTTGGGAATTTCGGATTTAAAAGGTGTTAAAGTTGCCGTTCAAGGGCTTGGTAATGTGGGGTACAATCTGTGTAAATTCCTCGCAGAAGCAGGCGCAGAGCTTTATATTACAGATGTTCAGGCGGATAAAATACAACAAGGTGTTGATGAACTTGGGGCGACGGCCGTTGCCTTAAATGAAATTTATAGCCAAGATGTTGATATATTTTCCCCGTGTGCGCTTGGTGCGATTATTAATGATGACACAATCAAACAATTAAAAGCAAAAGTGATTGCAGGAGCAGCCAATAATCAGCTTGCCCAAGCTCGCCACGGTGATGTTTTGGCTGGTTTAAATATCCTTTATGCGCCAGATTATGTGATTAATGCTGGTGGTTTGATTAATGTTTATTATGAGCAACAAGCTAAAATCGGTAGCGGAAATTATAGCAAGGATGAGGTTAGAAAACATATCGAAAGCATTCAAGATACGCTGAACGATATTTATACCCTATCTGAACAGGATAAGATCGCAACAAGCTTGGCGGCGGATCGCCTTGCTGAAAGCCGCTTCTTAAAAAAAAATGATATTTTAGCGGATCAAGCAGCGTAACGCTGAATTATAATAGTAAAAATTAAAAAACGGGTGTCTGTCGTTAAGGCGCCCGTTTTTGTATTGATTATTTTTCAGAGCTTTTTGCCGCTGCAAGACTTGTCGGAACGGCGGGGTCGGCTTCAAGACGTGCGCTTTCAATAGCCTCTCCCGTGACAACACAATAGCCGTATTCATCGTCTTCGATCCGTTTTAATGCAGAAGCAATTCTTTGAAGTTCAACTTGATGGCGGCGTGTCGTTTCTTTGGCCATGGCTTGCATTTGTAAGGCATCCATACGTGATAATCGACCTTGGCGGGTTTGATCAAGCTCAACAGGATCACTCAGGCCATTATCGGTATTAAGTAACGTTGTTATTCTTTTTTGGCGCTTAATGAGTCGCTGTTTCATACAGGTGATGTCGATGCCCGTTTCATTTTTTGCCATATTAATTTTTCTCTTAACTCTATGAAATATAAGTTCTAATTAATATTAGCTTGAATGAAGATAAATTTCTAAACAATTTTTAAAGGTTTATGCTTGATGATACAACCTATAGGTGTATTTTTATATTTAATGAATTTTTAAGTTGTGTATTTTTTAGGGGATTTTAAAATGAATAAAGACCAACGCATCAATGATGAAGAATTATTACATATTCAAAAAATGGAAATTATGGGGCAGTTTGCAGGGGGGATTGCTCATGATTTTAATAATATTCTATCCATTGTTGAGGGCTATATTCATATGGCTCAGAAACGCAAAAAAGAGGGCAAACCTTATAATGAACTACTTGATAAAATGTTAGACGCAACGTTACGCGGCGGCGGGATTACACGACAACTCTTAGCGTTCAGCCATCAAGGCTTAGCCAGTGAAGAGATTGTTGACGTTGGGCATTTTTTAGAAGGACAAAAAGTTTTTTTAGCTCCCTTGATTGGAGAAGATATAAAATTTTCTGTTTATACCCCCAAAGAGCCCGCACATATTGAATGTGCACCGGAACACTTGACGCAAATTATGATGAATTTAGCCTCAAATTCTCGTGATGCAATGCAAGGTGAGGGAGTGTTTCATATCAGTGTCTTCTTGTCCGAGGTGCAAGAAATTCCACTTTGGCTAAAACGTAAGTATGATCATAAAAAATATATTTGTATCGCCGTCACAGATAATGGCGGTGGGATTCCAGAAGCAGTCCAAAGTAAAATTTTTGAACCCTTTTTTACAACAAAACCTCCGTCAAAAGGTACAGGTTTGGGGCTTGCAACTGTTTTTGGTTTGGTGGAACAAATGTCCGGCGGTATTGATGTCGTTTCAGACCCAGGAAAAGGAACCTGTTTTTATGTTTATTTACCCCAGACGGATAAAATGCCTGTGCCTCAAAATATTGTTATGGTTGACCGGGCAATGCTTGAGGGTAAAACAATTCTTATTGCCGAAGATGAAATTGATTTAAGGTATGTTTTAAATGAAATGTTTGTCGGGTTTGATATGAACGTTTTGACCGCGGCAGATGGTAATGAAGCTCTTGCTATTCAAGATGAATACGAAGGCGGTATTGATTTTTTGTTAACCGATATTGTAATGCCTGAAATGTCAGGGATACGTCTGGCAGAACTTTTTGGAACATTACGTCCTAAAACACATGTTTTATTTATGAGTGGTTATCCAGCGATGGGGGAAGCCAAAACGATGAACTTGCCGGATGGCGCCTTGCTTTTGTCAAAGCCTTTACGACAGGATGCTTTAAAACATGCGTTATGTGACTTTTTATCAGACATAAAACAGGCCCCTTTAAAGCAAGCGCAGGTATAGGTGATGAGCGCGGAAAATTTGGATAGATTAAAGGTTTTGTTAGTTGAGGATCGTGATGATTCACGTGCCATGATTAAAAACATGTTAAGTGAAATTGGCATAACTCAAGTTTTCGAGGCAACGAATGGCCGTGAAGGACTTGATTTTATGGACATGTCATTTGATTTTGTTGACGTTGTTTTATGTGATTGGAATATGCCGCGTATGAAAGGGATCGATTTTTTAAAACAATTAAGATCTGTCGATGCAGAGTTTCCTTTTTTAATGCTGACGGGGCGTGGAGATATGAATTCTGTAGCGGAGGCAAAAGGTGCGGGCGTTACGGGGTACATTCTAAAACCATTTTCATTAACCCAATTAGAAGCAAAATTGCGTGTTGTTTATTATAAACTAGGTATCGCATAAGTTTTTGTATTCATTGCCAAAATATGCTACCAAAGATATGTGAAACGTGAAGGGAGCATAGTCTTGGCAACTCAACCTGTATTAGATCTTTTGGTTATTGGCGGTGGCATTAACGGTGCAGGTATCGCACGTGATGCCGCAGGAAGAGGTTTAACTGTAATGTTGTGTGAGAAAGAGGATCTTGCAAGTGCAACATCATCGGCCAGTACTAAGCTGGTTCACGGAGGGTTGCGATATTTAGAGCAGTTTAAATTCCGTCTTGTCCGTGAAGCTCTTAAAGAGCGTGAAACCCTCTTAAAATCAGCTCCCCATATTATTTGGCCTTTAGATTTTATCCTTCCGCACCATAAGCAGCTTCGGCCTGCGTGGTTCATTCGTTTAGGTTTGTTTATTTATGACCATCTCGGTGGGCGAAAGCTATTGTCATCGTCAAAAGGCGTATCCTTAAAAAAATCGTCATATGGATCACCCTTACAAAAAACATACACAAAAGGTTTTCGGTATTCTGATTGTTGGGTCGAAGATTCTCGTCTTGTTGTGTTAAATGCGATGGATGCGCGTGAAAGAGGGGCGGGTATTTTTACACGGACGGAATGTTTAGAATTAAGCATTGACCCGCAAACAAAAATTTGGAAAGCCTTGATCCATGACAAAGTCAGTAATCAAGGCCATGAAGTACAGGCACGTTGCGTTGTAAATGCAACAGGGCCATGGGTTTCAGAAATGCTTAAAAAATATTCCGGAAATATCGGTGCACACCAAATTCGTTTGGTTAAAGGCAGCCATATTATCGTGCCGCGTCTTTACGCGGAGGATCATGCTTATATTTTGCAAAATGATGATGAACGAATAGTTTTTGTGATCCCTTATGAAGGTGATTTTAGCCTTATTGGAACGACAGACCAAGAGTTTCACGATGACCCTAATAAGGTTCAAATTTCCGAAGAAGAAATTCAATACCTCTGCCAATCCGTCAATAATTATTTTGAACAACAAATTTGTAAAGAAGATGTCTTGTGGAGCTACAGTGGTGTGCGGCCTCTTTTAGATGATGGTGAAGAAGAGCTTTCCGAGGTCACACGAGATTATCTTTTGGAAGTCGAGAAAGTCGCGAACGCTTCTATATTAAGCGTTTATGGGGGGAAAATAACAACCTATCGAAAACTTTCAGAGCAAGCGGTAAACATGGTGATGAAAGAGCTCGGGCGCTCGGGCAGTCCGTGGACTAAAAAGGCAGTGTTACCGGGTGGGGCTCTAAATGCAATTAATTTTGATACATTTTTTAAAAGTTTTTCGCGAGAATATAGCGCTTTACCAAAAGATTTATTACGCCGTTTAGGGCGTGCATATGGCGAACGAGCCCGTTTAATTTTAAAAAGATCACGGAACTTAAAGGATCTTGGAGAGGATCTTGGGGATGGTGTTTATGAAGCCGAAATATATTATTTAATTAAACAAGAATGGGCGCGTAGTATTGAAGATGTGTTATGGCGTCGTTCTAAACTTGGGTTACATGTAACAGATGAAACAGTTACCAATATTCGCCGTGTGATGAAAAAATATTTAAGCTCACAGACTCAAGGAACCGTCGCTAATGGATAAATATATTCTCAGCATTGACCAGGGAACAACAAACTCACGAGCAATGCTTTTTGACCAAAATGCAAAAGTTGTTTCGACCGCTCAAAAAGAATTGGAACTATTTTATCCTCAAAATGGTTGGGTCGAACAAAATCCTGAACAAATATGGGATGATGTTAAATCCGTCTGTAAAAAGGCTCTAACTACACTCCATTGTACGTCTGAAGATGTCGCCGCGATTGGCATTACCAACCAACGTGAAACATTGGTTTTATGGCATAAAACCTCTGGTAAACCTGTTGGTCGTGCCATTGTTTGGCAAGATCGGCGCACCGCTGACTATTGCCAAGAATTAAAAGATATGGGCCATGAAGAAATGATCCGCGCTAAAACAGGTTTGCTGTTGGATCCATATTTTTCTGGAACAAAATTAAAGTGGATGTTGGATAATATTCCCGGCGCGCGTGCGGAAGCAGAGCGTGGCGAATTATTATGTGGCACAATAGATTGTTTTTTATTGTGGAATTTGACGGGTGGCGACGTTCACGCAACAGATGCCACAAATGCGTCGCGGACGATGTTATTTAATATTGTTGAACAAAAATGGGATCTCGAGTTACTAGAATTATTAGGGATTCCAGAAAATTTATTACCTGAAGTTAAAGATAATAGCGGTGATTTTGGGGTGACTAAATCGTCTATTTTCGGAACTGAAATCCCAATCACGGGTATGGCCGGAGATCAACAGGCGGCTTTATTTGGTCAAGCTTGTTTTGAACCAGGCATGATTAAATCTACATATGGCACCGGTTGTTTTGCATTAATGAATATTGGTACACAATTTAAAACGTCACAACATCGTTTGTTGACGACGGTCGCATATCGCTTAAACGGGGAAACATTTTATGCCATTGAGGGTTCAATTTTTATGGCAGGAGCGGTGGTTCAATGGTTAAGGGACGGCTTGGGGATTGTTAAACATGCTTCGAAAACCGAAGAAATGGCGCAAACGGTGGATGATAATGGAGGCGTTTACCTTGTACCCGCTTTTACAGGGCTGGGCGCACCTTATTGGCAGCCAGAGGCGCGAGGTACGATTACGGGCATGACACGTGACAGCAATGCCAATCATATTGTACGTGCAGCATTAGAAGCGCAAGCTTATCAAACACAAGATTTAATGCAGGCGATGCAAGAAGATACAGGGCAAAAGCTCAAAGATTTGCGTATTGATGGAGGAATGGTTGAAAATAATTGGGTCTGTCAATTTTTATCAGATATTATTGATATCAGTGTCCAGAGACCCGAAGTTATTGAAACAACAGCGCTAGGTGTTGCTTATCTTGCAGGGTTACATGTGGGGTTTTTCCCATCACTCGATCATATTAGCGCGTCATGGAAATGTTCAAAACGATTTACCCCTCAGATGGACGCCGATGATAGAAATATTTTGTATACAGGCTGGAAGAAAGCGGTAAGGCAAACTCTAGCTTAAGTTTTTAGGTGCAAAAAAGGGCGCCCGCCAAGACGCCCAATTTATACACACCCACTGTTTTTTTTAGAATAAAGCTACCGTTTGTCCAAGTAGCCGAAGCTACGTATTGCTATTCTATAAACATAATTATATGACGTAATGATTAGGAAAAGCCTAACATACTATCGTAGTTGCATGATGGAGCTGTATTATGGATTAAAGTTCTCGTCCATAGAATTGAGGCGTTAGACGTTGACGTTGGTTTGTGAAGAGTTCAACGCAGGCATCAACAACTTCTGGATCAAATTGGATGCCACGATTTTTTGTAATCTCATCTAAGGCTGTATCGATGCTAAGCGCACTACGCCATGGACGGTCAGATGTGATAGAATGCACTACGTCAGCAACGGCAATAATACGCGCCGCCATGATGATATCACCTTGTTTAAGCCCAGCGGGATAACCGCTACCATCAACACGTTCATGGTGTTGTAAAACCATACGGGCAACTGGCCAAGGAAAATCAATCATCTTTAAAAGCTGATAACCATGAACAGGGTGCTGTTTAATAATATTATATTCCTGTTCGGATAGTTTGTCGGGTTTATTCAAAATTTCATTTGGAATATTAACAATACCAAAATCCAAGAGGGTTGCCCCAACACGTAACCCGTTTATTTCTTCAGGCTTTAGATTCATAAGTTGGGCCGTTGTCCGCGCAATTTGAGAAACGCTGTGATGGTTTTCAATTTGATACGCCACCATGGTATCTTTAAAGCCAATTGAATCGGCCATCGTTTTGATGGCTTGGAATAGGCTTAATTTTAACTGTGAATCGTCCATAATTTTATGTTTCTCTAGTAAATTTACATCAAAACAAGTCTAACTTAGTCTTGTTTTGATGTGAAGGTAGTATCCACATTTTTTGCAAAATAACGCATTTTAATTAACAAGGGCTAGTTTGCTTTACCGTGGCAATGTTTATATTTCATTCCACTGCCACAAGGACAGGCAGAATTTCGAGGGACTTTACCCCAAGTTTCAGGGTTGTTTTTGTCGATTTCTTGAGCGTCAACGCCCTCGCCACGATTTTGTTGCATGGTCGGCAAAGAGGGGGGCGGAGGTGGCGCGGATTTAATTTCAATCAGGCTGAGTGCCATTGTGATGTTTTCACGCAATCGTGTCAGCATCGATGAAAACATTTCAAATGCTTCTGTTTTATATTCATTAAGCGGGTCTCTTTGACCAAAAGCACGAAGCTGGATGCCTTGACGAAGATGGTCAAGGTTTAATAAATGTTCTTTCCACGTTTGATCAAGGATCTGTAGTAAAACACTTTTTTCAACGGAACGCATAAGTTCTGGCGTAAATTTAACCGCTTTTTCAGCCATATGTTTGTCCGAGGAATCAAGAAGACGCTCAAGGATCTCTTGATCGGCAACCCCTTCTTCGTTCGCCCACTCTTCAAGTGGCGGGTCAATGTTAAGAAGTCGGTGACTTTCGACATTTAAGTTTTTAATATCCCATTGTTCAGAATAACTGTTTGAGGGAATAAATTTTCCAACCATATCTTCGATGACCTCATGGCGCATGTCTTTGACAACATCGGCAAGGTTATCGGAGGACATGATTTCACGCCGTTGTTCGTAAACGACCTTACGCTGGTCATTCATAACGTTATCAAATTTCAGCAGGTTTTTACGGACTTCAAAATGTTGGGCTTCAACTTTTTTTTGCGCCCGTTCAATGGCTTTGTTAATCCAAGGGTGAATAATAGGTTGCCCACGCTTAAGGCCCATTTTTTGTAAAAAGACATCCATTTTTTCGGAACCAAAAATGCGCATTAAATCATCTTCAAGGGAAAGGTAAAATTTTGTTTCACCGGGGTCGCCTTGACGGGCAGACCGTCCCCGAAGCTGATTATCAATACGGCGTGATTCGTGACGCTCGGTACAGATAATAAAAAGACCACCGGCTTCTTTCACCTTTTTTGAATCTTTGGAGAGTTCGGATTTAATTTTTTTTATAAGAGCCGTGCGCTTTTTATCATCAAGATCTTCTGCAACCTCGGCTTCAATACGCATTTCGAGGTTACCACCAAGCTTGATATCCGTTCCACGACCCGCCATATTTGTTGCAATTGTAATGGCGTTAGGTCGCCCTGCTTGTGCAACGATGTGAGCTTCTTGCTCGTGATAACGGGCGTTTAGGACATTGTGTTTGATTTTTTCTTTTTTTAACAATGTTGAAAGCATCTCAGATTTTTCAATAGATGTTGTACCAACTAAAACAGGTTGCTCTCGATCATGACATCGTTGGATTTGTTTGAGGATGGCCTCGAACTTTTCTTCGGCAGTACGGTAGATTTCATCGTGATGGTCGGTACGGACTTGTTCTTTATTTGTTGGCATGTCAACAACACGAAGTTCGTAAATCTCTTCAAATTCTGCGGCCTCTGTCATTGCTGTTCCTGTCATGCCCGCAAGTTTGGGGTAAAGGCGGAAATAATTCTGGAAGGTAATAGAGGCCAGTGTTTGGCTTTCATTTTGAACTTTAGCGCCTTCTTTGGCTTCTAAGGCTTGGTGAAGGCCTTCGGAAAAACGGCGACCTTCCATCATACGACCTGTAAATTCATCAATGATGATAACTTGGTTGTCTTTAACAATATAATCAACGTCACGTGTGAATAATTTATGTGCACGTAAGGCTTGATTTACATGATGAACAAGGCCAATATTTTCAGCATCGTAAAGGTTACCAGAGGTGAGTAAATTGTGTTTGAGCAAAATTTCTTCAACATGTTCGTTACCACGGTCTGTTAACGTCGCATTTTTGTATTTTTCATCAACTTCAAAATCAGGATCTTCTAATTCAGGGATGATTTTATCAACGGAATGATACATTTCTGCGCTATCTTCTACTTGCCCAGAAATGATCAGAGGTGTCCGTGCTTCATCAATTAGGATCGAATCTACTTCATCAATGATGGCAAAGTTAAAGGGACGTTGCACGAGCTCTGAATCACGAAATTTCATGTTGTCGCGGAGATAATCAAATCCAAATTCGTTGTTTGTACCATAGGTAATGTCAGCAGCGTAGGCATTACGGCGGTCTTCATCTTTCATGTCACCCAGAATATAACCCACAGACATGCCCAAGGCTTCATAAACGGGGCGCATCCAATCGGCATCCCGTTGAGCAAGGTAATCATTAACGGTGACAACGTGAACACCTTTATCCGATAAAGCGTTAAGGTAAACAGGAAGAGTTGCAACTAGCGTTTTACCTTCACCTGTTCTCATTTCGGCAATTTTACCATTATGAAGCGCAATTCCCCCCATAAGCTGGACGTCAAAATGACGGTGTTGAATAGCGCGCTTCGCTGCTTCACGGACACTGGCAAAGGCCTCAGGTAAAAGGTCTTGAAGGGTTTCTCCATTTGCAATACGCAGTTGGAGTTTTTGTGTTTGTCCTTTCAGCTCTGCGTCTGAGAGCTTTTCGAGCTTGGGCTCAAATGCGTTAATCAGAGCGATCGGTTTCCGGAGTGTTTTGAGAACACGTTCGTTGCTGGAACCAAAGAGTTTGTAAGCGACATTTGCAAACATTAAAATACCTCGATATGAATTTTATAATTATGATTAGGCTCTTATGAGATATAAGGAACATAACGATATATGAAAGGAAAAGGAACAAAAAAAGTGCTAAAAATACATTTTTAATTGTTATTTTTTTGCGGAGGGTCTAAAGAAGAAATAGGTTTCATTAAAAAACTTAAAAAAAGTACATAAGGAGTAGTTAAAACATGTCTTTAAAATATAAAATTTTAAGTGGTGCTGTTGCCGTTGTTATTGGTTTGGGAGCTCTATCTTTAAACACAACAAACGGGATTGCTGCCAAAGATGGTAAAGGCCCAATTGTTGCTGTTGTTAACGGTCAAAAAATCTTCCGTAAAGATGTTATGGATGTTTTAGATGCTATGCCGATGCAACAAAATGCGCCATTAGAAAAAATTTACCCAATGCTGATTGATCAGATGATCAACGAAACATTGATGGGAAGTGCGGCAAAATCTGTTGTTAAGTCCGACGACCCAGAGGTTAAAAAACGTTTGGCTCTTGCAGAAGAGCAGATCATCCGAGGTTTGTATCTTGAACGTGCCATGAAAAATAAGATTACAGATAAAAAAATTAAAGCCGAATATAGTAAGCTGAAAAAAGAACAAGAAGGCAAAAAAGAAACGCATGCGCGCCATATTTTGGTAAAAACTGAAGCCGATGCAAAAGCGGTTATTGCGGAGCTTGATAAAGGTGCTAAATTTATCGACCTTGCAAAGAAAAAATCAGTTGGTCCAACGGGTGCAAATGGCGGAGATCTTGGTTTTTTTGCAAAAGAAGATATGGTTCCTGAATTTAGCAAAGTTGCCTTTGAAACTAAAAAAGGTAAATATGCAAAAACACCAGTTAAAACTCAATTTGGTTGGCACGTGATTTATGTCGAAGACCGTCGTTTACGCGAAGTTCCGCCAATGGATAAATTGGAAGGTGCTATTCGTTCGAAACTTGGCCAAGCAGCAATGGCTGTATTGGTTAAAGACCTTCGTAAAAATGCTAAAATTAAACGTTTTAGTATCGATGGCCAACCTTTGAACTAAAGTTGGGTATAGACCTGAAAAAGAGGCTCTTGTGATAAGAGCCTCTTTTTTTATGACTCGACAGAAGGCCTGGCAAATGAGTATAGTAGGCTTTTAGTTATCATAATGCGGAGTTTATTTTATGCGCGAACTTATTTTAGATATTGAATCAACAGGCCTGTATGTATCTGATGGTCATCGTATTATTGAAATTGCGTTGGTGGAGCAAGTTGATGGAAAATTAACCGGTAATAACCTCCACCTTTATACCAATCCTGAACGTTTAAGTGATGCCAAGGCTCTTGCCGTACACGGTTTAACACAAGATTTTTTATCAGATAAACCCGTCTTTAAGGATGTTGCACAAGCGATATCTGATTTTATTGGAGAGGATCGGGTTGTGATTACGTGCTGGGATATGGATGGTTATGTTCTGGATAAAGAATTTTTAAATAAAGAACTAGAAGAGGCTGGTTTTCCTGCAATAAAAGATGAAAAATGGTTAAACGTCCGGAAATGGTCTGAACAGCTTTATGGGCATAAGGCCGCGAGCCTCGATAAAATTTTAGACCGTTTTAAAATTGACCGGACAGAGCGTGTTGAAAATGGCCATGGGGCTTTATTGGACGCTGTTTTATTGGCGAAGGTTTACCCTAAATTAAAAATGGCTTATGAATACTCTCAAAGTGGATCACCTAAAATATCAAAAGATTTTAAAAACAGGCCTCCAAACTGTAGTTAAAAACAATAAAAAACAAGTTTTGAGTTTAAAAGCCTGATTTCAGCAAAAGGCTGACTTAAAAAAAGGAAAGGGATGTGTTGTGGGGTGTTCTCAGGCAATTGAACAAAACGAAAGCGTAAAACCAACGAAAACAGTGTGGGTTTCAGCCGTTGCAATGATTGATCGAGATGGCCGCATTTTGTTGGCTCAAAGACCAGAAGGTAAATCTTTTGCGGGGCTTTGGGAGTTTCCGGGAGGAAAAATTGAAGCCGATGAAACACCAGAACAAGCTTTAGTGCGTGAATTGGAAGAAGAGCTCGGTATTAAAACGGTGCCATCTTGTTTGGCGCCTTTGACTTTTGCCTCACACCATTATGAGGATTTCCATTTGATGATGCCACTATATGTTTGTCGCGTTTGGGATGGTTTTCCCGAAGCCAAAGAAGGGCAAACGCTTGAGTGGGTTTATGCTCATGAATTAGATTCTTACCCGATGCCTGCTGCAGATATTCCTTTGATACCTTTTTTAAGAGATTTGTTATAAAATAATCCTATGGCAATGAATATTAACACAATTCGCGAATTTTACAGATCACCGCTGGGCAAAGTCACCCAAAGATTGTTGCGTGTTCACATTCGCCATATTTGGCCTGACCTCAAGGGTATGAGGTTGCTAGGGGTTGGTTATGCTTTGCCTTATATGGCGCATTATTTACCGGATGCAGAACGTGTTTGTATGATGGTTCCGCCTTTTTCTGGAGCTCATAACTGGCCAGATAAGCAAAAAAACTTAGTTGCCCTCGCGCATGAAGATGAATTACCAATTGAAAATAATTCGATCGACCGTGTTTTGATGGTACATTCATTAGAAGCTGTTGATCATATCGAAGAAACGTTAGAAGAAATATGGCGCGTTTTGGAAAGTAATGGCCGTTTATTATTGATCGTGCCAAATCGAACAGGATTTTGGTCGCGAGGAGATCATACACCATTTGGCCAAGGTGTTCCTTTTTCTTTGCGTCAGTTGCAAAGTTTACTTCATGCGGCTTCTTTTACAATAGAACGCGTTGAACATGGTTTATTTATGCCGCCGTTTCAAACAAAAATTTGCCTATCAATGTCGCCAGCTTTAGAACGCTTTGGAAGTCGTTTTTTAACCGCTGTCGGGGGCGTGCATATTTTGGAAGTGAGTAAACAGCTTTTCGCCGGTATTCACGTTGAAAAAAATACGCCTCAAATGCGCCGTAAAAGGTTAGCGATACCTGAGATGACGTCGTAATCTTTTGACTTTTTTTACAAAATATCTAAGATTATCAAACAGATTTTCTAAAGAGCAATTAAAAGCAGAAAGAGGTTCGTTATGGCATCGGTTAACCCTAAACCAGGTATCATGGATATACTTCCCTATAAAGGTGGAGAGGCAAAAGTAGACGGTATTTCACGTTTGGTTCGCCTTGCATCAAATGAAAATCCTTTGGGGTGCAGCGAAAAAGCAAAAAAAATCTATATTAATGGCGCAGATGGTCTTTTTCGTTATCCAGATGGGGGGGCGGAAGCGCTTCGTTTTTCTTTGGCACAGCATTATAATATCAATCAGGAACAAATTGTCTGTGGTGCGGGCTCGGATGAATTAATTTCACTGCTGATCCGTGCTTATGCAGGGGTTGGAGATGAAGTTCTTTATAGCCAGCACGGTTTTCTAATGTACCCCATTGGTGCAAAAGCGGTAGGGGCGACGCCTGTTGCAGCTCCTGAAACAAATTTACGCGCCGATGTTCAAGCGATTTTAGAGCGTGTGACAGAGAAAACAAAACTTGTTTTTATTGCAAACCCAAATAACCCAACGGGCAGTTATTTAACCCGTGATGAATTAAAAACGCTACAAGCGGGGCTGCCAGAACATACCCTGTTAATAATTGATGCGGCTTACGCTGAATATATTGACCTTGATGTTTATAGCTCTGGAATCGATTTAGTGGAAGAGCATAATAATACGGTAATGTTACGAACTTTTTCAAAAATTTATGGCTTGGCGGGTGTGCGTTTAGGATGGGGATATTTCCCAAAACACGTTGCTGATGTTATCAATCGTGTGCGCGGGCCATTTAACGTAAGTGTTCCAGCGCAGGAAGCCGGAGTTGCGGCTCTTTCCGATCAAGATTTTGTTAAACGTTCAAAAGAGCATAACACAAAATGGCTACCGTGGGTTTCTGAACAACTTCAAGATTTTGGGCTAACGGTTCACCCAAGTGTGGGAAATTTCATTTTGGTGGATTTTGGTAAGACTTCTGAAGAAAAACGCCTTGCTCTTAAAAAACAAGGTATTTTTGTAAGGCAAATGGGGGCTTATGGACTGCCGTCTTGTTTGCGAATTACAATCGGAACGGAAGAAGAAAACCATCTTTTGGTGACAGGACTTGGAAAAATTTATCTATAATAAATAGTGAATAAATAGAGTGTCTTTGATTTTAAAAGGCATATAAAAAACAATGTGAGTTCGTAAAATGAGTGATGGTGTTGTTAAGGTTGAACCCTTAAATGCATTTGAGGTAGATGGTTCAGAAAATATCTGGGTTTTTGGTTATGGTTCTTTGATGTGGAATCCCGGCTTTAATTATATTCGTTCAGTGCCGGGGCATATTTGTGGTTATCATCGCCGGTTTTGCCTGTATTCCCACACGTATCGCGGGACACCCCAAAAACCAGGGCTTGTGCTCGGAATGGATCGGGGAGGTTCATGTCGCGGAGTGCTTTTTGAAGTCGCAGCGGAAAATGTAGAAATCGCTTTAGATTACCTATGGCACCGTGAAGAAATGCCGATGGGCGTTTATAAAACAAAAAAAGTGCCCGTCCTGCAAAATGGTTCAATGGATGGTAAGGTGAACGCGTGTGTTTTTGTGATTAATCGGCAACACCAAGATTATTACCCTGATACGTGTCGGGATAAAGCTGCTGATTTAATTCATCGTGCGCATGGCGTGCGTGGTTCAAATTTGGAATATTTGGAAAATACGGTTTTTCATCTTCAAAGTATGGGCATAATCGACCGCCAACTTGAAGACCTGTTACATCGTGTTTCCAGCCGCCTGACTGAAACATAAAATAAATAAGACCTCAAAATTAAGGTTTATGTACGACTTTCGGCTAAAAGCTTGTCGCTATGGCTTTCGATAAGATGTTCAACCTGTTGCATTGCATCTTTTGGGGCAAGGCCAGCGGGAATTTGAGGTAAGAATTCAAAAACAACGGTTCCGGGCTTTTTTATGAAACCATTTTTAGGCCAATAAACCCCAGCATTTAGCGCAAGCGGCACGATAGGAAGTTCTATATCTTTATAAATTTTGCCCAGCCCCCCTTTATAAGGGCTTTTTTCGCCGGGTGTAATACGAGTTCCTTGTGGAAAAATTAAGATTGGGCGCTGTTCATCTTTGACCCGTTGAGCCCCTGTAATGATAGAGCGAATAGCCTGTGTTGCAGAGCCACGGTCAATCGGAATCATACCAAGGCGTACGGGATACCACCCCCAAACCGGGATCCGAGTGAGTTCTTTTTTTAAGATAATGGCAACGTGCCGGACAACGATAGGCAGAACAAGCGTTTCGTAAGCGGACTGGTGTTTGGAGGCTAGAATAAAAGCACCGGATTTGGGAAGATTATTAAGACCACGGATTTCTAATTTGATGCCCATGATATAGCGGCTAACAAGGTAGGCGTAGTTATAATAGGTATAGATCATAACCAAGCGCATGTGATGTTGCGGTAATAAAAGAGCGGGAAGTAAAATAAGGCTAAGCGCAAGTGAACCAACGTAAAATAAAATATTAAAAATAAGAGCGCGGATGAAGTTCAGCATTATTATTCCTGAAAAAGATTTAAGAGGTTAAAATAGACAGAAGCAATCACATACTTATTGTATTCCCTGATGATGAGATTGCGGTGCTCGGATGTTTGCCACCACTTTTCAATATTAAATTTTTCAGGTTTTACAGGATAAGGTGAAATCTTTATGTGTTTAAACGTGGCTTGATTGAAGGTCAAAAGCGCCCGTTTCATATGATAGTTTGAGGTGACGAGAATAATACTTTTAAAGGTTTCTTGCCCGAGCCAAGTCAGTGTTTCCGAGGCATTTTCTATGGTGCTTTCAGACTGATAACCAAGACTAATACAGCATTCTAAATCTTTAGGGCTATCACGCCATAGCTTGAGAAGTTCACGAACTTCAATCCCTTGATGAACACCTGAGATGAAAAGTTTTTTACCTTTTTGCTGTTCAAGTAATTCAAAACCTTTTGCAACGCGGCCGCTGCCACCTGTGAGAACAACAATAGCATCAGCGGCCTTTATATCGTGTTTAGCGTTAAGAGATTGGATCTCGCTCACAAATTGAGATAAACCAATCCCCCAGATGATAAAAAGCGCAAAAGTAAATCCGATGATTTTTATTAAAATAAGACTGAGATTTGTTTTTGTATCAAGTGCCATGTTTTTTGTGTCCATCATGGTAGCTTGTTAAGTTCAGTCATGGCTGTTTTATAGGCAGTAAAATGGGCAAGAACAATACCTGAAATAAGAGGTAAGGTCACAAGAAGACCCCATTGAAATGCGGAAAGGTCAAAATGAGGCAGAAGGTTGCTTTGGATAATATTAATTTTTGCAAGTGAGATGTAAACCAAGGTAATTGCAATAATACAGCCACTCAACGTCCCTTTTGTGATATGAGCGGTTGCATTTTTTTGGAACTGTTTTGCAATGTAGCGGTCTTCGGCGCCGATGATATGAATTAATTTTACATCATCAATGTGAATACTGATCCGTGCGCGAACCACTGCAATGATTGCAAAAACAGCAAGGATAAACATCGTTGCCGCCAAGCCGATTAAATTAAATTCCCAAAAATGTAAAAAAGAAATAAAATCAGAAAGCCACCCTTTGTGATCATTTAAGGTTACGCCGGGAAGTTGCTGGTTAATAATGGATTTTAAATCTTGAACCGAAGCTTCAATGTTATGTGTATCAACAAGCGTGATATCAATGAGAACAGGGATAGGCAAGAGGCTGAGATCAGCATCATTTTCTAACCATGTACCCAAAATTTTATTGAGTTCTTTTTGAGGTACGCGTTGTGCAGATAAAATATTTTCATGATCTAAAAGAAGGCTTAGGGTATCGTCGATTTGCCGCTGCATAAGGGTTTGGTCAACGCGTTGAAGTTCATCGGGGTTTTGGGTTGCTGTCATCGGGGGGCTGATTTCAATAGTCAAATGACTTGAAATATCAGTGACCCAATGCTCGGAAATTTGGCTAACTAAAAAATAACCCGCCAAAGATAGGCTAGATAATAATGCCATAAGCGCAATGACCCACGTTAATAATCGAGTTCCCGCGCCAAATTCAAAAGGAATATCATAGGATGGTTTTTGGTATTTTTGTTTGCTCATCTCACGCTACCTGACCTTTATCAGATGTTTTCTTATGGCGATTGTTATTTGCAGCTTGAACCAATGTTCCTTTATCAATATGAAGTGTTGAGTGGGGGTAATTTTGGATTATTTTTTGGTCATGTGTTGCTAAGATCACGGTTGTACCATGTTTGTTAAGCTCTTCAAATAAAGTCATAAGCTTGCGACTAATATTATCGTCGACACTGCCTGTTGGTTCGTCGGCAAGAAGCAGCTTAGGTTTATTGATAATAGCGCGGGCAATGGCCGTGCGTTGTTGCTCACCGCCTGATATTGTTAGAGGTTTTGCGTCAAGCTTTCCCCCCAATCCGACCCAGTTTAAAAGCTCAGGGACACTTTTTTTAATGTAGCTTTCGCTTTTGCCATCAATACGTAGTGGTAAGGCAACATTATCGTAAACACTCATGTGGTTAAATAAACGAAAATCTTGAAAAACAATCCCAATTTGCCGACGGAGTTGGGCGCGCTGATTTCGGGTCAAGGCAACAACATCACGGTCAAGCATCGTGACAAGGCCTCGCGTTGGCAGTTGAGCAAGGTAGATAAGTTTCATTAAGGACGTTTTTCCAGCGCCACTTGCTCCTGTAAGAAAGTGGAATGAACCGGGCTTAAGTTTGAAATTAATATCTTTAAGAACCTCGGGGCCTATGCCATATCTGAGGCCGACATTATCAAATTTTAAGAGTGTCATGCTCTAACGACTACCTATTTTTTTTTTAAGATCTCTGTAATTTATTCGCAGTATAGTAAAATGGAGTGATAATTAGCAAGAATTTAAGCAGTCAAAGGGTGCATTTCTTTGAAATATCCCGTAAAATATAAGTGGAGTATACTTTTTTGAGGTGTAATAAGAATAAAAAATGATCGTAGAATGCCCACAGTGTCATAGCAATTTTAAAGTTGATGCCGCCTTGCTAACGCGTGAAGGCCGTGATGTACGGTGCACGCAATGTAGCTTTGTATGGAAACAAAAGCCAAATAAAGATCATGAACGTATGCAGGCTGATGAAAATGTAACATCACATCTGGATAGTCATGATGAAACACATGAACCTGTCCCTGAAAGTGTTAAAATAAAATCAGATGAAGGCGGAGTACCCTCAATCTCTGAGGATTTAGAAACTGGAAAAAGGCAGGCGATTAACCATGCGGCAATTGCGTTGCTTTTGTTGTGCGTCTTGGGCATTGTTTTTTTATTTTTTGCCAAAGAAACTGTGATGCAGCGTTATCCAGGGAGTGTGGTTTTTTATGATACGATTGGTTTGTATCATGGACATCCATATTCAGGTTTTAAAATTGAAAAAACATTATCGGAAATCAGGCGTGATGGTGAAACACGGTATTTATATGTTGAGGCCAATATTACAAATATTTCTAACGAAGCCTTACCTTATCCCCCGGTGAAAATAATGGTTTTAGAAAATGGAATTGTGTTAAAAGAATGGTTTTTAGAACAGCGGGATAAAATGCTAAGCGTAGGGCAAATGGAAGAAATCTCCGTCGGTTTACCAAATGTTCCAGAAGCCGCCGTTACAACGATTATTACAATTGAAAAGAAAGTTAAAGATGACTGATCAAGAAAATACAGAGGCGCTGAAATGGATTTTGGTCGTTGATGATGAACCTGCGGTAAGGGAATTTGTTGAACGTGCTTTAAATTATGCGGGTTATGGTGTTGATGTGGCCGGAGATGGTAATGAAGCTCTTGTTGCGTTAAAAGATAAATATTATGATCTTTTGTTAACTGATATTGTTATGCCTGATTTAGACGGTATTGCGCTGGCTTTAAAAGTTTCCAAAGATTATCCCAAAACGAAGATCTTAATGATGAGCGGTTATGCCGACCAAAGGCAACGTGCATACAACCTTGAAAAACTTGTTCATGAAGTCGTATCTAAGCCTTTTTCACTAGATGAAATTTGTGAAAAAGTTGCAGAAGTTTTTGCAACAGATAAAGCCGCATAAGACCGTAAAAAATTATTCTTTTGATTCTGGGTCTAACCAGCTTGGATATTGTTCTTGTTTAAGAATATCCTCAACCGTCCAGCGCCGTCTAATGATGCTATACTGCCCTCCCTTAACCATTACTTCTGCGGCCAATGGACGTGTATTATATGTTGATGCCATAACAGCTCCGTATGCACCACTCATCATCAACGCAATATAATCGCCCTGACGAATTTGGGGGAGCTTTTCAGATAAAGCAAAGCTATCGCCTGTTTCGCAAACGGGGCCAACAATGTCATATTCCGTGGTTTTAGGGTCTGTTTGAGATTTCTGGCAGGGCCAAATAGGGTGATAGGCATCATAAAGCGCTGGGCGCATTAAATCATTCATTGCTGCATCTAAGATTACAAATTCGCGTGTGTTGCCTTTTTTTACAAAAAGCGTTTCAGAAACAAGGACACCTGCATCACCAGCGATGGAACGGCCGGGTTCTAAAATAATATGGCAGCCCAGAGGTGCGATAATGTCACGGACTAAGGCAACATAATCGTTAAGGTTAAAAGCACAATCATCTTGGCTATAAGTTATGCCAACACCGCCGCCAAGATCAATACGCTGGATGTCATGGCCATTGTCGCGAAGCAATGTTACGAGTTTTGCCATGCGCTTAAAGGCATTTTTAAAGGGGGCTGTATCAAGAAGCTGCGAGCCAATATGCATGGTGAGGCCCATCGGTACAATACCGGGCAGGGAAGCGGCAATTTGATAGGCTTCAAGGGCGCGATCGAAATCAATACCAAATTTATTTTCTTTTTTTCCGGTTGTAATTTTTTTGTGGGTTTTAGCGTCAACGTCTGGGTTGATGCGGAGGGCAATGGGGGCTGTTGTCTTAAGATCCGTTGCCACTTTTGATAAAAGCTCTAATTCCTCAAGAGATTCAACGTTAATTTGAAAGATATTTTCACGCAGTGCATGGCTTAATTCATTATAGCTTTTGCCGACACCTGAAAAAACGATACGTTCCGAAGGAATACCAGCTTCGCGTGCTCGGCTAAGTTCACCAGAGGATACAATGTCCGCGCCTGCGCCAAGACGTTGTAATGTACGTAATACGGCAATGTTGCTATTGGCTTTACAGGCGTAACAAATAGTCACAGGGAAATCAGGCATAAGAGCTTCAAAACTATGTTTATAGGCCTTAAAGTTGTTTTCAAACTGAGCGGATGAATAAACATAAACGGGTGTGCCAACAGCTTTGGCAATGTCTTCAAGCTTTACATCTTCCACGTGAAGTGTGTTATTTTTATAGTGAAATCCGGGCATTTTTTTGTGTCTCTAAAATATTAGGGCTGGGGGTCGGTACTTGGGTCGGGGTATGTACGGGGGTAGGTTTCCGTACTGGTTCCCTCTGGTGGTTTAACATCGCTTGGCTTAACACCACAGCCTGATAAGGTGAAGAGTATTACGAGTGTGCAGAAAAGTTTTCTCATTATGCGCCTTTTCGTGTATTTTCTAAAATGTTCATCATAAGAAATATGGGAGAGTTTTGATGCGCTTACAATATTTTTTTTCAATTAGTGTGATGTTTTTCACAGCTTTTTGCTTATTTATTACAACGGAGCTTTACGCAGGAGAAAAACAGGGGGATTATTTTGAAAAAATTATACCGCCTTATGCCTTGCTGGATATAACACTATCCGTGTTTGAGGGGGAGCCCGAAGAGCTTGCAGCGTATCAAGGGAAGTTTGTTTTGTTAAATTTGTGGGCGACATGGTGCGCACCTTGTGTCGAAGAACTGCCATCATTGGATAAGCTTCAGCAAAAATATAAAAATGACCCACGATTAGAAGTGGTTGCAGTAACGGTTGAACGGGGCAAACGTGCAAATATTATCGAATTTATGAAAAGACATAAGGTTAAAAGCCTAAAGGCCTTTTGGGATGAAACCCGGAATTTGCAAAAACAATTAAAATTTGAAGCTTTGCCAACAACGTTTTTAATTAACCCTGAAGGCATGGTTGTTGCGTCATATGCAGGAAGCCTTGATTGGGCGGATGATATACAGGTACAAAAAGAGCTTGAAGCCTGGTTGGCGACATTATCAATAGAAAATAAAAAAGAAAGCCCAGAGCCGATTTTAAATCAAAAAGCAAAAGACAATGAAAGAAAATCAGAGGGGGTTATCGACCCGAGCCATATTCAAAGAATAGATTCAATGGATGTTGAGATTGTGTTATAGATATCAGGGTTAATGTTTTGAATTAAAATGGTTTTGTTCCTGTTTTTTTGGCCGGATAAAATTTTAAAACGCCCTTTAGGCAGTTTGAATTTTTTTGATAAAAGTTTGATAAGAGCAAGGTTGGCTTTATTGTTTTCGGCAATAGAGGTGACGTAAACTTTTAAGGCATGATTGTTTTCAAGGCGTTTGGTGACACCTTTAATACAATTGTTTTTTGCATTTGGCGTCAGGTAAATCGATAAAATTATAGTGTCACCGTCTTGTTTGATCCAATTCATAACAAAAGTGTAATTGATTTGTAGGCTATAAGGAATAGAAATACCAATTAAATATTTGACATAACGTTTTGATTCGCGTATAAAATGTGTAACAGATTAATGATTCATTAATAATTAGATGACGATGGAGTTTGAAAATGGCTGATAAAAAAAGATCACGGATCCAACAACGCGCACGCGAAAAAATGGATCAAGAAAAAGGGCGTAAAATTATGGACAGCTTTAAAGAGGCTGCAAAAAAAGCACCCATTACAACGGGCGCGGCAGTTGTTGCAATTTTGACGCCCCTAACGTGGCCGATTGTTATTCCAGCGGCTGTTGCTGACATGGCAAATAAAGCCGGTGTTTTCGATAAGTTTAAGAAAAAGAAAGGCCCGCGTCGTTAGGCGTTGAGCTTTCATTCACAAAAAATGCTCTCTAAGAATGTTAGAGAGCATTTTTTTGCGTCTTAAATTTGCATCCTGATGTCCTTTCTTGTATAGCTTGTAGGGTCAAATTTTTTGTAAGGATTACAGGTATGGTCACGAAAACAACCGCATCTTCAAATGGTGAGGAAACAATGGTAGATACTGTTGTGGAGGTTGAGCCTGTGAATAAATCAATCATCGAAATTGAAGGTGACCTTGACCTTAAGGGTCATGCTCAAGAATTAATTGAGCAATCTCAAACTTTATATTCAGTTGCGTTTCTGGGGCAGATGGCTGTTGTAACAGTGTGTTTGATTGTGGCATTTATTCTTGCACAAAGTTGGCGGCGCAAATTTAGAGCTTATATTGATAGCTTGGATTTTAAAACGACTCGTAAGCTCGGCCAAAATTTGATTGATGGTTTGCCGCGAATTGTTTTGCCAGCATTGGTTTCGGTACTGTTTTATTTAGCAACCAAGGTTGTTCAATTTTATGATTGGCCATCAAATGTTTTAAGCATCTCAACAAGTTTGGCTTTTGCATGGTTGCTTGTGAGTTATGTTTCATCGTTTATTCAGTCACGTGTTATCGCTAAATGGGTTGCAACGCTGGTTCTTATTATGATGACACTTCGAATTGTCGGGTGGTGGGACCCTGTGATTACGTTATTGGATAGCGTGCGTTTTGGCCTAGGGGATAGTAAGTTATCTCTTTTGGCGATGATGAAAGGCACGATGTATTTTATTTTCTTTCTTTGGCTTGCCACAATTGTTTCCAGTGCTCTTGAAAAACAAATTAAATCTTTAGAAGAACTTACGCCGTCTTTAAAAGTTTTATTTAGCAAGTTAATGCGTATTGCTTTGATTTTCTTTGCTTTTATGTTTGGTTTAAATGCAATCGGTTTTGATTTGACATCCTTTGCGATCTTTGGGGGGGCGATTGGTGTTGGTCTTGGGTTTGGTTTGCAAAAAGTTGTTTCTAACTTTATCAGTGGGATCATTTTGTTATTGGATCGCTCGATTAAACCTGGGGATGTGATTGCCGTTGGTGAAAATGGGGATACATTTGGCTGGGTGAATACGCTTGGGGCGCGTTATGTTTCAATTATTCGCCGTGATGGTAAAGAGCATTTAATTCCAAATGAACTTTTGATTACAGAAAAAGTGGAAAATTGGTCGTTTAGTAATAATGATATTCGTCTACATATTCCAGTTGGAATCTCGTATCATTCTGATGTTCGTAAAGCTTTGGATCTGTGTTTAGAGGCCGCACAAGAAGACAGTAGGATTAAAAAATTTCCTGAACCTGTTGTGCGTGTTCGTAACTTTGGCGAAAATTCAGTGGATTTGGAGATCCGAGGCTGGATTAATGATCCTGTTAACGGTATTGGTAATATCCGCAGTGATGTGCTTTTGGTTGTTTGGGATAAATTCCGAGAGCATAATATTGAAATCCCATACCCACAACGTGATTTGCATATTAAATCATTGCCCTCTGAGTTGATTGAGAGCCTTAAAGCGGAGCTCAAAGAGGAATTAAAAGCAGAAATTTTAACTGCTGTGGCTTCAAAGAGTTAGTTTAAGGGTGATCTATACGGCTAGCGGTTGGTGTGTTTGTCTGGTACAGAATGCTTGTTGTTGCAATATGCTGTCCGGTTTTACCATTGATGATATAAAATGATGTCATGTGGTTAACGGTGACGTGTAAAACAAGCTGATTACCAACGGCAATAACGTTTTTAATCTTGGCATCATGGGGTAAAATAAGCGTTTCTGGTAAAGAGTTTGAGGCTATAACCTCAGGGGTTTCCGTTGACTTTGTACGTGTAATGCCATAAATAACAAGGCCAAGGCAAACAACAATTAAGACGCTCATAATAGCGATAATAAGTTTGGTGAAATTCATAAGCTTACTCTCCGGTAGTCTGGTTACCGTAAATGTGTTAGCAGAAAATAAGAAGAAATGCAAAGCTACAACATCGATATAGTGGAAGAAGATTTAGGTCAACGTGTGGATAAGGTTTTGGCTATGCGTATTGATGATTTATCACGCGCCCGAATTCAAGCTTTAATGGCCGGTGATATGGTTTATCAAAATGGTATTTTATTTCATAATGCGTCATATCGTGTAAATGATGGCGAAACTTATGAAGTTAAAGTGCCACCGCCAATAGAGGCAGACCCTGTTGCACAAGATATTCCATTAGATATTGTGTATGAGGATAATGATCTTTTAGTGATTAATAAAGCCCCAGGAATGGTTGTACATCCTGGTGCGGGAAACCCTGATGGGACACTTGTTAATGCGCTATTGGCATATTGTGGCGACGAGCTTTCCGGTATTGGTGGTGTTAAACGTCCTGGTATTGTTCATCGTTTAGATAAAAATACATCAGGACTTATGATGGTGGCAAAAAATGATATCGCCCATCGTTCGCTTACAGAACAGCTATCATCGCGCAGATTAAAGCGTGTTTACTTGGCACTTGTCTGGGGGTATTTAAAAGAGCGAGAAGGGACGATCGAAACAAATATTGGTCGCAGTCGCGCAAACCGCCAAAAAATGGCTGTGATGCAGGCGGGTGGTAAAGAGGCTATTACGGATTTTCGGGTTGTTGAACAATTTGGCATTACGGCAAGTTTGGTTGAATGTCGTCTACGGACGGGGAGAACACATCAAATTCGTGTTCATATGGCGCATATTCAAAATTGGATGATTGGGGATCCTGTATACTCAAGGCCGTCACCGCGCCGGCATCTTAAACCCGATAGCTCTATATCACTGGCAGCAAAAGAGGCTATTATTACTTTTCAACGCCAAGCCCTACATGCACAGGGTATTTCATTTGTACACCCTGTCACCGATGAGCTGATGAGCTTTAATGTTGATTTACCAAAAGATCTAGCACAGCTTATTAAGACGATCAAAGACGTATGATTTCGCCGTTTTTTTAATGATTTCTCAAGAAGAACTATTTATCATAGGTGCAATATGATTTAGTATTTATTAGAGGTGGTTTTAAAATTGGGAGAAAATAAAGCGATGACGCACGATCCGCAGAATCCAAATCAACCGGGATCAGATCCGGAACAACAAGATGTTTTTGCACCTCAAACAGAGGCAACGCCGGCGCCAACAGCACCCGTGCCAGCGGCACCGATACAGGAGGCCGTTCCAGTTCAAAATGTAGCCCCATCAAACCCACCACCACCACCGGTGCAGCCTTCACCAGAAAATACGGGGATGTCACCAAGCGAAGCTTTAGCCCCTGAAAACTTTACATCCCTAACGCCTCCTGAGGAGCCAGTGCCGTCAAATCCAGTTCCTGTGGAGGTGGAGGCGCCTCTTCCTCAAGTGGAGGAAGGTGCTAAAACCGTATCAGATCAAGAAATCGAAGATGATGCACCTGTTGATCCTTTTTTGAAAAAGGATGACGACGGTGGAGAGGGCGGTGAAAAGCCAACCGATCGCCTTGTACCAACAGGAGATATTGTTTACCTCGAAAAAATCGCCCCAGGTTTAAAAATGTTATCCATCGGTTTGGGCTGGGATGCTCCTGAAAAAACCGATGACGTTTATGATGTTGACCTTGATGCCTCGTTTTTTGTGATCGGGGCTAAAGGGCTTGTGCGGAGTGATGTTGATTTTATTTTTTATAACAACCTCTCCGTTGACGAGGGGATGATCACCCATAGTGGGGATAATAAAGATGGTTTGGGTGAGGGAGATGATGAAAAAATTGATCTTCAGCTCGAAAAGTTCCCTTTTGATATCGATAAAGCATTTGTTTCAGTAAGCATTCATAACGCAGAAGAGCGTTTCCAAGATTTTACGATTGTTAAAAATGCGCATATACGTTGTGTTGATTTAGAGAGTAATAAAGAAATATTTCGCTATGAAATTCCGACAAATAAACCAAAATCAACGGCATTTGTTGTTGGCGAATTGCGTCGTGATATAGCTGAAGGTTGGATGTTTATACCCTATGCCTCAAATTTTGAAAATGGCCTTTATGGCATTGCACGGCATTTTGGTGTTCGGGTTCTTGAGCCGTAATAATTAGAAAATGGCCTTATCGCCCTAGTTTTTTAGGAGGTTTTCGGGCGTTGTTTTTATTTGGATTAGAAAGTTTATCTTGTTTTGTTTTGGCGATTTCTGTCTGGCGTTCTGCGAGTTTATTAAAAACATTTTGATGCGTGATAAGGTCCGAGTGTTTCGTTTTTTGAGGGCTCTCTAAACAAAAAAGAAAAGTTTTTGTGTTCGTACGATTTGCGCTGCTTTTTGATATCTGAACTAACGGAGCGAGTATCTCTAAGTCACAAGAGACCTCTATGAGTGTTTGATTGAATTTTTTTTCATCGTTGGCGCTAAATTTATAGTCGTTATGTTTATTAAAAGCATTTCTCAGAGAGCGTGTCATATTTTGCAGCGCAACTTCAACTTTTGGCGTGCACTGGTATTGTTGCCCCGCTAAATTTGTATAGGTTTTGGGTTTAAAATGATGATAAATTTCAGTGCCATTATATCCAATCCAGGCTCCAATATAGGCTCCAGCATTGAGAGTGCCTCCAGTGGCAACAATGTCAATAGCACCAACAACACCCGTTGCCATAACAGTATTACCTGTAACGTTTTTTGCAAGTTTATGGGGGTTTGTATTCCACTTCTTGAGGGTTTCTCTCTGGGCTTTTTTTTCAGTGCGTGACAAACCTAATCTCACTTATTGCTATTACGGTAATGTGTAATTGTGAGGGAGGTTAGCATTAAGGTGGTTATATGTCAAATGGCAAGGCTAAAGAAAAAAAGTAAGGCATGGCACTGTTATTATTTTTATTGTGTCATGCCTTACTGTTATAGAGTTTTTTTATTATTATTTATTATTTATTATCTCGTTATCTTTTAAAGCCCTTAAGCCGTTGGTTTCTGCCTTAAAATGATGTTTATGTCTTCAGAGAATTTGACCATGCTATCGATTGATTTATCGACATGAGGTACAAGTGTGTTGATCATAATTAATCGAGGGTCGAGGCCATGGTGACCAAATTTTTCAATTTTGCGCATCAAATTGTTAGAAAAACTGTGGATACAGTTATGGGCTTCGTCTGTCCATTCCTTGATTTCTTTAGAAGTTTGTTCATTTGAGGCGTCAATTTGGGTGGCGGTTTTTAAAAGTTTAATTGTTGCCGCGATGCTTTTTAGAAGAGAAAAGGTGGAGTTATTGATCTCTTGTAGTTCTTTGGCTTCTTTTCGGATAAAGGTTACAACATTCATTTTTTTAGCTTCCGTGCGCTGTATGTACGATTATTGTACAAGGGTTAAACGGGTATTTAAAAAGTGATCTTTTTTAAAAGTGCTATAAAAATGCTACGAACCATTTTGTTTTTTCGTTTCCTAGGTCGTAATTTAACTATATCAAATTTACATAAAATGTCAAATAAATTGTTGATTTTCAATGCGTTACGGCTTTAATGTATAAACTAAGGGTTTGGTATTTTTTAGATGGCATATGCATGCGAGTGTAAATGATTACATACAACCATACGAAATAAATCCCAATATGCTTGGAAATAGTCTGAGTTGATATAATTTTAAAAAATAATTATATAGCTAAAAGTATGGTATTTTAGAGCGATAGAAAAAGGTGAAGGTTTTAGAGAATCGGTAGCGATTAGGTGCTGAGATTTCGTTGCTCGCAATATTGAAAGTGAATTAATCCCGTAGATAAAGTTTCAAGCACAAGCTGTTGCTCTTCTTTTTCGAGGCTGTTAAGGCTCGTGTGGGACTGAGATGGAAGAGTATTTTTTGCGTAATTCCAAAGGGCGAAGGGGGGTGTTTCATATCCAATAAATTTAATAAGTGTATCAAGTGTTTTTCCCGTGTGTTCGATAAGGTCTTCATACCGAAGCGTTAAAAAAAGATCTTCAGGAATATAATCACGCTGTTTTTGAACGGCTTGATTGGCTTTAATCCACTGCAGTGCGTAACAGTTAGGGCGTGAGAGTGCTTTGGTATCTTCGAACATCTTTGGCCAGTTGGGGTTTTTTAAGAGAGATTTTGATTTAAAGTTCAAGAGACCATAAAGCGTTTGAAAAAAATGAGCGATGCCGAAGGCATGATGGTTTGATTTTTCTTTATTGTGGGGGTGTTCGCTGATCTGGTCTGCAACAACAGACCGTCCATCCCTAACAATATGAATAATTTTGGCTTCGGGTATTGTTTTGTGAAGGTAGGCGATACGCATAATATTTCCTGAGCTGGAGTCAATAATGCGTTTGTGAGTGTCTTGTTTTAAAATTTTAAAAAGTTTTGCGCGAATTTTTTGATATTTTTTTGGTGAGCCATGGCGGCGTGGCGTGAGCAGGTCATGGGAAATGTTTTTGTTGCCAAGCTTCCAAAGTGTGTTGAGGTCTGCATTGCTTGTATAAAAATCATCATGGCTAGCGAGTATATTCCTTAAGATTTCAGCGCTGTGTGTGTCGGCGCTTACAATAAGAAGGGGGGTATTAAAGTTAAAAGGGGGTGTCATATGGTTTATCCGATAAACATTCTGCACCAACGTTCAATACAAACCATCGCAAAAATAGAATAGCTTGCATCAATTTGGCCGCGTTTATTTTGTTTGAGTAATTTTTGAACTTCGTTGGCGTCAAATAATCCGCGATTTTTAAGGCTTTGTGGCGAGAGGGTTTCATTAACGATCTCTTTAAGAGGCCCGTTTAACCATGCGCGCAAAGGCCATTGTGTTGGTTGGTTGGGGCCATAGATAATCTCTTTGGGCAGGTGTTTTTCAAGTGCGTGACGTAAAACATATTTTCCGACCCCGTTATGTTGTTTTAAATGGGGAGGGAGCTTTGCGGCAAGCTTGATGAGCTCAGGATCAAGATAGGGGGCGGTATATTCAACACCAGCCGCCATGCACATTTTATCGGTATAGTTTAAGCAGTTATCGGCAAGATAATGTTTTGTTTCAAGGTACAGCATGCGGTGCATTTGGGGGCAACGTTTATTGCTCTTTTTTAGTCTGTGCAAGGAAGAACGCAAGGGGGTGCTTGGGTGTTTTGCGGTTAAACTTGAACGAACATGTTTTGAAAATAATAAAGGAACTCGAGAAGGGTTGAGGTTGTAAAAATAACTAACGAGTCTCTCATCACCTTCTAAAGGTGCATATTGAAGAGTGCGGGCAAGGTTGCGCGTTGCAGGGACGGATTGAGGGAGCAAATTGCTACTGTATTTCATCGCGCGACGTAAAAATACGGGGTAACGTGTGATAAGATGTTCTTGAGAAAGTTTGGTGTGACGTTGGTAACCTGCAAAAAGAGCATCCGCTCCGAGGCCGGTCATCATAGATTTAATGCCCTGTTCTTGGGCGTGGCTCGCCATATAGTGGATATTTAAGCCGGCAAGACTGGGCTGTGGTTCGTCAAGGTGGTAAATCATGAAGTCTAAAAAATCACAGACGTTATCTTCGACATGTACAACCTCTAAAGAGCTACCTATATGCGTGGCAACACGTTGGGCGCGTTCAAGAGAGTGGTCGTTATGATGAGACCCTGGAGCGTGGCTATTATTTGAGATTGTAAAGCAAGGAAGCTGTTGTTCGCCAAGGTGGCGCTGTGTTATGGCGGCAAGGGCGCTTGAGTTCAGGTCTCCTGATAAAAACAAACCTGTTGGGGTCTTTGGTTGTATTTGTTTTTTGATGGCGGTTTCTAATGTGTGGTAGGTTTTTTTTGCTGCATCTTGAAGGCTGATTTTATGTGCAACAGGCTCATTATAAGGGAGATCGGCATATTGCCATTTTTTTTCAATTCCCTTACGGGAGACAAGCATCGCATGACCTGGAGCTAACTTGCGAACTTCGCGTAAGGGTGTATAGGGCGCGGGCGCCCATAAATATGTCATATAAAGTTGAAGTGCTTCATGGTCTAAGTCGCGGCTAATGGATGGTTCTTGTAAAATAGCTTTTATCTCACTTGCAAAGATAAAACCGTTGTAATGTTTGGCGTAGTAAAGAGGTTTTACACCCTGAACATCACGGGCAAGAAAAAGCTGGTCGGCACGACGGTCTAAAATACAAAATGAAAAATTACCTTCTAAAAAATCAAGGCAGTCTACACCATACCTGATATAAAGATTTAAGATCATTTCAGCTGTATTTTGAGTGTTAAATGTAAAACCTATAGCTGAAAGTTTGTCTTTAAGTGCTTGGAAATTAAAAATAATACCGTCAAAAACAATGCAACATTGTTGGCTGGCATCCCAAAGAGGTTGGCGACCTTGTTTATCTTGAGATGAGCTTAAAAGGTCTGTATGAACAAGACCTATCTGAGGTTCTGGGAAGTAAATTTTGCTACTGTCATCACGGCCACGATGGCGTAAGGCATCCTGCATTAAGCTCAGGAGGCTAGGTTGATAGTTACCGATAAAACCTGCAATGCCACTCATAGATATTTATTGTTAATTGTTATTTGTCCGATAACCTTACTTTAACGTTAGGGAAGCGGTGTGTCTAGAGGGGAAAGATATGAGGGCTGTAATTGACATAATATTGCTTTAGTGGTATAAGCTTTTAGCAACAAAGGCCTTATTTTAACGAGTTAATATTGGGGTGTAATGTCTCGAGAACAAAAAATATCAAAGAAACACAAACAAGAAATCGCACGCGTTCTTAAAAAATATAAAAAATTAAGGGCGAGCCCAACGCCGCACAAAAAGAAATTTTTATTTGAAGGTGGTATGGGCGCATTGTGGGGGACGTGTCTTGCCATGGACTTGGCAGGCGGTGCGGGCAGTTTTATGATAGGCCTGCATACCGCAATGACAAGTATGTCAGGTTTATTGATGTATGGTGAATATCATAAGCATAAAAATAAAACATGGGTTAATGCGGCGCACCAAGTTGTCGTGGCAAATGAAAATGTAGAAAACGTGCTTAATTATATGGAACAAAAACACAACCTCTTAACGTTGGAGCGAAGTCACGGGCAAGAGGATGGGGTGAAAGAAAACAGCCTTAAAGGCCTCAAAGAAATCTATAATGATGTTGCGGTTTTGGCGCCGCTTTATGATATTAAAAAATCTTCAGATCACATTTATCAATTTTACGATCGTTACCGTAGTAAAACGACAAAAGAAGATATAGCGATCCAAAATAGACGAAAAAAACCAAAATCGTTGGGGCGGTAAAGGACGGATCTTGAAAGGCGCAACCTGAGATTCGAAACTGAAATTATCCCCGTTTTTTTGAAGCTGTCTCTTTTTGAGGTTTGGTTTTGGATAGGCTCTCATGAGCCTGTTTGACCATTACAATGGCGTCCTCTATTTCCTCTCTTGAGCCAATATTAAGAACTTTATCAAATGTCCATGCGGGTGTTCTTTGTATGTCTCTTGTAATTCCCTTCTTATCTGAAAAAATAGTTTCGTCCATTTTTAAACTGATTTCCAATGTATCGGTTAATACTTTTACAGTACAAAAATTCTTTAATGCTGAAAGTTGATATGTTGTCCATTTTTTTCGATGCACTTCTTTTATGTCAGGAGATATACAGCAAATCATTTTGCTTAGTGTGTGGAAAACATGCTTCAAATCATCAGAGGCTTTTTCAAGATGTTTTTCTACAGAAACAGTTTCCCATTTGAAGGTCCATTTTTTAGCCTCTTTCTCAAGTTCATCTTTAGAAAATGTTCTAAATGAGTGGATATGGTCTTCGGATAGGTGGGTATTCTTTGTGAAGGTTTGAAAAGGAATTGCTTTTACTTCGGCGGTTTTAGAGAGTTGGTTAACAACCTCCATTAATTGGTTGGTTCTTTTATTGGGACTACTAACATTGGGGTCACCAATCTCATCAATTATAATAATAATACCCCAGTTTTTTACAATTTTTTTAAGCTCACCCTCAGTCATCTTTCTTTTTTCAGGAAGTTCATCCATAAAAATTTTGACAAGATTATTAATTGAAGCTTCGTTTTCTAAAGCCATGGAAAATGTAGAAATTTGAGGGAGGATATGCCCATATAAATCATGCTTAATTAACTCGACTTCAATGACATATAGCTTACGTTTTGTAAAATCAATAACAAAACCGTCAGTAATTGTCCCTTTACCAGCTTTAGTCGTGATTTTTCTTTTTTTGAAGAAATGACTGTTTTTGCCAAAAATTTCAGAGGAATGTTCGATGACCATATCTTCTAATTCTTGTTCTTTTTTATACTCGTATAGACGATATTTTCCTGTGTTGGTAAGGATCACTTGTATGTCATTATGGTTCTTACTCATTTAGCCCCACTCGTTCGTGTTTAGTCCATTGTCTGATTTTTTTAATTATAAAACATAGTGTAATTAAAAGTATAGACTATTTTAATGATTGTGTAGGGGGAAGATTTTTAAAATATTTTCGGTATCTTTTATTACTTTTTCTAACGTTTGGTTGCCATTGACAATGACCCAATTTGTGGGTTTTTCGTAATTTGGCAGAACTTTTTTCAAGACGTCTAAACCAGCATCAGACGCGTTATCATTTTGTTTTTTTCTGTGGGTGATGCGCTGTTTTAAAATTTCGGGATCACACTCAATAAATATACCTGTAAAAGGAATTGAATGTTTTTGCGCAAAATCTTCTTGGTTTTGTCGTGTTTGAAATGTGGAAAGCATGGCACATTGAAGAACATTAAAACCTTTTTTGATTGCAGCCTTGATTTGTTTTTGGCTTTCGGAGATAACACGTTCCGTGATTTCCCATGTATATGCATTTTGAGGTAGGCGCGTGGTCTCAGAAACGTTAAGAAGCGTTTTTCGAATACGGTCACTGTCAATAACAAGCGTTTTTTGTCCGTGTTGGGTCATTTTTTTTGCCAGCGCATCGGCAACAGTTGTTTTGCCACTTCCCGTCAGGCCGCCGATAACAATTAAGGAGGCATCAGGGATGTTATTTACTTTGTTGGTTCTGTTCATGCTTTTACGCTTTTGTTTTATATTAAATTTGTTTAGGCAACAGCTTTAACAATGGAGTGTTTTTTACGATCCCAAAACCAGAAATTATCAGGCGTTAACTGCGTGCCTCCAAACCATTTGTTAACGGCGAGGTTTTTTATGTCGACGGTCTCGCCTGAAATAATTTTGCGACCGAGCGGGCTTAATTGATAGCCTTGCGCCTGATGTTTTATAAAAGGATGTTTGTGGTTACATAGCCGAGCCAAAATTATTTTAATCACAATATCTCCCATAAAAGGATGATCTTCTAATTTTTGGAGGGCGGAAAAGATTTGATGAAAACTAACAGAGCTTAGAGTGTTTTCTTGCTGTTGATCAATTGCCTTTAAAATTAAAAATTCTGTTTTAGATAGGCCCGTGTGGCGGTCTGGAAATTCTTCTAAAAAACGTATAAAAGCTTTTTTAAGATAAGGAAGTTCGCAAGTATCTTGTTGTGTTAAGTTAAACATTTTTTGAGGTGAGGTATCAGTAAAGGCAGCCCATGCGGTTCGGGCAATTTTATATGTCTCGGACGTAACGGGTGCTCTTGTTGGGTGAAGTTTTTCTAATTGCTCTAACGTTAAATTACCAAGGCCGTAAAAAGGCTCAACCCCGTCAAATTTGTTAATACAAATAAGGTGAAGCCTGTTTTTTACCGGTGACGTTGCGTAATAATCCAAAATTTGAATGAGTTGTAATTGGTCGTAAAGGTCGTGTTCAAACCATAAAATAATGTCATCATATTGAATGCTTTGTTCGAGCATGAGTTGGCGTTGTTTAAAGCCGTCATGAATATCTTCATAAGAGGGTTTAGTTTTTTTAGGCTCGGAGCTGGAAAAATACGAACTAAGATATTGGGTGCGAAGATCATCAATTTCGGCCATTGGTTTATTTGGAACAGGGCCTTTGTGTAAAATATCACGCCAGATCAAAATATCACCACCAGATAAAAAAGAGCTCTGCCGTAGCATATCACCGGTGCAATCACCGTTAGTAATGTGAAGTGTTTGTGGCATGCTCGTGAATTCCTTAGATAAAATAAAGACAACAATTTAAATGACATTTTAAACGAAAAAAACAGAAAGTGTCTAGGGAGCCTTTATTGACACGGTGTTTTTCATATGTTAGCAATACGCTATTCAATATTTATGTATATTTAGACATTAGCTAGGAATGATGCTCATGGCCTCACGTAAAATTAAACTCACCAAAAAACAAAAAAAAGAAATAAAAACGGTGATTAAAAAATGGCTGCCGGGCCGTTGGCAGCGCAATAAAGAAAAAGTAGATGGGGCCGCAAATTTAGGACTTTGGGGGAGTTTAGGGGCAATTTTAATTGGAACAGATGTCGTTGTAACAGGGGGGGCTGTTTCTGCGTCTATGGCGGCAACGGCCGTTGCAATGGATGCAATGCTTGCAGGCGCAGGTGCGGGGCTTGCTTTTGGTGGGGCTCTGTCCTTTTACGGTAAATTTAAAGGGACGGCATGGAAAAACCAGTCAGGGCAAACAATTTGGTCTCCTTATCCAGTCAAGAATTCGTTAGTGCTGATGGAAAAACGAATGAGCCAAGTTTTTAATGAGCTTACTTCTCTACCTGAGGGAAAGAATAAAGATAAAAAAGCAGGCTTAACAAAAGAAATGCAAGATATTGTTTTTGACGCGGAAGCTCTTGAACCTCTTATTCATATTTTTGACCCCAAAAGTGGCAAGTCTTTGAAAGAGGAATTTAAGTTCCGTGTTAAGCGATCTTATACCCTTAATGTGGAGAGGGTAAAAAATGCAAATACAAAAGCAGACAATGATAATGTTTCCTCGCAGGATCGTACTATAAAAAAATTCGGGAAATGAAATGATGAACGATAAAAAGTTAACCCGGCAAGAAAAAAAAGAAATTAAAGCGGTAATCGAAAAATGGGTTCCTGAAAAGTTCATTCGAAACCTCTTTCCGATGCTTGGCGGCACCGCGGCGGCGGGGGGGATGTTGGCTGGTGGCACGGTGGGCCTTGTTTTAGGCAGTGTGGTTGACTTAATCCTGACGGGAGGTATTGGAACCATTGCGTTAGCCTCGGCGGGGGGCTTGGGAGTTGTTACGGGTGCGCCTTTTGCGGGCTTGATGTTTGTAAAAGGTGCGAAGTGGAAAAATGCCGCGGGTCAAAAAATATATTCAAATCTTGCAACCGCGGTGACATTGCTTCGGATGGAGCAAAAACTCTCCAAATTATTTAACGAAAAATCGCATCAATTAACGGTGTCGGAGGTGCAAGAACGGCAGCAACAAATTGACACTATCTATAACGATGTGAAAACGATTAAGCCGATGTATAACATTATCGATACGGGGAAACAAAATGAAACAACATTATCATTTGTTTTTACCAAGGTGGCGGATTTAAAACAGGGAACGCGTTTGGAACAACTTGAAAATATTGTGCCAAAAGAATTCAGGCAAAAACCAAAAAAATTAGGTAAATAATTTAATGTCTGAAAATAAAAAAAATAAAAAACTAACGCGCGAGCAAAAAAAGGCAATTAAATCTGTTGTTAAAAAATATTGGCGCCCTAAGAAAACAGAAATAACAAGTAAAGGCGGGGCCGTTATTCTTGGAACGGTGTCAGCGGCAAATATTTCGTTAGTCGCTTTAGATGTTATGGCGACAGGTGGTATGTTTTCAATGGCCTATTATACGCTTTGGGCGGGGTATTTTGGTAATTTATCAATGAAAATGTCAAAACAGCATTTTTCCTCGGAATTTCGGAATGTGGCAGGACAAAAAATTATTGCACCTGAGGCAGTTTGTATGGCCTTTGAGGGCATGGAAAAAGAGCTAAAAGTTCTTTTTAATCGTCGGGCTGCCGCCCAAGGTACGCAACGTCATAAAGAAATTCAGGTTAAAATAAATACGGTTTTTGAAGACGTGAAAACATTACGCCCTGTTTATGAGGTTCAAGAGCGTGGGGTTTATAAAAATTGGGCTTCTAAGTATGTTTTTATTGATACTTCAGCTCAAAATGATAAAGATATCAAATCGCCTTATGAACGAAGATACCCTCTCCATAATTTAAAAAAATAAATGGAACCCTTTTAATTAGACATTAATTTAATATTCAGCATTGACCTCTATAAAAGCATTGCTATCTTTAGTGATGTTTTAATGACAATTAACCTTCCATATAAAAGGGGATACAAATGCTTACAATTGGTGATAAATTACCTGAGTTTAATTTAACAGGTGTGGTTTCAAATGATCTTTCCGATGCTTTTATTGATATCGATAACAGCACATATGCTGGGAAATGGTTAGTACTTTACGCGTGGCCAAAAGATTTTACATTTATTTGCCCAACAGAAATTTCAGAATTTGCAGATAAAAATGATGCTTTTGTTTCTCGTAATACACAGGTTTTAGGAATGAGCACAGACAGTGAGTTTGTTCACCATGCATGGCGTAACAACCATGATGGTTTGAAAAACCTTCCGTACCCAATGCTTTCTGATATCAAACGAGAACTTTCAGAAGGGCTTGGTATTCTTCATAAAGACGCAGGTGTTTGTTTACGTGCAACATTTATCATTGATCCAGAAGGCATTATTCGACACGCTTCTGTAAATGATTTAAGTGTCGGCCGTAATGTTGATGAAATTATTCGTGTTCTTGATGGCCTTCAAAATGGCGGTTTATGTCCTGTGAATTGGCATAAAGGCGAAGATACGCTCGCCGCGTAATTTTTGAGGAAAAATATAATAAAAAGCGAGGCCTTTAAAAGCCTCGCTTTTTTTATTTTGAAGGCTTTAAAAGTAAAATAAATGTGTTGGAAACGTCTTTTCATGTCCGATTAAATGCGTTAGCTTTAATCGTTAAGGCATCTCGGCCTTCCTCTTGTTTCTAAGGAGCTATCATGACCGCAACGGTAAAACTAAAAGAAAAAAAAATCCGTCAAACCGTATCATCTTTTAAAAAGAATGATTTAAAGGGCATTTTTGCCGAGAAATTTTACCAGCAAATTCCATCAGAGGACTTGTTAGATTGGGATGCTAAGGATTTATCGGCGATTGCCAGCACGTTATTTGATGGGGGTAATAAACGTAAACAAGGTGAAACAATCTTAAGGATTTACACTCCAACGGTCAAAAAAAATGGTTGGGGTAAAGGTCGAACTGTTATTGAAATTATTAATGATGATATGCCCTTTTTAATTGATTCAATTGCGGCAGAACTGGCGCATTATGATTTATCGTTGGAGGTTTTATTCCATCCCATCATTAAATTATGTCGCGATGAAAAAAAATATGAAATTCAAGAAATTCATGTCGATGATGTCGTGCCAAGCCATGCGTTAATTGAGTCTTATATTCATATTCAACTGGAAGAAGAATTACCAGAAAGCGTCTGTCAGCATTTAAATAAACGATTAACGACAATTATTAATGATGTTAAAAAAGCGACATTTGATTGGCGCCCGATGTTGGCTCAATTAAAAGGTGTGATCCAAGAGATGTCGCACCTTCCTCGAAATCTAGATCAGGATGATGTTAACGAAGCACGTTCTTTTATGCAGTATCTGCACAATAATAATTTTACTTTTTTAGGGTATAGACGAGATGTTTTTGAGCGTAATAAAAAAGGCGGTATCTGTACAAAAACAATTCAAGATTCAGGCTTAGGTATTTTAAAAGGTGGCATTCCTTTAAATTGTGAAGGGGACGGTTTTTCACCGGAAGCGGAAGCGTTGGTTAATGCGAAGCTTCCTGTTCTTGTTGGTAAACTTGTGGATCAATATTCTACCGTTCATCGCCGTGTGCCTTTGGATGCGGTGAGTATTAAAATTTTTGATGCTAAAGGGAACCTAGCGGGGCAGCATTTATTTTTAGGTTTATTTACCTCTTTAACCTATTCATGCCGAACAACGGAAGTACCTTTGATCCGTCAAAAAGTGCAAGAAACGCTAACACTTGCAAAGTTTGGCCATGATTCTCATGACCACAAAGCCTTAGAGCATATTTTAGAAAAATTCCCACGTGATGAGCTTTTTCAGGTTTCCGTTGAGGATCTTGTTGAAACAAGTTTGGGGATTCTTCGTCTGCATGAACGACAAAGAACAGCTTTATTTACGCGTATCGACCCGATGGAGCGTTATGTCTCGTGTTTGGTTTACGTGCCTCGGGATCATTTTGACAGTGAATACCGAAAAAAAGCGGCGCTTATTTTAGAAAAATCACTGGGCGGAGAATGTTCAAATTTTTTCACAACTCTTGATGACAGTCCACTCGCGCGTATTTTGTTTACGATCGTTTTGAAACCAGGAAGTAAACCAAAAATTGAAAAAAAAGAAATGGAGCGTGAGTTAATTGAGCTTGGGCGGGGTTGGTATGACAGTCTAAAACATTACCTTGTTGAAGGTTTTGGTAAAGAAAAAGGCATGGAATTATTGCATCGTTATGGCCGATCTTTTAGCGCTAGTTATGAAGCCGCTATTCTACCACACCAAGCGATCCATGATATCCGTCACATTGAAGATCTGCTTTCAGGGGATCCTATTAAGGTTGACATGTATAAGCTTAATGAAGAAGCAAGACATGAGCTGCGCATGAAAGTTTATCATAAGGGTGCCCCTGTTCCGCTTTCTGATATTTTACCTGTGCTTGAAAATATGGGGTTACGGTGTATTTCTGAAAATCCTTTTGAGGTCGAGCCGTCTGATCATCATGAGCATTTCTGGATCCATAATTTTGCTGTTGAAATGCCAGATATTGAAGATTTTGATTTAGCAGAGGTTAAGCAAGAGTTTGAAAAAGCATTCACCCAAGTCTGGTTTAATAATGCAGAAAATGATGGCCTAAATGAGTTGATTTTGCGCGCAGGTTTAACGTGGCATGAAGTTGTTATCTTAAGGTCGTATACAAATTTTTTACGGCAAGCTAAATATCCTTTTAGCCGTCACTATATTGAGCAAACCCTGTCGTGGCACCCGAGTATTTCAAAGAGAATTGTACGTTTGTTTAAGGTACTGCATGATCCCTTTGATCAAAAGGACACTGAGCGTAGGGCCAAAAAGATTTCAAAAGAAATCAATTCACGTCTGCAAAAAGTAGAGCAGCTGGACCAAGACCGTATTTTGCGGAGCTTTAAATCGTTAGTTGAGCATACGCTGAGAACAAATTATTTTCAAAAAGAGGCTGATGGTTCTCCAAAACCGTGGTTGTCGATGAAATTTGATAGTAAAAATATCAATGAACTTCCATTACCCCGCCCAGCCTTTGAAATTTTTGTGTATTCCACGCGCCTAGAAGCTGTTCATTTACGTGGCGGTAAAATTGCACGGGGTGGGTTGCGCTGGTCAGATCGTCATGATGACTTTAGAACAGAGGTTCTTGGTTTAATGAAATCACAGATGGTTAAAAACTCTGTGATCGTTCCCGTAGGTTCTAAAGGGGGGTTCATCGTCAAAAACCCTCCTAAAACAGGTGGACGAGAGGCTTTTATGGCGGAGGGGATTGCCTGTTATAAAATGTTCATCCAAGCCATGTTAGAAATTACAGACAATAATGTGGGTAACAAAATTGTCCGTCCAAAAGATGTCGTTTGTTATGATGAGGAAGATCCTTATTTAGTTGTCGCCGCGGATAAGGGAACGGCAACATTTTCAGATTTTGCAAATGAACTTTCTTTAAAAGCTGGTTTTTGGCTCGGTGATGCATTTGCTTCTGGCGGCTCATCTGGCTATGACCATAAAGTGATGGGAATTACCGCAAAAGGCGGTTGGGAATCTGTGAAACGTCATTTCCGTGAACTGGGTAAAGATATCCAATCCGAAGACTTTACGGTAATGGGTGTGGGTGACATGGGGGGAGACGTTTTTGGAAATGGCATGTTGCTATCAAAACATATTCGTTTGATTGGCACATTTAATCATTTACATATTTTCTGTGATCCAAACCCCGATGCTGCGCTATCATTTAAAGAACGCTTACGATTGTTCAAATCACGGGGGGGCTGGGATCAATATGACATTAAAAAAATGTCTAAAGGAGCACGAATATTTGAACGCTCCGCAAAAAAAATAAAATTAACACCAGAGATTAAAAAGGTTTTTGGTCTCGACAAATTAGAGGTCACACCTAATGAATTAATGCGGGCGATGTTGTTATCTAAAGCAGAGCTTTTATGGTTTGGAGGCATTGGTACATATATCAAGTCTTCAAAGGAAAGTAATGCGGATGCGGATGATAAAAATAACGATGCCTTACGTGTTGATGCGCGGGATCTTAAATCTAAAGTAATTGGTGAGGGGGCAAATCTTGGCTGCACTCAGTTAGGGCGTATTCAGTTTGCGCGTCGTGGCGGAAAAAATAATACAGACTTCATTGATAACTCCGCCGGTGTTGATTGTTCGGATCATGAAGTTAATATCAAAATTTTGCTTTCAGATGTCATGTCTAAAAGCGATATGGATTTCAAGGCACGTGATAAATTACTGGCAAAAATGACAGAGAGTGTTTCTGAATTGGTTCTCTGGGATAATTATCAGCAAACACAGGCAATTAGCTTTAGCTTATCACGCGGGCCGGGTCTTTTACCGCGTTATGCAGGCTTTATTAGGGAGCTTGAACGTGAAGGTTATATGGAACGTTCTTTGGAAGGGTTGCCCGATGAGGAAACAATCCAACAAATGCTGCAGGAAAAAAGAGGATTGTCTCGTCCTGAGCTTTCTGTTCTTTTATCTTATGCTAAAATTGCGTTCTATAATGATTTACTTGTATCTGATATTCCCGATGAAGAAGGAAGCCAAAGCTGGTTGTTTGATTATTTCCCAAAAGATTTATTGCAATTTGAAGATGAAATTAAAAACCATAAATTGAAACGAGAAATTATTGCGACAAGCATCGCTAATAGTTTGACCAATCGGATGGGGCCAGTGTTTGTCTCGACGCGCATGGACAAAACGGGGGCAAAAGCCGATGAAGTTGTGCGTGCCTTTATGATTGTGATGCAGGCTTTTGACCTTGCCAAAGTTTGGGAGAAAATCGAAACGCTTGATAATAAGGTCCCTGTTGACGTCCAGTTAGATGCCATGCGTGTTATTTTCGAGCTGATTAAATGGTCGGTGACATGGCTGTTACGGCGCCGTAAAGATTCTCTTGCGATTGCGGACAATGTAATCCAAATGGGGGATGCGGTTAAAGACATTAAAAAGTGTTTAAAGCGTGCCGTTCCCGCGGACATCCGAGAAGGTATGGATCAAATGAAGGTTGATTTTATTGAGCGTGGTATGCCCGATAAATTAGCCGAGACAATTTCATTATCTCCCGTATTGGTGTCGGCCTGTGACATCATTGATATTCATGGTCATTGTCAAAGTGACATCAAAGCGATTACCAAAGCATATTTTGAGGTCGGCGCGGCTTTACGGTTGGATTGGTTACGGGAAAAGGCACGTAATTTAGCCATTGAAAACCACTGGGAAGCACGTGTTCTTGGCAGCTTTAAGGATGATTTATATAGTTACCAAGCGAGTATAACCCTCGGCGTGATTAATGAAATTGGTTGCCCGGTAAACAGTAATGCAGACATTGTTGTTGAATGGGCTGCGCGCCATGAAGAAAAAATCAATCAATTTAAAACTCTGTTGAGGGAAATTGAAAATGCTCAGAACACGGACCTGGCGATGCTTGTACTTGCGGGACAGCATATGGGACAACTGGTGAAGTCAGAGGTTCGGATCTAAATTAAAAAAAACCTTGAGGATTACCATAAAATATCATATTTTACGGTAATCCTCATTATAGGTTTTTAGATGCTGAAAATGGACCGAAAAATCATTGAATTTTCCAAGGATCTTCCTGAAAACAATCCGGTTGTTGCTTTGTTCCGTTCTGCGGTGCTTTCTCAAAACCCTTCTCGCCTTAATCAAATAATCTCAAAATCTAAAATCCCAAAGGCGGAATTGGAACGCGCTTTTGTGATCGCGTGTGACCGAGGTTTTGTTAATATAGCCAAGCGGCTTAGCAAATGTGATGTTGATATTTCAGGGAATAATGGCCGGAACGCGATTTTACATGCATCTGAAAAGGGGCATTTAGACGTTGTGAGGTTTTTGTGTGAAAACGGAGTTGATGTTGAGTTTAATAAAGCCGCGGCATATTCGTATGCGGCAACAAACAACCATGTTGATATTGTTGATTATTTGTTCCAAGAGTTTGGTGTAAATCTCGATTCTGGTGGTAATGAAATGAATATGACGGTGCTTTTTGCGCCGATGTACGGTCACCTTGAAATAATCCGTTACTTACACGAACATGATGTTGATATTCATATTCAAGATGACCTTGGATTATCGTCTTCAATTCGTTATGGTTACCCTGAACTTGTACGTTATTACATTGAAAATGGTAGCGATGTGAGTGAAAAAGGTGAAGCCATGTTGAAACTTGCGATTGAAACAGGGCAAGAAGATGTTGCGTTATACCTACATGAGATAGGATGCGAATTAGGAGACGATTTGGTGGAGATGCCCCAGGGTAATCAAAAACAAATAAATCTTATTCAAAAGCTACGCCTCAAAGAAAAGGAGCGTTATGCTGTTTTAGATGCAGATTTAACAGACGTTAGGCTTTATTTTTCAAAACCCCATGAGCAACGGGAAACAGATCTTTTGATACGCTTAATCAAATCGGATTTTATTGTTGATGTTGCCCAGACAATGGTGGAACAAGATGAAAAATTAACCGCGGCGCTATTTCAAAACCAAGATAAGCATGGAAATAGTTTAATAACAATTTTGGCCGTGCGTCAGCAGCTGTCAGATGTTTTTAAAGCGGAATTATGGAGCCAAAATACGCAGGAAATGAAAAACCTGTGGCAGATGGTTCCTCTAATGTATCGAGAAAACTTTGATTTTGATGTCGCCTTAAATCAGGTGCATGCATTAGAGGTTAAACAACAATTTAATCAACAAAATGCTCATAAAGCCGTCAAACTTCAACGCCGGAAACCACCAAAAAAATCACCAAAATTGTAATTATAACCCCAGTGTTAACAGGACAAGCCAGCCATACCATTTGTTGGATTTAAAAGTTGCAAGGCAATTTGAGGGGGTGTTGATATCTAAATTTTTGATCTGCCAATAAAGATGAAAAGCAGGGATAATGCTCAAGATGTGAAGCGTAAATACGCGGCTGAAGTCCCGTGAAACGAGCACACTTGTTAAAAGGCCTAAGTAGGACAAACCATAAAAAAGGCTAAGCCATAATTTGGTGTTTTTTGCTAATTTAACAGCCGTTGATTTTACGCCAATTTTAAGATCATCTTTTATATCTTGATGGGCATAAATGGTATCGTAGCCAACTGTCCATAAAACACAGCCCAAATACAAAAAAATGGCCGGCATATCGAGGGAACCTCGTATTGTCGCCCAGCCAATCAGTGCGCTGAGATTAAAGGTTAAGCCTAAAAAAAGTTGAGGCCAAAATGTCACACGTTTCATTAAGGGGTAAATGACAATGGGAATAAAAGTGAGGCCGCCAATTAAAATCACAAAAAGATTAAGTTGCAAAAGGATAAGTAAAGCTATTAAAAGCTCGACAAAAAGAAAGCCATAAGCCTGTTTTAATGTCAGCTCCCCGGATGCCAAGGGTCGGGTTTTGGTGCGTTCAACCAGTGCATCAATGTTACGATCCCACATATCATTAATGGTGCATCCGGCGCCACGGATAATAAAGGCACCGATAAAAAATAAGCCCATAAATTGAAAAACCTCGAGTGTAAGGTTTAGTAATCCATTGGAGGCAATCGCCAGTCCCCACCACGCAGGGAACAAAAGAAGCCAGCCCCCAATTGGTCGGTCATAACGCCCGAGCTTGATATAGGGATGCCATGTTTTGGGACAGATTCGAAAAACTAATGTATCGGCATGAATGTCTGTATGTGGTACATCTTTTATATGATGATTCATGAGCAAAAACCTAAACAGCGTTTATATACAACGGATAACCTCGGGTCAGAGAGTAGCGTTACGCTGACTGCAAATCAAACGCATTATTTGAAAAATGTGATGCGCTGCCAAATTGGTGATGTTATTGCGTTGTTTAATGGCAGGGATGGTGAATGGCTTGCTGAAATAGTAAAACTGGGTAAAAGAGCCGGTATTGCGGTCACGACAAAAGTGTTAAAAAAACAACCCGAAGCTAAAAACTCTCCTTGGCTTGTTTTTGCGCCAATTAAAAAAAATCGTATGGATTTTCTTGTTGAAAAGGCAACTGAACTCGGCGCGGTGGCTTTATTACCTGTTATCACGCAACATTGCCAAAATACACGTTTGAAACAAGAACGCATAGAGGCTCAAACCATTGAAGCAGCAGAACAGTGCGAACGTTTAGACGTGCCGAAAGTTTTTAAAGAACAAGGCCTGAAACGTTTGTTAGACCATTGGCCGGAAGGACGCATTTTACTCGTTTGTGCAGAGCGAAGTCCCGAGGCTAAAAGTTTTTTAGAACTACGCAAAATGGGGGACATAAAGGAAATGGGCATTTTAATTGGCCCAGAAGGAGGCTTCTCTCGTGAAGAGCTAGAACTTTTTGAGAGTTATAATTTTATTCAGAAAATATCCCTAGGCTCGCGTATTTTACGCGCAGAAACAGCCGTTTGCACGGCTTTGTCGTTATGTGACGCGTTATTACAAAAATAGCTCCGCATTAAGAGGCATAGATGGTATTGATTATGTAATTTTAAGCTTGACATAAACCCTGTTTCTTTCCTAAGTTTATATAATTTTTTGAATTAAGAATCATTTGCTTATGGGCAGCATGATTTTAATGAGCACACATTAGTGTGGCACGTTTAAGCAAGCAAGGAGATGGTGCGGTGTCTAGAGGATCTAAGACAAATCGCGATACGATCAAGGATGTTAAGGAACTCGCCAAATGGTTAGAGGACGGGTGTACACCCGCAAAAGATCTCCTTGTTGGGGTGGAAAACGAAAAAATTGTTTTTAATACCAATACCCTCGAAGCCGCAGAATATGATGGTGATAAAGGATTGCGGCGTCTATTAGAAATGTTGCGGGATTCTTATGGCTGGAAATCTGTTGAAGAAGCGGGACGTTTAATTGGGCTTGAAAAAAATAATTCATCATTATCACTTGAACCTGCAGGGCAATTTGAACTTGGAGGGGCTCCGTTAAAAAATGTGCATGAAAATGCAGCCGAGCTTCGTCGTCATTTAGAAGAAGTTCATAATGTTGTTGGCCCGATTGATCTTGCAATGATGGGTATTGGTTTTCATCCTGTGCAATCACGAGAAGATCTTCCTTGTGTGCCAAAATCACGCTATGAAAATTTTGCGGATTTATTTCAATCCAAAAATTTCCTTTCGGCGATGGATATGATGACAAGCACTTGTACATGTCAGGTGAATTTAGGATTTACGTCAGAAGAAGATATGGTTAAAAAACTGCGTGTTGGATTAGCGCTTCAACCCATTGCGGTTGCACTTTTTGCCAATTCACCTTTTGCGAATGGCAAACCAACAGGGTATTTAAGCTACCGTAGCCATGTTATCCAAAATAACGTTGATGGCCGTTATGGTTTTATGTTGCCAGTGGCTTTTGAAGAAGATTTTGGATTTGAGCGTTATGCGGATTATGCGTTAAATGAAATGCCTTTATTAGGGGTTTACCAAGATGAGATTTTTGTCGGGGCTTTAGGTTCTCATTTCAAAGATTTCATGGAAGGAAAGCTTGATATCTGTCCCGGTCAAAAGGCAACAATGCAAGATTGGGAAAATCATTTAAATTGTATTTGGCCAGAAGTTCGGTTGCGTCGTTTCCTTGAAATGCGTGGCGCAGATTGTGGCCCTGAAGAGATGATTAATGCTTTACCGGCTTTCTGGGTTGGTTTGCTTTATGATGATCATGCTTTAGACCAAGCCTATGAAATGATCAAAGATTGGACAGAAGAAGACCGGGAATATCTCCGTTCAATGACACCAATGCAGGCTTTGCAGACGCCTTTCCTTGGCACAACAGTACAAGAGATTGCAAAAAATGTTTTAGCTTTGTCAGATGCGGGGCTGAAAAACCGGAATATTAAAAATGAAAAAGGCCAAGATGAACGTATTTATCTTGAACCGCTTCATGAAATTGCGCAATCAGGCCGAACTTTGGCGCAACGGTTGCTTGAAAAATATGAAAATGAATGGAACCGTGATATTACAAAAATATTTGATGAATATCGCATGGACAAAAAATCTAAAATTTTTGTACCTTCAAATTATAAAACAAATGAGAAGCCACCAAATAATGATAATAAGGCATCAGAGACGCGACAGATAAAATCGTCCTCTGCGAATAAACTGGATTTAAAAAAATAAAAAAAGTGCGGGCATAGCCTGCTTTTTTTTTTGTAGAGATCAAGGGGTTTTTTATTTGCAATTTTATTATACATAATATATAAATTCTAACGTGGTAATTTGGATTCTTTTTAACGTGTGGTGTGGCCGAAAATGAATGAAAAAACTAAAAATCTTGAGAGTGAACAAAATACAACCTCCGAAATCAATCTGTCGTGTGAATTTGTGAAGATCAGCGCTTTGTCGAAGCAGCGCCGTTTACACCGAAATAAAATCAATAGCCGAAGAGCTCGTCAATCCGCGCGACATCGGAGACGATAAAAATAATGAAAAACGCAGCATCCTTTTTAAAAAAACAATTTTTTAATGCCGTGCTTGAAAATGATCTTTCAACGGTCAAACAAAGCCTAACGGCCGGTGTTCATATTGACGAAAAGTTTAATGAGCATAGTACAGCAATTATGTTGGCCATTTTTGATGGTCATAAAGAAATTGTCGCAGAACTTCTCAAGCATAACCCTGATTTATTTATTGAAGATGATATTGGTTTGACCCCCGTTTTTATGGCTGATTTTTGCACCTTAGGCATGGGGCGATCTTCTATTAGCATGAAGATTAAAAATGAAATACGGACCATGGTTCAGCTAAAGGCTGAAGCCGATCAGAGTGCTGTTGCAGATCGTTTAGAACAGCAAAAAAAACAATCCCAAAATCTCGCGGCATGGCGGGCAAAAAACAGTAAAAAAATTCCCTTAAAACGTCGGCGGTAAGTTTTTTATCTGGCGTCTGTTCCGCCAACTGTAATGCTGTCAATTTTTAAAGTTGGTTGTCCAAGGCCAACAGGAACGCCTTGTCCCGCTTTTCCACAGGTACCAATACCAGGGTCAAGTGCAAGGTCACTCCCAACCATTGATACTTTTGTTAGAATATCAGGGCCATTTCCGATTAGGGTTGCGCCTTTTACAGGTGCGCCAATTTTACCATCTTCAATTAAGTAGGCCTCAGAGGCGTCAAAAACAAATTTACCATTGGTGATATCAACCTGCCCGCCACCAAAGCCGGGGGCATAAAGGCCTTTTTTTACAGATTGGATGATTTCTGCAGGGTCAAGAGAACCATTCTCCATAAAGGTATTGGTCATCCGTGGGATTGGATTGTGGGCATAATTTTGTCGCCGGCCATTACCTGTAGCCTCCATTCCCATTAATCGTGCATTCATCCTGTCTTGCATGTAACCAACAAGAATTCCGTCTTCGATTAAAACCGTTCGTTGCGACGGTGTACCTTCATCATCAATGGTTAAAGAACCGCGTCGGTCTTTAAGCGTGCCGTCATCAACAACCGTAATTCCCGGTGCCGCAACCCTTTCTCCCAAAAGCCCGGCAAAAGCAGATGTTTTTTTACGATTAAAATCTCCTTCTAAGCCGTGACCAATGGCTTCATGAAGAAGTACGCCGGGCCAGCCTGAACCTAAAACAACAACCATTTCACCAGCGGGTGCAGGAATAGAGGAAAGGTTAATGTCAGCGAGCCTGATTGCTTCTTCAACGTAGGATTTCCATGTTTCTGGATTCATCAATGTCTCGTAGGTTATACGACCGCCACCGCCATTACTGCCACTTTCCATTCGACCCTTTTCTTCCATATAAACAACAACATTCAAGCGAACCATGGGGCGAATATCTGCGGATCTATGTTGGTCGCCTGAAATAATTTGAATGGCAGACCATGAACCGGCAAGGTTAACACTCACTTGTGTAATACGAGGATCTTTTGAACGTGCGTACTGGTCGATTTCTGCTAAGAGCTTAACCTTTGTCTCAAAAGGCATAAGAACAATTGGGTTGTCATCACAGTAAAGCTGTTGGTTTGTGCCTAGAGGGGGGAGCGCAAATTTTCCATTATAGCCTTTTTGAGCCATTTGAACGGTTTGACCCGCACGTTTAATCGCCGCCTCTGAAAATTCAGAAGCATGTGCAAAACCAAAGGTTTCACCCGCAACGGAACGCATTCCAAAACCTTGATCAGTATCAAAATTAGTGCTTTTTAATTTTTGATCATCCCAGACAAGGCTTTCGCTTTGAGTGTATTGTAAATAAAGCTCGCCATCATCAGCGCCAGCCAAATTATCGCTGACAATTTTCTCGACACGACATTGATCCATATCGGTTTTATCAAAAAAAATCTTATCTGTATTTAAAAGATGATTCGTCATGAGTTGCCCTTTTAAAAATCTATTTTAAAACAGCCTAGAGGATCTTGACCCAAGATCAAGACCTTCTCGTGAAAACAGATTAAAATTTTCAAAAGTATGACAGTGATTTAGCGATGCATGCCACCTTTGTGATACATTAATGTATTGATGGCTTGTGTTGGTGTTGTTTTATTCGCCATAACTTCAGGTTTCAGCCAGTCCAAAATAACATGGCCATAACCGTTACCGTTTTGGATGGATACATTAAGTTCTTTTGGCGAAATAAGGGTAGCATGGCTGATCGCAATACACTTTTTATTGGGCGTTTTATGGTTGGCAGTCCAGTGGTTAAAGGCTGTTTTTAAGGCGTCAACGGCAAGCGTTTCAGATGGGTTTGTCTTTTCCATTTTATTGTCTACTCGAATAATGATTGTTTTTCTGCACAAGGATTAACATAATTTTTTGACAATGTCTAATTGTCTTACTATATAAAAAAAGGAGTGATGCAGCTATGTTTTGCAAGTTGTGTCTTAATGGCTTATATCTAGGGTGTTGAATATAATAAAAAATGTGATTAAAGGATAATAAATGACTGTTCTTGAAAGCCAGATTTCTGTAGATAGTGACACCTTTCAAAAAAATTCTGAGGCAATGAGGTTACTGGTTGCCAATTTAAAAAAAGAATTGGCAACGATTGAATTCGGTGGCAGTGAACGTGCCCGGGAAAAACATCTAAAACGTGGCAAAATGTTACCGCGCGATCGGGTAAATAATCTGATTGATCCCGGCAGCCCTTTTTTAGAACTTTCTGCATTCGCGGGCCACAAGGTTTATGATGATTATATACCAGCTGCCGGTATGATTTCCGGTATTGGGCGTATTCAAGGCCAGGAATGTATGATTGTTGCAAATGATGCAACGGTAAAAGGGGGGACATATTACCCCCTTACGGTTAAAAAACACCTTCGCGCGCAGGAAATTGCGGCTCAAAACAACCTCCCATGTGTTTACCTGGTTGATAGCGGGGGGGCTTTTTTACCCAAGCAAGATGAGGTTTTCCCCGATAAAGAACATTTTGGAAGAATTTTTTTTAATCAAGCTAATATGTCGGCTGCGGGTATTGCACAGATTGCAATTGTTATGGGGTCGTGTACAGCGGGGGGGGCGTATGTGCCTGCGATGGCTGATGAATCGATTATTGTTAAAGAGCAAGGCACAATTTTTTTAGGGGGGCCTCCATTGGTTAAAGCCGCTACGGGAGAGGTTGTTACCGCCGAAGACCTTGGAGGCGCCGATGTTCACTGCCGAGAGTCGGGTGTTTCGGATCATTATGCCATGGATGATGCACATGCATTATCGATTTGCCGAGATGTGGTTTCAAATTTAAATCGCCGCAAAAATATCGATTTAGATATTAGAGAACCTGAAGAACCTTTATACGATGCCGAAGAAATTTATGGCATTATCCCAACTGATGCACGGAAACCTTTTGATGTGCGCGAGATTATCGCACGTTTGGTTGATGGCAGTTGTTTTGATGAGTTTAAAAAACTTTATGGCGAAACCCTTGTTTGTGGTTTTGCTCATTTATATGGTTATCCGGTTGGAATTATTGCGAACAATGGCATTTTATTCTCGGAAAGTGCCTTAAAAGGCGCTCATTTTGTTGAACTGTGCTCAAAACGGGGGATTCCTTTGATTTTTTTGCAAAATATCACGGGCTTTATGATTGGCAAAAAATATGAATCCGGCGGTATTGCTAAAGATGGTGCAAAATTAGTTCATGCGGTATCTTGTGCCAAAGTTCCCAAATTTACGGTATTAATTGGTGGATCATTTGGGGCGGGTAACTATGGCATGTGTGGACGTGCGTATAATCCACGAATGCTTTTTACATGGCCCAATAGCAGAATCTCTGTGATGGGAGGGGAGCAAGCGGCTTCTGTTCTTGCGACAGTTAAGCGTGATGGTATTGAGGCCAAAGGTGGTGTATGGAGCGCGGATGAAGAAACAGAATTTAAAACACCAATCCAAGAGCAATATGAAACCCAAGGACACCCTTATTATGCCAGCGCCCGTCTTTGGGATGATGGAGTGATTGACCCTGCAGATACACGTATGGTTTTGGGGTTAAGTCTTTCAGCATCTCTTAATGCTCCGATCGAAGAGACGGAATACGGAATACTAAGAATGTAGTTTAAGGAAAACAGATGTTTAAAGCTTTACCGCATGAAAAAGAAATAAAGTTAAACCGTACGTTGAAAATACTCTGGCCGGATCATTATATCGCCCATGATGTGAAAAATATGCACGGTATGATACAGGAAAATTTAATAGCGTATCGGGTAACACGTTATTTCATCCTTGCCATTCTTTTTGCCATCCTTTTTATGCCTCTTTCTGTTGTAACGTTTCCTTTTTTGCTTTTCTTTTTGTTTAATCGTATGAAAAAAAGAAAATTTTATGATCACGAGCTCAGCTTAGAAATCACGCGAGACGCTCCTTTAGGTAGTACCTACCAAAAGCCTGTTAGTAAGCCTAAAAAAATATGGAATAAACAGGGTAAAGATAAAAAAACTGGAACAGAGACCTCGAATTTCCGTGCAGTATCAAAAGATAAATATGATACGACGGATATGTATGATTAAAAAATAAGGATGGAATAAATGGCTGAAGATTTAGTACAGACAGAAATTAAAGATGGGGTTGGTTATATCACGATGAATCGCCCCGAGGTCCATAACGCCTTTAACGAAAACATGATCATTGACCTTAATACGGCATTTGTTGAAATGGGCGTAAATACAGAGGTGCGTATCGTTGTGCTGCGGGGTGAAGGCAAAAGCTTTTGCGCAGGTGGAGATTTAAATTGGATGCGAAAAAGCGCAGATTATGATTATGATTCTAATGTGGCCGATGCGATGGAGCTGGGCTGGTTATTAAAAACAATTAACACTCTGCCCAAACCTGTTATTGCTTTAGTGCATGGGAATGCTTTTGGCGGAGGCGTTGGCTTGTCCGCTTGTTGTGATATTGTGATTGCGGCGGAAGGCACACGTTTTTGTTTATCCGAAGTACGGATTGGCTTAATCCCGAGTATTATTGCGCCTTATGTTCTAGCAGCCATTGGCGAACGTCAAAGTCGGCGTTATTTTTTAACGGCGGAACGTTTTGATGCCGCTAAAGCTCAAACGCTTGGTCTCGTTCATGAAGTTGTCCCTTCGGCAGAGCTTCATGCCAAAGCAGAAGCTATTATTACACGTTTAAAAGAGGGCGCGCCTGGGGCACAAGCAATGGGAAAATCTCTTATTCAACGCATCTCACAAATGAGAATTGATGATGATGTTATTCAATATACGGCAACTAAAATTGCTGAAGCACGCGCGCGTGATGAAGGTAAAGAAGGCTTGTCGGCTTTTTTAAATAAAGAGGAACCCAGCTGGCGTTCTGCTTAATGGTTAAGTCCCTTATTGAAGATTGTTGGCGGCCGTATAATTTAGCGGAAATTTATAATATTTTTGAACAAGCTCCCTTTTTCTGGGCTATAGGTGGCGGGTATGCAATTGAAATATTTACGGGAGAAGCTTTTCGGGAGCATGAAGACGTTGACCTTTTAGTTTGGCGAGATGAGCTGCCTCTGGTGCGCTCATTTTTGAAAAATTGGGACGTTTATGCTTCTGACCCTCCTGGAACGTTACGGTACTGGTCAGATAGTGAAAATCTTGGCGCAAATGTCCATGATATATGGATCCGAAATATCAATGAACAGGAATGGCGTTTTCAGTTGATGGTGATGGATCGAGAACAGGATTTATGGCTGTTCCGACGTGACCCTGAGCTTAAAAGGGCGATTGATGAAGTCATTTATTACGATAAACAGAATGTGCCTTATTTGTCTCCCGTATATCAATTGTTGTTTAAGGCTAAAAATAGAAGAAATAAAGATGAGGTTGATTTTACGTATTGTTTGCCCTGCTTATCTGCTCAGGAGCAACAAAACTTAGCTTTATTGTTGAAAAAAGTGTACTCCCAAAACCACCCTTGGTTGCAAAGGTTGGAAAACAAGATGATAGCAGTTGAATAAAAGAAAAAAATCAGTTTATAATCTAAACACGATTTATTGATAAAAATTAATTTGGGGAAATATTTAATGGAAAAATCAGCACAGCGTCTATTTCTAATTGTCGCCGCTTTATTGTCACTGGTTGTTATGTTGGCAACGTTACTTTTAGCTGGTGGTTTACACAGTTTTGAAATGACACAAGCGCATATGTTTTTTATTATTGGCACATTAGTTTTGCAATTTTGTACATTAGTGTATCTTTTGATAAATAATCCTGATGATGATAAATAAGATTTGTAAAATTCATTTAAAAAAGGCTTGCGTTTAATCGGCAAGCCTTTTTTTATAGAGGTTGTCTATAAAAGGGTTACGCTAAATTAACGGGTGGAAATAATGCAAAAATGGCAAAATAAATTTGAAGAATGGTGGCACGGGAACGAAAGTGATGATGCTTCACATGATTTGGGACATTTTCGGCGGGTTTACAAGATGGCTATTCGTATTTCAGAAATGGATCAGGTGGATGCAGACCCACTTGTTTTAATGGCGGCAGCTTATTTTCATGATGTTGTAAATCCACCCAAAGACAGTGATTTACGTTCTCAAGCCTCTCGATTAGCGGCAGAAAAAACACGAGAAATACTGAGGGAAATGAATTTTCCGCCTGAAAAAATTGATGGCGTCGCTCATGCGGTTTTGGCTCATAGCTTTTCTGCCGCAATTCCAGCCGAAACAATTGAAGCCAAAGTTATTCAAGATGCAGACCGGATGGAATCTTTGGGTGCAATGGGGGTTGCACGTAATATGTATGTTTCAGGCCGAATGGGGTCAAGCATGTTTCACCCCGATGATCCAATGGCAGAGAGTGATCGTGAATACGAAGACAGCCGTTATGCGCTAGATCATTATGAATTAAAGCTATTTAAATTACCGGAAATGATGCAAACACCTGCCGGACAAAAGATTGCCCAAGAACGCGTGCAGTATTTGCGGGAGTACCAAGAACGTTTGCGACAAGAAATTTTAGGTGAGGTTTAAGCATTATGCGATTTTTTGTGAAACGGTGTGTTTATAGCTCTTTTGGGATCTTTTTATGTTTTATGATGGTTCATTCTGTTTTTGCGAGTGAACCGATGCGTCCTCAAGCCATTGAGCAAATGCAGCCCGTTGGTTTACCGGACGTTCCGAATAAACCTAAAGAAAAAACAATGAAATATCCTCAAATTTATAGGCCTGCGCAACCGGCACGAACGTTAACGGTACGCCCTGAAATGCCAAAAAAATCCCCTCAAAAAGGTGGAAAATAAATCCCGGTTAGCGGAGACAGAATTTAGGATGTTTTTTCTATAGGGGAATAGCGTATTTCAAAGGATGACAAATAATAACCTGCGGAGTATAATAACAGCATGTTTGAAAAAATTCTTATCGCCAATCGTGGCGAAATTGCATGCCGAGTGATCCGCACCTGTCGTCAACTTGGTATTAAAACGGTTGCTGTTTATTCTCAAGCGGATAAAAAAGCCCTTCATGTCTCTCTTGCGGATGAGGCTTATTGCCTTGGCCCCGCGGCTCCCACACAATCTTATCTACATGTTGCTAAAATTTTGGAAGTTGCGAAAAAATCGGGTGCGCAAGCCATTCACCCTGGTTATGGCTTTTTATCCGAAAATGCAGAGTTTGCAGAGTTGTTGAGTGAGGAAAATATTACCTTTATCGGCCCCTCTGCGGATGCTATTCGGGCAATGGGTGAAAAAAACAAAGCCAAAATGTTAATGGAAAAGGCAGGTGTTCCTTTAGTTCCCGGGTACCATGGCTCCGACCAATCAGAAATTTTTCTAAAACAACAAGCCGATAAAATGGATTATCCTGTTTTAATTAAAGCTTCTGCCGGTGGTGGTGGCAAGGGAATGGTTCTTGTTGAAAAAGCCGAGGAATTTTCGACGGCTTTAGCGTCTGCAAAGCGGACGGCACGTTCGGCCTTTGGCAATGATGAAGTGTTACTTGAACGTTATGTGCAAGAACCTCGTCATGTTGAAATACAGGTTTTTGGTGATAACCACGGCCATTATGTGTATTTGTTTGAACGTGATTGTTCAATTCAGCGACGTCATCAAAAAATTGTTGAAGAGGCACCTGCACCAAATATAACAGAGGGCTTACGTCGACAAATGGGAGAAGCGGCGATCGCGGCGGCTAAGGCCATTAACTATACTGGTGCCGGCACCGTTGAATTTTTGCTTGATAAAAAACAAGAATTTTATTTCATGGAAATGAATACACGTCTGCAAGTTGAACACCCCGTAACGGAAATGATCACAGGTGAAGATTTGGTGTTTTGGCAACTGTTGGTGGCCGCAAATGAAACACTACCTAAAAGCCAAGATGAATTAAAAATCAATGGCCATGCTATTGAGGTCCGGATTTATGCTGAAGACCCTTCACAAGATTTCCTACCTTCCATTGGCCAAATCCAATATTTAAAATTCCCAGATCACGAACAAGATATTCGGGTCGATACTGGGGTACGGCAGGTTTTTGAAGGTCAAGGGGATCAAATTTCGATGCATTATGACCCGATGATTGCTAAAATGATTGTCTGGGGTGAGGATCGTTTAGAAGCGGTTGCAAATATGCGTTACGCTTTATCAGAAACAAAACTTTCTGGGATACGCTCGAATTTGATGTATTTATCATCTGTGACATCACATGCGGCCTTTATCCAAGGTGAATTTACCACACATTTTATCGAGCAATATAGTGATGCATTACAGACAGGTTGTCATGAAACGCCATCTGAAACGGTTTTAGCTTTTGCAGCATTAGGTATCTTGTCTCAACGTGCGGATAAACGAGAGTGTTATTCGGTATCTCAAACCGACCCTTATTCTCCATGGCATGATTTAAGCCATTGGCGAGGGGCGCATGAACGTCAGGATCAGCTGGTTTTTGGTAATGGTAAGGATGAATATACGGTTTTAATCGATTATCATGGTGAAAACGAAACTGAATTTTGCCTAACGCTACCAGATAACGTTAAGTGTCATGCGGAATACCTTCCAGACCCTTATGATAACAGTCTCCATGTTGTTCTCAATGATGTCGCATATCAAGTTGTTGTGACAAATAAGGATGGTCATTTAACGATTATGTGTGAGGGAAATCATTTTGAACTCAGCTGGCATGACCCTTTACGAGGCGAAGAGTTGTCCCATGATGGAAATTCAAAATTGACTGCCCCCATGCCGGGTAAGGTTGTTGCAGTTCATGTAAGCGCAGGAGCTTCTGTTGATAAAGGTCAACCTCTTGTGATTATCGAAGCGATGAAGATGGAGCATACCATTACCGCTCCCGAAGCTGGTGTTATTGCAGCTGTTAATACCAACGTTGGTGACCAGGTTGACGAAAAACTGGAGCTTGTTTCCTTTCAGTAAAAATTGTAGGTATTTATATTTTTCATAATGAGGTAGATTTGTATTCTCTTTTCTGCTACAATTCGTTCATGGCGTATTTTCTCAGGGAGTAAGGGCTTTGTTTGAACCGGATGAGCATTCGTATAGTGACCGTTTTAATGAATTAGTGCGACATTACTTTGATGATGTTGAAAATACACGTGATGCCAACGAAGACCTTAATACGGATAAATACAAAACGGCTCTAAATAAAGTTCATGATATGTATGTTGAGTTTAAAGCGTTAACAGAGGTTGCCTCTGATGAACGTGATTCTTGGAATTTGGATAGTTCTTTTGTTGATGTTGTGATGAACCAAATTGAAGTTTTGGCACAAATTTCTAATGAAGCTGAATTCGAAATTGCAAGAGATGGTGTGCATAAAGCCGTACAAATTATTTCACAGCATGTTGAACATCCAGGGCATTTCGAAGATCTCTCTGCGTTATTAGCCAATGAGGCTGAAGCACTTTTTGCAATTGCTGAAATGTTTGAAGATCCCAAATTTCGCGACAAATCCGTTGAAATTGTGTCTCCATCGGTTTTAAAGTCATCGGTTAAGGGCTTGCATAATTTAAGCCAACAGCTAGACATTGAAGCGAAGGCGGCGTCTCTACCCGGTTTTAATCCCCGTATGAAACACTAACCACTTTTTTACAAATCTTGGGTTCTCTTATTATTTCTGATATGCTTTTTTTTACATTATATATGTGTGTGGAGAGGAAAACGTGTGAACTACCCTAAAACAGTCAAAATCGTTGAGATGGGTCCTAGAGATGGTTTGCAAAATGAAAAGCAAACGGTTCCCCTTGAAGTAAAACTTCACCTAATTTCTCGATTAATGGAAGCTGGTTTGAAAAATATTGAGGTAGGTGCTTTTGTGTCTCCGAAGTGGGTACCACAAATGGCGGATACCGCGGATTTATTTTTGAAACTTCCCCAAAATCAAAATGTTTCATACCCTGTATTGGTACCTAATCTTAAAGGTCTTGATAAAGCGATTGAGGTTGGCGCACAGGAGATTGCAATCTTTGGTGCGGCTTCTGAAAGCTTTACTCAAAAAAACATTAATTGTTCAATTTCCGAAAGTATTAAACGTTTTATTCCAGTGGTCGAGCGCGCTAAACAAAATGGAATTAAAGTCAGAGGTTATGTTTCTTGTGTACTCGGTTGCCCTTATGAGGGCGATATTGCTATTTCAAAGGTAGTGGAAATCTCTAAAACTTTATATGATCTTGGCTGTTATGAGGTTTCATTGGGCGATACCATTGGTGTGGGGACGGCGCTTAAAACGGAAAAAATGATTCAAGCTGTAAAAGCTCAAATTCCAGTTGAGCATCTAGCAGTACATTTCCATGATACCTATGGGCAAGCGATGGCAAATATTCTTATAGCTCTACAGCAGGGGGTGTCTGTTATTGATTCTTCAGTTTCAGGATTGGGAGGTTGTCCGTATGCAAAAGGCGCCAGTGGAAACGTTGCCACTGAAGATGTGCTTTATATGTTAGAAGGCATGGGGATACAGACAGGAGTGGATTTACCTTCTCTTGTAGAGACCTCACAGTGGATCTCGGTGCAACTGCACAGAGAAGCAAGTTCAAAAATTGCAAAAGTCAGTAAACCCAGAGGATAAATTATAAGCGTTTGCGTCCTTTTAGATATTTTTTTGCTCAAAAGGTAAGTTTAGTAAATAAAATCACCACATATATATGTAGAAATACTTCCAAATAGATTCTCAAAGGCATTAAATCGTAAAAAAAGCCTCAAAAATAAAAAAAAAATCGAATTTTTTATAAGATAAAGCATAAATATGATTCTTTTAGAGCAATATTTACCTTCAAAATTAAGAGAATTGATTCTTTTTTGGTGTTGATTCTGTTGATTTTGAATTTTTTTGAAATAAATGAATTTCATAATCAAAATGCAAATCGGAATTCCGAGTTAAATAGTAAATAAAATACTAAAAAATGAGTGCGCTAATACCGTTGTAAAACCCTGATTTCTGGGCTTTTGAAAATAAAATTAAAAAAATTAAAAAAAATGCCAAAAAGCCTTTGACTTTAATCGGGGGGCTACGTATAACACACCTCGTTGCCGCAGCGAACGTCGCAGCAACACAGAGGTTCCAAACCGAACTCAACATTTTGACTGCAAAATAAACATTGACAGCCAAGAGAACGACGTATAACTTTGGACGCCTTGACCGAGTAAAAGAAGTTAAAAACTTTTATTCAAAAATAAATAAAAAAAGACTTGCTCTTTTGTTTTTACTACTTTAAAACAATTCAAGTCACGGAGCGAAAAGCTCCAGGGTTTTTGAAAATTGTAAAGATCGATATATATTAAGAAGAGATACGCAGGCAGCGGATAATGTAAGTTTTGTGTCTATAACAAAAAGTACACCTGTCTGATGTATATCTTTCATAAGCCAAGCTTGTGAACGTTTTATAAGTAAGACAGGTACCAAATAAAACAGATTAGTTTACTAATCTAGTTAATTCAAATCAAACTTGAGAGTTTGATCCTGGCTCAGAACGAACGCTGGCGGCAGGCCTAACACATGCAAGTCGTACGATAAGCTACCTTCGGGTAGTGGACAGTGGCGCACGGGTGAGTAACATGTGGGAACCTACCTTTTAGTACGGAACAACTATTAGAAATGATAGCTAATACCGTATAGTCCCTCCGGGGTAAAGATTTATCGCTAAAAGATGGGCCCGCACAGGATTAGTTTGTTGGTGAGGTAATGGCTCACCAAGACTACGATCCTTAGCTGGTTTGAGAGGATGATCAGCCACACTGGAACTGAGACACGGTCCAGACTCCTACGGGAGGCAGCAGTGGGGAATATTGCGCAATGGGGGAAACCCTGACGCAGCCATGCCGCGTGAGTGAAGAAGGCCTTCGGGTTGTAAAGCTCTTTTACCCATGATGATAATGACAGTAATGGGAGAAAAAGCCCCGGCTAACTTCGTGCCAGCAGCCGCGGTAATACGAAGGGGGCGAGCGTTGTTCGGAATTACTGGGCGTAAAGAGTACGTAGGCGGCTTAGCAAGTTAGGAGTGAAATCCCAGGGCTCAACCCTGGAATGGCTCTTAAAACTGCTGAGCTAGAATCTCGGAGAGGATAGCGGAATTTCCAGTGTAGAGGTGAAATTCGTAGATATTGGAAGGAACACCAGTGGCGAAGGCGGCTATCTGGACGAGTATTGACGCTGAGGTACGAAAGCGTGGGGAGCAAACAGGATTAGATACCCTGGTAGTCCACGCCGTAAACGATGTATGCTAGCTGCTGGGAACTTAGTTTTCGGTGGCGCAGCTAACGCAATAAGCATACCGCCTGGGGAGTACGGCCGCAAGGTTAAAACTCAAAGGAATTGACGGGGACCCGCACAAGCGGTGGAGCATGTGGTTTAATTCGAAGCAACGCGCAGAACCTTACCAACCCTTGACATACTAGTCGCGAGAGGTATAGCTACCTCTTTTCAGTTCGGCTGGACTAGATACAGGTGCTGCATGGCTGTCGTCAGCTCGTGTCGTGAGATGTTGGGTTAAGTCCCGCAACGAGCGCAACCCCTGTTGTTAGTTGCTACCAGGTAATGCTGAGCACTCTAACGATACTGCCGGTGATAAGCCGGAGGAAGGCGGGGATGACGTCAAGTCCTCATGGCCCTTATGGGTTGGGCTACACACGTGCTACAATGGCGGTGACAGTGGGATGCTACCTCGCGAGAGGATGCAAATCTCTAAAAACCGTCTCAGTTCGGATTGTTCTCTGCAACTCGAGAGCATGAAGTCGGAATCGCTAGTAATCGTGGATCAGCATGCCACGGTGAATACGTTCCCGGGTCTTGTACACACCGCCCGTCAAGTGATGGGAATTGGTTCCACCTGAAGCCGGTGCGCTAACCTTTTGGAAGCAGCCGACCACGGTGGGGTCAGTGACTGGCACTAAGTCGTAACAAGGTAGCCGTAGGGGAACCTGCGGCTGGATCACCTCCTTTCTAAGGACAGCAAGGCTTCTTTAGCCGCTGCCGGCGTATCTCCTCTTAATAATGTATCCAAACTGGTTTTTGGACAACAGTTTTGGCTTAAGGGCCAGTAGCTCAGTTGGTTAGAGCGCGCGCTTGATAAGCGTGAGGTCGGAAGTTCAAGTCTTCCCTGGCCCACCATTGTCAGGGGCCGTAGCTCAGTTGGGAGAGCGCCTGATTTGCATTCAGGAGGTCGTCGGTTCGATCCCGTCCGGCTCCACCATTCAGTTTGAAGTGATACATTAATTAATGAGAACAAAAATTTACCTTTTAGGTAAAGATTGATCTATATCGATCGGGTTATTGAACATTGTAAATAGAATGAGTTAAAATCAAAACCAAAAATCCAGTAAAGTAAATTTATTTACTTTGCTAAAATAAAAATTCTATCGCTGAGATTTAACAAATAGTGATTTTATCACTGTGCGTGATTTCAGTTCAAGCGTTAATAAGTGCATTTGGTGAATGCCTTGGCTCCAAGAGGCGATGAAGGACGTGATACGCTGCGAAAAGCTACGGGAAGGTGCGAATAACCTGTGATCCGTAGATGTCCGAATGGGGAAACCCGGCGCTTTATGCGTCATCTCTTAGTGAATACATAGCTAAGAGAAGCAAACCCGGCGAAGTGAAACATCTCAGTAGCCGGAGGAAAGGAAATCAATTGAGACTCCCCTAGTAGCGGCGAGCGAACGGGGACTAGACCAGTGGTCTAATGGTAAGAACTAGAATAGTCTGGAAAGGCTAACCAAAGTGGGTGATAGTCCCGTATAGGTAGAAAGCCGTTAGATCCTCGAGTAGGGCGGGACACGTGAAATCTTGTCTGAACATGGGAGGACCATCTTCCAAGTCTAAGTACTCCTTGGAGACCGATAGTGAACTAGTACCGTGAGGGAAAGGTGAAAAGAACCCCGATAAGGGGAGTGAAACAGACCTGAAACCGAATGCATACAAGCAGTGGGAGCATCCTTGAGATGTGACCGCGTACCTTTTGTATAATGGGCCAGCGAGTTAATTTATTCAGCAAGCTTAAGTCGATAGATGTAGGCGTAGCGAAAGCGAGTCTTAAATGGGCGTCAAAGTTGTGTGAATTAGACCCGAAACCCGGTGATCTAGCTTTGGGCAGGTTGAAGGTGCAGTAACATGCACTGGAGGACCGAACCCACCTATGTTGAAAAATGGGGGGATGACCTGATGCTAGGGGTGAAAGGCCAATCAAACCGGGTAATAGCTGGTTCTCCGCGAAATCTATTTAGGTAGAGCGTCATGTCTCACCTACGGGGGTAGAGCACTGGATGGATGCAGGGGGCGCGAGCCTTACTAATTCTAACCAAACTCCGAATACCGTAGAGTGTAATCATGGCAGACAGACATCGGGTGATAAGGTCCGGTGTCGAGAGGGAAACAGCCCAGACCGCCAGTTAAGGTCCCAAAATTGTAGTTAAGTTGAAAAGGAAGTGAAAAGTCCAAGACAATCAGGAGGTTGGCTTAGAAGCAGCCATCCTTTAAAGAAAGCGTAACAGCTCACTGATCTAATTAAGACTTTTTGCGCCGAAGATGTACCGGGGATTAAACTACATACCGAAACTGCGGAGCATTGCATGAGCAATGTCTGGTAGCGGAGCGTTCTGTAAGTCTGTGAAGGGTAACCGTGAGGTTATCTGGAGATATCAGAAGTGAGAATGCTGGCATGAGTAGCGATAAAGAGTGTGAGAAACACTCTCGCCGAAAGTCTAAGGGTTCCTGCGCAAGGCTAATCCGCGCAGGGTGAGTCGGCTCCTAAGGCGAGGCCGAAAGGCGTAGTCGATGGGAAACAGGTTAATATTCCTGTACCAGGTGGTGAGTGACGAAGGCTGTAAGTTGTGTCCCCTTATCGGATTGGGGGTGCTGCGAAGGACTTCCAGGAAATAGCCCCACCGTAAATGACCGTACCCGAAACCGACACAGGTAGACAGGTAGAGTATACCAAGGCGCTTGAGAGAACTATGTTGAAGGAACTCGGCAAATTACCTCCGTAACTTCGGGAGAAGGAGGCCCACCATGAAGGCAACTTTTTGGTGGGGGCACAGACTAGGGGGTGGCGACTGTTTATCAAAAACACAGGACTATGCAAAGTCGAATAAGACGAAGTATATGGTCTGACGCCTGCCCGGTGCCGGAAGGTTAAGAGGAGGAGTGCAAGCTCTGAATTGAAGCCCCGGTAAACGGCGGCCGTAACTATAACGGTCCTAAGGTAGCGAAATTCCTTGTCGGGTAAGTTCCGACCTGCACGAATGGCGTAACGACTTCCACACTGTCTCCAGGGCAGACTCAGTGAAATTGAATTCGAGGTTAAGATGCCTCGTACTCGCGGTTAGACGGAAAGACCCTATGAACCTTTACTATAGCTTCGCAGTGGCAGTATGACTGTAACATGTAGCATAGGTGGAAGACTTTGAAGCGTGGGCGCCAGCTTGCGTGGAGTC